>Ga0302251_1000009_pt1 | contig 381352 bp, 358 predicted proteins | sample AAG_RA_Gln_MG_FD_193534 | JGI IMG/M metagenome (GOLD analysis project Ga0302251, IMG submission 193534) | Enriched activated sludge microbial communities from anaerobic digester in WTTP, New Holstein, Wisconsin, United States - AAG_RA_Gln | ecosystem: Engineered > Bioreactor > Anaerobic >... | reverse complement strand
AACGGCCGTTGGATATTTTGGATCAGGTGCTGAACCGGCAGCCTGTCATCGTATCCCTCAAGGGCGGGAGGGAACTCCGCGGGGTCCTGCAGGGTTATGATGTGCACATGAACCTTGTCCTCGACAAGGCAGAGGAGATAGAGAACGGGCAGGCCCGAAGCGTCGGGACCCTCATCGTGCGCGGGGACAACGTGATTTACATCTCGCCGTCCCTCGAGTCATAAACAGTCTATAAGGGAATATCCATCTCTAAAAAAAAGGTGAACCATGTCAAAAGGAACTCCGTCAATGGGAAAGAGGAATCACAAGACGCATATAGCCTGCCGCAGGTGCGGGCGCGTCTCCTACCACCTGCGGCACAAGACCTGCTCTGCCTGTGGATTCGGGAAGAGCACGAAAATTCGCGGGTATAAATGGACGATGAAGAGGCCGAAGGTCCCGACCCATTAAAGGCCTCCTATGTGCGGAATCGTTGGCATCAGGGATGCTGGCGGTGTTTCCTTCTCTATTTACTATTCGCTTTATGCTCTCCAGCACAGGGGACAGGAGAGCGCAGGTATCTCAACGTTTGACGGCACAAGGCTCTACAAGCACAAGGGCCAGGGCCTTGTGGCCGAGGTATTCGATTCTACCATACTCGAGAGCCTTGAAGGAAACGTGGGTATCGGCCACGTCCGATACCCGACCACCGGTGCGAATCGCCCGGAGAATGCACAACCGTTTAATTTTGTCTACCGCGACCATATCATTTCGATCGCCCATAACGGAAACCTGGTCAACAGCCGGGAACTGAGGGAAGAGTACGAGTGCCGGGGCCAGATCTTTTGCTCGACCACCGACACAGAACTGATTGCAAAGGTCATCACCGAGGAGATGAGCAACTCGGGGTGTATCGAGGACGCGGTGCACCGTTGCATGCGGGTATTGAAGGGCTCTTATTCGGTCGTGATGATGATCGACGGAACCCTCTATGGATTTCGGGACCCGCTCGGGATAAAGCCCATGTGCATAGGAAAAGCGGGTCAGGCGCTGGTCCTCGCATCTGAGAGCGTGGCCATCGACGCCCTTGCCGGGACATTCCTCCGTGACGTCACCCCCGGGGAGCTTATCTGCATCGATGACCAGGGAATGCGCAGCATGCAGATCGCGGTCTCACGGAGAAAGGCCCACTGTATCTTCGAATACATCTATTTTGCCCGTGCAGACGCGGTCCTCGATGGCGCACTTGTATACGACGTCCGCCTGAAGATCGGCCAGAAACTCTTCGAGGAGGAACCGGTGAAGGCAGATTCTGTCTGCCCGGTGCCGGACTCGGGGACTGCATATGCCATCGGGTACTCGGCCCGTTCGGGCACGCCCTTTGTCGAGAGCCTCCTGAAGAACAGGTACATGGGCCGGACCTTCATCATGGCTACCCAGAAGGAGCGCGAGATGGCAGTACGTATCAAGCTGAACCCCATCCGGGAGCACCTGGACGACAAGTCCGTGGTGCTGGTGGACGACAGCATCGTGCGGGGGACCACATCCCGCCGGATCATCGGGATCATGAGAGATGCCGGTGCCCGCGAGATCCATGTGAGAATAGGCTCCCCTGCCATCAAGGCCCCCTGTTACCTTGGAGTTGACATGCCCACCCGGGAGGAACTGATTGCAAGCGATAAGGAGGAGGAGGAGGTTCGAAAGAGGATCACCGCGACGTCTCTCCATCATATCTCAATCGATGCCCTGGTGGAGGCGATCGGCATCGACCGGGCGAACCTTTGCACCGGGTGCCTGACTGGCTGTTACCCTGTGGATATTACCGGAGAAAAGAGCAGCCCACCACCGGTCGATTTCCTTGACGGGACCTACCAGACACGGCTCGGGTCGTTCGGGTCCTGAAAGTGCCTCTCCTGGACCTTTCCCTTTTTTAAAAACGAGGCACCTTGCGGTCGCACGAAAGATGAACGTAAAAATCAAAAATAGCGAGGGATGGATTTGAACCATCGATCTACGGGTTATGAGCCCGTCGGGATATCCTGACTACCCCACCTCGCTTCCGCGGATTCGCGCAACATAGTTGACAATCTGCGGTGATATAGTTTGCCCCTCGAGACTTGTTCCGGCAGGTCATGGCGGGGGAGTGATTATCTGTTCTCGCTCCCAACACGAAAATAACCATGGAAGACGAGGAATTGCAGCGTATACGTGAGAAGAAGCGGAAAGAGCTCGAAGAGAGGCTTCACGCTCCGCACGAGATGCAGCCCTCCGCAAAGGTCCTCCTCGTGGAGGAGGCGAATTTTCGATCGCTCCTCTCCCAGCACCCGCGGTTCGTAGTGGACTTCTGGGCGGAGTGGTGCGGTCCATGCAGGATGGTCGGGCCGGTGATAGACGCGCTCTGCCAGGAGATGGCGGGAAAGGTCATATTCGGGAAGTGCAACACAGACCATAACCCCCTGATCGCGGCCCAGTTCGGCATCTCTGCCATTCCGACAGTCCTTCTCTTCAACGGAGGGCAGCTTGCGGATCGGATTATTGGGGCGTATCCTAAAGAAGCGATAAAAACCCGGATCTGCAGGGCCTATGGCCTCCCCCCGTGAGGGGGCGCACCGTCCGGTAAATGAGGGAGGGCGCCTGCCCTGCCCCAAATGATCTTTTTTGAGGCTCTTTGCTATCTGGTGGGGGTAGGATTGGTGAACCGGACACATATTGTGGGGGCTGTCCGCCCCCACACCCCCATATGCGATGCATGCCGCCGCCTCCGAAGGGGCGCCCCCGCGGCGGTTGAAGTGACTGAATTGATATGCAGATAACAACCTCGATTCAGTCTCCCCACACAAAACAGCGAGGAGGCTTTTTTGAAGAATCCACCATCACAACCATATTAAGTTCCGCCGGATCACCACTGTACCCGATGGAAAAGACCCGGATTATCGTTGGGCTCTCCGGTGCAAGCGGCATCGTATACGGCATTCGCCTGCTCCAGGCCGCACGCGAGCTGGGGCTGGAGACCGATCTCATCATGACCGACCTTGCCGCGAAGATGATCGAGATCGAGACGGAAACAGACCCGTCAGAGGTCATTGCCCTGGCTACCAGGGTGCATGACAGTTTCGACTTCACCTCGCCTCTCGCGTCAGGTGGGTTCTCGCACCGCGGGATGGTCGTTGTCCCCTGCAGCATGAAGACGGTGGCAGGGATTGCGTGCGGGTTTGCCGACAACCTCCTCCTCCGTGCAGCAGATTGTGCTCTTAAGGAGCGCCGACCCCTGGTCCTTGTCCCCCGGGAGACGCCACTCTCGGGGATTCACCTCCGCAACATGCTCACCCTCTCCGAGGCGGGAGCTGTTATCCTCCCTGCGTCTCCCGGGTTCTACCACAGACCCCGCGATATCGGGGGCCTCGTGGACCATGTGGTAGGGAAGGTGCTTGATGTCCTCTCTGTCGAGCACCATCTGTACCGGAAGTGGAGAGAAGGGGAAGGCGGGAGCCGGGCGTGAGGGAACGGGGGACACACACGCCTTTTTAGCTCTTCTTTTCAATCCTCTCGAGCAGCAGCCTGATTGCCCTCAGTTCGCCGAGGAGAACAGGCTCACTCTGGGGCGGGGCATGTGGGCGGGATAGTGAACCTGTCGCATCCGAAGAACCCGATACTCTCCTTGATTCCCTGATAAGCGACCTGATGGTCTCCCTCAGCTCCTCCGCTGCCGCGATGCCTTCAAGGGTGATCTCGGACCTTGCCTGTGCGGAGTAGCCGGCGGTCTGAAGCTTGATGCTTGAGAACCCGAAATGCCGCATCAGCGGCCCCTGGTAGATGTCAATGTTGGTGATGCGGTCGTATGGGACGATCCCGGTCTTCCGGAACCACACGCCTCTCTTCCACGTCACCTCGTCGTCCTTCAGCTCAAAAAAGATGGTCTGGTAGTATTTTCCCACCCAGAAGAGATACCAGCCGGCGACAGCGAAGAGCATCACCAGGCATGCAGCGAGGAACGTGGCGGATTCCGAGAAGTATGCACCAACGAGGAGAGGTCCTCCGAAGACCAGCATGATCACGATGAAGAGGACATGAAACATGTTCACCAGGCTCTTCTCGGGCTTGAACGGAGAAAACAGGGGGAAATTGGCCGACTTCATGTGGGTTACACCTCCAGCGGGCGGAAATGGCTGCAGAACTGATCTGTGTAGTGAGATCCCTGCGGGCATAACTATTACGCCGGCGCGGTCGGACAGGTTAGGTACGATGCTCTGCCATCCCGAGACCTTCCACAACAAAGGGCGCTCACCTGGAGACTCCCGTTCCGGGCACGGGCGCCCCTGGAGGGAGAGGTGAAGCAACTGGGGGTGGCGGTGATCGGGGGAGGGCCTGCAGGCCTCTTCTGCGCCATCTGCAGCGCCGCTGCAGGAAAGAAGGTTGCAGTCCTTGAAAAGATGCCCACTTGCGGGAGAAAACTCCTCATCTCCGGGACGGGGCAGTGCAACATTACCCATGATGGGGATGTATCCTCATTTTTCACCCACTATGGGGCGCACGGGAAGTTTGTGAAGCCTGCGCTTCTGCAGTTCTCCAACCGCGATCTCGTTGATTTCTTCCGGAAATCAGGGCTTGATATGGTCACCGAACCCGGGGGCAAGGTCTTTCCTGTAACGAGGAGAGCGGGCGACATTCTCTCTGTCCTGACCGGGGAGTGCACCCGCAGGGGAGTGGACATCCGCTGCAACGAACCGGTCCTTGGCACAGAGCAGTGCGAGGGCGGGTTTACGGTGAGGACAGGAGAGGGAGTGTATTTCACCCGCAACCTCGTCGTCGCGACAGGAGGGGCCACCTATCCGGCCACAGGGTCCACCGGTGACGGGTATGCACTGGCCAGGTCGCTTGGCCACCCCGTTACAGAGATCGGCCCGGCCCTCGCCGCGGTGCGGGTGAAAGATTTTCCATATCCCGAACTGGCCGGGATGTCGTTTGAGAATCTTCCCATCAGTGTCTCGCGGCAGAAGAGACTTGTCTGCCGTCAACGGGGAGACATCCTCTTCACCCATACCGGCCTCTCAGGCCCTGGAATACTGGACATCTCGAGGGATATCCGGCCGGCGGACCTCGTCGAAGTCTCGTTTATCTCCACCCTTGCGCCCGCGGAGGCCAGGAACGCCGTGCATGATGCTCTCCTTGGGGGGAAGGGGATGCACGTTGCGACGGTCTTGAGAGGGCTTAATCTCCCGGAACGGCTGGCAAAGAGGATTCCCGAGCATGCAGGGGTTCCGGCCGGGGCGACCTGCGCTCATCTCTCGAAGGGTGCCAGGAATGCCATCGCGGTGCTGGTGAGCGGGCACCCGTTTGAAGTCGCGGGCCTTGCCGGCTTTGACCAGGCAATGGTGACCCGGGGTGGCGTTGCGCTCGATCTTGTCAATCCGCGGACAATGGAGTCCCGGCTCCACCCGGGCCTCTACTTCGTCGGGGAAGTACTCGACATTGATGGGGATACCGGAGGTTACAACCTCCAGTTTGCCTGCGCATCGGGGGTGCTGGCCGCACGGAGCATTACCAGGACTGCGATGAACCAGCGGACGACCATGCCATGACGACGGCGGGTCTTTCTCCCTGGGGGCTATATCTCCCCCAAAGAACCACTATTCACCAAAAACCCGGATCTGCAAAGGAGATGAACAATGGTTGCTGCCCGGTATGAGAAGAGTGAGAACATCGTGCAGGGGTCGTTGCGCGAGTACGACCGGCTGATGAAGTTCTTCCAGCGCCCGCTCTTTCTCTCGCTTACCATCGGTGTCCCGTTCTGCATATTCAAGCTCCTCTTCGGCATGGTCGCAATCCAGGTGGTGACTTTTCCATATCATGGGGTCCTTGCAGTCTTCGGGTGGGTGGTGGTTCTCTGGGCAGGGACTGACCTGGTCATGAATGCCGCAAAGGCGCTTTTTGACCTGTTCGATCGACAGGCTCCATTCGAGTACTGCACCATTGCCCAGATGGGAGCCTGTTTCCACATGCCTCTTGTCTTCCTCGCCCTTGATACCCTGCTCTCATTTGTCATCATCTGCGTCATGCTCTGGTCAGGGTGGATAACCCTGCTTACTCCCGTCGAGTCGTACTTCTGGTATGCCGCGACCACCATGAACCTAATAAGCCTCTCGCTCGTGATGCTCTACAACGAGGTGCGGAAGGTGCGGTCTGTATCATGAGCCAGGGGATTGGTATCAGTACAGACCCCCTGGGCCCCTGACCAACACATTCGTGATCGATAGGTATGGATGAGCCTTCAGGTTAATCCGGTGTTCCTATGGGACTCAGTGCGGAGTGCGTTGCATCGGGGATGCGCATGTTGATGTTGAACTGAGGAGATGTAGCTCTGGAACCCATTTGGCAGAATCCACCATGCCCCCTACCATTCGTGCGATGACCAGGGTCCTCCTCCCAATCATCCTTGGGATCCTTTACATTGCTGCCTGTGCCCTCTTCCTCCCACAAGAGAGCGCACTTCTCCTGGCAGGGCTCATGCTTGCCTACGTGATCCCACCGGCGGGAAAGGAATCGGTCATCCCCCTTGGCATCGCGCTTGGATTCCCGTGGTGGCTCATTGGCACCTCCATCGCCCTCCTCGATGTGCTTGCGGGCCTCTTCATGGCCTTAAACTTCGAACTTGCCTTCAATGTCCCCCTCCTTGGGGGGTGGATATCCCGGTTCATGGACCACGGCCAGGCGTTCCTGTCCCGCCGGCCGTACTTAAAGAAGTTCTACTTCTCGGGCCTCGTGCTCTTCGTGATGTTTCCCCTCCAGGGATCAGGCGGTATCGGGGGGTCCCTTGCAGGAAGGCTCCTCGGGATGCCGAGGGGAACCGTGCTCCTGGCAATCACCCTCGGGGCATTCCTTGGGTGCTACCTGATCGCGCTCGGATCGGAATTCATCTGGGAGCTTGTCATCACACGACCCGCCCTCGGTATCACGGTTGCGGTCGCAGTCATCGCAACGATTCTCGCAGGGTACCTGGCATACCGCAGGAGGATGCCCAGGGTGAGCGACGAGTAGGATGACCACTCTCATTACCACCCATGCATTGTTCTTCTGTTCCAATTTATGGTGACATGGATGCTCCGGATATGGGCACTCCTCATCCTTGCCGGGTATCTCCTGTATTTAAGTGTCCATATACCCATAATGCGATTATACCCGCGTCCCCTTCGTATTCCCTCGTGAATCACAGAATAAATGGCTCACATGGGGGCGACAACGTCCTGCCAGAGGGAAATGGCCACGATTGAAACGAGAGAGAAAAAAAGTATTCAGGCCGGGGCACTCTCACCCCTGTTCCTGTTTTTCCTGGCCTGGAGCACGAGGATCGCCAGTGCCGAGAGGGGCAGGCCTATGATCAGCGGGTCAATCGCACTCCAGGGATAGGGGAGGAGACTCGTGGTCCCACGCAGCGCGCTGGAGAGCCCGAATACGGCTGCGTACCGGGAGTTCACGAAGAGTGCCCAGAAGAACCAGACTGCCGCTCCGACAACGAGGCTCACCTTCGCGGCAAAGGGGTCCGGTTTCTTGCAGTAGACGGCGACGGCGAAGACCGGGAGGAAGGCCGAGGCGCAGAGGCCCATGAACATCGCCGTGGCGATCGCAATGATGCTGCCTGGCATCAGGAAGGCGACGATGACGCTTGCGATGATCATGACGAGTACGCCGGCCTGGTTGGCCTTGAGCGAGAGTGCGCACTCCCTTCCCCTCCCCCACACGTCGCAGATCAGCGCCGTTCCCATCGCATGGAAGAGCGAGGAGAGTGTGGACATCGCTGCAGCGAGGAGGGTGATCATGAAGAGGACCGTAAACCAGTCGGGGGTCGCAAGGTTGATGAAGAGAGGGATGATGGCGTCCACGTTCCCGCCCGCAGCGGCGACCGCGATGGTCCCTTGCGTCTGGTTGAAGTAGACGTTGGTGAGGGCGCCGACCGTGAATGCGACCCCGGTCATCATCAGGATGAAAGGCCCTCCGACGAGAACCGCCCTGTTGAGAGAACGGCCGTCCTTTGCGGTCATGAACCGCACGACGAGTTGCGGCTGGGCCAGCACCCCGATGCCTACCCCGAGCACCAGGGTTGTGATGAGGGTGAACCAGATGGGAGACCCGAGATCGGGCATCACGGTCCATCCGTTCATTCCCTGCTCTGCGAGTTTTACCGGTATCATGTCGGCCATGGCTGTCAGGGCGTTGTGTGCGGCCGTAACCCCTCCCAGAATTGCATAGGTGAAGATGAGGAGAAAGGTCATTCCGATCAGCATGATCGCACCCTGCATGGCATCGGTATACATGACCGCGATCAACCCGCCGAATATGACGTAGATAGCCACGATGATGGCAAAGCCTATGAGTGATGCAGAATAGGAGATCCCGAGCGTCTCCTTGATGAACTGCGCACCCCCGATCAGCACCGCGGCAGTGTAGAGCGGCATCCCGACGATGATCACGAGGCCCGAGACCACCTGCATGAACTGCGAGGAGTAGATCTTTCCCATCAGATCAGGGAAGGTGATGGCCTTCACGCGTGAGCCAATCTCTCGGGTCTTCTTGCCGAAGATGACAAACGCGAGAAGCACGCCCACGCCGATATTAAAGACGGTGAGCCAGATCATGCCCATCCCGAGGTTTGCGGCCTGGCCTCCGAAGCCTACGATGGCAGACGTGCTGATGAACGTGGCACCGTAAGAGAGGGCGATGACCACCGGATGGGCATTCCGGCCCGCAACGAGGTAGTCCTCCGCGGCTTTCGTCTTCTTGTAGCCGAGGTAACCGAGACAGAGGATTGCTACGAGGTAGATGGCAGTAACGATAGCGAGCCAGAAGAGGCTTGCGGCCATTGTTCACTCGCCCCCCTGGTTCCAGTTGAGGAGACCATAGAGTATGCAAGCAAGCGCAAGCGCGATGCAGAGCAGATACGCGATCCATATTTGTGGGTCAGGAATTCCAAGCATGAGAGAAACCTCCGGTAAACTCCAGGGATATGCCGCTACACGGGGACCGGCAGAGAGGCAGGTCCCCTACCTAAACAGGAAGGAGAAGAAAAACACGCCGACGTGGCGGAGAACCGGTGTGCTGGGTGCCACGGGCGTGCTATCCATGGGTGTTTACCTGATCAATGGTGAGAATAAATGGTATTTATGCGTTTCTTTTCCTTCCAGCACAACAGATAACCGGGTGCAGCACAAAACACCTTGATGAGAAGGGGTGAACTCGATATTCTCCGGCCTGCACGGGTCGCTGCAGGAGGTGCTTGCCCACCGGCTGGGATGGTCCGATCTCCGGGAAGTCCAGTCACGGACATACCGCGAGGTGGCCGAAGGAAAGGACGTGATGGTCATAGCCCCCACCGCCGGAGGAAAGACCGAGGCCGCGCTTATCCCGGTCCTTGACTGTGTCCTGAAGGAGGGGAGCCCAGGAGTGGCCTGCCTGTACATCTCACCCCTGAAGGCCCTTATCAACGACCAGGAGGACCGGTTCAGGTCGTTCGCGGTCCCCACCGGGCTCGAGGTGCGGATATGGCACGGGGACATTCCCAGGGGTGATCGTATATGGGAGGACGGCGAGCCCCCGCACCTCCTGATGATCACCCCCGAATCGCTGGAGGTGCTGATGGGTGAAATGATCCAGTCAAGGGACCTCCGGCATGCACGGTTTGTGATCGTGGATGAACTGCATGCCTTTGTCGAGTCGGAACGTGGCGCCCACCTTCGGGTGCTCCTCGACCGCCTGGACAGGATAGCCGGACGCCACGTTCAGCGGATCGGGCTCTCGGCGACGGTAGGGAATCCCGATGAGGTTCTCGCCTGGTTCTCGGGAGGTATGCACAAAAAGGAACTCGTGCAGGTGGCAATACCCCCACGGGAGAAGAGGTTCTCGTTCCATGTCGAGGGTGACGAGCGCCGGAGAATGGCGGCGATCGCCCGGCTTGTTGCGGGCAGAAAGGCACTTGTCTTTGCGAACAGCAGGGCGGAAGCCGAGCAGGTGGGCCGGGCCCTCCATGGCCATGTTTCCCAGCTCTTCGTTCACCACTCGTCGCTCTCTTCGGAGATGCGGCGTGCCGCAGAGGAGTCCATGGCGGGCGAGGCAAGTGCCTGCATCATCTGCACGAGCACTCTCGAGCTGGGGATAGATATCGGGGACCTTGACGTGGTGGTGCAGCTCGGTGCACCTGCATCGGTCTCCTCGTTCCTTCAGCGGATGGGGAGGAGCGGAAGGAGAGGGCGGTCCCCCTACATGGCGTTCGTGCTGGCGGACGCATGGGACCTCCTCCTGTGCACTGCAGTGATCGAGAGCGCCAGCAGGAAGAAGGTGGAACCTCTCATTCCCGCAAAGAGACCATACAATGTCCTGGTCCAGCAGGTATTCCTGGAGACGGTGCGGCACAGGAGGACAACCCGCGCCAGGCTCAAAAAATTTCTGGGTTCGCTCCCGAGCCTGCAGGATCTCCCCCCACACACTGTCGACCTCCTGATTGCCCATCTCGAGGGGGGGAAGTTCCTGGTGCGGGACGGGGAGATGTTCATGCCCGGTCCACAGATGGAGATGCTGTACGGGCGGTCCAACTGGAAGGACCTCTACTCTGTGATCCGGGGTGGCGGAGAGTTCCGTGCGGTAACACCTGATGGCGACCTTGTGGGAAGGCTCGATGCCCGGTTCGTGGCCAGCAGGGGGGAGGGGAGTTTCTCCCTGGGAGGGAAGAACTGGACCCTTGTAAAGAGCGACGAGTCGCACAACCTCGTCGTGGTGGTCCCGGGGGAGGAGGCGGGAGGAAAGGCGTTCTGGACGGGTGGGCAGGCCGGATTCTCCCCTGTGGTCTGCCAGGCGGTACAGAGGATCCTTGCCAGGGGAAGGACGCTCCTTCCGCTCCTGCCCGCCGAGGAGGAAGTCCTGCACGGGGCCATAGCGGGCATCCCCCGCATCCATGCCAGGGGAATACATATCTGGGAGGTTCCGGGGAAGCGGAAGATGGACGCAATCGCACTCACCTTTCTCTCAAGGGCCGACAACGCGCTCCTCTCCACCATGGCGAAAAAGCTGCACGACGAGAAGACGCGGGTGCGGTACGACGACATCTCGCTCTGGTTCCCTGACCTGGCGCAGGAAGGAGCAGCAGAACGGGTTCTTTCCATACTCCGGCAGGTCCAGGTTCTCCCGGCTGATGAGATGGCAGGTCTCCTTTCAATGCCCGCGCCGGAGATCTGGAAGTTCGGGCCGGCCCTCCCTGCTGCCCAGTTAAGGGAGATGGCCGCTGTGGACACCTGGCACCTTGCGGAGTTTGTAGCGAGGTTCTGCAGCCTTCCAATCTACCAGGTATCTGCACCGGGCATGGAGTGCGGGCAGGAACGCTGATTCAGGTCACCACCGCCTTCTGGAACCGCCACCATGCAAGGCCGAACATTACGAGTGCGAATACCACAAGGACAAAGAACGAGATGAGCATGTCGGCAGGTGTTGTGGTGTAGACGATGCCGATCGCCTGGTAATGGTCCCCTATGGCAAAGTAGCGTATGCCGTTGACCAGGTGTGTGAGGGGATTTCCGACTGATACGGCCTGCAGGACCGGGGGAAAGGCGTTCACCGGGTAGAGCGCATTGCTTGCAAAGAAGATGGGCATCGTCAGGAGCGTCATGATCCCCTGCATCCCCTCCGGACTCTCGAGGGAAATGGCAATCGCCGCGGAGAGGAAGAGGAACCCGAGTGAGAAGATCCCGACGAAGAGAAGGATTCCGAGCAGCGAAATCGTCACTTCGGCGGCGCCGTAGCCCCTGAAGAACTCTGCGCCGAGAAGAATCCCGAAGACCATGATGATGATGGCCTGGATGAATGACTTCGTCATCCCCGAGAGGGCGATGCCGAAGATGACATGGTCTCTTGGGAGCGGGCTTGCCATGACCTCCCGGAGCAGGCCCCAGTTTTTGTCAAAGAGCAGGACCATCCCTCCAAAGAGGCTTGTGAAGAGGGTCGTCATTGCGATGACACCCGCGGCCATGAACGTGAGATAGCCGACGTCCGGAATCCCCGGAACCGGGGGCACTTCGGAGGTGAGCCGGTTAAAGTTCGCGGACATCGCGATCCCAAAGAAGGCCATCCAGAGGGCGGGCTGGACGAGGGAAGAGATAAGGAGTGTCCGGAACCGCACGAACCGGATCATGTCACGCCAGTAAATCGTGAGAAACCCAAGGTGCATGGTCACCGCCTCGTCGCCCTTGAATGGGCAGCCGAAGGGCGCTCCGCACGCTCCTCGCGCAGTTCACGGCCCGTGAAGTGGACGAACACGTCATCCATCGAGGGTTTCTTCAGGTTGACGGTCAGGATCCGGACCCCGTGACCCCTGAGTTCGTCCATGATCTTCGGGAGGAGGCGGGTGCCGTCTTGGTTGACGAGGGCGACGAACCCGTTCGTCTTCTCCTTCACCTCCGTCACCTCCTCCATTGCCCCGAGGATCTCTTTTGCTCTCCCGTTCTCGCTCGTCTCCATGTAGATGACGTCCTCCCCAAGCCTGTTCTTCAGTTCCCAGCCCGTTCCGGTGGCAATGATCTCCCCATGGTCGATGATACTGATGCGATCGCTCAACTGGTCTGCCTCGTCCATGTAGTGCGTGGTGAGAAAGATGGTGGTGCCCTCTTCGTTGACTGCCTCGATGTAGTCCCACATCCTCCTCCTCGTCTGGGGGTCAAGGCCAATGGTGGGCTCGTCCAGAAAGAGCACCCTCGGCCGGGTCATCAGCCCACGTGCGATCTCGAGCCTCCGCTTCATCCCGCCGGAGAGGTGCTTGGTGAGAGTGTCGCGCTTCCCGTCGAGCTCGACTACGGCAAGGAGCTCCTCGATCCGTCTCCTCCGCTCCCCGTGCGGCATCCGGTAGAGGCATCCATGGAATTCCAGGATCTCCCAGCAGGTCATGTCCCGGTCGAGCGTCACTTCCTGGAAGACGATCCCGATGGACTCGCGGACCCTCGCGGGTGTTTTCGCGACATCGAATCCCGCCACCCGTGCTTCACCCTCCTGGAGGGGGAGGAGCGTGGTGAGCACGTTGATGGCGGTGCTCTTGCCGGCGCCGTTCGGGCCGAGGAACGAGAATATCTCCCCCTCCTCAACCGTGAAACTGATGCCTGCCACGGCCTCAAAGTCCCCGTAGCGATGCTTAAGCCCGGCGACTTCTATGATCTGCCCACCCACGCTGCACAACCTCGGAAAATAACAGGGGGCCTTTCCCCTTCAGGAGATCTTCTTGATCAGCCGCGCCACATTCTCGGCAAACAGCCGCACGGTGCTCATCCCCTCGACGTCTTTCCAGACCTCGCCGGGCTCGCGTCCGAAGACCATGTTCCAGTAGGTCGATCCAGGCACTATCATGTTGTTGATGAAGAAGAACATCAGCATCTCCTGGATGGTTGCGGTATGGCCGCCCCTGCGGGCAACGGCAATCGGGCCTCCCACCTTCCAGGAGAGAAAGTGATCGGTGGACCGGGATACCATGCCGATCCGCTGGAGCGCTGCCATCACATCTCCCCGGGCCGTCCCGAAGTAGACCGGTGAGGCCACGATGAACCCCTCTGCTTCCCGTATGCGGTCGATGATATCGGCAAGGCCGTCTTCGAGGACGCAGTTGCCTTCTTTCCCGCAGCGGTTGCAGGCGGTGCAGGACTCGATCTTCATCCCCGCAAGGGAGATGACCTCGGCCTCGAGCCCCTGTTCACGTATCACGCTGGCACACTCCTCGACGACCTGGATGGTGTTGCCTTCGGGGCGCGGGCTTCCGGAGAGAAGCACTACTCTCATTATTCACCTCAGGGAAATCTGGGTGCCGCATTTATTTAGTTCTACGGCCGGTCCCCGCGATGCGGGCCATGCACGGCTCACCCGCGCACCCTTGCGAGAGAGATTGCGATGACCGATGCCACCCTTTCAGCAGGTAACGTGCAGGATGGCCGCGAACGGCCGGCGCTCCTGCTCCATCTCCCTGATGATCTCGGGAGTGGGGCCGATGACGGTGGGAAACCCCGCGAGGATCCGCCTTGCCCCTTCGGTCAGGGGAAGCGCGCCGTGCTGCCCTGTGCCGATGAAGACTACCCTGGGACGCTCCCGTTCGAGGAATGCACATTCGTCTTCCGAGAGGGGGGTGTGGCCGTATTCCTGCCCGAGGTGTTTTGATATCTTCTTCTTCTTCTGCTTCCCGACCTCTCCGCCGGTGTGGATGATCACATCGTGCTCGTAGAGTCTCCCGCCATACTCGATCCAGCCGAACCCGGTCTTCGTATCGCATCACCATCTCCTTCCTTGTCAGTCCCCTGATATGAGAGTAAGTTCAGGGCCCCGCCGGGCCGGTCCCAACCTTTTTCGATGGGATAACCCAATCTCCTGCACATGAAAGAGGAGGAGAGCGTTTCCAAAGAAGAGAGGAGGGCGCACTTCCTGGAGATGCTCACCGAAGAGGACCCTTCCCGCCGCTGGAAGGCGATCGAGGCCCTGGCCCGAGAGGGAGACCGTTCCGCGGTCGACTCGATCATACGGGCACTCTCAGACGATGACTGGAGGGTACGCCAGAAGGCGGCGTGGGCGCTGGGTATGATCGGGGACCCCCGGGCAGTCGTCCCCCTCAGGAGGGCGTTGAGGGAAGAGAGTGAAGGGGTAAAGGAGATGATACTCGAGGCGATCTCGGAGATCACGCGTAAATCACTGGACTGAACAGAAAGAGCCTCCTCCTCTCTCCCCCGGGCCTGTACATCCCCCCGCAATCTCTCCTGACGTAAAACCATTATAATCTTCCAGCCCCATTCCTTAAGGGAACTGGCCGCGATCCATCGAACCGCCTCCGGCCCGCAAGATCGGGACTCTCAAGGCAGGGCCGGCCACACACGAGGGGAATGTACATCCCGGATTTGACGGAAGGGAGGACCAGGAGATACCATGGAGATAAGACAGAGCGACCTTGCATTCGACCAGCAGAGGATTGAGAAGATCCAGGAGCTGCGGAACTCCGGGGTCCCCCTCTATCCCCCGGAGTTCGGGGGAAGAGAACCCGTCGCCTCGATAAAGGGAAGACACGAGGGAATCGGGCACGAGAAGGGCGAAGAGCAGGTGTGCACCGCCGGCAGGCTGTATACGGTCAGGAACCATGGCAAGACGATCTTTGCCGACCTCCAGGACGAGAGCGGGCGAATCCAGCTGTATCTTCGGAAGAACGACATCGGTGAGGAGAAGTTCGAACTGTTCCTCCGGACCATCGAGAGGGGCGACATCGTCGGTGTCAGGGGACACATCTTCCGCACGAAGGTAGGCGAAGTCACCCTCTGGGTGGATGAGATCACGCTCCTCGCAAAAGCTCTCTGCTCCCTCCCAGAGAAGTTTCACGGGTTAAAAGATATCGAGAAACGGTACCGGCAGCGATACGTTGACCTGATCGTGAACCAGGACGTGAAAGAGACCTTCCGTACGAGGAGCCGGATCATCTCGCTCATCAGGAGTTACCTGACAGACCGGGGATTCCTCGAATTCGAAACGCCCATCCTGCAGCCGATCTACGGGGGCGCAAACGCGAGGCCTTTTACTACGTTCCACCATTACCTCCAGCAGAACCTCTTCATGCGCATCGCCCCGGAGCTCTATCTGAAGAGGCTCGTCGTGGGGGGCTTTGAGAAGGTCTTCGAACTGGCCAGGAACTTCAGGAACGAGGACATTGACACCCACCACAACCCCGAGTTCTCTATGGTCGAGGTCTACGAGGCCTATCGCGACTACCGTGACATGATGGCGCTCTCGGAGGAGATGATCAGCTCCATCGCATACCAGATCCACGGGACCTACCTTGTCCCTTACGGGGACACAACCCTTGACTTCACCCCGCCATGGAGGAAGATGACCATGGACGAGGCGGTGAAAGATCTTGCAGGGATCGATATCTGGAGCCACTCGCTCGATGACCTCCGCCGTATCGCCGCAGAGAAGAAGATCGAGGGCTGGGAGAAGGCAGAGAACAACCGGGAGCTTCTCGTCCTGCTCTTCGAGGAACTGGTCGAGGATCAGCTCGTCCAGCCTACATTCGTGTACGACTTCCCCATCGAGAACTCGCCGCTCGCAAAGAGGCACCGTTCCCGCGAGGGGTTCACCGAGCGGTTCGAGCTCTTCATCTGCGGCATGGAGGTGGCAAACGGCTTCTCGGAGTTGAACGATCCTCTCGACCAGCTGGCCCGGTTCGAGCGCCAGGACGAGAAGAGGCGGGCCGGGGACCTCGAGGCGCAGATGCTCGACTACGACTTCATCAATGCGCTCGGGTACGGGATGCCCCCCACGGGCGGAGTGGGATTCGGCATCGACCGGTTCGTGATGCTCCTCACAAACAAGAACTCCATCAAGGAGGTCATCCTCTTCCCCCAGATGAAGCCCGAAGCCGGTGCTGACAAGAAGGACATATCTGAATCCTGAAGGATACAAACCTGGATCGGGGATAAACACTCATTTTTTTGATCTCGCTCCCATTGCCATGGGAAACCAGTGAATTTTTCATGATCGCGAGCCAGGCAGAGGCCCTGCTGCACCATGAAATGGGGGGAATGCCGGAACGTCGAAAAAGAAAAATTATTCAAAGGAGGGCTGTCGTGATGCCAATCACGCCGGACTGGATGATTACAGCGGTGGCAACGATGACGCCGGCCATCTCCAGGGCTACGGCCACGTTCCCTTTCCTGATCTCCTCGAACTCGTTCACACCCTTGGTGAGCTTGTCGAGAATTGAGAGTGCGAGGTAGATGGCACCGACGGCGAGGAGGATGCCGAGAATCAGCTGGATGAATGCAACTACGATGGCGGTTATCCCGTCAGCCGAGAGGAGCCCGACCGAGAGCGCCTTGGAGATCCCGACCGATATCCCCGAGATACCGGACTGGACCACCAGCGCGATCGCGAAGAAGACGGATGCGATGATGATCCCCACTGCGGCGTTGCCCCGTGCCAGCTCTTTCTCTTCATCGATTCCCCGGGTTATCCGTGTGAGCACGGAGAACCCGATATAGAGAGCGACCACTGCCAGAATGATGGCAATGATCAGCTGGACAATTCCGATTAACGCATTTTCCCATAACATTGACATTCACCTCATATGTGAATTCTAATGAGATGGGCATAGTTGATTGATAAAGATTTCGGGTTAATTTCTAAAACAAGCCATATATTCTACGTTATTTGCAGGGGAGTACGAAATACAGGAATTATCTTTCTTCGGCGTACATGGATGCTGATTCTTCGGGGCACTCGCATTTCGAAAGCAGCACTGTCACCGATCTCACATGCAACGAGGGATACCAGAATGCCTGCATTGGGCTCTCTGATCGATTCCAATGGGCAGGATACATGACAAAGGGATGATGTAGAAAGGAAAACATGATTCGGAAAGATGCGAGCGCTCCTGGTGAAAAGGCCGAAAAAAATGAGAATTTCAGGGAAACATTTATCACCATTCAAATAGAGGGATTCTTTAATAAGAATCTGATCAGAACTTAAGGTTTCTCACCGGGGCATGAGATCCTGAATCATGGTGTACTGAGTCAGTACTACGTGGCATCCTCGAGGCAGGGTTCTATGGCTCCCCCATGTTCAGCAGGCAGCCGGTGAAAGGTGGGAGTGGGAACTCATGAGATTGAAGACAGGATTTATACTACTTCTTATTATGGTGGCAGGTCTCCTGTCACTCACGGTGTTGCCGGCAGGTGCCGGTGACACGGTCACGGTGGATGTCTCCAGGATTCCCCTGGTGTTCATTGAGAACCAGGGGCAGAAAAGTGCAGAGGTCCTTTACCATGCCAGTGCTGCAGGGCACAGCATCTTTTTCACCCCTGATTCGGTGGTGTGTGCATGGGGGGGCGATGACACCCGGCCGGTTTCTTCAGTGGCAATCACCATTGCAGGGCAGAATCCCGACACATGCGTGAAGGGAGAGGACCTGCTTCCCGGGACCGCGAACTTCCTCATCGGTGACGACCCGGAGAAGTGGGTCACATCGGTGCCAACCTTCGGTAAGGTGCGTTACGAAGGTGTCCTGCCCGGAGTAGACATTGTCTATTACGGAACACAGGGGGCATTGAAGCGTGATATTGCGCTTGCTCCCGGGGTTGACCCCACCGGCGTGGTAATCTTGTATTCGGGACATGAAGGCCTCTCTCTGGGTGAAGACGGCGCATTGCAGGTTGAGGCCGCCGATGGAACCCTCTATGAGGCGGCACCTGTCTGTTACCAGATCATCGATGGGGCCTATCGACCTGTTGTATGCGAATATGTCATCCTTGATGATTCAGAAGTGGGATTCAGCGTTGGTCCATATGACCCGGCATATCCCCTTATCATCGACCCCTTCCTCGATTTCTCAACGTATCTGGGTGGGAGCTGGGAGGACCAGGGATATGCCGTGGCTGTCGATGAACTGGGCAGTGCATATGTGACAGGGGGCACGAGGTCAAATGACTTCCCGGTTCCTGACGATATGCCGGCACCGTTCCAGGAGTTCAACGCCGGGAACCTGGATGTATTCGTCACGAAATTCGAGCCATCCGGGACTGTGCTCAATTATACCACTTATATTGGCGGATACAATGACGACTGTGGGCATGGGATCGCGGTCAACAGTTCAGGGTATGCGTATGTCACGGGGTACACTCTTTCCCATAATTTCCCCGTGCTGAATGAATTCCAGACCAACAAGAGCGGTGGTGGTTATTGCTACCCGTGCGCAGATGCGGATGCGTTCATTACGGCCCTCTATCCCTGGGGTAACGGCGCATTGTATTCTTCGTACCTGGGCGGCAATATGACCGATATCGGCCAGGCTATTGCCCTCGATAGCACGGATTCGCCTGTACTTACCGGATATACCGGCTCCTGGGACTTCCCGAATCAATCGGCGCTGTTCCCCACCATCAACGGGACCAACGATGCCTTTGTCACGGGGATTACTTTCGACGGAACCCTATCGTCCATCGCCTTTTCCACCTTCCTCGGGGGAGCATGGACAGATCGGGGCTATGGGATCGCAATGGGGAGCAGCGATGATATTTATGTTACCGGCATAACGCGATCTCCGGATTTCCCCACCGCCAACCCCTACAGGGCGAACCTGCGTGGTGATCAGGATGCATTCGTCACGCACTTCTCACCAGGGGCGACCAGTCTGACATCTTCAACCTATCTCGGCGGCCGTGACAACGAGGCAGGATATGGCATTGCCGTGGATGAAAACGGATACATCTATGTCACCGGCTTCACCACCTCAAACCTTGAGTTCCCTGTCAAGAATGCATACCAAAACTTCATTTACGGTCCCCAGGATGCATTCCTCACCAAGTTCGAACCCGCCGGGAATCTGCTCAACTTTTCCACGTATATCGGAGGAAGCCAGGTCGATGAAGGTACGGGCATCGCGGTCGATGGCAGCGGTTCAATATTCATCACGGGCTTCACCGACTCATGGAACTACCCGACCAAGAGTGCCGTCTATGGAAGTCTGAACGGCTGGCCGTACGATGCATTTGTCACGCGGTTTTACCCGAACGGTACTGCCCTCATGTTCTCAACATATCTTGGCGGGAAACTGGAGGATCGTGCCATGGGAATTGCCCTGCACGGGGCGAATGCGACCGTGACCGGATTCACAATGTCGCCCGACTTCCCGGTAAAGAATGCAGTGCAGCCTGATTTCCACATGGTCTACGACGCGTTTGTTGCCAGGATCGCATCCATTCCGCCCACGGCCAACTTCACCGCGGAGGCAAACGGAGTCACCAACTACACGCTGATCAAGGGACTACCCCCGCTTCTCGTCAACTTCACTGATCTCTCGACCGGTGAGCCCACGGTATGGGAGTGGCTCTTTGGGGATAATACCACTTCAACACTGCAGCACCCAAACCACACGTATAACACGGGGAATTATACCGTGAACCTGACGGTCAGCAACCTCGAAGGGACGAATTCCACGAGCAAACCCTTCTACATAGACGTGGGTGTGCCCCTGATCGTGAACTTCTCGGCGAACGTGTCCGATGTGGAGTGTGCATTCTGCCAGGGTCAGGTACCCTTCGATGTGAATTTCACCGACCTGACAAACGATACCCCTCTCTCATGGAATTATAGTTTCGGAGACGGGAACTTCAGCATCAACCAGCATCCCAACTGGACCTACCATATCCCTGGCCTCTACAACGTGAGCCTTAACGTGACCAACGAGTACGGGTTCAACAGCACGACAAAATACTTCCTTGTCGAAGCGGGCGATGTCCCGATTGCAAACTTCACGAATGCAACCCCCAGGTTCGGGGTGGTGCCGCTCAACGTGGTCTTCACAGATCTCTCTTTCGGAATTCCGAATATCACCGCGTGGAACTGGAGCTTTGACAACACCACAGCGGTCGAATGGTTCAATACGACGGTCCCGGCCCAGAGGAACGCGAACCATACGTTCCTGGCGAAGGGGAACTATACGGTCAACCTCACCGTGTTCAACCTGTACGGCAACGATACCATGTCGAAGACCGATTTCGTACGCGTGGGGGAGTTGCCGGTCGCCAACTTCACTGCAGATAACACCAATGTCATCGAGGGAGATCTCGTCAACTTCACTGACTGGTCCACCGGTTATCCCGAGTGGTGGCAGTGGAACTTTGGGGATGGGACAATATTGGACAGGACCGAGAACACGACTATGATGCCGGTGAATCACACCTATGATAACTCCGGGAATTACACTGTTGCACTCACTGTCGGAAACGAGTTTGGGACAAATACCTTACCCCGCTCAAGGTACATCCAAGTATCTGGCAACGTGTTTTACACCAATCTCTACTTCGTCCCGTCATCGTTCCTCATCCCGACCAATTCAACCACCCAGGTGAGGCTCGAGGCTGAGAAGTTCGATCAGGGGCTCGGCATCTACAACATCACGGTATACTTTGCAAACCCCGCAGCAGCCCAGTTCGTCGAGATGAACCCGCCGTCTTGGGCTGATCCCACTTGGACCAGGAACAGCACAGTGCCCGGCTCATCAGTCTGGCTCCGCGTGGCGGACGTGCCTGATGCGATCAAACCCGGGGCAACGAATGTGACGCTCGCAACGTTCAATGCCACAGGCTATGTGCCTGGATCGACGACCATTAATGTCACGGTAGAACTGATGCAAGCAGACACAGGAGATAACATTCAGACTCAATCCACCCCGGCAGACGTTGAGATTGTCCTGCTTCAGCAGTTCCCCCCGACAGAGAACTGGCCGATATACGGACCACCGACGGCTCCATATCACGATGGGGTCTACTGGGACCTGAATGGAAGCGGCGATATTGATTTCGTGGATGTCGTGCTGTTCTTCCTGCTATTCGACGAGTGGATGAGCGAACCGGGCCAGCCAATCGCTCTCTTTAATTATGATGGGATTGACGGTTTGGACTTTAATGACCTCGTGCTACTGTTCAATGAGGTGCCATGATATTTTTTCTGGAGCAGAATGAAGAGAGGAGGATGAAAATGACTTACCATTCGACTATGAAACTGATTGCACTCATTCTTTTGATCGGGGCGCTCTTTTCAGTCGTGCAGGCGACCACGATAACCGCCGAAGGGGGCGCTATCCCGACAGTCGGGGAGACCCGAGATTTCCCGATTGTCGCCGATGAATTTCCGGATGGATTGCTGGGATACAGTCTCAATGCAACGTTGACCGATCCATCAAAGGCCGAGATTTTTGATGTCCTGTTTCCAGAATGGGCTCCAAGTTACCCCTTCTCCTACTACACTACTACGCCGGCGGACGAGGTGGGAATCAGGATATTTGGGTATCAGGTGAACTCGGGACAGACGAATGTCACACTCGCCATTCTCCGGATAAGGGGTGATGCCGTTGGCCAGACCGATGTGAACATCACTGTCAAAACACTCCAGGACGGGAGCGGTGCGAAAATAACCGCAACCACGGTCCCCGGAACCATTATTATCGGTACACCCCCTACGACAACCACTGCAACCACGACTGCCACGACTACCGCGACCACCACCGCAACAACCACCGCGACCACCACCGCAACAACCACCGCGACCACCACCGCAACAACCACTGCAACCACGACAGCCACTACGACAGCAACGACAACCGCCACGACCACTGCCACAACCACCGCCACGACGACGGCAACCACGACCGCGACAACCACGGTAACCACGTCCCCAACGGCAACCGCCACCACGACTGCCACAACCACCGCCACGACGACGGCGACCACTTCGCCGACCACGACCACGACCACGACACCGCCTGCAGATCCAGGCTACCTAACCGTCTTCTCCTTCCCGCTCAAGGCAACGGCTTCTATTGACGGAACGGTTGTAGGAATTACTCCACTGATGGGATACCGTGTAAGTCCGGGAATTCACACCCTCAAGGTCAGCATGCCCGGGTATCTGGATTATACCACAAGTGTCTCCGTCACATCGGGAGGCCACCTGCAGGTCCCGTTAATCGTCCTGCAGAGAGGAATTCCAACTCCCACGCAGACCACGCAGACCACTCCCGCAACACCCACACCGAGTGTCTCCCCGACCGCCACGATCACCACCGCGATTACGACTCCACCCACCACTACCACGACCACCTCTACTGTCACCACCTCCCCGGTGCAGACAGGATCACTTACTGTAAACACGGTCCCCCGTGGTGTGACGATATACCTCAATAACGAGGCGCGAGGAACCAGTCCGACAACAATCCATGGGCTTGCTCCCGGCGATTATGAACTGAAACTCATGAAACAGGGGTTCAAGACCCAGGTCAGGAGCGTGACCATCGAGACCGGAAAGACGACCACGCCGCCTCTCATCATCCTCACCCCAATCCTGTGAGAATCCTGAAGAATCCCCAACCCCCATTTTAAAAAAAATCTGTCTATTTTTCAATCCCGGCTGACACCCCAGCATACACGCACTGCCCGTACGAGATGCATCCATCTCCGAGCGGGTAATCCGGGTTCATGCGAAGCTCGAGGCCCGATGTCGTCACCAGGTTCCTGATGGTCTCGCGAATCACCCTGTTATAGGCCACACCGCCTGAAAGTGCAACAATGGGAAGATCCCTCTTGTACGCGGCATGGATCGCCATCCCTGCAATCCCACGGGCAAGGTTGAACTGGAACGATGCGGCGATCGAACGCATCGCCCTCTGGTCATGATCTTTGCACCTCTGCATCTCGCCCATCGCTTTCCGCAGCAGGGCTCTTGTGGAGAATACCTCCTTGCCCCCGACCTGGATATAATCGATGTCCCATTGCCGGGCCTTCCCCCCAACGGCAAATGACTCGAGTTTCATTGCGGGCTCTCCGTCGTATGTCCTCTCCCTGCATATGCCGAGGAGGGCGGCGGCAGCGTCCAACACCCTGCCTGTGCTCGACGTCGGGACCACGTTGATCCCTCTGGAGATCTGTGAGTCAAGGACAGATAACTCGAGATCGGTCCAGCCACGGGACGAGAGGAGCGCCGCAATTGAAGGGGTGGGAAGGATGCCGTAAAGCATCCTCTCCGGAAACCTGGTTGCAAGGTCTCCGCCAGGCATTGGGACCACTTCCAGGTGGCCGACCCGTTCGTAACCGGGGATGGAGCCGGCGAATATCTCCCCTCCCCAGATGGTGCCGTCCTCCCCGTACCCGACCCCGTCGATTGCGATGCCGATGCAGGGCGAGGTCGTGGTCGCCGCGATGTGGGCCTGGTGATGCTGGACGGGGACGAGTGCGGCCCCATGTTCCCCTGCGAGCTCTCTTGCGTACCGGGTGGAAAGGAACTGGGGATGCGCATCATGGGCGATGTACTCGTAATCCCCGCCGAGTAGCCGGCCAAGGTTCTCAATCGTCTCCTGGAGGTAGGCGTAGGTCTGAGGGTTCCGGACGTTCCCGACATGGGGCGATGTGGTGCAGAACCCATCCCTGTAGATGGTCACGTTTGCGTTCAGTTCCGGCCCCACCGCCAGTATGGAGGTATTCCCAAGGTCAATGGCTGTTCTCCTGGGGGCCATTCCCCTCGAGAGGCGGATAATGAACCCGTCCCTGACCACGGAATCGTCGCACCGGTTGACAATCTGGCGGTCATGGGTGAGGAAGAAGTCGACGTGTCCGTGCATCCGTGCCATTGCGACATCAATGCCGGTAATCATCGGATACCCTGGCATGTTCGCACTTGTCATTATCAGGATGGGATGGGAGAGGCGTGAGAAGAGCAGGTGGTGCAGGCCGGTATAGGGGAGCATGCAGCCGATGGTGTGGAGGTTACTGATATCCTGGTGGGCATCCGGGTCACGCTTCCCGAGGACGACGATGGGCCGCTGGCAGCTTTCGAGAAGCATCTGGTCTTCGGCAGAGAGGATTGCGATCCGGTCGACGACGTCCGGCCTGACCATCACCGCAAACGGCTGCTCGGATCTTCCCAGGCGGCGCTTCAGTTCCCCTGCTGAGCTCTCAATACATGCAAGGTGGAACCCGCCAATGCCCCGGATTGCCACGATATACCCGGCGTCCAGGATACGGGCGGTCTCGGCGATGATATCTCCGGAGGAGACATCGTTTCCTTCACCATCAAAAAGGCGTAACTTCGGTCCGCAAGAGGCACATGCGATCGTCTGGGCATGATGCCGCCGGCTGGCAGGGTCATGGTACTCATCCTTGCATTCCGGGCACATGGGAAAGGCGTCCATCGATGTCCTCTCCCTGTCGTAGGGGAGGTCGCGGATAATGCTGTACCGCGGGCCGCAGTTCACGCAGGAGGTGCACCAGTACCCGGAATACCGCCCTCCTGCGGTGTGTATATCCTGGAGGCACTGGTCACAGGTCGCGATGTCCGGCGGAATCATGCCGGAGAGGGAACCGCTCCCGCTTGGCTGGATCGAAAAATCGCCTGGGAATGGCCCTGGGTCCTGGAGTACCTCCACCCGGTCGATTCGGGAGAGTGGGGGTCCACGCGAGACCTCCTCCAGGAACGCCTCGAACTGGTCGCCCTCGGCCTGTATCTCGACCTCGCTGCCCCGGTTCCTGACAAAACCCCGGATCCCGAGCCTGGTCGCCGTGGCATACACGAATGGCCGGAAGCCGACACCCTGCACGATTCCACGGATTTGAATCCTTCCGCTCCTGCGCTTGCCGTTCAAACAAAGATTTATTGATTTATCACGCCATATAATACTAGGGTTTTACCAGTGAGCGGCCATATCAGGATAGTCAACGATCCAGTGGACCTTGTTCCTCTGCTTATCACGTTTCATAATGCGACCTATAAGCAGGTCTACGATCTGTTGAACAAGTCCTGGATGACCGAGGAGGAGATCTGCGAGCAGCTGGCCGAGGGGGACGTAGGCCAATGCCTGCTGGTGCTAAAAAAAGGGAGCCTTGTCGAGGAGAAGTGGAGGATGCCAGCCCCCGGGCAGAAACCGGTGAAGGAGTACCGTGCCTCCTACAACAAGTTCAGGGCAAATTTCCAGTGCAACTTCGGGGATCTCTCAGATCTCCTCTTTATCGCAGTCTCAAACGACGAACACCTCCGCTGCATGGTCGAGAAGGTCGAGGATGAGCTTCGTTCAGGGAATACCTCTATCAACGATATCGCACGAAAGTTCGGGGTCAACCCCGTCTTCATCAAAGGACTGGCGAAGCGGACCCCCCATCTCGACGTAAAGGGACAGGGGCTGGTTCTCCTTGACCGAAGCCAGTAAGGACCCCCTGTCGTCTATTCTCCGAAGCAAGCGCGAAGTGACCCGTCTGCAGATCCTGGTCGAGATCGCCGAGCACCAGCCGGCAGTAAGGCAGCAGGAGATCGCGGACAAGCTCGGGGTGACGCCCCAGGCTGTCTCCGAGTACATCCGGGAGCTCGTTGACGAGGAGATGGCGGCTGCTCATGGCCGCGGCAGGTACAGCGTCACGAGGACCGGGATCGAGTGGATCCTCAACCATGCCGAGGCGCTGGAGGCCTACGCCCGGCACATTCGAAGGGATATCATCCAGCAGGTCTCCACATGGACGGCGATTGCCGCCGAGGACCTCTTCGAGGGCGACCAGGTGGGGGTGTACATGGAGCACGGCTGGCTGTATGCATCGAGGGAGTCCCGGAGTGCAATGGGAACGGTGGTGATGGATGCGAAAGCAGGCGAGGACGTGGGAGTTGCCCGCCTCTCGGGCCTGATCGACCACACCGAGGGTGTGGTCCATGTCTGCAAGGTCCCCCGCGTCCAGAGGGGCGGGTCTCGCAAGGTGAGGAAGGATCGGCTCCTTGAAGTCATTGAGGGCGTCGGCGTGGTGGCGGCAGTCGGCCTCGAGGGCTACGTGGCCCTCCAGCAGGCGGGAAGGACGCCAGATATGTTCTTTGGGGCAAGAGAAGGGGTGATCGAGGCGGCATTCCATGGCATCGACTGTGCCATCCTCGTCGTAGACGAGGAGTTCACCGATTTCCTGAAACGGCTTGAAGGAGTGGGGCTCTCGTATATCCTCCATGACCTGATCGCCTCATGAATGTCATCGTCCAGCCGCAGAAGGGAAATTACAAGATCCTTTTCCTTGACAACCTGCAGGTGCGGGCGGTGGGGATCGCGGAGATCGACGCCACTCCGAAGGGATACCGGCCGGGCCACTATCGCGTGAGGTGGGGGGGCAAGCACCAGTTCCGCAGCACCCCTTCAAAGGAGCTGGTGGTTTCCCTGCGGAAGGCATCGGTGTACCTGACCCAGGCGGACGAGGCATTTGAAGGGTTCCTGCACGACTTCCAGATCCCCTTTACCCGTACCTCCGTATGCAGGATATGCCTGATGGAGGACCGTGTCACCCCCCTGAACAGGAAGAACGGCATACGCTACACGACCGGCGAGCAGATCTGTTTTGACTGCGCCCGCAGGGAGCTCAGAAAGGAACTTGCCACGATGGGCAAGGTGGGCATGCAGGCTCTCGGGCACCTCGAGGAGCTGCTGCGGAACTATCGCGACATGGACAAGGTCCTCGCGAGCGTTCAGCCCGAGAAGGTGAAGATCTCCCAGGCACTCTTCGACCGCCTGGATGCCCATCCGGTACAGAAGACCCAGTCTCTTGATGAACTTCCCATCCCGCGGGCGTTCATCGATGTTGCCGGTGTCGAGACGTTGATGCCGGCACAGCAGATGGCGGTCGACGGAGGCCTTCTCTATGGAAAGCATCTCCTGGTTGTCTCGGCCACTGCGAGCGGCAAGACCTTCATCGGCGAGATGGCGGGTATGAAGAATTACCTGGAGGGGAGGGGCCACACCCTCTTCCTCGTCCCCCTGGTTGCGCTCGCGGTGCAGAAGTACCAGCGCTTCGAGGAGCGGTACGGAAAGATCGCGGGGGTAGGGGTCCTGATCGGCCAGGCCAGGATCAGGCTGCCCGAGAACGCTCCCGTCGGGGACCGGAACATCCGAGCTCCCATCGTCGTAGGGACCTACGAGGGGGTCGACCATTTCATCCGTTCGGGGAAGCGGCTCCCGCCGATTGGGACGGTTGTCATCGACGAGGTCCAGATGCTCGAGGACCCGGACCGGGGCCACCGCCTGGACGGCCTCGTCGCGAGGCTGAAGTACCTGGCCCCGAAGGCCCAGTTCCTGTACCTCTCCGCAACCATCGGGGTCCCAAAGGTGCTCGCAAAGAAACTGGATGCAACGCTCGTCCGGTACGACGACCGTCCCGTCGCCCTCGAGCGCTACCTCATTTTCGTCGAGCACAAGCAGAAGATCTCGACGATAAAGCGCCTCTGCACCCAGGAGTACTCGCGGGTCTCCTCGAAGGGCTTCCACGGCCAGACAATCGTCTTTACCCACGCCCGGGCTCGGACACACGTCATCGCCGACGCCCTGGGGCCGGGATATGCAGCCTACCATGCGGGCCTCACCTCCCAGGAGCGGCGGGAGATCGAGGCAAAATTCCTATCAGGAAAGATCAAGGCCGTGGTCACCACCGCTGCGCTCGGTGCGGGGGTCGATTTCCCCGCCTCGCAGGTGATCTTCGACTCCCTCGCGATGGGGATCTCCTGGCTCTCAGTCCAGGAGTTCAACCAGATGGCCGGCCGTGCGGGCCGGCCCGACTTCCACGACCTCGGAAAGGTGGTCGTGCTCGCCGAGCCCGGCGCCTCCTACTCCCGCTCATCAGGATCGACGGAGGAGGAGGTAGCGATGAAGCTCCTCAAGGGAGAGATGGAAGAGGTCGCCCCCGAGCACGACCTCGAGCAGAGCTCGGAGGAGTACGTCGCAAACGCGGTTGTCTGCCAGGGGAGGCTTTCCGAACTCGACCGGATCAACGGGACGATGGTCGGCACCATGGAGCCTGTCCTCGATATACTGCTTGGAAAGGACCTGGTGACCCTGCAGGAGGAAAGGGTAGTGCTCACCCCGCTTGCAAAGGTGATGGCCGAACACTTCATCGGGGTGGAGCGCCTCGGCGAGATCCGGAGGCTGATGAGAAAGATAGACGACCCGCTGGAGATCGTGGCGGAACTCGAGTGCGCGGAGATGGAGCAGAAGAAGGAGAAGGAGAAGAAGAGGAGGAAATAGTGAAATGTTGCGCCCCGTCCTGCCCGCACTCATCGCCATGCTCCTTGTATCGGCGTGCGGCTGCCTTGCGTTCACCGCACAGCCCGCTGGGTCACGGGGAACAGATCCGGTACTCCCGGCACCTGGAGTATCGGACACGAAGATGGGGGCACGGGTCATCGCAATGGCGGTATGCGCGGATGAGATAGGGACTCCTTATCCCGAGGCTGCGGATTTCCTTATCAAAGGCCTGGAATGCAACGCAAACGGAGGCCGGTTCTCAGAGGCGATCGATTACTACGACCGGGCTCTCGCCATCGACCCGGGATGTTCGACCGCGTGGTTAGCGAAGGGGGTGGCGCTCCACAACCTGGGTCGGTACGACGAAGCCATCCTGTGTTATGAAAGGGCGTCTGCGCTCGACCCGGGGAACGAGGGGATTGCGCTTTTGAAGGAGATGGCAGAAGGGGACCGGGTTGAAGAACATGATACGGTGTAATGAACCCGGGAGTGGGTTTTTTAAAAAACGGCGATAATCTCCACGAAGGATCGAATTTATATGTAATATTACGTATAATTTCACACTGTTGGATATGATGTCCCTTAAGATGCCGGTTTTTGTGGTAACCATTCTATTTCTCACAACATCTCCTGCGGTTTCAGGAGCAATGACATCACTGTCATTCCTGCAAGATTCACGCAGTCTCCTCTTGTTTCCTTCATTTGAAAAACCCTTCATTATATCCCAAATCTCCAATCCTTCCGTGGGTAAGTTTCAAGTTGAAACTATTAAGCCGGCATCCCTACAGGTCTCGCAATTCAACATGGGTCTGACACGGTTGCCAATGGGGATCACCCTCGACAGGTTGCACAGGAACATTGAGATGGGGCTTCAGAAGAGTACTTCAGAGCCCGACGCATGCTGGATTCCCATCGATCCTGTCGGGCCGATACGGATTCCCATGTCCGTCGCGTACATCGATGGATATTATTACGACACTCCATGGATACCGCATGTCTACATACCCGGATAGGCTAGTTTCAGGTATCATGCAAATCCTCTGGGGCACTCCCGCCAGGTTCGGGATCGCCCCTATAAATGTTAATGAAAAATGATATACCGGGTCCACTTATTATTACGAAGAAATATGCTCAATAAACCGACAATATCAATTTTTATTTGATATTCAATGAGAGAATCCTCATGTTTCTGCTCATATCGTAAATTCTAATATACTTAACATACCACCATCATTCCTGACGTATGAAATGGACAGGGTTGGGATGAGAGGAGTGATGCAGGTATGAGAATGCTGATGAACAGCGGGCGGACCTACAAGCAGGGCGAGCAACTTTACTACAAGGAAAGCCCGGAATATTCCGAGCAGACATCTCTCTGTTTTATCAACCCGATCGATCTCTTCACACTCGGAATCGAAGAGGGTGAAAACATCGAGATCAAAACTTCGACGGGAAACACGGTATTCAGGACTGTTGCCTGTTATGACCTTGTTCCCGGGGAGATATTCCTCCCCTGCGGTCCGTATGCGAACTTCATCCTCCCGCCAAATACTCACTCGACCGGGGCTCCCGATTTCAAGACCCTGGAGGTTGAGGTCCGTCCGACTGAGCGGGAGCGGGTGTCGGCCTGGGACCTCCTCGAATACGAGGGAGGGACGAGGTATGATGCTCCCCCCGAGGGGTGCCCCACCATCTCGCTCGAGGGCGATAAGACGGTCACTGACGTACTCTGTCCTCTCTGCGGCTGCGTCTGTGACGACATCGAGCTCGGGATCAGGGACCATCGCATCGTGTCGTGCCAGAATGGGTGCTTGTTGTGCAACGCAAAGTTCCTGGCAAAAAACCGCCTTATCACGCCAATCAAAAAAACAGTGGGAGGTTGGGAGAAAGTCAGTTACGAGGAGGCAATCGAATATATCGCCGACGTCCTCGTCGCGGCGGAACGTCCGCTTCTGTTCGGCTGGAGCGGGACGCACGGTGAAGCGCAGTGCATCGGGGTCTCGATCGCCGAACTGATCGGCGGGGTCATCGACAACTGCTCGTCCGAGTGCCACGGCCCCTCGATCATGGCGATCCAGGAAGTGGGCCACCCGGGATGCACCCTTGGGCAGGTCAGGAACAGGGCGGATGTCGTCATTTACTGGGGATCCAATCCTATCGCGTCGCATCCCAGGCATATGAGCCGTTATTCGACCTATGCAGACGGGTTCTTCCTTGACAACTCTTTCAGGAACAGGACAGTTATCGTCTTTGATGTGAGAAAAACGGAGACTGCGAAGGTCGCCGACGAATTCGTTCGGGTCAGATCAGGAGGGGATTATGCAGTCTTCTCGGCGCTCCGTGCGATCATCCAGGGAAAGGAGGACGTGCTTCCCAAGAGCGTGGCGGGTGTGGCAAAGGAGGAGCTGATCCGGATTTCAAGGATCATGCTCGGGGCAAAGTTCGGCACCTTCTTTACCGGTATCGGGTTGACCCAGTCCAGGGGAAAGTACAAGAACGTGAGAAACGCCATCGAGCTCGTGGATGAACTGAACCGCCATACAAAATACACGCTTACCCCGATGCGTGGACACTGGAACGTGTATGGCACGAACCAGACGTTCACTTACATGACGGGATATCCTTACGCCGTCGATTTTTCCCACGGGGTCGCCTATTACAACCCGGGCGAGACATCGGCCATCGATATGCTCTCAAGGGAAGAGGTAGACGCCTGCATCATCATCGGGAGCGATCCCGGGGCGCACTTTCCTAGGGCCTGCAACGAACATCTTTCAAGGATTCCGACCATCGTGATCGACCCGTTCCCCATCATGAGCACGGCCGTTGCGACGATGCACATACCTGTCGCCATGACCGGTGTCGATGCCGAGGGTACGGCATACCGGATGGATGCGGTTCCGCTGTGGGTCCAGAAGGTCATGGAACCGACGCAACCGGATGATGCACGACTACTCAGTCGAATCTACGATGCAGTGAGAAAGAGAAAAGGTATGCCTCAGATCAAAGGAGAAGATGCAGGTGTTTTCGGTTCGCCGGTTTTCTCAACAGAGAAGTGACCAATTTTTTTCCCACCACATATATGGAAGGATTCTCCGGTCAGTGGGACAAGTTCCCATGAGGGTGTTAAATATGCGAATGAGCGACAACGAAACGAATAATGAGGATCCGGTCCTCCTGCGGGCAACCAGGGAAGCAGAATTGGTGAAAAGGAGGCGTTGTGATGATGCAGGTAATGCTTGAAGCGAAGGAGAGAAAGAATCCAAATGTTCCCATCGAAGCCGAAGAGATCACCCCTGCACATTTCATCGAAAACCGGCAGGATCTTTCCGTGTGGCGGGGAAACCGGAAAGTTCCCCTTGAGGAGGTTTTTGAGGTAACGATCAACGGGGAGGCGTCTTCTGCAGAAGATGTAGAAGTGATCTTCACCGGGGAATCAGGGAAAATTAAACGGGTTGGCGAATATATGGAATCGGGCACTATCCGGATCGAGGGAGATATCGGGATGCACTGCGGGAACTTCATGAGCGGAGGAACCATCGAGATAAGGGGAAATGCCGATGCCTGGCTTGGCCGCGAGATGAGAGGAGGGACAATCACCTGCCATGGAAACGCCGGGGACTACTGCGGTTCCGGCTATCGCGGCGAAAAAAGGGGGATGAGGGGAGGGACTATAGAAGTCTTGGGAAATGCAGGTGATTTTACTGCAGAGACCCTCTCCGGTGGCACAATTATTGTCCATGGAAACGTCGGGGATCTCTCCGGGGTCGAGATGAAAGGAGGGATGTTCACGATTCACGGCAATGCATCCCGGGTCTGTGGAAATATGACCGGAGGAACCTGCATGGTGTATGGCACGGTCACCGATATGTTGCCGACATTCCGGAAAGTGGGCACAAGAGAAGGGAATAATGGGGGAATTGCACTCACTGAATTCACCGGCGATGTGGCGAACCGCGGCAAGGGTCGACTGTTCGTGCATTCCTATTCCTTTGCATAAACGCGAATTGACCCCGCTTTATGATTGTGCCGGGCGCAGAACGATGTAACCTACATGATCTCCGCCTTGATGATCCGTCGCACCTCTGCCGGGTCCTCCACTCCCGGAAGGCGGAGAGTGCTGCCGTCATCGAGCACAATCCGCAGGCTGGCGATCCCCTGGTAGCGGCAGAACGGTCCGCATGCAATCTCGACGCCCCTGATTTTCGAATACGGGACCACCCGGCGGTCCACCCGCCAGACGCCCTTCTCGCAGACTACTCCCGTCGCATTGAACCGGAACCTGATGGACGCCCAGTACTTCGGGATGTACCAGCGTATCGCGAGGATGACGAGAAGCAGCGGGAGCACCAGGGTAAGCGTCAGGTGCCCGGGAAGGGTGACTGCAGCCAGGATGAACCAGGGGAGGATGCCGATCCAGACGACAAGGATCAGGAGAAGGAGGTAGAATGCTCGGAGGCGCGGGGACGGGGTGTAGAGAAGTTCACCGCCCGGCAGGCGCACGAGGTTCCGTGATGTGGGGGAGGGGAGATCCGCCATCTCATGCCCGCTCGATCAGGCAGACCCAGCGGTCGTAGATGGGATCGCGGTCATTCTCCCGGACCTCCACCCGGCACCTCCGGGCCTCCGCCCAGGACTGGATCAGCCGGGCCTCGCGCTCGGTGCCGACCGTGACAAGGCAGTCGTTCGTGAGTGCCAGGAGCTCGGCGGCGATCATCTCCCAGTCCTGCTCGTTGAAGGCGTTGATCTCGCCGAACATGAGGCCGAGACCCGCCTCTGCGCCCCCACAATACCGGCTTGCATAGGTCGCGTCGATGCACATGGTCTCGCCCGGGAGGAGTCTTCCCCGGGAGAGTCCGAGTGAGAGGAGGGAGGCGTCGTTGTCGTAGGAGAGCGGGCGCATCCCGCGCTCCCGCAGAAGGAAGGAGCCGAGCCCCGACCCGCAGCCGCAGTCGAGGCAGGAGATCCCTGCCCGGTCTCCCCAGGATTCGGCGAGGAGATCGCGCACCTGGGCGGTCCTGGCGGGATTTAAGTCCTCGAGCGCAGGCGTGGTCGTCTCTATCAGAAGGAGGCTGTAGTACTCCCGGACGGCTTCTTCCCATACGGCGCGGTCCTCCTGGAAGATGTCGCCGTTCATCTCCTCGAAGTGCTCGATCAGCGCGAGCGTCGGCTCACGGAGATGGAGGGACCCGGCAAGCCAGCCCTGGCCGGTGAGGAAGGCCATTGCAAGCGGGTCGGAGTCCTCGTCGACGAGGAGCCGGCCCTGGTCGGCGGGGAGATCCTCTATCCATGCCGTGAAGGTGTCCTCCGGCAGGTCGGCGAACGCGGGCTCGATGAACCGCACACCGGGCAGTTCCAGGACCTTCGAGACGAGCGTTTCGTGCGTGGGGATATCGGCGGCCATGGTTCATCAGGCTCCGTATTTCGGGGACCGGTTCAGGAGATCCAGCAGTATTGGCATCAGCGAGGCGCCGGTGATCCGGTGGAGGCCACCCTCGGCGCAGGAGACCTCGTCGAAGTGCGTTACCCGGTCGACCCGAACACCCTCGCCGCAGATGACGAGCGGCACCGGATCGGCGCTGTGGTCTTTCACGCTGCACGGCGTGGAATGGTCTGCGCAGATGGCAACGATGCAGTCCTCGAGCGAGATAAGCGGCGCCAGGGCCGAATCGATTTTCTCGATGAACTCCATCTTCGCCCGCGCCTTCCCGTCGTGGCCGGCCTCGTCGGCACCCTTGATGTTCATCAGCACGAAGTCCATGGTCCTGAACGCGTCGATGGCTGCACGGACCTTCCCGGCAAGGTTTGTATCGGCCGAGCCGGTGATCTCCGGGACCTCGATGCGGGTGAGCCCGACGGCCGTCCCTATCCCAGTGATCAGGGCGGCAGCGGAGATGACGCACCCTTTGAGCCCATACCGGGAGGAGAAGGGCTCAAAGTGCCCCATCCTTCCCGCTCCCCGGATAAGAATGGTACTCGCGGAGGGGAGGCCTTGAGATGCCCGCGACGCGTTGAGGGGGTGATCTTTGAGTATGCCCTCAGCCTGGCGTACGAATTCCTGGAGTGCCTGTGCGGTCTTCCTGTCCGCATCGGTGCCGTCCCGGGCCGAGAACGGGAGCGGAGGCACCCCTTCCTTCTTCGGGTCGTTCGACGTGACCGAGACCCCGAGGTCCTCACCGCGGAAGGCCAGGGCGGCGCGATGCCCGGTGCCGGAGCGGAACAGGAATTCGACGCCGAGCGATGACAGGTCCGCCCCGTCCTGGATCGCCGCGGAGAGGGGTTCGGTGCCGTGGATCCTCCCAGCCCGGCGGTCAGTGACCCGTCCCCCGTCATCGAACGTGGCGTAGTTGCAGCGGAACCCGATCATCCCGGGTTCCATGTGGATCCCGCTCCCCTCTGCCTCGAGCGGCCCCCGGCCGGTATAGTATTTGTAGGGGTCGTAGCCGAGCAGGCTCAGGTGCGACGTGTCCGACCCGGGGCGTATCCCCGGCCCGATTGTGTCCATGATGCCGCATATCCCGTCGCGGGCCATCCGGTCGAGCACCGGAGTGAGTGCCGCCTGGAGGGGTGTCCTGTTCCCAAGCTCCGGGCACGGGCGGTCCGAAATGCCGTCCAGGACAAGGAGGAGGATCTTGTGCGCCGTCATCACCAGAAGAGTAGTCTGTTCCCTGTCTTATGCTTGACCCATCCCCCGCGCTGCAGCAAGGCGAAAAGAGATAAAAAAGGCGGTTGGGCCTGGATACGAAGGGGCCCGGTGCCCCTTTCAGACAACCTTGGCCACGCCGACTTTCGACTTGATGACCTCGACCCGGCGGACCGGGAAGAGGGGCTTTACCGCCTTGAAGACCTCGCGCGAGATCTCGCCGTTCACGATGCCGTTGATGATGGCGTTCATCTCGGACTCCGCACCGATCTTTCCAACCATGGTGGAGATGAGGTTTCGGATGGCGTGCACCTGGGAGAGGTTCGCCCGGGTGAGGGTGAAGCACGTCACAGTAAGGTCAAGCTTCTTCCCGTCCTTTGTCATGACCGGGACGTGGCAGTCGATCCGCGACGTGCGCCGCTTGATCATGGAACGCATGTAGTCACGGGTCAGCTCGTGGCCAAGGAACTCGGTGTAGGCCGAGTCCCCTGCGACATTTGAGATCCGGAACTTCATCTTGACGTTCTGCCGTGCATAGTCGTTGATAATCTCGCCGAGGGTGGTCTGCATGATCCTGCCCACCACGCCCTCGGCGTCGTTTGCGATGGTGTCCCCGATGTAGGTCTTTCCGAGCACCTCGGGGGTGTACACCTTGTACCAGCTCTTGGCTTTCCAGCCTTCTACTCTCCGTCCAGCCTGTTTCTTCTTTGCCATGTATTCACCATTCTGATAGGATTGTTCTGTTATTCTCCGGGGCTCTCGCGAGTCCCCTGGTCCATATCCCTTCCGTTCGTTCCGGGTCGCACCTGTCCTCCCTCAAGGGCGCACATCTCATCGGCCACTGCCAGGTTCATCAGGTAGTCGTCCACAGACGCGATCACCGACCGGAGCGAGGTTCCCTCGATCGTGGTGACGACCAGGTCTCCTTCCTCGCGGGTGTGCATGCTCTGGAGGTTGTCGGGCAAGAGAGACGGCGCCACGCACCCTGCGTGCCTGTGCCGTGTCCGGATCCCGCCACGGATCTCCATCATGCGCCCACCGCCTTCTCGAGGATTGTACGGAACTGCTCCAGGCGTGCGCACGGGATGGTGGCGCCGGCCCTGAGCCGGTGGCCCCCCCCGAACCCGCCGCACTGGATGGCAGCCTCGCGGACGGCCCCGCCGAGTTCCATCTCCATGCCCCTCGGGCAACGGGCGGACAGGTGGCAGAGCTCGTCGCGGCGGGCGGCCACCAGCACCGGTCCCTGCTGTGTGCAGTCCCGGGAGAGGGCATCGGCGACGTCGCTTGCGACCTGGGCGTCCTCTACCTCGACAAAGCCCGGCGCCCCTTCATTCGTGCAGGCAGCACGGAGCGCGTGGACCACCATGTCCCGGTGCCGGAACGAGAGATTCCACGCTTCTTCGAGGTTGCCCGAGGAGCGGAGGCAGAGCGAGGACGCAAGTCCGCCGTACCCCGACTTCCCGCATGCATCTACCAGTGCGGTCAGCGCGTGCGCATCGGGGATCACCTCCCTCTCGAGGCTGTAGCGCGCCCCGTAGATCCCCTCCAGCGTCTCCGCCGGTGCGAACGGGCTGACCCGCAGCACGAGGAGGGAGAGGAGCTTCTCGAGCGAGATGCCGTCTTCAGAAGAGGCGCTCTCGAGGAGGTCTGATACCGCCATCTCGTCCCCGCTCACCTGGTGCAGGTAGGGGTTGAGGGCCGAAAAGAGCCGCTCGTGGTCGTCCCTTCCCGGGAGCAGGAACCCCTGTCCGGGAGTGATGATTCCCTGTGCGATCGCGTCGTTGAAGATGGAGAGGTTGGTGCCCGCCAGGGCCTGCCCGTCTCCAAGGATGCCGAGCATGACGAGGCCGGCGAGGTCCCGGTTGTCTCCTAGCTCCCGTGCGACCAGGAAGGCGGCCCCCGCCGATGAGAGATCGCGGTCGCCGTCTATCCCGTGCTGGCGGGGGTTGACCTGGAGTTCTCCTGCAAAGTAGGGGATGTGGTGGTCGACCACCATCACGTCCTCAGGGAGGTCCTCGAGCCCCGACCCAAAGTCGCAGAGGAGCGTGGGGGTCTCCGGGGATATGGCCGCCGGGCTCACCCGGGCGAGGACCCGGAGCCGGAAGTGGATGCCTCTGCGCAGGAGAGCCATGCAAAGGATGGAGCCTGCCGCGATGCCGTCCGCATCGTGGTGGGCGTAGACCTCTACGAACTCCTGCCTGCCGAGGTGTTCGGCGAGCCTCTGTGCGGCCTCGTCAAGGGACATGGGGGATTATCTCGAGAGGAGGATCTCGGCGCTCTCCGGCTTGTAGCTCCAGTCCTTCGGGAGCCGGCCGTTCCCGGTGTAGTACTTTACCAGTCGGCGGACCTTGGACTCGGTGAGCTGCAGCTGCCGCTTGTTGTGCAGGTCGCTCTTGTTCTCGCCCAGGTGCTTCCGGAGCCCGAGCGCTTTTACAATCAGGTTCCGAAGGTCCTCGGGGATCTCGGGCTGCATCCCTTTCTCTTTGAGGATCTGCCCGATCCGTTTCCCAGTGACGAGCTTGACGTCCGGGACACCGTAGCGGTCACGAAGGATCATCCCGATCCTGCTGGTGGAGACGCCCTCCTTGCGCAGGTCCAGGATGATCTTCTCGATCGCCGCGACATCGGTGTTGGCCCAGGAAGGGGCCTCCTTGCGGAAGGGTCGAACGGATCCCGAGTGCCCTCTGCGTCGTGCATGCATTCTTGCCATTGTGGTATTCACCTCCGATTACGCAATGTAAATCCGAAAAGAGTCACGCTGACTCTCCGTAATCCCAGAGGCCGGGGGAGAACCCCCTCCGGCCCGTGCGTTGCCGCACGTCGGACTTACATCTGCCAGCACTATCCAGGAGTGCTTCAATCCATTTGGGCGGGGGAATATTAATGCTATCGTGGACGGACAGGGCGGTCACGTGCTTCCGTAGCGGTTGACCTGGAGGATGAGGTCCCGAAACGCGTCCATCTCGAGCGCCAGCACCTCGTTCCGGGTCATCCCCATGCTCGTCTCGGCGTCCGCGGTGAGGGTGTCGGGCCCCCGCATCACGGTCCGGGCGATGTTGTCCCTGGAGAGCACTTCTTCTGCCTCGCGGTCGTAGACAAACGCCCTCCCGGGGATGATCACCAGGGATTCGAGCGTGGCGGGATCGAGGTTTGCGAGGTCGCCGATGGTGATCAGGCAGGCAATGTCTTTTTCGACCGGCACCACCCTTGCGCCCTTCCCCCGCGAGGAGAGGATCTCCCTGATGAACGGTGCGGCGATCCTCCCTGTGATTATGCTCGCTTTGCGTTCGAGTTTAGGGAGTTTCTTCAGGAGGTCGGGCTCGCGGGCGAGTGCAAAGGGGGAGCCGATCTCAGGGTCCCAGAGGGGGGTGCCGCTCACCTTGATGCGGAACCGGGCCGAGAGGTCAGTGACCATGTCCCGGAACTCCTCCACCCCATGCACCTTCTGCCCGCGGATGACAGGGGCGTTTCCGAGCACCAGGCCCTGGTCCGCCCGGTTCGCAAACCGCATCAGGATGATCCCCTTTGCACCCCTCTCCTCGAGCCATTCGCAGGTCTCCTCGAGGATAGGGCCGTCGTTGATGCCCGGCAGGACCACACAGGCGGCGTAGACGTCGATCTCCCCGCAGAGGGTCTCGAGCACCGCGAGCGAAGCCCCGGGCGTGGGGTCGTGCATGTACTGCTTCCGCAGTTCCGGCTGCACGGAAAAGATGGTGAACGAGACCTCGGAGAGGCCTGAATCGACGAGGAACCTTCCGATCCCGGGATCATCGAATCCCTTCCCGCTCGTATACCCGATATGCAGCGGCGCCTCCATACTGGAGAGGAGCTCGACAAGGTCAGTGAAGCATGGGTAGCAGCTCGGGTCTCCGCCGCCGCTGATGGTGACCCTGCTCACCTCGTCAGGGATGACCTGGAGGCGGGCAAGGACGTCATCGGCGATCTCCCTGAGGTCCCGGAACCCCCGGTAGTACTCCCTCACGCTCCGGCTACAGTAATCGCATCCCTTTTTATAGGGCGGGCAGTAGCGGCAGCCGAGCGGGGCAGTCTCCTTCACGTGCCTGAAATAGCAGTACTCGCAAAAGCCCCGGCAGTCGATCCCCGGCCGTCCCCCGATGTCCACCGAGAGGTGTGTCATTCGTAGTAGAATGTGGGTGACAGCGAGGCATAATGGCTGCTATCCATACATGACACACCACTATCAGGATGCGTGTTCTGCATATCTGGAATGCCGGATTCCATAAAAGAAGTACAGAACCAGCCCGATTGCAAGCCAGACTATGAAACGCAGGTGCGTAATAGTCGGGAGTGCCAGGATCAATCCAAGGCAGAAGAGGATGCACAGGACAGGGATCAGGGGAACAAGAGGTACGCGGAAAGGCCGTGAAAGGTCAGGATGGACCCGTCGCAGTACCAGAACTCCGGCAGCGACGATGATAAATGCTGCCAGCGTCCCGATGTTCACCAGTTCGGCCATGCTCTCGAGCGGGAGCAGCGAAGCCATCACTGCAGTCACCGCACCGACGAGAAGGCTCGCCCTCACGGGTGTGCGTAATGTCTTATGGACGGTGGCAAAACTCCGGGGGAGCAGGCCGTCGCGGGCCATCGCAAAGAAGATCCTTGACTGGCCATACAGGAGCACCAGCATCACCGACGTGATTCCAAGGACAGCCCCGGCAGAAATTAACTCCGCTCCCCATGGGACCCCAATCTGCAGGAGGGCGAACGCAACCGGCGCACTTGTCTGGGCGAGCAGCGGATAGGGCACTATCCCTGTCAGAACAGCAGATACGGCGATATAAAGGATCGTGCAGATGACGAGCGATCCGATTATGCCGATTGGAAGGTCGCGTTCCGGATTTTTAACCTCCTCTGCAGCGGTAGAAACGGCATCAAACCCGATATAGGCGAAGAATACGATCGATGCCCCCGTGATTACCCCCATCCATCCGAAAGGCAGGAAGGGGGTCCAGTTGGCGGTATCGATATATCCGATTCCGATGGCGATGAAGAAGAAGACTACGAGTATCTTGACTGCGACGATGAGAGTGTTCACCCTTGCACTCCCTTTCACGCCGGTGATCAGGAGGAGGGTGATGAGGGCGATGATGAGTATCGCGGGAACATTCAGAATGCCTCCATCCACTCCCGGGGGGTTCGTGAACGCCGGAGGCAACGCAAGGCCCGCACCGGCAAGAAAGCTTGCCATATAGCCCGACCAGCCGACGGCGACGACGGCGATGGAGACGGAGTATTCGAGTATCAGGTCCCACCCGATTATCCAGGCCCAGATTTCACCGAGTGAGGCGAAGCTGTAGGTGTAGGCGCTGCCCGCCACTGGGACCATTGTCGCGAACTCGGCATAACAGAGTGCGGCGAAAAGGCACGCAGCACCCGAAATGACGAATGAGATGACCAGCGCCGGCCCTGCATAGTTCGCCGCAGCGATTCCGGTGATCACAAAAATTCCGGTCCCGATGACGGCGCCTATCCCGAAAAAGACAAGCTCAATGGGACCAATCGCCTTTTTGAGGGCATGCTCCCCGGCACAGAATTCTTTCAATTCAGCGATAGTCTTTGTGCGAAAAAGCCGCTGCCGCAGGGAGCCGGGGCCTTCCATGGTAAGAGGGATGGCATTGCGGCCTCTTAAAACCAAGTATTTTTTTTAGTTGCCTGCATTATTCAAAAAGGGGCATAAGGGTAAGGAGGCACTGGATCTTTCCCGGTATCCGGATACGAACCAGGTGCCCGCCATTGCAAGAAAGATTGGAGTTCTGACAGGAACCAGGATGAGCACCTTGCCCCCACAGGGAATTTATGGGACATGAGGATCAGGGACCTGCAGGCGACCGGCACTCATCGGGGGTCGCAGGCCTCTTTCCCGGCTGAATTCCAGATGCAAGAAAGATTTTCCATCAGTCCGAACCGGGACGAGATTTTCTGTTCGTCTCGTCCAGCCTTATATCGTAAACCGGAATGACCGATTATCCGGAGAAGGGCATAAATAGTGCCAGTCCCTGTTTTCCATGGAGGAACGCCGAATCATGGAGCAAAGAATCGCGGGATCCATCGTGGAACGGGAGGTCATGGCCGAGATGAGAGACGGGACGATGCTCGCGGCCGACGTATACCGGCCGGCTTGGGGAGAGGGCCCATGGCCGGTCCTTCTTATCAGGCAGCCGTATGACAAGGCCCATGCCGAGACGTTCTCCTACCTGCATCCATCGTGCAACGCCGCCCAGGGCTACCTCGTGGTCTCCCAGGACATCCGCGGCCGGTGGGCTTCCGGCGGCGAGTTTTCCCCGTTCCGCCACGAGGCAGAGGACGGGTACGACACCGTGGAGTGGGCGGCTGCGCTCCCTGGGTCGTCTGGAAAGGTGGGGATGTATGGGTTCTCGTATGGCGGCCTGACCCAGCTGATGGCTGCCACTCTTGCTCCCCCCCACCTCACCTGCATATGCCCGGGGTTCTGCACTCCGCAGCTCTTCGAGGGGTGGGCTTACAACGGCGGGGCCTTTGCGCTCTCCTTCAACCTGACCTGGGCACTATACCTCGCGACCGATACCGCCCGGCGTAAGGGACTTTCCGGGTACGAGGCCACCCTCTGGAAATCGATCCAGTCGATGCACGACTGGTGGCAGTGGCTCCCGATGGAGTCGTTTCCCCTGCTCCGTGCCCACGACTTCGCGCCATACTTCTTCGAGTGGATCGACCATCCCTCATACGACGCCTACTGGCAGCGGTGGAGCATCGAACGGGTCTATTCCCGGATCAATGTCCCTGCCCTGCATATCGGCGGGTGGTACGACATATTCAGGGACGGGGACCTCCGGCTTTACGAGGGGCTCCGGTCACAGGCAGGGTCAGGGAAGGCAAGGGAGAACCAGAAACTGGTGATGGGCCCCTGGTACCACAATCCCTGGAACCGGGTTCTCGGCCCCTGCGACCTTGGCGATGCCGCGGCCAGCCGCGTGGACGAGCTGCAGGTACAGTGGTTCGAGTACTGGCTCAAGGGGCTCGGGAACGGCATCATGGAAGAGCCGCGGGTCCGCTATTTCATGCTTGGCGAGAACAGATGGAGAGATGACGCCTCCTGGCCCCCGGCAAAGGCAGAACCCGTGACCCTTTACCTCCACAGCGGTGGGAGGGCGAACTCCCTTTCGGGCGACGGGGCCCTCACCCGCGAGTTGCCGGGGGACGAGGCCCCCGATGTCTACGTTTACAACCCCAGGGACCCGGTCCCAAGTCTCGGAGGGCAGTCCTGCTGCATTCCCGGCATCACCCCCATGGGGCCTGCCGACCAGCGGATGGTGGAGGCGATCAACCAGGTGCTCGTGTACACCATGGCCCCCCTGGAAACGCCCTTCTGCATTGCGGGGAGCGTATCCGTGCGGCTCTTTGCTGCCACAGATGTCCCAGACACCGACTTCTGCGTGAAGCTGGTGGATGTGTTCCCGGATGGGAGGGCGATCAACCTCACATCCGGCATCCTCCGTGCGAAGTTCCGGGACTCGCTGGAGCATCCGCACCTTCTCTCTCCGGGAATTGTCGATGATTTCCGCATCGACGGCGGGAGCACGGCGGCGCAGATCCGGAAGGGGCACCGCATCAGGCTCGAGGTGACGAGCAGCAACTTCCCCTGCTGGGACCGAAACACCAACTCCGGAAACAACCCAATGAAGGACACTTATGCGGACATCCGGGTGGCGACAACCCAGGTCTTCCACGACCGGGCTTACCCTTCGTGCATGGTGATCCACGGGTGGGAGGAGCGGTGAGGAAGAGCCGCGAGATCCTACTCCGGTGCTACCATGACCCGGCATTCGTTTTTTCCAACGTCCAGGTCTGTTACATCGACAGGGGGGCGCCGGGAAACGAGTCATGCGTTCCCGGAGAGAGAATCCATGCCCTCGATTCGCAGTACATGGAGATCGGGGAAGGACCGGAGTCGTCTCCCATCCCGTATCACCGCATCACCCGCATTATGTACCAGGGCGAAGTGCTCTGGGAACGGCAGGGGAAACGCCTCGATTAGCAGGTTTTTCAGGGAATTCTCTCTAATCTTATACGCCTCGTCGCTTTGCCATGTGGGTGACTTGAGGTTGAGCGATCTTTGCATACCTATCCAGGATCGCTCCGGGGCTTCCCCACGCAGCGTGTATCACGAAGAGGGGTGCGGGATGACTGCTCCCTGCATAATGGGCCCGGGGTTCCTAAATCTTTACTTACATTCGCGGAGAGCCCGATGTACCTGACGAACTCCCTAGAGGAAGGGCGGCAATAGTCATATCGATGACCGTTCTCGCCGGGGCATGGGCCGTCCTTCCGGGATCAGGGGGTGTCCCACCCAAGGGACCCAAGGAGCGCCCTGGTCAGGTCTTCGGGCACCGCGTGGGGCTTCCGCGGCTTGGCAAGAAGTGAGATGGCATACTTCAGGGGGACGGACCGGTTCTCCTCCTTACAGATGGGAAACTCGCCGCTGAACCTGGATAGCGCGGATGAGAACGCCCCGACAATCTTTGTCCTGCTCCGGAGGTCCTCTTTCTTGAGCGCCATGGCATGCTCGAGGATGGAGAGGTCGATGAGCGTGCTCGGGATCCAGTCGATCTCGCAGGCATACCCGAAGATCCAGGCGATGGGGGAGGTCTTCAGGGTGGCAAGGAGATCAGTGCGGTTCGCCCCGAGGGTGCAGGAGCCGAGCAGGACCCCCTCGATATTCGTGGTCCGTGCCACCCTCCTGACACCCCGAAGCAGCGTCGTGAGACGCATCCCGCTGCTGATGGTCTTTCCGCCTTCGCCCTCCAGCGCCCCGACCATCCTGCTCCCGCCGTGGGCTGCGATGTAGAGGAAGAGCCTCTGCTCCCTGGTGTGGGCGAGGTCGTCTTCGAGCGCCTTCCGGAAGCTCTCTTTCTCGTAAAAGCTCGAGTAGTAGATGTTGAAGTTGCCCTTGTACTTTTCGAGCCCTTCCAGAAACGGGAGCACGGAGGGGCGCTTGGGCTTGTGGGCAGGCGTCCACCACGGACCTTCCAGAACAAGGAGTGCTAAATCGCCCATTGTGAATCAGCACTCATCCGGATGTGATATCAAGGTTTGGTTTGCCGGATTGTAAAAAGGGGAATAGACGAAGGTAAGATTGCAGAGTGATATTCGATCTCTCCTATCGCTCAGATGTTGAGGTCATGGAAGAGTAAGTAGGAGAATCCTGCCTCACTGTGTAACACTTCTTCCGTCGCCATCTTTTTCACTCTCCGATGGCAACAGTATATGGCGCCCCAGTGGCTTAGCTGGCAGAGCGGCTGACTTGTAATCAGCAGGTCCCGTGTTCAAATCACGGCTGGGGCTTTCGAACATTGTGTTCGAATCTACAGTAAACTTCTTTTAGCCCATCCACACACGCTGTTTTATGACAGCTCGTACCCCACGTGCTATTTCCAATGATGCCTTTCATCAGATCAAGGCCGATTACCCCGAACGATCTTTTGCAAGAGCGTTGAAGGAAGGAAAAATTACCGAACGTGATGTTACACTTATCCGGTCCTTCATAGCTGAGCTGCAATCGTCCCGCAACACCAGCACCAAGCGTGCGTACAAAATCACGTACACACTTGTCGGCTGGAGACGCTTCATCGGCCCGTTCGAGAAAAACGATATGGCTGCACTCTATGCCGGCATTGCGGCGTTGAAATCCGGCAGGAGCAAGCGGGGCCGGGAGTTCATGAAGAACACCATCACCGACCACATGATCATTCTCAAACAGTTTTACCTCTGGCTCATCGAGAATGAGTACGTCGCTATTCCGGAAAAGAAACTCAAGGCCCTCAAGACACCCCATCATGAGACCATGACAAAGGTTGCCTCGGACCTGCTCACGACCGAAGAGATCACCGCGATGGTGGGTGCCTGCACCCGCAGCAGCGACCGGGCCATCATCATGATGCTCTACGAAGGCGGGTTCCGCATCGGTGAGATCGGGGGAATGAAATGGGGCGACCTCACCTTCGACAAATGGGGTGTTATCGCGAATGTGAACTTCAAGACCGGCAAGCCCCGGTACGTCCGGCTCATCATGTCCCGCGAGGCCCTGGCAAAATGGAAGAATGATTACCCGGCAAAACCGGTGACCAATGAGATGCCGGTCTTCATCACGGAGCACCAGACGGCCCTCACGCACGGGTCCGTGGCCATGCAGCTCAAACGGCTTGCGAAGCGAGCCGGGGTCCAGAAGCATATCACCCCGCACATCTTCCGCCATTCCCGTATCACCCACCTCATCAAAGAGAACGTATCGGAAAGCGTGATCAAGCTAATGATGTGGGGCAGCCTCACAACCAACATGTTCCAGACCTACGCCCACCTCACGGGCAAGGACATCGACAACGAGATGCTGCGGACCTACGGGATCACGGAAACCGAAACAGGAGAGGGGACGAGCGAATTACGCATCGAGCCCCGGCAGTGCCCGCACTGTAAACTCATCAACGGGCCCATGGCCGAGTTCTGCAATTCCTGCGGGCGATCGCTTACTGAACTGGCGACCGAAGCCGAAGACGATATTCACGACAGCATACTCAAAAACATGGCATCGCTCAAGCGGTTCATAGCGAAGTTTGAGGACAAGGTGGCAAAAGGCGAGATTGTAGTGTAAGGTCCCATGATTTCCCTTACCGATTACCGGTTCGGCCCTGCCAGAATCCCCCTCCCGTACACCAAAATTAACATAAATGTTAAGGTTGGTGTACCTAATGAGGAATTTGGGAGAAGGAGCGAGCTATGACCATTGAGATCCTGAAGTCCATGGCAAAAGAGAACCAGGTATTTTCATTTGCCCAGTTATACGAGAAAACCCACATCAAAAAAGAGATGCTCTGGGTTATTCTCTCCCGTATGGAGGAGAAAGGGTTCATCGAGCGGATTGAGAAAGGCAAATACCTGATCATTCCTCTCGGAAGCGAGAAGGGGAAATACACGCTCCACGAATTCGTTATCGCTTCTTATCTCGTCGAGCCCTTTGCCATATCGTACTGGAGCGCCCTCCACCACTACGGGCTCACCGAGCAGATCCCGAACACGGTCTTTGTCCAGACCCCGGCACGCAAGAAGAAGAACCAGATGGAGATCTTTGGCGTGAATTACCAGATAGTGCGGGTGAAAGAGGAGAAGTTCTTCGGTGTCCGCAAGGAATGGATCGAAGAGACGCCCATCAGCATTACGGACAAGGAGAAGACGATCATCGACTGCCTGGACAAGCCCCACTATGCCGGGGGAATCATCGAAGTAGCCAAAGCGCTGAAAACCGGTTCACTGGATTATAATCAGCTCAGCAACTACGCACTTAAAATCGATAATTTTGCCGTGGTCCGGAGGCTCGGATACCTGTGCGAGCGGATGGGGATCCCGCTCAATCTCCCTCTCCCCCCATCAAAAAAATACCTGCTGCTGGACCCGACGATGCCTGCGAAGGGGAAGAACGATCCGAAATGGCGGCTCGTCATCAATAACGATACCGTCCTGCCGGAGTCCCTTGAATGATCCCCGAGCGTGAGATCAAGGAACAGGCCCGTGAGTTCGGCGTGCCTACATCAACCATCGAACGGGACTATGTGCAGAACTGGTTTCTCTCTGCTCTGCGCCCAATCAATATGGCATTCAAGGGAGGGACCGGCATCCGGAAAGTGTATATCGAGAATTACCGTTTCTCCGATGACCTTGATTTCACCCTGCTGGAGCCGGTCGATGCGGATACTTTACGGACAGCCGTCATCGATGCGATGGTCCGGGTCCGTGATGAAAGCGGCATCCAGTTCGAAGACGATATCGGCTTCCGGGAGACGAAGAACGGTTTCAAGGCAACGACCCGGTTCAGGATCCTGCACCGGGGTCAGACCTCGCCAATCAAAATTGACCTGGACCTGACCAACTCGGATAGCGAACAAATCCTGCTCCCGGTCAGCGATCGCCAGGTCTTCCATCACTTTTCCGACAGGCTTGAAACATCCGTGGCTTCGTATGCGCTCGAAGAGATTATGGCGGAGAAGATCCGCTCGATCTTCCAGCGGACCCGCTCCCGCGATCTCTACGACATCGGGCAGCTGGCCGGCCGGGTAGATCGCGACATCGTGAGATCGATTGTGCGCCGCAAGTGCGAATACAAGGGAGTCACGGTAGATCCCACACTCCTGCGGCAGAAGCGAGAGCAGTTTGCCGCACTGTGGCAGGTTTCGCTGGGCCACCAGATTCACGATATTCCGGATTTTGATACGGCATTTGAGAATGTGATGGATGAGATTGAAGGGTACTCTACGACATGATCAACATCGGATTTCGGAGATCCAAATGAATGAGGAAATTACCCAACAGTGGATGAAAGAAAGAATCGGCAAATCCAATGAACAAGCAGCAATAAATCGCAATAAGTATCCAATCCAGGAGCACGCTACCCAGACGGAACTTTGGGAATATGTAGACGGTACCTGCGATGAATCCTGTCCCTGTAGAAAAGATCTGGGATGCACCGGTCACTGGAAGCTGAAAAAGAATGTTCAGTTCGATGACTTCATGTTTGGATTCCTCAGGATGTTCGTCGATCGGTGTGATCATCTGAACCTTATTACCGCTGTTGATGCCGGGGATCCTTCGAACCTGAGATCCCGCGTCAAGGATGCTTATACGGTTTTAAGAAATTTGAAAGGAGATGAATGGCAACTCCTGTCAGCAAAATCAGCCGAGGACAATAAGACACTATTCTGCGATGACTGGGTTGACAGTTATTTCGAGGAAAAATTTGAAAGTTTCAAAATTAAGGAAAGTGTCTATTTCGCGAAGCAGTTTTGCATTCTTCTCCCCGATATCTGCGTGCCGTACGATACCAAATCCCGGGACAAAATGACAAGTCATCTCAAAATCCCCCGTAATGCCAATTATTTTGAATTCCTCTCCGAGGTCCGATTAAACTTCATGAATGCGTTCAAAAAACAGGGGATAAAATTACCGACAATACGGGCATTTGACTCCCCGGGTAAGAATCTTCCATTCGACCCCCGCCTGATTTCATTGCGACAACCAGCTCGGGATTACGGGAAGGACTATTCACCTCGTAAAGGGCAGATTAGTTTAATCCTGGACAAATGCTATTATTTGCCGACAGGAATATCCGCAGATGAAGATACAAACCAACACAAAACGTGATCGCCAATGGGACCTCTAGAAAAAACAAAAGAAGAATGGTTTGATCTTGGGCAAAAATATCATGAAAAGGAAGAATATCAGAAAGCAGTTTCTGCATATCGTCATGTTGTGAAAATCGACAAATACAATTTTCACGCATGGCATAATTTAGGATTAGCTCTTCGGTTCCTTGGAAAGTTGGACGATGCGCTCAAAGCATTCAATACTGCGCAATCTCTTGATCCGTGGAATGGCGAGATCTCCATACAACAAGGTTTGATCCTGATCGGGCAGGAAAAAAACCAACAAGCGGTAAAGAAATTCAAAACGGCATTTGAATCGGGCCTGGAATCTGATAATCAGATGGTTGCACATATCGGGATGGGGATTTCTTACCTCAATCTCGACAAACCAGATGATGCAATCAGCAATTTCGATGCGGCCCTCCAAATCGATAATGAAAATCTGCCTGCTTTAACGATGAAAGCCGGAGCCCTGTTAACACGAGGGGATTTTGCAATGGCAAAAAACGTCATTGATGAAGCGTTGAAGATCGATCCGGAAGATGAAGAGGCGTTGAAAATTCTTGAAATGGTTGAATCAGCATTGTCTTCCACATGATTGAAACGGTTTTTTGCGGCACCTCCCGCCCCTCCAAAACTTCCGACCACAATATTGATGATAGTCCTTTCATTTTTCCAAAATAACAGCCGCGCATCGCATTCTGGTGCAGCAAAATCAACCAATTGTCTTACACTTGTATGACAAAAATCGGCCATCGAACCCGCTGGTTCAGAAAACCCTTTAAGCAACTGCGGATTTATAAAAATATTACAATGCTGTGCTACTTCCTCACACAGACGGGTAAACGGATAAGGACTGCGGCAAATTCGATCAAGAATCGAATCATTGATTTGTTCCGCAGGCCCGGACCCCGTGCCCGGAAAAAGTGCCAGGTTGGGATGAACAGCGTTGCGTCCGGAACCGGATGCAGCATGAACACGGGCCAGTGGTGCAAACTGACGGACAGTCACGCCCCGGTATTTTCGCTCTTTACGTACTTTGGTGATCGTCAGTAGTACCGCGTAATCTCCGCACGGATTTCTGTCATGATGCGAGTCCAGGAGGCCACCTGCCGTTTCGAGAGGAACGGCACATGGCCGGGCAATAGCCATGGCTCAATCCGGACGGACCGACCAGAACCGGAAAAACGAACATCGGGATGTGAATCTCCAAAAAAATCGCTGAATCGTCATTGAACCTAGGGAAAAAACGGTGAAACAATGAACCAGACAACACACGAACCGCTCATCGTCACACAGGAAGCTGTCGATGCATACGAGAAGAAGACCGGATTCTATGGAATCGGGCAGGTCATGGTTGAGGACGGGCACTGGAAGATCGTGACCCGGCAGGAATTTGCAGAACTGAAACGGAAAAGTGGCAGCTCACCCAGCTCGTTACCCCTAACTACCGGTGAGACTGCCAAACAAAATCTGACATACGGACATAAATCCCTGCCTCAAGCGTCGGAGATGATCGGAGGGAAAGCATGACCGCGTACGCCGCCGGCCAGATTATGTGCGGCGACGAAGGCCGCGTACATATCCGCATCTGGGGAGACTTGCATTACATCTGCCCCGAAGAACTCGGGATGCTCTTCTTTGTCGGGGATCACGTGCCGATCCTGAAAAAACCGAAACTCGTACCGGAGACGCCGGTTGTTTCCGGCAGTGCCTATCTCAGTCCCTCCGGCCGGGCCGTTATCCTCGCGATGGGTAAACAGCGGTACATGGTCCCGCGTGACAAGTTCCTTGCCGTTGCGCTCGGAGAGGATGTGTCCTGCATCTTCTTTGAAGTGCCAGGGAACGAACCGGAGATTGAGATCCTCTCTCCGCACAAGGGAGGTGCTGCATCATGACCAGTCGTCGCGGAACGCTAGTCGAGGAAGGAGCCCGTGAGCTCCTCCAGGTGCACGGCTATTCGGTGAATGTCATTCCACCCGGGTTCAATAAGAAGTACCCCCCGGCGCATCTTGTTGCGACCCTGCCCACGGGCGAGACCCGGTTTATCCGCATCCGGAAATTCTCACACCGGCCATCAACAATCGATATGATCATGCAGAAGTGCAGTCTCGACGTTGCGCAGTTCCATAAGCACATCTCCCGCCATGAACACGAGACCGGGTTCCATTATGAGATCTGGATCTACTCGCTGACGCACGGCTTCCGGTGCTTCGAGGTACTCAGGGATAGCATCCGCGAGATCCCGAAACTCTCGCTTCACGGGCCGGTGGTATCGCAGGTCGGGGGTGTGGCATGATCGCGAAGAGCATGTTTGTTGTGTCGCTGGAACGGGCAACCGAACTGCTCGTGGCCCGGGGTTACGAGCCGGTCCTGCCGGTCGAGAGCAGTTTCCTCGCCCGGTACATCCCGGTCCACCTGGTCGGGATACGGGGCGATTACGAGATGCTCGGCGTAAAAATCCGGGCTTCCTATGGCAGCGTCAGCGAGGCATATGTCGAATCGTTCTGCCGGTTCGAGATCTGCCAGTTCCGTTCGCTGCTGACGATGAACCCGGGCAACGTCTTCATCCGCTGCGAGGTCTGGGTCATCTCTACGAACGGCTCCATCCACTGTTATGAGGTTCTGCCCGATTCTATCCGCGAGGTGGCCGCCTATGCCCGGTGAGGAGCAGAAGCCAGGAGTCACGACCGAGAAGGTCGAGGGCATTCCGCTCTACCTGATCCCGAAGGCGATCGCGGATCAGATCAAGAAGAAAGGCGAGGCAGTCTTCCAGATCATTGTCGAGCGAAAATTCCATCACCGGTACACCGTGAAAGTTGAAACATTCGACGAACACGCACAGCGGGTGAATCAGGAGGACCCTGCCCCCAAAGAAGGCGACGGGCATGGATAACCTGGTAATTTTTTCGCAGCAGACCAGAGCAGGGAACCGGGTGGTGACGTGTGGATGGTTTGCTCAGTGATTCAGTTGCCCGAATAACCGGGCCCGGGCAGGTCGTCGAGGTCCGGGCTCTCACCGACCAGTACACCCACAGCGGCTACTTCAGCGATCCCGCCGCGCTCGTGCGGGCCGTCGAGCCGCTCGATGCCGATAGTTCAGTGCACGGCATCTACGTCACACTGAACGAGGTGAACCCGGCCCTGCTCTCGCGCCGGGCGAACCGGATCAAGATGCGCCTGGGCAAGAAGGACAGCACTACGAGCGATGCGGATATCCTGCGCCGCCGCTGGCTGCCAGTGGATATTGATCCGCTGCGACCGAGCGGTGTGTCGAGCACGGACGAGGAGCACGGGCTTGCCCTCGCGAAAGCTGATGAGGTGGCCCGGTGGATTACCGGGCTCAGTTTCCCGGACCCGGTCCGGGCCGACTCCGGCAACGGGGCCCACCTTCTTTACCGTATCGACTTGCCGAATGACGAAGCGGCAACGGCGCTGGTGAAGAGCTGCCTTGCCACGCTCGACGCGCTCTTCTCGGACGAGCGGGTTTCTGTGGACACGGCGAATTTCAACGCGGCCCGTATTTGGAAACTTTACGGCACGGTGTCGCGGAAGGGCGATAACACACCCGAGCGCCCGCACCGGCGGAGCCGCATCCTCTCGGCCCCTGAGGAACCGGCGATCGCGACGATTGATCAGCTCAGGGATCTCGCGGCGAGGCTGCCGACCGAGCAGCACGCCCAGGCACAGCCGGCCCCGGTGAAGGGCAAGGGTTTTGATCTGCGCTACTGGCTCTCCGATCACGGCGTCGGTGTGCGATCCGAAAAGCCGTACAGCGGCGGCATGCTTTTCATACTCGACCAGTGCCCGTTCTCGTCGGCCCACAAAGACGGGGCCTTCGCGATCCAGTTCGGCAACGGTGCAGTCTTTGCCGGCTGCAAGCATACTTCCTGCGGCGGGGGTACTCAGCGGTGGCAGGAGCTCCGCGAGCGGTTCGAGCCGGAACGGGCGACAAAGAGGAAGGACTGGGAGCAGAAACAAAAGACCTGGCGAAAGGACCGGGCAACAGCGAAAGCAAAGGATGAAGGATCTGCGGACCCGGGCCCGGCCCAGGTGCCGGTTAATCCTGATGCCCGGGCCGAGGCGCTCGATGTGCTGGAACACGGCGACCCGGCGGCACTGATGCTCACGGCATTTGCTCAGGAGCATGTCGGCGATGAGATTCTTGCCCGGTGCATGATCCTCTCGATGGCTTCGCAAGCCGTTAAGAACTCGGACGGGTTGCATGTCTCGGTGACCGGGGATTCCGGCAAGGGCAAGACCCATGCATTCCGGAAGATGATGCGCCAGGTGCCGGACCGGTACAAAGTGAAGGGCACGGTGAGCAACAAGGCCCTCTATTACATGAAGGACCTCCAGCCCCGCACGGTCCTGATGAGCGACGACACCGAGCTCTCGGACGGCATACAGGAGATCCTGAAGTCCGCGACCTCAAACTTTCACGAGCCGATCACGCACACGACGGTTACCAAGGACCTGACCTCGCGGGTCTGCACGATTCCCGAGCGGTGCGTCTGGTGGATTGCAAAGAAGGAAGGGACCGGTGACGATCAGGTTATGAACCGGATGCTCACCTGCTGGATTGACGAATCGGCGGAGCAGGACGCACGGGTGCTTGAGGCGAAGCAAAAAAAGGAGGAACAGGACCCCGACACATTCACCGATGAATCCCATGAACTCGCAATCTGTCGGGAGATCTGGGAGATCCTGCATGAGCAGATGATTTGGGTGATCATCCCCTATTCGCGGCGAATCCGGTTCCAGAGAATCAGTAACCGGCGCAATCCCGATATGCTCTACGACCTGATCAAGAGCCATGCAGCTCTCTTCTTCCGCCAACGCCAGCAGAAGACCGGCGAGGACGGGACGCTTTGCGTGTATGCGGATGAGGCGGATTTTACCGCCGCGACCGAAGTGTTCACGCTCCTGAACGGCACAGCCGGCGGGCAGGAATCAAAGATGACCAAAAAAGAGTCCGACCTGCTCGCCATCATTGAGAAGGTGAACCTGGCAGAGTTCACTATTCAGGACCTGCAGCGGCTGACCGGAGGATCCTACCTGAGCATATACCGGATGATCAAAGGCTATGACAGCCGGGGGAAGAATTACACCGGGCTGCTGGAGAAGTGCCCGGCGATCTCCTTCACCGACCGGACCGTGACGCTGACCGAGGAGAGCGGGTATTCGGTCCGGCGCAGGACCGAGGCGTTCGAATGGGACCGTGAGCTCTACCGGCAGTGGATGAACGGGGGAGCGTGCTGGCTCGACCACAACCCGAAGAATGATGACGATGATTCATCTCATCTTTCAGCAGTTTCAGCAGGTTTCAGCAGTTTTTCAGCAACTGCTGAAAATGAGAACGGAACTTCCAGCGTTCCCGGTTCCAGCAAAGAAGGTGATTGTACAAATAATTCTGTACTAAGAGAAGGGTGTTTTCAGCAAAACCGGAATTATGGAGGTGCCCCGGAACCAGAAATGAATTCTGCTCAGTGTCTGCATAATTCGCGATCTGCTGAAAACGAAAAACGATCTTCACCCGGAACCGCCCAATCTGGCAAAAGAGATTCAGATTCGGCCCCGGGCTCTTTCAGCACCCGTACGAAAGATGCTGAAAGTGTGCTGAAAACAGGATCCGGTGCTGAAAGACCGGACCAGCCCCGGACAATCAAAGCCAGAGATTACAAAAAACTCGAGCCTCCGGAATCGAAAACTCCGTGTTATGCCTGCGGGAAGAAAGGCTCCTGGTATGTGGAGAAGCTGACAGCTGATCGGCGGGCCCGGCCAAAGGACCGGCAGGATGCCAGGCGGATCTGCCGCTCGTGTTATAATGAGGCGGTGAAAGCGGAACAAACTGCAGCGGTCCCGCTACCGGGAATGGTGGATATTTCCCGGTGCAGCCGCGTGGGGGCGGATATCGGGAAGTGCTCGGTCTGCGGTATTGCAAAGGCGGTGTGGCTCGATCGCGAGGCGGGCGTGAAGCTCTGCGAGCATTGTTACGGGAGAGGTGTACGAGAGGAAAAGAAGCAATTGAGCGGGTGCATATAGTTATCTGAGATTTTTGATCGAAAGCTATATTGGTGGAAAATCTGCAATTAACTAAGGAATTTTACCGCAAGTTTTATTTAAGGCATCCGTATATAGAAACAATTGTAGATTTGCGGCAGTAGTTGTATATATTATGTCCAGTTCTGATGATAGATTAATTAATTCACTGCTGTATGCTATTGACGAATTTCCAGAAATTGGAAAAACCAGATTAATGAAATTTGTTTTTTTTGTGGATTTGATTTCATATAACGAGACAAATAATACGCTTCTTGAAACGAAGTATAAGCGAATGGATTGGGGACCTGTTCCAGACAAACCATTCAGCTTAACCGGATTTTCAAACAAATTTTTTGATGTTGAAGAGGTACAGCTAACCCCAGAAAAAAAGAGATTTATTTTTCCTTTAAAAGTCAGGCCAAATCGAAGTGTTTTTTCAGAGGGGGAGATTGATTTATTTAACAAAATTATCAGGTTGTTTAAAAAAATGAGTGCCGAAGAAATTAGCGATTTCACTCATCAGCTTTCCCTTTGGAAAAATATCGAAGATCAAGATGTAATTCCACTTGAGATGTTCAAACTTAATGAATCTGAGCATTTTCAATTAATGTCCATTTTTGCATATGACGAGGCAGTGGAGTTAGCCAGAGAATTTACCCCACTTTTTAAAGATAGTGAAATACGGATAGATTGTGGATAAAATGCCTCCTAGATCTACTCACTTTTCTGGTGACGTTCATTGGATTGATCATTCTATCCATTCAGGTCCAAATTCAATAAAAACTATGAAATTTCCTCATTATGCTCTGATCTTAACAAGTAATAATTTATTGAAAATGAATAATTATCCGTTTGTCGCATATGTTCCAATGACATCATTTAAACCCGAAAAACATTGGAATTCCGCTGAAAACAAAGTGAGATACGCCCAAGATGTTCTAATTAAAGCCTCTCAATACCCGGCCCTCGCAAAAGATACAATTATTGATTGTGGACAGGTATTCACTTGCGATTATGAGTGTTTTAACGATTATAAATTCAGAATAAATGGAAATGATTTAAAAGCAGTCAGAGGGCGTGTTGCCGTAACACTAGGCTATTATTAAATTTTCACCCTTTTTGTGCTATCTCCATTCCTTTCAGTAAAACCTTAATCAACGGTTTTTCAATATTTTTTTACAACATGACCGTTCCACCGGCCCTGCTCTCGCACGACAGTACAGAACATTATACGCCGCAGTACATCCTCGATGCAGTGATTGCGTGCATGGGTGCAATTGACCTAGACCCGGCCAGCAACAGCCAGGAGATCCCGACCGTGTCGGCAGCGAGGCGTTACACATCTCAGGATAACGGGCTTGTGCAGCCTTGGCCGGGGCGGGTGTTTCTCAATCCCCCATTCGGACCCGGTGTCGAGCAATGGTTTTCAAAGTTATATCAGGAGCGGTCCGCAGGCCGGACCACGGAGGCGATTGTGTTGTGGAAGTCAGCAACCGAGACCGCAGCGTGGAAGACGCTGACGGCGATATCGTGCCGGGTGTGCTTTCCTTCGGCGAGGATCCGGTTTGCCGGTCCTTCCGGGGATAGCGGTCCCGGGCCGACATTTTCACCAGCGCTGTTCTACGTTGGTTCGCAACCCGAGCGGTTCGAGATTGCGTTTGCCGGGATTGGGACGGTGTGGGATGTACCAAGGATTGCACTTTCGCATTCTTTTAGAAAACTACAATTAATATGATGAAATATACTACCAAATAGAGAACAACACGATGCGTGGTGATGTCAGTGACGTTCCTCAACATTAGGGACAAAAATTTTTTAGACATATCAGAGTTTGTGGAATATCTGAGTAAACTTCAGTCAGATGGAACCAATCTCTGGAATATTCAATTAGTTCCAACTGTATCAACGCACGAGACATATGGACAGTTTGTCGACAGTCTGACGAATTATGGATTTAAAATAGAGGAAGATGCCGGGAAATTATTACGCGTTTCCAAAGTTCACGGAAAAGATGTGGTTAATTTTTACGTTTTTTTTGATGATAGAAATCATATTCCCTTGTTTTTAACGGATGCGAAAAAATCAGATGAAATCCCTGATATTTTATTTAATTATTTACGGAAAACCAGGGATCTTTCAAATTTGTGGATTTCCCCACATATCATGAAGGAAATAAAGGATGACTTGATCACGCAGCATGAAGATCTAATCATAACTTATTTTTCTGCTAAGAGGAGCCCTAATACAAGAATATCCTCACATTACAGGCCAAATATTGAACGAAGCATAATTTACCGGGGGATTGACGGCAAACAAACACTTGACGAAATGGAATTTTATTACGGGGTTTTACCCAAAATCCTCGAAATCAGGATACCAAATGAACTGTCTTTCAGGATTGATAACAAGGGGATTATCACAATTAAGGAAGGGGACATTACATGTGTTTTCGATATTATCGAAAGGCTTGTCGAGCATATTCGCCCGCTCAAAAACGCGATCGGAACCTCTGGATATTCCCACACAAAGGTAGGTAAAAAGCAATTTGAACGGACCATCCAAACTCCATGGTCAGTTGCATTTTCGAGTTCATTCAATGAATCAGCAATCCCCAATATCCAACAAGACATTGAGCAGGATGAATGGGATTTTACTTTACTTGAACACTCTGAAATATCGACGGAATCGCCTTTTTCAGCAAGAGTAATCGACAATATGTCCGGTTCACTGTTCGATATTTCCATTCATGGGAGTGGCATTCGGATTTATCCCGTGGAAAGAACCGATATCAGCACTTACATGCGTTTTTTTGAATTTGTACTTGAATCGGTTGATTCGATGGCAGTAGTAGGGTGATTAAGTTCATTGTGAGGACTATGGAGACACCAACCCCTTTTGTTCAGAAATTGTCTCCTGAAGAGAAGGAAGTTTTTTCCCAGTCTGTTGATAAGTGGACCAAGTACAATATTCCTGCGTTTAAAGAGAGAATAAACAATGATATTCTAACGGATCAAGCCCACCAGGATATTGTTAGGTTATGTGCGAAGTCATTTGCAAATACTGAAATTACGAAAATAACAGGGTACGAATTTTACTTTGCAGAGCCTCTTATTGAATTCGGAAGTGAAGAAAAAGGGAACTGTAGTTTTGATTTACTCCTGTACAATGAAACATCACACCAAGCAATTCTTATCAGCTGCAAATCCTCGATATCCGAAGCAAAAAAAGCCCTGATCGAGATTCAAGACGCAAAAAAATTAGTCGCGGAAAAAATTTGCTATTTATCTGAGTGCATCGGTGATAGCCTCGGCATTGAAGATATTGAATATGTGCTTTGTGTTTATGACAAAGATTCAGCAAAAATACTCGATACTCTAAAAGGCCAATCGAAAAAGCCCAAAAAATCTCAAAAATACGATCCAGACGAAATTATTTTATGGATTTATCGACCGCGATCAGACATCATCCAGCTTTTTCATGAACACACCCATAAAAACCCTCAACTGACGGAGTTGCTACTATCCGGTGCAGGTCAGAGTGATCACGGCAATCGGTTTGATCTTCCGTGTTGTTACTCATCACATCCCTATAGAATTTTGAAAATGGTTATCGTCGGTGATTGTTACGCAAAACAATTTTCGACTGGTGACAATGGAGATCCAAAAATCATCAAACATTCGACAATCCTTTCTACGCTGATGCGATATGTATCGTTGGGTGCTCCTGATGAGGTTAAGAGACAGCTCATTGAACGTAAAATGCACGAAGTTATACAATACGGGAAAAAATATGATGTTTTGACCACTGTAGACGAAAATTCTTCGAGATTAAATTGTAGAGGAGATTACATAAAAACCGTAGCAAAATCATTGGAAGAGAAACTTATCTCGGAATGGTCTTTTCTAAAGGCCAAAGAGGAGGCGACAAAGAAAGTTATCGAAGAGACAAGCAAAAAACAATATCCAAAAACTCTTTTCGATTATTATTCCCCGAAAAAATAATTTTGTTTCTTGAACGTCTAATTCGCTCACACAGTCAAGCAATGGTTGTTTAAAATGGGTCAGGTCATAACCGCATTCAACAATCCGGAATAATCCGTAACAACCTCGTACTTCACCGAATCAGAACTGATCTTCCTGAAATGCTCCCGTGCACACTGAATCTTGAGCAATTCTATCGGGCGAAGCTGGAGGGTAGAGAGATCCCCTTTGGTTTCGGCAACAAAGTAGATGTGTTTCACCGATCCCTCGTAGAACGCAATTGCCCAGTCGGGATTATATTTCCCAACCGGCGTGTCGATATAGAATCCGCCAGGTAATTTGACGTATACCGCAACCTTGTTGTCGTTGTCGATATCTGCCGCAAATTTTCTCTCGGTATCAGAGTCGGTAATGATATAATTGTACAGGCTCTTCCTTGCCGGAATTGCATTCTTCCCGACTGTCCCTTTTTTCAGAGAAGGTTCAGTAAAAATACTGGTATCATACGTTTTTTCGAGCAGGTTGTAGGAGATGTGTTCTACAATGACCGTTGCCTTCTGTTCATCGATCAGTTTTGATGCCTTGATGATGAATTCTTCCGGGTTGTTCCCGAACTGATCAAAGGCACTCTTTTGTATCCCTTTGAGGATCTCGGCAACATCCCTCCGGGTGAGGTTGGTGGATTCGGCAATTTTTCCAATCAGATCGTATTTAACACCGGCGTTCGCTTTTGCCTCAGCCCGGATGTCATCCCTTTCTTTCTTCTCGAAGGACTCTCCCCTGACGATAGTGTCCTTATCAGTGATCGTGGTCTTCTGCTCACCGGTCTCCACCTTGTAGAAGATCTTCTGGACTTTCAGATGTTCATCAAGAGATTCAATGGATTTCCTGATGAGTTGCCGGGAATCGAAGTCAACGACATAGGCTGTGCGGGAATTGATCTTTTCCCAGAGCGCTTTGAACTCCTTTGACTGTAATTTTTCATCAACAACCTGCAGGGTGACATTCCTGCTCCGTGCATCTTCCGGTCTGAACGCTTCCGGATTATAGACATCGTTGAGTATGCCGGCAACAGACTCGGAAAATGCATTGATCTCGTCTGCAAGAACGAATGCTCCTGCTTTTACATCCTCGTAATATTTGTCAGTAAGGGCGCCCTTCTCATCGATGTAATCCCGTTTTATCAGGCTGAACTGGATCTTCCCTGCCAGTGCCGGATCAACAACCTGCTCATTTCCACTTTTATCGGTTATGACCATGCCCTCAAACAATGCGGCGTTAACTGTCCGTGGCCTGTCTGCAACCGCTTCTGCCATCTCGTCCTGAAGGCCTCGTGCAAATTTATCATAACTCTCGTTCGCAACAACGGTCAGGACATTGATGGTATGGACATCCCCAGCAAGAACATTGGTGTCCATCCGTTCGCCTTTGTTGTTGACACAGAGCCGGAGCCCCCGGCCAACCTCCTGCCGCTTCCGGACTTCCGAACCGCTCATCTTCAGGGTACAGATCTGGAATACGTTCGGGTTGTCCCACCCTTCTTTCAGTGCAGAGTGGGAGAAGATGAACCGGACCGGCTCGCGGAGGTCGAGCAACTGCTCCTTGTTCTTCATGATGAGGTCATAGGCATCGACATCATCCGAGACTTCCTCTTTTCCCTTCGTTGAGCTGTTGACGAATTTTCCCTTTTTGTCAATAGAGAAGTATCCCTGGTGTGTTTGCTCGGCTGTGATCCCTTTCAGGTATCGCAGATATGCATCATCCCCGAAGGAAAGTTCAAGGTTTTTTACTTCCTCCCGGTATTCCTCTTCGAAGATGTCTGCATACTCCCCGTTCTCCTGATTTCCTGCATCATTGTATATCCGGTACTTCGCAACCTCGTCAATAAAGAAGAGCGACAATACCTTGATCCCCTTATGGAAGAGGGATCGTTCCCGTTCAAGATGGGATTTGATCGTCTCGCGGATCTGAATCCGGCGGATCTGGTTTTCATCAGTCAGGCCACGAACTTCGCCGGCATAGATGGTAACCCCGTTCGTAAATGAGACTGAATTGGTGATCCCGTTGATCTCCGCAACGGTGAATCCCTTGTACTGGTTCAGCTCCCCGGATAGTTCATAAAGATTGAATCCTTCGGTAACCTTGCGGGAGAGCTTCCGGAGCCCGGTCTTCCCCTTCATTTCGAATTCAAGCGTTGCCGTCGGAGCGGATGTTGTGGAGAAATTGAGCCCTTCGAGATAGAGGTACCCCTCCGTCCCGGTCGAGCCGGTGATCGAGATCCCTTTGACGGCGATCTTCTTCACGAGTCGTTTATTGTATGCCTCCAGTGCATCGAGCCGGTAAATGAGGTTGTACGTCTCCCCTTTCCGGAGGGTCGCGGAATACCGCAGCGTGATTAACGGGCTGAAACTCTTTAGCGCCTCCTTCGTTGCCGGCCCCTCAACCGATTGCGGTTCATCAATGATCAGGATCGGGTTTGTCTGGGCGATAACATCGATAGGTTTGCGGCTCCTGAAGGAGTCAAGCTCCATGGAGATACGGCGGGCATCCTTCCCCCGGGCCGTGAATGCCTGGGAGTTGATGATCATCACGTTGATCCCGCTGTCGTTTGCGAACTGGTCGATCTTGTGGAGCTGTTTTGAATTGTAGATGAAGTACCGGATTTTTTTACCGTAATCCTCGGCAAAGTGATCCTCGGTCAACTGGAAGGATTTGTACACTCCTTCACGGATTGCGATGGATGGGATCACAACGATGAATTTGGTAAATCCGAACCGTTTGTTGAGTTCGTACATGGTCTTGATGTAGGTGTAGGTCTTGCCGACACCGGTCTCCATCTCAACTGAAAGGTTGTAGGCTCCCATGAGTTCCCGTGAGGGTTCGATCTGCAGGCCCCGCTGGATCATCTGGAGATTTTTGAGGATGTCATCGTCAGTTATCCGGATCCTGCTGTTTTTGTACCCGGTAAAATCAAATTCTTCCTCATTGACCCACCTATCACTATCAAATTTACTCTGCCGGCCTTTTTTATCGGACACCCCTCTGTCAATATCGAATTGTGGGGTTACTTTTGGCTGGCCGGAGAAGACATCGCATACGGCCTGAGCTGCATCGGCCTGGAACTTCTGGTGTTTGAATTGCAGTTTCATCCGGAAGACCCGCCTTTTTTAGATCACTCTCAGCGTCGTACCCGGTGCAATCATTTTAAAGATCCCTTCGATATTCAGCTTCCCGGGACTGCTCCTGAACGATCCATCCCGGAAGACTGCACGGAGTGGCTTCTTCGCAGCAATCTTCCGCATCACGTCCTCGGGGATGTTAGCGTCGAAACATGCGACAAGGGCATTGCCGTCAACGATATGAATGTGGAAGCCGTCAATCTCCGCGATCTCGTGCGGGAGATCCAGCGGCAGGCCCCAGTCGATGACGATCTGGTAGAGCAGGTCAAGGTCCGTCCGGTCCGGCCTGATATTGTCAACCAGGCCTTCGATGGTCTCTTGAGAGTACTCGGCAGCGGAGTAAAATACATCCTTCATGTTGGTGTCATCGATTTTAAAGACACGGAAGCCGATGTCGGGGATGGTTTTTTGTTCGCCATCAATCGTTGCCTGCTGGTTGTTTTCTTCAATCTCTGCTTTTATTTGCTCGCCGGCACGGCGGATTCTTTCTTTGCCGATCTCTGAGATATTCTTGAAGCCGGCTTTGAATGCTTCACTATCTTCCTCACAGACTTCGGGAAGTTGGACCATTATAAACCTGCGATTCCCATTGTCTTCGATATTTAACTTAAAAATTGCATGAGCCGTTGTTGCGGAACCTGCAAAAAAGTCAAGGATAACATCATTATCTTGATATTCTATCATACCCATGAGGTATTTTATCAACCCAATCGGTTTAGCGAAATCAAAAGGTATGTTTAAATCTTTTAATTCTTTAGCCGAGTGTCTGTTTTCGAATTTGCTGATAAAATCATTCGGAACTTGCCCATCTTCTTGGCGATCTTTAAGCCATATTTTTGTATTCACATTCCATAAAGACGGCTTCCCATCAGAATTAATCAAGACTTTATTTTGAGTTTTCTTAAACTCAATATTACCTGCAACTTTTTCAGCGAGATATCTCTCATAAGTCCAACGCCAAACACCTTCGCTTCGATTTTTTGGAGTTACTTTCTGACCTTCTGCCTTTATCTTCGGAATCGATTCCCCAGGAGGGATTACCAACTCTCCGTCCGGAGATTCAATAAAATATCTTTGATTCGGTCGGGCATCAAGAGACGATTGGTATAATCCCATTGAACGATATCTCTCGCCTTTCCTTGCGCCATCAGTTTCGACTTGAGTATATACTTTATCAACGAGATCTTTCTCTAGATTTATTCGGAATTCTTTTGTATTTTGAATATTTTTTGCATAAACAAGGACATATTCAACATTCGGTGAGAAAAAACGTCCTTTATTCCCACCTGTCTTCATGAGTCTGGCGCAGATGGCTATTCGGTTTTCTTCACCAAATACTTCATTACTCATTTTTATTAGAGAATCTAATTCGTCACTACCAATACTTATGAAGATGACACCTTCATCACTGAGTAAATTTTTACATAATTTTAATCTGGGGAATAACATTGAACACCAATCAGAATGATACCAACCCCGTTCTTTGGTATTTCTAAACATTCGATGACCAAATTCATCGACCGCTTGTGTCTCTTCATCATACACGGTAGCGTCCATTTCAAAACTATCATCATAAATGAAGTCATTCCCCGTGTTATACGGCGGATCGATGTAGATCATCTTGATCTTATTGAGGTAACTCTCCTGGAGGAGTTTCAGGGCTTCGAGGTTGTCGCCTTCGATATAGATATTTTTTGTGCGTTCCCAGACCTTGCTCTCGTCCATGCATGGCCGCAGGGTCTTCTGAATCGGGATGTTTCCTTCGACAATGGACTGCTTCTTCCCGACCCAGGTGAACTCGTACCGTTCCTCCCGGCCCTCACAAACAATGCCGGATAACTCCTGCTTCAGAAGATCGAAATCAATCCCCTTCCGGACCTCCCCGTTCTCGTCCCTGATCTCTGTAACCACGTTCGGGAAGATGCGGGCGATCGTCTCAACATTCTCAAGCGCCATATCCGGTGATTTCATCTTAAGTTTTTCCGGCCCTGATTTGCTCATGTGAATCATCTCAAATAATTAAAAATTCTCAAACCGAACCTTCAGGAGTTTTTTCAGACTTCAGGTTTTCGAGTCTGATCTTCGCTTCACGCAGTTCGCGGTTGAGGACAACCTGCACGTTGAACTGCTTTTCGCTTCTCATCTTCCGTTCAAGGGCTTCGCAGAGTGCGGCCTGCTTCTCGATCTCTTTCTGGAGGGCAACCGTGTCCTTCAGATCCCGGTGCCGGGGTATCTCTGTGGGAAGGAACTGGCGCAGGAAATTCTCATAAACCCGATCCAGGTTAAGTCCCCGGAGATCGAAGACCAGGGCATCGGTCGCAGCCCATTCAGAAAAGTAATATCGCTCTACCCGATATTTATCATCCTTCTTTTTGATCCTCTCTTTGTAACCGATACCAATCTGTCCCTTGCCTTCAACTGTGAGGACAAATACGATATGATAGGGAATGCCCCGGTCGATGATCTCCAGAATGTTCCTGCTGATGCCCTTCTGGTGAAGCTGGATCTCGATGACCTCGATCTCGGTGACTTCTTCACCTGCTGCAATGGTGATAGTATCGGGAGCGATCTTGTTCTGCCAGATGATCGTATCAATCTCATCAATGAACTGTTGCCGTACTTTATTCGGAAGATTCAGGTTCTGGTAAAATTTTGTCTTCGGGATCTTTTTCCCGTATTCCGTACTCTTCGGCAGGTGAAGCATTTCCTCTCCTTTTCTCTTACTTCACAACAAGGAAACAGATGAGTTCGAAATCATCCATGCCGGCAATCCTGGACTGCAACGCTGAGGTACCGCCCGATTTGAAGAGGCTGTCAACATCCGATGCATCCGTGACGTCGATGATTGATGTAATTGCACGCTCCAGGAGTGCCGAATACTTCCCCATCTTTCGTCCGTCCTTTGTCTCGCGATTGAAGTCCCGGCAGAGAAGGTTATCCGGCTCGGTCGCGTCCTTACAGATATACCGGATCATATCCAGCGTCTTCTTGGGTGAGAGATGGTTGAAAAATGCATCCCCGTCTTCATTCACGTACACGATATAGAACGGGTGCAGGAGATTGGAATTGGTGGTGTTCACTTCCTTGTGAATATTTTTCAGAACAAAGATTACCCCGGGGGGATTATCGTCGCCGATCCCGCGGACAACCGCGTGCATCCCGGAGGGTGTCCGCTCAAGATCGGGATTCTCCCGGATGTAATTCAGAAGATCAATCCTGAACTCGTTCAGGCCGAGATCCATAATCGAGATCCCGCCGGTCATATCCTCAATATCCACGACCTCATTCTGGAGCCGCTCAAGTTGTTTTTTCCGGTACTCAAGATCCCCTTTCTCCTCATTGATGGGATTATCATCACCGGTTGAGGTCATGACGGATATTCGCATACGGCTCTCGACACGCGCCTTGAGTTTGATATAATCGTCAAGGGAGATATCGGGCCAGAAGTTCACCAGCTGGATGACTTTGTTTTTACTCCCGATACGATCGATACGCCCGAACCTCTGGATGATACGGACCGGGTTCCAGTGAATATCGTAATTGATCAGGTAATCGCAGTCCTGCAGGTTCTGGCCTTCCGAGATACAGTCCGTTGCAATCAGGATATCGATATCGGCCTGCTCTTTCGTTGAAAGAAGATGCCGCTCTTTGGATAACGGTGAGAAACAGGTAAGGACCAGGTTGAAATCCGATTTAAGCCCCTTGACCGTGGTTCTCCCGTTCACATCACCCGTTATCATCGCGGTATCAAGGCGGAATTCAGATTTTACCATCTGGCTGACATGCTCGTAGAGATACTCAACGGTATCGGCAAACGCAGAAAAGATCAGGATTTTCTTATTCCCATCATTGATCGGGTTGTTCAATTTTCTGCGGATTTCGTCACATAATACCCGCAATTTTTCATCCGCATCAGGTGTAATCACTGACACAGAATCCAGAAGTTCTTCCAGGATCTGTTTATCGCACTTCAGGTCATCGAGCCAGCTCTTATGATCCATATCCCGGAATTCGATACGGATCTTGCCGGTTGTAAGAAAGAGGTCCCGGTTCTGATCATCAAGATCAAAATCCTCGGAGATGGTCCTGTTCGTAAACTCGACAGATCCTTTTTTCTTAAACTCCTCGATCTGATCGATGGTCTGGTCGATGTTTTTCAGGATTCTTCCGACCGTAAGCCGGAATGCAAACACTGAACTTTCAAGCCGCTTTAAGAGGTTCGTCCTCATCAGTTGCCGGAGGCTGTTCTCACGGTCCCGCTGTTTGAATGACGTATGCCGAACTCTGGTATCGTATTTCTGGTCGTATTTGACAATTTTACTCTCGTGAATAAACGCCGAAGGCGCATAGATACTGAGATTCAGCAGGGACAACCTCTCATAAATATCATCATAATCTGGTGCTTTTTTGATTCTTGTCAGGGGGCACTGAATAGAAATGGGTTTGCTCCGTTCGGGAAATTTCCCAATCTCTTTGGTATTGTAATACCGTTCGATATGCTTCCTTGACCGGGCGATGGTGACCTGATCCAGTACCTCAAAGAATTCGTAGTCAAGCATCCCGAGAAGGCGTTCCGTTGTCCGTTCGTCAGTGTCCAGTCTGCTCCAGGTGTTGAATGCGAGCTGCGCCATCCGGAAAATATCTTCAATGCTCAGTTTTGTTTTCAGTTTTTTATTGATGAGATCCGTGTTGCCCTCGTACGCAAGGGCAAGCTGGTTCTTGAGATCGGAAAACCTGTTGTTGACCGGGGTTGCCGACAGCATCAGGACCTTAGTCCTGACCCCCTTTCTGATCACCTTATTCATCAGGCGTTCGTACCGGCTCTCTTTCGCCTCATCTTCTTCGTCAGCGATCTCCTCACTCACATCCCCGCCATTGCGGAAATTGTGCGATTCGTCAATGACAACAAGATCGTAATTGCTCCAGTTTATCCGGTCGAGGGGAATCCCGTTAGAATACCCGCTGGTGCGCGAAAGATCGGTGTGGTACAGAACATCGTACCTCAGCCGGTCCTTTGCAATCGGGTTGTTCAGGAGATTCATTTTGAAGGTATTCCAGTTGTCCGAGAGCTTTTTTGGGCATAATACTAGAATGGATTTGTTACGGTTTTCGTAATATTTGATGACCGCGAGCGCGGTGTAGGTTTTTCCAAGACCTACACTATCGGCAAGGATGCAACCATTATAGGTTTCGAGTTTATTGATGATCGAGAGTGCTGCATCCTTCTGAAAATCATAGAGTTTGTTCCAGATCTGGCTGTCCTTGAATCCTGTTGCCTCGTTGGGAAGGACATCTTCGGAAATATCATCCAGAAATTCGTTGAAGATGTTGTAGAGAATGACGAAATAGATGAATTTTGCAGAATTCTCTTTGTAGACTGTTGAAATATTTTCAATTACCTCTTCGGTAACATCTTGCAATTTGTTTTTGTCAGTCCAGATCTCGTTGAAGATTTTAATGTATTCTTTGCTGAAAGGGGCGTCCAGTCGGTTGACAATATTGTAAGCATTGTTTCCTCGCTCACAGCCAAGATCGACCGTGGTAAAACCATTCAATGGTAAATAGGTGAAAGATTCCTTCTCATCATCAACATTGAGAAAACCGCCCATGTTTTCAGTTGTGACATTGGATTTGAATGTCGCTTTTTGCCGGACCCATTCAGCACATTCCTTTGCAATTGCTTTCTGGGTTAACTCATTCCGGAGTTTAATCTCATATTCCGTTCCGTAGAGACTCTTCTCACGCTCTAACTGAGGAATGAAAAATTCCCGTCTCTCCTTCTTTGCTTTTTCCGTTAAAAATGTTGGAGACGTGAAGATAAAACGCAGTTCGGAAATTTCTGATAATTGATCCTTCAATTCCTGAAAGGCGAAAATGGAAAAATACGAGGCAGCTATTGCGACCCTTGAATTTTTTTTAATTGTGGCAGTCAGATCGTCTTTGAGGGTTTGATTAATGTTATCGAGTATTTTCAATCTGCTGCCTCCATGGTATCAAAATTATTGTTTTTGCCGTGAATAATAAGTCAATGATTCAGATGTTCAATTTTTCCTATTTTCTTCTATTGGAGAAAGGCTCTTACTTTTCTCTATTGACTGGAAATTTCTCCCTTCAGTAAAACCTAAGCCCCCCGTCCAATAGAGTATTATTCAGCCCAAGGGCCCAAGGGCGGGAGTGAAGAATGGCAGATTTCGTACAGAGTGCAAATGTCAAGAGTGCAACCCGCACCCTTGCCGAACCCATTGCGGACATTGCGACGTTCAACACGATCGTCCAGTCGGTCATCACCGACAATCCCTTTGAGTGTGTAGCGTATATGACTGCCGGTGAGAGCCACCCCCCGGTCGAGAAGACCAAGGAGGCATACACCGCGAAGTTCGTCTATCAGGACACCGATGCCAAGTCCGTCGGGACTGGCAGCCACAAGTTCGACACCCTGGCGAAGTTCAATGCCGGTGTGACTGCGATCCTTGCAGCTGCTGCGGTCAGCACGGCACACGGCGGCTCCGTGGTCCACGATCTCGGGAAGGATGCCTTCTCGGCAAGCCTGAAGTGCCACGACGCGAACGGCGAGCTCTACATGGTGAACTTCAGCCGCGACCGGGTCACCATCACCTCGTACTCGGATGACGCAATCCGGACGAATGTTGAGACCTGGGCGGACACTGTGGCAGCTCTCGCCTGAACAGCCTGACGAATAGAGCCGGGAGGGAATGTGACCCCCCGGTCACCCTCTCTTTTGGTTCTCTCGTCATTTCGGAGGACCGTTATGGAAACGGAAACCCTCGGGATAGTGCTTGCCACTGTGCTTCCGCTCTATCCCATGCTGTTTGCGATCTACCAGAAGATCGGAAAATACGATGAGGTCGTCGAGGAGTTCAAGAAACTCCGGGACGAGCACGAGCAATGTAAGGAGGAATATCATGGTTTCTGAGAATGTGCTGCCGGTTGCAACCGTGACCGGCCTGTATCGCGGGAAGTTCGGCGGTCTTGAGCCGCTGACGGTCGATACGCCGCTCACCCGCGACGAAGTGCGGCGTAACCCAATCTTCTATGAGCTGGAACTGCACCCGGAGCAGGATGATGAGAATCTGATCATCGATGTGATCTACGACAACATGTCTCCCCTGCGACTGCAGGACCTGTACCGGGGCACGGACATCCCGCATGGGGTAAAATTCTGGCCGGACTGGTTCGACATCCCGCCGTATATGGAGATGCACGATATTGACGGGCGGCGGGTGTATCCCCGGGCCCCGGGCATCCACACGGTCCAGATCCGCACGGGCCGCCGGAAGTGGGCGCAGATGGGCCGGGTCCGGGACTTCAGCCCGGCCAATGGCGGGTACACGAGCCCGGTCTTCCGGATCAGGATCGCGGAGGACGGCGATGTTTGAGAACGAGGTGCAGACCCGGTGCGCTATCTGCGGGACCGGGATCCTGCTTGGGCTGGTCCTGATGCTGGCCCACCTCCCGATCATCCTGCTCATCGGCCCGGTCATCATCCTCTTCCTCGGCATTATTGCCGACCCGGAAGAGACGCACGCTGTCTGGTACGGGATGCTGAACACGCTCGGCATCTTCGATCTGTCGGCGCTGACTGATATCGAGCGGCTGACCTATGCCGAGAAGCGGCATTACTTCTGGTTCGGCGAGGTGGAGATGGCCGCGATGCTGGCCGGAACCTTCGCGGCACCGGTCGGGATCTTCCTCGCGGGCCGGACCGACATGAGCCTGGCATTCATCGGTGCTGCGGTCCTGTTCCTGCCGTTGTTCGTGTTCCTGCCGAAGCTGATCCAGCGGGCGATGAAGGCGGACACGGCTGCCGCGATCGAGGCGTTCGGAAAGAACGAGCAGGTGAAGAAAGTCTTCTGGACCTTCTTCATCTCAATGGCCGGGCTGGTCCTGGCCCGGGTTGTGGACCCTGCAACAGCTCAGCAGATTGTCGGGCTGATTACGGGTATGGGGGTATAACCCCATTTTTTCCCGTCGAAGACTTTCAAAAGGGGTGGTAAATCCCCTCAGGAAAAATAAGCCCTATACGGGCTCTTTTTCTGCTCCTTGTACCCGGACCAATACCGGAAAAGCCTGAAAATCCGTCCTTTTTCGTTCCAGTGGAGAATATGCCCTATAAATGCTCTGTTTGGCAAAATACGGCAGAATTGCACCTCGCCTAAAGGCCGCCAAAGCCCTTTTTATCGTGCCGGTTCCGGCCCCCTATTTTATCCCATCCGGCCACCGAAAAGGCTGCCGGAACGCGATTATGAAGGCCGGTTTTTCCGACGGAGGTTTCAAAAAATGGGGAAAATATGGGGGATAGACTGGAAATTGGGTATTTTCCGAAGGTGCAATCAGATGTAATTTCGCATCTTCTTGACAAGTGTAAGCTGATTATTGGCTTCGGTTTTTTTCTGCTTCTCGATGCTGGTCATGATCTCCGGGACCGGCACGGCAAGCATGTAGATCTTTACTGGCCGGCCTTTGCTAGTCGCTTTGCTCTCCCGGTTTTTTAGCCAGCCACGTTCGAACATGTAGTTCATGGCGATGCTGACTTCCGGCTGACGGAGATCTGTTCCCCGCTCGATATCTCGGGAGGTAGCCTCATCAACGTTTACGAGGAATACCAGCACCTTGGCAACGGTCCTCCTCATCCCGATCTCAATGAGGAGATTGACGAATTCTTCTTCCTTCTCGGTGAATAACTGAATGGTTTTCGTTAACATTGGTCACTCCGTTTCCGAGTTGCTTCAATTTGCTTTTTATTATAACATTAAAGCCATTCTGGTCGAATAAGGAAAAATCGATCTAATTTTGGAGCCGGTCGCGGAGCAGTGCGAGCACGGCGCAGTCATGCGAAGCGTGCGACGCGGTCGGCGGGAGATTGCCGGTTCGGGCAGCAACCGGTACACCTCTATCTCGTCTTTTTATCGTCCCCGGGTCCCGCATCATTCCCGTCCCTCAACCGGTCGAATTTCTTTTTTGCCTTCTCCGCCAGCTCCCGCTCTTTTTTGAGATACTCGTTATATATATACCAGATGATACTCGTCATTTCCGCTCTTCCAGCACCATGGAAAATTCTGACCCTTTACTGCGATCAAGCCCAATTGTACCTTTCATCTGTTCGACGATTGAGAAGACCATCCGCAGCCCGAGTGACCGGGTATCCCGACAGTTCATGTCCCGGGGCAATCCTGTCCCATCGTCCCTGAAGATGATAGAGATGTTACGGTTCTTCTTCCGGACCCTGATAAAGATCTCTCCCGTGTTCCTGTTCGGGAAAGCATGTTTCAGTGCATTCGACATGAGCTCATTGATGATCAGGCCGACAGGAATTGCAGTGTTTACTCCGAGCGCAACCTCAGATATATCGGTGCGAAGAACGATCTCCTTCCCTTTACTATGGTAAAACTCAAACAGGCTTTTTGCCAGGGTTTTCACATAGAGATCAAGATCGATATTGGCGATTTCAGGGTACTGGTATAATATCTCGTGGACAAGAGCCATTGCCTTTATCCGGTTCTGGCTTTCCTGCAGGGCCTTGAGAACCTTATCGTCGCGGATGTATTTTGACTGGAGCGCCAGCAGATCGTGGACCGTGTGCAGGTTGTTTTTCACGCGCTGCCGGACTTCGCGGAGCAGCTGTTCCTGCTGTTCCCGCGATCGTATCAGGTCCTGTTCGACAGCAAGACGCAAATCCCGTTCGCCTTTTAGTCCGGGATCTGCAACATCCGGGACCGGGGGAGATCCGATTCCGCAGGAGTCCCGGAGTCGTTCATCAGCAATCCTGCAGGCGATACTGTTCTCCAGGAGGCGAACGATGCCGCCCAGCAGCGAACTCTCCTCTGCAAGGAACGGCGCATTCCCTGCTTCGGGCCATTCTCCAGTATAGGAGACTTCGACTGCCCCGGCCCATTCCCCGTCAACGAACAGCGGGAAGTTCTGGTTCCAGACCGATTGCCGGAATCCCGGCGTACTGAATTCCTTTCCCCGGAATGATATGCGGGCACGGGTGGATTCCGGATGCTGGTACCCCGCAGGTATCACCGCAACAGCCTGTTTCAGCATCTCATCACGTGATATCCCCTGGGCATTGATGACCTCCGCCAGTTCGTACAGGCAGGCCAGCTCCTTGACGCGCTCCTCCAGGACCAGTGTCTGCCTTCGCAATGCGCTGATAGCCCGGTACTTATCAGCGGCAGCCCGTATCTTATGGGCGAGTTCGGCAAACTGGGACTGCGGCTCCCCGCCTTTCTGGAGATAAAAATCCGCCCCGTTGTTGATGGCTTCGATGACCACCTCTTCCCGGCCCCGGCCGGTAAAGAGGATGAACGGGATGTCCGGATACTGCTGCCGGGCATACTTCAGGAACTCGATCCCGTTCGTTCCCGGCATCTGGTAATCCGAGATAATAACGTCAAAGGGTTTGTTTGCGAGCATGTCCCTGGCATTGTCGACCGATTCTGCTGTACTGACAACGAATTCCCCCATGCTTTCGAGGAACTGCCTGCCAAGCTCGAGCAGACATGGTTCATCATCGACATACAGTATTGAAATTCTCGCGGGCATGTTCAGCAACCGTGACTATTTATCGTGATTATCCTGAAATCCGTTCGGTCATTGAAGCCTCTTGCATTCAATCTATATAGAACCAGCAGTGCATCCGGGGCCATGATTACGGGGATCCAGGTTTTTTCATTTCAGAATCCCCGCGATTCTGCAGGCCGGCTTTCAGATCGGGACGGCACCGGAGGGCATTGTTGTCGGACTGGATGTCCATGCCGTTGACCGGGAACCGCATGATGTTCCGTATACCGCCGGCGGTTGAGAAGTTCCGCATGTCCTTGCCGTACGCAATGAGCGAATCGATGAAGATCGGCTCATCAATCTCACCTTCCTCCACTACATACGAAAGCCGGTGGATAGAGTACAGGCCCAGCACGAATGCCAGGACAAAGAAGAAATCCCAGTGCTGGAGCTGGAGGGTCGGGATGGTGACCTGGAATCCCGGGCTTTTCCAGCTCAGGTTCCATGCCAGTTCGCATTCGGCAAGGTGATCGACAAAATACCCGCCGATGATGGGCGCAATGCCGGCAGCGAGCGCCGTGAAGATGCTGATGCCGGCAAGGTACGATGTCGCGGATCCTTTCGGGGCCAGTTTCAGGCCGATATTACCGGCAGCGAGTGTGACCCCGGCCGTTGACATCCCCATGACGATATGGATGAGGACCAGGAGCGGCATGGTCATGAGGTGCGGTTCGGGGAAGTTCGTGAAGGTCAGGGCGAGGAAACAGAGCACGAACAGCGGTCCGGCCACTTTCAGCACCGACTTGTTGCTGAACCGGTCGGCGATGGAACCCCAGAGCGGGAACGACAGGATGCTGGTGAGCTGGCTGACAATGGACAGGATGATGATGGTCGTGATATCGAGCGACAGGCGTCTGAGCAGGTACACGGTCAGGAACGGTGCTGCAAGGTTGACGGCAAAGCTCCAGAGGGCGAGGAAGATGATGAGGTTCCGGAAATTGATATCCCCGTACCATTCGGTCATCCTGCGCCGCAGCGGGACATCATGCCGGACAATCATCATCGGCTCGGGTGTCCTGACAAGGAACCATGTTCCCGCAATGCCGATGAGACTGCCGACGAGAAAGATCACCGCATATCCCGTAACCGCCGATCTTCCCCCGCCGTTCTGCCAGTGGTCGAGGAACCAGCCGGCGCCAAGGCTGAGCACGATAGCGACTGCGAACGAGAGTGCCATCCGCCGGGAAAAGTACATGCCGAGAATCTGGTCCGGGATCAGATCGCGCATCCAGGATTTCCAGCCGCAGTGCTTGACCGACGATATGCACGAGTACACGATGAGGAGAACCACCAGGGTGGTGATCCCGGCTTGCGGGGAGAGCAGGAAGGGAATGAGGGCGACAAGAAGCCAGAGCCCGCGCGATGCAAGGGACGTAATTACCGTAACAAGACGGCGGTTCCGGATCCTCTCAATGAGACCCACGGCGGGGATCTGGACCAGCTCGGCAAGCGGGGGGATTGCAGCGAGGAGGCCGATCACGATGTTGGACGCGCCGAGATCAAGGGCGAATGCGATCAGGAAAATGCCACTCGTGAGCGTGACGAATGCATGCGTTGTCAGGCCATCGTAAAGGATATTGGATAAGCCACGCTCAACCTCTTCTGGTGTGAGTTCCTGTGATGGCGGGAGTAACTTCATTACGCATACATTCTGTCTGTGTCGCGGGGGGTTCCGGCAGGATCCTGCCGGGATTTCTTCTATAAATCTTGGTTTTTATCAATATAATTTCCCTACGTGCCCATGCCAGAAAATGTTGATATAGATTTATGCAGTATTCTTTGATTATCGTCCTGAAATGGATGACACTTTAAGGCGAATGAATGGCATTTCTTCCGGTAAGTCCTGAGCTTTACGCATGGGTGATCCTGCCCCTGCTGATCTTCCTGGCCCGCGTGTGTGATGTTACCATGGAAACGGTGCGGATCGTTTTCATATCCAAGGGAATCCGTCTCCTTGCCGCCGCGATCGCGTTCTTTGAGATCGTGATCTGGCTTCTGGCAGTCGAGGTCGTGATGAAAGACCTTGCCAATACTGCAAACTTCCTCGCGTACGCGCTGGGATTTGCAGCTGGAACGTATATTGGGCTCGTTGTCGAGGAGAAGCTGTCCCTCGGCATGGTGATCCTGCGGATTGTCACAGCGGATGAATCCCGCGACGCAATAATCTCGTCCCTCCAATCGGAGAATCATGGAGTGACCTGTATGGAAGCTCAAGGGTCCCGGGGGTCCGTTACCATGATCCTGTCGCTCGTTAACCGGTCGGAGATATCCCGCATCACGAACCTCATCGATCAGATCAACCCCCGGGCGTTTTTCTCAATTGAGGATGTCCGGTACGTGAACGAGGGCGTGTTTCGTACCCGGGACTGCCGGTCCTTTACAGGCATGATCCATTCCCTTGCCGGGCAGGGCAGGAAGAAATAATCGTTGAGCATTGGCCCGATTCAAAAATTTTGCAGCGGGCACATAACGAGGATTGCAATCGTCCCTTCCCCGGTTTCCCGCAGGGGAGCCTGAAACTACTTATTGTTATCCGGCTTAGTAATATACAGAGGAGTGATGCGATGGGCTTGTGCATTTCTTTGTGTAATGACTCACACCGGATGTACTTAAAAGATAATTACACACAGAACACTTCCTTCAATTCACCGTACACCTTAATAAAGCCCCATAAAATTCGGCATTAAAACAACAATCCCCCATCATCTTTTTTGTTCATCCGGTTCTGCTTGCACAGGGCGTTATTCCAGATTCAGTGACCCCCGCCCGGACGATACGTCAGAGTATCCCTGACGGTTATTCAGAACAGGAAACAGTGTCATGAGTATTCATTCGTTTTGCAGGGACTGCGAACACATCATAACCCGGATGGTGCCGGGAATCCATTCCCCCCTCGTTGAAGAAGTATCGTGCCCGGCACGGTTCAACCCGAGAGAGGGGATATGGAACCCGGAGCATGGTATGAATCCGCACGAGTGCCCGCGGAACCAGCAGTTCATGCAATTATTGCAGCGCCGGGATGCACGATCATCCCGATAGATGCACTGACGAGCGTTAAACAGAAAAAACAAAAAATGATCGGTCTGACGGTCTCAACAATTTCCGGATTTCGTGGGAAGGATCGGATAAAGCAGCCGGTTCCGGGCATCCTCCGGAACACCCCATGAAATCCTGACCGGAGAACAAAAATGATAAGGAAGGAAAGTAACCGGGCCGTGGATTATTATACAGTGGATCAGGTATTCTGGGGGCTTGTGGCTCTCCTGATTATCTGGTGTCTTATAGCTTGGATGACGGGATTGCTGTTTCAATAGCGATGTTCATTATCGGCTGTCGTCATGGCGGTCCGGAGATTCCCGGTTGGAGAAAAACGCGGGAATTGTGAATGGTATCTGAAATTTCAACAGATGGAGGATTCGATGAGTGATAAAAAAATAGAGAAGATCTACCTTGCAGTTCAGGACATCAGGACGCTCGCCGCGAGGACCCGGCCGGATTGTGCTGATGCACGCAATTGTATCGAATGTCCTGCAATCATTGCTCTGCCGGACAGGCTGGGAATCGCCTGTCTTTACGATATAATCCGGCGCGAGGGAAAGACCATGAAGGAATCCATGAGAAAGATCTTCTGTTGTGAATGTCACAAGCCGATGGTCCTGATTACAGGGCCCGGGGAGAGAAAACTCTGGAGATGCTCTACTCCGGATTGTGTAATCCATGAATACACACGAATGAAAAATCTTTTTCCCGTGCATCAGGTCTGAAAGAAGGTGATGATGATGATAATTACCCCCGTAACATGGATACGTAATGTCTGTCGCCGGTGCGGACGGTTTCTGCACATTCACGATGACACGGTCTGGACAGACAACAGGACCTATCACTATGAATGCTGGATGAAGGAAAAAAGAGAGGAAGCCACGAAATAGTACTGAAAGCCAGGGAATGCAGAGTGATCCCGGTCGGTCGCCCGTCTTCCGGTACTCTGCATCACGGTTTTTCCGGCCTTACCCGGACCGCAGGGTGCAATTACCGCAACGCAACGGCCCGATGGCATCTCAGTACTTTCACGCTTTCGTCGCGGGCATTCCTTCATCCGCTGAGGAACCGCGAACGAATGCTCCCACGCGGAACGGTGACCAAGTCCATTTAACGGATGGTGTACGCGTGTGTGGAAAGACTGGTTTTTCACTCTAAAGAGGATACTGTACCGGTACGGTTTCCGCGATAAACCGGCATTTGATCTGCTCCATGACGATTTGTAAATGAATACCCGTAGATTGGGGAAGTCCGGTGCATCGAAAAAATCCCGTTCCCCTGAAAAGATTTCCTGCTATGCCAATCAGGGATATTATTGTTCATGGACACAATTCAGTGAAATTCTCAGTTGTTTGGGATTTTCGACCCTGTCTCCACAAAGGATACATACTCGTATCCCGATACGCCTAAATTACCGTACGTCAGTTGCGGTCACAGGTTATGGATGCGTAATGGATCTTGTCTTACCCCTCATCATCCTTATTGCGCGGATCGTCGAGACCACCATGGAGACGATCCGGCTTGTCTATGTCACAAAAGGCCACAAGTACCTCGCCTCGGGAATCGGGACGCTGAAGATTGGTGTCTGGGTTATCTCAACCGGGCTCGTGCTGACCAACCTTGATAATATTCCCGGTATCCTTGCGTACATGCTCGGCTATGGGATCGGGACTCTGCTGGGCATGACGATAGAGTCGTGGATCGGTCTTGGCACGGTGGTTATCCGGGTATTCTGTACGGAGGATCCTGAACCGCTGATCAGCCGGATGGGAAAGATGGGATTTGGCACAACGCGGATCAACGGATCCGGCCAGTTCGTGCCGGCTGTTGCGGTCCTGATCAGCATTGTACCCCGGACCGAACTGAAACGATTGCTGGAGATGCTCAAGAGGGAATACCCGAAGGTCCATTTCACTATTGAGGAGGTATCTACCATGAGTGAGCGGGATATCTATTTCGGCGGCCGCACAAGCCGGAGCATCCGAGGGTTCCTGGGATGCGGATGAGTATGAACGTCGTCGGGGAAATGACGAAAAAACACCCGGTGGAAACAATCTCCGCAGTCTGCCCATCGGTTAACGTTGCAACCCTCCTGTCCGGTATGGCCCGGACCGGCTTTCAGGGGCGCAAACTGGGGGAATCGGTTGAGGTATGGCGCCGTATGCTTGCCGATCCTGAGTGTACAATTTTCTTCGGGCTCTCAGGTGCAATGATACCGGCAGGTATGCAGCGGTGTCTTGTGGAGATGGTACAACGGCATTACGTCGATGTTATCGTATCAACGGGTGCGAACATATTTCACGATTCCTGCGAGCATCTTGGGATCCGCCATTACCGTGGCTACCATACCGCTGACGACCGCGAACTCTACCGGAAAGGCATCGACCGCATCTACGATGTCTTTGCGTTCGAGGAGGAGTTCCGGACCGTTGACCGCGCGATAGCCGCATGGTCTGAATCGATCGCGCCGTTCCGGGGTTCTTCGCGGGAGTTCACCCGGTTATGGGGAGAATGGCTGGGGAGGAAAAGGCCGGAGTATGAATCGCTCACTTCGGTCTGCGCGAAGGAGAAGGTACCGATCTTTATCCCGGCACTGGCCGATTCGTCGATCGGTATCGGGCTTCTTATTGCACGACGCCGGGGATTTGATATCGATATCGACCAGATCGCCGATGCTGACGAGATCACGGCGCGGGTAGAGGAAGCAAAGAAATCCGGTGTCATCTATGTGGGTGGCGGGGTGCCCAAGAACTTCATTCAGCAGACGCAGGTGATTGGATCGATCCACGAGAAGGACCTTGGCGGGCATGCATATGCTATCCAGTACACAACGGATTCCCCCCAGTGGGGCGGGCTTTCCGGCTGTACTTTTGAAGAAGCGATCAGCTGGGGTAAGGAATCGGCAACGAGCCTGCAGGTACAGGTACATGTCGATGCAACCATTGCCCTGCCCATCGTCATCTCCGCGCTGATATCCAGCGGAGTGGAACGGGTGAAACAGCGGCGGGGAAAAAAGGAGAAGATATACCGGCAGGGGATCGATTAGGCACATCTCCCGATGATCAATCCGTCAGATGATGTACGGTATGGTTTTTCATGAGGTGCTGGGCGGATCTTCAAAAATCCGTTAAAAAAGAATCCCGTCAACCAGATCGATTCCGGAAAAAGGATTGGATTGTTTTACTCCGCGGTTATCCGGTCATAGAAAAATGCAGCACAGACTGCCCCGATAATCGGCCCCACAATATAGATCGGGAAGAATATCCAGAGGTTCGAACCACCGAGCAGGAAGTCCATCACGTACGGCCCAAACGTGCGGGCCGGGTTGAGCGATGCGCCGGAGAGGTTACCGGCCATCGTGATCATACCGGCCACGGTCAGACCGATGATGAGCCCGGCAAATCCCTGCGGGGCACGTTCGTCCACGGCGACTCCCATGATGACAAGCATCAGCACGAAGGTTGCTATTGCCTCGACAAGGATCGCCTGGCTGTACCCGATCCCGGGAAACGGTGCCGTTGCCCCGAGCCCGCCAATCGTAACTGCATCCATTCCCACGGTCAGGAAGAAGAACAGGCTCCCGATCGCGGCACCAATGCACTGGGCAACAATATACGCAACCGCATCTCCGGCCGGGAACCGTTTCGTTGCGCAGAGCGCAATGGTCACGGCCGGGTTGATGTGGGCCCCCGAGACCCGGCCGAGCGAGTAGATGACGGCAGCGATAACAATACCAAAGGTGATACCGATCGCAAACCAGTCACCGAGCCCGCCGAGCTGGCCGATCCCGATGTTGAATGGTGTTGCCGGTTTTGTCCCGGCCGCAATCATCAGCGTGATAGCTGCTGCCCCGGCACCGAAGTACACGAGGAGTGCCGTCCCTACACCTTCAGCAATGCTCCGGCTGGAAAGTGATGCCATCACTTTCCCTCCCCGTATGCTGCATTGCAGTCCGGGCAGAGCATCCGTGGCATCTTCTTTGGCAGTTTCCGGGAGGGAAGCGGGTATCCGCCTTCCCAGACATCGACCTCTTTCCGGATCGTATGTTTCATACAGGTCCCCATGCCGCAGGCGACGCAGACAGCAACGGCATCACTGTCTTTTCCTTCCTTTGCACACACGTAACATTTCATGATTGCTCACTTCCCTGTCCCGCTATTAGACCGCTTCCTTCCACTGGCAGGAGCAGTGCCGGAAATCCATCAGGGCAGCCGATGCACAGTCCTTGCAGATCCGTGCCGGGGCTGCTGCAACCTCTTTGTGGAGTGCGATGATGTTGGTCATCATGGTTGCCGTGACCGGCTCGCTCGTCAGCAGGCACGGGTAGTCGGAGAGGCGCATCATCGCCGAGAACCGGACGGTCATAGCACAGGCCGGGTAGGCGTACCGTTGCGGGTTTGCGAGCACCTCGTTCTTCAGGATGGGCGAGAGATCGACATTGAACCCGGCTACTTTTGGCGTCACCAGGCCGGGTTCGCTGCTCTGCATTCTCCGGGCCTTGTCCACCATCTTCCAGCCCCGGTAGATCATGTCCATGAAATCGCAGTTGTGGAGTTCGATGGCTGCACTCCGCTTCGGGTACAGCTGGACATAATTGTGGTAGCGTTTCGTCAGCATATCCACGACCATGATCGCGTTGAATCCGTCAAGTTCGAGAATATATTCCGCAGCCGCGGCCGAGGACCCGGTCGCTACCGAGAGCACCTCGTTCTCGGTCTTCATCTTCGGGGCTGCCGCGTGCAGAGTCTTGTCCATAACTTCGGTAACGGCCTCGATGACGGCCATGATCACGTCGTCCTTGCACATGTTGTACGTGGACTGGGAGATGTGGTGGGCGATGTCCCCGACGCAATAGGCTGGCACGGTCACGATGTTCCCATAATGGACCCCTTCATCAAGCGAGGCACTGACGGCTCCCTTCATCTTCGTGCGGTACTCTTTCATGTACTTCCGGCAGTCAAACGAATTCTGGCCTACACTGTCCATGAGTTTTGCCTGGGCATCGACCGGCGTGTCGTAGATGGACTGGACCATGGCAACCTCTTTCTTAACTGCATCCGCCAGGGTTGCTCCCCCTTCAACCGCGTGGGCAAAGACATCCCCGATACCGTACGAGGTGTTCATGGCCCAGGACTTTGCGGCGAGGATTGTCTGCTTGTGAGGAACCGGGATATCCGTGGATTTCAGGATCTGGTTGACGATATTGCTGCTGCTGCCCGGGATAAGGGCAAAGTCCACGACACAGGTTGGGCCGTAGAAACCCGCGTACCGGCGGGCAGACTCTTTGCCAATCAGGGCTTCGGCTTTCCCAACAGCCTTGATGAATACATCCACGCTCTTCCGGAACTTTGGATCGGCGTCGTAGAGCATCTCCATGATGACCGGGGTCTGGTAGTGCTCGACAAAGGGGTCGTCCTCAGGACGGATCGTGTTCGTCAGGCCCTTCAGAATGGTGTAATGGGCATTGACCGAGTCGGTGTGCAGGCCAAAGACCGCTTTGCTCTGGCCCCCGGCGGGTTTCATAACCTTGACCGCATCGACATACGCTTTCGTATCGTCAATGACAAATTTCTCCCCGCGTTTCTTTTTTACCTGGTTCACATCGGCGTGCTGGGCAGCCATCGCTTCCGTGATCATCTTTTTGATTACTTCCTGCATGGTATTGCAACTCCAGAAAAATTCAATGGTGGCCGCAGCCACCATTCTTTGCAGATTGTTCTCCATGGCTGTCCCCGCTCGTGACATTCACGTACAGGTGATGGGAATAGACAACCCAGCCGATGAACGCTTCTATGTATTCCCGGCCGGCAGCCACATCGTTCACGTCATATTTTTTCTTTGTCATGACGTGATGGAAGCGATGGGTGAGATCGTCTTCGACCGTCTTGAGGATAAACCCGATCGATTCTTTGGGATCCTCAGTCTCGATAGCTTTCTCCGCTCTTGGTACAACCGGACCTTCACTGAGGCCGGCGGGTTTCATACCCGTATAAGCGGCGCCCTCACCGGCGCGGTGGAGCCGGATGGTATTTTCGAAGAACCAATCATCAGCAACTTCCTGCGCATCCTTTCCGGCTTTTCTTGCACGCAGGGTGCGTGCAAACACATCTTTCAGTTCCTTTTCAGATTCTTTTGGAATCCAGATCAGTACGTAATTGAGATTCCCGGTCTCCAGTGCTTTTTTCGCTGCTTTGACAACCGGGCCGTCCCTGGTATCACAATGTGGCGGCATACTTCATCCTCACTTTCTGGTATCTTTACCTTTGCGTTCAGCATCAGGGTCAGGAAACGTATCATCTGGCGATAGTCGTTCCATCATCCCTCTTTTCTCTCCACAAGTTTCCGGTACGTCTCCTTACCGACACACTACCCCGCGTACTTGTACCACTGGACACACGAAAGGAAATTGTTGTAGACAATAAAGCCACAGTGATCACAGGCTACTTTCACATCGTTTGAGAATACCTCCACCCCGTTGCCATACGGGAGGCACTTCATTATCGAGAGGGTCGGGGTCCTGATGTTCGCAGCACCCGGACGATGGTCAAGCACCGGATTCACTCCCTGTTTTTTTATATTCCAGGAGCAGCGCCTCGCCATACTCCTTTTCCTTTCGGGTGGGAACGTAGTTGAGCGCCTTCGTCCGTTTCAGCAGTTCCTCCGTGATAACGGAGTCATCGGAAAGGTTCAGTTTCCGTACCTCTGCAACGATCCAGTCCAGCTTGTCAATTCCGGTCGCTTTGCCGTCAACGGGAATCTGCCTGATGTTTATTTTGTCGGGAGGGATACCTCCGCAGATGGTGCAATAATATCCGTCCTGATCATTCCCGCCCATGCAGTTACCCCCGGATCATGGTCAGCGTCATCTTGAATTTCGTGATGGCGCTGAGTGCGTGGGGAGCATTTGCCGGAAAGATGATGGTCTGGCCCGCTTTCATCTGGAGGGTCGTACCGGCAATCCACACCTCACACTCCCCTTCAAGGATCGTAACCACAGCGTCATACGGGGCTGTGTGCTCGGAGAGCCCTTCATTCTCATCAAAGGAAAAGATGGTGATACTCCCGGCTTTGTTGTTGATGATCATCCGGCTTGCGACCGTCCCGTCAGCATAGCCCACAAGCTCCGGAAGATTGATGACCTTTCCTTTCAGTTCTTCCCGCTTCTTATCAAGCTTATCCGGATTTTCTAATTTGAATTCTACCATACTATCCTCCATTCAAGTGTGTTTTTGATCCTGTACGCATTTATTCCCATCAGCATTCCGACGTTTATAGATCAAAGCCCCGGTAGTCGGGCAGGCATCCACGCACCGCCCGCAGAGATAACACTCAGCTTTCCCGTCATCACGTTTTGCTTCATCGGTCGGGCACGCCTTCTCACATTTTTTACATTTGATACAGGCATCGGTTCTCTGTAACCGGAGAATGCTCTTCCATGCACCGAGCGACAACAGTACCCCGTACGGGCAGACAAGGCGGCAGAACGGGCGGTACAAGGTCATGGATAGCAGTACCACGATGATGAACACAAACGACCCGCTCGTCAGGGTAAGGTAAAAGAAATCCCTGATGCCAAACCAGGCAAGCAACGAGGCTGACAGCAAGAATGCCAGGAGAAGAAACACGACAAAGACGACTGCTCTTACTGCCATGAATGCAGTCTTTTGGCGGGGATTGGTTTTCGGGATGGGGGCGTGATAGGCAATTTCCTGTACAGCGCCAACCGGGCAAAGATATCCGCAAAAGAATCGCCCTAAAACCAGCGTCAGGACAAATACAATGGTGAGCCCGATGACGCCGACAATGAGCGGAGCTCCCAGACCTTGTACATCCCGCAGCACAAGCTGCTGGAATTGCCAGGGTGCTACCGGAGCGAAAATGAGAAAACCCAGTGCCGCAGAAACAACGAGGACCAGCCAGCCAAGCTTCTGTTGCCATCGCCCGGAATACCAGAGATATGCTATAACAAAGATCATCACGAGCGCGTAGATAAAGCCTGCAGCTTTTGGAATCTGATCAAAGACCATGACAGTATTCCTCCTTTATTGCGCCTTGATTATGCCGGGGCCGGCAAAATGCCGAGCTGCTGCATCAGCCCCATCAGGTTTACCTCACCCCACAGCTCAACGATTTTTCCGTCCTTTATACGGAAAATTTCTATGCCGGTCATCGTGATCGCTTTTCCGGTGGGTGGGAGGCCCATGAATTCTCCCTTATGGATTCCCCGGGCCGTGAAGCGGGCAGTTACCCTGTCCTCCACCGCCATGATATCATCGACCGTCACATTCAGATCGTGGAACGCAGCACGGCAGGTCGTGATGACGTTATTCATCGCCTCGATCCCGGGCCCAGGTGTTGGTAATGGTGTGTGGAGGGAAAATCCGGGATGGAGCAGGATGTCGGCTGCCGCAAGGTCGCCCTTTGACGGCCCCACCTCAAAGAATTTCCGGACAATCGCAATATTTCCTTTCTCTGCCGGTGTCTGAGTCATGCAGTACGCTTGGCAGATAACTATTTAATTTTGTTGTCCCTAACAAAGTAACAAATGGATTCAGCAATTGAAAATCTTGCCCGGCTGGGACTCAAGGAATATGAAGCCAAGATCTATGTCGCCCTTGTCGGACTGGGTGAAACCAATGTCCGCAGGATCCATGAAGCCAGTGGAGTCCCGCGCCCCCGGGTGTATGATGTTCTCCATGCACTCGATGAAAAAGGATTCATTGAGATACGGCAGGGAAGCCCGCTCATGTACCGTGCCGTCCGACCGGATATCGTCGTCTCCTTCCTGAAAAAAGATCTCGATACCGCTGCGTCGGAAAGTGTGAAGACCCTGGAGGCGCTGTCAGTGGACGCCCAGCAGGATTATTCACCGATCTGGTATGTCCATTCCGACTGGACCATCCAGCGGAATCTTGAGATGCTGGTTGAAGACGTTACCAGCGAGCTGATTGTTCTCTGTTTTAACCCGGAGACTCTGGCCAAATTCCAGGAGCCGGTCACGTTCATCGCGAAGGATCGGGCGGTAAAAATCCTGTTCCCCGAAGGGGGTGCGGATGGGATCGTTCCACGGGAGGGTATCAGGTACTTTGAAGCCGGGACCCATCGCGATTTTTTCGGAGTGGCTGTTTTTGAGAAAATATTCTCAGCTCCTATTCACCGGGAGGGTGCACTCTTCAAACTCGAGTGCATTCTTATTGCTGATGACCGGGAATCAATGCTTATCTACTCACAGAACGGGAAACGAATGGCGGTTATCATCACGCTCCCCTTCATCACCTGCGTTCAGAACCGATTGTTCTCCCAGATGATTGAAGAAGCGCGTGAAATTACCGGCAGTGCGGAGAAAACAGGGGAAAACACAAACAAGATCGGAAGAAAATCCCATCAAAAACGCTCAACCAAATAGTCGTGAGGAGTATGACAAAATCCACAGAAGGAGCAATTCTCCAGCGGGACGGCAAAACCTATGCGGTCACTACCCGGATACCTGCTGGTATTATTACACCCGATCAACTGGAAACTATTGCCAGAGTCGGAAGAAAGTACAATGTACCGGTTCTGAAGATTACCTCGGGACAGCGAATTCTGTTCGCGGGCCTTGAGCCGGAATCTGTGCAGAACATCATCAATGATTTGGGCCCGCTTGCAAAACCCGAGAGTGCACCCTGCGTCAAGTTTGTCCAGGCATGCCTTGGCACTGACTGGTGCAAGTACGGGAAACAGGACTCGATCGGGCTTGCCCGCGCAATAGATGAAAAGTTCAAGGATCGGACGTTTCCGGCAAAGATTAAGATCGGTGTATCCGGATGCCCGCGCTGTTGCAGTGAAAGCCATACGCGGGATATCGGGATCGTGGGAACCCCGACCGGCTGGACCGTCTTTTTCGGGGGAAACGCCGGTACCCGGCCCCGGTTCGGCGATCTCATTGCGCGGGATCTCACCGCTGGCGAAGTGGTGGATTGTGCGGAGCGGCTTTCCCGGTATTACCTGAGTCATGCAAAACCGCACGAGCGGACAGCCTGGTTCATGGAACGCATTGGTATCGATTTGTTGAAATCGGAATTACTTTCTTTGATTCCATACATTCCTCTTGAAAAGGTGAAATAAGAATGAAGATTACTGAAGTTGCAAAAATAGCATCGATCAAGAATCCGCACAACGTTGATGTTCGCAAGATTTTCGAATCCCCGGATACCGCTGCGGTTGTCATTACCCTCAAACCCGGTGAATCACTCAAGAAACATATCACGCCCGTTAATGTTTTCTTCTATGTACTCGAAGGAACCGGAATTGTCGAAATCGGTGACGAACGGCAAAGTGTCAGTAAGGATTCCATTGTTGAGAGTCCCGCCATGATTGCACATACTTGGATAAATGAGAGCAACGCGGTGTTCCGGGTGATGGTTGTCAAGATGTTAACGACCGGCAAAGGAAAAGATTCCAAGCTGCTCTGAATTACTGTGTAAGCCGGTCCGCGTAGCATGTGCGAGTGCGCCGAAGGTGCACGAAACGTGCGAAGCGGGGCGGCGATCCTCTCCCCAGCAGCTCACGGGACATGAGGACGCTCGGTCATGTTCGTCTCCACGGGCTCGCGCCCGTTCCGCTCACATCACCTCGCTGCTTTCCGGAGTTTCCTGTTGGTAGGATGACGCCCCTGGCTTGTCGCGGTGCTCCGACGCCAGCGGCTGCCCCGGCCCGCTCCTCACACCATGCTTCGCATCGTGTTCGTCGCTGTTGATGGGAAAACGCAGACGCTCAGTGACTCGCTCGCACGACGCACAGGGGGCTCGGACTCGCCGCTGATGCGGCTCCTTACCTTCGCGCCCCTGTCGCGGTGCTCGCTCGGGCCGCTGGGCCCGGACCTTTCACCCGCTTCGCTCCTCCCTCCCTTGAAAGGGAGGGCAGTCATTGCGATAGGAACGGAGGAGGTTTCAGGGCCGGGCGGGAGGACAAAGCGACGGTTACCGGACGCATCAGCGGACGGTCGCTCGCTTTGTCGGGCGGGTCCAACCGAAGCGATCGCGTACCAACAGGAAACTAAAGAGGGCGGGTCATGGCCACACGGCGCGGTTACGGGACGCATCAGCGGCCTGTCGCGCTGTGTGCCTGGGCGGGCCTTGTGAAAACAAAATTCTGCGCAATTGCGTTATTTCGCAAATCGGACAACGCACCGCCTTTACTTTCACCCTGCGCACGCCGATGTACTATATGCTCTAACGTCGATAGATGTATGGTGAAAAACACCATGAGGCCAACAACAAACACAGATGTAAAGTTCGAGCACATAGGGGCTGCACGCCTCTATAACGGCTCGGTCCGCATCGACGTGAAGACCATGCAGGCAGTCATCCCTGCCGGTGAAGTCCGCAGGCTCGAAGACCACTGGCCCGCATCGGTCTATGATATCTCTGATGTGATGAAGAACCCGGACGCAGCCCCGGTCGGGAAGGCATGGATCACCCGGTCCGGTAAAGCTGTGATGTTCGAGATCAACGATGTGCGGTATGTTACCCCGCTCGCACAGGTCAAGGGGATGATCAAGGGGGAGCGGAAATATGCACACGTCGCAACTATGCAGCCCGCTGGGGTGCCCGCATGAAGGCAGCGGACGTGAAAGCACAGATCAACGAGAGGATCATTAAGGCACTCTCGGAGGGAAAGATCCCCTGGCTCAAACCGTGGACCGAGAACGGCCCGCGAAATCTTTTCAGCGGCAGGGCCTACACCGGGCTGAACCGGCTGATCCTCGGGCTCACCTCCTACCCTCTCCCTTTCTGGGCAACCTATCGCCAGTACCGGGCCGCAGGGCTTCAGGTCCAGTTCGGTGAGCACGGGTATGGGATCATCTATGCAGGCCGGACCGTAAAGACCGACACGGAAAAGAACGAGAACGGCGAGGAGACCGAGCGCAGGAAACAGATCCGTTTTCTCAAAGCCTTCGTTGTATTCAACATCGCACAGACTGATTATCAGGAGAAGGGCTACAAGCTGCCGGACCTGAAAGAGAACGCCCACCACCTCGGATGCGATACAATCATCCATGAATACACGGGCCGGCACTCAATACGGATCGCGGAAGGGAGCCGGGCCGCCTACTCCCCGCAGATGGATATTATCACTTGCCCGGAGATCGGCCAGTTCCGGACCTCCGAGCACTACTATGCAACGATGTTCCATGAGTGCATCCACTCCACCGGGCCCCGGCTCGACCGGTTCAAGCGGACCGATCCGGTCTGCTTCGGGTCCGACACTTACGGGCGCGAGGAGCTGGTCGCCGAGATCGGGAGTGCATACCTGGCAGCGCTCACCGGGATTGATTCAACGGCGATCATTCAGAATCAGGCGGCATACCTCCAGAACTGGGCGACGGCGATCAAGGCCGACGCGGACCTCGTGATGTATGCGGCGGGCAGGGCGGAGAAGGCGGCGGACTTCATGCTCGGGGAGAATGCCCCGGCGCAAGTTGTCGCAGCGGAAGGGGTGCCGGCATGACCCCAACAATTTATGATGCGATGCCGATCAAGGTCCTTGAAGAACTCGAACGCATCGAAACCCGGATACCCGTCATAGAGCGCCGGGCATTCATGCTGCAGGCTGAAGCGCAGGATCTCCGCTATAGGCACGATGAGATCATCAAGTCATGGACCGATAAGGCTGCATGGGAGGGGCTCGACAACCTGATCGCCGAGCGGCACCGCCTTGATATGATCGCGTGGCACTGTGATCCCCTTCCAAGCGGAATAAGGACGGAGTAGATCCTATGCTCACCCGGCGCGAGTACTGGGAGCACAGAAAATACCGGAATACAATTTTTGGAATGTGGAAAAGTTTCCGGTGGTTACTGCATCGAACAAAGATGCGAATCATCTTTTTCTGTCGGTAAAAAGTGGCCCGGACAGGGTCACCATGAGGCCAATCACGAGCCCTGCCCGGGTTGGTACAATATCGACGCCTGGCATTATCTTTCTTGGCAAAGTTGGCCCACCCCGAAGGCTCACACGACGGGCCCGCTCTGCGGTCCCGTAACCGGCTCGCCTTCTCCCGCCCCCCGCCGCGCTCCCGTGTGCCTGTCCTGTTGAGATGCCCTGATCTTCCTGGGCCCGCCCGATGCTCGCGCGACACGGCGATGGTCGCCGTGTTCCGGCTCGCATCCTCCCACCCCCAACCGGAAACCTTACCCCGTGGTTATCCTAATGACTGCCCGTCCCTTTCAAGGGCGGGAGGAGCGAAGCGGGCGGCGGGTCGTGGCCGCAGTGGCCCGAATGAGCGCCGCTTCAGGGTGCGAAGGTAACGAGATGCATCAGCATCGAGTCCGAGCCCCTGATGCGTCGCGCGAGTGAGTCACTGAACGTACCGCGTATGCCCGATCAACAGCGACGAACACGATGCGGAGCATGGTGTGAGGAGCGGGCCGGAACAGCAAGCCCCGCCGCGAGCCTGCGAGCAAGGGGGTGCGTCTTCGTCTGCCCGATCAGCCGAAGAAAAGCAGCGAAGTGATGTGAGCGGAACGGGCGCGAGCCCGTTGAGACGAACATGACTGAGCGTCACCGGCATGTGTCGGGCAGCATCCGGTCGATCGCCGCCCCGCTGCGCACGCTTCGTGCACCTGCGGCGCACTCGCACGTGCTCCGCGGACCGGCTCCCCTGTCGAAAATTCATAATTTTCAGCCCTGATGTTGAATTTAATATCTCATGCGCGAAATGGAATAGGACAAATTCCCTTTGTGGAAATTTGCCGAGTGTAGTTAACTAAATCTTCATAGACCCCCGTAGTGTAGCGGTCAATCATGCAGGACTTTGGATCCGGCGACACCAGTTCGAATCTGGTCGGGGGTATCGTTATTGTGTGTTGTGAAGTTTTTATCCGGTTCTTCGCACCCTTCAGAACCTCCGGTAGTCCCTGCAGGCATCGCGTGTAATCGGCCGCCCGTTATTTGAAGAACTTCTTCAGGATACCGGCAACACCGCCGGGCGTATCCTGCGTCGCCAGCATCTCGTGGGCGAGCACGGCAGCGTCAGGGGATGACGTGAGCGCGACCTTCGACTGGTCGCCCAGGAGGCCGGTAAGGCTTTGGGCGTCCATCTTCTGGGAGACGAACATCTTCCCGACGTATCCCACGACGAGAGGCGTCGCGATTTCCAGCACCTTGCCGACCGCCGCCGGGGGAAGCCCGGTCTTCTGTGCTATGGCGGCCTGGATCGCGCCCATCTGGTTCCCGAACAACGCGTTCACCATCCCGGAACCACCGGCAGCCGCCGGGTTTGAGAGAAAACTCCCCATGTTATCCAGGGGATTCCTGCCGCCCGCCTGCGCGAGCATCGAGGTCAATGCTTCCGTCCCGCCGGGCTTTCCTGCACTGTTCGCCATGGAGCCCAGCACCAGCGGCAGACCCATGCCGAGTGCAGATTTCACTGACGCGGCATCTCCGCCGACCGATGAGCTGATCGCGGAGAGGTTGTCGCCTCTTGCGACCTGTTGCATGAGATCTGCGACTATGTCCATAGTGCAGAATGCTGTGCACCCGTTCCGATAAAGCTATGGTATGGTACAGTGAAACCCGCTGCGGCGGAGCTCTTCGATCGTGGCGGTTCTTCGTGTGCCCGAGAACCCGGTCTCCTTTTGGATGGAAATATAAATAGTACCTTATGCAAAAGGGGACATGATCCATATGGCAACATTTGGAGAATCGGCAACAACAGTCTCGCAATCCGTTGGCTCGATGAACGAAGCCATCATGCAGATGATCTATTCCGTGATTGCGTACATCCCTAATCTTGTCGCTGCGATCATCATCCTCGTTATCGGGTGGATCATCGGGCGGATCCTGGGCAAGGTCATTTCCCGGATCCTGGACAAGGTTGGTGTTGACGATGCGCTCATCAAGACCTCCCTTGGAAAAGCGATCGAACAATCCGGCGTTTCCGTCGTCACCTTCTTCGACATCATTGTCCGGTGGTTCGTCTACCTGATCGCGATTGTTGCAGCAGCCAATGTCCTCCAGCTGGAGTTCCTCACGATGCTCTTCCAGAATATCGTCCTCTTCCTCCCGCACATCGCGATGTTCTTAATCATCCTGATCGGGGGATTCATCCTCGTCGATTACTTCTCGGATCTGCTCGCGGGGTGGGGAAAAACCCAGAACATCGAGTTCCTCGGTGTCATCATCCTTCTCCTGCGGGTCTTCTTCTACTTCATCATCCTGATGCTCGCGCTCTCCCAGCTGCAGATCGACCTCACCATCATCTACACGTTCATCACGCCGCTCGCGTGGGGCGTCGGGATCGGGCTTGGGGCCGGCATCGCCATCTTCCTCGGGTTCGGCTTAAAGGACCGTGCTCCCCGGATGATGGACGACCTGATCAACAAAATTTCAAAGTAATTCTCCCCTTTTTTTCACCGCTCCAGCAGGGTGCGTCTTCCTGTCAGCCGTTCCGCCAGTACGGCCGGGGCTGGACCCGTGCAAAAACAGGTCATCGTACCGGATCCTTTCTCGTCCGCTCCGGTTCGCCCGTGATCATGCTCCTTCACAGTTCTTTAATAGTCGCAGGGACGAGAAGTGTGCATGCAGGAAGGCATCCGGTTCCGGCTCCGGTTCTACGGTGCAATCCTGGCAACCGTCGTCGTTCTCGGGACCCTCGGCCTTGTCGTCACCGAAGGCCTGCACCCGTTCGATGCCTTCTATTTTGTGATCGTAACGGTTGCGACCGTCGGGTTCGGGGACATCTCCCCCCAGACCCTCCCGGGGAGGGTGATCACCATCGCGATCATCCTGACCGGTGTCGGGTGTTTCGTTGCCGTTGCCGCCGACATCGTTGAATACTACATCACGGAACGGGAACGGATCGAGCGCCTGCGCAAGATGAACATGCTGGTCGGGGTCTTCTTCTCAGAGTTCGGGACGGACCTGCTGCGCACGTTCTCCTCCGTTGATCCGGCGATTGGCGAGATCCGGGCAGCTCTCGTCGTTACGAACAACTGGTCACCGGCGGATTTCTCGTCGGCAAAGGCTGCGCTCTCGCACCACGAGAGTCGGCTCGACAGCAGGACCCTCGATCTCCCCGCGCTCCATGCCTTCCTCTCGAAGAACAAGCCCCTGATGGTCACGATGCTGGAGAACCCGCACCTGATCGAGCACGAGACGTTCACGGAACTGATGCAGGCCCTCTTCCACCTCGCCGAGGAGCTGAAGGTCCGCGACCGGCTCACCGGGCTTCCGGCAGCGGACTATGCCCACCTTTCGGGCGACATCAACCGGGTGCACGGTCTCCTTATCCGCGAGTGGCTGGTCTATATGCAGCACCTGAAGGCGAACTACCCGTACCTCTTCTCGCTCGCCATGCGGACCAACCCGTTCGATGCGGGCGCGTCGCCGGTCGTGACGTAACCGGTGCAGGGAACCGGGGAATCGTTGCCCGAAGTGTCGTACTCCCGCGGACCGGGACCGGAGAAACAATAACAGGTACGGCTGAATAGTAGCTGGGATAACCATGCCGGATGCTGTAAAACCCATGCCTGTTGCGAAGGGGACGACGGTGGTAACCCTCCTGCCGGGGATGGCAAACCGCCACGGCCTGATCGCGGGGGCGACCGGGACCGGAAAGACCACCACACTTCGCGTGCTTGCTGAAAATTTCAGTGCTATCGGTGTGCCGGTCTTCCTCGCTGACATCAAGGGAGACCTGTCCGGGATTGCAAAGGCCGGAGGGGACAATCCAAAGGTTGCCGAGCGGGCAAAAGCCCTCGGGCTTCCGGATATCGTACCCGAAGGGTACCCTGTCACGTTCTGGGACGCGTACGGGGAATCCGGTCTTCCGGTGAGGACGACTGTTTCGGAGATGGGCCCCCTGCTCCTCGCGCGGATCCTTGACCTCAACGACATCCAGTCCGACGTGCTGAGTATCCTGTTTAAGATCGCGGACGACCAGGGGATGCTGCTGCTGGATGCGAAGGACCTTCGGGCGATGGCCCAGTACTGCGGGGACCATGCAAAGGAGTTAAAGACACAGTACGGGAACATCTCCCCGGCAAGCATCGGGTCGATCCAGCGGAGCCTTCTTGCGCTGGAGCAGCAGGGCGGCGATCGTCTCTTCGGGGAGCCTTCCCTGGATGTTCACGATTTCATTCGTACGGATCCAGGCGGGCGCGGGATGATCAATATCCTTGCGGCCGACCGGCTGCTGCAGTCCCCGAAGGTCTATGCGACCCTCCTCCTCTGGCTCCTTTCGGAACTCTTCGAGCAGCTCCCGGAAGCGGGGGATCCCGACAAGCCGAAACTGGTCTTCTTCTTTGACGAAGCACACCTCCTCTTTGCCGGTACCCCGAAGGTCCTTGAGGAGAAGATCGTCCAGGTCGTGCGGCTCATCCGGTCCAAGGGGATTGGCGTCTATTTTGTGACGCAGAACCCGCTCGATCTTCCCGACCCTGTCCTCGGGCAGCTCGGGAACCGGTTCCACCACGCGCTCCGTGCCTTTACGCCAAAGGACCAGAAAAACGTCCGGGGGGCAGCGGAGACCCTGCGGCAGAACCCTGCATTCAACACTGCCACGGTCATGACGGAACTCTTCACCGGGGAAGTCCTCGTCTCGGTCCTCGATGAGAAGGGCGGCCCGACGGTTGTGGAACGGGCGTTCGTGTACCCCCCGCACAGCCGGTTCGCCCCGCTCAACGCCGAAGAACGCGGCGAGATCCTCCGGGCATCCCCCTTCAGGGCATCCTACCTGAACGCCATTGACCGCGAATCGGCGTACGAACTGCTGAAAAAACGGGCGGAAGAGAGTGTGCCGGCTGAAGGTTCAGCACGGGAGAGAACACGGGCAGGGGCCGGCAGCGCTCCGCCGAAACGATCCCGATCTTCGCCGGACACGGTGCTGGGATCCGCGGTAAAGAGTGTTGCCCGGGCCGCAGGCACCCAGATCGGGCGGGAGATCATCCGGGGGGTTCTCGGGTCGTTGACCGGCAGACGGTGATTGCACCTCCTGATCTCTCCCGTCACCCGCACTATCCCTCTCTCCGGACGATCCCGGTCAGTCCGTCGGGGGCTTCTCCCGTTCGCTGAACGGGGGACTGTTCTTCTCCTTTTGAGCTCTCCGTTGTCACCGGAGGGAAGAGCAGGGACGGGGCGTACGCTGTACCGGCACGGGGATGTTTCAGGGAAGAGCATAAATATAAATATCTGGGTATGCTTATCCTCGTTCGAATCATGGAGATTCAGTATGTGGTTTGAACTTCTGATCCTGATCATTGGTATCGCGTTCGGCTTCCTCCGTCCCGGGAAGGAAGACAAATGGGGCCTCCTCAAGACGGGGGCGATCGTCGGTATTGTCCTGGGGATCATCTTCGGCATCCTCGGGATGTTCCTTGGCGCCGGTTTCACCATCGGCTCCATGATCTCGGGAATCGTCGGCACCTTCATCGGTATCATCATCCTCGTGATCATCTTCATCATCGGTGTCTTCATCGGGGATTTCCTCGAAGGGCTGAAGAAGTAACCGGCACGGTTGTTTCCAGCCACCCTTTCCCCTTTTTTGCCCGGGCAGGCCCGTTCTCATCCCGTCCTGCAGAATAAAAAAAGAACGTGAGATGTGCTACCGGCTCGTCTCCCCTGATCCGGCCCCCTGTTGCCTTATGAAACTGCGGGAAGGAGCGTGCTCCCGCAGGACGACACCTGCCCGGTGTCAAAACCTTTCCGGAACCAGGACACCCGGTCCGCCGACGTGCCGTGCGTGAAGGTATCCGGCACAACGTACCCCTGCGACTGTTTCTGAAGGGTGTCGTCCCCGATGGCGCTTGCCGCGTTGAGGGCTTCCTCAAGATCCCCGCTCTCGAGGATCAGGTCACCGTACTGGGCCTGGTTGGCCCAGACACCCGAATAACAGTCCGCCTGGAGTTCGAGCGCGACAGAGAGTTTGTTCGCATCCGCTTCGGAAAGCCTTCCCCTCTGTGCATCTACGTACCCGCTCGTACCCAGCTGGTTCTGGACATGGTGACCGATCTCGTGGGCGATCACGTACGCCTGTGCAAAGTCGCCGGGTGACGCGAACTGCTCCTGCAGTTCATAGAAAAAATCGAGGTCGATGTAGACCTTCTCGTCGCCGGGGCAGTAGAACGGTCCGACAGCGGAACTGGCACCCCCGCAGGCGGATTCCACGTATCCCGTGAAGAGCACGAGAGAGGGTTCCCGGTAGGTCCGTCCGAGCTGGTCTTCGAAGATAACCGCCCACGTCCTCTCCGTGTCACCCAGCACGAGCGAGACGTGGTCGGCGAGCGCGTCCTGCTGCTCCTGCGAAAGCTGCGACTGCTGTGCGCCCATCCCTGAGGAGAGATCGGTGCCCTGCAGGAACTGGGTCGGATCGACGCCGGTAGCAATAGCGAGGACGAGCACGATGACGAGCCCGACCGCACCGATCCCCCCTGCCGCGCCCCCGGGGATTCCGGCGGACCTGCGGTCTTCGACATTCCCGCTGCGCGTCCCGGTCCGCCACCTCATGATCCGCACCGTCCCGTTCCCAACGGTGCCGTCGGCATTGTGGTCCTCTCCTCCTCAGGATACCTGATGCAAGCCTCAGAATCCATGGTCAGTCCCTTCCCGGTATACCGATACCGGAAGGGGGATGAAAAAGGTTTCTATCCCTTCGGGCGATTGCACCAGGGACCGATCCGCCGCGGGATCACGGGGGCAGCCATCCTTTCCCCGACACCGTGCGGCGGTTTTTGACCAGCGTCGAATCACCTCCCGTGTCGCGCCCGACACGCATCGCCCGGCACATCCCGGGAGATCCCCGAGGGTTATTGCAGGACAAACCGGGAGTCTGCCTTCGCTATGGCGATTGCGGCGAGCGCACTTGCCTCCTTGTCCTTGATCTCGAGCATGATGTCCATATCAACGGGCTTCGAGATGGCAAGGAACTGCGAAAAATCCTGGGTATCGATATGGTCGGCGTGGCTGCCCGCCCTTTTTTCAGGATGCTGCGAGCTGTAGTCCACCATCATGGTCCCGTCCGCCCTCTTCCAGGTCCCGGTGATCCGTTGGATCATCTCCGGCACTCCTTCCCCGGAACTGTTGCAGGCATGGTGGAAGACATCGAAGAGGACGGGAATTTTTATCTCTCCATGGATCGCGAGGCAGTCTGCCGCGGTGAACCTGCGGTCGTCATTCTCGATGACGAGGCGCCGTCGGATGGCGGGATCGAGCGTGTCATACACCTGGACGAACCGCGCGATGCTGCCTTCCCGGTCCCCGTACATCCCGCCGACATGGAGCTGGGTCTTTGCGGTGCCATCGAGCAGAAGGAGATCGAGCACCGCGGCATGGTAGGTGAGCTCGGCAATACTCCGGGCGACGACGTCCGGGTCCGGGGCGTTCAGGACGATGAACTGGTCGGGGTGCATCGAGATCCGGATCCCGTTGCTGCGGATGTACTCCCCGAGCCTCGCGAACTCGTCCCGAAACTCCTCCTGCCAGCCGGCCGTGCAGACCGGGTGGGAGGCAAACGGGATGAGGTCCGAGGTGATCCGGAAGAAGAGGATGCCGTGCTGCACGTTCCACGCGAGAATCTTTTCGAGGCAGGCGAGGTTGCCACGGGCTGTTGCGAGGAGACGCTCGTCCGAGTAGGAGGCAAGGCGGAAGGTCCGGTTCGCGCTGCACCCGATCCCCCGGTTGATGCAGGGGTAGCCGATCCTCAGTGCGCTTCCTCCAGCGGGCTGGATACACGTCCGCGGGGAGAGCGGGCCGGACCACTCCCGCACGATCCGGTCGCTGACGGGGCGGATACTCTCCGCCCTTTCCTTGGGGGAGTTCTCATGGATTCAGGATAAGGGTGTTGTACGTCAGCGCCGTGGCGATGCTCACCCAGCAGATGTACGGGATGAGCAGGTACGCTGCAGCCTTTCTCACCCGGTAGAACGCAACGATGGTTGCCGCGATCAGGACCCAGAGGATGACGATATCGATGAGCCCGAGGAGGGGAGACCGCATGCCGAAGAAGAGGAACGACCAGAGGATGTTGAGGGCGAACTGCACGCCGAAGATCCCAAGGGCAGTCTTCACCTCGCGCCGTTCCCTGCCCGATTCCCAGACGAGATAGAGCGCGATCCCCATCAGGGTAAAAAGCGTGATCCAGACCGGGGCAAAGACCCAGCCCGGCGGGGTGAAGGAAGGTTTTACGAGGGATGCGTACCAGGAGCCCGGGCCGGTGATCGTCACAATGGAGCCGAGGCCCCCGAGGATATTGCAGAGGAGGACGAACGCGATGAGTTTCAGGACGGATTGTGCCGGGGGTGGAGGTGGTTGTTCCATGTACTGCATTCTGCAATCCGGGACTTAATTCTGGTGATGATCACCACCAGGGCTGGCAGTGTTTTTCAAAAGGCACCCCGTCCTTATGACCGGGTTACCTCCGGTCAACGAGTCGTTTTGGCCGGCCACGCATCTTTGCGAGCTCCAGCCCGTCGGGCGGCGTGAAACGGAAATCGAGCTCGAGCAGTCCTTCATCGTGCTGCTTCCGGAGGGGAGGCTTGACAGCAAAGAACGCCTTGCGGAAATTCTCCGCGATGAGGTCCCGGTCGCAGGTGGCAGGATCGCCCGCCTCCATGCTGACCCGCATCACCGTCTTCTCCCGGTCATCGCCCGGATACAGGAACGCCTCGTACTCCCCGGTGAGGTACGCCATGTTCTCCTTCTGGAAGACGCCCCGCTCCACGTCGACCCGGTTCATGGGGGCCCCGCGGATCCAGCAGGTCTCCGCCTCCCGCTGGGGGGTATAAATCCGCAGGTGGGTGCGCCCGCAGGTGCAGCGGTTGCGGGAGAGGACGACCGAGGTGTCCTCGGTGTCATAGTTGATGAGCAGCATCCCGCACGTTGCACCGGGAGGAAGGAGCGTTGTCAGAACGATCCGCCCGCATTCGCCGTCCGGCACGAACTTCTTCTGGTGAGAATCGTAGAGGTCCATGTGGACGAGGTCTTCCGGTACGTGGAGGCCTGCCCGCGCCGTGCACTCGCCGCACATGCTGCCCTCGGTGCTGCCGTACGTGTTGAAAACCTCGCACCCCCAGAGATCGGCGAGGTATGCCCGGGACTCGTCGGCAAATGCCTCGCCCCCAACGATCAGCTTCCGTACCTGGGAATCGCGGGGGTCCATCCCTTCCGACCGCATCTGGCGGGCGAGCCGGATGAGCTTGAAGACGGACCCCACGATACCGGTCGGCCGGTAGGACCGGATGATCCGGAGGGGAAAGGTGCACTTGCCGGTCGGGACGATCGTGATGTTGAGGTCGCGGGCGGCAAGCGTCATCGTGTTCGCCCCCACGTTCATCCCGTAGGACGCGCAGATCACGATCCGGTCCCCACGGACAAAGCCCTGCGACGCGAAGATCCGTGCGTACTTCTCCGCGAACCGCTCCCAGTCCTCCCAGGTCAGGAAGAAGCTCTTCGGCGTCCCGCTGGTGCCGCTTGTCTCGTGGATCGTGAAGATATCCTCCCATGCGGCGCTTTTGAAGGAGAACTCTTCCTGGACCGGCGGCTGGTGGGCCCGGATCTCGGCGCCGGAGATGAGCGGCAGCCTGAGGAGGTCCTCGTGCGTCCGGATCGATGCGGGATCGGTCCGGTGATCGGCGAACCACTTCCGGTAGAACGGGGAGTGGTCGTTTGCGTATTTGACCGTGTATCGCGTCCTCTCATCGATCAGCTCGTCGAGAGCGTCACGTTCCATCGTCTCGACCGGTTCGCGGTAATATCTTTCTCTGTCCATCGGATCAGCCCCCGGTTCCCGTCACAACGGAACCGATGCGGTTGTTCTCCATAGACACCCTCGCCTCCGGTGTACATAACCGTTGGCATGCTGCAGGCTCCCCAATTTTTTAAAAGAAGAACATATCTGCAGCAACCGCGATCCCTGCCATCGCGATCCCGGCGGCCGCGAGCGGAAGGGTGTAGTTCTTCACGACTCCCGCAACATCATCGCCGGTCGCCCGCTGGACGAGCCAGAAGTACGGGTCGGTGACGTAGCTGACGATGCAGGCCCCGCCCGATATGAGCAGGATGAGCGGAATGGGATGGATTGTCGCGGCGATCCCGGTCCCCGCGATGATCTCGCCGGTGATGACCGCAGTCACCACCCGGGATCCCTGTGCCGTCTGGACGAGCACCGCGAGGAGGAACGGGACGAGGATGACGGGAAGGAAGGGGGAGAAGGCGGCATACGCCTCGGCCCCGAGCGTGCTCGCCCCTATCACGGCGCCGAGCGCCCCAGCCCCGCAGAGGTCGAAGATGATGACCCCGGCGTGTTTCGCCCCGGCGGAGAATCCGCTGGCTCGTACAGGCGTCGGGGCGAGCAGGAGAGCCGTGATCAGGCCGGCGAACATCACGATCTGGATAAGGACAGACGGGGAGAGACGGAGCACGATCCCCCCGGCAAGGATCACGATCCCCATCACAATGAATGGCGTCCATGCACGGGCGCGGGAAAGCCCGCTGCCGGCAGGGGGCTGATCTTCAGCGTGTTCTTCCTCCGGTCCTTCGGTTCCGAACCGGCGTTTCATAAGGATCACGGCTCCTGCAAGGAGCAGGAGCGAGACCGGGATCATGTACAGATCGAAAGCGAGCGGGGAGATCGCCGTCTCCGGCAGCACCGCGAAGAGCGCGATGATGACCGGCGTCGGGTAGATGAGGGCGAACGCGATGAGGCTTGCGAGTGCCGTCGTGTAGAGAAGCCCTTTCCTCTTCTCTTCCGATCTTCCCAGTCCCGATATGACGGGCTGCAGGATCACGAACGCCGTGATGCAGCACATCAGCGGGATGGCGAGGATGTACCCTGCACAACCCGCAAGAGTGAAGGGCTGGTTTGTTATGGACCTGAGGTCTGATACTACCTGCCCGACCTGGTGCTGTTCCTGCATCAGTTTCGCGATCACCGCACCGGCAAGGATGACGAGACCGAGCAATGCAAAGATCCTGCCCATGCCAGCCGTCGCCGTGGTTACAATTTCTGAGAGCGGCATGCCGGATACAATGCCAAAGAAGAGTGCGCCCGAAAAAAGGACGAGGAACGGCGGGACCCTGAACCTTATTGCGACGAGGGATATTGCGGCGATGGTAAAAAGAAAGATCAGGAGGGAGTACATCGTACTGTTGATTGTTGGCACTCCAATGAATATAGAAGGTTTCCTGCCGGAGGCCGGTCCTCCCGGCGGGGGATGAACGCCGCAGGAACTGACGACCGGATCTTCTCCAGCTTCCGGATCTGCCTCTTCGTCAGCCGCGTCTGTTCCCGGAGCGTTGCAAGGAGCCCGTCCTGGATATTTGCCGTTGTGTGCGCCAATGCGATGTTGAAGGCGGCATTCACGTCCGCATGGATGACATAACCGCAGTGCGGGCATTCGAACCTCTTGCGGTACCGGTGCCCGTACCCGCCGCACCGGCTGCACCGTTTTGAGGTGTAGGCCGGGTTGACGTAGAGGACGGGGATCCCCCTTTCTCGCGCCCTGCGCTCGACGCTCTTCTGGAGGTAGTAGAACGATCCGTTGTCAAAGGAGAATTCCGCGTAATTTTTCACGTCATTCAGGACGTGCGATCTGCTGGAGAAGAGTTTCTCGAATTTTATCCCGGAACCGAGCGTCTCGGCGAACGAGACGATCTGCCGGCTGATCGCGTGCAGCGTGTTCTTAAAAAGGGTGCGATCCCTGCTCTTGATCTTCTTCAGTTTCCAGAGTTTTCCCGTTGTGTAGAGTTTTGTGCAGTTTCTGACCGATTGCGAACGAACATAGTGAGCGTTTGATCCCAGTTTCATTACCTTTCCGCTGGCAGGGTCTGCGGCGACCGCGACGGGGCCCGTTGTGTTCAGGTCCACGCCGATCCAGCGTGCTTCCATGGTTTTCGCTGAATGAACTTGTACCACCTTTCACCGGATGATGTCCGACTGCTGTTTACAACGTCTGCTGGATCCGATCCTGCTCTTATATCGCCCTCCGGACAATGACATTCGTGTATTCGCTCACGTTCGCATAAATAGTTTCTTAAAACGACCGGATTCCCGTTCGCAGGGAGGGAGACGCCCCGTTTCTTTGGCGAAAATCCCGCGCTCAGGCAATCACGATATACGCGAAGAGTGAGAGGAGGAATGCGAGAAGGAGGAACGCAAGGGCGAGCGGGGCGATGAAGACGAGGATGGCGTTGACCGTGCTCGCGAACTGGGTGATCCGTGTCGACCCGAACACGACGATATGCCCGCACTGCGCCGTGCTCCCGGCAACCTGCGCCGGCGAGAGGTCGTCGATCGCCTCCCGCACGGCGGAAAGCACGAGCGGTGCAAGGTCCGGGGCCGGCACGTTCTGCCCGACAGGATTCTTCCCGGTGATCGTATTGACCACGTGGGAGTCGGTCGTCATGATCTCGGCATCGTCGACAAGGGTGAGGACCTGTTCCCGCAGCTGCTCCCTGACCCCCTGTGCCATGTTGTTCCCGTCGAGGAGTACATAGCCGGTCTTCTGCCCTCCCGTTTCGATGACGAGGACCTGCACGCCGAGGTCACCGAACCCCTGCTCCCGGGAGAACGGGAGCAGCTGGTGACAGATGCCGGCGCGGAAGGGCCGTATCTCCACGTCGCGGCAGCGTTCGAAGACCTTCCGGGCGGCATCGAGGTACTCGGTCGCCGTGAGCGTGCCGAGGTGGATGGGGGAGGAGAGGTCGGTCATGCAGTTGTGAGCGTCGACGAAGGCGACGTGGGGGAAGAACCGGTGCCCCTCGGACATGATCGCCATCCCGATCCCGTAGTCGAGGTCCTCGGTCCGCTGCGGGGACCGGGTGGCGACCATGAGCACGGTATCGGAGAACCGCTGGTACAGGACGCTGACCGACCCGGCCTGCACCCTGCCGGATTGTGCCGCGAGAGGAGCGTAGGAGAGGTTCGTTTTCGTCGCCTGGATCGCATCGATGACTTTCTCGATCTCCGACTCGGCGACGAGGTTGAAGTCGTGCGTTGCGCACCCGTGGGGGACGAGGGTCTCCTCCCCGAAGTAGTCGTGGACGATCTTCGGGAGGTTGCCGCCCCCGATCTCCCCCATCGGGCCCGGGTGGAGGTTGGGGACGGTGACGAGCACGTCCTTTCCTTTCCCGCGCCGGAAGAAGAGGCAGACCTGCGGGACGAAGATCTCTTCCCCGATGTCGCGGAAGAACTGTTCCATCCCCTTCGAACCGTCGGTCATATGGGCGATGAACGCGTTGATGAAGGCAAGCCCGCGGATCTGGAACGCCCGGTAGAGCGGACGCTCGATCAGCCAGATGAGGAGGATGAACGCGGCGCCAAACACGATATGCAGGACGAGGGCGAAGAGGAAAAACGCCGGGAAGAAGAGGATCATTCCCGCGAGGATCCCGGCCCCGGAATGGGTGAACGCCGGCCCGAGGATCCGCGGGATCCGGTAGTCCGCGATCGCTGCCAGCACGAGGATCCGGAACCCGAAGACAAAGGAGATTGCCGCCGCGTAGAAGTAGGGCAGCATTGCGGTGTCGGAGACCCGGCACGAGAGGGTGATGATCACGGCGCAGACCGTGCCGGCGAGGGCAAGCAGGGCAGACCGGTTCCAGGTCATCGTCTTTCCCTGGAGTTCGATGAGGGGTTTTGTCAGAAGGAAGGCGACGATCGCCGGGAGGGTAAACGCGAAGGTGCCGGAGAACGGCAGGGGCGAGACCGGGAAGATGACCCAGGACCGGACCCCGGCGCCGTCGATCACGAAGCCGAGCAGGGCGATGAGGAAGAGCGAGCGCTGCCAGGAGGGGGCGGTGAAGATGAACCGCGCCAGGTTGCCGAGCCGGACATCGCTCTCCTGCGCCATCCTACGCAAATCCCCCGAGAACGAGTTCGCTCCGGCCCGGGGACCTGCGGATTTCAGAGCTTTCGTAGGTCACCGGCTCGCCGAAAAAGGGGGCGTTAAGGGTGAGGCTCTCGTACTCGCCCCCCTCGCCGGCGATGTGGATCCGGTATTTTTTTACCGCAGCTTTCAGCCGGCCGATCAGGGCACGGTCGAACCGGGCGCCGAGGAAGCTCTCGTCCAGCCCTTCGGCGGCGGTGACGACGATGATGGCGTCCAGCCGCTCCGCGACCTCGGTGACGATCGCCTCCGGGTCCTGCTTCCAGAGCGGGGCGAAGACCTCAATACCGAGGTTTTTGGCGATGGCAGCAACCCGGTCGTTCTGGTACTCCGACGCGATCGCGCCGACGACGATCCCCTCGACCGGGAGGAGGGAGAGCCCCTTCTCAAGGTCGGCGAGTTCTTCCTCCTTCCTGCCGTGGGTCCGGATCTCAACGTACTTCATACCGGCGTGCCGCGCGATGACGGGCACCGCATCGAGGTTTGCCGAGTGGAACATAAACGAGTCCCGGTTCTCCGGGCGTACCGTGACGAGAAAATCAACGTCCTTTCCTGAATCGATCGCACGCTGGCAGGAGAGGACCGAGTCCTTGCCGCCGGAGGTGAGAGCGGCCCAGCCCATGTCAGAACCTCCGCGGCCCGGGTCCGTGCAGGTCCCCGAACGCTCCCCGGTACCGGGCGGTCATCTGCTCCCAGGTCGCGAGATGGGTCTGGCACCCGGGATGTTCGACCACGAACGATGCCGTGACCGTCCCGATCCTGCAGCAGGTGAGGGGATCGTACCCCTTGGCGAATGCCGAGAGGAATCCTGCCCGGTACGCGTCGCCCGCGCCGGTCGGGTCGGCGCAGCAGACCTTAATGACCGGGATGGTATGTTTGGTCCCCCCGACGTAGAGCCGGCTCCCCTCGCCGCTCATCGTGAAGACCGCCATGGTAACCCTCCGGATCAGCGCCTCCTCGGTCGTGCCGAGCGTCCGGCACATCGCCGCGACCTCGTGCTGGTTGGCAAAGAGGATGTCGGTGTTTGTAAGAATCGCGTCGAGCTGCTCTTTCGTGTACCAGAAGACGTCCTGCCCGGGGTCGAACGAGACGAATCCCCCCCTCTCCGCGATCCGGCAGTTGAACTCCGGGTCGGCGGTTGCCATGTGGACGAAGGGGAGTGCGGGAGCATCGGCGGAAGCGAACTGCCTGCTTGCGCCCCACTCGAAGAAGGTGACCTGGTCGCCTGCGTCGTCCGTGAACATGAACGCGGTCGGGGTGTGGGCATCCGGCACCACAAAGAACTGCTGCCGGATCTTCAGCTCCTTCTGCCACCGGTCGTAGTCGCTGCCGGAAAAATCGCTTCCCACGCAGGAGACGAGCGTCGCCTCTTCCCCCAGCATCGCGATACCGGCGGCGATATTTGCCGCCCCTCCGCCAAAGAAGATCTGCCGGTCCGTGATGTGGGTTGATGCATTCTTCTCCGGCAGGTGGTGGACATGGGAGATATGGTCGACCGCGGTGTGCCCGACAACGGAGATCATGCTGCCAGTTCCCCGATGTCAAGGAGCTTGAGCGGGACATCCCGCAGCGCTTTTCCGATCACCGACCGTGCGATCCGTTCAGCATGCTCCTTCGATTCGGCACGGAAGACCTTCATCTCCAGCGTGAGGCCGACGAGCGCGGTATCGGCGACGACGATTGCGCTCGAGAGTTCTTCCTCGCAGCAGGGGCAGGTGAGGACCCCTGCCTCGACCTCGACGTATTTTGCCGAGGGGTTCAGGCGTTTTCCCGCCTCGCTGATCGCGATCCCGATCGCGTCGTCGAGCGATTTGGCATCCCGGATGATCCAGGCGGATTCGAGCGTTACAACATAGTCCGGCATTCGTTTCTCCTTTTCTTACCATTGCGCGTAATGCAGGTGTTCGGCGACTGCGAGGCGCCCGGTGAGCACCTGCGGCATCGTCCCTTTCCCGACCGCGAGCAGTGCTATCGGGCGGACATGCTGGGGCAGGTTCAGCAGCTCTTTCACCTCATCCTCGGAAAATGCCCCCGTCCAGCAGGAGTGGAGGTTCCGGGTATGGGCGGCGAGCATCATGTAGGTCGTTGCGATGGTTGCGTCCTGGACGGCATAGAGGATCCCGCGCTCCCCGTAGTGGGACATGGACCGGATATAGTTGGCACAGACGACGATTATGAGCGGCGCCTGCCCGATGTGCTCCTGCCCGAAGGAAGCGTCCTGCAGGCCAAGCCGTGCGTCCTCGTCCGTCACCAGCACGACGTCCCATGCCTCGAGGTTGCCCGCGCTCGGGGCGGTGCTGGCGCAGTCGAGGAGATACCGCATATCCTCTTCGGATACCGGTTCGCTGCCGTACTCGCGGACCGATGCCCGGCTCGTCAGGAATCCCAGGAACTCAGAGGAGTCCATGCGAGGAGAGTACCTGCCACGCTTCCTGCGCCGGCGTGGTCGATGCGCTGATCGCAGCCGCGATCTTCTCCGATGCCTGCTGCGGCTGGCCGCTCTCGACGAGGGATATCGCTTCGTTGAGCGCGTTGATCGCTTTAACAAAACTTGAATTCCCGGTGCTGTTTGCGGCGAACTGGATCTCGGACCGGACCGATTCCATCAGCAGCAGGAGCATCCTGCGTCCGCCGGCCTTCTCCTTGTCGGGAAAGTCTGTGAGTGCCATTGCGAGCTGGGAGGCGATGATCAGGCCTGACTTTGCCCGTTCGCCGAACTGGTAGCTCATGATTGCCGTGGGGATATCCTTTTCTGCCATACGTTCTCCATTCGTAGTCCTGCCGGATATATTTACGTGCAGGGTTATAAGCCGGTTGTTAAAAACAGGATATGGCCGTACTCCCGGCACCATTGGACCGGGAAGCCGGACCCTTACTTTGATTTCTGTTTTGTTCCCATGGCGGAGACTTTTGCGCGGCGCATGCGCCGCCGGATGAGCGGGTTGCCCGTCCGCTCGACACCGTCACGGCCCGTGCTCCGGCGCCCTCCACGTGCTCCCCCGCGCCCTCCGCGACCGCCCCGGCCACCGCTCCGTCCCCGGAACCCGCCTTGCTGCTCCTCTTCTGCATCAGCCTTCTTGATGTTCGCGCCCTGCTTGAACCGCTGGTTCGGGCCGGGTGTCTTGAGTTCCGCCTCTTTTTTCGGTACGAGCCGTATCTGGCCCTTGACGCCCTTGACCTGCGCCCAGATTGTTGTGCCTGTCTTGCCCATGGGTAAATCCCTTATTCTATTCTGTGGTGCAATTGATAAAGGTTAGGGCGGGATCTGCCCAACTAACGCGGTCGAAATGAATCGGGACATCCATGGAAAGAGGGATTTCCTCGGTCAACCTGCTAGGATGAAGAGGTGAGGTTTCAGAAAAATATTAATCTATATTAGGATGGATTATTACCGAAAAAATTTTCTCAATACTTTTTCTCTATACTTTTTTCAGCGCATGAACAAACTGAACAACCTTATCAAGCAGTCCATCATGGTATTCGAGGCTGATGAATACCTTGTCATCAGACACCCGGATGGTCTTTAAAAGCGCCGAATCGTTCATCTCATCGAAGCGGGTGATATTATTCTGCTCAAAAAATTCACGGATCTTTTTCGCTTTTGTTTTTTCATAGGCTGAAAGTGCCTTGGGTCTTCCGCGGGGCATGATAAAAAAAGTGGATTTGAATTGTATATAAATATTATTTGAATGCCTTGCATTTAATTCGGTTGTTTTTTTAGAAATTTTTATTACCACTAGTTAATTGATGTTATAAATATCAATTTTTCTAACGCAGAATTCGCGGATCTTTTTTTTAATTTGTTTTCTCGTAGTGCGATGAAATCTGAGACATATTCAATGGAGGAAAAACGTGAATTTGAATTATTTATAAAAAATTTTTGGATTTTATAGGGGAAAAACAGATTCGTAAGAAGTTGATCAATCTTTTCCATCCAAATAATTAACATCTTTCTTTAAAGCGATCTCATCATTCAATCCCAGTTCCCGCAACGCAGTTTTCGTTTCTTCAACGGTAGATTCGTTAATCCCATCTTTTTCCTGGACTTCAATATTAATGGTAATTTTCAGTCCCTTTTTTGTTGCAAATCTCCCGAGAACCTTGGTGTAAAAGTTCATCCACTTCTGCGGCTGAACTTCTCCGCTCCATAGCATCTTTTCCGGCCTAACCGAAGGACCAGGCGTTTTGGTAATTTTTAATGGAAGTGTTTTTGAGATTCCATCGGACGTCACGGTAATGAGAGCTTCGGCTTCATTTACCTCGTCTCTCCGGGATAAGGGGTGTGGGTTGCACGTATCCCGGATACCCTCCCGATGATATCATTTTCCGGGGTAAGCAGGCCCCACCTGCTAATGCGCCCTTTGGCCCCCAAGAATTCCGGTCCGGCAATTTCCCGGAACAATCCCCGTCCATAAAAGCCCCTTTATAACCTCAGACCAACAAGAGAGAAGGATGGATTCATTTTTTATCCGCCCGGAACAGCCTTCGGATTCCGCTGCAATCTTCGCGGTCAATGAGGAGGCATTCGGGCAGGACGGGGAGGCACAGCTCGTGAATGCGCTCCGGAGCGACGGGGAGTACAATTTCGACCTCTCGCTCGTCGCGGTGTTCGGCGACCGGATCATCGGTCATATCCTCTTCCCCCCGATAACGATCGTGTCGGAGACTGCCGAGACTGCAGCGCTTGCCCTTGCACCGCTCGCGGTTCACCAGGACTTCCAGTGCAGGGGGATCGGCACGGCTCTCATCGAAGAAGGGCTTGCACAATGCCGGCGCCTCGGGCACCGGATCGTCGTTGTGGTCGGTCACCCGGCCTACTATCCCCGGTTCGGGTTCATGATTGCGCGGGATACCGGGATCGATGCGCCATTCCCGTGTCCGGATGAAGCGTTCATGGTGCTCCCGCTGGCTCCCGGGGCACTGGACGGCATCCACGGGACCGTCAGGTACCCTCACGCGTTCGATGCTGCCGGTGCACACACTTCGTGACTTAAGATGGAGACAATTCTGACGGTAACCGGCGTCCGTGTGATCCGACTACTCGGTGACGAGGAAGACGATAAGATCGACGGCACTCTGCGGTTCAGACATTCCGCAGGAATAGCTGACGAAAAGGATTCTTAACAGGAATCCCTTTACGCCACGCCCGTCGAAAATGATGAAGTAGAAGCTGTGCCGGGCGAAGGGACGTTTAAGATCCTTGCTTCGGATGATCCGAACTCGGACATCGCGGGAGACCATGGATTCACCCGGGACGCAGAAGAGACCATCCCGGACAACGGGACTGAGAGTGAGGAACATGGAAACCGAAGTGCAGATACCGCCACGTAAAAGTCTATGGTGACGGAATGGTCCAAAGCGCGATATCCTCCCATGAAGCATCCGACCCACAACCCTGGCTGGTATACGCCACCTGGCCGACCGCGATGTCCTTTACCCGCACCTCGAACATGCCAACGATGGTAACGGATCAGGATCAGGCGGCAGGCCGGTACTGCCCTCTCGGCACCACAATCTCGAACCGTGCGCCCCTACCCGGCTCCCCGTTCTCCGTGATCGTGAGGCCGGTGATCGACAGGATCTCCCGGGAGAAGAAAAGCCCGAGCCCGGTATTTTTCCCGAATCCCTGGTCGAAAATCTTCTGCTTGTCCGCAGCAGGGATCCCGGTACCGTTGTCCTCATAGATGACGCAGAGGTCGTTTCCGCGCGCAGCGGCTGATACGGAAATTGCCGTCAGTGCATCCCCGCCGTGGCGCAGCGAGTTCTCGATGAGGTTATAGAAAACGATTCCCAGCAGGGGATCGGCAAAGATCTCGATCCCGCTGCAGGCGCTGGTGAGGGTAACTGAACGGAGAGGGAGAGTCGATGCGGCGTTCCGGACCAGGGAATCGACATCCTGCCAGGCCGGTGCTTTCACGCCGAGGTTTTCATAGTCCCGGGCAAAGTCAAGCTGACGGGCAATGATGGTTGCGATCTTCTTCTCCTTGAGAGCGTAGTCATGGAGGAGGGGGTCCTTCGCGGTGGCCTCCTCCGAAAGATGGATGAATGCCATCAGGGCCGTCAGCTGGTTCCGGATATCATGGCGGGTGATGCCGGAGAGGAGATTCATTTTCCGGTTTATCATGCGGAGGGCATCCTCCATCTGTTTCCTCTCGGTGATATCGGTAAGGACGCTCAGGATCGCAGCGGTCCCCGAAACCCGGAACGGCACGCTCCTGATGATGCAGATGTGCTTTTGTCCGTCAGGCGAAAGGATGACAATCTCGTGGGATTCGATAATCCGGGGGGAGGTGCTGAGCCGTTCGAGGTAGGACCTGCTCGTATCTTTGCTCTCGGCCGCGATGAAGCGGGCGAGGGGCAGCCCCCGCAGCTCTTCTTCCGGTATGCCGGCGAACCGTGCGGTCGCCGGATTGGCGTACAGGATCGTACTGCCGTCATGGATCACCACGTAATCCGGCAGGCTGTCGGCAAGCAGGTGATACCGTTCCTCGCTGGCGGAGAGATCGTTCTGCGTCCTGACCATGTTGAGCATTAAGAAAAACCCGGCAGCGAGGATGTTCATGAGAATGTCGATGGTGAAAAAGAGAATGTTGAGGTTGTCGGTGGAGAAGATCGATGCCGGCGGGGCAACGAACAGCCAGTAGATCGATCGGAGCACGAAAACTCCTGCGCCGATGATCAGGACCGTTGCGAACGAATAGTTGATGAACCGGTTCTTCACTTCCCGCAGTTCGACCGCATAGAGGCTGGTGAGTACGAGGCACGGGCCGATGACTGCCGACGAGACAAGGGCACGGATGACGATGGAATCCTGGACATAGGTGAAATACAGGAACAGGAGGACGAACGGGATGAGGATTGTCCCGTACGCCTGCTTTGGGATTGGTTTTTTCCGGGAGAACCGGCTGATCCCGTCAACCCGCAGGAGGACACCGAGGATGATCAGGACGTTGGCGGCAAGGATTGAGACGAGGGGGGGGATCGTCCCCCGGAGTACGATGAAGAGATACCCGGATGCGGACAGGATCGTCCCCCAGGTCCAGAACCCGAATCCCTCGTAGGTCTTCTGCGTCTTCCAGTAGAGGAAGAGCATGATGGCCGATAGCCCGCTCACCAAAAAGAGGAGGAACAGGATGGTACGGATATCAAACTCCATTCACGGCTCCGTGGTGCGAAAACCGGAATGAAGGTGGGGCACCCGATCCTATAAAAGAAACTCTCAAACGGTGGCCTTTCAGAGGGCAGCGGGAAAGATGCAGAAGAGGTTGACATTAGAAAGAACGGGGGATGGGGGGAAGCCTGGATAAAAGCAGGGGCCAAAAGGAGGTTGTCTCCTCACTTTTCCTTCCCAATCACCTTCTCCAGTTCCTTCCTTAAGATCTCCGACACGACCTTCCCGTCCACTGATCCCCGTACCTCTGCCATAACAACCCCCATCAGCGGCCCGAGCGCGGCCTTCTGCTTCTCCCGGACGAAATCTGCCCGTTCGGCAAGGATCTTCCGGACGATCGCCTCGAGGCCGGAGCGGGAAACTGCCGGGGCGAGCTGTGCGATTGCCGCGTCAAGCGTCGCTCCCGAGGCAACGGAGAGAAGCACATCCTTTACCGCCTCCTTTGCCATCTTCCCGTCCTTCACCGCGTGGAGAACCTTCAGATCGATCTCCTGCGCAAAGAGCTTCCCGACATCTGTCCCTTCCCTGCGGAGCTCGGTTGCCGTCCGGACGATGGTCGCCGCGGCGAGGTCCGGGTTGATGCCCTCGGCAATTGCCCGCTCGATCCGGGGCAGGTGCTCGGACGATGCGACCTGGTTTGCGAATGCGGCATTGAAGTGGTAGTCCGTAACGAACCGGGCCGCGACCCGTTTTACCTTCTCGGTCAGCAGCTCCGGGACCGTGATCGCGTTCCACCGGGTCTCATCGACCAGCACCGGGAGCACATCTGTTTCGGGATACATCCGTGCCGCCCCGGGCAGGGGGCGCATGTAGGCAGTGCTTCCGAAGGGAAGCATCTTCCGGGTCTCCTCGGGGACCCCGTCAAACGCCATCCGTGCCCGCAGGACCACCTGCTGCATCGCACACTCCGCCTGCTTTGCGCCCGATCCGGCTGCAAGGATCACGCAGTCGGACGGGCCGGCAGAGCAACATTCACGGAGGCGGGATACCTCCTCCGCGGTTATCCCGTACGCGGGCAGTTCGTCGGTATGGAAGATCCCGCCGACCCCGCACTTCTTGGCATAGTCGGAGATCTCGGAGCCGAGCCTGCGGTCCGGCTGGATCTCGGCTCCGACGAGGCCGGCAAAGCCAGGCAGGGTGATTGCCAGGATCTTCTTCGCCTTTTTGAGGATCGAAGACTTCGTATCCTTAAAAAGAGCTGTGACATCTGCAATCCTCTTCTCGTCAACCGATGCCTTCCGGGCGAGAAGTTCGTCCCGGATGGCAAGCAGGTTCTTCTGCCGGAGTGCCTCCCGGGCGACGACCTCGGCGATGAGGTCCAGCTCCTGCACCCCCTTGATCTCCACGCGGGCACCGGCGGCGATCGAGATGTTGACATCCTGCCGGATCGTCCCGATCCCCCGTTTGACCCGGCCGGTCGAGCGGAGCACCATGCCGATGTACTCGGCGACCTGCTGCACCTCCTCCGGGGTGTGCATGCAGGGCGACGTCGTGATCTCCACGAGCGGGATCCCGAGCCGGTCGAGCGAGAAGATGTCGTCCTTCACCCGCTGGGCGGCTTCCTCCTCGAGGCAGATCGTCTCGATCACACCGCCGTTCGGGAGTTTCCCGTCCAGTGCAACGAGCGCGGTGCGCTGGAACCCGCTCGTGTTCGAACCGTCGATCACGAGCTTGCGCATGGTGTGGATCTGCGGCACGGGCGTCATCCAGAACATCTTTGCAATCGTGAGGCAGAGCCCGAGCGCCTCGTCGTTGACCGGGGCCGGCGGCTCCTCGTCGTTCTCGACAAGGCAGGTCGTGTTGTAGGTGTAGTACACGAACTTCCGGTCCCGCTTCATCTCCTCCTGGGCCGCCCGGTCGATCTCCCCCATCTCGCTTTCGGTCGCCCGCAGGTACCGGAAGAACTCGCCGGTGTGCTCCGCGGTGTCGCGGAGCGCAGTCGGGCAATGGCAGAAGAGTTTCTCTTCCGTATCCAGCTGCTGGTGGATCTCGATGCCGGCAAGGAGCCCCAGGGTCTCATAGTCAACGTCCGGGATGGATGGTCTGCCATCTTTTGTGGCGGAACCCCCCCGGCCCGCATCCCTCTCAGAGGCCATGGCGGCTCCTCCGGTTGCATTCGCCGGCAAGGTCCTGCTGCATCAGGGCCCCCGCCTTCTCCCCATCCTTCTCGTTGCCGAGCACCCACATCAGCTTCGTCAGCGCTGTCTCCGGCAGCATATCGCCGCCCTCGACGACTCCTGCTTTCAGGAGGTCGCGTCCCGTATCGTAGACCCGGTCGCAGACCCGGCCGTTGAGGCACTGCGAGGTCATGACGACGAGGGTCCCGTCCCGGACAAGGTCCCGGATTGCCGGGATAAGGGACGTGCTGGTGTGCCCGAGCCCGGTTCCGGCGAGGACGAGTCCCCGGTACCCGGCAAATGCCCGGATCACGTTCTCTTCCATGCCGGGAAAGAACTGGACAAGCCCGCAGCGGTCTTCGAGCCGGTTCGAGAGCGCTGCCCCCCCGGAGCCCCGCCGCGTCGCATGCGGCGAGAGCGTGACTGCCCGCGAGGGATACTCCACGTATCCGATCGGGGGGATGCCGATGCTGGAAAAGGCATCGCGGCGCGACGTGTGCATCTTCCGCACCCGGGTCCCCCGGTGGATGGCGCAGCGGTCGTCGTTTGTTGTCGCGTGCATGACGACCGCCACCTCGCCGAGATCGGACGTTGCGGCGGCAGCGGCGCAGGCGGCGTTCATCGCGTTGTCGCTCGAGGGCCGGTCGGCAGACCGCTGGGACCCGACGAAGACGACGGGAACCGGGGTCTTGAGCATGAACGAGAGCGCGGAAGCGGAGAAGGCCATCGTATCCGTCCCGTGCGTGACAATCACGCCCGCAACCCCGCGCCGGATCTCATCGAAGACCGCCCGGGCGAGTTCCTGCCAGATGGCAGGGGTCATGTTCTCGGACAGGATCGTGTACAGCTGCCGCGTCCGGTACCTCCCGACCTTCGCGAGATCGGGGATCGCGGTCAGGATATCATCGGCATCGAACTGGCTTGTCACCGCCCCGGTCCGGTAATCGATCCTGCTCGCGATCGTGCCGCCGGTCGACACGATGGCAAGCTCCGGAAGGTCCGGATCCTGGACGATCGCCTTATGTTCGGAAACCGCCTGCGGCTGCGCCCGGGCAGAGAGGGTACACGAGGAGGGGGGGACCCCGATATTGTACCCGCTCTTGAGCTTGACAACTGCCATCCCGTCGCGGTCGGTGATGTAGGTCCCGGTCCGTAACCCTCCCGGGATCCTGCATTCGACGGAATCCCCGGTGGAAAATCCTTCGGTTATAGTACCAGCCTCCGGGCATCGGCGATGAGCCGGTCCTTCGCTTTTGCAAGCTTCCCTGCCCTCTCGTCGGTTTTTGCACGGTCCCGGGCAAGCTGTTTCTTCCGTTCCCGGACAGCCCCCTTGGTTGCGACCGGTGCGGGGCCACCGGGGGATTTGCGCAGGGAGAGGGAGAAGGTGACCGAGAGCGCCTTGTCCACCTGTGCCTGCGTCAGCCCTTTCTCCGAGAGGGTGAAGCCTGCCCCCACCTCCCCTGCGGCAGCGTCGAGCGTCGCAACATCGAGCGATCCCTTCTGGACAGCCCGTCCCACGATCGAATGGGCCGTCCGGAACGGGATGGCGTAGGCGCGGACGAGGGAGTCCGCGAGATCGGTTGCCGTCGAGAATCCTTTCCCGGCCTCTCCGGCCATCCGTTCCCGGTTAAAGTCTGCCGACGCGAGCATGCCGGTGAGCAGCCGTGTGCTGGTCCCGGCGTCATGGATCCCGCGCAGGAGATGGGGGGTGAGGTCCTGCAGGTCGCGGTTGTAGCTCATGGGGAGCCCCTTGACGATCAAGGTCGCAGCGGCAAGCGCTCCTGCAACAGACCCGGTCTTTGCCCGCATGATCTCGGCGGTATCGGGGTTCTTCTTCTGGGGCATGATGGAGGAGGTCGAGCAGAACGGATCGTCAAGGGTGACGAACCGGACAAAGGACGACGACCAGAGAACCAGTTCTTCGCAGAGCCGGGAGATGCCGGTCATGGCAATCGCAAGGCTGGAGAGGACCTCGAGGGCGAAGTCGCGGGTCGCCACCGCGTCCATGGTGTTGACCATGACCCCGTCGAATCCGAGGAGTTTTGCCGTAAATTCCCGGTTCACCGGGTACCCGGTGGAGGCGAACGCCGCGGCGCCGAGGGGGGAGAGGTTGACGCGGGCGTAGGCTTCACTGAGCCGGTCGAAGTCGCGGGAGAACGCCTGCTCGTAGGCGAGCATGTGGTGGGCGAGCGTGGTCGGCTGGGCATGCTGGAGGTGGGTGAACCCCGGCATTGCTGTTCCCGTATGCTCGCCTGCGATTGCGAGGAGCGCCTCCCGCAGCCGGAGGATCTCCTCCATCTGCCGGATCAGGTCGTCGCGGACCCGGATCCGGATGCAGGTTGCCACCTCATCGTTCCGCGAACGGCCGACATGGAGCCTTCCGCCGGTCTCCGGGCCGAGGGACGCAACGAGCAGCGATTCGATCCCGGCGTGCACGTCCTCGAACCGGTCATCGAAGGCTTCCTCTGGTATTCCCTTGTCATGGAGTTTCAGGAGGGCCCGGATGAGCTTTTTGGCGACAGCCTCTTCAATGATCTTCTGCTTCTCCAGCATCAGAACGTGGGCGATATCGACGAGGATATCGGCACCTGCGATGCTCCGGTCCGCCTGCATCGAGGAGAGGAACTGCATCAGTTCTTCCGAACGCTCCCCGGAGAGACGGCCCAGCCTGACAACATCGTTCTTCATGGACAGCTCCCTTGCACGTTTGCTGATATCGTTTTGTTATCCATGCGGTTAAACTCCTGCTTTTCGCGCCGCAAGCTCGATCGCCCGCTGCACGGATTCGCGCGGGATGATCGTCGTCACCGGGACCTCGACGAGCTGCTCGATGATGGAGGAGACGATGGGAGCGCAGACGATCGCGATCGCCCCCTCCCGTTCCGCCCGTACCGCCGAGACGATTGCATCCTCCATGGTGTGCACGGGATACTCCCGGACCCGCATCCTCCTCCCTTCGATGACCGCAACCCGTTCCTCTACGCTCTCCAGAACCGGCCGGGCGGCGATCAGCCCGACAAACTTCTCGTCCCCGACATGGTAGAACCGGCGCAGTGCCCGGACAATCGCCCGGAGCGTGCTTAAATTGGGCGAGCGCCGGCCATGCAGGAGCTTGTAGAGCGAACTGACCGAGATCCCGCTCGATTCCGAGAGATCCCTGACGCTGATGCGGAGATCGTTTTTCAGGATCGTGTTCAGGGTTGCGACGAATTCCTCATCCGAGGTGAGTGCAGCGCGAAGGAGTCTTCCCACCGGATCCGTCTGGGGCATAGTTGGTACAATTGGGATAAAGCCTGATATACTTTGTTTACAATTGTGCCCGGGGCAGGCGCTGTTTTGGACATTTACAGGGTTATTCATGTCCTTATGTGAAATTTTATCATAGAATTCATCACAAAAAGAGACAAAATATGTCCTAAAAGAGTACGGTTTAATACCTGCAGCACGACATGTCCGGGTATGAAACTCCTGAACCTTACCGCAGTTGCCGCGCTTGCACTGCTCCTCGTCCTTGCTGCGGGATGCACGCAGACAACGACACCCCCGTCAGAGAAGACGACGATCAAGGAACTGAAGTTCGGATATCAGCCCAGCACCCACCAGATGGCATTCACCACCGCGATGGCGAAGGGATGGTGGAAGGAAGACCTCGCCCCGCTCGGCGTGGAGAACGTGAGCGACAAGGTATTCCCGTCGGGACCGCCCGAGATGCAGGCGATGCTTGCCGGCGATCTCGATGTCGCGTATGTCGGGGCAGCGCCGGTCATCTCTGCGATCAGCACCGGGCTTGACGCAAAGATTGTTGCCGGCGTCAACAATCAGGGCTCGGACCTCGTCGTCCGCCCGGACCTGACGTACACCGGTCCCGAAGCCCTCAAGGGCCTGAAGATCGCCACGTTCCAGGCAGGCTCCATCCAGGACACCATCCTGCGGGACTGGCTCAAACAGAACAACATTGACCCGGAGAAGGACGTCCAGATCCTCGGTATGGGACCCGGCGACGCAGTGACGGCAATCACCGCCGGAAAAGTCGATGCGGTCTTCCTTCCAACCCCGTCCCCCTCCACCATCGTTGCGCAGGGCAAGGGGAAGATCGTGGTCCGCTCCGGCGAGATGTATCCCAACCACACCTGCTGCGTGCTGGTCGTGAGCGGGAAGCTGATCCGCGAGAACCCCGAGATCGTGAAACAGATCATCAAGACGAATGACAAGGCGGTCGCATTCAACCTCGCAAACCGCAACGAGGCCGCCGGAATCTTTGCAACCAAGACCGGCGCGAAACTTGACGATGTTCTGGCATCCCTTGCCGAGTGGGACGGGCAGTGGACGAGCGACCCGAACCTGATCGTGGACTCTGTCGTCGATTACGCGCAGATCCAGTACGACCTCGGGTACATCAAGACCCCGCTGACGAAGGACCAGCTCTTCGATCTCAGTTTCTACCAGAAATCGTAAGGAAAGGAGAGGCAGGGAACCCCTAACTTTTTTCCTTCAGCGATCCTTATACTAGAAACCAGAGAGCGGATGGAGGCGCTTATCGTTTCTGTCCGCGCTGCAGAGTGGAGAGCGCAACCGTACATGAATCAATCCCGACAGGATCCCCGGAACCGCTGGCTCGGCGCCCTTGCACTCATCTTAGCGCTCATCCTCTGGTACTGGTACGCGGTCTTCATTGTACAGAACTCCTTTCTCCTCCCCTCGCCCTACGATGTCCTCCTCGCGTTCATCAGTCTCGTCAACAAGGGGATCCTGCTGACCGATATCACCACCAGTTTCGTCCACTTCGGGATCGGCCTTGGCATGGCACTTCTCATCGGCATCCCGATCGGGATCGCCATGGGCTGGAGCCGGAAATTCGATGCGTTCCTCGACCCGGTTGTCGAGCTGCTCCGGCCGATCCCCCCGCTCGCGTGGATCCCGTTTGCCATCATCTGGTTCGGGTTCACCTCGCTCTCGGCGGGATTCGTCATCTTCATCGGGGCCGTCTTCCCGATCCTGATCAACACCTATAGCGGCTTTCGCAGCGTCCCGAGGATCTACGTCGAAGCCGGGAAGATGCTCGGGTGCACGCGGAGTGCCGACCTCATCCGGTTCATCGCGTTTCCCTCAGCCCTCCCCTCGGTCGCCGCGGGGATCCGGATCGCGACTGGCGTCGGGTGGATGTGCCTTGTTGCGGCAGAACTGTTCGGTGTCTCCAACAGCGGCCTTGGCATGAACCTGTGGCACTACTACGATCTCCACCAGATGGACGTCGTTGTCGTCTACATGATCCTGCTCGGCCTGATCGGCCTTGCCATCGACATGATCTTCCGCTACTGGATCGACCGGCACTTCCTCAAGTGGCGGACCGGGGAGGTGGCGTGATGGGCGACCTTGTCATCAACAACCTATGCCAGACCTTCCCCCGCGATGACGGGACCACCCTCTCTGCAATCGACGGGCTGGACCTTACGGTGCGGGACAAGGAGTTCGTCTGCGTGCTCGGGCCTTCCGGGTGCGGTAAGACGACGCTGCTGCGGATGATCGCGGGTCTGGACGCGGCGACCTCGGGCGAGATCCTGCTGGAGAACGAACGGATCGCCGGGCCGGACCCCCGGATCGGGATCGTCTTCCAGGAGTACTCCCTCTTCCCGTGGCGCACGGTGATCGACAACGTCGCGTTCGGACCCGAGATGAAGGGGATGGGAAAGGAGGAACGGTACCGGATTGCCGACAAGTATCTCGACCTTGTCGGCCTGCAGCAGTTTGCGAAGAGCTACCCGTCCGAGCTCTCGGGCGGGATGAAGCAGCGGGTCGCGGTCGCCCGGGCGCTCGCGCTCGATCCCGTCGTGCTCCTCATGGACGAGCCGTTCGGGGCACTCGATGCCCAGACCCGGAACATGCTGCAGCACGAGCTCCTCGGCATCTGGGAGAAGACCAAAAAGACGATCCTCTTCATCACCCACAGCGTGGATGAGGCGGTCTTCCTGGCGGACCGGATCGTCGTTCTCACCCCGCGGCCGGGCCGGGTCTGCGAGAGCATCGGGATCGACATGGCACGGCCACGCGACCGTACGAGCGTCGAATTCGCAAAGTTCCGCCGCCACGTCCTTGACCTGATCAACCAGCCGAAGTGCACGCTCCAGTAAGGTTTAATAGCCTCAATCTCCATTTTATTAAAGCAGTTTATTCGTGTACCGAAACGTATCCGGTTTTTGGATCGTTTTTTTCAGGTACCGTACCAGATTCACAGGAGCAGGACGACATGGTTCGAAAACCGGCAAAGATGTACCGGAACATCTCCAAGAAGGCGTACACCCGCCGCGAATATATGGGAGGGGTTCCGGGGAGCAAGATCGTACAGTTCGAGATGGGAAACCTTGCGCAGGAGTTCCCCACGCAGGTTGACCTCATCGTGAACGAGGCGTGCCAGATCCGGCACTCATCCCTTGAAGCAGCCCGCATCACCATCAACCGGCGTCTCCTGAAGGACGTAGGACGGGCCAACTTCCACTTCAAGGTCCGCGTCTTCCCGCACCATGTCCTGCGGGAGAACAAGCAGGCGACCGGCGCCGGTGCCGACCGTGTCTCGGAAGGCATGCGCCTCGCATTCGGCAAGGCTGTCGGGACCGCTGCCCGCGTCATGGCGGGACAGTTGATCTGCTCGGTCTTCACCTACCCCCAGTACCTCGAGAAGGTCAAGGATGCAGTGCGCCACGGCGGATACAAACTGCCGTCCCCTTCGCACATGAAGGTCTCCACCCTCAAGGTCTCCGGCAAGATTGTCGTCCCGAAGTTTGCCGAGGACAAGGCGGCGATCGCTGCGGCAGCAGCAGCGGCCGCGGCACCGGTTGAAGAAGCCGAGGCAGCCAAGGAAGCAGAGCCGGCAAAGGGAGCAGCACCGGCAAAGGGTGGCAAGGAAGCGGCGAAGGGAGCAGCCCCGGCCAAGGGCGAAGAGAAGAAAGGCGCCGCTGCACCTGCAAAGGAAGAGAAGAAAGGTGCCGAACACGCAAAAGGCGGCAAAGGCAAGAAATAATCGATCCCTCCCATTCTTTTTCATTCCCGTTTTTCCGATCCGTTTTCTGCAAGATTTTCTTGTCTCTCCTGCCACCCGGTTCGCTGCTCATCTCGTTGGCGGCCCGTAAAAACAGGAGGTAACATAAGCAAAGATATCCCAATACCGGGTGATATGGACCCTCCGGACGCGGGAAACGGGAAGACGGAGCCGGAATCCCCGGCAATCTGCCATGTGCCGGATCGCCCGATCACGGCAGGCATCAAGCGGGTCGTGCTCTTCATCGCGGTACTCGCGGGCTTCATCACCCCATTCGACGGCTCCGCCGTCAATGTCGCCCTCCCCACGATCGGTGCAGAGTTCCACATGGATGCGATCTCTCTCACCTGGGTCTCGACCGCATACCTCCTCTCCTCTGTCCTCTTCCTCGTCCCCTTCGGGAAGATCGCCGACATCTATGGCAGGAAGAAGGTTTTCCTCTGCGGGATCTCGGTCTTTGCCATCGCATCGCTCCTCATGACCATGGTTCCCTCCGCTCCTGCTCTTGTCGGCGTGCGGATCTTCCAGGGAATCGGCTCGTCCATGATCTTCGGGACGACCATGGCGATCCTGACCTCGGCCTATCCGCCGGGGGAGCGGGGAAAGGCGCTCGGGATCTACATCACCTCGGTCTACCTCGGCCTGACCCTCGGCCCCTTCATCGGCGGGATCCTGACCGAGTACCTCGGGTGGCGGAGCATCTTTGCCATCAACATCCCGATTGCCGCCTTTGCGATCCTCCTCGTCCTTTGGAAACTTGAAGGGGAGTGGGCGGAGTGCAGGGGAGAGACGTTCGATATCAAGGGATCCCTCCTGTACGGCCTCGCGCTGGTCACGGTCATGGTCGGTTTCTCCGAACTCCCTTCCGCGGGTGCGATCGCCCTCATTGGTATCGGCATCGCGCTTGCCCTTGCGTTCATCAGGTTCGAGCAGCGGCAGCAGTTCCCGGTCTTAAACCTGCGGCTCTTCTCGGAGAGCAGGGTCTTTTCTTTTTCGAGCCTCGCCGCCCTCATCAACTACAGTGCGACGTACGCGGTGTCGTTCCTCCTCTCTCTCGACCTCCAGTACACCAAGGATTTCTCGGCGGAGTATGCCGGGCTCGTTCTGATCGCGGCACCAGTCGTCCAGGCGGCAGTCTCCCCGGTCGCGGGCCGGCTCTCGGACCGGTTTGATCCCGGTGTGATCGCTTCCATCGGGATGGGAATTTCCGCGCTGGGACTCTTCTCTCTCATCTTCCTCTCTGAATCGACATCGATCCTGTATATTGTCGTGTCCCTCGCGATCCTCGGCCTCGGGTTCGGGCTCTTCTCGTCCCCGAACACGAATGCCATCATGAGCGCGGTGGAGAAACGGTACTACGGGGTCGCCTCGGGGATCGTGAGCACGATGCGGCTTTTGGGCCAGATGCTCTCGATGGGGATCGCGACCATGATCTTTGCCGTGGTTATCGGGAAAGTCGAGATCACCCCGGAGTACTATCCAGCCTTTCTCACGAGCGTGCACTACGCGTTCATCCTCTTTACGGGGCTCTGTATCGTCGGGATCTATGCATCCCTCATCCGGACGGAGCGGAAACAGCCGGAGAACGGCACCGGTACCTGACCGGATCTGTCCCGGCGGGCGGGGAAATCCCAAATCATTATCCGCCCGTTCCTCGTATCCTGTTCTGTTATGGATGCGTTTTCCGGACGGATCGCGGAAGCGGCCGAAAAAGCCCTCCGGGAGGCGGCAGTCTCCCTGCCCCCGGATGTCAAACGTGCCATCGCCCGGGCATCGGAGAGGGAGAGCAACCCGGTTGCGAAACGCGAGTACGCCAATATCCTGAAAAATATCTCGCTTGCCGAGGAACGTTGCGTCCCCCTTTGCCAGGACACCGGCGTCCCGGTCTTTTATGTAACCATTCCTCCGGATCTCCCGCTGACTTCCGGCATGTACGAAGCCATCGCCGAAGGTGTCCGCCAAGCAACGAGATCGGTCCCGCTGCGCCCGAACGTCGTGGACCCCCTCACCCGGCACAATACCGGCGACAACACGGGAGGCGGGATGCCGGTCATCCACGTCCGGCCGGGCGACCGGTTCACGCTCACGGTCCTCCCCAAGGGAGCCGGCGCGGAGAACAGTTCCCGGATAGCGATGCTCCTCCCTTCGCACGTGTACGGGATCGAGGGCTTCGTGGTCGAGACGATGCTCCAGGCCGAGGGAAGACCCTGCCCCCCGGTGGTCATCGGGCTCGGGATCGGCGGGACGTTCGACCATGCCGCAGCGCTTGCAAAGGAGGCCCTCCTCCAGCCGATCGACACGATGACCGATTACGAGCAGAAGATCTGCGACTCCGTCAATAAGATCGGGATCGGCCCGATGGGGCTCGGTGGGGACATCACGGCCCTTGCGGTCAAGGCAAAGACCGCGGCATGCCACACGGCGTCGCTCCCGGTCGCGGTCAACGTCCAGTGCTGGGCGAACCGGCATGCGACCGTCGAGGTGAAGCGGGCATGACAAAGCCGGTCCAGCTGAAGACCCCGCTCGGGGAAGAAGTCCTCTCGCTGCACGCAGGCGATGCGGTGGAACTCTCGGGGATCGTTTACACCGCACGCGACGAGGCGCACCTCCGGATGATGAAGGAGGGCATCCCGTTCGATCCGAAAGGGGCGGCGATCTACCACTGCGGGCCGGTGATCCATGACGGGAAGATCATCGCCGCGGGACCAACGACATCCGCCCGCATGAACGCCCTCTCCGGCTTCCTTATCGACGCAGGAGTCCGGGCACTCATCGGGAAGGGTGGCATGGATGCAACGGTCCGCGGGCAACTGAAAGGGCGGGCGGTCTACCTTGCGTTCACCGGGGGGGCTGCCGTCCTTGCCGCGTCCCGCATGACCCTGAAGGGAGTCTTCTTCGAAGACCTCGGGATGGCGGAGGCGGTCTGGGCAATCGAGCTTGACCATCTCCCGCTTGTTGTCGGCATCGATGCCCATGGCGGGGATCTCTTCGAGAAGGTCCGGGCAGGGGCGAAGAGGGAGTTTGAGAAACTGCAGAAAAAGAAGTGATAGTAGCAATTGGTTCTAACCATTTTACGATAATCAGTCCTTTACCGGAGGTTTCTTGCCGTATTCTCCAGGAATAATCACGACGATAGTCTCCCGCCCAGCGCGGCGCCTCGTCGGGCCGCGCGGCGGGCAGTCGGTTGATAAGAAAGTGAAAATGTTTTTTTATTTACTCCGTCGTAAAAAGGTTGATTGACGTATGGCTGATGATTAGTTTTTTTCTCCACGTATCATTTCTTAGGTTTAATAGGCAGGGGGGTCAAGGGGCGCACCCCTTGGGGAGCCTCCCCCTTTGGGGGAGTGAGGGGGTCACTGTCGCAGGATATCCAAAATTTCATTTGGCATAGGAAAATTTCCCAACTGCCTTATGGTTTGTAGTCAGTAACGATTCAATCTCTCCCCCCATATTTCCCGATAAATAGGTTTTTTTCATCCGGGCTGTCACATTATACGATAGGATAATTTTCATGAAGCTCGCCATCGACGAGATCCGGTGCAAGGGGTGTAACCTCTGTACAAAGGTATGCCCGTATAAAATTTTTAAGGAGGGGAAGAAGCCCAACCGGAAAGGGATCATCGTTCCCGAACTGGACCGGCCGGAGCGGTGCGCAAACTGCCGGCTCCAGAAACTCTACGGGCGGCGCCTCTGCGGGGTCTGCGAGCTGACCTGCCCCGACCAGGCCATCCACTGGATCGAAGAGGAGCCGTACGAACCGCACAAGGTGGCGATTGAATATTGACGCGGACTGAATTCTGGCAGGGAAACACGGCGTGCGCGGAGGGGGCGCTCGCGGCCGGCTGCACGTTCTTCGGCGGGTACCCGATCACGCCGTCGACCGAGATCGCCGAACACATGGCGGCAAAGCTCCCGAAGAAGGGCGGGGTCTTCATCCAGATGGAGGACGAGATCGCGAGCATGGCATCCATCATCGGTGCCTCGTGGACCGGTGCCCGGTCGATGACCGCAACGAGCGGGCCCGGGTTCTCGCTGATGATGGAGAACATCGGGTTTGCCGCAATGACCGAGACGCCCTGCGTTGTCGTGAACGTCCAGCGGGGCGGCCCCTCCACCGGCCAGCCCACTATGGGGGCGCAGGGTGACATGATGCAGTGCCGGTTCGGCTCGCACGGGGATTATTCGGTGATCGCCCTCTGCCCCTCCAGCGTGCAGGAGATGTACGAACTCACGGCAAAAGCCTTCAACCTGGCGGACCGGTATCGCGTCCCCGTCTTCCTGATGGCGGACGAGATCGTCGGCCACATGCGGGAGAAGATCCTTATTGCGGACTCGGTAGAGAAGATCCCAAGAAAGGAACTGGAGAAAGGCGTTCTCCCCTTCAAAGCGGGAGACGACCTGATCCCCGGTTTCGCGACGTTCGGGAAAGGGCATCATGTCCACGTGACCGGTCTCACGCACGATGAACGGGGCTACCCGTGCGCGACGAACACAAAGCTGCACCACAACCTCGTGAAAAGGCTCGTTGACAAGGTGGAGAATGCCCGGCACGATCTCGCGGATTTTTCCGTCATCAACCCTGACGCAGCGGAGGTCTTCATCGCGTACGGGGCGCCGGTCCGTGCCGTGCAGCAGGTGCTCCATGACCGTCCCGGTCAGGACATCGGGTTCCTGCAGATCCGGACGGTCTGGCCGTTCCCCGATTTCGCGCTCGCCCGGTTTAAAAATGCACGCCGTTTCCTCGTGCCCGAGCTGAACTTCGGGCAGATTGCCCGGGAGATCGAGCGGCACGTGAAGGTGCCGGTCGTCTCAATCCCCAAGCTGGGCGGGGACCTGCACCTCCCGCGGGAGCTGACCGCAGTGCTGGAGCGTGGCCTATGACGTTCGAGGACTGGTTCCGGAAGGACCGGCTCCCCCATATCTTCTGCGCCGGCTGCGGGAACGGGACGATCATCAACTGCACGCTCGCTGCCGTCGACCAGATGGGCTGGAAGAAGGAGGAGACGGTCTTTGTCTCGGGGATCGGGTGCTCCTCGCGGGCGCCGGGATACATCATGACCGATTCCCTGCACACGACACACGGGAGGGCGCTCGCGTTTGCCACCGGCGTCAAGATGGCGAACAAGAACCTCCACGTGGTCGTCTTCACCGGAGACGGCGACCTTGCCGCGATCGGCGGCAACCACTTCATCCACGCCTGCCGGCGGAACATCGACCTTACGGTCGTCTGCATGAACAACCAGATCTACGGTATGACCGGCGGGCAGGGGAGCCCGACAACCCCCCTGAAATGCCTTTCGACGACAACCCCCTACGGGTGCGCAGAACCGCCGTTCGACCTCTGTGAGCTCGCCATCGCGGCAGGTGCGAACTACGTCTCCCGCTGGACATCGTACCATGTCAAGGAGCTGGAGAAGGCGGTGCTTGCCGGGCTCCAGACGCCCGGCTTCTCGTTCATCGAGGCGATGACCCAGTGCCCGACAGCGTTCGGCCGCCGGAACAAGTTCCGGCAGGTTATCGACCATGTCGAGTACCTGAAGGCGCACTCCCTCTTAAAGGCAAAGAGGGACCGCCTTTTTGAAGAGGGAAAAGAGATCCCCCCGGACATGTTCGTTGTCGGGGAACTGATGCGCAGGAACCGGCCGGCGATGGGGGTCCTGCCATGAGGCACGAGGTCAGGTTCTCGGGATTCGGCGGGCAGGGGATCATCCTCTCGGCAGTCATCCTCGGGCGGGCTGCCGTGATGTATGACAACAAGCACGCGGTGCAGACGCAGGTCTATGGCCCGGAGGCCCGGGGCGGAGCATCGATGAGCGCGGTGATCATTGACGACGAACCGATCCTCTTCCCCAAGGTTACGAACCCGGACATCTTCGTCATCATGTCGCAGGAAGGGTTCGAGAAGTACGGTACGGATGCACCCGCATCTGCGGTGATGGTGCTGGACTCGTCCCTCGTCCATTCCCGGCCGGACTGCAGGTACTACGAGATCGCCGCGACCCGGGAAGCAAAGCAGACGCTCGGGAAGGATATTGTCGCAAACATCGTGATGCTCGGGGCGCTCGTGAGATCGACCGGGATCGTGAGCGTTGCGGCCCTCGAGAAGGCGATCCTCGATTCCGTTCCGAAAGGGACCGAGGCGCTGAACACGAAAGCGATGAAGAAAGGCATCGAGCTTGCGGAAGCGGTTATGAAGAACGGGGAGAAGAAGGCATGAAGTTACGCGAATACGAGGCAAAGAAGGTATTGAAGGATGCCGGGATCCCGGTGCCTGCCGGTTTTTTGATCCGGGCAGCAGACGAACTTGCCCCTCACCTCGATGCGCTGGGGGACGCGATCGTGGTAAAAGCGCAGGTGGATGTCGGCGGAAGGGGGAAGGCCGGCGGGATCCTGATGGCGGACAGAACGACCGCCGTGGCAACTGCCCGGGACCTTTTCAGCAGGGAGATCAAGGGATTTCCGGTAAAGGAGGTCCTCGCCGAGCAGCGGCTCGATATCCGGAAGGAGTACTATCTCTCGATCACCGTCGACCGGTCCGCAAAGCAGCCGCTCATCCTCTTCTCGGATGCCGGGGGCGTCGAGATCGAGACGACGGCACAGGAGAATCCCGGTGCGATCCGGCGGGTGAGAGCGCTTCCCCTCCTGCGGGATCTCCCTCCCTTCATGCTCCGCGAGCTTGCGGGGAAAGCCCCGAAAGAGGTCATGCCGGTCATCAATAAGCTCTACCGGGTCTTCGCTGACAGGGACGCGCTGCTCGCGGAGATCAACCCGCTGGTCGTCACCCCGCAGGGCGTCTTTGCAGCCGACGCCAAGATCATCGTGGATGACAATGCTCTCGCACGCCAGGGGATTGCGGTCAACCGGGACCTCTCCGAGCGCGAGCGGGAAGCGGAGAAGCATGGCTTCTCGTACGTGGAGCTCGGGGGGACCATCGGGGTGATCGGGAACGGCGCCGGGCTCACGATGTCGACGCTCGACCTCATCGAGTACTATGGCGGCAAGGCTGCGAACTTCCTCGATGTCGGGGGCGGGGCCGAGAGCGAGCGCGTGAAAAACGCGGTCCGGCTCGTTGCAAGCGTCCCCACTGTCAACGTCATTGTCGTGAACCTGCTGGGCGGGATCACCAAGTGCGACGAGGTCGCAAAGGGGATCATCGCCGCGGGGATCTCCCAGAAAGTGATCGTCCGGCTCGCCGGCACCAACGAGGCGGAAGGGCGCCGGCTCCTCTCGGAGAAAGGCTACGAGATGCTGGACACGATGGACCTTGTGGTTAAAAAAGCAGTGGAGGTCGCGGCATGATCTACGGCGACCAAAAGACCGGCATCCTCGTGCAGGGTGCGACCGGGAAGCAGGGCGAGTTCCATATCGGGCTGATGAACGAGTACGCCAGGAAGGTCGGCGGAAGGGGCGTCGTTGCCGGGGTAACCCCGGGCAAGGGCGGGCAGCAGGTCCACGATGTTCCGGTCTACAATACCGTCAGGGAGGCCATGCACGACCATGACATCGGTGCGGCGGTCATCTTCGTCCCCGCGGGAGCTGCTGCGGATGCGATCATGGAAGAAGCGGATGCCGGTATCGAAACGATCGTCTGCATCACCGAGCATATCCCGGTCCATGACACGATGAAGGCGATCGCGTACGCCAGGATCAATGGCGCGTCGGTGATCGGTCCGAACTGCCCCGGCCTCCTCTCGCCCGGCGAGGTCAAGATGGGGATCATGCCGGCCCAGCTCTACAGCAGGGGCAGTGTGGGGGTCATCTCCCGGTCCGGCACGCTGACGTACGAGGTCGTCGACGAACTGACCCGGGCCGGCATCGGGCAGAGCACGGTTGTCGGGATCGGCGGCGACCCGGTTATCGGGCAGACCTTTGTCGATGTGCTTGCACGGTTCGAGGAAGACCCGCAGACAAAGGCAGTCGTCCTCATCGGGGAGGTCGGCGGAAACCTCGAAGAGGAAGGTGCGAATGCGACCGATCTCCCGATCGTCGCCTACATCGCAGGAAAGTCGGCTCCCCCGGACAAGAGGATGGGGCATGCCGGGGCGATTGTCGAGGGTGGTGAGGGCGATGCCCGGTCCAAGATTGCCCGCCTCCAGAAGAACGGGGTGCCGGTAGCATCCCGGGTCTCCGAGATCCCTGCCATGGTGAAAGAATTGTTCTGCGGCTGCTGATTCACCCCCGTGCAGCGGTCCCGGACCGGCTCCCCTTTTCCCGCCAACGTTTTCTCGCCCCGCTGGCACCTTCCAAACGATTATATCCGGGACAACCCCCATATCCGGCTGTGCGGGAATGTCCGGATCTTCGGAATTCCCCTCGGGAGCCTGTAATGGGTACCACCGGCATCACCAACCAGCGGGTCGCCGAAGTCCTCTACGAGATCGCCGACCTGCTGGAGACAAAAAGCGTCCGGTTCAAACCGATCGCGTACCGGAAGGCCGCAAAGGCGGTTATGGACCTCCGGGAAGATATCGGGACGGTGACCAACCGTGGCGATCTCGAAACGATTCCGGGCGTCGGTGAGCATATCGGGGCAAAGATCCACGAGCTGGTAACGACCGGGAACCTCCCCTACCTCGAGAGCCTGCGGAAGGAGATCCCCGAGGGGCTCGTCGAGCTTGCAGGGATCGAGGGGATCGGTCCGAAACGGGCGACGCTCCTGAACCGGGAACTCGGTATCAGCGACATCCAGGGCCTTGAGGAGGCCGCAAAGGCGGGGAAGATCCGCACCCTCCCCGGGTTCGGCGAAAGGAGCGAACAGAAACTCCTCCACGCGATCCGCCTCAGGCAGGAATCGAAGGGACGTTTCCTGCTCGGGGACATCCTCCCGGTTGCCGACGAGATCGTCCGGCAGCTTGCCTCCCACCCTTCCGCCCGTCAGGTGACCATCGCCGGCTCAGCCCGCCGGCGGAAGGAGACGATCGGCGACCTCGACCTCCTCGCAACCTCCCCGGAACCGGAGGGGGTGATGGACCTCTTCTCCACGCTTCCGGCCGTACGCAGGATCGTCGGGAAAGGTCAGACCCGGAGCACGGTTGTGCTGGCGTCCGGGCTCCAGGTTGACCTGCGGGTCGTCGCGGAGGCGAGTTTCGGGGCCGCCCTCCAGTACTTCACAGGATCAAAAGACCACAATATCGCCCTCCGCCGCAGGGCGTCGGAGAAGAACTGGCGGCTGAACGAGTACGGGCTTACCGACCTTGCCGACGGGCGCGTGGTCGCGGGGAGCAGCGAGGAGGAGGTGTACCGGGCGCTGGGTCTCCTGCTCATCCCTCCCGAGCTCCGCGAGAACCGCGGCGAGATCGAGGCAGCGGAGGAGGGGACGCTGCCCGCACTCGTGGGGTATGATGCGGTGAAGGGAGACCTGCGGGTGCGGTCGTCCTGGAGCAGCGGGTCCCTGCCCCTGACAAAGATCGCCATTGCTGCCAAGGAGATGGGGTACTCCTACCTTGCGGTCTGCGACCACGCGAAGGATGCAGGGATTCCCCGCGGGCTGACTGCTGAGGATGTCGCGACACAACAGAAGGAGATCGAGGGGATCAACCGGGTGCTGGATGATTTTTCGATCCTTTCGGGGATCGAGTGCTCCATCATGCATGACGGAAAACTTAACCTGCCTTCTTCCGTGCTCGACGACCTCGACATCGTCATTGCCGGTATCCACACGGGTTTTTCTTCGCCGGAGAAGGAGATGACCCGCCGCCTGGTTGCGGCGATCCATAACGATTCTGTCGATGTCCTTGCCCACCCGACGGGGCGGATTATCGGGAAGCGGGACCCGGTCCAGGCGGACATCTCCGCGGTCTCCTATGCGGCGGCCGCGACGGGGACGCTCCTCGAGATCGATGCCTGCCGCAACCGGCTGGATCTCACGGACGAGAACTGCCGGCTCGCAAAGGAACGGCATGCACGGTTCTCGATCGGGACCGGTGCCCGTAACGCCGGGGAGCTGCAGGACATGCATCTCGGGATCGCGACCGCCCGCCGGGGCTGGCTGGGAGCTGCCGATATCGCCAATACGCTTCCGGAGAAGGACCTCCGTACCCTCCTGGGACGATGATCTCCCCGCGTCCCCGGGCTTTTTTCAGGCTTCGTCTCTTTCGCGGACTTTTCCGGCAGTTGCGAGGTAGATGACGAACTGTTCAACGCCGTCGATCCCAAGAAGCGCTGCCATCGCCTCGTCGTCATATGCGGCGATCGCGCAGACCCCGCATCCCACCGCTTCTGCGGCGAGGTAGAGGTTCTGGCAGATGTGGCCGGCGTCCTTGTGCAGTTCCCGGTATCCCCGTTCGCTGTACCGCCAGGTCATCCGGTACGGGACCGCCACCCAGAGGAAGACGACGCCCGCATGGAGGACGAACTGCTGACCCAGACTTGCCTCCATGATCCGGACCAGGAGTGCTGGATCCAAATCAACCTCCTGGACCCGGTGGGAGAGGGCGAGGTACCGGTACAGGCCGGCCGGGAGGCCTTCGACATCGTTGACCAGGAGATACGTCTCGATGGCATGCCGTGCCACGGCAGAAGGGACGGTGCGGAATGTCGCATATGTTCCTGCGACCCGCTGGACGCCCTGCGTGCACCAGAGCAGGAACGCGAGTTCCGCTAGGGTGAGCGGTGCCCGCACGTACGCCCGTACGCTCCGCCGGTTTTCGATGGCAGTCCGGAGATCGAGCGGGGGGATCTGCAGGGACGCCGGTTCCGGGAGATCGATGATCCTCCCCGCAGGATTTGGCGGGAGCTCAAGAGGCGGCTGGGGCAGGTCCCTCTCCTGGTCGGACCGGGACAGGTACCGGTACTTCGTCTTCTCCATGAACTCCCGGCCTGCCCCGGTCCCTGCAGGCACGCCTTTTTCTGCCATACGTACGACTCATGGCGCGGGGTAAAAGGTTTTTCGTTGGCCGGTGTTGCCTGAAACCATCCTTTCATGGGATCCCGTGCTGAACCTGCAGGCAGGTCCTCCATGAAACCTTTGTTCATCGCTGCAGTGCTCCTGGCCTGCGCCGCGATCATCGTCGCAGTGATCCTGTTCGTCCCGCAGTCCGTTCCCGGGACACCCGGACAACCCATCATCCCCGGGGGCCCGGACCAGCTTCCCGCAGTCGAGATCCGGGAGTACGAGGGGCAGGACCTCTCGTCAGTGAACGACTTTCGGGAGAACTCCATCCGGGGCCCCCAGCAGGTCAACATCTCGGATTACCGGCTCCGGGTCACCGGGCTCGTCTCAACCCCCCGCGTTTATACGTATGACGAACTGCTGGAAGAGTACCCGAATTACACCAAAGTGGTGACCCTCTTCTGCGTCGAGGGGTGGGATGCGACCATCCTCTGGCAGGGGATCCGGGTTGAGGACATCATCGCGGACGCGGGGCCGGACCCCTCCGTGACAACCGTCATCTTCCGGGCGAGCGACGGCTATTCGACGTCGCTCCCGCTTGATTACATCACCAGCCGGGACATCCTCATGGCCTACCGGATGAACAATGTCACGCTCCCCGCCGAGCGGGGATACCCCTTCGAACTCGTGGCGGAGGAGAAGTGGGGGTATAAATGGATCAAGTGGATCACGGAGATCGAGCTGACCTCAGATTCGAATTACCGGGGGTACTGGGAGCAGCGGGGATATTCAACGACCGCGGATCTCGACAGGAGTTTCTTTGTTGACTGACGGGACCGATGAACGGTCAGCCCGGAACGATCATCTTTTTTGTCATTGAGATCATCCACCGGCGGTTCAGGAACAGGTGGAAGATCACGAGGCACCCGAGAACGAGTCCCGCCCAGTCATGGATGTCGCTGACGACCGCGAGCGGGAGAACGACAAAGGTAAGGCCCAGGACCCGGAACAGAAGCGTGAATTTCAACAATCCGGTACCGAAGCTTATGAGGAATACGATCCCCATCAGGAGATCGGTGATCCAGCGGATAACCTGCAGGTCCATGTGTATCCATCCCGGGAAAAGGTTCCGTGCGATGAGCACTTAACCGTGGGGGATGTGACAGGGAGTCTGAGGGAATGGATGAAAACGGAACCGGGGTATGAATGTCCCCGAAAACCCAAAAAAACCATTCGTACTCCGGACGCCCCGGTCGGAACCCCCCAGGTCGTGCAGGATCACGCGGGATCCTGGAAAGTTTGGGCGGATCCCGCTCGATCCCGCCCGTCGCGCCCGGCAGGAAGGGCACCCCTGAATCGAGACCGGAATATCCCTCTAGACTGGATTTCCGTGTCGCATCCGACATGTATGTATAAGAGGGAGACCTGATATCCCGATCAGCGGTTCCTCCGTTCCGGAACCTGGAATGCGGGCGGCCCCCATGAACAAGAATTCACCCGGTGAACCATCCTCTTTTCCGGGTGGTTCATTCCTCCTCCGGAAGAAACCTCTTCTGCCGCTCATCCGGGAATGCTCGGTCCGGGGCCTCCTGAAACGCGTGCTCTCCCCCTTCGAACTCCTGCTCCTTGGCATCGGTGCGACGGTCGGCGCCGGGATCTTTATCGTGACCGGGGTTGCTGCGGGGGACTACGCGGGCCCGGCGGTTATCATCTCCTTTGCCATCTCGGGGATCGTCGCGGTCTTTGCCGCGATGTGCTACGTGGAACTTGCGTCGATGATCCCGTGCGCCGGCAGCGCCTACACGTACGCGTATGCCGGGCTCGGCGAGGTCTTTGCGTGGATCATCGGCTGGGATATGATCCTTGAGTACTCGTTCTCCATCTCCGCGGTGGCAGCCGGGTGGTCCGGGTATATCGCTTCCCTCACATCCGGGGCCGGCGTACCGTTACCATCTGCCCTCGTCAACCCGTACGGCGTGAGCGGGGGTATCGTCAACCTGCCTGCGGTCCTCGTCATTCTTTTCATCACTGCCCTCCTCATCCTCGGCGTCCGGCAGAGTGCTGCGGTCAACTCCCTGATCGTGCTTGTCAAGATCGGCGCCATCCTGCTCTTCCTGTTCCTTGCTGTACGGCACATCGATGCTGCCAACTACACGCCGTTCATGCCGTACGGGTGGAACGGCGTCATGGCGGGGGCGGCGGTCGTCTTCTTCGCCTACATCGGGTTCGACGCGGTGACGACCGCCGCCGAGGAGACGGAGAACCCGAGACGCAACCTCCCGATCGGGATCATCGGTTCGGCGCTCATTGTCATGGTCCTTTACGTTGCCGTGGCAGTTGTCCTGACCGGCATCGTCCCGTACACCTCCCTCCACAATAACGGTGCCCCCATCTCCTATGCCCTCGGGGCGATCGGGATCCCCTGGGGATCCGCGCTCGTTTCCGTCGGGGCAATCGCCGGCCTGACCTCGGTGCTGATCGTCACCCTGTACGGGCAGACCCGGATCTTCTTTGCCATGGCCCGCGACGGGCTGCTGCCATCATTCCTTGCATATGTCCACCCGGTCTTCCGCACACCGGTGACGGTCACGCTGATCACGGGGGCGGTGACTGCCCTCATCGCGGGGCTCCTCCCGCTGGGGATCATCGTCGAGCTGGTCAACATCGGGACCCTCACCTCATTCATGATCGTGGCGGTCATCGTCCTCGTGCTCAGGAGGACGGATCCGGACGCCCCGCGGGCATTCCGTACCCCACTCGTTCCCGTTGTGCCCGTTCTCTGCGTCATCTTCTGCCTGACGCTCGCCACCTTCCTCCCTGCCGTAACGCTCCTCCGGTTTCTCGTCTGGCTTATCGTCGGACTTGTGGTCTACTTCCTGTACGGGCGGTACCACAGCATGCTTGCCCAAAAAACGTGAAAGGTTTCCCCTGTGACATCCTGGTTCCGGGAATATTCATGTCCGACAATTCCGGCTCCGGTATACGATGGCTGCAGCGGGGCAGACCTCCGTACATCTGCCGCAGAGGTAGCACTCCCGCCGGGAATCATTCTCCCCTGCACAACCTGCCGGGCAGACCTTCTCGCACTTTTTGCACCGGATGCAGCCGCCGGTCCGTTCAAGGTGGTACCTGCCGAAGTGCGCAGCTGCCGAAAACAGGAGGCCGAACGGGCAGGCAGCCCTGCAGAACGGGCGATAGACTATGGTTGCCAGTGCAAGGATGACGAGGAAGATGGCGGACCACACCGAGAGCGTGAGCGTGAAGAGATCGTATGCGCCGAAAAGGCCGATGAGATCGATGGAGTATAGCGCAGCAAAGATTGCGGCGATAAATACGGCAATCCGGATCCCTTCCAGGGTACGGGGGCCCGGAACCCTGACCTTCTTGACCGGCACGCAGGAAGTGAGTTCCTGGACTGAACCGACCGGGCAGATGTGGGCGCAGAATGTCCTGCCTTTAAGAAATGCGAGCACGAGGATCAGGAGGATCGCGAGGGCACCGAACGATACGACCTGTGTCCCGAGCGCGAGCCCCAGAATCGCCGCAAATTCCGCCGGCATGATGAGGACGGACAGAACAAATCCGAAGATCGTGCTCATGGCTGAAATGACGAGCACAATCTTTCGGGATACCACTCCGTGGTGCCACAGGTACGCGGCGAGGATCGATCCTCCGAGGAGATAGATGACCCCGAAGATGGATCCCATGCCGCTCCCTGTCTCTCCCATGAGGAGGTAAGCAGCAATCCCGGATATCCCTAGGGAGATCCAGGCGGAGAGGGCAAGGGCGGGACCGCTCTCTTTGAGGTCGCTGCCGGCTTTTCCTGAGCGGAACGTGCGGTAGAGTATCACGCAGAGGAGGGCGAACAGGAGAACGCCGATGACGGGAGCGAAGTGCTGGATGGTGCCGGCCAGTCCCGCATCCAGGGAGGAGGAGACCGCCGTCGTTCCCGGAGATCCGCTGCCGGATACCAGGGCGGATACTGACGGAGAGGTCGTTGTTGCAGGGGTCTGCCCCGTACCGGATCCCGGTGATGCAGACCGCGTATAATCGCAGACACTGTTGGCATCTGCATCGGTGAAGAGGAAACATTTGCCGGGAGAGGGGCAGCCGCCTTTTCCCTTCGGGCAGACTGCTGCGCATGCCGGATACGCAAGCCCCGCCGCACCAATAATGCCGGCGAGGATACGGATTGCGCGGTTGTTGAAGTTCACAGGTATTTTCCGATATGCCAGGTTCCTGTTTGTTCTTTAGTAATATAAACTTTACAATAAGGACAATATATTTAACAATTGCAGAAAAGTGCCACGCCTTCGACTCGGAATCGCCGTCACAACTTTTCCAGCGTCATCCTCAGCGACGCTTTCAGCAGTGATATGAACTGTTCCCGGTCGATCGCCCCCGCAACGTGCCGGTCGAGCACCATGATCCGGTCTGCCCGGGCGATCAGGGTGTCCGCGGAGCACGCGGCAAAGAGGAGCGTGGTACTACCGTTCCTCAGCCTGCCCCTGGCGAGAAGTTCAGCAAGCGGTGTCACGTCCTCGCTCTGGAGGCAGCTCTTCATAAGCAGGTTGGGAGCGGACCGGTCCTCATCGATGATCAGGATCGGGGCCCTGCGGGAGAATGCCCGCTGTACCTGGGATGCCATGGTCATTGAACCGCTGCCCATGCCGTAGGCAGCTTTCACCGTGCCGCTCATGCCGGGCGGGAGCGCTGCAAAGAACATGCTCACGTCTGCTCCGGTGAGCTGGCAGTTCATCGCCTCTGCGATCTCGATCCCCCGGACCGTCACGATTCCCTCGCGCCCGTCGCCACCGGCATGGTCGTCCATCCCCGCGACGATCCCCGTAAGAAAGGTCGTCTTCCCCTGGGCGTTGGAACCCGTGACAGCGAAGACTTCGCCTTTACGGATCCCGAGACCCGTCACCGTTTCATTACTCGCCGGAAGCTCGAGCTCAATGGGAGAGAGTCCGGCCGGGCAGGAGAAGGGGACGTTCGTTCCGTCTTTTGACCCGGCGATCCGAAAGAAGCTCCGGTTCCGGGTGTACCCGCGTGCCGGCCGGGAACCATCCGCGACAAATGCGACGAGCCCGAGCGCCGGGAGGCTCTGGCGGAGGAGTTTCTGGTCGAGCGATCGCTCCCATCCTTCCGCGAGGAGCCGGTCCGGGACTTTTTCGATCACCATTGCTGCTGCCGCGAACAGGGCATGCAGGGCATCAAGGATCTTCCGCTCACCGGACCCCTGACCATCCGGCGGGCAGGGAAGGGCCCCCCGTACCAGGAGATGGATACCCTCTCCGTCGATGAAGTTCCGTGCATCGGCATGCCAGAGGTGCGCACCGATCGCGTCATCGGAATGGATCACCGTATACGGTTCTACGGTTGCATCGTAGCGGGAAGGGAACCGGGTGCCTGCGCCATACAGCGGGGCGAGTGACGGTGTCTGCCGGGCTCTCTGCTTGATCTGTTCTATGAGGACCTGGACTGCCCCGTCGGAGCCATTCCTGTCCGGCCCAATCTCCTCTGCCGTGCTGCGGGAGAAGAGGACCGGAAAGGAGAAGAGCAGGGCGTCGCGATCGAATGACGGGGCCAGGTAGGTTGTAACCCCCGGCACGATGTGGCGGCGGTCGATGGAGAAGGCGGGGCCCGAGCAGTCACGTATCACGTTTGAACAGCAGGCATCAAGGGCCGGGCGATCCATGCACGCATATTTGCCGCCAGTCATAAAAAGGCAGGGTTACCCATTCCGGTATTTTATCTTCCGGTGCGTTGAAGGATCCGGAACTGTTCCATGAGCATGAAAACCGATAGGAAAACCGATCATACGCTCCCCGTCCCCCCACACCTCCTTGACCGGGCCTGCGATGCGATCTGCCGCGCTGCAGGCAGGATACCGTCCGATCAGGAAGGGGCCCGTATGACCCGCGATCTCGTTGCCGCCGCCATGGAAGAACTCAATGCGGAGGCGACCCGGACGCTCGCCCTCGCCGCGAGGGCGTCTGCTGACGGGAAGGTCCTCGTTGACGGGCTTGACCGCCACCTCGTGCTCAGGGGATTTTCCGTACCCGGCAGCGCGAATGTCGCAGCGGTCCTGATCCGATCCGGTATTGCCGGGCGGGCATCGGTCCCGGACCGGCGTTCCCGCCGGTTCCTGCCCGCCGTGCGGCTCAATGCACCGTGGACATGGACGATCGCAGGGGAAGAGGACGGATACGGCGTTCTCCCGCTGGTGGCGGGGTATGACAACGCCGGATCACCGCCATGGACGTCGCTCTGCCCGGTCTGCCGGAACGGGAGGCTTGTCCCGGTCAGCGGAGAGCAGCTCTTCGGGATATCGCCGACGGATTTCCTCTCCTGCACATCCTGCGCTGCCAAGTTCGTGCCCGGCACCGGAACATTCCGTCTCGTATCGGTCGGCGGGAGGCGCGATCCGGAATGGCTGAGACTTCTGAACAAGGCATATACTCCTGAAGATTGGCAGCAGATAGCCCGTGCAGGCAGCCCCGGAACGATCGCCGGCGTCCCGGGCAGGGACCCAGGGAAACCCGGCGTCATGAACGCGGGCACCGGTCGTACGGAACGGGAATCCTTCGCGATCGATATCGGGAACCGGACGCTCTACTTCGCCCGGATCCCGGTGAAGGTTTACCAGAAGGCCGGCGACGATTGTTTTCAGAGGCGCCGCGATACCCTCCGGACAATCCTTGACCTGCCCGCATTTGCTTCCGTGCGGGATAGTGCCGGATCGAAATACGGGCCGTATCTCGACACTCCCGTCGGATTTTTCCTCTCGGAACTGAAAGCCCGGGGCGACCCGGTCTACCGCAGGTTCCTGCATGCCTATGGGGACAATGCATTCTGTTCGTTCAGGGCGGAAAAATCCCCGCTCCTCTCCCGTCGCGGGGTCTACGTGGTCGCTGCCGGGCCGGAGGTGCTTGCTGCCGGTGCAGCGGTCGGCACCTTCAAAGAGACAATCGATGACCTGCTGGGGAGGATCCCGCCGGAAGCCTGTTTCCTCGACGGGGATCCGGAACGCTGCAGGATCAATGCCCTGCTCTGCCCCCCCCGTCCCCGTTCCGGATTGTATGTTCACCCAATCGATGATGAGTGCGAGATCACCCGGGTCGCGACCCTGATCTCCACGGGGATCATCCGGACCGTGCACCAACAGGAAACCCCATGATGCTTTTATTTAGATCAGAGAGTTTTTCTGATCCCAGTGCTGACATAATAGATACCTGTCAGGGAACCTGAGGCCGGGGAACAAGCATGAAGTGCCCACATTGCGGAATTGAGATACGCGATTCAATGACGGAATGTATGTACTGCGGCGGGAAAATTCCGCAGCGGAAAGGCACGCCTCCCCCCGTTGCAGGAAAAGCTCCGGAGATCGGGGCCCGGGGAAGCCCTGCATCAGCGAAACGGCCTGCCGGAGTCGATGAAGGTTCCGGCGAAGAGGAAGAACCCGGCCTCTCCGCATTTCTCCAGCCGGGCGAGCAGATCCTGATTGGTTCCCTGAGCGTCTCGGTCAAGAAATTTTTCTTTCATGCGTACCTGACAAACCAGCGGATCTTCCTCATCGATACCCAGGAGAAGAAACTCAAGGTCACTGCAAAGGACATCCCCCTTGCAACCATCTCGGGCAGCATCGTCGAGATGTCGGAGAGCTCGGATCCCGTTCTCGTGCTCTCGATCCGGTCCGCGGATGACGAGGTCAAGACCATGAAGCTCGTCTTCACCGGCAACGGCCTCGACCGCTCCGCTGAGGCTGACGAGTGGATCGAACTGCTGAACGAACAGATCCAGCCCGGGAAACCGAAGAAGCCTGTACGGCGGTCTTCCGGGCCCCGGCCGGAAGAACAGGAACCGGAACCGGCCGGGGAGGAAGAAGAGGAGGCGCCTGCCCCCGCCCGGAAACCCCAGGTTATCCGGCAGGAGCTCCGTCCGATACGAAAGCCGGTCAAGGATCACGAGAAGCAGCCGCCGGTAAAGCGGCTCCTCCCGGTCTACCAGGCACCCTCTGACGAGGAGATGGAAGACCTCCCGCCCCAGCCCAAACCGGTCTCCCGCCCCCCGGCAGCCGATGAAGGTTCCCGTGCTCCCCCGGCTGTCCGCGAGATCCCCCCGTCGCGGGAGCAGGGGATGAAGCCGGTGAGGAAGGTCGAAGTCCAGTCAGCGATGAAGACCGCTCTGCGGGGTGCGATACCCGCAGCACGATCCCATGGCGAACGGCCAGGCGTCGCAGTACCAAAACGCCCGGTCCAGGTCCAGGCATCGCCGGAACCGGCCCGACCGGAACCTGAAGAAGAGGAGACGGCGGCTCCCGCCGGACGCGGGATCGAGGGAGAGGAAACGGCCGGCCCGGTCTTCTGCCAGAACTGCGGCAAGAAACTGCCGGTTGCAGCAAACTTCTGTCCCGGGTGTGGAGCGAAGATCGGGGTGGCGAAGGAGCGGCCGGTCCGGCCCCCCCAGAAGAGCGAAAGGAGACCTGAAGAGACCGTTCCCGAAAAGGAGCCGGAAGAGACACCCCGCCCTGCACGGCCTCCCATCAAGAAAGCGCCGAAAGGCAGCGAGATGACGATCCTCCACAAATTCCTGCGGCGCTGAGGCATCGTTCCCCCCCGTTCCCTTTTCTCCTTCTGTTGTTCTCCCCGGTACGGCAACCGTTATAAGACTTCCAGTCCCTTGTTATAGTACGACTGAGTAACCACCTGAGGAACATGATGAAACGCGCTATCAGAGTCGAAGCATTGGACCAGATCCCTCTGGAAAAACAGCAGATTGAGCTCGTTGAACGCAAATGCCTCGGCCACCCGGATAGCATCGCTGATGGAATTGCGGAATCGATCAGCCGGGCGCTGTGCAGGGAATACCTTGACGAGTTCGGGGTGATCCTTCACCACAACACCGACCAGGGGGAGGTCGTCGCCGGGGAATCGATGCCGAAGTTCGGCGGGGGGAGAGTGCTCCGGCCGATCTTTGTCTTAATCGACGGTCGGGCGACAAAACAGTTCAATAACGTCGCCATTCCGGCCGACACCATCGCGGTGGAAGCGACCCGGAAATATTTCAAGACCCATTTCAGGACCCTCAACCTCGACCGCGACATCATCATGGACGTTCGCCTCGGCACGGGCTCGACCGATCTCCGCGACGTCTTCAAGCCGAAGAACGGGAGGATCCCCCGTGCGAATGATACCTCGTTCGGGGTCGGCCATGCGCCGTTCTCCGACGTTGAGAACATCGTGAGAGGGGTGTCCGATTCCATCGACGACAAGCTCCGGCCGAAATACCCGGCAATCGGGCAGGACGTCAAGATCATGGGGCTCCGCGACGGGAACACCATCACCCTGACCATCGCCTGCGCCATTGTCGACAAGTATTGCGCTGACATCGAACAGTACTCGGAGTATATGGCGATCCTGAAAGATCATATCACGAAGGTTGCGCAGAAACAGACAAAACGCAAGGTCGCTGTCCACGTCAACACCGGTGACGACATCAAGAACGGGAGCGTTTACTTAACCGTCACCGGGACATCTGCCGAGATGGGTGACGACGGATCGGTAGGGCGGGGCAACCGGTGCAACGGCCTTATCACCCCCAACCGCCCGATGAGCATGGAGGCAACCAGTGGCAAGAACCCGATCAACCACATCGGGAAGATCTACAACCTTCTCTCCACCCAGATGGCAAAAGAGTGCGTCGATAAGGTTGACGGTATCGACGAGATGTACATCCGGCTCCTCTCGCAGATCGGCCAGCCGATCGACCGGCCGCTCATCGCCAGTGTGCAGGTGCTCCCGTGCAAGGGGTACACGCTTGCGAAGATGAAGGGGGAAATTGAAGGGATCATCGACGATAACCTCGCGAACGTCACCAGTATCACCGAGAAGGTGATCCGTGGCCAGCTCAAGACGTTCTGATACGCGAAATCCGGTGAAACGGCCGGCCCGATCTGAAAAATCCCAAAAACCAGCGGCTGGTCCGATGATCCGTCTCGCGGTACCCAACAAGGGAAGGATCGCCGTCCCGATCCTGGATCTCCTGGAGAAGAGCGGCCTCCACGTGCCGGAGAGCGGCAGCGAGCGCCGCCTGATAACAAAAACGCTCGATCCGCATGTCGAGATCCTCTTTGCCCGCCCGGTTGACATCCCCGAGTACGTGGCGACGGGTGCAGCGGATCTCGGGATCACCGGGCACGACATGGTTGTCGAGCGGGGATCGGACGTTTCCGAGCTCCTCGACCTGAAGATCGGGAAGGCGACGCTCGTCCTCGCCGTCCAGGACGACTCCCGGATCCGTGCCATCCGGGACCTTCGGGACGCAAAAATCGCGACAGAGTTCCCGGCGATTGCCAGGGACTTCTTCTCCAGAAACGATGTTCCTGTCAGCATCGTACGGGTTGCCGGCGCCTGCGAGGCGACCCCCCTGCTCGGGATCGCCGATGCAATCGTTGACCTGACGAGTTCGGGGACAACGCTCCGTACCAACGGGCTGCGGGTGATTGCGGACGTGCTGGAGACGAGCACGTTTCTGATCGCCAATACCGCATCGCTGGAGGAGAAACGGGAGAAGATCGACGAGATCATGCTTGCACTCGAGAGCGTTGTCCGTGCACGGGGGCAGTGTTACCTGATGATGAATGTCCGGCGATCCAGCCTCGAGGCAGTAAAAAAAGTCCTCCCGGGGCTCTCGGGCCCGACCGTCATGGACGTCGCTTCCACCCAGGATCTCGTGGCAGTCCATGCCGTTGTCTCCGAGGAACGCGTTTACTCCCTGATCAACGCGCTCAGGCGTGCCGGGGCAAAGGATATCCTTGTCATGGGTATCCAGCGGATGATCCGGTAACCCTATGAGGATCTTTCCCGCTGTCGACATCCTTGACGGGCGCTGCGTCCAGCTCGTGCAGGGCAAGCGCGAGTCTGCGACAGTTTACGGGGAACCGCTTGCGTGGGCGGAACGCTGGATCAGGGAGGGTGCGGACGCCCTGCACGTTATCAACCTCGATGGCGCTTTCGGGAGCTCGCGCAAGAACGCCGACCTTATCCGTGATCTGGTGAAAACGACCGGTGTCGAGATCCAGCTCGGGGGCGGGATCCGGTCGGCCGATGACGCCTCGCGGTGGCTGGAGACCGGGGTCGCCCGGATCATCCTTGGCACGGCAGCAACAGAACGGCCGGGCATCATCCGTGATCTTGCCGAGGAATTCGGGAGCGGAAGGGTCATGGCCGGCGTGGATGCACGGGGAGGCCAGATCGCGATCGAGGGCTGGCAGAAGACTGCGGGGGACGTGATCGGGTGGGTGCAGAAGTTCGACGAACTGGGTGCCGGGTCCTTCCTGTACACGAACGTGGATGTCGAAGGCCTGCAACAGGGGATCTCCCTTACGCCGGTGAAGAAAGTTATTGATGCAACACGACGACCGGTTGTTGTTGCCGGCGGTGTGAGCAGTGCAGGAGATATCGTGAGGCTACGGGATGCGGGCGCCTGCGGTGCGGTGCTCGGGTCCGCGCTTTACGCCGGCATGATAACCCTTGGGGAGGCGCTTTTGGCATGCAGATGAGAACGGTAACCCTGGAACGAAAGACAAACGAGACGGAGATAACAATCACCCTCACCCTTGACGGGGCCGGCAACGTGGCGGTTGCGACCGGTATCCCGTTCTTCGATCACATGCTGCACGCGATGGCGAAGCACGGGGGGTTCGACCTCTCCTGTACGGTGAAAGGCGATCTTGCGGTCGACTGCCACCACACGGTCGAGGATACCGGCATCGTGCTCGGGGAGGCCATCCGAAAGGCTGTCGGGGACGGCGCCGGTATCCGCCGGTTCTCCCATGCCATGATCCCGATGGACGAATCCCTAGCGACGGTTGCGCTCGATTGCGGGGGGCGCGGCTACCTCGTATATACCGGGTCGTTTGGCGGCCCTGCAGTCGGTGGCATCCCGGGCGACGTCTTCGAGCATTTCTTCCATACCCTCTGCGGAAAAGCCGGGATTACTGCCCACATGGAATTTTCCGGGCGGAACGACCACCACAAGTGCGAGGCAGCCTTCAAGGCCTTTGGCATCGCCCTTGGCGGGGCACTCGCAAGGAGCGGCAGAAAGGGTGTCCCCAGCACGAAGGGGAAACTGTAGCTCTTTTTCCGGCACCCGCACCTCTCCCGGGAAAGAGCGAAAATCCGGGGGGACCGAAACTGCCGTCCTCTTCGTGTTCTCCTTTTTTGAAAAATCGGGGAAACGATCAGAACCAGCGGGAGAGCCCGGTACCAAAGACTGTCATGTCGGCCTGCGCCTGGGCAAGTTCTTTGGCGCTTTTTTCGACATGAGAATGAAGCTTGGCCCGGTTATTCACAATCCGCTGCTGGATCTGGCAGAGTTTTTCAAGCCCCTGGCGAAGTTCATGTTCCCTGGCGCTTAACCGTGGCTGGAACTTATGGAGAAGCGTCTGGATCTCCGTCTTGTCGGTTCCTGATCCCTTTGAGGGATCGAAGACAAATGCCCTCTCCATCTGCTCGCGCCAGAGGAGCAATTCTCCCTTCATCGCGTCATTCAGCTCGGTCACGGCAGCAAGCCGGGCGAGTGAGATGTCAGATGCAGTTTCAATACCAAACGACCGGAGAGCTGCCCGCTGATTGGCGCCAATCTGGATAAACTGGTAATTATCAATAAAACACCGATCGAGATGCCCTGCAAGTTGCCGTTCCTTCGTAACCGGACCGCGCAACGGGCTCAAAGCATCCTTGTATTCCTGTTCAAGGTTTTCATACTCCTTCCGGATCCGGGCAAGTTCATCGGATTGGGATAAAAAGTCCTCCTCCCCGGCCTCTTTTATCCATTTCTTATTCCAGAGTCCCCAGTTCAGCTTTGCATTCCTGAGACGGTCTTTCCTTCTTTTCAATTCCTCACTCTCTCTTCCGGGGAACAGCCCTATCACCGCGCCGGTGAGGAAGATCAGAATTGCCCAGAATAACTCGAATGGCGGGAAATATGCAACAAACATCGAAAGTCCGATGAACACTCCCCCGATCGTGTGCCGTAATTTGGTGAAGGCAAATGCCTTGTTTATTGCAGGGTTCAGGGGCATCGGCCTGACAGGGTATTTTTTCGGGGAAATATCCGGTAATTTTCCCGGGGATTTTACATGGTCCAGTTTGCGCCATTCCGTTGATATCCCTATCCTGGAAGCGGAATCGGCGGACAGGAACAGCATGACGCCGGATTTTTGTTCGAGCTGACACCATGGGCAGGATGGAAGGCCGGAATAATACCGGTGTATCGAATCTGTCGGACATATCCGGAGCCTTTTTTCGAGACTATTCAGTGCATCCCACCACGCGTGGGCCATCGGGCGGCCGTCATGTTGTGCCCCGGCCTCTGAAAATGACTGCTCGAACAGCGTCGCGATCTCCGGGGGAACGATGGAGAGCCCGACTGAGTCCGGGGGTGGCGCCATCCGATGCATCGCAGCGCTCCGGGAAAAAGCGAAGCGATATTCTGCAATAGCCCGTTCAATCGGCATATCCTCCTTCCCCTTGTATACCCCTGCGAAGGGATGTCTTCCCATAAAGAGTAACAGGAAGATAAGGGTCGCCAGCCCGAAGTTGTCGTTGTTGGGTGTCCGGAGCAGCCGGAAATCCTTTGACTTCTGAATCTCTGGTGGGGTAAATTGTGCCACGCCAACTTCACAGTAAAAATCGTGCCCTTCAGCCCTGACCTGGAATGAATCGCAATCAATCAGCTTTACGCATGCGGTGTCGCTGACAAGAATGTTGCCTTCATTAACATCACCGATGACATAACCGTACGCGTGAATCACAGCAAAGGCCGCGGCCAGATTCTTCGCAGCTCGTACGAGAAAGCGCCAGTCTGCGTCAGGATACAACTCTTTCCTGTGCGACGGGCCATAGACCTTATGGACCGGTTCCCATCCGGTGATCTTCGGCATGAGAAAGCCGCAGACCGGTCCGTCCTTTTCCCTTGAAAGGAGGTCAGTTGGCCAGGCAGCAATCCCCTTCAGATCGTCATTGCACCCTCTGGCCAATAACCGGAGCTTCTCCTGTTTTTCAGCTCCCAGGGGTTTTTTATAGATCTTTGCGACGAGCGTGGAATCCGGAGAGTTGACCAGAAATACTTCTCCTTCTCCTCCACTCCCGACGAGTTTACCGACATATACCTGGTTGCCCTTACTGTCGAAGAACCGGGTAGTATTCTGCGATTGCATTTCAGGTCGGACTGCTGAGCGCAAGAATCAGGGTCTTGTCATCGTCATTGCGTTCATTGATCTCATCGCAATTCAGGAAATTCGTCAGCTGGGAGGAGAGGGATGTGCATTCATTATCGCTGATGCGGACGAGAAAGTCGAACATCGGCCGGAAGAAGCCTGTGTGCACAGCTTTTTCCGGGTACGAGAGCGCAAGATTCTGTAATCCGTCAGAAAAGATCGCAATTTTACCCGGAGGGATCTCACGGGAAGCCACCATGAGCGCATTCTGAAATGTATCATCGGAGATGAAATATGTCGTATTCGAATATTCACCCTGTTGCGGCCAGAAAACGGTTTCATAATCGGCGTCATCATACGCAATAACGATAGCTCCATCCCCGATCTGGAAAAAAAAGGCATGGTTGCCGATGATCGCACCGATGAGCGTGCAGGCATAATCGCGCACCTGTTTCCCATTTTCAACGGCTTCAGTCCGGATCAATTCCCTGACGCATTCTATCCACCGGATGACATCTTTCGACGTCAACGATCCGATATCGCGCTGTTGCTCTATCGTATCGGCAATGCAACGGCAGAGTGTGTCGCAGGTGATTTTTGCACCTGCCCCGCCGCAGCACGTGCTTCCTGCACCGTCTGCTACAAGGCCAATAAAAATATCCGCATCGGGCAGCCGGAAAATTCCTGCCCTGCAGTAATCCTGTCCCTTTTCATTGCGTGTGGTATGCGATTTTCCCGTAACTGAAGAGGACAGATACTTCCATTTCATATCTCACTCCAACCCGAAGGCGGAGCAAGAAGTATCCTGTCTCCGGGATTGCTGCGGGACGCTGATTTCATGGAATTTGAAAGCCACTGGAAAAATTCCCTGAATTTCAATCCCTGGAGATGAAGAGGTTCCCGGACGGAGATCTGTCTCAATGTTGCCATGTCCGCTTTCTGGACCCCTATTGCAAAAAATGCAAACGATTTCGCCGCTTCCCCTTCCCGGATCGCTGCAGCGGCATGGTGCCATTCATCCGTAGGCGTACCGTCAGTAATCAGAAAGATCCACGGTCGGTAAAATGAGATCCCGTTCGCGCGGTATTCTTCCTTTCTTTTTTTGATCAGGTCGATACCCGTGGTGATCGCCTCCCCCAGCGGAGTATCTCCCACCGCTTCCAGGGTGGGTTCAAGATAACAATCTGCGGTATTGAATTCACTGATTACCCTCACCGGGCCAAAAGAGATTAGGGCAACCTCGACACGTTTTATGGCAAGAGAGTCCGACTGGAGTTCTTCATAAAAGGTCCGTATCCCGGAATTCAGCTCGGCGATCGCCTGTCCCGCCATGGAACCGGATGTGTCCAGAAGGAGAAGACAGGGACATCTCGGTTCAGGATTTTCGGCAAATGTTACTGATCCGAACGGTTGCTGGTTAATATACGAATCTTCACCCATATTGGAAAACACCTTTTAATACTGACCTGTTTTGGGAATTGTCCGATAAAATAATATTCAGGCAGAATCCGTCTTTATCTTTTCGAACGTTAATAAACCTACCAGTAAAATAGAGAAAAACCGTAAGAAACTGGTTTATCAGGAGGTTTACGGTTCAGAAGAAATTTGTGAATGGATTTACGACTTTGCTGCCAGATCGACGTCTTCTTTCTTGATGGTCTTTCTTCCCGCGTGTTCTGCGAGCTTGTTGGATTCCTTGGTGAGCTGGGCAATGTACTTCTCCGCTTTTGCAACGAGAGCCTCTGCGGCGTCGCTCCCCACGCGCTCGGCACCATTCTTCTTAGCAATGCGAACAACTGCGGCAATAGGTAAATCTGCCATATCGTACCTCAAAAAAGAAGTATATCGGTAGATATAAATACTTTCTGTAAAAAAGCCTCAAATCTCTGTCCATTGGAGCATCGGAAGGCTTGCTGTCGGATTATTCCGAATCGCGCGGCAGAATTGCGCAGAATATTTTTTCTTCCGATTAAAATGAAGGGATATGAAAAATACCATTAATATCAGGTTTTATCTCAATCCACGAGCGCAGCAGCGAGCATCAGCGCATTGGTGTAATCCGGTGACGCGCGCGAGGTATCCACGAAGATTCTGCTGATATTGAGGACCGGCGCCCCGTGCCCGTGCCCGGCTCCGAGAAACGTGAGCGTGCGGAAGATGAGGTTACCGCTAATTCCGTCGGGGGCGATGATGAGCCCGCAGGTCTTGACCGCGTCTTCGATCAGGATCTCGCAGTGGACCGATCCGGAGAGCTTTGCAACAAGTTCCGCCTCGGCCATGCTGGCATCCACTTCCGCATGCCTCCCGATATCGCCGAGCCTTCCCCCGGAGAGAATGCCAACCCGTTCCGGTAACCCGAACCGGCGGGCAATCTCCCTGCCTTTCCGGATAAGGTCCAGTTTCTCGGCAACCGTCCAGCCTTCGTCCACGCCGACCGGGGTTAAGAGGAATTTCCTGCCGGAAGCGGTCTCGAGCAGGGCAATTCTCTCGAGGTGATCAACCCCGCATGCCCGTTTGAGTGCCTGCAGGGTCTCGTTCGCCGGAAGCGTGCCCCGCACCGCGGCATCGGTCTTGCCTCCCATGAGATCGGCGACAAGGGCTTCGTGAGGATGCGGGCTGGTCTCTATCCTGACGTGTTCCTGCCCGCAGAGATCGAGCCCGGATGTTCCCGGTTTTACGTAACAGACGACATCTGCTTTCCCGGCGACTGATGCAGCGCTCCGGATCACTTTCTCTGCATCGTCGCCGATCCCGATCCCAATCGTCTTTAGAGACGGCATGGGAGATCGTCAGAGGAGATATGCATGATGCCGTTTTTCACAAAGTCGAAGACGTCGGTGTTGTTGCCCTTGTACCGGACGCTGAGGTGCTGCGTATCATCGACCGTCCCGATTTTTTTTGCCGCCATCCCGACCGATGCGAACCTCCTGACCAGTTCGGGGACGTTGTGCTCTTTTGCCGTGAGCACGAATCCCATGCCGGGATACATCCTGACCCAGAGGTCGAAGGAGATCCTGTGGGCTGCAAGGTCCGGGTGAGGGATCAGGGAGAGGTCGACGGCAGCCCCTTTCTTGCTCACCTCCAGCAGCATACCGAGCGTCCCGATGATCCCCGGATTGCTGATGTCTTTTCCTGCAGTGACAAGGTGGTCCTTTGCGATCTCTTCGAGCATGGCAATCTGTGCACGGACGTATGCGGCAGATTTCATCGTCACCGAATCCCAGTTCAGCATGCAGGAAGGGTGCACCCTGCCATCGAGATCGATCGCTGCGATGATCGCATCGCCCTCTTCTGCCGTGTGGCTGTAGATGAGGGAATCCAGGTTCCCGCAGCCGAGAATTGCAACGTCGATGACGCTGTACGGGGCATCCGGGTGGAGGTGGCCGCCGACAATCGGGACCGCGAACTGGGCGGAGGCATCATGCATCCCCCTGACCACCTGGTCGCGGATACCGCTGTCGGGGGTTGCGGAGAAGATGTCCACCATGGCAATCGGGCGTCCGCCCATCGCGGCGATATCGTGGATATTGACAAGGATCGAGCAGTATCCGGCCCAGTACGGGTCCGCTTCCATCAGTTTGCTCCAGATCCCGTCGGCAGCAAGGAGGAGGGCCTGCCCGTTGTGCTCGATGACGGCCGCGTCCTCACCAAACGCCGCGAGGACATGGGGAGCGTCAATCTTCAGTGCATTGACCATCCGGCCGATCGATTGCTTCCGCTTCACTCCCTCATATTCCCTGACGGCTCGGGCAATCGTGTCTGTTGAACAACTCGTCTCCGTAAAAAGTCACCTGACGTCTGTGAATTCTCTGCCGGGTTGCGTACAGGGTATTTTTCCTCATCAGTGATAATTTATTTGATACGCCGCCAACGTGTTGGTATGGACTGGGCCGAACGGTACCGCCCGGCACACCTCGCGGACGTGGTCGGGAATACCGCTGTTGTCCGGCAGATGGCGGCATGGGCGAAGGAGTGGACGGTGCGGAGCCGCCCGCTCCTCCTTTACGGCAAACCGGGGACCGGGAAGACCTCGTGCGCCCTTGCACTCGCAAACGATATGGGCTGGGAGGTCATCGAGCTCAACGCGAGCGACCAGAGGACTGCAGCGGTCATCGAGCGGGTCGCCGGGGCCGGGAGCGTGACCGCGAGTCTCTCCGGGGCATCCCGGCGCCTCATCATCCTCGATGAGGCGGACAACCTGCAGGGGACGGCAGACCGGGGCGGGGCGAAGGCGATCCTCGAGTGCATCCGCTCGAGCAGGCAGCCGATCATCCTGATTGCGAACGAGCTGTATGACATCCCCGCCGAGATCCGGGCACGGTGCGAACCGCTCCAGTTCAGGGCTCTTCCGGCCCGCTCGATCGCCCCCCGGCTCAAGTACATCTGTTCGGCGGAGAAGATTACGTGCAGCGAGGGCGCGATCCACCAGATCGCCGAGGACGCGGAGGGCGATATCCGTTCGGCCGTAAACATGCTCTTTGCGGTGTCGGTGGGAAGGGAACGCCTTGACGACAACCAGGTCCAGACTTCCGGGAAGGACGACCGGATCTCCATCTTCACGTTACTCTCTGCCATCGCTGCCGGAAAAAGTGACAGCGACCTGCTCCGGCTCTCGCGGGAGCTCGAGGATACGCCGGAAACGGTCGGGCAGTGGATCGAGGGAAATCTCTCCCTCATCGTTCCGGGGGCCGCCATGGCTGCTGCGCAGTGCCGGCTCGCCCGGGCGGATGAATATCTCGGGTACACCTACCGCCGGCAATACCATACCCTCTGGCGCTATGCAACAGCCCTCATGCTGATCGGTACAGCCGATGCCGGGGGCGGGAAGGGGATCCATGCACGGATTATGCCGCCGGCACGGTGGCAGAAGATGTCCGTTTCGAGACGGCAGAAGATGATCCGGACGACCTCCCTTGCCCGGGTGGCCGGCGTGATGCAGATCCCCGCACCAACGCTCCGCGGGGAATACCTGACGGCAGTGACCCAGATCATCGAGAGCGATCCGGAGGCGTTTGTCGCCGGCCTTGGCCTGGACGCCGACATGCTGAACTTCTTCCTCTCGGACCGGGCCCGTTCGCAGGAGATCGTCTCCCGGGTAACGAAGGCCCAGAAGGAGCGGCAGAAAGAGCGGGAACCGGCTGAAAAACCGGTAAAAGCGTCGGGACCTGCAAAACGGGGACAGGCGGCACTCAGGGTGCAGGACTCCCCGCCCGCGGGGGCCGGCCAGAAATCCCCGGAAGAACCGGTACCCCGCGAGGCTTTGGATCAGCACAAGGAGGAATCCCCGGAACCTGCCGCAGAAAAGAGGATCCCGCAGAAGACCCAGTCAACGCTCTTTGACGGTTTTTAACCCTGTTTTCCGGCCGTCCCCGACCCCTGGTGATACCGGTGAAGCAGGACGCCGCAGTCGATGACTTCCCCCCCGTCCCCGAAGGACTCGAAGCCGAGGTGATAGACGAGCAGGTCGCAGCCGAGCCGGGCTGCGAGCCCGATCATGGGCGGAATCATCTCGCAGGCAGGGCGCACCGCGTAGATGACGTCCGCTCCCGTGTAGAACACGGGGTCCGGTGCAAAAACGTCATCCCGCAGAAAGGTAACCCCGGGCAGGGGAGCGATCGGGTGAATGTCCGTGCAGCGTACCGGAAGCCCTGCTGCAAGGATGACGGTCGCTGCATCGAAGTTTCTCCCGATGCCGATCTCGACAGGATCGTGGTAATGTCCCGCAATATACGCTCCGATGGAACGCTCAATATGTTTATACCCGGCCATCCAACAGAATAGGGAGATGCATATCCATATCTTTTGGGATTCGGGGGCTCCCGAAGGTATCCAGACCCCGGTCGTTAAGAATATCACCAGCCTTGCAGGGATCCAGCCTTCCGTCGAAGAGAATCCTGTACGCCTGGCGGGATATGCCGGGGAGAAGAAGCAGGTGGATGCCGCCGTCCTCCTCGACAGTATCAGCGCGTACCGCCGCCGGCACGCGATCCCCGATCCCGTCCTGCTTGTCATCGCGCAGGATCTCTTCATCCCCCGCCACAGTTTTGTCTTCGGCCTCGCACGGGAGCGGGAAGGTGTCGCCGTCGTTTCATCAGCACGGCTCGGCAACTCCTTCTATGGCAGGGATCATTCCGATGACGACCTCATCGACCGCCTCTCCAAGGAGGGAGCCCACGAGATCGGCCACCTCCTCGGGCTCTCCCACTGCTCCGTCCCCGAGTGCATCATGTTCAAACCCGACACGCTTGCCGAACTTGACTGCAAGAAGAAGATGTTCTGCCCGTCATGCCGGCAGGCACTCGAATCCGTTTCCATCGATCAGATCCGGACCTGATCCGCATCCTCTCCCCGGCCGGGTATGCAGCCGGCACCTGCAAGGCGGTGCGTTCCCGGGGAAGAATCTTTTATACGTCACAGGAAGAACGTTAGAAAAACAGGCAGTTTGGGGGAGAAGCGGATGACGGAGTCAGTCATTACCGAGTTCCTGGGAGAGGAGAGGGACGCCGCCAGCCGGATCATCTACTACGGGGTAGATGGCGTCAGGGTTCTGGACCGCACGGGAGTCACATGGCGGCTCTACCGTTTCGATCCGTCATCAGGGACCATGACGGAAGTCGATCCTGCCCGGCAGGGGACGATCCTCCGGCGTTTCGTGTTCGACAGGTATGGGATGCTCGAGGAGACATTCTCCGTCGGACAGCCGCCCCGGACGTTCCACTACGAGGCCGGCGGAGAGAGGATCGTGGTGCGCGAGGGCGGCGACTACGGGGCTGTCGGGAAGACGTTCTCGTTCGAGAGCACGGGGGTTTCCGAGACCGCGTTCGGGCGCGAAGGTAGTATCGAACGGGTCTATATCTTTGAGCCGGGTGGCTCAGGGATCACCATCCGGAAGGGAGGGTGGTACGGCGCTATCGAGCGGCGTCTTGTCTGCCAGAGGGTCGATGCATCGGTCTTCCGCGAACCCGAAGCGTTCCTCCAGTTCCTGATGTTTACGGACAGGAGCGAGCAAGAGAAGGAGGCAGAGATTGCCGAGAAGGTGGCAGAGATCCGGGCAGAGCCGGCAAGCGGCAGGAGCCGGTACGCATACCCCGGTGTGCGGCATACCATGGAGGATCCGGACAGGGAAAGTGAAATCGCCCCCCGTAGTAGAATCGCCCGTCAATCGCTGCCAACCCGCGGGATGACGGGAGATCCCGCACCAGGCCGTCGTCCGGGTCCGGACGTGAGCGGGATTGATTTCATCCCTGACGCGGACGCTCCTTCGCATGATGCACCCCGGACACACCTGGCCAGGGGGGGTGGTAGCCCGGTCTCGTTCGAGGAACGCTGGCAGCACGTTGCCGCAAAACGGCAGGAGATCACTCCCGGGCGGAGCGCCCGGATCCCGCTCGATGAAAGGTTCCGGAGTTCGCGGGACGAGGACAGGACCCTAACGAAGGGAAGGAGTGCGGACATCCCCCTTGAGGAACGTTTCCGTCCCTCGCGGGAGGAGAAGGGCGAACTGAGCCTCGGAAGGAGCGCGGAGATCCCCTATGAGGAACGCAGGGCCATAAAGAGACCGCCCCGTGACGGCGCAGGTAAATAACGACGGGATGGAGTCCCGTTCTCCTCAGGTTCCATAAAAAAATCTCTCCCGCCCTGCGGCAGGGTGGGGCGACCGTTACGCTTATCTCCCGGATGCAATGAGTTCATGGTATGGGGGCGCCCTTCGCCTGCTCGGTAATAACGACGCCCGGGTCTGCTGTTCACGATCTTGCCGGCCATCCCGAGTGCGAGGAACGGCTCCGGACGGCGCTCTCCGGTGTCCCGCACGATATCCCGGTACGACGGGCGGACGCCGCTTCCGAAGATGACCTTGCCCTCGTCCATGATCCCGGTTACGTCCTGATGGTAAAGGAGCGGTGCCGGGACCTGACAGCCATTGGTTTTCTCGATCCCGATACCTACATTACCCCGTCGTCATTCATGGTTGCCGCCGCAGCAGCGGGAGGCGCAGTTGCTGCGATGGAACGGTCACGGGAAGGCGAGCATGCCTTTGCCCTCGTACGGCCGCCCGGCCACCATGCCGAACGCAACCGGGCCATGGGATTCTGCATCTTCAATAACATCGCGGTTGCCGCTGCTGTAGCGCTCCGGTCGGTGCGACGGGTGGCAATCGTTGACTGGGACTACCACCACGGCAACGGGACGCAGCATGCGTTCTCTAGCTCCCCGCGTGTCCTCTTCTGTTCCGTGCACCACGGTGGGGCATTCCCCCGGACCGGCTCTGTTTCCGAGACCGGCGCAGGGGAGGGGAACGGATTCACGGTCAATGCCCCGCTGGAGGCCGGGTCTGTCCTTGCCGATTATGCGGGCGTCTTTTCCCGGATATTCGCCCCTGCGCTCCGGCGCTTTGATCCAGATGTGGTCCTCATCTCTGCCGGCCAGGACACCCTCTCTGACGATCCGCTCGGGATGATGCGGCTTGTCCCTGCTGATTTTGAAGTCATGGTCCGGATCATCGCGGGATCGGTCGGTGTCCCGCTCGCGCTTGTCCTCGAAGGCGGGTACAGCCCGGGGCACGGGCAGGCCATCGCCCATATCTTTCGCGGCCTGACGGGAGGGGACCTGTCCGGGGATGCTGCATTCCCCCGGCCATCGCCGGCAACGGCCGGGGTCATCGCCAGCCTGAAGAGGATCCATACCCTCTGACAGTTATTTCGGCAGGAGCTCGATCTCCATCCTGCTGATCCGTTCGTAGAGGTTCTTGTTCTGGATGATCGGGTAGAGCTCGTACAACAGCAGGGTTACCGGTGCCCAGAGGGCAACCCAGCCGGCGATCGTGAAGACCTCGGCGAGAAAGTAGATGACAAGGCCGTCCCCGAACTGCTGGATCTGGTTTCTCACGATGAGCGTTGCTGCAAGAAAGACCAGTGCAACGACGAGATTGAGCCGCCCGTAGCGGAAGCGCTGCCGGAAGTGGCGTTCTTCGGAGAGGGCGCGGTACCTGAAATGGTTACGGATGGCGTTGGGGATCATCGGGCACTCGCCTTTCTCGATACAGTCCAGCGGAGCGTGGATAACGATGGAAAATTCTGTGTTCCGGGGGAGGTCGTTGATCGTATCGATAATATACTCCTCTGCAGCCTGGTCCAGTTCCTTCTCGTGAAACGGGGCAGGGTCAAGCGAGTTGAAGAGCTGGTTGATCGAGGTGAGGTTGATCTCGATGAGGACTTTGCCGTCCCGTTTATGGTAGAGGGAATCGATCTCGGGCATCCGGAATTCCTGGAGGTATGTATCCTTTCATGAACCGATAAATACCGCGTTTTTCCCACGGTTCAAAGAGAGAGAACCCGGGGATTGTCCTGTTCCCTTGTTCTTTTCTGCGGGTCTTCGCAGCATCGCGTGGTGCATTCAGCCCACCCCGCCCTGGTGCGCTATCGCTTCCAGTGCCTCTTTGATAATCTCCTGCGCCCCTTCCTTCTCGATGCGGTACAGCCGGCGGAGGGCGGAGATGGCACGGGGATCCCCGATCGCACCCAGCGCCCAGGCTGCTTTGAGCCGTACGCGGGCATCCTCGTCCCAGAGGGTATCGATGAGCGCCCCCACCGCCGCGGGATCGCCGATCCTGCCCAGGGCTTCCGCCGACCTCCAGCGGGTGACCTCGTCATTGTCTGCCAGCTGGCGGATGAAGTGGGCGAGACGACGGTCTCTGATGGTTTCGTCTTCCGGCCCCGGCCGTTCCGGTTCATCGCCTGTAGCCGTGGAGTTCCTCCCGCCTGACCGACCGGCAGAATTGTCTGTCTCTTCATCCATTTGGTTGAGAGGATATGCCCGCAGGCATAAAAAAGAGCTGGACGGTCTACTCCTTCTCCCGGATGTACACGACGCCGTCCGGCTCCCGGTAATCGGTCTTTATCACGATGGTATCGGAGATCCGGTTGAAGAGCCGGAGCTTGGTGCCCGGCATCCCGAACCATCCGATCAGGCAGTCAAGGACCAGGACCGGCAGGAATGCCTTGCCAAGACTTTCGACGGCTGCCATCGGGAACCGCACCCTGCTCCCGTCACGGTTGACAACCTTTACGTTCATGACCATCTTGCCGATTGACTGGCCCCGGTACCCTTCGGTCACCGTCCAGTACAGGAAGAAGACCAGGGTCTGGAATCCCAGCTCAAAGAGGTCGAGATTGGTGAACTCCCAGAGATGGCTGATCGTAAGCACACTGTCGAATGCACCAATGATAATATTCAAAAAAAGGATGATCAGGATGAGATCGATAAGCCACGCCCAGAACCGGGCGCTCCATCTGGCGAGGTACAGAGTGTTTGCCGGACCCTGCGGCAAGAGACCGGGGCCCGATACCGGTGTATCGTCAGTCATAACCCGGTACCGTATTCGAAGGGATGATGAATGAATGTTGCCATTGGCAATCCCGGCAGGATGGTCGGGCAGTTGGCGGAGCATCAGGGGTGAAAAAAAGGCACCGGACCGTACCGGGCCGCTTCACCTTACTGCCCGTGCCGCACGAGGAAGAGTACCATGCAGGCAGCGATGGCACCAGCCGGCAGAATCCCCGATCCTGCAGACGGTGTGGCTGCCGGCTCCGTACTGCCGGGCGATCCCACCGTCAGCTCGTTGGAGCCGGAACCTGCAAGGTTACAGCCCGCGGTCACGGTGATTTTATCGCCGGGCTGCGCCGTGATCGGGTAGATATACGTGAAGATATCGGGAGAAGGCTGGAAGGAATACGCAGTTTCGTTCACGAGCCCCCCGTTGATGAAGACCGCGACGTTCCCGATGTAGTGGCGATCCGGGTTCGGGACGGTATGCGTGATGGTAACCCGGAGTTCGCCGGTTGCAGGGTCATAGGCAGGAATGACGGATGACGGCGGATGGGCTGAAACCGGTGCGGCGAGGAAGGTGAGAACCGTGGCAAAAACGAATGCGGCTAGGATCGTGCGTCGTTCCGGGCAGAGATCGAAAGGTTTTTCCAGACGTTTCATACTGATTCCCATGGAACCTTCCTCCGTAAAGGAATATCCCTTTTGACCGGATCACTGCCAGGTTTTCTCCATCGCCCCTTTTGAAAAGCGGTGCCGGAGAGGACAATCGCCCGCCGTACGGCCGGTCGCACGTCCCTTTAAAGACCTGCGGGATATTCGCAATTCCGGGTACTGACTGCCGGCAGACCACGACGTGCAATCCGTCATGAGCCGCGTGACACAAGCGAAAAGGGCAACCGGATCGATCCCCGGGGGCAGGGGACCCGGTCGGGATCTTCTCTGTCTCAGCGGGGTCCTGCGGCCTTCCCGATGTTCTCCCGCTCATGTTCGTCTCTCATGACCGTGATGAGTTCCGGATCAACGCCATGCGTCGTAACGAGCGCCCGGGTAAACTCCTCCACAATCCTCGCTTCTGGTTGCGGGTCCGCCTTCATCCTGAGGACAACAATAGGCATACAACAAACCTGCCCTCCCTCGGGCTGGCGCACCATCACTCGAACCGTTCACTTTCACGTTGCCCGCAGCGCAGGAACTATACCCTTGGGGAAACGATTTCTTAGCCACAATACGATGAACGCAATCACCATCCGCGGCGCACGCCAGCATAACCTGAAAAATATTACCGTTGAGATCCCCCGCGACAGACTCGTCGTGATCACCGGGGTCTCCGGCTCCGGCAAGTCCACGCTCGCATTCGATACCCTGTATGCCGAAGGCCAGCGGCGGTACATGGAATCCCTCTCCTCGTATGCACGCCAGTTCCTCGGCATCATGCAGAAGCCGGACGTCGATTCCATCGACGGTCTCTCTCCCGCGATCTCGATCGAGCAGAAGACAACCTCGAAGAACCCGCGGTCCACGGTCGGGACCACGACCGAGATCTACGACTACCTCCGGCTCCTCTTCGCCCGGATCGGCACCCCCTACTGCCCCGAACACAACCTCCCGATCTCAGCCCAGACGCCCGACCGGATCGCAGACCGGATCGCCGCTGGTCACCCCGGCATGGTGACCATCCTCTCCCCAATCGTGCGGCAGAAGAAAGGCACGTACCAACAGCTCGTAAAAGACCTGAACCGGGAGGGATATGCACGGGTCCGGGTGAACAAGGAGATTGTCCGGACCGACGAGGAGATCCATCTCGAACGGTACAGGAAGCAGGATATCGAGATCGTGATCGACCGGCTGGACTCGTCCGACCGGTCGCGGCTCACCGAAGCAGTCGAGAACGCCCTGAAAAAGTCGGAAGGGCTCGTGCTGGTCACGGACGAGACCGGGAACGAGGAGATGTTCTCTTCGTTAATGGCATGCCCGGTCTGCGGGCTCGCGTTCGAGGAACTCCAGCCCCGGATGTTCTCGTTCAACAGCCCGTTCGGCGCATGCGAGGAGTGCCACGGCCTCGGTGTCAAGATGGAGTTCGATGCGGATCTCATCATTCCGGACAAGGAACGGTGCATCGCTGACGGGGCGATCGCCCCGTACCGGAATCCCATGGACGGGTTCCGCGGCCAGTACCTTGCAACCGTCGCCCGGCACCTTGGGTTCGACACGCTGACCCCGATCAAGGACTTAACCGAGGAGCAATACAACGGCCTCATGTTCGGTTCATCGGACAGGATGCGGTTCTCGATGAGCACGAGAAACGGGGACGCCCACTGGTTCCATACCGGTGAATGGGAGGGGCTGCTCCCCCAGACCGCCCGTCTCTATGCCCAGACCCAGTCGGAGTGGCGCAAGCGCGAACTGGAGAACTACATGCGGGTCTTCCCCTGCCCGGTCTGCAAGGGGAAGCGGCTGAAGGACAAGATCCTTGCGGTCAGGATCAACGGCAGGTCGATCATCGATATAACCGACCTTCCCGTCTCCGCCTGTTCCGCGTTCTTCAATAACCTCCCGCTTACCCGGAAAGAGGAGGGGATCGCCCGGCAGGTGATCAAGGAGATCCGGGCGCGGCTTGATTTCCTCGAGAAGGTCGGCCTCTCGTACCTGACGCTCTCCCGGACATCGGGGACTCTCTCCGGTGGAGAAGCCCAGCGGATCCGGCTCGCGACCCAGATCGGCTCGAACCTGATGGGAGTACTCTACGTTCTGGATGAGCCGTCGATTGGCCTTCACCAGCGGGACAACCGGAAACTGATTGGGACCCTCATGACACTCCGGGACCTCGGGAATACCCTGATCGTCGTCGAACATGACGAGGACATGATCCGGCATGCCGACCATGTCATCGACATGGGGCCCGGCGCCGGCACCCATGGCGGCGCGATCGTTGCGGAAGGGACCCCGAAGCAGATCGAGAAGGCCAAGAAGTCGCTGACCGGCCAATACCTGTCAGGGGCAAAATCGATCCCGGTCCCGGAGAAGCGGCGAGAGGCCGGGCGTTTTCTGACCGTGAAGGGGTGCCGGGAGAACAATCTCAAGAATATCGACGCAGAATTCCCCCTCGGCCTCCTGACGGTCGTCACCGGTGTCTCCGGCTCGGGGAAGTCCACGCTGGTCTACGATACCCTGTACCGGGCCATGATGCAGGAGCTCCACGAGTCCCGTGAACCTGCAGGGGCGCACGATGCAATCGTGAACGGATGGTCGATCGATAAGGTGATCGTGATCGACCAGAGCCCGATCGGCAGGACCCCCCGCTCCAACCCGGCGACGTACACCAAGGTCTTTGACGACATCCGGAAGATCTTCGCCGAAACGAAGGAGGCAAAGCTCCGCGGGTTCACTCCCGGGCGTTTCTCCTTCAACCTCAAGGGCGGGCGCTGCGAGGCGTGCCAGGGCGACGGGCTGATCCGGATCGAGATGAATTTCTTACCGGACGTGTACGTCGAGTGCGAGGAATGCAAGGGAACGCGGTACAACCGCGAGACGCTCGAGGTGAAGTACAAGGGGAAGTCCATTGCGGACGTGCTGGATATGAGTGTGGAGGACGCTCTCGCCCTCTTTGCCAACATCCCGGTAATCCGGGGAAAACTCGAGATGCTCTCCCGGGTCGGGCTCGACTATGTCAAACTTGGGCAGAGCGCGACGACCCTCTCCGGTGGCGAAGCCCAGAGGATCAAGCTGACGCGGGAGCTTGCCAAGCGGGCGACCGGAAAGACGCTGTATCTCCTTGACGAACCGACGACCGGCCTCCACTTTGACGACGTGAAGAAACTTATCACGGTCCTTGACGACCTCGTCGCAAAGGGGAACACGGTGATTGTGATCGAGCACAACCTCGATGTGATCAAATCCGCGGATCATATCATCGACATCGGTCCCGACGGCGGCGATGCCGGTGGGGAGATCGTGGCAACAGGAACGCCCGAGGACATCGCTGCAGCCGGGAACAGCGCTACCGGGCAATTCCTGAAACCGCTGCTCCTGCCGGCCGGATCTTCCTGAACGTCGTGATCCGGCGGTGTCGGATCCTGAAAAGCCGGCAAGTTTCCCTTCCAGGTCTACTCCACATGGTCCGCTACCGTCCCTGCGGGAAGACAAGCGGGGGGAAGATCTCCCCTTGTGTTACGGGGCATGGTGCGAGACGAGGGGAAACGGGAGTTGTCCGGACGGGATGTAGCCTAGGGCGTGCACCAGATCAGTCAGGACGGTAACCATACCTTCATCATGCCGGACATCCTTTTTATTGCACGGAGATGTTTGAATTAATCCGAGGGGAAACACCGAAGGATCCGGTACACCAACAGAATTCAATCCTGACGGCACACCGGTAATCCGTGTCCGGCTGCCGAAGAAGAAGAACCGTGAGCAGTTCGCCTGCGCACAGCTGATGATGGGGGCAAACCACATCAAGGTCCGTTGTTCCGATGGCGTGGAACGGATGGGCCGGATCAAGGGGAAGATCAAGAAGCGGGCCTGGATCCGCGAGGGAGATATCCTGATCATCGTCCCATGGAGCTTTCAGGACGAGAAGTGCGACATCCTGCACCGCTATCTTCCGCCCCAGGTAGACTGGCTCCGGAAGAACAATTACCTCTGATCTTTTTTTTTGATTTTTCAGGGTAGCGGTACCGTTCCAAAAGACCGGCAGGCTTGTACCGGTACCCGTAAATATCCCCTTTTCCGATACAGGAGTTCTTATAGCTGGACGATCCATGATAACTACAGTTTTTCATAAAAAGACTGTTTGAGAAACATTATGTACGGATCAGGTAATTTTGGTGGCAGCCGCGGCCCGAGAAGCTTCGGTGGTCCCCGTGAAATGACAAAAGTAGTCTGTTCAGACTGTGGAAAGGAATGCGAAGTCCCGTTCAAACCGACCGAGGGAAGACCGGTGTACTGTCAGGACTGTCTTCCGAAGCACCGGAAGCCCCGGTTCTGATCTTTTTTTGTTCGATTGCCCAATTTTTATCCCGTAAGAGTTGGTTTTTCCGACCTGTTACCGATACGTCCGGAACGGTCCTGGTGAAAAAAGCTGCAGGGATACGGGCGGTTCCGATCCAGAGTGTTTCATCATGCCGTGGGGATTCCGGCTGCAGCATTCACGAAAAACAGGACGGCTGACCTGCCGGTCCGGCGGTTCCGGATCGATGATCCTTCATGGGGGCGGGATCTCCCGACCCTGAACCCGGAGTTCCGGGGTTATTCACGGCAGTGATCCTTACATATCCGCCCGATCGAGGGCGACACGGCCGTTGCTCGTGATCCGGAGCCGGATCTCCGAGGTGGCTTTCCCTCCGTCGAGATACCTTTTTGACAGGAGGTTGCGCACGCCGGACCGGACGCTGTTCTCGGAATGCCCGGTGATCATGCGGGAGACTACGTGGGATATCGTGCAATTCGGGGCATTCGCGACTTCCTGGAGGATCCTGAGCTGTACCGGATCGAACGGTAATTTCTTGGTTTCTTGCGGGGGACTTGTCATATTCATTCCTGGAATTACCTGAGCCGTGGGGGATCGTTGTCCCGACAAAATCACGGGATTGTTTTCCAACAATTTCTGGTCATGGTCACCATGGCGATACGCCGGCGGGGGAATCCGGCATCGGCCAGACGCACCGGGCTTTCAGGATGGATCCCGGTGCAAAAGTTCCCGGATTTATTTTCCAAATAGTATATGCTCTGCAAAGCGATAAGTGCTCGCATCGATCGTATATGAGGAAAACCTGTCGTAAAATTGAGTCGGATCCGAAAAAAACGATCCATTCCGGGGCATCATATAATGATGGGGAACCCCCCATACCTGATCCAATGGAACCCTCGTCTTCCTTCGAACAGTTCCGGTTGTCCGCAAAGATGATGCGGAGCATCGGGGACATGGGCTATGAGGAGCCAACCCCTATCCAGGTCAATGCAATACCGGTAATCCTGACCGGCCGGGATGTCACCGGCCAGGCCCAGACCGGGACCGGAAAAACGGCGGCATTTGCCATTCCGGCACTGGAACGCCTGGATCCCCGGAACCGGCGTACTCAGGTCCTGATCCTCTCGCCGACCCGCGAGCTCGCGATCCAGACCGCCGAGGAGGTCGCCCGGCTCGGCCGCCATTTCAGCGGCGTGACGGTACTCCCAATCTACGGCGGTCAGCCGATCGAGCGACAGCTGCGCCCCCTTGCATCCGGGGTCATGATCGTCGTCGGCACGCCGGGACGCCTGCTCGACCATATCCGCCGGGGCACGCTCGATCTCTCATCGGTCACCTTCGTCGTGCTCGATGAGGCTGACCAGATGCTCGACATGGGATTCCTTCCCGATATCGAGACGATCCTGAAAAAGACGCCCCCCAACCGCCAGACGGTCCTCTTCTCGGCAACGATGCCCGGCCCGATCCTCGAGATCTCGAAACGGTTCCAGAAGAACCCGGAGTTTATCGAGATCTCGCGGAAAGAGTTGACGGTCCCGCAGGTCGAACAGTTGTATATCGAGGTGCATTCCCGGGACAAGCTGGATGTTCTTGGCCGGATCCTCGACCAGTACAATCCGAAACTCACGCTCATCTTCTGCAACACCAAGCGGCGGGTCGACCAGGTCACAAAGCGCCTCCGGGAACGGGGGATCCGGGCGGAAGGCCTCCACGGTGACCTGAAGCAGAGCCGGAGGGACCGGGTGATGGCAGGATTCCGCGCCGGATCCGTCGACCTGCTCGTCGCATCGGATGTCGCAGCCCGCGGGATCGACGTGCAGAACGTCGACCTGGTGATCAACTACGATGTCCCGCAGGATGTGGAGTACTATGTCCACCGGATCGGGCGGACTGCACGCGCGGGAAGGAAAGGGAGGGCGATCACGTTTGCCGGGCCCGACGAGATTTACCGGTTGCGGGCGATCCAGAGGTTCGCTCCTGTCATACCCGCGGGAAAATCTGTGCCCATCGCTCCTCCAGCCCCTGCTGTGCTGCCCGGTCCTACCGCAGAAGAAGTGCCATCTGCAGGTCTCGTTGACCAGATCAAACGGACGGTGGATGCCGGTGACCTTGACCCGGAGATGGCTCTTGTCGAACGGATCATGGCGGACGATTACACTACCATCGAGATCGCAGCCGCGCTCGTCCGGCTCGTCCAGAACCGGATGCCGGTTGTGCAAACCCGGAACGATGCGGGAAGTGCCCGCAGGCCGGCCGGCAGGGGCCGGCGGGACGGGAACAGGACCCGGTACCGATAATCCTGGGAACAGCCGAAAAGCCGGGGCTTGTCATTTTTTCCTTTTTGATCCCTTACCCGAGCTCGAAGGTTGTTATCCCGTAGATTTCGTCTATTGGTGGAAGGGCCGGATTTTCCTTCGAATAGAGCCGTGCTGTGGAAAAGACCGGCTGCAGGTGACGGCCGGCAACCAGCGAGGTGGCACCGGCATTGGTGCAGGGGATATCCAGGAAGAACGTTTCCCCGGGGATTCCGGCAACGAGCCCGTCAAGAACCTGTTCTGCAGCCGTCCGGTCCCGCGCAAAGAGCGGCCCGATCTTGTACCCGGTCCGGCAGACTCTCCGGACGCCGAAACCGCAAATCGCCCCTCCACCATCCCGCTTTACGAGGCCGAAATGCCCCGGTCTGCCGATCCAGTTTCGGAGGAATGTTTCCCTCCGTGCCGGGAAGTGCTCCGCATCGAAAGCAGCGAGATCGGAAAAACCGGTCTCCTCCGCGGGCTCAAGATCCGGCGGCATCGGCCCGCCCCCCGTCCCCGCGTACCGTGCGTTGTTGTGGTGGAAGAAAAGCCCGCCGTCCTTCCGGTACTTTTCCACCATGGCAATAACCCCGTCGCCCCCCACGACACGTGCCCCGGCATGCCGCAGTGCGAACCGGTACAGCTGCATCCCGATCCCGTGTGCGCGGAAAGCGGGATCGACAACAAAGAGGCCGGCGAACGCAAAATCAGGGCTGTAGTTGACGACCGAGATAGTACCGACAACCTTTCCTCCGGATTCCGCGCAGAAAAAGCCATCCGGGTCGGTATAGTAAAAACATTCTGCATCTGAACGTCCCGGGTTCCATCCTTCCGCCGCGGCGAAGGAGATGGCAATCTCCACCTCATCGCGTGTCATCCTGCGAAACCGGACCCCATCCATGGAAAACCCGCCAGGTACCGGAATATTTGCCGGCCAGACAGATACAGGTGATGGATTCAGAGCCCGGCATGACGGGGGTGCATTTTTTAAAAACGTTCCCCCGGGATAGGATCGCCCGTTTTCGGTTACCCGATCCCCACCGCTTAAATGACCGGGCGGCGAGGATATAAAGTAAGGATGGTCGAGTACTCGCATCTCCCCCATGAGCCCGGCTGCTACCTCTTCTCTGACGAGGCGGGGACGGTGCTCTATGTGGGGAAGGCAAAGGATCTCAGGAAACGTGTCGCGAGTTATTTCACGAAGACCGGTCACGATGTAAAGACAGAACAGCTGATCGCGCGGATCGCAGCGATCGATTTCCTTATCACCACGACGGAAGCTGAGGCCCTGCTCCTCGAGAACAACCTGATCAAACGGCACCAGCCCCGGTACAATATCGACCTGAAAGATGCAAAGCGGTTCGCCTATATCGAGATGACGAAAGAGGAGTTCCCCCGCATCGGTATCGCCCGGAAGACGGTAGTGGGGGCGTCCTATTTCGGGCCGTTCGTCTCTGCGGCCGAGCGCGACGCAGTTCTGAAGGTGGTAAAACGGATCTTCCTGCTGCGCTCCTGCCGGAAGCTGCCGGGGCGTGCATGCCTCCGGCACCACCTGAAGAGCTGCAGTGCTCCCTGTATCGGGGCCATTCCGGCTGAAGAATACCAGAGGCAGGCGGATAATGCCGCGACGTTTCTCAAGGGAAAAGGAACAGAACTGGTCCGGTCGCTGAAAACCGAGATGGAAGACCTTTCATCGCGGCAGGAGTTCGAGCGGGCTCTCGCGATCCGGAACCAGATCCGGGCGATCGAACGGCTCCCGGAACGCCAGCAGGTGGAGAGGGTGAGGAGAGCCGACCAGGACGTGGTCGCTTACCGGCGTTCGGGGAATTATGTTTACCTTATGGTCTTCTCGTTCGAACAGGGCAGGCTCACCGGAAAGCAGGAGTACTCTTTTGAAGCCGGGGACGGGTTCCTCGAGGAGTTCCTCGTCCAGTACTATGCAGATCATCTCCCGCCGGCTGAGGTGGTTCTGCCGGAACCCTGCGAAGATTCTGATGGCATTGACGGTTATCTCGCCGGGCGCAGGGGGAGAGCAGTTACCGTGACCGTCCCAAAAGCCGGCAGCAAGAGAAACCTCATCGACCTCGTGCTCGCCAACATCGATCATGTCTTTTTGAACGGGAACCTGAAGACAGGCGACCTGAAAGAGACGCTCGGGCTTGAAAGACTCCCCGATACGATCGAGTGCTTCGACATCTCCCACCTCTCCGGCACCTCCATGGTCGGGTCCATGGTACAATTCCGCAGCGGGAAGCCGGAGAAGAAAAATTACCGCAGGTTCCGGATCCGGACCGTGGAGGGGATCGATGACTTCGCGGCGATAGGAGAGGTCGTCCGGCGCAGGTATTCCCGGCTGCGGGAAGAGGGGGCAGCGCTGCCTGACCTTATCGTCATTGACGGGGGGAAAGGGCAGCTCTCTGCTGCCCAGGACGCGCTCTCCGGGCTCTCCCTTGAAATTCCTGTGCTGGCGCTGGCAAAAAAGGAGGAAGAGGTCTACCTCCCCGGCGAGATCCTGCCGCTCCGGCTCGATCCGAAAGGCCTCGCGCTCCGGTACCTGCAGGAGATCCGTAATGAAGCGCACCGGTTTGCCATTGCCTACCACAAACTTCTCCGGAGCAAAAAGGTGGCAGGAGACGGGAAGCGCCGGAAGACCCGGAACCGGGCCGGCAATGGCAGCTGATCCCGGGATCCGGTGACCGGCAGGGTGCCGGGGCACTCACCCTTTTTGCAAAAAATATGAGGGCCCGTTTTTCCGCCAATCCCTTCCGGTGAATATCGCAGGAATGGCTCCATTCCGCGTTATAACGACCGGACAAAATCTATTTCAGAACCTTTATAGCACCAGCACAGCGTACACATCCCGGTAGGTGTTTACCATGACAGAAGAAGCAATCAAAACGGATGGAACAATCCTCTGCACCGAAGGGCTCTTCCCCTGGTGGGTTCTCCTTCTCTGGGGAATCCTGACCCTGATTGTCGGTGCGATGTTCTTACTTACCCCCGGGATCACAACCGTGCTGATGATCACGTTCATGGGTGCATGGTGGCTCATCGGGGGATTGTTCTCGATCGGGAGCCTCATTATTGACCGGACCAACATGGGCTGGAAACTCTTCCTCGCTGCCATCAATATCCTCGCCGGGGCCGTCATCCTCCTAAAACCGGTATTTGCCTCGGTCTTTATCCTCATCTTCACCGAGATGTTCATCGGGTTCCTTGCCTGCTTCATCGGGGCATCGTTCCTTGCCCAGGCTTTCCGCGGAAAGGATGCCGGCAGCGGGATCCTGGGTATCATCAGCCTCCTCTTCGGGCTCATGCTGCTCGTTTACCCGATGCTCGCCGGATTCCTTCCGATCCTTGCCGGTGTATTCTTCCTCCTTGCAGGGATCTCCGCCATCGCTGCATCCTTCATGGCGAAGAAAGCAGAGGCTGCAGCATAAGCCAATACCCTCCTCTTTTCCTGCCGCAGGCTGGCGCCGCACCCTGGCCCTGACGGGATTACCTTCTCCGATACCGGCTCTTTTTTGTCCTGACGGTTCGCGGGTGAAGACTTCAAAACCACACCCATGGCTTCCTGTCCGCCAAATGGGGTGGCGGATCAAAAAATCCGGTTCCCCGTTTCATGCCCGTTTTGATAAAATGGATCGCCTGCGCCCGGCGGCAACCGGGCCTGACCTCTGTGGCTCAGTACGTCAGCACCCTGTATGCGATTGCAGTTGTCAGGAACGCTAAGACAAGGATGACCGCTGCCACGGGGACGAGGAATCCCATCATCCCGTTGACCGTCGATGCGATCTGGGAGATCCGCTGCGACCCGAAGACCACGACCCCCCGGCAAACGGTGGTCTTCCCTTCCGACCGGGCCGGGGCCATATCGGTAATTGCGTCGAAGACAGCCTCCTCGACAAAAGGATAAAATTTTTCCAGCGGAACGGCGAGGCCCACCTGGTTCCTTCCCGAGACGGTGTTGACAACGTGGGTGTCGGTGGTAAGGACCTCGCACTCATCGACAACGGCGAGGAGCTTTTCGCGGATCCGGTCCCGTACACCGGCATGCATATTGTTCCCGTCGAAGAGGACATACGCGGTCGTCTGCCCGCTGGTCCGGATGACGAGCACCTGCACCCCGAGATCGCCAAATCCCTGCTGGCGCGTAAACGGGACCTTCCTCTCCGCGTACCCTGCATGGAATTTTTCCCGTTTCATCGCTGCCGTCGCCGCAAGCGCCATCTCGGCCGCGGCGATATGCTCCATGGCAAGATCGGTTGCCGGCGAAACACCGGTCTCCATCGAATCCATGCAGTTATGGGCATCGGCATAACCGACGTTGTCGAAGTACCGGAGCCCGGATTTCATGATGGCAAAACCGACCGAGAAATCCAGGTCTTCCGTCACCTCGGGGGAACGGGTTGCTGCTATGACGATGGTGTTCCCGAATGCCTGGGCGAGGACATCGACGGATCCGGACCGGAACCTGCCCGAGCGGGTGCAGGTTGTATTCGTAAACGCGACCGGGCGATCGGCGATGAGTATCCCCCCCAGTCTCACGACTTCGCTCTCATCGACAGGATTGAAATCATGGTTGGCGCTGCCGTGGAAGATCAGGGAATTTTTCCCGAGCATCCCGTGCAGGGTTTTTGGCAGCGCACTCCCGCCGGTCTCGCCGAGCGGGCCCGGGTGCACGTTCGGGATGGTGACCATGATCTCCTCTTTTCCCTCTCGTTCGAAAAAGAGAGAGACCTGCGGGACGACCACGCTCTCGCCGATGCTCCGGAAATACTCGTCGAGTTTCCTGCTCCCGCCGGAGAGGTGTGCGAGGAAGGCATTGGCAAGTTCGAGCGGCCCGACCCTGAAATTCGTCTTTAACGGCCGCTCGATCACAAGGATGAAGATGAGGACGCCGATCGCAAAGCTGATGTGGAGCAGGATAGAGAGGCGCAGGAAGTCCAGCCCGAGGTAGGGGTATGCCAGGACCATGGCAAGCCCTGAATGGAGGAGTGCGGGGACGATTACGCGGGAGATCCGGAAGTCGACAACCGCGGCAAGGAGCAGCATCCGGAAGGCGAAGATGAACGCGAGCGCGTTTGCAAAGAAGAAGGGAAACGAGCCGCGGAATACAAGGGCCGGGGAGAGCGAGATGAAGATCTCGAGGACAAGTCCGATGAGCGCCGTGAGCCCCGACCAGTCGTACGTGAGGTTCCCCTTGAAGAGACGGGCACATCGGGGCGTCAGCGCAAGCGCTGCAAGCGCCGGGAGGAGGTATGCTGCAACCGGGAAGAGACTGATATATCCTCCTTCTCCCCCCTTCCCTGCAATGACCATGACCTCGATACAGGCGGACAGCAGCAGGATGAGGGCGAACGACCGCGTCCATGCAGGGGTCGTGACGATATACCGGGATAAACCCTCGAGGCGCGCCTCCATCTCCGCGGTCATGAAGGAATACTCCGGAAAAACAAGGATATCATGGGATCCTGAGAGTCCCCCTGTCAGGGCTCAGGGGCCGGCGGGTTTTTCTCAACAGGGTCGTCACTGAAGAGGCTGTCGGCACCAAGAAGGGCGTTGATGCCCCGCAGGTCGTCGCTGCACTGGAAGACGATCATGGCGAGCAGGGTTATCGGGACCGAGAAGAACATGCCGGCAATGCCGAGGAGCCAGCCCCAGAAGATCACCGACAGGATGACGATGAGTGCCGGCATCTCGAACTTGCGGGCTGCAAGGTAAGAGAAGACCGGGTTCTCGACGATCAGGTTCAGCACGCAGACCAGCGCAATGACAGCGACTGCCCCCCACAGCCCGAACTGGATATACGCAAAAACAATCGCCGGGATGGCCGCGATGATGAGGCCGATATACGGGATATAGCCGAGGATGAAGGTTAAAAGGCCCCAGGCAGGTGCACCGTGGACGCCCATGATCCAGAGCGAGCTGCCGAAGATCAGCCCGTGGATGGCATTTGTCTCGGTCCGGACAATCATGAAGTCGATGATATACTGGCTCATCCGGGAGACCTGCGACAGGGCTTTTATGTCCCCCCCGACGAATTTTACAAACCGTCCGGGGATATTCGGGGCTTCGAGGAGCATGAAGAAGGTGAGGACGGCAATAAAGAAGATATAGATAAGCGTTTCCCCGGCCTGCAACGCAGAGGTGAGGGCCATCTGGACGGTTGCGCCAATGTCAAGCGATGACGTGAGCAGTTCCGAAATATTGGTCGCGTCAACACCCAGCATGGAAGCGACTTCAGAGATCCGCAGGTCGAGTTCCTGCTTGTATAACGGAAGGTCGTGCATCGCCATATTGAGCGACGCGTAGACCATGATGACCAGAGCCACAACGGCGATAAGCGCAACTATCGTCAGGATCGCGACGGCGGCGAAGTCGGAGAATCCCTTGCGCTTGAGCCACTCCATTGACGGCAGCAGCATCAGCGTGAGGATGAGGGAGACGAGAAAGAGGTTGACCACGTAGGCCAGCATCTGGATCCCGAGGATGATGATGATGAAGAGCGCGGTATATACAACCCAGGGATCGATCCGGTTACCAAAGTCCTGGAACATTCTGATCCGGATCAATGCGATAGGATCATACAAAGCTTCGCTTTCATAAAAAGCCCGGTCTTCCGCTGCCGGGTGCGTTGCCCCGCCGGATCGATATCTTGAAGCCTTCGCCGGAAGATAGATTTTCCCGTTTGCCGCATGCTGTTCAGGAACGATGCATGGATACTACGATCCCCGGTGCCATGTCCGGGGGACGCATGAACCCGGACGCTGACGACCGGTTCCGGCAGGAATCTGACCGGATCCGTTCGTTCTTTATCCGGCCGTTCTTTCTCTCGGTGACCATCGGGATCCCGTTCTGTATCTACAAATTCCTCTTCGGGACGGCAGCAGTCCGGTCCGGGGAGGCAGGGTCCCTCCTCCCGATCTTCGGCTGGCTTGTGATCGGGTGGGCAGCTGCCGATCTCGCCATGAATGCCGGTCGTGCGGTATTCGACCTTGCCGGCCGCAGTGCCCCCTTCGAGTACTGCACGCTTGCACAGGCAGGACATGCCTTCCGGATGCCGATGGTCTTCCTTGCTTTCGACACGTTCCTCTCGTTCTCTATCATCTGCTGCATGCTCTGGTCGGGTTGGATCGCCCTCCTGACACCGTTCGAGTCCTATCTCTGGTACGGGGCGACGACGCTGAACCTGCTCAGCCTCTCCATTGTCTCGCTCTACCATGAAATTGCTAAGGTCCGGCAGTGACGATCGTTGTGGAGAGGTCGTGGAATTTTTTTGTCTTTGCAGGATCGCCGTAAGAAACCCGCGGAAAAGCCTGTGAACGACCTGATGAGGCCCCACGTACTCCGTGCACCTCCCGGGCCTCATTTCAGATCTCACGTCCTCATGCACATTCCAAGTATGGACATCCATATTTATCCACACGAGCGAAGATCCCTCTCTACCGGAAAGGGAGCATCCATGATTTCCCTGATCGATGCGCTGACAAAAGATGCGCGGGAGAATCTTGCGCGGGAGCACACCCTCGATATCCTGAATGCCGCATTCGAGATCGAAGCTGACCCGGGCCGACCGGACGACGAATGGGCGATGAGACGGAATATCCGGGTTATCGATGCGTTCACGCGGGACATCCCCTGGCTGAACCGGGAACGGGAAACCCTCCGGAAGATCTGCGAACAGTATGACGCGGACTTCGATCGCCCGGCCCTCACGATGCTGCGCGCTGCACTCCTTGCCAAGCGGTACGAACTCGAGGAGATCAAGGAGTTGAACACGGCACGCCCCTTACTCCATCTCGTCACCCCGATGGTTGGCGTATGGGCCGTCGCCTGGACCATAACGCTGGATGACGGGGACCGCGACGCCGGTTCTTCTGCAGGCGAAGGAACGGACCGTCATACCGGCCTGAAGCCGGAGATCCGTTACCGGGAGTACCTGAATGATGGGATCATGGATCCGGTTACCCTCGCAAAGGTCCGCGACCGGCTCCGGGAATTCTCGGCCGTGATGGATCGCATCCTGGGACGGCTCTGTCCTGAAACAGGGCCTGCGGATTGAATGGCTTTCCATGTTCCCGCCATATCTCCCCCCGATACATTCCGCAACCCTCATCTACCTTGATCCAAAATATCCATGAATGGGAACTCCGGCTAACGGCACGAAGGAGCAGGGGTACGGGCTCCTGATCGTCTCCATCTCGCTCGCCACCTTCATGGCGAGTCTTGACGGCACGATTGTCAATATCGCGCTCCCCACCATCTCGGAATCGTTCAGGATATCGTCCACCACCGTGAGCTGGGTCGCCACGTCGTACCTGCTGGTAATCGTCGGCTGCGTGCTGGTCTTCGGGAAGATCTCTGATCGGATCGGCTTTAAGAAGATCTTTCTTTCCGGGTTTGCGATCTTTACGCTGGGGTCGTTCTTCTGCGGCGTCCTGCCGGAGTTCATCGCCGGCTTCCCCTCGCTCGTGGGATCGCGGATGTTCCAGGCAGTCGGGGGGGCGATGATCATGGCAATTGCGCCTGCCATGGTCGCCGCATTCATCCCGCTGGAGCAGAAGGGCAGGGCGATGAGCGTGATCATGATCTTCGCCGCCCTCGGCACCGCGCTCGGTCCGACCATCGGCGGGATCCTGACCCAGTTCCTCTCCTGGCACTGGATCTTCTTCATCAACGTCCCGGTTGGGATCGTTGCGATCCTCCTCGGGGCAAAGGTCATCCCGGCGTCAGCCCAAAAAGAAGTATCGCAGGGCTTCGACCGTGCGGGCGCCATCCTTGCCTTCGTGGGGCTCGCATCGCTTCTCTTCACCGTCTCGGAGGGAGAGAGTTATGGCTGGACATCACCGGTCATCCTCGCGACCGCCGTTGTCACAGTGATTGCCCTTGGGTGGTTCGTTGTCCACGAGCTGAAGGTTGCCGACCCGCTGCTCGATCTGAACCTTTTCCGGAACCGGAACTTCCTCCTCATCAACCTGCTGCTCTTCCTGGTCTTCTTCAGCTTCTCCGGGATCAATTACCTCATGCCGTTCTACCTCCAGTATGTCAGCGGGTATGACACCTCAATGTCGGGATTCATCATGACCTCCCTCTCGTTTGCCATGATGGCATCCGGGTTCCTCGCCGGTATCCTCTTCAACCGGCTCGGCCCCCGTCTTCTCTGCATCATTGCAGGCCTGCCCCTCATCCTCGGGTATTTCATGATGACCCGCCTCCACACGTACACCTCGACGGGGTATGTCATCGCAAGCCTCGTCCTCATCGGCTTCGGGCTCGGCATGATCGTAACCCCGGTAACCAACATGATCATGATGTCGGTAACGAAGGCCAAGACCGGGATGATCTCGAGCCTGACCACGCTCGAGCGGACCGCGCCGCTCTCGATCGGGATCGCGACATTCAACTTAATCTTCATTCAGGGCGTGCTCTCGATCGCCGCCAGCCACGACGTCACGCGGGCGTCCCCGAAAGACATCCAGCTCCAGGTGCTCTCCGCCGGTTTCGATCTCGCCTTCCTCCTGTCGCTGGTCCTCGGCATTATCATCCTCGTCATCGCCCTCCTATGTCGGGAGGAGGTCCACCCGGACTACGCGGAAGAGGCGCGGACCCTGAACAAGGAGATGGGGCTCGGGTAACCTGCCTCCTCAAGCCGATCTCCTCACCTTTTTTCCCCGTTCTTTCTCTCTTGTCACATGCAAACAATTTTCCCGACCCGTCTCCCAACACGGTGCATACAAGGGGAAAATACCATGTTCCGGAGAACCTTCCAGGTACGCTCGCAGCGCGAGGGCGATATCATCAGCATCATGGGCCCGGTGGAAGAGATCGTCAGGGAGAGCCGGGTGAGAGAAGGCCTCGTCCACCTCTTTGTCCACCACTCAACCGCGGCGCTCACGACCATCGAGTACGAGCCCGGTGTCCTCAACGACCTGAAAAGGGCACTCTCTGTCCTCGCACCGGATGGTAGTGACTATGCCCATAACACCCGGTGGGGTGACGGCAACGGGCGCTCGCACGTGAAGGCGGCAGTTGTCGGCCCTGACCTCACGGTGCCGGTAGAGGGCGGCAGACCGGCCTGCGGCACGTGGCAGCAGATTGTCCTCCTTGAACTGGATGTGAATGCCGGGCGGGAACGAACGGTGACCTGCACGGTCGTCGGGGACCAAGCGTAAAAACAGGATCTTCGGACAGAGGCGGTTCGTTGCCAGCCACCCCAGAACACCGTAGATGCGGGGGGTGGGATTCGAACCCACGGACTCCTGCGAGACCGGATCTTAAGTCCGGCGGTGTTGGCCAGGCTTGCCTACCCCCGCTCCCCGTGAGGAGGGCAAGGTACAATAATGGAACTGCAGGTGTTAAAAACGATCCTGCGGAGGTCCTGAACCACCCGGGATAAAGAAAGAGACGGCATTTTCCTATTATCTGCCGTTCACCGGCTGTCCTGACGGGAAGATCCAGTCCTTGATGACAAGCAGAAACGCGGTGACGGCGATAACGAAAGCTCCCATGATGCAGGCAGTGCCGATGATGTAGACGAACCGGTACTCCGCCCCGTATGTCTGGAGCACGATTCCGAACAGGGCCGCACCGAGGGCGACGATGGATGGCTGGACCATGCAGACCTGAGAAGAATCAAGGCGAGAAATCGATTTATATATTTTCTTTTGCATTGGGGTGGATCGATGCCATAGACAATCCCGCTGTTACGGCCCCGGATTGATGGTTCAGCCCCTGCTTCCGTTGAGAACCGCGAGGATCCGTTCCCCGGCTCTGCCGTCCCCGAACGGGTTTTCCCAGCGCCTGTCGCGCGAGAGCATCGTTCCGGCAGCGGCAAGAATCCCCTGCGGAGAGAAGCCGGCCACGGTGTTCGCCCCCACATCGACCGTCTCCGGCCGCTCGGTGGAATCACGGATGGTAACGCAGGGGACAGAGAGGATACAGCATTCCTCCTGCACACCGCCGGAGTCGGTAAGGGCGAGGCGGGCCTCTGACTCCAGCTGGAGGAATTCGAGGAACCCGAGCGGGGGGACCAGCCGGATCCCGCGGGTATCGATCCCAAACGCCCGGATCATCTTCTCCGTGCGGGGGTGGACGGGAAATACCATCTCCATCCCGAACTTCTTACGGACCGACATAAGACCCCGCATGATACCGGATAGCCGTGCCTTGTCGTCGACGTTCTCCTGCCGGTGGAGGGTGACGAGGATGTACTCGTCCCTCTCAAGCCCCAGCGATCCCGGTGTATCCCCCTTCTCTTTCGCAAGAGCGAGGTTCTGCCGAACAGCATCGACAATCGTGTTACCGGTGATATGGATCTTCCTGTCATCGATCCCCTCGTTCAGGAGATTCTTCCGTGAGGCAGCCGTGGGCGCAAAGAGGAAGTCGGAGATGTGGTCGGTCAGCACCCGGTTGATCTCCTCCGGCATCTTCCGGTCGAAGCTTCGGAGGCCGGCTTCGACGTGACCGACAAGAACCTGCTCCCCGCGCCCCCGGGTATAACTCTTCGATGCAGCCAGCGCTCCTGCTAGCACCGTATTGGTATCTCCCTGGACGAGGACGACATCAGGCTTCCTTTCTGCAATGATCCGCTCTGCACCGGCAAGGATCGCGCCGGTCTGGACCGCGTGGGTGCCCGACCCGACATCGAGGTTGAACGCTGGTGCGGGGAGCGCGAGTTCCTCAAAGAAGACCCTGTCCATCGCGTACGAGTAGTGCTGGCCGGTATGGAGGATGAAATAATCCTCGCCACTCTCTTCGCATGCCCGGATCAGGGGCGACATCTTGATGATCTCGGGGCGGGTGCCAAGGATGACTGCAATCATTCCTGTATCAGGTTTTGGCCGCCGGCATACAAGAGGGTTGCCCCCCGGGTTTTCGGGCACGTGTGCGGGGTGGCTGCCGGGTCCGGGACAGGAGAGAAGATAAAGGGGGAGTTGCCCAATAATGTATCCGCACTGATGAAAAGCGTCCGAATCACCGGCTGGATCGAACAGGGGGGGAGGCGGCTGACGAACGGGGAAGTGGAACAGATCGTCCTGTGCGATCCGGGCGCCATCCGAACGTTCGGCGGGGAATTTTTTATCGCCTGGGGCGACTGCCGGGCCCGCGACGCCCTCGGGATCGTGCCGGGTGACTGCCCGGCAGGGATGGTCCTGTGCGACGGGCGTGCTGCCGGGGCGATCGATCCGGCCGTGCCGGACCTTCCGCTGGACGACGCGATCCGGGCGGCGGTCGCCCTCCGGGCCGACGAGGGGATCACCGCACTCTCGGGTGGCGTGGACTCTTCCCTTGTTGCACGGCTTGCCGGGCGCGAGTGCGTCGCGGTCGGTACTGACGGATCATTCGACCTCCGGCAGGCACAGCACGCCGCTGACGCCCTCTCCCTGCCGTGTACCCTCGTCCATGTCACACCCGCCGAGATCGAGGAAGCTCTCCCTGTCGTCATCCGGGAAATTCCGGTGAAGAACCCGGTGCATACAGGCATCGCGCTCACCCAGTACTTCATCGCACGGTTCGCCAGGGAGTACGGGTACCGGAGGATCCTCACCGGGCAGGGGGCAGACGAACTCTTCGGGGGGTATACCCGGTACCTGCAGACCACGACCCTCGAAGAAGACCTCGCACGGGACGTTGCGCTCCTCCCGGAGCAGGCGGCCCGCGACCAGGCGGTTGCACGTCTTCACCATACCCTCCTCTCGATGCCCTATCTCGATCTCCGGGTCATGCGCGTCGCATGCGCGATCCCTGCCTCGCAAAAAGTCCGGAACGGGAAGCGGAAACTGCCCCTGCGTGAGGTTGCAGAGCGGTACATCCCGCGGGAGATCGCGTGGCAGGAGAAGAAGGCGATGCAGTACGGCAGCGGTGTCTGGGACGTTCTCCGGAAGCTTGCCCGGCACAATGGATTTAAAACGTCCATGCAAGGATACATAGATCACATCAGCAGGTTGGAGCATGGTAACTGAGAACGATGTGGAGCACATTGCAGACCTCGCCGACATCGGCATGGAGCCCGGCGAGCTTGCACCATTCACGCAGCAGTTTAACGCGATCCTCGGGTATTTCGATATCCTTGACACGGTGAAGGGTGGGGATATTCCACCGCACGGGCAGGTGAACGTGATGCGGGAGGATGTCGTTGCCCCCGCGCTCCCGGTCGAGGACGTGCTCAGGAACGCTCCGGCATCCGAGGACGGGTTCATCAAGGGACCGCGGGTGATGTAGTGGCGGGGACACTTACCTTTTCTCCGGACGACCGGTTCCATGCCTTCCTCACGACCTGCAGGAAGACGGAGTATGGGGACGGGCCGCTCTGTGGTATTCCGGTCGCTGTCAAGGATAACATATCGACAAAAGGGATCGAGACGACCTGCGCATCGAAGATCCTGAAAGGCTACATCCCGCCGTATGACGCCCACGTCGTGCAGCTGGTTCGCGGGGCGGGGGCAGCGGTCGTCGGGAAGACCAATATGGACGAATTCGGGATGGGTACAACGACGGAAAACTCCGCGTTCGGGCCGACCCTCAACCCATGGGACGACGGGCGGGTCCCCGGCGGGTCTTCCGGCGGCAGTGCTGCCGCAGTTGCGTCCGGGATGGTGCCGATGGCGCTCGGGACCGATACCGGTGGGTCGATCCGGTGCCCGGCCGCGTTCTGCGGGATCGTCGGCCTGAAACCGACCTACGGACGTGTCTCCCGGTACGGCCTGATCGCCTACGCGAACTCGCTCGAACAGATAGGGCCGATGGCAGATTCCGTGGCCAATGTATCGAAGCTCTTTTCGGTCATCGCAGGCCATGACCTCCGGGACAGTACTTCCTGCGCACGGCCGTACGCCCACGAACCGTCGGCCGATATCCAGGGCCTGAAGATTGGGATCCCGAATGAGTACTTTGGCACGGGGGTCGATCCGTCGGTTGCAGACGTCGTCAGGAAAGCGATCCGGCGCCTCGAGGAACTTGGCGCCACGACGGTTCCCTGTTCAATCCCATCGATGGAGTACGCGCTCGCCGCATACTACGTGACCTGTACGAGCGAGGCGAGTTCTAACCTCGCGCGGTTTGACGGCGTCCGCTATGGTCCCGCGGCAGATTCAAAAAAGGCGTGGCACGAAGCCTACCGTGAGGTCAGGAAAGCCGGGTTCGGTCCAGAGGTCCGGCGCCGGATCCTGCTCGGGACGTTTGCCCTCTCGTCGGGGTACTATGGAAAGTACTACGCGAAGGCACAGGTCGCACGCGCAAATGTCCGGGCAGACTTCCTGCGGATCCTCGAGAGCGTCGATGTGATCGTCGGACCGACCATGCCGACCATCGCGTTCCGGCTTGCCGAGAAGAGCGACCCGCTCTCCATGTACCTCTCCGACATCCTGACGGTTCCCGCAAATCTCGCCGGTATCCCGGCTATCTCCGTTCCCTGCGGGAAGTCTGACGGGATGCCGGTCGGGCTCCAGATCATGGGCAGGCACTTCGAGGACGAACGGGTGATCGATGTCGCCTATGCCTACGAACAGGCGGTGAGCGCATGAGCGGAGATCAGGTGATCGTCGGCCTCGAGGTCCACTGCCAGCTGGATACGAAGAGCAAACTTTTCTGCGGGTGCTCGACCGATTACCGGTCCGACGGCCCCAACACCCATGTCTGCGAGGTCTGCCTGGGGCTCCCTGGTTCGATGCCGGTGCTGAACAAAAAGGCGATCGAATATGCCATGCGGGTCGCAAAAGCGCTCTCCTGCGAGGTGCTGGAAGAGTCGGAGTTCTCGCGGAAGAACTATTTCTACCCCGACCTCGACAAAGCGTACCAGATCACCCAGTACGACAAACCGCTCGCCGAGAAAGGGGTGCTCGAGATCGAGGGCGACGGTGGGGTAAAAAAGGTCCGGATCACCCGGATCCACGTCGAGGAAGACCCCGGGCGGCTCGTGCACATGGGCAATGCCGAGCGGGGCAGGTATTCACTCGTGGACTACAACCGGGCCGGCATCCCGCTCATCGAGATCGTGACCGAGCCCGACATGCGTTCTCCGAAGGAGGCAAGGAAATTTCTCAACAAGCTCCGTGCGACGCTGGAGTATCTCGGGGTCTTCGACTCGGAAAAGGAGGGTTCCCTCCGGGTCGATGCGAACATCTCGATTAAGGGGAGCGAGCGTGTCGAGGTCAAGAACATCACCTCCTACAAGGGGGTGGAAAAGGCGCTTACCTTCGAGGTCACCCGCCAAAAGAACCTGATCCGGCGAGGCCAACCCATCGAGCGCGAGACCCGGCATTTCCTCGAAGCGCGGGGCATCACGCAGTCAGCCCGGAGCAAGGAGCAGGAGCACGATTACCGGTATTTCCCGGAACCTGACCTCCGCCCGCTGCAGGTGCGGTCGTGGCTTACAGGGATCGTCCTTCCCGAGCTGCCCGATGCACGGCGCGAGCGGTTTGTACAGCAGTACGGCTGCTCGGAGAACCATGCCCGGACGCTGACCGGCGAACTCCGGCTCGCGAACTTCTTCGAGCAGGTGGTCGCGCCCGACCCTGCGGGGCTCTCGGCAGTCGCCGCGACGTGGGTTGCCGATACCCTGATCGGGGAACTCAACTACCGTTCGATGAGCATCGACCGTCTCAAACCAGCCGCCTTCACCAGGGTATTGCGGCTGCTGAAAACGGGGGAGATCACGGACAAGAGCGGTATCGAGGTGCTCCGGATCATGCTCGATCAGCGCCTGAAAGGGGAAGCGTGCGAGACCGCGGAGGAGATCGTCGCCCGGCTCCACCTTGCAAAGACCTCCGGCGATGACGAAGCGCTCCGGGCGGCGGTCCGCGAAGCAATCGGGCAGAATAAAAAAGCTGTCGCTGACTACCGGGCCGGAAAGGCCGGGGCAAGTAATTTCATTGTCGGGCAGGTCATGAAGATGACCCGGGGGCGTGCCGATCCCGGCGAGCTCAACCGGCTGATTGCCGAAGAACTGCAGAAAGGAGGGTGAGACTGCGTGCACCTGATCGTTGCCGAAAAGAACATCTCCGCCCGGAGGATCGCCGAGATCCTTGCCGGCGGAAAGAAGATTGCCGAAAAGAAGGATGCCGGTGTCTCTGTCTACCAGTTCGGGGAGACGGTGGCGATCGGCCTGCGGGGGCATGTCGTGGAGATCGACTTCGAGCCCGGCTACGCGAACTGGCGCAGCGAGACGGCGACCCCCCGTCACCTGATCGACGCGAAGACCATAAAAGTGGCAACCGAGAAACGGATCGTCTCCCTCCTCCAGAAACTGGCGCGGTCCGCCGACCGGGTCACGATCGCAACGGATTTTGATACCGAGGGGGAGCTCATCGGAAAAGAGGCATTCGAGCTCGTCCGTGCCGTCAATGCGAAGGTCGAAATCGACCGCGTGCGCTTCTCGGCCATCACCCCGCAGGAGATCAGCTCGGCATTCTCGCATGCGACCGAGCTCGACTTTGCACTTGCATCCGCTGGCGAAGCCCGGCAGATCGTCGATCTCGTCTGGGGGGCCTCGCTCACCCGCTTCATCTCGCTCGCAGCACGCCGGGGCGGGCAGAATATCCTCTCCGTCGGGAGGGTGCAGAGCCCGACACTCGCCATGATCGTTGACCGCGAGAAAGAGATCGCCTCCTTTGTCCCCGAGAAGTACTGGCAGCTCGGCCTTGTCACCATGAAGGGAGACGAGAAGGTCGAGGCGCGGCACACCCATGGCAGGTTTAAAGACAAGGCCGACGCAGAACTCGCCCGCGACCGTACGCAGGATCCCCTTCTTGTCACGGATGTGAAGGAAGGCACGAAGATTGACCGGTCCCCCTCGCCGTTCGATACGACGAGTTATATCGTCGCCGCCGCCCGTCTCGGGTATTCAGCGGCGAACGCGATGCGGATCGCGGAAGACCTGTACATGAACGGGTTCATCTCCTACCCGAGAACCGACAACACAGTCTACCCGGAAACGCTGGACATCAGCGGGATCCTTGCGGCCCTGAAGAATTCACCGTTTGCAAAGGACGTCGCCTGGACCCAGAAGAACCGCCGGGCGGTCCCTACCCGCGGAAAGAAGTCTTCCACCGACCACCCGCCCGTCCACCCGACAGCCCCGGCAACCCGGGAGATTCTGGGGGACGATGCCTTCATCCTCTACGAGCTTGTGCTGCGCCGGTTCCTCGCAACGCTTGCCCCGGACGCGACCTGGCAGACCCTGAAAGTCCTCTTTTCAGCAGGAAGCGAGGAGTATACCGCGACCGGCGGGAGACTCCTTGAGCCCGGCTGGCATGCCGTATACCCCTTCTCGGAAGCAAAGGAGACCGTGCTCCCCGTGTTTATTGTTGGCGAGAAACTTCCAATCCTCTCGAAATCCTTCGAGGAGAAGGAGACCCAGCCTCCTGCCCGGTACACCCAGAGCAAGCTCATCCAGCGGATGGAGGAGCTCGGCCTTGGCACGAAGAGTACCCGGCACGAGGTGATTGCAAAACTCATCTCCCGGAAATACGTGGAGGGAAACCCGCTTCGCCCGACCCTTGTCGGCCGCGTCGTCATCGAGTCTCTCGAGAAGTACGCGGATACCGTAACGCGTCCCGACATGACCCAGACGCTGGAATCCCATATGCAGCAGATCAAGCAGAGCCAGCGGACCCGGGAGGATGTTGTCCGGGAGTCCCGGGAGATGCTGCACAAGGCGTTTAACCAGCTCGAAGCCCACGAACAGGTGATTGGCGACGAGATCCGGAACAGGACCGCGGAGGAGATGACGCTTGGGCCCTGCCCGGTCTGCAGGACCGGCACGCTCGCCATCAAGCATCTCCGCGGATCGACGCAGTTCATCGGCTGCTCCAATTATCCCGACTGTACCTTCAACATCGGCCTCCCCGTTGCCCAGTGGGGTTTTGCGGTACGGACCGACGATGTCTGTAAGAAACACGGCCTGAACTCTGTCCGGCTGGTGCGGAAGGGGGCCCGCCCATGGGACATCGGCTGCCCGCTCTGCCACCACATCACCTCCAACCGCGAGTCCCTTGCCGAGATCCCGTCCCTCAAGCCGGCATTTCTCGACAAGCTCGAGTGCGCCCATATCTATACGGCTTCCGACCTTACCCGGGCCGAACCCCCGTACCTCGCGACGGTTCTTGACGTGCCGGAAGAGACGGCACGGCAGATCGTCCGCGATGCCGGCACCATGGTCGAGCAGTTACGTAAACGCTCGGAATGCCGGAAGTTCATGCGGAACCACATCGCGCCCCGGAAGGGGAGGAGCTATGCAACCGTCCTCAAGGCGCTCGCATCCTCCGGTATCCGTGACATCTCCGGGCTCGCTGCAGCTGACCCGGGGATTCTCCAGAAAGCAGGGATCAGCGAGAAGGAATCGACGGAAGTGATCAACGGGGCGCGTGCCCATACCGCCGAGCGCCTCTTCAAGGAGATCGGCATTCCTGCCGCCAGTATCAAGAAATACATCGCGGCGGGGATCCTCTCCCCGGAGGAGTTCTGTTCCGGCCAGCCGCTCCGGATCGCCGAGAAGACCGGCATGAGCTCCGATACGGTTTTCCGTCACACCGGCCTTGTCTGCGCTTATCTCGGGCGTCCTGCCCCGGTGAAGATCTCGAAAGTCCAGATCGAGAAGGGGAAGAAAGAGCTGCTCGCGATCCGGGGGATGACCGAACCGGTGATTCGCACCCTTTCTTCCGCCGGGATTTACAACCTTGAGAACCTGATCCATGCGGATCCCCATGATGCCGCAGCGCGATCCGGGCTAACGGAAGAGAAGCTCCGCAGCTTCCAGGATCTTGCCAGAAAACGACTTGAGAATGCGATCATCGAACTGTAATGTTCTGAATTTTTTTTAAAATAATGGCGAGTGAAAACCGGATATCCTGATAACGGTAAACGGCCCCTGTATCCTTATCATGCCAGCAGCTTCTTGGCTGAAGCGATCAAATACGTATTCACGCGCGTGATCTCATGAAATGGAAAGACTGGGTCCATGTGACGAAACTCGATCCGGATAAGCAGCTCCGGGCGGGCGACATCGATGCCATCGCAGCGAGCGGCACCGATGCTCTCATGCTCTCGGGGACGCTGAACGTGACGGAAGACAACCTCGCGGCGCTCTTAAAACAGGTGAAGTCCTACGGTCTCCCCCTTGTCATGGAGCCGGCCGGACCCGAGGCCGTGCTCACGCAGGGGATCGATCTCGTCTTCGTCCCCAGTGTCATGAACACGACCGATGTCCAGTGGATCGTAGGGAAGCACCGGATCTGGGTGCAGCAGCAGGGCCGGAAGATCGCGTGGGATCGCATCGTGCCTGAAGCGTACATCGTCCTGAACCCCGATTCTTCTGTCGGGAAGGTAACGAAAGCGATCTGCACCCTCAAGCCGGACGAAGTTGCGGCATACACGGCAGTTGCCGACCGGTACTTCCACTTCCCGATCGTCTACATCGAGTACAGCGGAACATACGGCGATCCTGCTGCTGTGAATGCAGCATCCGCTGCGATCGACCATGCCGTCCTCTACTATGGAGGGGGCATCAACTCGGCGGAAAAGGCCGCCGAGATGGGCAGGTATGCCGACACAATCGTCGTCGGCAATGCCGTGTACGATTTGGGCGCATCCGTCCTGAAAGCGACGGTCGACGCAGTCCAGTAAGCCTCGCATGCCGGAGATTGAGATCGTCCTCGTCGCCCCTCTCTATGAAGGTAACGTCGGGTTTGCAGCCAGGGTGATGAAGAACTTCGGTTTCACAAGGCTTGTCCTCATCGATCCCTGTCCTCTCAGAGACGAGGCAAAAGCACGGGCGTCCCATGCACAGGACGTGCTTGCGAATGCAGAGATCTGCACGATCGAGGATATTTTTGCCCGGAGCAACATCGTCGTCGCGACGACAGGGACCGTCAGTAAATCCGTCTGTACCTCGATGCGGATGCCGTTCTTCTCCCCGAAAGAGCTCCGCAATAAGATTGGAGGCACGGACGGCCGGATCTCCATCCTTTTCGGGCGCGAGAACTGGGGGCTTTCCAACGAGGAGGTCCGGCGCTGTGACATGATCTGCACGGTCCCGACCGCGCCGGAGTACCCGATCCTCAACCTCTCCCATGCTGTGGGTGTCGTCTGCTACGAGCTCTCCAGCCTCCCCCTCCCGGAGTACCGGCTCGCATCCCCCTTCGAGATGGGCCACCTGTACCGGCACATCGACCGGTACCTCGACGTCATCCACCACCCGCGATTCAAGCGGGAGAACACGATGATCCTGATCCGCCGGATCCTCGGCCGGGCGAACCTCACGACCCGCGAGGCAAGTACCCTGCACGGGCTCCTGCGCCGGTCGACATGGCACATCGACCCGGGTGCGGTTGATGAGAAGGAGGAGTTCTCCGGAAAAGAGTCCTTTGAGGAAAACGAAGAGGATAGGGCCGGGTGAACCGGCATGCCCGCCCGTCCTCTCGTGCATCCCGACACTCAAATTCTTCGTATCATGTGGCATTGCTGATATCCACTTCGTGATCTCAGAAGAACACCTTATGACCAAGAAGCGCGTACGGTGATCCGCAATGATCCTCGTTGACTGGCAGATCCGCGACCGCATCGGGCGGGGTTTTATCACCGTCGACCCGTTCGACCCCTCACTCATCCAGCCCAACTCCATCGATATCCGCCTCGGGAACCATTTCGTCTGGTACGGGAAGGACGGAATCATCGATCCCTACGACCGTGCATCGGTGAGTGCGGGTGTCGAGGAGGCGACCGCGGATTCCTTTGTCCTGCAGCCCGGCGCGTTTGTGCTTGCGCGGACCCTGGAGACGATCGGGCTCCCCGATAACATCGTCGCGACCATCGAGGGCAAGTCCAGCATCGCCCGGCTCGGCGTCACGCTCCACCAGACAGGGGGTTGGATCGATGCCGGGTTCCGGGGCACGATCACCCTCGAGATGTGCAACGTCAATACCCGGCCGGTGAAAGTCTATGCCGGCATGCCGATCGGGCAGCTCGTCTTCTACGCGACGGAGCGTGCAGAGAATCCCTATTTCAGAAAGACTGACGCCAAGTATCTCGGCCAGACGCAGGCGACCCTCTCGCGGTATCACGAGAACCCGAGGAAATAACTGCAGGTACGCAACATCTCGCCAGGATTTTCCCGTCTCCTGCCAGCCTGATTTTTCACCCGGCCCGGAGAAGGCGGGGATCATGAGGGTACATGAATCCCGGCACCAGGCAGGCCGGTCATTGTCAATAACTTCCGGTGTAGCGGGATCTCACCGTCAGCAAATTACCTGACGTTCGTCCGGTTCATGTCAACAGAGAGCAGGGATCTTTTTGAACTCTCTGCAGTTATCTAAAAAAATCCGTTCCCTTACAGGACGGTTGCGCCGTGATACTCCTATATACAATCAACTCTCATTGTGTACGGATGAACGGTTTCTAATAACCGGAGATGCATCATGCGACTTCTTCTGATACATTCAGATTATATCGAATACGAAGCCAAGAAAAAGACCAAGATGGCCGAAGAGGAGGCGGTCCTCTCCGATTCCGTCAAGGAGGCGCTCACCGTTTTCTGTGCGGTCGAATCGGTCGATGAGGACGATCCCGAAGGGGTCGTCATGCAGGCCGTTGCCGAGATCGATAAGGTTGCCGACCAGGTGAACGTGGAGAACATCGTCATCTACCCCTACGCCCACCTGAGCAGCGACCTCTCATCGCCGGATTTTGCGGTTACCGTGCTCAAATCCCTCAAAACCGAGCTGGAGGCCGAAGGATTTACCGTGAAGCGTGCCCCGTTCGGGTGGTACAAGTCCTTCCGGCTCTCCTGCAAGGGCCACCCGCTCTCGGAGCTCAGTAAGACCATCGCTCCCGGGGAGGAAGGGGCGCCAAAGAAGGAGAAGAAGGAGGTCACCCACGACTGGTTCGTGCTCACCCCTGACGGGAAGAAGCATGACTACAACGAATTTGTGAACGACACGCCATTCGGGTGCCTTGTCAAGAAAGAACTGGGGATCGCGGTACCGGTCGGTGGGGAGCCTGCCCATGTCGAACTGATGCGCAGCAAGGAGCTCGTCGATTACGAGCCGGTCAGCGACGTCGGCTGCCTGCGCTGGATGCCGAAAGGCAAGCTCCTCCGCGACCTTCTCGCGGACTACGTGCTCCGGATGGTGCTCGAGTACGGCGGGACGCCAGTCGAGACCCCGGTCATGTACGACCTCGGCGACCGTGCAATCTTCGAGCATGCCGACAAGTTCGGGGAGCGGCAGTACCGGTTCAAGTCCAACAACCGGAATATGATGCTCCGGTTTGCCGCCTGCTTCGGCATGTTCTCGATCATGCGGGACATGCATATCTCCCCCAACACCCTCCCGATGAAGATGTACGAGCTCTCGACCTACTCGTTCCGGCACGAACAGAAGGGAGAGGTGATCGGCTTAAAGCGGCTGCGGGCGTTCACGATGCCCGACATGCACTCGCTCTGCACGGACATGCCCGAGGCCCTGACCTGTTTCGAGGAGCAGCTCCGGATGGGCTGGCAGACCGGGAAGGACTTCGAGACGCAGCTCGTCGCGGCCTTCCGGTGCACGCAGGACTTTTACGCCGAACATGAAGCCTGGGTGAAGAAGATCGTGAAGGAGTCCGATTGTCCGATGCTCATCGAGATCCTCTCCGACCGGGTCCATTACTGGGTCGCCAAGATCGACCTTGCGGCAATCGACGGCCAGAAGCGCCCGATCGAGAACCCGACCGTCCAGATCGATGTCGAGAGCTCGACCCGGTTCAACATCAGGTACCACAAGGAGGACGGGACGCCGGTCCACCCCCCCATCCTCCACTGCTCCCCGACAGGGAGCGTGGAGCGCGTCCTCTGCGCCATCCTCGAGAACGTCTCCACGCAGCCGGTCCCCGCACTCCCCACGTGGCTCTCGCCCGTGCAGGTCCGGGTCGTCCCGGTGACGGAGAAGCACCTCCCCTATGGGGAAGAAGTCATGAAGGCCATCAACGCGGCATCGGTCCGGTGCGATATCGACGACCGGAACGAGACGATGGGGAAGAAGGTCCGGGAAGCCGGCATGGACTGGGTCCCCTACGTTGTCGTGATCGGCGACGAGGAGGTCGGCAGCAAAAAGCTGACGGTCACGGTCCGCAGGAAGTCGCAGCCGAACAAGCCGTTCAAGGAGCAGATGACTGCCGATGCACTCATCGCGGCCGTGAAGAAGGAGTGCGAGGGCAAGCCGTTCCGGCCGCTTTATACGCCCAAACTGCTCTCGAAGAAGGCACGGTATATCTGACGGTATTCCTTTTTTTCAATCGGGACTCCCCGATGTTAGTCCCTCAAATCAGTCGGCGGTGCAATGCGTCCGGATAATTCCTAAAAACGACGTAAGGTCCTTACGCCGAATGCACGTCATACCCGACCGGCTCGCCGTTCGAGTCCTGGCTGGGTGTCCCTTCGCCGAACCGGAACCTCCCCTGCGGGATGGCGATCTCGAAGCGGGCCCCCCTTCCCGGAACACCGTTCTCCCGGATCGTCATGCCGGTGATTGCGAGGATCTCCCGGACAAGGAAAAGCCCGAGGCCGGTGTTCTTCCCGAACCCGCGCTCGAAGATCTGCTCCTTGAACTCTTCCGGGATCCCGACGCCGTCGTCCTCGCAATACAGGACGATGCCGGCACCGCCTTCCTCGATCCCGAACGAGATCCGGGTGAGGGAATCGCCGTACCGGATCGCGTTGTCGATCAGGTTGTCAAAGACCCGTTCGAAGAGGGGATCCGCGTAGCATTCAAGCGAGTGAAGCGAATGCTCGATGCGGATCCCCATGCAGTCCCGCTGTTCGAGGACCCGGAGGATGACCCCGCTCACGTTCTGCCAGAGCGCCTTGTTCGCCCCGAGTTCCTGGTAGTCGCGGGCGAATTCGATCTGCCGGAGGATCTCCTGCGCCGTCCGGGTCACCTGGCTCAAGTACCGCTCGGTATCCGGGGCGGTCTCGGTCGAACGGGCGAGGTTCGTGTACGCGAGGAGCCCGTTGATCCGGTTCCGGATATCGTGCCGGGTCACGCTGCTCATGAGGCTGAGCTTCTTCGTCATCTCCTGCAGGTGGGCTTCGGCATCCCGTATGTCGCTGATGTCCCGCACGGTCTCGATCGCCCCGACGAGGTTTCCCGCGTTGTCATAGAGCGGTGTGGCCTTTGCCCAGAGGTGGAGGTTCTGCCCGCGGGGGCGAGCGTCGATGGTCTCTGCAACGAGCCCGCTGCCCTCCCGGTGGACATGGTGGTACGACCTTGCCGCCAGTTCGTCCTCGGATGCGAGGACGAGGTCGAGGAGCATCTCGCGGCGTGTCCCGTAGAAGGGGATCGCGTACTCGTACTCCCCTTTCCCGAGCATCTGGACGGCGGATACGCCGGTCATCTCCTCCATGGCGAGGTTCCACGCGATGACCTTTCCCCTGCGATCAATGACAAAGGTCGCATCCGGGAGGAAGTTGATGATATCGTTGAGCCGGCGTTCCGAACGGGCAAGTTCCATCTCGGACTGGCGCCGCAGGACCGCCTGGTACACCATGTTCATCAGCTCGGCGAACTGGGCCCGGGGGTTCCCGCCTTTCTGGACATAAAAATCCGCACCGCAGTTGAGGGCTTCGATGATGACCTCCTCCCTGCTTTTTCCGGAAAAGAGGATGAAGGGCATGTCCCGGTGCTTCAGCCGGACAATCTTCAGAAAGTCAAGGCCGTCGATCTCCGGCATCTGGTAATCGGAGATGATGGCATCATAGGTCGATTCCTTCAGTTTCTGCAGGGCATCGTTGACGGTCGATGCCGTGTCGACCCGGATATTCCCCAGGTGTTCGATATATTCCTTGGTTACCTTCCGCAGGATCTCCTCATCGTCGACATACAGAAGGGAAATATCCGTCATGGGGTATCGCGCAGATCGAGAACACTAATATATAACGATGATCCTCCTTTAAAATCTTTCCTGAATCTCGATGAAAAAAGACCAGAATTCTGATCCGTCATTCTTCCATCAAAATGGAGAAAAGCAAGATTAATAATATGCATGTAAATTCAATCATTCTCCCGTCGGCGCTGCCCAATGAATTTCCTGTATATAAAATGGATCTTTCGATCCCGGTCGACAATCCGCACCAGTATTCCGATCCAGGATTCATACGGGGGAGGTCAATTTCGGATAAATTCCGCCATGAAAAAACCGGCAGGGAATGACCGGCCGTGAAAAAAACCGCCGGAAAAAACAGAAGAACCATGATCCCATCATGGTTGTTACGGGACGATGCAGAGGGGGGATAATCTCGCGATCACCCGCTCGACCTGCTGCACGGATGTCCCGATGTAACTGTCCGGGGCGAGGAGGCGCTCGATATCCTGTTTCGAACAGTACCGGACGATTGCCGGATCAGAGATCAGGACTTCTGCAAGCGATCGTTCCTCTGCGAGCGCCTGCATGCTTGCGATGCGGACGTGCTCGTGGGCGTCCTGCCTGCCCATCCCCTTCTTCGTCAGTTCGATCATTACGGATTCCGCCATGTTGATACCGTGCAGGAAGTTGAGGTTGCGCCGGATCGCGGCACGGTTGATGACGAGCCCCCGGATGACAATGGTCATCAGCCGCAGGCAGTGGTCGGTCAGGATCGATGCCTCCGGGAAGATGATCCGTTCGCAGGAGGAGTTGGTAAGGTCGCGTTCGTCCCAGAGGGTGTTGTTGGCAAGGGCCGGATCGATCGAGGACCGGACAATGCGGGCGAGCCCGCAGACCTGTTCGCTCTTGATCGGGTTCCTCTTGTGGGGCATGGTGGACGATCCGACCTGGCGGGCGCCGAATGCCTCCTCCACCTCCCCGATCTCCGTCCGCTGGAGGGAACGGAGCTCGATCCCGATCTTATCCAGCGTCGTGGCGACGTTTGCAAGGAACATGAAGTACTCGGCGTACCGGTCCCGCGAGATCACCTGGTTCGAGACATCCACCGCACCAAGCCCGAGCAGGTTCATCATCGTCGCCTGGATCTCGATCCCCTTCGCCCCGAGCGCCGCCTGTGTCCCGACAGCGCCGGTAATCTGCCCGACAACGACCCGGGGACGGAGCTGGGCGAGCCGCTCGATATGCCTGCCCACCTCAGAAGCCCAGATCGCGAACCGAAGCCCGTAGGTTGTCGGCACGCCGTGCTGCCCGTGCGTCCTGCCGACGCAGACGAGGGTCTTTGTCTCGTTCGCCCGGTCGAGAAGAGACGCGAGGAGCACCCGGAGCTTTTCGTCAAGGAGATCGAGTGCCTGCCCCAGCTGGAGCCCGGTCGCGGTATCGAGGATATCGTTGGAGGTGGCGCCATAGTGCACCCACCTGCCGGCATCCCCGCAGACCTCGCTGATCGCCCGTACAATCGCCATCATGTCGTGGTTGATCTCGGCCTCGATCTCCTTTGCACGGGCAAGCGATGCCCCTGATGCATGTGCTGCAATCGCGTCCGCATCTGCCTGCGGGATCATCCCGTGTGCGGCCTCTGCGCGGGCGAGGGCCGCTTCGGCAGCGACGATGCAGGAGAACCGGTTCTCCTCGTTCCAGACGGCACGCATCTGGTCGGTGCCGTACCGTTCCTCGATCGGGTGGACTGGCATGTACCATACTCTGTAGCACTCCTGCCTCAAGAGTTCATCGCTTTGGAGAAGATCCGCAAAAGGGTGAAAAGATACTTTCACCACGCGTTCCGGCGATAATAAAACCCGGCAGCGCCAACCATTATGCCAATGGACTCCTTCGATGCCTTCTTCCCCTACAGCCAGTACCGGCCGCACCAGAAGGAGATGTTGCAGTTTGCTGCCGGTATCGCCTGCAACGGGGGCATCGGGATGATCGACGCGCCGACTGGCAGTGGAAAATCGAGCGTGATAGCATCCCTCCTTGCAGAGCGGGGAAAGCGAAAGATCCTCATTGCAGTCCGCACGAAGAGCCAGCTGGAGACCTTCATCCGCGAGACCGCCCTCGTCCGGAGGAAATACCCGTCGCTTAAGGTTGCCTACCTGATGGGCAAGGGGGGAATGTGCCCGCTCGGGGGACAGGGGGACGTCTACCGGCGCTGCGAGGGGGTCAAGACGCTCTCGACATCCCTGATCCGTGACCGGGCGGAGAAGGGGGCGCTCGTGCCTTCAAAGGATCCCTTCACGCTCCAGCAGATCCGGCGCATGGACCGGGAGCACCCGCTCATCTGCCCGCACTTCATCCACAGCCGGATGTTCGTGCCCGGGGAAAACGGGCAGCTCCGGATGGTACCCTCGGTGCCCCTGAAGAGCCGGTCCGACCGGGTCATCGACGAGATGGTCCCGCCAAAGGAACTTTCGGCCTTCAGCGCGGAACTCTGCCCGTACGAGCTGATGCTGCACGCCGCAAAGGACGCGGACATCATCATCCTGAACTACTACCATATCTTTGACCGGGGAATCCGGGAGCAGCTCTACCTCCAGTTGTCCGTACAACCAGAGGACGTCCTGCTGCTGATCGACGAGGCCCACAACTGTGGCGACACCGTACAGGCGATCGAGAGCGTCTCCCTCGACGAGAACGATATCGTGCAGGCAGGATCCGAACTCCTTGCCCTCCGGCGCCGGAGCCGGAGCGCCGACGCAGTCGCGGGGATCCTGCCCCGGATTACCGATTTCATCAACGGGCTGAAGAACTCGGCGGAACCGGAGGACTGGTTCGATCCCGGGATCTTCGACCGGATGGTCGTCCGCGGGTCCCTGTACGGCAGGATGGACGAGATCGTCGACGACCTCATGGCCCTTACGGATACGATCCGGGACAAGAATGTAAAATCAGGCGAGTACCAGGAGACCGCTGTCGAACGCCTTGCGACGTTCCTCTTCCGGCTCAACAGCGCAGCGACCGATCCGTCCTACCTGACCGTCTACCACCGGCAGGATCCGGGGGTCGCGCTCGAAGTCCGGAGCATCGATCCCGCAGGGAGCCTTAAGGAGATCTGCAGCTCGCACCACGCAGCCCTCCTCATCTCGGGGACCCTCACCCCTGTCGCCGGGTATGCACGGTACTACTTCGAAGACCTTCCGGTCGCAACGCTCACCCTGCCCCCGACGTTCCCGCGGGAGAACCGGCTCATCCTTGCCGCGCAGGATATCACGACCGCGTACTCGATGCGCCAGAACCGGGCCAATACCGCGCTCATTGCGGATTATATCGACGCTTTTTCCGCGATTGCGGGGAACTGTGCGGTGTACTTCCCCAGTTACCAGATCCTCGAGCAGTACGCAGAACTCTGTGCCGGAACGATCCGCGGAAAGCAGGTCTTTATCGAACCGCGGCTTGCTGCCGATGCGGGAGCTGCGCTCTCCGAGTTCCTCGCCCTGCCCCGGCAGAAGAGATCCGGTGTCCTCTTTGCGGTCTGCGGGGGGAAGTGGAGCGAGGGGCTCGATTACCGGGGCGAGATGCTTGCCGGCGCCATGGTGGTCGGGCTCCCGCTCGCCCCGTTCAACCGCGTCAGGAAGATGGTCATCGAGTACTTCGCCCGCAAGTTCCCTGACGAGGGGGAGTTTCTCTCGTACACGCTCCCGGCCATCAACCGGGCGCTGCAGGCGCTCGGCCGCGTCCTGCGCACGCCGGAGGACCGGGGCGTGCTCGTCTTTGGGGAACGGCGCTTCCTGGAGATGCGGGTAAAACGAGCGCTCCCGGTATGGATGCGGGAGGAGATGACGCCCTGCGATGCGGCGGGATTCCGGGAGAGGATCGCACAATGGCGATGAATGAGGGATCCTGCCGGTTCGGCCTCTGGTTCGTCCATGTTCACTGGTCGGGCGCGGTTATCCACCGGGTGCGGTTTGCGACAACAGAGATTAGGGGGCCGGTCCCGCCCCTGATCCGGAGATACTGCGCCGGGCAGCCGGTCGACCTCTCCCCACTTGTAAGCATCGCGCCGGAGACGATGGGCGAAGTCTACGCGAGGATCTATGCGGCGGTGCGAAAGATCCCCTATGGAAAGACCGCAACCTACGGGGAGATCGCACGAGAGGCGGACACCGGCCCACGGGTCGTCGGGCAGGCGATGGCACGGAATCCCACGCCGCTGGTCATCCCCTGCCACCGCGTTGTCGGAGCCCGGGGGATCGGGGGCTTCTCTCCCGACATCGGGATCAAGGAATCGCTCATTGCGATAGAGGAGCGCGGAGTGAAAAAACAACGGCGGAAATCCCCGGATCCGAGGGGCGTGGCTGTTGCAGGAAAGAGCCCCGGCCGGAGGGGCAGGCAATGAAAACCGGTGATACCGAAAACGGCGGGAAGAGCGTGGCCGTGCAGCACGAGCAGAATTTTGTCCCCGCGGCAGGGAACGTGGGCCGATCGGCACTCATCCTCGTCGGGGGGGAAGCGCGGCGGGCGAACGGGGAGGAGAAGTATTTCTTCCGGTACAAGGGAAAGACGTTCATCGAACGCCAGATCGATTCGATCCGCCCGGTCGTCGACGAGATCATCCTTGTTGCGCGGGATCCCGGCCAGTGCCGCCGGTTCTCCCATCTCGCCGGCATAAGGTGCATCACAGACGTGCGCCGGGGTATCGGGCCGATCGGGGGTCTCCATGCCGGGGCGCTCGCCGCCCGGGGCGACCTCCTCTTCGTCTCGGCATGCGATATGCCCTGCATCCGGACCTCGGTCGTCCGTCACCTCTTCGAGGCTATCGGTGACAGCGATGTGGCGATCCCCTGCTGGAACCCTGAGATGCTCGAACCCCTCCATGCCATTTACCGGAGATCCGCACTTACCGGGTACCTCGAGAACCACGACAAGTTCTCGCTCCGCCCGATGATCCGCAGCCTGAAAACACGGTATATCCCCGTCGAGGAGCTGCGGCAGTTTGATCCGGATCTCATGACCTTTACCAACATCAACCGGCTCGATGAGCTTCAACGGTTCCATGAGGAGAACCGGTAGCTGTGGTCATCGGAAGGTGAGACGGGACCTGGGTTTTGGGGGTCACCCACTGTATTCCCGGTTTCTCCTCGGATTTCTCCATGGATATATATATATTTTGAGATCGTAAACGTATATCACCACGGGGAGAGCGGGGGATTTCCCGCGTTTCCCGTTCGTGTGCACAAGCTCGAGCGTGACGGGATGGGGATTACCGACAAGAACCTGGGCGTACCCCTGAGGATTGTCCTTCTTTTAGCGGCCACTGCCTGTGCGGTCTTTCCATCCATCTTCTCCTTAACCCACGGGATCTACGAGGTATTCCCCTTCCTCTACATCCTCCCCATTATCCTCGTCGTCTATTTCTTTCCGCGGTACTCGGTCATCTTTTCCCTTGGGATCAGCATCACCTACATCAGCCTTGTCTATTACTACGGGGCATCCAACCCGGCGCTCATCGCCATCTCGACCGGGTGGTTTGCCATCTTCATCGTGATCGGGGTCGTCGCATCCAGTTATGCAAATCAGGTGCGGGATGAGGCGCAGAAGTTCCGGAGCATCTTTGAGGCTGCACAGGATGGGATGTTCTGTTTCGACCTGCGGACGCGGGCGATCCGGGAGATCAACCCCATGTGCGCACGGATGCTCCGGTACGAGCGGGAAGACCTCATCGGGAAGGAAATTTCGGTTATCTGGAAGAACGAGGGCGAGATCGGCGATTTCATCGCCGGCATCAACGACACCTCGGTTTCCGCCCAGCGCGAAGTCCTCCTCGCCACCCGCGAAGGGACGAAGTGCCGGTGCCTGGTCTCCGCCATCCTCTCCCGGAACAACCTCGTTCTCTGTTCCGCTTTCGATATTACGAGCCAGGCGATCCCTGACGAAGCGGTCAAAAGGACGCTCGAAGAGCTGGACAAGCAGGTGAAAGAGAGAACTGCACACCTCGAGAAGATCAACGAGGAACTGAAAGCGGAGATCCTCGAACGCCGGCGGTTCGAGCGGGATATCATCGCGTCCAACCCCGAGAACCGGCAGGACGGGGGGCACTGAGATGGACCCGATCCGGATGATGGAGAAGGCGCAGAACCGCGAGCTGCTCTGGGACACCGCGATCGGGCTCTCCGTGCTCGTCTCTCTCGCGGCGACCATCTATTCGCTGCTCCACGGGATCCCCGACGCTTTCCCGTTCCTCTACTTCCTCCCGATCATCCTGTTCATCTATGTCCACCCGGAGCGGGGCGTCATCTTCTCTATCCTGCTGTCCGGAACGTTCATCTTCCTCGTCTATTACTTCGGGTTTTCCGATCCCCTCCTCATCGCAATCTCAACGGCATGGTTCGTGATGTTCATCACGATCGGGGTCGTGACCTCGTCCTTTGCCATGAGCCTCAAGACAGAGGAGTTCAAGTATCATAAAATATTCGAGAACTCACAGGCAGGGACGTTCTCCTTCGATTACCGCACCCTGATCATTGCGGATGTTAACGAGAAGTGGGCGCACATGCTCGGGTACGATCGTAAAAGCGACCTCATAACCTGCGATCTCGCGGCGCTCATCCCCGACCTTGCCGAGCGCGAGATCTTCGTTGAGAAGATCCGCTCCAATACCCGGTCCGGCGAGATCGAAGTCCGGTTTCAGACCCGGGACGGCAGCACCCGCCAGTTCCTCATCACGTCCACGATCGTCCCGAACCATACCGTCGTCTGCTCGGCAATCGATGTCACGGAGCGCCGGCAGGCAGAAGACCTCATCCAGAAAGCCCGGGCAGACCTCGAACTCCGTGTCCGCCAGCGGACGGAGGAGCTGACACAGGCAAACGAACTCCTGCGGGCAGAAATCGAGGACCGGAAGCGGTTCGAGGAGGCGATCCGGCTTGCCAACCGGAAGCTGAACACGCTCTCCAACATCACCCGGCACGATATCCTCAACCAGATCACCGCGCTCGGGATGACGCTCTCGCTTGCCAAGGAACACTCGGCCGATCCCAAAATCCTCGACTACCTCAACCGGATCGACCAGATCACCCAGAGGATCCAGAAGCAGATCCAGTTCACCCGCGACTACCAGAATATCGGGACGCTTGCGCCACAATGGCAGCGGGTGTCCGATGCGATCCGGAACGCGATGGCCGATCTCCCGGTGAACGATGTCGCCATCGACGTCGGGTTTTCCGACGTCGAGATCTTTGCCGACCTGCTCCTCGAGAAGGTCTTCTTTAACCTCCTCGAGAACGCGCTCCGGCACGGGGAGCGGGTTACCCGGATACGGTTCACAACAAAGATCGAGGGCAACAGCCTCTCCATCGTCTGCGAGGACGACGGGGTCGGCATCCCGGCGCATGCCAAGGAGAAGATCTTCAAGCAGCAGTACTACCGGAACACCGGGTACGGGCTTTTCCTGATCACCGAGATTCTCGGGATAACCGGCATCACCATCCGCGAGACCGGCGAGCCGGGGAACGGGGCGCGGTTCGAGATCCTCGTCCCTGCGGGGTCGTTCCGTTTCACGAGCAAGAACGCGGCTCCCGCAGCTGAGCTCTAGAGGTTCAGCCGGCGTTCACCGTGTATTCGCATCCTGTTCGCCCGGGGGTTTCTGACCGCGGGCCGGGAAAAGAGACCGTTTCGGTGTTCAGATGTTCTTCTTCCTGCCGCTTGCATCCCGGGTATAATGCCCGAACTCGCTGTTCAGGAGCGCATTCCCGGGCATCACAGGGCCGTCGCGGCAGACCCGAAGCCCGGACGGATCGATGCAGCACGATCCGCAGACACCGACCCCGCACTTCATGTACCGGTGGAGCGAGAACTCGGTCTTCTTCTCAATCCCGATATCCACGGCTTTTGCAAGGACAGCCCGCATCATGACTTCCGGGCCGCAGACCGCGATCCGGTCATAGGCACCGAGGTTGATCTCGTCCATTAAGCCGGTGACAAATCCCCTGCAGCCGAGCGACCCGTCATCGGTTGCGATCTGGAGGTCGGTGCACTCATCGAGCAGGTCCACGAAGAGGAGCTCGTTCTCCGTCTTTGCCCCGAGGAGGAACGTCATGACCCGGTCTGCACGGGCGAGCGGGAGAAGGGGGGCCGCACCGACACCCCCGGCGATAGCGAGGATGCGATCCCCCGAAGAGAACCCGTTGCCGAGAGGACCCCGGATCGCGATCCTGTCGCCCGGTTTCTTCCCGAAGAGTGCCCCGGTTGCGTCGCCGACGTTCTGGACCGTGATCGAATGGTCCGAAGAGAAGGCCATCGGGATTTCATCGATCCCGGGCGCCCAGACCATGGCGAACTGGCCCGGGGAGAACGGGATAGCCGGGGAGAACTGGAACGTCCGGATGGTCGGGGTTTCCCGACGGATATGGGTGAGGGTCACGACAACCGGCAGCCCGTCAGCCATGTGCGCACCCCACGATCTCCCCGGCCGCCACCCCGCCTTCCGCGTAGAGTTCCTTTGCGATGATCGAGAAAATCCGGATATCCGTGTGCACCGCGCTCCCGATCTCGACAGCTGAAGCCCCTGCCATCATCATCTCAATGACATTGTCCGCTGAACTTACCCCCCCGCACCCGACAATGGGGATCTTCACCGCCTCGTAGAGTTCATACACGCACCGCACCGCCACCGGGAAGATCGCCTTTCCCGAGAGCCCCCCGAAACGGTTGCCGAGGACGGGCCGGGAAAGCCCCGTCGAGATCCGCATCGCTTTTATGGTGTTGATGGCGACAATCGCCTTCGCCCCGCCCTTCTCGGCCGCCCTTCCGATATCTGTGATATCGGTCACGTTCGGGGTCAGCTTCACCCAGACCGGCATCCCGAGCCGGGCAACGGCTCTCGTGCAGGACTCCACGAGCGCGGGGTCCGTCCCGAGCGCCGAGCCGTACCCGTCTGCATGGGGGCAGGAAAGGTTCAGTTCGACACCGGCGGCAATTCCGGAAAACCAGCCGGCAACGGTTGCGAACTCTTCCGGGCTTCCCCCGAAAATACTGACGATGACCGGTCTCTTTGCGAGCGGTTTTATCTCATCAATAAAATCTTTCGAGGGATTGGGGAGGCCCATGGCGTTCAGGAGCCCGTCCTCGAGAACGACAAGGCACGGGCCCGCATGGCCGTCCTTTGCAACCGGCCCGATCGACTTGGTCACAACCCCTCCGGCACCGGTCTCCAGCATCCGCGCGAGCGATGCACCGGTCGTCCCGAGGATACCTGCGGCAAGCAGGAGGTGGTTTGATAGAGCGATACCGCCCACGTTCACCGGGCCGGGTCTGAGGGTGACCATCCAACAAAAATGGTCGTTATTTATTATTAGCATACCCATAGGTAGATCACATGGTTCGCCTCGCCGTGATGGGTGTCGGCAGGGTTGGCGGAGAGGTCGCATACCTTGCCGCGGCGCTCCGGATCGCCGACGAACTCGTCCTGTACGACAGCGCGGAGTCCCTGCTCAACGCGCAGGTCCTCGACCTTTGGCATGCAGGCCTCGATGTGGCGATCAGCACCGGAAAGAGCGACATCCGGACCGCAGACATCTGCGTCTTTGCTGCGGGATTTCCCCGGAACCCGGCGGTGAAGACCCGGGCCGACCTCCTTTCCGCAAACCTCCCCGCCGCCCGCGAAGCCGCGGAGATCCTCCGCGGATTTGGCGGTGTGCTTGTCACGATCACGAACCCCATGGACGTGAATAACTATTACCTGCACAAGGCGGCGGGAATCCCAAGGGAACGCTGCATCGGGTTTGGCGGGCAGCTGGACAGCGCCCGGTTCGCCCTTGCTCTGCGGCAGCGCGGGTTCACGGGGTTCCCCTACGTCCTTGGCGAGCATGGCGAGCACCAGGTCCCGGTATTCTCCACGCTCTCGAAACCGGTCCCGGTTGCTGTCCGAGGGGAGATCCTTGCGGAACTCCGCACGGCGAGCATGGAGATCATCCGGGGGAAAGGGGGAACGGTCTTTGGCCCGGCCATGCACATCGCCGACCTGATCCGGATCATTGCAGAAGACCGGCACGAACTGGTCGCCTGCTCATGCATCCTTTCCGGGGAGTACGGGTTTTCCCGCTGCTCGCTCGGTGTCCCTGCGAGGGTCGGCAGGGACGGGATCGAGAAGATCGAGGAGTGGCAGCTCGACCAATGGGAGACGGGGATGATGAACGGGGCCGGAAGATTCGTTGAGAGCCTGTGCAGGACGGTCGATCCCTGATATGGCGGAGAGCCGGCAGACCATCCTTGCGCCTGCTGCAGAACCGGCAGGAGAGTCAGCGCTCCCGTTCCGGGCAGCAATCAACCAGGTCGAGTACAGCAACGCCCCCGGCGGCCCGATCGTCCATGTCTTCGGCCGGGACCCGGGCGGCAGGCTTCTCCGGTTCGACATCACCGGCTTCCTCCCGTATTTCTACGTTCCCGAAGAGCAGGCAGCGGGCGGAAGGCACGACGCCCGGATCACGGTCGAACCGGAGACGCGGTACACCTCGATCCGCGGCGAACCGCTCCGGCGGCTGTACACGAAGCGGCCTTCCGATGTCCGCGAGCTCCGGGAACGGTACCGCCACTTCGAGGCAGACATCCCCTTTGCCACGAGGTTCATGATCGATACCGGGCTGACCGGGGGGATCTCCGCCCCGGATACCTCGGCAGACTACCGGGAGATCCGGCCCGCGGTTGTTGACGCCCCGGCCCGCACCTGCATCATGGACATCGAGTGCGAGGACGAACGCGGTTTTCCCGATCCCCAGCGGGACGCCGTGATCTGCATCACCTGTTTCGACTCCTTCGACAAGGACTATTCGACGTTTCTCCTGAACTCCGGGAAGTCGGTTGCCGACATTGAGGGGGCTTTTAAGGGCGGCGGTAAGGAGAACGGCTGTTTCCGGATCGGTACTCACACCATCTGCCGGTTCGATACCGAGCAGGAGATGTTCCGGGCATTTGCGGCATACATCGCCCTGCGGGACCCAGACATCCTCTCCGGGTGGAACTTCGTCGAGTTCGACATGCCGTACATCATGCGCAGGATGGAACGGCTCGGGTTGTCTGCACCCGATCTCCTCGCACGGCTGAAAGGGATGGGGGAACGCGAGGCACTGCGCGGGCGCTCCATCTTCGACCTCTTAACCGCGTACAAGAAGATGCACGGGACGCTCCGGGAGACCTACCGGCTCGACGCGGTTGCCGAGGCAGAGGTGGGGGAGCGCAAGGTCCGGTACACCGGCACCATCTCGGACCTCTGGAGGGAGAACCCGCTCCTCCTCGTGGAATACAACTTCAAGGACGTCGAGCTCTGCGTCAAGATCGATGCCAAGAATTCCATCATCGGGTTCTACCGGGAGATCGCCCGGTACGTCGGGTGCCCGCTCGACAAGACCCTGAACTCCTCGTCGGTCATCGATATCTACGTCCTGCGCAGGGCGCACGGGACGTACGTCCTCCCCTCCAAGGGTTTTGCCAATGCCGAGGAGTTCGAGGGGGCAACCGTCTTCGAGCCGAGCAAAGGCGTGCGGGAGAACGTCGTGGTGCTCGACTTAAAATCCCTGTACCCGATGGCGATGATGACGATCAACGCCTCGCCCGAGACCAAGGACTCGCAGGGAGAACTCCGGGCACCGAACGGGATCCGGTTCCGGAAGGAGCCGGACGGGCTGACACGGAGCATCATTGCCGACCTCCTCCGCGAGCGGGACGAGAAGAAGGCGCTGCGGAACACGTTCTCCTTCGGCTCTCCCGAGTACGTTCTCTACGACATGCAGCAGAATGTCCTCAAGGTGATCATGAACACCTACTACGGGGTCTCGGGATACACCCGGTTCCGGCTCTTCGACCGGGAGATCGGGTCGGCGGTAACCTCGGTAGGGCGGGCGATCATCGAGCATACCCGAACGGTGATCGAGAAGCTCGGCTACACCGTCATCTACGGGGATACCGACTCCTGCATGGTGCAGTTGCCGGCGGACTTTGACCGGGAGAAGACGATCGCGGCCGCCCGGGGTATCGAGAAGGCGCTCAACGAGAGTTACTCCGAGTTCGCACAGCGCGAGCTGAACGCCGACAGGCATTTCTTCTCGATCAAGTTCGAGAAGATCTATGCCCGGTTCTTCCAGGCGGGGAAGAAGAAGCGGTATGCCGGCCAGCTGGTCTGGAAAGAGGGAAAGGACGTCAACGAGACGGACATCGTGGGCTTCGAGATCCGCCGGAGCGATACCCCCCAAATCACGAAGGTCGTCCAGCAGAGGGTGATGGAGATGATCCTTTCCGGTGCCGGGTACCCGGAGGTGAAGGCGTACCTTGCTGATATCATCAGGAAATACCGGGGCGGGGCCTTCACGCTCGATGAGATCGGGATCCCCGGCGGGATCGGCAAAGGGCTCGAGGACTATGAAACCGACGATGCCCAGGTCAGGGGGGCGAAGTACGCCAACGAGCACCTCCACACGGAGTTCGGCAAGGGGAGCAAGCCGAAGCGGATCTATATCAAGACCGTGACCGCGAAGTATCCCAAAACCGATGTCCTCTGTTTCGAGTATGGCGACCAGGTCCCTCCCGAGTTCGTGGTCGACCGGGAGCTGATGCTCGAGAAGACGATCCGGCAGCCCATCTCCCGGATCATCGAGGCACTCGGGTGGAGCTGGGCGGATGTCGACCCTTCCCGCACGACCCTTGCGGACTGGGGGTTCGGGTAAATGGTCGCGGGAGCGCCGGTTGTGCGCGGGAACCTACATTTCCGCTGGAAAAACCCTGCATGGCGCCCGGATTTTTCCCGATCCGGAATAACGCTGAAATGAATCCCATTCTTTATTCTGAACGGTTTTGAACGATTATTCTGTATGCCGAACCTCCCCGGACGGACCAGAAACGATGGGACGGTGACGACCCTTTTAGGGCCGGGCCTGCAACAGGACAATTAAGCGCAGCGGCGCTTTTAAAAACTGAGGAACACCTATGAAGATGAGCAGGGGAATTTTTTCCGCAGGTATCGTCCTTGCCGTACTCTTCCTTGCAGGAACCGTTACGGCTGCGACAACAAATAATCCGGTTGTGGGCGCGGAGCACTTCGTCCCCCGGCCCTCTGATGACCTCAATGCACCCGCCCCGGTCCCGGGTTCGGGTAACTGGACGGGGAACTGGTCCGGCAACTGGGACGGGGAATGCGACGGCCTGTTTTCGCCCGACAGCCCGTTCTACGGGCTGAAGCTCGGGTTCGAAGATCTTGACGAATCCTTCACCCTCAACGAGACCGAGCGGATCGAGAAACGGATCCGGCACGGCGACAACCGGCTCTTTGAGCTGTTGTGCGAGATGGATAGGAACGAGACCAGGAATTTCGATCGCATCCTTGACCGGTACTGGGAGAAGATGAACCAGACCGAAGATTCCTTAACCCCCTATACGTCCAACGGTACCGGGCTGTTGCATGCCCGCGAAATGATCGAGAAGCACCAATGGGTCCTCCAGAACTTAAGCGAGCAGAAACCGGACAACAAGGGACTAGCGAGGGCATACAACAACAGCCTGAAACTCGAGAACAAGTTTACCGAGAAGATCCGGATGCGGTACAACCTCCCCGCAGACGGGAATGTCACGATGGCGCAGGACCAGAACCAGAATGGAAAGGGTGGCAAAGCGACCTTAACCGACAAGGTCCCGCCCGGCCAGCAGAAGCAGCAGGATAAGGCAGGATCGCAGGACTCCGATACTACCCCTGCCCAGTCGCAGGATGCCGGCACATCGAACGGCCAGAAGGACGAAAACGACCAGAAGGATAAGAACGACAACACTCAGGGTAGTGGCAACAGCCAGAAGGACAAGAACGACCAGAAACAGAACAACGGGAATGGCAGGAACAAGTAGGAAGATCTCTTCAGCGTGACGGGAGAGGACCACCAGATTTTTTTCCTCACCCCGGCAAATATTCCACAATTTATCCCAACGATCAGGTATCCGTATGGACCGCAGAGTGTTGCAGACTGCCAAAATTATGGCTGTGCTTGTGCTGGCAGCAGTCCTCCTTGCCGTTCCGGCAGTAGCGGCGGAGCCGGAATACGCGATCACGTACACGATCACGGTCGGTGACGATGGTTCAGCGGACTGGCAGGTCGAGTACCGTACCCTCCTCTCCACCGATGCGGATACCACAGCATTCGGGGAGTATACCGCTGCCATCGATTCAACCTATCTCCCCCGGTTTCGGGAGCTGATGGAACGGTCCGCTTCACAGGCCGCCATCGCGACATCCCGCCCGATGACCGTTACCGGCTTTTCCGGGACATCCGATGTCCAGACATCCCCTACCGGAAAGTACGGGGTCATCCTTTACTCGTTCACCTGGGACGGTTTCGCGCAGGCCGGTGACGTTCTGGCGATCGGCGATGCCTTTGTAGGCGGGATGTACCTTCCCCGCGACACAACGCTCATCATCCGGTACCCGTCAGGGTACAGCGTTCAGGGGGTCGATCCTGCCGCAGACCTGACGCGGGAAGGCCTCACCTGGTACGGCCAGCGCTCCTTTGGCGCTGGCGAACCCCGGGTGGTACTTGAACGGGGTGCTTTTCCCCCCCTCCTCCTCGGGGGATTGATCGCGGTACTCGTTCTCGTACTCACCGGTGCCGGAATGATTCTTCTGAAAAAACGCCGCCGGGCCGTATGTCCCCCGGAGCCGGCAGCCGCCCCGCTGTCCGAGGCGGAGATCGTAAGCCTCGGGGAGCGGATCGTGCAGATGCTCCGTGCAAGCGGGGGAGAGATGTACCAGTCCGATATCGTCCGGAACCTCGGCCTGCCCAAGTCGACGGTAAGCAATGCACTGAATGACCTGCACGCGAAAAAAGTCATCCTGAAAGTGAAGAAGGGCAGGGAGAACCTGATCCGGCTGGCTCCCTGAATCCCCCTCCGGTCCGTAGTTACCGTAACGCAACGCTTGAAGAGATCCCCGGGGAATGATTTCTCCGGTGACTGTTGTGCTCAACTACCTCCTGCAGCCGACCTGGTCCCCGTATGTCGCGGGAGCAGGTATCGGCATCGTCGTCTGCCTCGCCCTCTTCCTCTCGGACCGGCCGCTCGGCTGTTCGAGCGGGTATGCCAAGATGAGCGGGCTCATCACCCGCGCGATCTCCCCCGGATCCGTCGACCGGTCTGCGTTCTACCGGATCATCGTGCCCGCGGCTGACTGGCAGTTCATGGTCATCCCGGGAATCGTGATCGGGGCGTTCCTCGGGGCGGTCTCTTCCGGATCGTTCCGCCTCTTCCTGGTCCCGCCCCTCTTTGGCGCGACGTTCGGGACAAACCCGGTCCTCCGGATCGCGGTTGCCGTGCTTGGGGGTTTCTTCCTTGCCCTTGGGGCACGCTGGGCCGGCGGGTGCACGAGCGGGCACGGGATCTCCGGGACCCTGCAGCTCTCGGTCTCCAGCATGGTTGCTGCCGCCTGCTTCTTCGCCGGTGGGATTGCGACTGCGTTTCTCCTCTTCCGGGTCATCGGGGCGTGACGGGCAATGGATCACCCAACGCTGGAACGGATCCGGAAAAGCAGGGCAATCCAGACACCGCTCGGTCTTGTTCTGGGCATCCTCTTCGGGTTTCTCGTCGAGCGGGCCGGGGTTGTCCGGTACGAGATCATCATCGGCCAGCTGCTCCTTACCGATTTCACGGTTGTAAAGATGATGCTCTCGGCAGTCATCGTCGGCGGCATCGGGTTCTTCCTCCTCCGGCGGGCCGGGCTTGCTGCAACCCATACCGTCCGGGGATCGATCGGGGCGACGGTTGCCGGTGGGCTCATCTTCGGGGTCGGCTTCGGGCTGCTCGGGTACTGCCCGGGCACTCTTGCCGGCGCCGCAGGTACCGGCGCGCTCGACGCGCTTTTTGGCGGGTTCGCCGGCCTTCTCCTCGGATCTGCGGTCTTTGCGTCCCTGTACCCGGTCCTCGACCGGAAGATCCTCCACGCCGGTGAGTTCCCCTGGCTCCGGCTGACCGACATTATGGAGCGAGGGGAGGGAACGGTCGTTTTTCTCTTCGTTGCCGCCTGCGCCGGGTTCCTGCTCCTGCTGGAAGCTGCCGGTCTGTAGCGCCCGGCCGTTTCATTTTTTTAGAAAAGCGCTCGTTCCGGCAGTTCAAACCGAGAAAATATATAACCATTGTGAATCGACGATTCTCTAGAGACTCTCCCGGAGATACCTCCAGGCACGTGATACCATGGTACAGCCTACTGAACCCGGGGAACCCTGATGGAACCGCCGGCAAAGTCGTTCCTCCACGACCCCCGCCAGGAGACCTTCGTCGACTTCTGGCTCTACATCATTGTCAATACCACGATCCTCGCCCTCCTCATCAACATCCTCTCCATCACGTGGGGGACCGGCGACGTCGCCGCCCACCTCATCTACATCCCCATCGTGATCGCCGCGTACTGGTACCCGAAACGCGGGATGATCTACGCGTTCGGGATCTCCGGCGCGTACTTCCTTATCGTCTACATCATGACCGGCGGGGCATCGGTCGACCTCGTTGCTGCCCTGATCCGGTGCATCGTCTTTGTCGGTGTTGCTGCGGTCGTCTCCAGCCTTGCCATCCACATGCAGAAGAGCGAGATGAAGTACCGGGGGATCTTCGACAACTCGGAAGCCGGGACCGGGCTCGTCAACCGGGGCGACCTTACGGTCGTCGATGCGAACCAGAGGTTTGCGAAAGCGCTCGGGTATCCCCCGGAAGAACTGGACCGCATCAGCTTCTCCTCGATCTGGGTCGATCATAAGGAGATGGAAACGTTCTTTGCAGACCTCGACCGGACCGGGCGCGTGAAGACCATGGAGACCCGGCTGTACGGCAGGGACTCCCGGATCCGGTGGGTGCTGCTCTCCGCAGGGTCGCTTCCCGACGACCAGTTCGTCTGCGCGCTCGTCGATATCACCGATCGCAAAAAGGCCGAGGAGTCGCTCGTCATCCGGGACCACGCGATCCGTTCCTCGATCAATGCGGTGGCGATGTTCGATACGGCATTCCGGATCACGTTCGTCAACCAGTCCCTGCTGCGCACGATGGGATCGGTCGACGAGCGGGACTTCATCGGCCGCAACTGGAAGGAATTCCTGGAGGATCCCCGGAAATTTTCCTTATTAAACGCCTCGCTTTCGGACAGGGGCAGCTGGCTTGGCGAGCTGATGCTGAGCAAGACCGACCGGACCCCGTTCTATGCAATGCTCTGGGCAAACACCGTGAAAGACGATGCCGGGGAACCGATCTGTATCATGACCTCGTTCATCGACATCACCGAGCGCAAGCAGATGGAGATGGCGCAGCGGCGGGCGCTCGAGCAGATCGAGAAGAACATCGAGCAGTTCGCCATTCTCGGCGACCACATCCGGAACCCGCTCACCGTGATCGTCGGCCTCGCGAGCATCACCGCGGACGATGTCACGGAGAAGATCATCGCGCAGGCGCGGGAGATCGACCGGATCGTAACGAGGCTTGACATGGGGTGGATCGAGTCCGAGAAGGTCCGGGACTTCATCAAGCGGTACTACAATGTCGGTCCTGCGGAGATCGAGACGCAGCGGACATCGGTCACCGCGGATGGCGGGGACGATCTGCAACGGTAGGTACCTCCGCCTCCTCATGTCTCTTTTCCGGCTATCATACCGGTTGAGTATCCGATCGGCTACCCTGCCAGCCGGGCATTCAGCTTCTTGATCTGGTCCCGGAGCGCGATCGCCCGCTCGAAGTCGAGGCTCTCGGCCGCGTCCCGCATCTGCTTCTCGAGCTCGATCACCACGTTCGGGATCTCCTTCTTCGGGAAGTGTTTCGTATCTTTGATATCCACCTCTTTTTCCTTCACCGGCTTGACGATCGTCCGGGGCGTAATCCCGTGCTCCGTGTTGAAGGAAACCTGCAGGTCGCGCCGGCGCTTCGTCTCGGCAATCGCCCTCTTCATGGAGTCGGTCATCGCGTCGGCGTAGAGGACGACTTTCGCGTTCACGTTCCGCGCAGCCCTTCCGATGATCTGGATGAGGCTTCGTGCGTCCCGCAGGAATCCTTCCTTGTCGGCGTCCAGGATCCCGATATAACCGACCTCGGGGATGTCGAGCCCCTCGCGCAGGAGGTTGATGCCCACGAGCACATCGAACTTCCCGAGCCGGAGCTCCCGGATGATCTCGGTCCGGTCCAGCGTGTCGATATCGGAGTGCAGGTACCGGGTCCGTATCCCGCGTTCGGAGAGGAACTCGGAGAGCTCTTCGGCAAGCCTCTTCGTGAGCGTTGTCACGAGCGCCCGGTCACCCCGGGCGATTGCTGCTTTGACCTCCGCGATCACGTCGTCGGTCTGCCCCTCGGTCTTCCGCACGACGACGTCCGGGTCGACGAGGCCGGTCGGGCGGATGATCTGCTCGACGACCTGCGCAGCCTTCCGGAGTTCGTAGTCGCCGGGGGTTGCCGAGACGAAGACGACCTGCCGCATATACTGCTCGAACTCGTGGAACCGGAGCGGCCGGTTGTCGTAGGCGCTCGGGAGCCGGAACCCGTAGTCGATGAGCGCCTTCTTCCGCGAGCGGTCGCCGTTGTACATCCCGTGGAGCTGGGGGATCATCTGGTGGCTCTCGTCGATGATGAGGAGGAAGTCGTCCGGGAAGTAGTCCAGCAGGCAGTAGGGCTTCTCGCCCGGCGCTCTCCCGTCGAAGTGCCGGGAGTAGTTCTCGATCCCCTTGCAGGAGCCGGTCTCTTCGATCATCTCGATGTCGAAGTTGGTCCGCTGTTCGAGCCGGTGGGCCTCGATGAGCCCGAGCGTCGGGAGGACCTCTGAGAGTTCCTTCCGGATGGACGCGATCGCGGTCTTCCGTGTGCTCTCCGGCGTCACAAAGTGCCGGGCGGGATAGACATGGAAATACAGCATCTCCTCTTTCTTTACGCCGGAGTTCTTGTCGATCTCCCGGATCTTCTCGATACAATCGCCGAAGAGCTCGATCCGGATAATGTCGTTGAAGTACCCGGGGATGAAATCGATCGTGTCGCCCTTGACCCGGAACCGGCCCGGCATCAGCTCGGTATCGTTGCGCTCGAACTGGATGTCGATGAGCCGGCTCATGATCTCCGTGCGGGAGATCTTCTGGTTCACCGCGAGCTCGAAACCCATGTTCCGGAAGTTCTCCGGGTTCCCGAGGCCGTAGATGCAGGAGACGGAGGCGACCACGATCACGTCGCGCCGGTGCGAGAGCGAGGCGGTCGCCGAGAGCCGGAGCTGCTCGATCTTGGGGTTGATGGAGGAGTCCTTCTCGATGTACTGGTCCTTTGCCGGGATGTAGGACTCCGGCTGGTAGTAGTCATAGTACGATACGAAGTACTCGACCCGGTTCTTCGGGAAGAAGTCGCAGAACTCCTGGTAGAGCTGGGCGGCGAGCGTCTTGTTGTGGGCGAGCACGAGCGTGGGCTTGTCCGCGGCAACGATCACGTTTGCCATCGTGAAGGTCTTGCCGGACCCGGTGACGCCGAGCAGCGTCTGGTACTGGTCGTCGTCCTGCAGACCTTTGATAAGCTTCGCTATTGCGTCGGGCTGGGAGCCGGCCGGTTTGAATGATGACGTGAGATTGAACGAGGACATGTTCCGTGCTCAGGAATTCCGGCCGGGATCTTATAAGGTACGGGATTGGGGCGGGAAAGTGATGCTGTCGTGAGAACTGAAGAATGAAACGTCACCCTCGCCTGTGGCGGTCTCAACGGCCGCGGTTTTTACTGTACCGGTACGTGGCTAGGAAAAATATCTGGACGGTCAGTCCTGTTTCCCGCCCGGCAGCCGTTTCATCGGGCAGACATTGCAGCCCGCCATCTCACCAAAGCAGAAGAGGAACCGCTCCCGGATCGTACGCGGGAGCTGGTCTTCCGGGATCGGGGTGAACCCGAAGGTCTTGTAGAACGGGATGAGGACGAGGGTAGAGTGGATGAAGATCAGTTCGCTGCCGCACGCATCGATGAGTGCCTGGACGGCGAGGCGTGCGTAGCCCCTGCCACGGAACCGTTCGCTGGAAAATACGCAGTCCATCTCGAGCCCGTCCGTATGCCGGGTGCACCGGGCGGTTGCGGCGAGCGTGCCGTTCTCGAATACCCCGAAGACCCGTTCCTCGGGCATATCGTTCTTCTGCCCGCGGTATTCTTCCCATAATTTTTCCGCGAGCGGGAATTCTTCACGTTTCAGTTCGCGGGTTATAACCATCCTGGAATTGTCCACACTATCCCATCCGGCACTCCGGTTCACCACGGTACTATATGAGCGTGCCTTTTTGGTCGCTTCCCGCGCGACGTCTGCAGGCTTGAACGCCAATGACCTTACATCCCAACCATATTGTGACCGGGGCTAAGGGAAAGGAAAAATGCCGGATCTTCCCGTAAAAAAAACCTAAAAAAAGAGGCGCCGGTTCCCGCTTACAATGCCGTCACTGTCGGGATCTTCCCCTCAAAGACCTGCCGGTACACCCGCTCGGGGTTGTACGCGTGGAAGAGCGACGCGTAGAGATCGTACGGCACGGGTGCATGGAACACCCTCTTTCCCCCGGGAAAGACCACGGCCATGGTCTTTGTCTCGATGTCGTACCCCAGTTCCCGGATCCCGTTCGATACGTGCCTGTCCCAGACCATATTCATGGATTTGTCACCAGCCTTCGCGATGCACCGGTTTCCCGGTGCTCAGGCGGGCAGTATGGGAGTTGGGGTATAAAAAAGTGCTGCTGAAAAACTGGCGGTGAGACGTTCGGTCAGATATTGTGCCGGCCCATGTAGTAGACGCCGATGCAGATGACGCAGATGGATATCGCCATGGCGAGCATGTCCATCGATGTTGTAAACGACATTGAGAGGATCCGCTGGAAGAACGAGACGATCAGCACCATGATGATGACCTTGATGATCTTGTTCTTGAGGTCGTCGAGCGTCTCGATCTCGAGGATCCCACCGTACTCCCCGCTCACCCGCGCGATGTCAATCTCCGAGATGAAGAGCTCGTAGATGCCGAAGCTGAATATCAGGAGCACGAGCCCGATGAGGTAGAAGTCGATCGCGCCGATGATGGAGATGAGGATCTCCTCGTGGGAGAGGGCATGGGTCGAGACCTGGAAGTATTCTTTGAGGATGTCGAAGATCTCGAGCGAGCCGGCGATGAAGAGGACGATTGCCGAGAGGGCGCCGAAGATGACGCCGAGGAGCACGATAAACCGGGTGCTCCAGAGCGTGCGTTCGAAGACCCTCTCGACAACGTTCTGCTGCGGGATCGTTTTCTTCGCGCCGGGCGCGGCATCCTGTTCCGTTTTTTCCATGACGGTTCCTCACACGTGCATCAGATCATGGGAAGGGTACCCTTAACAACCATTCGCCCTGCGGCAGAGAGGTGGGGGTGTCCGGCATCACAGGTCCGGGGGCTTACGGTTTGACGAGCAGGCCCTGCACCCAGTCCCGGTTTGTCCAGAGCGCACAGCCGCCCTTCGTCTCGGTCAGCCGCCCGTGCTCTGCCCGGATCCGTTCGAGCAGGCTGGAGCGGAGCGCTTCTTTGAGCGGGACGTCCGTCAGGTTCGTATCCGAGTACGGGGCCGCGGGGCAGGCTTCCAGGCTGCCGGACGGGCTGACGTGCACAAAGCCCCGTCCGGCGGCAAGGCATCCGCCGTACTCGCCCTCCTCGCCCGGGAACCCGATGAAGAGAGCGGGAGAGTTCCGGTTGAACTCCGCGATGGCGGCATTCAGGTTTTTCCTCTGCCCGTCCGTAAGGACGAGGTCTTCCGTCCCCGGTTCGATCGGCACATACTCGACGAATACGAAGGCCTTAACCCCGGCACCGAGCATGTCGCCGATGAAATCCCGGCCTACGACCGCCCCGAGGTTGCGGGACGTCACCGTGACGGAGATTCCCGAAAAGACCCGCCGGTTCCTGAGCAGCTCACTTGCAGTTTTCAGCCGGTTGTACACCCCGGTCCCCCGGCGCATGTCGGTCTCGGCCTGGAAGCCTTCGAAGCTGAGGACCGGGACGATGTTGCGCAGCTCTGCAAAGGCGTCCGCTGCCTCCGCGTCGATGAGCTGGCCGTTGGTGAAGACCGCGAAGAGGAGCGCGGGATGGTCCCGTGCGAGCGCAAGGATATCGTTTTTCTTCAGCAGGGGTTCCCCGCCGGCAAAGACGATGACCGAGACCCCGAGTTCCTCTGCCTGTGCAACGATGGACGCCAGCTGGCGCTCATCCATCTCGGGAGCCGGTGCCCGGTGCTGCGCCCGCTGGTAGCATCCCTTGCAGGCGAGGTTGCAGCGGGAGGTCAGCGAGATCATCATCACCGGGGGGACAAGGACACCCTCCTTCTCATACTTCCTGCGGATGGCTGATGTTTTTCTCTGGCGGTGCAGGATTGCTGCTCCCGTAAGCATCAGCGCCGGTTCGGCAACAGCAATCCGCAGCGCCTGCTGCAGGACGTCGGCAATCACGGCATCGAACCGGTCGCGGTACTCCCGCGGATCGCCGGTCACTGCCGCCCCCCTTTAAAACCTGCCGTAGTGTGACGCATCGTTTAGCCTCCCTTCCCGGTCATCCGGTTCCGTACGAATCCGATCCCCCACACCGCGATCGCGATGAACAGGATGGAGAAACTCAGGAATGAAAAGATGAACTTGATGACATACATGGCGCTCGTCCAGATCGCCACGATGTCCAGTCGTGCAGGGTACGAGAGGAGGAGCGTGATCACGCCGGCATTCTCGCCGTAATCCGCAGCCCCTGCGATGAGCGGGACAAGGTTGAGCCGGAACCACGGGCTCTCCCGCGGGAGAGACCGGGCGAGGAAGAACGTGATCGCAACCGACAGGAACAGCGTGTAGGCAAACGGGAAGACGAGGTCGAGGGGGACGATCCGGGTCATGTCGAACGACCGCCCGGCCGGCCCGAGGGCATCGAGGACCGCGTACACCTGCTGCGGGCTTGTCGTGAACGTCATGTCGAGGATCGTCGCACCGCCGGTCAGGTCCTGGAGCTGTGCAATGCCGAACGGTTTTCCCCAGATGAGGATGAGCAGGACCAGCCAGAGCGCAAAGGAGAGGAGGACATTTCTCCCGGTTGCGATCCTCCGGATCGCGTCCGAGACTTCGCCGGCAGCATGCCGCATCCGCGTGGCACAGCCCACGGTCACTCCCCCCGCTGGTCGAGCATGTCCTTTATCGTCACATCCGGGTGGTGGTACCGCGGCTTCCCCTTCGTCCTCCCCCCGATCTCGATCGCTTCCTGCGGGCACCAGTGGATGCAGGCATAGCACTGGGTGCAGTCATCCCCCCACGTGATGCCAGCCTCCGCCACGGTGATATTCCGGGTCGGGCAGACCTTCATGCACGTCCCGCAGCGGTTGCACGTCTCCGTTGCATGGAGCCGGCAGGGCGTGTTATAGACGGACGTTGCCAGGTACCGGCTGATCCGCCCCCCCGTCTTCAGGACGCCGGAATTACTGCCTTCCGGCGGCAGGACCTTCCGGGCGCGGATCGCTGCAGCGATCTCCGGGATGCGGGCCCGTGCAGCGGCGTACTTCTCCCCGCGGTGCGGGGCATCGCCCATGAGGTCGACGGGGCCGATGTAATTCTCGGGCATCACGAGGGAGAAACCGGCCGAGAGGGTGTAGGTCTTCTCTTCGAGCAGTTCCGAAAGCCGGAAGAGCGCCCCCCCGGGCCGATCCCCGCAGGTGGCAAGGCCGAAGATGTACGGGTTGCCGCCGAAGAGGATGTTGAATACGAACTGCCGGACGATTGCCGGCATGTCAAAGAAATAGACGGGAAACGCGATCCCCACGGCGTCCGCTTCCTGCGTCACCGCCCCGTAGTACGCCACCCGGCGCAGCGGGATCAGTTTTGTGTCGCCGAGTTGTCCTGCGAGCGCTCGTGCGACCGCAAGCGTGTTGCCGGTGCCGGTGAAGTAGTAGATGATGGTCTTCATGATCGAACTCCTGCTTTCTCCATCCACGAGAACGTGATCGCGCCTTTCGGGCAGGTATCCATACAGGCGCCACAGAGGATGCAGTCCGCGTTCTCCATCTCATTCTTCCGGACCATCCCGTTCACATCAAGACTCATCGGGCATTCCTTCGAACACTTCATACAATCGATGCAGCGCGAGGCGTTGGCAGAGATCCGCAGCGCCGGCCAGCCGGCAAGGTTCCGGATCTTCCGGCCGATCATCAGCATCACCGCAATCGGGCAGAAGGTGTGGCAGAATCCCCGTTTTCCGAAGATGAGCGTAAAGACTGTGATGATAGTGACCGGCCCCAGGAACGCGACGACACCCAGCGGAGCCAGGATCGAGATGCCGTGCTCTGTCCGGTACAGCAGGTCGATGGTTAAAAGGCCTCCGGCTGACCAGATCGCGTACCCGAGACTGCCGTAGATCACGGCGAAGACGAGGTACTTCAGCCAGCCGGCTTTCTTCGTCCGGAGGGGCGTTTTGAGGGCAAGGTTGAACGCCTCCTGCAAACCGCCCGAGGGGCAGAGGTAGCCGCACCAGATCCGGCCCACCACGAGCGAGCTTAAAAAGAGCAGGGCAAAGACAACGAGCCCACCCGATGCGATCCCCTGCGATGCCGCCTCCGTGATGATCGGGCACGAGATGTATGCGAAGGTGACGGGATAGAGGATGAACGAAAGGATAATGAGCGCGAGCCGCATCCGTTGTCGCGGTGCCATCCGGGTTTTTGTTTCTTCAGGCATCTGGTTCTCCATGGTTCAAAGACCGGGGCGGGACACGTTCAGGCTGGACGGTCCGGAAAGGACCTTACCGCCCCTTCACGCCGTACGTTATCGCTCCCTGCGGGCACGCATCCGCGCAGCTCGCGCAGAGGATGCAGTCCGCGTTCTCCATCTCATTCTTCCGGACCATCCCGTTCACGTCGAGACCCATCGGGCATTCCTTCGAGCACTTCTTACAATCGATGCAGCGCGACGCGTCGGCGGAGAGCTGCAGGGCCGGCCAGCCGATGAGGTTGCGGATCTTCCGCCCGGCGATCATAATCACGGCCATCGGGCAGAGCACGTTACAGAACCCGCGCCGGCCTGCGAGGAACGCGGTGAGGAAGATGACCGTGAAGATGACAAGGACGATCACGAGTACATCCACGGACGAGATCGAGATGCCGTTGACCGTACCGTAAAACGGATCGACGGAATGGATCCCGCCGACAGAGATGATGGTTTTCGCAAGAACGCCAAGCCAGAGCACGGCGACCCCGTACTTGATATATTTCCGCCAGCCTTCCCGGACGGTATGTTTCATCAATGGCGAGCAGATCTCCTGCCACGCCCCCATCGGGCAGAGCCACCCACACCAGAGCCGGGCAACGAAGAACGAGAGGACGAAGAGCAGGATGAGGAGGATCATGCTGCCGGTTGCGATACCTTCGGCTGCCCCCATCATGAGGATGATGGGCGAGATGTAGAAGATGGTCACCGGGATGAGCAGGAATGAGACGATCAGGATCCATCGCCGGATCTTCTGCCGGGACGTTACGTTTTGGCCTGTTTTGTTTTCTGTCATGGTAAGTTCCTTTACATCAATTTTCATTCAATGATGAATTACGTATCTTGTCCTTTTATCTTCTCAGCCGCGATGAAACAGGAGACCGGGTTGTCTCCCAGTATCTCCTTCTCAACGATCCGGAATCCTGCACCGGTGATGGATTCTTCCAGTCCTGCAACGGTAAAAAAATGCAGCGAGATGGGGAAGATCCCGATCTTCATCAAGAAGGACAACAGGGACGTGATCGGGGTCGTCTTTTCCGCCATGCATTCCGTTGCAGAGACGAGGATGCCTCCCGGTTCCAGCAATTCGTGGATCCGCTTTGTCACCCGCTTCCGGTCGTCGACCAGGTGCAGGATGCCCCAGGCAAGCACCGCGTCATACGATCCCGTTTCCAGCCGTCCGTCGAAGATGGTCGCCTGCGTGAACCGGGCGTTCGTAACCCCGGCCGCCGCTGCCTTTCTCTCCGCGGCCCCGATCATGCCGGCCGCGAAGTCGATGCCGTGGATCTCCCGTACCCTGCCGGCGAACCTAAGGGAGAGGGTGCCGGTCCCGCACCCGTAATCAAGGATAAGGCCGCGGCCGGGAAGGTATCGTTCCAGTTTTGCATTCCTGACGGCTTCGAACTTTTTCAGCCCTTCGTTGCTGGCGAATTTGTCCATGTTTTTCGCGGTCATGTCCCAGAACAGTTCAGCTTTCTTCTCCTTTGGCAGGTTTGCCTTCCGTATCAAAAACCAGATCCACCTGAGGGTTATCGGTACGATGAGGAGTAACGCATACCAGAATTCCTTTACCGGTTTACCGAATGATGCATCTTTTGTCTGGTCTGTCATCTTTTCCTCATGATTTGGCGGCCCTGTCATCCTGTTCACCGCTGGTGACCGGCCATTAGCGGACCTTCTCCATCATTGCGCGGGCAAACGCTTCCGCATTCCTGAGGTCCCCGGCATCCGGCCGGCCCTTGTTGAGCCCCCCGAAATACTTCAGGAAACTGTTCGTGTTCCAGCCTGCACACCCGAAGTCGCCGATGACCGTGTACCCTCGTGCCTGCAGCTTCTGTCGCATCCCGTCGTGGTTCTTCTCGATGAACTCCCGGTTTGCGATGAAGCCCGGCGCACCGTAGGTCGAGAAGAGGAAGGCTTTCGTCCCCTGCGATTGCGGCAGCTGGTCTGCAAGCATAAGAACGGACGGGTCAAATGTCGCACTGTAGATCCCCGAGCCGAACCCCACGAGGTCGTACCCCGCGATCTCTTCCGGCCTGATTTCCTGCGGCGCCTTCACCTCCGCCCCGAGCACCCCTGCGATGGCGCGGGCGATCTTCTCCGTGTTCCCGTGGTGGTACGAGAAGACAATTACCAGAGATTTCGGTGGCAGGTCTTCCGGTCCGCTTCCTCTGAAAACCATACATTCACCGTCCTGTCGCCGGGTTCTCCGGCGTCTCCCCGCGCTGAGCCTTCATGTCGGCAACATTCACATCCGGGTGCCGGTACCTCCCCCGCCCTTTCGTCCCCAGCATCATGTCGAGCTGGATCGCTTCGGCCGGGCAGAAGTGGAGGCAGGCACAGCAGAGTTCGCAGCGGTGCTGCCAGACCGGCCGGTCATTCGCTATCGTGATATTTCCTACCGGGCAGACTGTTGCACAGGTGCCGCAGGCAGTGCAGGAGTCGTCGACAGAAAATGACGCGTCCATCCCATGGACGTTCTCAAAAAATGGCGGGTAGAGAAGGTGTCTCATCAGGGAAGATAACGGCGAGAGACCGGGAGGTACACTCTTCCCCTGCCGGATGGCCTGTGCGATGCCTGCAAGCCGGATATCTGCCGCGGCAAGGATCGCATGCGTCTTCTCCATGGCGGGCGGTCTGCTGAGCGGCGGGAAGTTCCCGGGCATTTTTATCGCAAACCCGGCATCGAGCCTCCTGTCCTGCGTTTCCGTGAGGATTGCGTTGATCTGGTGGAGGGCCGAGACTCCTGTCCCACCCATCGTCACCACCGCGAAGACGTAGCCGGCCTTCGACAGGTCGAGCCGGCGGGTAAATTCGGCGACGATCCGGGGGACTCCGGCGTCATACACCGGGCAGACGATCCCGACACGGTCTGCTGCAGGGGCGATCCTGCCCGGGGTATCCTTCAGCGATGCGATCGGTACGAGATCGGAGCCGCCCAGCAGTGCGGCGATCCTTTTGGCGGCGGCAAGCGAGTTGCCGGAACCGGTGAAATAGTTAATGACAGTCTTCATGCCTTCCGTTCCCGCTGGTTTTTCAGGTCGGCGATGCGGGTATCCGGGTTCCGGTACCGCTGCCGTTTTGCCGTCCCGCGCCCTGCCTGGATTGCCTGTACCGGGCAGAGGTGGATGCAGGCGCAGCAGAGCTCGCAGCGGTGCTTCCATACCGGTCGTTGATCGATGAGTTCGATGTTGCCTGCCGGGCAGACGGCAGCGCAGGTCCCGCACGAGGTGCAGGCATCCGTTACCGAAAAATTCCGGTCCTTGTCGTGGACCCCGGCAATAAAACGGGGGTACATCAGGGAATGAAGGGCCTGGAGGATGAAGGAAGACGGGAGGTCCTGTCTGCCGCCCTTCCGGATTGTGCCCGTTATCCGCACGAACGCCCCCTTCGCATCCGCAAGCATCTTCTCCCGTTTCGTTCCTGTCGGCGGCTCGTACATCAGGACATAGTTCCCCGGCATCTTCACGCCGAACCCGGCATCGAGTCCCCGGCCGGACTTCGTTGTAAGGATCGCATGGAGTTGCTGCAGGGCCGGTGCATCGCCGCTGCCGCCGAAGGTAACGACCGAGAAGACATACTTCGCACCCGTGAGGTCGAGGCGCTCCGCAAACGTTGCGACCATCGCCGGCAGGCCGGCAAAGTAGACCGGGCAGACGATGCCGACCCGTTCTGCTGCCGGTACGACATCTCCCGTTGTATCCATGAGCGATGCGATCGGCACGATATCGCAGTCGCCGAGGGCTGCCGCGATCTCCTTTGCGGCGGCAAGCGAGTTGCCGGTGCCGGTAAAATAATACAGGATCGTCTCCATAATCTTCACGTCACGTTCAGGTTCCTTTCCGTTATCCCGTCGTCCATGCCCCGGAGGGGATCTGCGGCAATGATCTTCCGGAGCAGTTCGCTCCCGGCGTCCGGGTTCTTCGTGTCCTTCTCGTCAAGCGAAATCTCCGCCATGACCCGGACCCCGCGGTCAGCAAGCGCCCTGCTCAGGATCTCAAGGGCCTCGCCGGGGCAGTTCAGGTACGTGATGAATACGACCGCCATCTTCCCTTCGCAGCCGGTGAGCGCCCGGACCGCAGCGTTGATGGCGGGTGTCGGTTTCCCGGTCCAGACCGGCGTCCCGATGATCAGGAGGTCGTAACCCGAGACGTCGATCGTGCCGGGTTCGATCGGGTCGCATGCCTGCCTCCGTGCCCGCATGACACCGGTCGGGAAGAGATTGAGCCAGGTGTAGGGCTTTTTGGTCCTGACCTCGACAAGGTCGCAGCCGCTCGCGTTCCGGATCCCTTCGGCAACGCGCCGGGTGATGCCGGAGTACGAGTAGAAGATCACACAGGCCCGTATCGGACGGTCGCGGGTGGTCTTGCGGATCATCTCGCGGCTGCATTTCTCCATCACGCTTGTGTACATCTGCTCAAAGTGTTCGCGAAACTCGACCATCCGTTCCCGGTTTACGGTATAGTAGATATAGAACCCTTCACGCCGCGACTCGACCAGCCCCTCGTTCTTCAGCGTTTTTAAGTGTTGCGAGACCGCGGGCTGCGAGATCCCGAGCCTGGCTGCAAGATCGGACACGCCGAGCGTCCCGCTCGTGTCGGTCGAAAGGAGATAAATGATCTGGAGCCGGGTGAGGTCGCCAAGCGCCTTGAACGTCCCGGCCATCTGCGGGACTGCATTGCAGAACGTATTGTGCTCGTCACCTGTATTGCCGGGATTCATGAAATTCTGTATAAGTGTTTGCTTATACGCTTATATTTTTTCCGGCCAAGTTATTTTCAGGCCATACGAAATAGACGAAATCACCGGTCCCTGACCGTCACGGTATTTCCGCTTACAGAAAAAGTGAGATTATTTCTTTACGATAATTTTGTGGGCGTCCTTATCGAGTTTGTAGGATTTGGGCCGTTCGAGCAGGTCAAGTGCATTGATCTTCATATCCACCAGTTCGGCATAATTGAACGATTCGTCCTTTTTCTCGCCTTTCTCGTTCCAGAACACAACAATTCCGTTCTCCATCTTCCTGCTGCTGACGATATCCTGCATGCAATCCAATCGGGAATGCGATATATTGAACATTACGGCACCTTTCAAAAAATGGAGTCAAAATAATTGGACGTGGTTCCGGTCCGGATAATCAGGTTTTTGTTTTTTTCAGGGAAAAATGTGAAAAGGTTTTTTAAAAAAATTTATCCCACGGCATCATGAAAAAATTAAAACAACCCGAATCACTTCGGCTTGTAGTATCCCCATTTCTTCAGCGCCTGGGCAAGTTCCTTTGCTTTCTTTGCCTTCTCCTCCAGCGTGACGCCGTCCTGCCATGCCTCGACCGCCTGCATCGTCGCCCGCGCACCTGCCCGCGTCCCCTTCGGGTGCCCGTGGATCCCGCCCGAGACCAGCAGAACGAGCTCGCACCCGTAGATGTCGAGAACGGGCGGTACGAGACCGGGGTGAAGCCCGCCGGAAGAGACCGGGAACGCGGATTTGATCTCCCCCCAGTCCTGTGAGAGGCAGCTGGTACCATTCGCTTCGACCTTCCTCTCGCGCAGGAGGTCGGCAAGGAGCATGGACTCGGATTTGGTCCCGGTGAGTTTCCCGACCGCGGTGCCGGTATGGATCTGGGAGACGCCGATGAGCCGCATGAGCTTCGCGAGGAAGTACATCGTGATGCCGTGCTTTTTGTTCCGGTCGAACGCGGCATGCATGGCACGGTGGGCGTGGATAGCAAGGTTCAGGTCCGAGCAGTAGTCCCGCATGGTCATGACCGCAGCAGTCCCGGCAACGACCACATCGATCATCGCATAGTTCCAGCCGTGCTCCGCGAGGAGGTCTGCCCGCTGCTTCATCGTCTCCACGTCTGCCGTGATGTTGAGGAACGCCGACTTCCTTTCACCGGTCTCGTTTTCTGCCACATCACGGAGCTTTGCCATCAGTTTCACCCGGTCTTCGAACCGGTTGAACGGGGTTGAGGTGAGGTTCTCGTCGTCTTTCACGAAATCGAACCCCCCCATCCAGGTCTCGTACCCGACCTTTGCATGCTCCTTTGCAGAAAAGCCGATCTTGGGCTTGGGTACCGCGCCGGTCAGGGGCCGGCCGTGGATCTTCATCATCTTCCGGATCCCGTCGTTCCCGAAATGCGGGCCCGGGAAATTCCTGATGTATGCCGGCGGCAGGGTCGCATCGATGAGGCGGAGGTTTTTTAACGCCTTCATCCCGAAGATGTTGCCGGCAATGCCGCTTAAAAGCTGGACCGCGTTTCCCTCCTCCCAGAGCTCGATCGGGTACGCGATCTTCACGAAGTTCTTCTCGATCGAAAATGCTGTCGCCTGCAGCTTCTTCATCCGCGGGGGCATGGTAAAGAGCGTCGTCCACGTCCCTGTGGAACTCTCGGAAGCGATCCGGCCGACAGCCTCTTCTTGGGTAATCCCTACTGCCGGTTCGAAGGAGAAGAGACAGACGATATCGTCCTTTGCCGGCGTATAGTTCCGGTCAACGAATTCATTGTACCAGTCGATTGCCATAGCTTTTCCTGTACCACTTGAGGAGAGGCATCATAAAAAAGGTACGGGGACCGGGCAAACGGATCCGGAACCGGGAAGGTCCCGGCGTGGTGCGATGGTTGAAGGGGGAATTCGGGCTCTCACCCGGTATTCCGGAGGAGTTCCCGGATATCGATCCAGATGATCAGCTCGTTGATCTCCTTCTCTTTTACCTTAACCTTCCGCTTGATGATCCCGATGATGGCTGAATCGTCCCTGTCCGCGTTCGCCGACGCATAGTCGACCTCGTTCCCCTCGAACGTGGAGACGGACGTGACGCCGTCGACGAGGATCGCGACTTTTGCGCCGGTGACCTTCGTGTCGAGGACCATGATCCGGGAGGCTTCAACCGCGGTGTCGCCAGTCTTTTGGATGTTGAGCCTTTGCTTGAGGTCGACGATCTTCGTGATCTCGCCCCGGAGATCGATGATGCCGCGGACGTACTCCGGACTGTCGGGGAGCTTTGTAATCGTCGTGTACTCGACGACCTCCTTGACATCGAACAGGTCGATCGCAAAGTGTTCCTTCCCGAGGATGAACTCCACGACCTGGATGGTCTTTGGGGCATGCTTGTCCGCAGCCCCCTTTGGCGTTCCTTCGGGGTTCTGGATTCTCTCCGCCACTGGTTGTACCGACATCCAAAAACCCCCGCTTCAGACCGTGAACTTTGCCATCTCTCGGGAGACGTTCTCCACGATCCTGTTGAGGTTATCGACGACTTTGTTGATCTCGTTGATGGACGCGGTTGCCTCTTCTGTTGCGGCGGCAGAGTTGCTCGCTTCCTTGCTCGTCCCCTCTACTTGGGCGCGAACCTCGTGGATGCTCGCGGTGATCTCCTCGGTCGTCGCCGCCTGCTCTTCGGCTGCTGCCGCAACTTCTGATGCAGCGCTCGCGACCTTCTCTGCCGATTCCTTGATCGTATTGAACGCCTCAAGCGCTTCACGGGTCATCTGGGCGCCCCTGGTCACCTGCTCCCTGGATCCCCCGGTCGCGGCAGCTGCATTCCGGGTTGCCGTATTCAGTTCGGTGATCATCTGCTCGATCTTTTCGGCGCTGACCCTGGACTCCTCGGCAAGAGATTTGACTTCGGATGCAACGACCGCGAACCCGCGTCCCGCATCGCCCGCCCGGGCCGCTTCGATGGCGGCATTGAGCGCCAGGAGGTTCGTCTGGTTGGCGAGGTCACGGATGAGCTCCACGATCTTGGTGATGTCGGCCATCTGCCGTTCGATCTCCCCCACGATGGAGACGACCGTCTCGGTCGATGCCGAGATGTCGGTCATGCTCTGCTCGACATTGGCAACGAGGGTAGCCCCGTTCCGGGAGGCTTCGTTGGTCTGTTTGGACTGGCTGGAGACGTTCTCCATGCTTGACGTGACTTCCTCGACCGCTGCGCTCATGTCCTCCATCGCCTTGAGCACCTGGGCGATGCCCTGCGAGGACTTCTCGGCGTTGTCGTTGACCTTCTGGGTCCCGCTCGCGATCTGGTTTGCGCCGGTCGCGATCTCGTTCAGGCTCGCTGCGGCCTCTTCTGCCGCAGCCGAGAGGTCGGCAGTCTGGATGTTGACGGCCCGGATCGCCTTCGATACCGACTCGCCGACATTGTTCAGCGCATCCTTGAACTTGACCATATCCCCTTCGGCTTTTACCTTGTCGTCGAACCGTGCCGTGAAGTCCTGCTTCGCGTATTCGCCTGCGACCCGGATCGCCTCCTTCATCGGGTTGTAGAAGTTGTTGGCGACATTATTGACGCCCTCGACGATCTTCCGGTAGTCTCCCTGGTGTTTCGTCGCATCGGCGCGGGTATTGACCTTCCCCTCGTCGATCGCCTTGGCGAGCGCATTCACATCGTGGACCATTAAGTTGATTGCCGCCGTCATCTGGACAAGCGCCGGTCCGATCTCGTCCTTACTGTCTTTGACCGGGACGTTCGTTGTCAGGTCGCCGACAGCGATCTTCTTCATTGTTCCCACGACCTGGTTCTGGAGGTCGTCCGAGAACTGGTCCATCGCTGCCGCCATCTCCCCGATCTCGTCCTTCCGGGCCAGTCTCAGCCGGTTCCCGAAGTGGCCGTTGCCCATCTCGCGGATATTCGTAACCGTCTGCCCGAGGGGCGAGGTGATACTCTTCGACAGGTAGAGGGCAATCCCGAGGCCGATGATTACTGCAGCAACCGCTACGATAATACTCAGCATAACAGAACTGCTGTTCGTCTCGTCCATCTTTGTGGCGAGATCGGCAGCCATGGTATTCAGCTGGCCGGTAGCCCACTCGATGTCTGCGATAGCTTCGGCACGGGCTTTCATGGTTTCGCTGCCCGGGTCCAGCTGGGCGGCAACCGCCTGCATGTTGTTGGCATCGGCATCCTTCATGATCTGGGCGTACCCGGACTGCATCTTCTTAAACGCTGTGTTGAATTTCTCAAGGTTTGCCCGTTCTTCAGCGTTAAGATCGGTCTTCGCGTACTCGGCCATCTGGTCGTCGATGGTGACGACAAGGCTGTCCATTGCGGTCTTCATCTCTGCCCGCGAAGACGGTACATAGACATAGCGGTACAGGTTGCCGCGGTATTTCTCGATCGCAGCGTCGCTCGCCGCAAGATGTTCCGCTGCAAGCATGTGGTTCTCGTACAGGTCGTCCGAGAATTCCATGGAGGTCGAAAGACCTATGTATCCGCCAACCGCGATCCCGATCATCATGAGGAGGACGATACCGAATCCCCCCAGCAGTTTCTTCCCAATCTTCATATCATCGATAAAACTCATGGTATTGCACCTCTTCTTTTCATCACTATGGTATGCCCGGCATCCGCTCTGCGGGCCGGTTTTCATACGTCAGTTCCTGTCCCGGCGTCTTTCCACAATTCCTGCTTGTGGTACCTGCCGATCTATATGCCCTGGAGAAGCTTTCGGATATCGATCCAGATGATCAGCTCATTGATCTCCTTCTCCTTCACCTTCACCTTGCGCTTGATGATCCCGATGATCGCCGAGTCTTCCCTGTCCGCGTTCGCCGACGCATAATCAACTTCCCTTCCCTCGAACGTGGAGACGGACGTGACATCGTCGACGAGGATCGCGACCTTCGCGCCGGTCACCGAGGTATCGAGGACCATGATCCGCGAGGACTCGATGGAGTTTTTGCCGGAATCCCGGATATTCAGCCGGTGCTTGAGGTCGACGATCTTCGTGATCTCCCCCCGGAGGTCGATGATGCCCCTGACATACTCCGGGCTGTTCGGGAGCTTCGTTATCGTCGTGTATTCAACGACTTCCTTGACGTCGAACAGGTCGATGGCAAAATGCTCCTCCCCGAGCAGGAACTCCACGACCTGGATCGTGCCGGTTTTTTCCTTTGCCTGCGGGGATTCCCCCGCAGGTTCGTTTTTCGCTGCTGCCATGGAAAGGCCCCCTCATTCCACTTTGAACTTCCGGTTTGCATCCATCGCTTCGGTCGCGGTCTTGTCCACCGTCCGGATCATCCGGGTTATCTCGTCGATCGCGGCAGAAGATTCTTCGGCGGCCGCCGCCGTATCCCCGGCTTCTTTGGCCGTCTCTTCCACCATCTTTGCCATATCATTGATGCTTGCTGTGATCTCTTCCGTGGTTGCCGCCTGCTCCTCGGTTGCTGCCGCGACCTCGGTCGCGCTCTTTGCGACCGTCTCGACCGAGACCTGGATCTTCCGGAATGCCTCGAGTGCCTCGGCGGACGCGCTCGTCCCCTTGACGACGAGCCCCTTTGTCGACTCCATCGCATCGTTGGCATTCTTTGTCGATGCATTGAGGTTCTTGATCATCTCTTCGATCCGTTCGGCGCTGGTGCGCGACTCCTGCGCGAGGGACTTGACCTCGGATGCGACGACCGCGAATCCCCGGCCGTGCTCCCCGGCCCGGGCCGCCTCGATCGCCGCGTTCAGGGCGAGGAGGTTGGTCTGGTTGGCGAGGTCGCGGATGAGCACGATGATCTTGCTGATGTCCGCCATCTGTTTCTCGATGTCTTTTACGATGGTGTAGACGTTCTCTGACGACTTCGCAATATCGGTCATTCCCTTGTTGACGTTATCGGTCAGCAGGGCCCCGGTCTTTGCCGCATCCCGCGCATTGTTCGCCTGTCCCGAGACGTTCTCCATGTTGGAGGTGATCTCCTGGACGGCTGCGCTCATGTCCTGCATCGCCTTAGCTGCCTGGTCGATTGCCTGCGACACCCGGGTGGTATTCTCGGAAACGACGCCGGAACTCTTTGCGATCTGGGCGACACTCTTGGAGGCGTCCTCGACGCTCGTCGTCGCATTGTCCGCAGTCGACGTGAGGTCCTGCATCTTCCTGTTGACATCCTTGATATTGTTCTGGAGCGCCCCGATGATCCCGCGCACACCATCCCGGAGCTTGGCAAGGAGGTCATACAGCTCCCTGGTATCCGCATCCGCCTCGGTGAGCTGGTAGCGGGGAGTCAAGTCCCCTTTGGCCATGATGCCGTAGATCTTTGCCAGTTCGTCGACCTCATGCGCCATGTAATTGGCCATCTTTGTCGTTTTGGTAATGTCGTTATAGGCGATGTACACGTACTGCAGGTCCCCTTTTTCATCCAGGAGGGGGACGATCGTCCGCAACACTTCGATCCTGCCCGCAGGAGTATCGAGGGTTGACTGCCCGTGCACAACCCGTTTCTGGGAGATCGCATCGGCAAACGTCTCTCCTGTATCCTTAAGGTACTTGATCAGACCCTTGTCCTTGAAATCCGTGATCTTCAGCGAAAGGACCTGTTCCCGGGAGATGCCGGTCAGCCGGGTGAATTCACCGTTCGTCCTGATATTCTTCATCTGCTTGTCGATGAGGAGGAGGGCAAGCGGCGTCTGTTCAAAGATCAGTTCAAAATCCCTGATGTCGACCATTATGTGCACCACGTATACTACTCTGTTATCAGAATAAGTATTTAAACATTTGGTATTATGATGATTATCGAGGCTGATTATTGGCAATAGGGAACAATAATATATGTTGAAAGTCAACACATTAAAAAAAATAGTATGGGGGAAGTATGGAACCGGAACAGGCCAGGATCAAGGATTTATTAAAAGAGAACCCGAAGGGGCTCACGATCGAAGAGGTGTCGAAGAAGCTCTCGGTCAACCGTGCGACCGCGGCAAAATATCTCACTACGCTCACGCTTTCAGGACAGGCCGAGCTGCGCGAACTCGGCAGGGCAAAGATGTACTACCTGTCGCAGCGCCTCCCCCTGCCCAACCTGCTCAGCCTCTCCTCCGACCTGATCCTGATCCTCGACCGCGATCTCTTCATCCAGGAGGCTAATGAGGCGTTCCTTGGCTACTTCGGCATAAAGAAGGAGGATCTGAAAGGAAAGAAGATCGAGCATTCCCCCATCGCCCCGTTCTTTCCTGACACTACCCTCGCCGCAATCGGAAAGGCACTGGACGGTACGGAGACATCCTCCGATATCCATTTCGATGCAATGGCGGACAAGCGGTACTTCCGGATGAAGCTGATCCCGCTGGTCTTTGAAGACGGGAGCCAGGCCGCCGGGGTTATCCTCGAGGATATCTCCGAGATGAAGCGGTACCAGTTCGAGCTCGAGAACCGGATCCGGGAGAGGACGGCAGACCTTCTCCGGACCAACGATGCGCTCCAGCGGGAGGTCGAGGATCACAAGCGGGCGGAAGAGGCGCTCCGGCAGAGCGAGGCAGTGCTGCGCAGCATGCTCAATGCGACGCCAATCGGCGTCGGTCTTATCGTCGACCGGGTCTTTAAAACCGTGAACGATTCCCTCTGCCTGATCACCGGGTACTCCCAGCAGGAGTTGACCGGGAAGAGTACCCGGGTCCTGTATGTCGATGAGGACGAGTACACAAGGGTCGACCGCGAGCTCTACGGCAGGATGGGCGGCCAGGGTGTCGGCATGCTGGAGTCCCGGTTCCTGCGCAAGGACGGTACCGTCATCGATGTTCTCCTCAGCATAAGCCCGTTCGATCCTGAGAACCTTTCCCGGGGCGTGACCGTCACCGTCCTCGATGTAACGGAACGGAAGAAGGCGGCAGAGGCTCTCAAAAGGGCAAGCACGCAGGTCGCGCTTTTAACAAGCATCATCCGGCACGATATCCTGAACCAGCTGACCGCACTCCGCGGATATCTCGGTCATATGAAGAAGCTGGATCCCGGCAGGGAGATTGTCGACCTCATCGGGAAGGAAGAGGCGATTGCGGAGACGATCCGGAGCCGGATCATCTTCACCCGCGATTACCAGAACGTCGGCATCCATCCCCCCGACTGGATCGGGGTTGCCGACACGATCGCCGCGATCCGCACCTCGCTTCCGCTCGGGCCGGTGACGCTCTCGGTTGAAGCGGAGAACCTGCAGATCTATGCCGATCCCCTCATCGGGAAAGTCTTCTCCAACCTGATCGAGAACTCTCTCCAGCACGGGGCACGTGTCACGAAGATCCGGATCTCTTCCTCGGAAGAGGGCGACAACCTCCTGCTGGTGTACGAGGACAATGGTGTCGGCATTCCGGAAAACGAGAAGGAGACGATCTTCTCCCGCGAATATGGCAGTACGCGGGGGTACGGCATGTTCCTGATCCGGGAAATCCTCGCAATCACCGGGCTCTCCATCCGGGAGAACGGGATACCGGGGAAGGGCGCGCGGTTTGCGATAACTGTCCCGAAGGGTTCGCACCGGCTCCTTTCTATCGGGCGCTAAGGCTCCGGCTCTCCCGCCACTTTCTTTCTCTTTTTTTGATTTTTTTATCCCCGGAGATCCCGTCATTGCAGATGCCCGGTATATCCTCCCGGTTCCCGGTGTTCCAACCGCAATCTCCAATAGGCGTGACGACCTTCATCCGGATAACCAGGGTGAGTTGATGGCAGCAACCGGTTCTTTCCGTCGGTATATGAAGTATGTCCTTCTGGGTATCGCAGTACTCTTACTCCTCCTCCCGACGGCTGGTGCCGTCACCCGGGGCAGCACGTTCACCGTCTCAATCTATGGGAAACCGGCAACCGATTACTATGTCTGGCTGACCGGGACGCATTCGATGAGTGGCGAGCCCGGTGACCAGCCACCGGTGATTGTCGCCGGGACGGAGAATATCGAGTTCGATCCGGATGAAGGCCCGTACACGATCGGGTCGTACCGGTACTCCGGCGGAAACGGGCGGACGATCCTTGAGGACGTTGCCCCCTCGTCCGATACGGTCTCGAATACCCGGTACTACGCGAAGCTGACGACCGATTCCGACGGGTACGGGATCGTCGAATTCCAGACCTCCTCTGCAACCGCCGACCGTACCTTCACCGTCAAGGCGCAGAACCCGTCCGCGCCGGGCGACGAGGTCCCGGTAAAACTCGGTCTTCCGCCGACCCGGGCGACAACGACGAAGACGCAGACCCCGTCACTTCCCGCAACTGTTGTCTCACTCGCTCCAACCCCGCCCCCGCAGTCCCCTGCCCCAACCACCGTTGTCCAGATGGTAACAACGACACCGGTGCCTTCGCCGACAACGACACCTGCCGGATCCCCGTCACCGGAGGCAGCTTTTGGCCTGCCGGTCATCATCTCCGCTGTTATTGCCGGGTTCCTCGCGATGAGGCGGGCGGATTGATCCTTTCACCCCGGCCCGCAATTCCTTTTTTTGCGAAAGAGAGATGTCGGATCAGCGCAAACCGTTTCCCGGTAAAATGGTGAATACCCATGGGAATTTTTGACAAGTTAACCGGAAAAACACCGCAGCTGACCCCGAAATCCGCGCTCGTCCTCTCGGCGCTGACGGTCATTGCAGCCGACGGTGTTGTCGATGAGGCAGAGCTCAATGATCTCGCAAAGATCGTCCGTGGCGACCGGAAGGCTATCGACACGGCACTTGATGTTATGAAGGCAAACCAGTTCCCTGCCGTCATCGACCTCGTTGCCGCCTGTCTCGACGAAAAACAGAAGATCGCGACGCTGGCAATCCTCTGCGACCTTGCGATGTCCGATGGCGTTCTCGCCGGGAATGAAGAGAAGATCCTCTCGATGTACATGGAAAAGTTCAAGATCTCCCCCGATACGATGAAACCCATCATTCACGCGATCGGGATCAAGAACGATTTCTCCATCTTCAGCTGAAGATCCAGCCATCCCTTTTTTTGTCCTGATGGTTATCGTTGCGGCCCGGTTACCCGCGTATTTATGACGGAGCAGCTGCAGAATTGAGACTGCGAGTGAAGGGCATGGAACTTGCGATCTTCGACCGGATGAGCGACGATGAAAAAAAGGACTATCTCGAATTCCTGCTCTGGCACTACCGGGTCGTGGATGCGTTCTGGTACATCAGTGTCGGCGAAAAGTATGGTGATGACCTTGCGAACGAGTTCAACGAGAAGGTCTGGGGCCGGGTGGCCGGGATGGCGGCAAAGGAGATCGTGCGGCGGTTCAGGATTACCGAGAAAGGCCTGAAGGGATTTGCCGCCGCACTCCGCCATTTCCCCTGGGCACTCATCGTGGGGTACGATATCGCAGAACGGGAAGACGAGGTGGTAATCTCGGTCCCGTCCTGCCCTACGCAGGAGGCACGGCTGCGCCGGGGGCTGAAGGAGTACAGCTGCCAGGCGATGCACCGCGCGGAGTTCACGGCGTTTGCACAGGAGATCGATCCCGGCATCCTGGTGGAATGCCTCTTTGCCCCGCCGGATCCTCACCCGCCGGAGATGTTCTGCCAATGGCGGTTCACGATGAAGAAGCCCTGACGGGGCACCCCGTGGGGTTTTCATCCTGTTCCTTTTCCTCTGAAAAAATGGCGATTCTTATTATGTGCCACCAATTTTAAACCATACCCCCCTCTTGCGCCACCAGAGTCGAAGAGCCTGTGGGCTCTTCTCCAGTCAGCCATTCCCATGGGAATGGCTGCCTTCCCCCGAGGGGGATGCGGAGGGGTCATCAGACCCGGAGCAAGAGAATAACGCTTTCGCGTTCTTCGATCCGGGGCGCATTATGATAGGACGATGTTGATAAAAGGGAATCCGTCATTATCGCATTACGGGGGATGCCACAGTGGCGGGGGCGGAGGTGGAACCGAAGCCCCCAAGAACGTCTCCTGTGTTGTCTCTAGGATGGCTTTAAAAAAATAAAACAAAAGACTGGTGGCTTGAATTGAGGAATACCAAAAAAATTACTTCACCGGAACATAGATCTCGGTAAGGATCTCCTCAGGCTTCACGGTCCGGGGATCGTTCGGGTACACTTCCCGGATGGGCCCGCTGATGGTCAGCCCCTTCTCCGCGATCCATGCGAAGAGCTTCAGGTAGGTCGGCTCGCAGGTCTCGTAGGGTCCGCGGTGGATGGTCCGGACCATCTTCCCGCCCGGCAGGGTATAGGCCTTGATCCCCCTGCCGCCTTTCGCGGCACCGGCAATTGGCCACGCGATCTCGACGGTTGCTGTCCCCTTCTCGTTCGCCTCCTTCACCGATTCAGGGGAGGTCTCGTGGCAGACGAAGACCGGCGGACCCGCGATCGCGATCTTCTTCTTTTCTGTAAATTCATACACCGTCATCAGCATCTGCGGAATCAGTGTGTAGTTCCCTTTCTTTGTCATGCCGAGGACCTTCTGGTCGGGAAGGTCAACGATTGTTATCTCGTCCATTTTTTGCACCATCCATGCATCTGCGGGCAGAGGTTTAATAGAGCGGGAACGCGGGGGGTGAAAGTGATCGGCACTGGCGGACCTTCTGCCGGGTTTTCCCCATATTTTTTGTGTCGGATCTTTCCGCTATAATCTCCGTTCGATGCCCGGTCCGGGAGTGACGGATCCTGGAAGAATGTGTTTTTGTCAGGTGCGATTCCGAGAGTTTTTTTACAACGGGTGACGCCAGTATCAATGTCGGGAGAGATACTATCCGATGCCGTTTGAGTGCATCCAGTGCGGGGAATGCTGCAGCCACCTCGGGCTCGTCCATTCCATCCGGCAGGACCGCGGGAACGGCAGGTTCCTGCTGCATAACCAGTACACCGGCGACGAACAGGAGGTTGTCCTCGATAGCGACAAGGCTGATCTCTATGCCGACCGGAGCACGTTTTCGCGCGAGCCGGAAGCCTGCCCGTTCTTCCGGTTCAACCCGGTGGATGGAAGGGGGTACTGCACCATTCACCGCACCCGCCCGGAGATCTGCCGGGACTTCTCCTGCTGGCGCCTGCTCATTCTCGACCCTGCGGGAAATCGTGCGGGACGGGTGATGTTCATCCGGACACTCGTTACGGATGACCCTGTCCTCCGGGCGATCTGGGAGGAGTCTCTCGACACGATCGGGGATGCGGAAGATGCTGCCTGGGACGACCTGATGATCGCGGCGGTATCCCGGGCTGGGTATTCGGTGCGGAAGTGATGCCCGCAACTGTACAGTGTGCGCCGATCCTGCCGGTTTAATACCCGGGCTTTTCCATATGGTACCGATGCGGACCAACCGGCACCAGTATTTCCTCGATCTCGCCCTGCGCTGCGCCCACCAGGGCACCTGCCTCCGCCGTAACTTCGGGGCGATCATCGTGGACGAATACAACACGATCGTCTCGACCGGTTATACCGGGGCGCCGCGGAAGCAGATGGACTGCACGGAACTGCAGCGCTGCTGGCGGAAGGAGCACGACATCCCCTCGGGGTCCAACTACGAACGGTGCCGGAGTGTGCACGCCGAGATGAACGCGCTGATCCAGGCGGGAAAACTCGCCCGGGGGTGTACGCTCTACCTTGCCGGGTTCGACGTGGAGACGGATGCCCTGACCCAGATCTGGCCGTGCTTCCTCTGCTCCAAGATGATCGTGAACGCCGGCATCGTGAACGTTATCATGCGCACCGCCCCCACCGAGTACCGGGAGATGGACCCGATGGTGCTGTACCAGATGCGGAGCCGGGAAGCCCTCGGCGAGGACGTCCGCTGACCCGGTTCCTGCACGAAACGGCCGTTTCGCATGAACTGTGGTACCTCTTCCGGAACAGGCGGGCTCTCCCGCACCGTTTTCGAACGACCCCGGTTTCCTGCGGGTGATCCCCCCTGACCTTTTCCTGCCGGCAGTGCGGCTCGTGCTGCATGTTTCTCGGTGACTACATCGTGATCGAGGAGCAGACCGGGCCGTTTATGTTCCGCTGCTGCTCGGTTGCGACCGGCACGGAGTTTGCGGCGGAGATCGACCCGGACAAGCGGCACCTCTTTACGGACCGGCACTGGATCGATCAGCACCCGACAGCCTGCCGGTTCCTCCGGCCTGACGGGGATCTCATCCGGTGCACCATCCACCGGGACAGCCCGGCCCAGTGCAAGTCCTACCGGTGCACGGTGCTCCGGGTTTCCGATGCGGGCGGGAACGAGATCGGGAGGATTACCGGGACCCTTGCGCTCCATTCGGAAGATCCGGCACTCCGTGCCACCTACGATGCGGCCATGAAGGAGATAGGGGAGAGCGATCCGGATGCGGAAGAACGGCTTTCGGCAATCCTCCGGAACCGCGGTTTTCTGACAACCTAGAAGAGCGGGATGCGGCTGGGCAGTCCTGCTGCCCGGTCACAGTTTTTCAATCGTGATCCGGACACGGTCGCCGGCTTTCACCGTATGACCCTTCGGGACGTCGATATTGAACCAGAGCGCGTCGGGATTGTCCTGCGTCGGGTCCTGGCTCATCAAGCAGTCCTTCCGCTCGTTGATATCGGCGACAAACTCGATCTCGGCATCAAAGCTGAGAACTTTCTGCATGAAGAAAAGAAGACGTGGATGGTTAAATTATATCGCACGCGGCGTGACCATCCAGGTCGTGCTGTTCGAATAGCTCCACCGGATAATGGTCAGTTCCTTACAGATCTCTGCGAGGATGGCCATGTTGGTTCCTACCTCTTTGGGCGACAACCCGAGGTCCTTTGCAATGTACTTCGACTTGAAGTAGTGCTTGCCCTTGGTTATGCCGGATCCGAGATAGTTGACAATCTTGTGCTGGGTCTCGTTGTACGACTCGCGTAACTTTTTCGTCGTTACCATGTTGTTCCTCAGCGTCTTAAGAATTCATGTAGATCTGCTTGTATATATAAATATCCACTGCTGTTGGTTAAATCAGGCTCTTTTTTGCTTTTGCGCACCAATTATTCGACCAGAAAGCATTTATTGCGCACCGGTTCGAGTTGTTTTTTGGATCTTGAAAATCCTGCGAGATCATATCTTTCCGGCAAAAATTAACGAAAATCGAAAATTGAAGTTTTCAGATTCTGGTTATTTTTGCACCTGCGCCTCGCCAATCTTTTTGATCAGCGCTTCGAGCACAACTTCGCGCATTCCTTCCACGAACTTGATGCTGCCGACCACAAGGTGCCCGCCGCCGCTGATCCCGCCGCCGGGGATCTCGACGCGGAGCTCGCGGACCATGCGGGGGATATTCATCAGCACGCCCCTTGATCTCAGGACGGCGAAGTCCGGGCCAAAGCCGATGGTGACGACCGGAGAGCCGGGATTCGCCTTGCAGAGCCGGTCATGGACTTCGCCGCTGGTCTTGCCCGGCGGGGGGAAGGTGAACTTGTGGGCATGGATCTCGACGTCGATGAGAAAGACCTTCGCACCGCTTGAAAGTTCCCGGGTGACGACGTGCGGCATGCAGGCGCTCATCTGGTCTTCGATCATGGTATTCGCACCTTCGACGAGGAGCGCGACAAGGTTCGTGTGCCGCTCCGTATTGTCATTGATGTTGAGGATGTCTTTTACGATCTCGCGGCCGTCGTTGAACCGGAGCCAGAACTGCTCGTAGTCGAGCGCGAGCGCCATGTCCTTACAGGCGGCCTCGGGGTACTGGTCCTTCACGAGGTCGAGGTACCGTGCACGCTCCGCCGCTTCGCTCCGGTCCCCGACACCGGCCACCGCTGGAATGTGGCGGATCGCCGGTTCGACCTTCGGGTTGATGAGCCGGGCGACCTCGGTGCCGAGCATCCCCGCCGTGATCCCGAAGTCCCCGCCAACATGGTACGGGTTGACATGGGCGATCAGGTACTTGTCGATGGTCGCGTCGGGATGGTGGTGGTCGATGACGACGAAGGGAATATCGTAGACCCTCGCGATCTTGTAGGAGGGCTCGTCCTCTTCAGTCGAGCCGTTGTCGGTTAAGAGCACGAGCGGCATCTTCTGCCCGAAACGGACATGGTCTTTTAAGGAGAAGTCAAGGTCCCGGGTGATGTCCTCGATCTCGTAGAAGGGGGCTTTACTCGGAGCCCGCTTGAAGAGGTAGTTCTCCGCGTCGAAGTCCGCCCCGCTCTCCCGGATCAGGGCGACGACCGCCTGCTCGATGGCGACCGCCGAGCAGATCCCGTCAGCATCCGCGTGGTGGCGCAGGATGATGGGCTGGGAGACAAAGACCGCCTTCCGGATGATCTTTGCGACCTTGCGCATCTCGGGGCGCAGCCGCTCCATGACATCGCTCTCGACGAGCAGGGGGATGTCCTCCGGCTCGGCACGCGTATCCAGCGCCTTGTCGATCCGCTCACGGACGGCGGTGGTGTCCTCACCGGAGAGCGCCGTCACCACGTCCGCCTCGATCTGGAGCTGGTTGTTGCGCATCATCACCTCCCCGATCACCCGCACGATCTGGTTCAGTTCGATCTCGGGGAAGGCACGGACCCCCGCTTCGACGAACGCGGCAACGTTCTGGGTCCCGGACTCATCGACAATGGTGAAGATGGTGGGTCCGCTCGTCTGTTTGATCTGGGCGACCTCGCCCTCGATGGCGACCGTTTTTCCGACCCGGCTTTTCAGGTCGCTGACCCGGACAATCGTGGACTTGCGCTCGATGTTCTGGACCTGGTAGACCTGGATGATGACCTCCTCGAGGTCGATATTGCCGTTGGGCCGGATACCCCGGACTTTCACGAGCACGGTATCCTTCTCCTTGTGCTCGGCTCTCATGTTGCTCTTGTGGACAAGGCCCTTGATCCGGTCGTTGAGCTGGACGAACATGCCGAAGTTGGCAAATCCCTGGACCTTTCCCTGGTAGATGGATCCTTCCGTAACATCCGACAGGTCGCAGGTCGCTCCCAGCCGGTAGACGAGGATATCGTCATTATTGGTCATTTCTTCTCTCCACACACAGCGTAGCGTGATTATGAACGGGGCATGTCACGGTTGATGCCGGTTTGTACCCGGTGACACACAAACAACTCTGCGTGATCATCAATCAACCGGGGAGATTATCAGGGTTATTATCCGGGAGTACATCCGGAAGGTGTGGCAGGGGAGAGCCGGGAGCGGGGGCTTGCCGCTGCCGGGACAATTGGACTACTGCCGGAATGGCAGATCGAGAAGCGTCAGGTCGTCCGGCGCAAAGACAGTCCCGGGAAATTTCTTCTTTGCATCGGCGATATGGTTCTCCGGGCTCGTGTACCGGGAGCTGATGTGGACGAGCGCGAGCATTGCCGCCGCCGCAGCCGCCGCCGCTTCCCCGGCCTGCCCGGCGGTCGCGTGGAGGAAATCGGTCGCTTTCTGCAAGTCTGTCTCGTCGTAGGTCGCGTCGTGGATGAGGAGGTCGGCGTCCTTTGCGATATCCGCAAGTTTTGCCGCAATCGGCCCGGTATCCCCGGTATAGACGATCTTCCGGCCGGGCCGCATCGGTCCCATGATGTCTGCCGGGTGAACTTCGACGGGTGCGCCGTCCTTTTTCGTAACGACCGTCTCCCCCCGCTGGAGTTTCCCGAAGAGAGGGCCGGGGGGGACGCCGAGCGCGATCGCCTTCTCCCGGTCGAACCGTCCCGGGCGCCGGTCCTCCTCGAGCACGTACCCAAGGGCGGGCATGCCATGGTTCACGGAGAATGCAGTGACGGTGTACCCATCGAACCGCACCCAGGACCCGTCCGCCAGTTCTTCGGAGAGGATGGGGAAGCTTAAGTTGAACTTCCCGACATGCTTCAGGGTCCGGACAAAATCGTGGACCCATTGCGGACCGTAGATGGTCAGGGGAGCGGTTCGGCCGTTGAAGGAGAGGGTCTGGACGAGGCCGAAGATCCCGAGGAAGTGGTCCGCGTGCCAGTGGGAAACGAAGATGGCGTCAACCGTAAAGCCGGTCCGTGCCCGCATCATCTGCTGCTGGGCTCCCTCCCCACAGTCAAAGAGAAGGGTATCGGACCCTCGCCGGACCATGATGCAGGCAGGGTTGCGCTGCGGTGTGGGCAGGGCGCCGGCCGTGCCGAGGAAGTGGACGAGGAGGGTCTCGCCGCTCACAAAAACCAGCTCCGGTAGACCTGTATGCTCTTCTTTGCCTCGGGGACCGAACGGCCCTCGATGACAACGACCCCGTGGTACTTCTTCCTTACCTCAGCGCCGACGGCTTTCCAGTCAATCGTACCATCGCCGAGCGCGAGGTGCTCGTCCCGCTCGCCGTGGTTGTCGTGGATGTGGATGTGGTTCGCCTTCCCAACAATCGGGAGGAACTCGGCAACCTTGCCCATCGTGTTGGCGTGCCCGAAGTCGAACGTCATGCCGATCCCCTCGATCCCCTCGGTCATCCCGACCAGTTCGCCGGCGTCCCGGCAGAGGAACTCCTTGACGCTGATCATGTTCTCGAGGCAGGCGAGCACGCCGTGGTCGTGCGCGACCTTCCCGATCTCCTGGAGCGCTGCCTTCTGGAGTCCCCAGATCTTCTGCGGGACGAGTTTTCCGACCGGTGACATGTAGCCGGGGTGGAAGGTGACCCGGTCGGTTATGTCGGCTGCACGTTCGATGCAGGTTGTTATCTGCCGGATCGACTCCCGGTAGATCGGGTCGTTGAGCGTCGCAAGGTTCAGGTCGCCATAGGGCGCATGGACGGTTGCCTTCAGCTTCGTGCTCGCAAGGACGTCCGAGATCTTCCGGAAATTTTCCGGGTTGTCGAGCCGGTAATTCCCGTCGGCGACGACCTCCCAGCCGGCATAGCCTGCCTCCTCGATGCCGTAGACCCATTCTATCGCGTCCCAGACCTTGGCCGACGAGGAGAAGTAGGGGGCGATGGTCACGGGTCCGCCTCCAGTGTACGGAGCAGCGCCTTCACGGTTGCGGTGAAAGTTGCAAGGTCTGCGTCATTGTTGACCCGGTGGTCGGCGAGGGCGAGGGCGGCGCCAAGCCCCCACCCGAGTTCGCGTTCGTCGCGGGCGGCGAGCGTCTCCGCTGTCGTGGTGTCATCGGACCGGCCCCGGCCTTTCAGCCGCTCCAGCCGTTTTACAAAAGCGGTGTCGATGGCGATTACCTTAAAGCCCGGGAACTGTTGTTGAAAAAGCCGGACCTCGGAATCGCCCCGGATGCCGTCAACGAGGACGAGCGGGGCGTTCTGTTCCTGGATGACCGGGACGCAGAGCTTTGCGATCGCGTCCATCCCCCCCTCCGCACGGAGCTTGTTTGCCACCGACCCCATGCTGGCATCGGTCGGGGGGAGGCCGGCCTCTGCGACGGCCCGCCGGATCATATCGCCCATGACGATGACCGGCACGCCCTCCGCCGCGAGGATCTTCGCGAATTCACCTTTTCCGCTTGCGGGCAGGCCGACGACTCCGATGACCTTCATACTCCACTTCTCCCAGTTCGCGGGTCCGTATCTTGACCGTCCGGCCGAGTTCGTCGGCAAGGCTTTTCAGTTCTTCCGCTGTCAGGGGAGGATGGGTCTCCTTCAGCGTGCTCTTCATAGCTATGTACGTGCCATTGGTTATCTGGGTTACTGCCTGTGGGGCCGCCCCGATCTTGTGCTCGCCCTGCTGGAGGACGAAGGGAAATCCCCAGGTCTCGTCCGAGATCTTCTTTACGTCCGGTTCGTTGCCGGGGAAGACCGTGACGACGATCTCGAAATCGGAAAGCATTTTAGCGTTGAACGCGTCGCGGCAGATGGCGAAGGACCTGCGAGCGTTCTCCTCGTACCGGTTTCTCGCAACGCCGCAGGACCGGTCCGGCCGGTCGGAGAACCCTTCCCAGAATGTCTTGAAGTCGAGGGCAACCTTGTCCACGAGCCGCTTTTCCACAAGTTCCGCAAGCGTTGCCGGGAAGAACCCGTTGGTGTGGATGCCGACCGCAAGCCCCATCGCCTTCACCCGTCCGGCCAGCTCCACGAGGGCGTCTTTCTGGAGGGTCGGCTCCCCGCCGGAGAAGATGACGCCGGAGATGAACCGTGCCGATCCCTTGATCATCTCCATGACCTCGTCCGTCGTGCGGAAGTCCTCGCCGGCCTGGAGCGCCTCGTTCTGGCAGTACGAGCACCGGATGGGGCACCCCCGCAGGAATACCGTGCAGACCGACCGGCCCCGCCAGTCGACTGTTGAGAGCGGGACGAAACCGCCGAAGTTCACCCTGATTGCGACCACCGCGATACCATTCGTTTGTGTCGGAAGATTATTTGAAAATTATGGGTTTGCCGGAAACTATCCGGATGTAATACGTCCATGATTGACGCTCTTGGGGGCTTCGAGTCTCATCAGAGACGAGAAGGGAGAAGAGCCGGAGGCTCTTCGACATTCGGAATCGAAGAATCCTTGTGGATTCTTCTCATCCTCATGGTTCTCACGAACCATTTCGGACCCCGCCGCTGTGGCATCCCCCGCGAGACGATAGGACGGATTCGGTTGCCGGAAAACCGGTAACGGTTTCTCTCGAAAAAAAAAGAGTCCGAAAAACTATGAGGATCAGAACTTGAAGTACCGGTTCACGATCTTGAGGGCGCAGTAGTCCCCGCACATCGTGCAGCCGTCCGTATCGGCCGGCATCCTGCTGTCACGGATCGCCTTTGCACGGGCCGGGTTCATGGCGACCGCGAACTGCCGGTCCCAGTCGAGCGCCCGGCGTGCGTGCCCCATCTCGAGGTCCGCTGCCCGGGTCTTCTTCAGCTTGATCATGTCGCCGACATGCGCCGCGATCCGGGAGCTGATGACGCCCTCGTACACTTCTTCCGGTGTGGGAAGGGCGAGGTGCTCGGCCGGCGTCACGTAGCAGATGAAATCCGCGCCGAGCGAGGAGGAGATCGCCGCCCCGATCGCCGCGACCCGGTCATCGTAACCCGGCGCGATGTCGGTGACGATGGGGCCGAGCATGTAGAACGGCTTGTTGTTGGTGACCCGCTTCATGAGCTGGACGTTGGTTGCGATCTCGTCGATCGGGACATGGCCCGGCCCCTCGACAATGACCTGCACGTCCTGTGCGTGCGCCTTGTCCGCGAGCTCGGCGTTGATGAGGAGCTCCTGGATGCCGGCCCTGTCGGTCGCGTCATGGATCGCGCCGGCCCGCATGCCGTTGCCCATCGAGAGCGTGACCTCGTGCTCCTTCATGATCTCCAGGAGGTAGTCAAACTCGGAGTAGAGCGGGTTCTCCTTCTCGTTGTGCAGCATCCACGCGGTCATGAACGCCCCGCCCCGCGAGACGAGCCCCGCATGCCGGCCCTGGTTGCGCAGGCGCTTGACGGTTTCCCAGTTGATGCCGGTGTGGATCGCCATGAAGTTGGTCCCGAGCTTTGCCTGCTCCGCGGTGATCCGGAAGAGGTCGTCCTCCTTCATGTGGACGACGGCGCCGTCCTTTGCGACCGCTTCGATGAATGCCTGGTAGAGCGGGACGCTCCCGACCGAGAGCGAGGTAGCATTGCAGACCTGCCGGCGGATCTCGGCAAAGTCCCCGCCGGTCGAGAGCTCCATCAGCGTGTCGGCCCCGGCCCGCTCGGCCTGCCGGGCCTTCTCGAGTTCCTCCGGGATATTGACGATATCGGTCGAGGTCCCGATCGAGGCGTTGACCTTGGTCCGCAGCCCCTCCCCGATCCCGCAGATCTTTATTTTGCGGTACGGCGAGACCGGGATCACGATGTGTCCTTCGGCAACGCTGCGCCGGACGAAGTCTTCGGTGACTCCTTCCTGCTTCGCAACGGTCTTCATCTCATCGGTGATGATGCCGCGTTTGGCATCGGCGACAATACTCATACCCGTACCAGTTTCTCAAAAGACCAGATAAAGGCTTCTTTTTCGAGATTTTGACTAAATTCTGCTTGTTTTGTGCGCAAGTAAAGTTGATTTGGGATAAGGAAGGGGAAGTTGTGTTCGATGGGGGAACGACGGGCGAGATCCCCGGCACGCGAGGAGCGTCCCATCCCCTTCCCTTTCCCACCACTCCGTCGGAGCCCCCTGCCCACCGGCCGGAAAAACGGGAAAAAAGTGCCCGGTGGACATGCCTCTCTTGACAAAAATTGTCCACCGGAGGAGCGATCTGCCGGAAACGGGGAGTTCCGAAAGATCCGGGGCAGGATTTGGCGTTTGTCGTTGCTCTTTATCTTCATTTCGGGAGAGGATCGCAAAAAATCGGTACACCGGTTCCTGCCGGAGAACCCCGGATCATGGTCCCCCGGGGCCAGATATCCTAATTCACGACAGGACTGTGGAAATATTAAAGCCTATCATCGTCTTTTTTAAAAAAAGACTGAAAATTGAGGAGATGATAAAATCTGTTTGGGCCATATCCTGATATGTGGTTTTTCCCGTTCGCCCTAGGGGGAAGTCAGGTTCCGAATTTCTCTGCCCTCCTCTCGCAGACAAAACATTTATATACCAACGCACGCTAACTTATGGTAAACCTCAACGATACAAGGAGAGGATTTTACGATGACCGATAAAGATTACCTGGAAGTTACAGTCAAGGAAGCGGCCCACGACGATGCAGGGAGGGGCATCGCCCGGGTGAGCATCGATGTGATGAAGAATCTCGGGCTCGTCTCGGGCGACGTGATCGAGATCGCCGGCAAAAGGAAGGCTGCGGCGGTTGTCTGGCCGGGTTTTGCCCAGGACACCGGTGGTGCCATCCTCCGGGTCGACGGCAACATCCGGGGGGATGCCGGGACCGGGATCGATGAGAAGGTCAGGATCCGGAAGTCGGAGGCCGTGTACGCGAAGAAGGTTGTCATCCAGCCGACCCAGCCGATACGCCTCGTCGGGGGGGAACAATACCTGTCCCAGCGCCTCCAGGGAAGGCCGGTCTACGAAGGGCAGACCGTCAGGGTCAGCGTGATCGGCAACCCGATCACCCTCGTGATCGCCAAAGTGGCCCCGAAGGGATTCGCGATCGTGACCGACGAGACCGAGATCGAGCTCAAAGAGGAGGCGTACAAGGCCGAGGAGGGGGCAAAGACCGTCTCCGATGTCCACTACGAGGATATCGGCGGTCTCGGCCGCGAGCTCCAGCTCGTCCGGGAGATGATCGAGCTCCCGCTCCGCCACCCCGAGATCTTCGAGCGCCTCGGCATCTCGCCGCCGAAGGGGGTGCTGCTCTACGGTCCCCCGGGGACGGGCAAGACCCTGATCGCAAAGGCGGTCGCAAACGAGGTCGACGCCCACTTCATCACCCTCTCGGGCCCGGAGATCATGAGCAAGTACTACGGCGAATCCGAGAAGGGCCTTCGCGGGAAGTTCGAGGAGGCCGAGCAGAACGCGCCGGCGATCATCTTCATCGACGAGATCGACGCGATCGCGCCCAAGCGTGCGGAAGTGCAGGGCGAGGTCGAGCGCCGGGTTGTCGCCCAGCTCCTTGCGCTGATGGACGGCTTAAAGAGCCGCGGCCAGGTGATCGTGATCGCGGCAACCAACCTGCCGGACGCGATCGATCCGGCACTCCGGCGCGGCGGCCGGTTCGACCGTGAGATCGAGATCGGAATCCCCGACAAGAAGGGCCGGATGGAGATCTTCCAGGTCCACACACGCGGCGTCCCGCTCGCGGAGGACGTGAAGATCGAGGACTACGCCAACACGACCCACGGGTTCGTGGGCGCGGATATCGCGCTCCTCGTCAAGGAAGCCGCGATGCACGCGCTGCGCAAGATCATCCCCAGGATCAAGATCGACGAGGAGATCCCGAACGAGGTGCTCGACGCGCTGAAGGTCACGAGCGAGGACTTCGAGGAGGCGAGGAAGCACGTCGAACCCTCCGCGATGCGCGAGGTGCTCGTCGAGGTGCCCGATGTCACCTGGAAGCAGGTCGGCGGGCTCGAGGACACCAAGCAGGAGCTGAAGGAGGCCGTCGAATGGCCGCTCAGGTTCCCGGATGTATTCGAGAAACTCGAGACCAAGCCGCCCAAGGGCATCCTGCTCTTCGGCCCGCCGGGGACGGGGAAGACCCTTCTCGCAAAGGCGGTCGCGAACGAGAGCGAGTGCAACTTCATCGCGGTCAAGGGCCCCGAGCTCCTCTCCAAGTGGGTCGGGGAGTCGGAGAAGGGCGTGCGGGAGATCTTCCGGAAGGCCCGGCAGGCGTCACCGTCGATCATCTTCTTCGACGAGGTCGATGCGCTGGTCCCCAAGCGGGGGTCCTACATGGGCTCGTCGCACGTGACCGAGAGCGTCGTCTCCCAGATCCTCACGGAACTGGACGGCATGGAGGAATTGAAAAACGTCACCGTGCTCGCCGCCACCAACCGGCCCGACATGCTGGACGACGCCCTGCTCCGGCCCGGGCGGATCGAGCGCCACATCTATGTCCCTGCGCCGGACGAGGAGAGCCGGCGGAAGATCTTCGATGTCTACCTCGGCGACTCCGCATCCCTCCTTGCAAAGGATGTCGATGTCGAGGCGCTCGTGAAGCAGACCGAAGGGTATGTCGGGGCCGACATCGAGGCCCTCGTCCGCGAAGCGAAGATGGGGGCGATGCGGGAGTTCATCCGCACGATGGCGGACAAGAGCGAGCAGGAACGCGCCGATGCCATCAAGAACGTGATGATCACCAAGGCCCACTTCACGGAAGCGATGGGCAAGGTCCGGGCATCGCTCGACGACGATGCGATCGAGAAGTCCGAGCGGCAGGCCTGGGAGATGCTCTACAACCAGGAGCAGCGCACCATCCTCGACAATGCGGCTGCCGCGGTCAGGCACGCCGGGCTCGGCAAGAAGGCCGACCCGCAGGCCATCGACGAGCTCCGCCGGATGACCTTCGCGCACAGGAAGGATTTCTCCGCGATCAAGGAAAAGACCGAAGAACTGGAGAAGAAGCTGAACAAGAAGTAGGAAATACGGAGGTGAACGCTGTGATCGGAAACGACATTCCGGACCTGTTCCGGAGAATGGATGCGATGATGGCGCGGATGATGAGCGACATGGGATCCGGATCCTTCATGGACCTGGCGGACATGCCTGATGGCATGCAGGGATACCGGATCGTGATCGAGCGGGGTGACCTCCCGCAGGAACCCGGGCCGGACTTTGGGGAATCCCCCCATGACGTCCGGGCCCGCAACACGGGAGAGCCGGTTGCAGAAGTCCACGCGATCGGGGACGAGGTGAAGGTCATCGTGGAGCTCCCGGGCATCGGGGAGGACGCCCTCCGGCTGGACCTCCGGGGAACGACCCTCATCATCGATGCCGGTGACGCGGACCGGCACTACCGGACCTCGGCGGAACTCCCTGCCGTGGACCCGGCCTCGATGCGGCAATCGATCAAAAACGGCGTGCTCGAAGTGACGTTCACCGTGAAATCCGGTGAAACGGCAGGAGCGAAGGAGGCTTAATCCTAAACGGGAGATCCGGAATACTTCGGATATTCCTCCGGATCCCTCTCAAATCCGGAAACCTCAATCTGATTCGCACATTTTCTTTTTCAGCATTTACCGAAATTTTCTGTTCTCTAGAAAAGTTAACAGAAATCTTAGATTACATTGCGATGGAGCCACGGGCGCTCGCCGCCTCGTCGGGGCTCGCCCCGTGGAGCATGACGGTGGCGGGGGTTATGTAAAAAAAACTTGATCAGGTAGGGGGTCAAGGGGGCTTGCCCTATTGGTCTGCTTCCCTTTGGGGGAGCCGGAGACTTCCCAAAGGAAGTCGATGGCTCGAAAAGAATCCAACGGATTCTTCGATGAGAGAGGGGGGCACATTCATAAATCCGCTAGATGTGCAACACGATAATTTACCCATAACCAAAATTTCAGGAAACCGTCCGACTTTTACGAAACAACCGGGATCGCACCCCGGCACTCCCAGCCCGTGCCAACCCTCATATTCTCCCGAATCAAATTTTCCTGAAAAGGGGATGGCAGCTGATGTATCTGAAGGATTTTCTTGCCCAGGAAAAGACCGACAAAAATCTTGCCGAAGTGATCCTCTTCCTCTCCTCGCAGGCACAGGACGTGAAGAAGGGGTTCCTCGCCGCGGCCCGGAACGCGATCGCGGATGAGAAGACGAAGAACATGTACGGCGAGGAGCAGATGGCCCTCGACAAGTATGCCGATGGTATCTTTATTAACGGCCTGCAGAAGACCCGGCTCGTCCGGTCCATCGCCACGGAAGAGCAGGACCATATCATCGAGATTGAGAACCCGAAGAACGACTTCGGCATCGTCATCGACCCGCTCGACGGCTCCTCCCTCATCGATGTCAACCTCTGCGTCGGGACGATCATCGGGATCTGCAAAGGGAGCGTCCTTGACGCGGGAAAGGACATGATCGCCGCGATGTACATCCTGTACGGGCCGCTCACGACACTGACGGTCTCCGCAGGAAGCGGCGTCCACGAGTTTGCCATGGACGAGAACGGCGAATTCTTCCTCCGGCAGCGCGACATCCGGATCCCGGAAGGGAAGATCTACGCGCCCGGGGCGCTCCGGAAGGACTACCTGCCCGCCCATGCGCAGTGGATCGCAAGCCTGGAGGCGGCCGGCTACAAGCTCCGGTTCTCGGGGAGCTTTGTCGCCGACGTCCACCAGATCCTGCACAAGGGCGGCGTCTTCACGTACCCGGGATTTATGGGAAAGGAAAAGGGAAAACTCCGGCTCCTCTTCGAGGCAAACCCCATGGGAAAGATCATCACGGACGCGGGCGGCGCGACCAGCAACGGGAAGACGGCCATCCTCTCTGTCAAGCCGGAGAAGATCGACCAGCGGACGCCCATCTACATTGGCGGGAAGAAGGAGATCGCATCCATTGAAACGTTTATGCGGGAACGATGAGAAGTACGAAGTGATCACACCATGGCAAAGAACGCGTATGGCCCCATCCCCGGCTCGGCAATTTTTTCCGGTGTTTCCGGCAGAAAAGCGATCATCATGGCAGCGAACGTCCGGATCGCATCGGTCGCTGAAGGGATCTTCCGTGCGGCAAAGGAGACGGACTCCGCCCTCTTCATGGAGCTCGCCCGGTCCGAGTGCGACCTGAAAGGCGGGTACACCGGCATGACCCCGCACGACTTCTCGGAGCGGATGCAGAAGGCGGCAAAGAACGTGAAGTTCGGCGCATGGGCGCTCCATGCCGACCACATCACCGTCAAGAAGGGCGATGCCGCCGAGATCGCGTCCACAAAGGAGCTGATCGATGCCCAGATCGCCGCGGGCTACACCTCGTTTGCCATCGACGCCTCCCACCTCTTCAACTTCGAGGGAAAGACGGTGAAGGAGGAACTTGCCGACAACATCCGGATCACGACCGAGCTCGCCCGGTTCATCAAAGACCGGATGAAGGGCAGGGAGTTCGGGCTCGAGGTCGAGGTCGGCGAGATCGGGAGAAAGGACGGCGAGGGGATGATCCTCACGAAGCCCGAGGAGGCGGTCGGGTTCATCAAGGCCCTCAACGAGAACGACGTTTATCCCCACGTGCTTGCGATCGCGAACGGCAGCACGCACGGGCACACGTACGACGCGAACGGGAACGTCGTGGAGCAGCTCTCGATCGATATCCCGCGGACGCAGGCGATCGCAAAGGCCCTGCGGGACAACCGCCTGAAGGTCGGTATCGCCCAGCACGGGATCACCGGCACCCCGCGGGAGCTCATCAACCTGCACTTCCCCAAGGGGGATATCATCAAGGGTAACGTCGGCACGTTCTGGCAGGACGTTGTCTTTTCCACCCTCAAGGTCTTCGAACCGGCGCTGTATAAGGAGATCCAGGACTGGACGCTCGAGAAGTACCGGCCGGCAAACCCCGGCAAGAAAGACAAGCAGATCTTCGACGGGAACTGCAAGAACGCGATCAAGGAATTCTTCAAGGACCTCTATTCGCTGCCGGAGGACACCGAGGAAGCCATCTCTGCGATGGCGTACGCCGAGAGCCTCGTCTTCTTCAGGGCATTCAGCTCCGCGGGCACGGCGTCAGTGGTTGTAAAGAACCTCAGATAATCTTTTTTCTCTCCGGTCTTCCATCTCCTCCAAAATTCCACCGCAATCTTTTTGTATCGGGCGCGAAGCTCATACTGTGAATTTTTTATGCCGAAGACCACCGTATCCGTGATCAAGGCGGACGTGGGCAGCTATCCCGGGCACTCCCGCGTCCACCCCGCACTCCTCGAGAAGGCTGCACTCATGCTGAAGGAGCAGCGCGGCAAACTCCTCACCGATTCCTTCGTCACCCACTGCGGCGACGACCTCGAACTCATCATGACACACACGATGGGGGTCGACAACACCGAGATCCACAAGCTCGCGTGGAACGTCTTTACCGAGTGCACGAAGATCGCAAAGAGCCTCAAGCTCTACGGGGCGGGACAGGACATGCTTGCGGACGCCTTCTCCGGCAATGTACGGGGCATGGGCCCTGGCGTCGCCGAGATGGAGTTCGAGGAACGCGGGTCCGACCCCCTCCTCGTCTTCATGGCGGACAAGACCGAGCCGGGGGCGTGGAACTTCTACCTGTACAAGATCTTCGCCGACCCGTTCAACACCGCGGGACTCGTCATCGACCCGTCCATGCATGACGGGTTTATCTTCGAGGTCCACGACCTTGTCAAAAAAAGGCGGATCATGTTCCGGTGCCCCGAGGAGATCTATAACATGCTCGCGTACATCGGGGCCCCCTCGCGCTACGTCATCAAGCACGTCTTCAAGAAGGACGGCACGATTGCCGCGTCCACGAGCACGCAGCGGTTGAGCCTGATCGCGGGCAAGTACGTGGGGAAGGACGACCCGGTCATGATCGTCCGGTCCCAGAGCGGCTTCCCTGCCGTCGGCGAGGTCATCGAGCCGTTCACCACCCCCGTCTTCGTCGCCGGCTGGATGCGGGGGTCGCACCACGGGCCGTTCATGCCGGTCGGCCTTCCCGATGCCAACTGTACCCGGTTCGATGGACCGCCCAGGGTCCTCTGCTTCGGGTTCCAGGTCTGCAACGGGAAGCTGATCGGGCCTGCCGACATGTTCGACGATCCCGGGTTCGACCGGGTCCGGGCGCGGTGCAACGAGCTCGCGGACGTGATCCGGGCACAGGGTCCCTTTGAGCCCCACCGGCTCTCGCTCTCCGAGATGGAGTATACGACGCTGCCCGCGGTCGAGAAGGTGCTCGCACAGCGCTGGGAGCCGATCCCGGAGTGAGGGACCGGCACACCGGTCTTTTCCGTTGTGCGGCAGGGGGAACGATCCCCCGTCACCCCGCAACCCTGCCACGAAGGAAGCAAACCTTAAATTAGACAGCCCCCCAATGTAGGGCAGATGGTTAACGGAATCGTTCTCCCGATAAAGAAAGTCTTCGCCCTTGTCGATGCCAAGGTCTCGGTCGAGATCAAGGACGAGAAGCGGTCCCTGCAGGGGCGGCTGATCGCCGTCGACGAGTACCTCAATATCCACATGGACGAGACCATCGAGTTCGTCAACAACCAGCGGGGCCGGAGCCTTGGCACGGTCGTGATCCGCGGGAATAATATCCTTACCATTGCCCCCCTGATCTGAGGCTTTCCGGATGACTGACCTTGAAACGGATGTTCTGGAACTGATCCGGTCGAGGCCGGAGGGGATCCTCCAGAGCGAGCTCTGGAAGGAGCTCGATGTCGACAGCCGGAAGTGCTCGCGCGTCGTAAAAAAGCTCGAAGAGGACGGCCTCATCGAACGGATCGAATGCAAGAAGGGCAGCACCAAGACCTTCCTCCTCACGGCAAAGAAGACGGCAAAAGAGATCAACCCTGCCCATCTCCTTGCCGGGGACGAGCTCATCCCGTGCGTCGGGTGCGAACTCGAATGCATTGTTACCCAATGCCATCCCCTGATGGACTGGATGTACCAGCTCGCAATCGTCCAGCACTCCAGGAAGTAACTTTTTTTCATGGCGTGAGGGCACGGGAGACCCGGGTTCGGGAACGCGGGGAATGTTCGTTATCATTCCGGCGGCGTATCGTAGCTCCGGCGGTTTTTTCGCAACAACTATTTATCAAGAGCGCTGCCACCTTCTTACGAAACACCGGCGGAGAATCCGCCGGGGGCAGTACGATGATTGCAGTTCTTCTGGTGGATGACCACTCGGCGATGATGGCGGGCGCCCGGTCGGCGCTGGAGAAGTCCGGCGAGATCCGGCTCGACGTCACCCACTCCACCAAGCAGGCCCTGGAGCGGCTGCAGGGAAGATCCTATGACGTGATCGTCTGTTACGAACAGATCCCGGACGTGAACGGCGTCGAGTTTGTCGCCGACATGAACGGGATCGAGTTCATCAAGTACTTAAAAAACCAGGGGAACACGACGCCGGTCATCCTGCTCGCCCGCAGGACGCCGGGCAAGGTTATCGTCGAGGAGGTGACCTACTGCAGCGAGGTTCCGTTCGTGCGGGGCGACCCGCGGTCCTCGTTTACCGATCTCCTCCTCCTCATCAAGCAGACGATGCTGAAGAAGAAGGCGGAACGGGAGCTCAAGATCCAGAACGATCAGCTCGCCGCGATCCTCTCGGCGACCCCGCTCGGCATCTTCCAGATGCAGAACAATGTCATCACCTGGGTCAACCGGCCGTTTGCAGTTCTCCTCGGGTATGAAGAAGCCCGGCTCATCGGCAAAGACACCCGGTCCCTCGTCCCCGGCTCCGAAGAGTACGAGCAGCTGGTCCGGGACCTCTCGCTGAACCGGACGAAGGAGGGGCAGGGGATCGCGGAATGCGGGCTTCTCCGGAAGGACGGGAAGGTCGTCGCCTGCCAGCTGCAGGTCCAGGCTCTCGATCCCCGTGACCTCGCAAAGGGCGGCACCTTTGTCGTCACCGATATCACGTCAAGGAAGAAACTGACCGACGCCCTGAAGGCAAGCGAGGCCCGGAACCGGGAGATTCTCGCCAATACCCAGAGCATCATCATCCGGATGGACCTGCAGGGGACAATCACCTTCTTCAACACGTACGCGCTCTCCTTCTTTGACTACTCCCCCGAGGACGTAATCGGGAAGAACGTCGTCGGGACGATCGTCGCAGAACACGCCCGGATGGGGCACGACCTCTCGATGATGGCAAACGACCTCGGGTTCAACGCGGAAGGGTACGCCATCAACGTCAACGAGAACATCCGGCGCAACGGCGACCGGGTCTGGATCGCGTGGATCAACAAGGCGATCCGGAACGAGGAAGGCCATATCGTGGAGGTCCTCTGCATCGGCAACGACATCACGGACCGGCGCCGGGCGAGCGGGGAGGTCCGGATCAGTACGGACACGTGGAAGGACCAGGTCGTCGCCGACACGGATATCCGGGAGGACGTCTTTGATACGGTCTTCCATATCTGCACCGAGATCTCGATCGAGGGCCGGGAAGGAAAAGCCGTGGGCACGACCTTCCTGATCGGGGATGCAAAGAACGTCATGACCAAGTCCCGGCAGATCATGCTGAACGCCTTCGAGGGGCACAAGCCGGAGCTCCGGATGGTGACGAGCCCTGACCTCAAGGAGAACATCAAGGAGTTCGCCCAGCTCGACGGCGCGTTCGTCATCTCCGGGGACGGGTTCATCGAGGCCTCGGGACGGTACATCACGGTCGATACGAGTTCTGTTGTGCTCCCGAAGGGGATGGGGACCCGGCACAACTCGGTTGCCGCAATCACGTCCGTGACGAGCGCGGTGGGGATCGTCGTCTCCCAGAGTGGGGGCGGGATCACGATCTTCAAGAGCGGGGCGATTTTGAAGAAGATTTCACTGTGATTCGGTAAAATCAGACGCTCCCGGGGGCTCCGCTTGCGCTCTGCCCCCGCCGCTGCGGCGCCCCCGCAGTGCGATAGGACGTATTACCGGCAACCGACCTCGTCCTATCCTGATGCGCCCCCGCCCCCAACGGGGGCAGGGCTGGCGCAAGGGGGGGGCATCATTGTCTGATGAAAGGAGTTACAGAACTGAAAGTTTGTTTTTTCAGAACCATTTTCCACAGCCGAACTTTTGACCCCGTATACCATAATCTCTTATTTTCGTCTCCCCGGCCCGAAACACTCACAGATATCCACCCCGCACCGGTGCCGGCAGATCGTCCCGATCGCCCGGAACGCGTCCTCCAGCTCCGGGAAGTTCGGGATGGCGGCGTCCCGGAGGATCCGGACCGGCGCCTTCATCGAGTCCCCGCCGATGAGACAGCCGACGATCATCTTCTGCGTGTTGTTCGAGAACCGGACGATCTCGTTTGCGACCCGGACCGGGTCGGAGAGTGCAGAGGGGACTGCGATCACAATCGCGATGTCCCAGTCGTCCTGGTGCCGGATCATGACATTGAATGCCCGGGCGTAGCGCTCGACGCCGGAGTCCCCCACCATGTCGATGGGGTTCGCCCGGCTCCAGTTCGGGGGCATGACCGCGTCCAGCTCGGCAAGGAGCCCGGGGGAGAATTCGATCAGGTCGATGCAGTGCCGCTCCGCGTAATCGGACGAGAGGACGGCAAACCCCCCGGCATTGCTGATGACGACCGCCCGGATCCCTTTCGGGTAGCCTTCGGATGAGAGCAGCTCGGCGGTCTGGAACGCCTCCCGCATCGAGCCGACCGCGATCACCCCGGCCTGCCGGAAAGCAGCCATGTAGACCTCGTGGCTTCCGGCGAGCGAGCCCGTGTGGGAGACCGCGGCGGCCTGCCCCTTCTGCGACGACCCGGACTTGATGGCGACGACCGGCTTTTCGCAGGTCACCTCCCGCATGGTCGCAAGGAAACGCGGGCCGTTATGGATCTGCTCGATGTACAGGACGATCGCGTTGGTCGCGGGGTCGGCGCCGGCGTACCGTGCGAAGTCCTCGATGGTCAGGTCTGCCTGGTTCCCGACGGAGATGACCATCGAGAACCCGATCCCTTCCGGCAGGCTCCAGTCGACCATGGTCGTGATGATCGCCCCGCTCTGGGAGATAAACGCGATCGAACCGGGCTTCGCCGAGACCGGGTCGAACGTCGTGTTGATCCCCTTTGCCGGCTGCATGAGCCCGAGGCAGTTCGGGCCCATGACCCGGACCCCGCTCTCCCGGGCCGCTGCCATCAGCCCGTCCTCGAGGGCTTTTCCCGCAGCCCCGGCCTCCCGGAACCCGGAGGAGAGGATGATGGCGAGCGGGATCCCTTTCCCGCCGGCCTCCCGGACGATGCCGGGGACCTTTGGCGCCGGGACGGCGATCACGACCGCATCGACAGGGTCGGGGATCGCATCAAGGGAGGGATAGGTCTTCTTCCCGAGGATCTCCGCGTGCTTCGGGTTGACCGGGTACACGGGGCCGGGGAAGGGGAGCAGGTTGCGGACCACCGCGTACCCGACCTTGCCCGGCTCGGGGGATGCCCCGACAACGGCAACCGACCGGATCGCGAGCAGGTTTTCGGGAAGATCCTGCCGTACCGGAGCGGTGGTGAGGCCCGCATCCCGGGTAAAGAACCGCGCGTCGACGGCGCACGCCCCCTGTTCGTAGAGGACGAGCGGGTTAATGTCGAACTCCCCAATCGTCTCCTCGGCGAGGAAGAGGCGGGCGGCAGCCGCGATCGCGTCGATGAGCGCCTCCTTATCAAGGGGGGGTTCGGAACGGAACCCCCGGATAAGGGGGTAGCTCCGGAGCTCGCGGACCATCTGCCGGATCTCATCGCGGTCGACCGGGAGGACCCGGGTGCCGGCATCCCGGAGGACCTCGACGAGCGTGCCCCCGGCCCCGACCGTGATCACCTTCCCGAACGTTGGATCGGTCTTCCCGCCGATGATCACCTCGAAGCCTTTTTTCAGCTGCTGCTCGACCATCACGCCGTCGACGACTGCTGCCGGGTCGAACGCCCTCGCACCGGCAAGGATGCGGCCGAACGCTGCCCGGACCCCGGCCGGATCGTTCACTGCGAGGACCACTCCCCCGGCATCGCTCTTGTGGACGATCTGCCGCGAGATGACCTTCAGGACCACGGGGTACCCGATGGCATCAGCCGCCGCAACCGCCTCATCCGCGTCCTTTGCAACACGGTACTGAGGGACGGGAATGCCGTACCGCTCCAGGATCCCGTACCCTTCTGCTTCCGTCGCCAGCCGGTGTTCCATAGGTTCTCCCGCAGTAGTTCGCATCCTGAGAAGATCGCCCGTGATTTTTAATATAGCGATCCTTCGCTCTTCCCACCCCGGCCCAGAAACGGCCGGTTCTCAGAGAGGCACGATGAGAGGACGGGAAGGAGGTCGCGGATGTCTGTGCCGCCCTCAACGGCATCGCGAATCCGCTCCGCGGGCGACCCGGTATGGATCCGTTCCCGGACCAGCGGGAGGTACAACCGCTCGTCATCCGTCGCATGCTCCCACGCGAGGCCGTACAGCCGTTCGAGTTCCGGCCGGAGTTCCGCCGTCCCCCCGCGGATTGCATCCTCGAGCAGGGCGAGGAGGGTCTCCCGGTCCGCGGGGAGACCGGGCCTTGGGCACCGGAGCAGCGACCGGGCGAATGCGCAGACCGCCATGTCGGAGCGGATGCACTCCTGCTCATCGAGCGCCTTGATCTCGAGGCATTTCCGGGAGAACCGGACGATCATGCCCGCCGAGTTCAGCCACTCCTCGCAGAGGATGCCTGCGTCCCGGGCGCGGAGCTCGGCAAACACCTCCTCCTGCGCCGCATGGTACTCCGCGACGGAGCGGATCTCCGGGGGAATGATCCGGTTGCAGATTGCCGGGATCTGCTTCTGGTTCTCGCGGTAGAAGAGGAGCCGGTTGTCCATGGACCCGGTCAGCCTGCCCTCGACCATGGGGGAGGACGCGCTGACCGCGACGAGGAACGGGAGGACCTGCCGGGTCCGGTTGTACAGGACGAGGAGGTCCTCCTCCGAAGCATAGGAGAGGTTGACCTGGAATGCCTGGACGTTCAGCCACCCGTGCTGGCGGATCGAGAAGAGCCGGTTGTAGGCCGCGTAGTACTCCCCTTCGTCATGGTCCCAGACCGCGGTCTCTCCGAGCGTGAGGGTGGGGTGCATCCCGAGGCCGAGGAGCCTGTACTGGTCTTTGAAGATGTGATGGAATTTTGCAAGGCCCCGCACGAGCTGGTGCTCGAGGGCGCCAATCGTCTCCGCATGGTTCCGGGGGACGAACTCCAGGACGGACTTCTGGAGCTCCTTTCCCAGTTTCACGTCCCCGAACGCGATCTCGTCTTCAAACCTGCCGCAGATGGAGCGGATGATCGTATCGGAGACCGGGGCGGGATGGAACGCCGCATCGTTGATCGAGAACTCGTGCTCCGTCCCGACCGTCATGGACTGCCCCCGGTACGCGGGATTGTCGCGACGTACTCCGTGTCGGGTTCCTCGACCCTGCAGACCGCGGCGAGCTCGTCATCCGGGATCTGCACGACAAAGGCGCGGATACTCCGCACCGCCTCCACGTACTGCTGCCGGTACGCCTCCGGGTCGTCCTTCAGCATCCGGACGAGGGGGCAGACCTCCTCTTTTTTCAAAAAGAGCGCGATCGTCCCGTCATGCACGTCGAAGGTGAATGGCCCCGCCCGGCAGGTCTCGGGCTTGACGCCGTGAAACCGGCACCGGTTTTTGGCAAAGAGGATGCAGGCACGCCCGTTGCGTTTCAGCCGCCGGTAGCCGGAGAACTCGAAGGAGTCCGGGGGGATCCCGGCAGCGACCAGCCGCCGGTAGCAGGGCTCCGTCACCGGGGGCTGGGTATCATCCGTGCAGCATCGCCCGCCGCAGTCAGCGCAGATGGCCTCGGCAGCAGCGATCCAGTCAGGGGGCGTCAGGGATGATCACTTCGCAAAGAGATGGGAGACGATCTTCCCGTAGACGTCAGGGTAGTACTGGTCCTCGCCGCTCTCGAGCGACGGATTGTCGTTCACTTCGATGACGCAGGCATCCCCGTTGTTGTTCTTGATGTCGACCCCGTACAGCCCGTCCCCGATGGCGTCCGCGGCGGCGATCCCGAGAGCAACGACGTGCGGGGGGATCCTGTCGGGGGGCACGCTCTCCACGCCGCAGTAGACGATGTGCCCATTCACCGAAGCCTGGATCTTGAAGGTGACGGACGGGATCGTGTACTTGCAGGCATACAGGAGCTGCTTGTCAAGGACCCCGACGCGCCAGTCATATTTGCTCTCGATGTACTGCTGGACGACGATCCAGTCGGAGAGCTTGATGAACCGCCGCGCCACCCGGAAGAACCCGGCAACGTCGCGCACCCGTTCCACCCGCTGGGAGAACGACGTCGAGGGTTCTTTCAGGACGAGGGGGGTACCGAGCATGTCGAAGAGGGATGCAACCCGCTCGACGGTTACGTCCTTCTTCGAGAGAAAGACGGTCTTTGGCAGCGCGATGCCCTTCTTCAGTAAGGCGGAGTACATGTTCACCTTGTCCCCGCAGACCTGGATCGAGCGCGGGTCATCGATCACCGGGATCCCGTTGAACTCCGCTATCTTTGCCGCGACGTAGGTTACGTTCATCGGGTCGGTCCGGGCCCGGATGAAGAGCGCATCCATCTTGCGGATCTTCTGGATATCCACCGGGAAGATGAACTCGGCGGCATGCCCCATCTGCTCGGCAACGTCCCGGCACCGGATCAGGGCGTTGAGCTGCTCGGCGCTTGCGAGCGTCTTGCGGTCGACGAAGATCCCGAGCCGGCTCATAGGAACTCCTGCGAACAGATATGGGCGGCGAGGATCGCGCGTTCCTGCTCGTCAAGCCGGGAATAGTGCACGGGGGAGAGGGACGAGAGCAGGCAGGAGCCGTCGTGCCTGATGAAGATCATCCTGACCAGCGGGAGGCCGAAGAGATCGTAGACCGCCGACGCACAGGCTGCGACATCCGGGCGCGGATCGACTGTCTTCCCGAAGATCGCGGTGTACTCGGCGATCTCCCCCCCTTCGGGAAACTTCTGGAAGCAGAACGGGTACTTCCCGTTGTTGGTGATGTGGCGGATCCGTTCCTTCGCAGCGCTGTTGTCCCGGACAACCGCGTATTCCGCATTGGTCGCGTAGTAGTTCAGCCCGTAGATGAGTGCCGGCAGCGGGACGTATGCCTGCGAGATCCCCCAGTCGCAGACAGGGATCCCCCTCGCCCGGACCCGCTCGAGGCAGACCGGGATGACATACGCTTCGAGGACTGCACGGCTGGACGGTTTCACCACCTCGCCCCGGTACTCGAGGGAGAGGATGGTGTAGTACGGTTCCGTCTTGTAGAAGTAACTCTCCGCGACGACGTGATACCCGTGGTCCTTCCATATGACGTAGAGGGCATCTTTCGTCAGCGCAGGTTCGCGCCGTGCTGCCTTTGCGATCCCGTTCTTCTTTCCGGAAGTGCCGGGCAACGGGGGCGGGTACGGGGTGAACGTTCGGGGATCCGCAATAGCGAGGGTTCCGGTACCGGGAACCGCCGCGAGGGATTGTGTCGTCCCGTTCTCCTCAGCCGCGGCGTGCAGACGTTTGTTCATGGTGGCGGTCAGCACGCTCCCGGGCGGCCGGACCCCTCCTGGGATCGGGACGAGTGTCGTTCACGAAGGCAGCCTGCTGGTGCAGCAAAAAGGGAGGGACAATGGGCGCCCTCATCATCGTTATCGTCGGTAGTATCACCGCTGTTCATGGAGGAACACGAATCCACGCGGGGGTGGATTGCTGTATAAGCTACTATACGGACAGTTGGTTTAAAGAATTTGCGCAGAAAATGCCGTCCGCGGGAGGTTTTTATCCCCCGGGAACCTGCCGGGCGCGGCAGCCGGCGTCAGGTTCATGTGCTCGTATGACTATCAGTAATACAGCATGCAGATCCCATCGCCCGAGGAACTGCGCCGCCGGAGGGAGTCGCTTGGCCTGCGCCAGACCGAGCTCGCCCGGCGCGCCGGGATCAGCCAGTCCATGGTCGCCCGGATCGAGGCCGGCAGCGTCGATCCCCGGGTCAGCACCCTCAACAAGATCATCGCGGTCCTCAACAGCGACGGCAGGACACCGGTCACCGCGGCAACCGTGATGCACCGCCCGGTCATCTCCGTCAGCCCCGCGGACCCGGTCTCGCGTGCCCTCGAGATCTTCGAGAAGAACAGCATCTCGCAGCTGCCGGTCATCGAGAATGGCATTCCCGTGGGCTGCATCTCCGAATCGGTCATCGTGAAGGCGATCGAGCAGCAGCGCCTGCACCGGACCCAGCCGTTCTATGTCCGGGATTTTACCGAGCCGGGGTTCCCGGCAGTCTCTTCCTCTACAGGCGTCGAGACCGTGCTCAACATCCTCCAGCAGAACCACGCGGTCCTGGTGATCGATTCCGGGGTCGTGCAGGGGGTCATCACCAAACACGATCTCATCTCCCTGATCGACTAAAATCATCTCCTAATCGACTAAAACCGGCTGCCGGCCGGCCGTTGCCGTCGGAAAAGTACGGGCAAAGTGCATAAAAAATGTCAGTTTTCCAATAATCGCCCTGATTTGTCGTTTTTTACCGGAAGGTTTTTATTTTATCAGGGAGACGGTTAACGTAGGTGGAGTATCCACATCAGGTGTGTTTCTCATGGCAGATGAGTCTGAAGGCATCAACAGCATGACGGTGATCGGGATTGGCGTGGTACTGTTTATCGTGGTCGTAGGTATCTGGTACCTCTTCATCAAATGAGAAAAAGAAAAAAAAATTTTCCTTTCCCGCACGCGGGCACTTTTTTCAGATCTTCGACGCGAGATCCCGGAGCACGGTCTTTGGATCTTCTGCCTTGACAACGCTGGACGCGAGCAGGACGCCGTCGGTCCCGAGGTCGAGCGCGATCTTCACGCATTCCCCGGACTGGATCCCGGCGCCGGTCAAGACTTTTACGCTGGTGTTGACCGCGTGGACTGCGGCAACGGACTTCCGGATGATCTCGGGATTTGCCTTGGAGACCGAGACCCCGCTCCCGATCAGCTCGGGAGGTTCGATGGCGACGTACTCCGGCGCGAGTGCGGCGGCGGCGGCGCTCGTGATATCGTTGTTGGTGCAGACGACCGATCCGAGGTTCTGGGCCTGCAGCGCCCGGACGGATGCCTCGATGTCGGCGAGGGTGAGGCGGCGTTCGGAATGGTTGACGAGCGAACCGGACGCCCCGGCAACCCGGAGGGCCTCGGCGGTGATCTGCCCGGTATGGGCGCCGGGCGCTGCGCCGTCGACGTGCTGGGCATAGACGGGGATCATGAAGTGTTTTGCGAGCGGGTGGAGGTCGATGTATGACGGCGCGATACCGACCGTCACCCCGCTCTCGTTTGCGACCAGCTGGGCTGCGGTCGCGATTGCGTGGGCGCGGGAGCCCATCCCTTCCTTGTAGGTCTTCAGGTTGATCAGGATCAGCGGCTTTGCCATGGGTAAAACTCCGGTATACCGGTTATTCACACCCCGGATACCATGAACGTTTGGCATGCCGTGCCGGTCATGCTTCCTTCAGCCCATGGAGATAGTGCCCTGCCGTTATCCTCCCCTGCGCGATGCCGCGGGCCCGTTCTTTCAGGCGGGCGAGACCCGCGGGGATGCCGTCTCCCGCATGGCCGGCGATGCATGACAATGCTTCCCGGTAGATCCGGGTGATCTCAAGGGTGTACGCCGGCGTCTTCCCGCGGGCATCGATGCAGATCCACGCGATGCCGGCGTTCACCATCTCCGGCAGGTGGTCGATGAGACAGGTCTCGTCGGCGTTCAGGACCCGGGTGCGGCAGTTCCCGTCGGTCCTGACCGGAAAGACCCTTCCGGTCTCGTCCCGCAGCCCGGTGAAACCCGGAACCCGTGTCGCGTCATCCCCGCAGTGCCGCACGGGTTCCAGCACACAGTTCTCGGAAATCATCACCTCGAGGTCTCCCTGCACGATCATCCCGAACCCGACATCGCAGCCGCAGGACCGGGTGCGCCGGACCAGTTCCTTAATCTCAGACCCAGACAGCTCAGGGGAGAGCAGGACGGTCCGGCAGGATCCCGCCGCGAACCGGGCTGCAGTATGGTTGAAGATGTTCATCTCCGGTCCCCCGATGAGGTCGAGATCCGGGCAGCGGGACCGGACCGCGGCGATGGCGCCCAGATCCCCGGCCATGCATGCGGAGAGCCCGTCTTCAGCTAGCCCGGGGAGTGCCGCAAGGATCGCGGAGAGCGCCGGCTGCCGGAGTATCCGGGGAAGTTTCCAGGCGAACGGAACCCCCGTATCGCGGCAGTGACGGATCGCTGCCCGGACCTCGTCCCGGAAGTCCTGCCCCACGTCCCGGCACCGCGTCCCCGGGTCCGGGACATCCGGCTCGAAACAGACGGTCCCGGCACCGCCCCGTGCAGCTTCCCTGACACCCGGTACTGTATCCGTGATCACGACGAGGAGGGGCCCGCTTCCCGCTTCGGGCCGGAAAACGGGGGGGCGGTCCGGCAGCGCCGCGGCGAGCCGGTCCCGCGCAGCCCGGATCTCCTCCTCCGGCGGGCGGAAGGCAGCGACGAGTGCCTCCTCTGCGCAGGCAAGGAGTTCGCGCCGGATATGGTTGATCGCGGAGACGGGTGCGAACATGCCCCCGTCATACCGGATCTCCACGTTCCGGAGAATGAACGGTGTCCCGCCGGTCTTCTCCAGGTTCTCTTTCAGATTCTCCCGGGTGAGCGGCCGGGTGCGGGCGGGCATGAGCGTGAAATCCGGCGCGTACCGGAACCCTACGGGCGGGATGATCCGGGGATCGACAGTCCCCTCAATGGTCATCCTCCCGCCGGGATCAATGGTGACCGTGCAGTCCAGCGTCACCGGGCGCCGGAGCCCGGGGCATCCCCCGGCGATGATCTTCCGTACCGTTGCCGCGAGGGCGACGCTGGCGGTAAGGAAGACCTTTGATCCCTCCCGGACCGGGGAGGGGACGCGGAGGACGATACGGTCCATAGAGCGCTCCGGATTCGCATTCAGCGGAAAACCGGTCCCCGCGTCACCGCTGCCCTCTCCGGCGATGAACAGGCCGTCGCCCGCGATTGGAGTGACCGGTGTCCGGAGGGCGATTGCCGCCTCGCCGGTCCGGGGGCGGTACTCTGCGACGGTCCCGATGCAGAGCCCCCGGTTGTCCGGCTGGTCACAGCCCATGACCGCTGCATGCCGGCGGCCGAAAAGGTACCCGTCCGTGAACCCCCGGTTGAACGCGAGCGCGAGATCGCGTTCGTCGCTTGCGGAATACGGGTCCTTCCCCTGTGCGATGGCATCGAGCGCCCGCCGGTAGACCGAGGCGACGATCGCGACGTAGCCGGGGGATTTCATCCTCCCCTCGATCTTGAGGGAGACGACGGGGGAGTGCACGAGCCGGCCGAGCTTCCGGTACACGCAGAGGTCCTTTGGGGAGAGGAGGTACCTGCCGGCGAGGGGCAGGGCCCGGAGGCGGGCCGGCCTCCCGTACGGGTCCGCGGGTCCGGTCACCAGCGTGTACGGTTTCCGGCAGGGCTGGGCGCACATGCCCCGGTTCCCGCTCCTGCCACCGATGACGGAGGAGAGGAGGCACTGGCCGGAGTACGAGAAGCAGAGGGCACCGTGCGCGAAGACCTCGAGCCCGATCCCTGTCGCGGCGGTCTCGCGTGCGATCTCTTCGATCTCGGAAAGCGGCAGCTCCCGGGCAAGCACGACCCGGGAAAAACCCATCGCCGCCATGGCCTGAACCCCTGCCGCGTTATGGACGGTCACCTGGGTCGAGGCGTGCAGCGGGAGGGAGGGGACGATCTCCCGTGCGAGAAATGCGAGCCCCACATCCTGCACGAGGACCGCATCGACCCCCATGGCGTGGAGCCGGATCAGGTACTCAAGCGCACTCTTCAGTTCCCGGTCATGGACCAGGGTGTTTGCCGTAACGTAGACCTTCACCCCGCGGGCATGGGCGGCTGCGACGGCAGATTCTATCCCCGCCTCATCGAAGTTGCCGGCGTACTGCCGGGCGCCGAAGCGCTTCCCGCCGAGGTAGACCGCATCGGCACCCGCGGCGAGTGCAGCCAGAAACGCCTCCGGTGTCCCGGCGGGCGCGAGGAGCTCCGGGAGGGGCCGGTTGCGGGTTTCCGGGGTCGGGGAAGGAGCGGTCATGGGACCTGCCTGAGGAAGAGATCGAAGATCCCCGCGGTCAGGAGGATCATTGCGATCGCGATGCCGGCGAATCCTGCCATGATCATCAGGACCGAGAGGTCGCGCCTCCAGCCGAAAACGCCTGCGACCGGGGGGCAGACGTAGAATCCCAGCGTTATGACGCAGGGGATGAGCCCGTAGATGCCGTACCGTCCGAGGACCCGCGACTTCCTCCCCTTTTCCGCTGACCATGCAAGGAACCTCTTCACCCGCTCCGAGCGCTCCCCGGCCGCATCGATGATGCCGAAGAGAAAGAGGGTTACCCCGAGAGCGACCGAGCAGAGGACAATGAGGACGTAGAGGGGCGAAAGGCCAAGCGCGAGGCCGACCGGCGCGGCCCCGTACTCGATGATGAACGTCGAGGCTACCAGTGCGGTAACGGCGGCCGGGGAGTACCCGAGCAGGAAGGCACCAAGAAAGGGCAGGACGCCCGCCAGCACGAGGAGCTCGGCGGTCGCAGCGACCAGGATGCCGGCAGGATGCTTTCGCTCAACGTCCATACGTTCATCGTACCTGTGTTCGGGTACACCTTGGGCACGTCGCCATAAACAGGTATGCCCGACTCCCCCCTCCCCCTCTTCCCCACCGGTCACCTTTTTCCTTCCGGAATCCAACAAGAGAAGATCAATGAAGATCGTTGCGGCGCTCACGGATCCTGCCGATGCCGCCCGGGCACAGGAGCAGGGGGCGGACCTCATCGAGATCCGGTTCGACCTGATGGAGGGGGACCCGCAGGAGCTCGCCGAGACGGTGACGACCCGCTGCACGCTGCCGGTCATCGCAACGTTCCGTTCCCTGCAGGAAGGGGGGCGGTATGCCGGGACTCCCGAGGAATGGTCCGGGCGGGTCAGATCCGTCCTGCCGTTTGTTGACTTCGTGGATGTCGAGCGGCGGTTCTCCCAGTTTGCCGGGGCCATCCGGCAGGAGGGAAAGGTCGTGATCGCATCCTATCATTCCGACCGGATGCCGAACCTGTACGAACTGTTCGATCTCGAGCGGACCATGCGCCAGTACGGCGACATCGTCAAGATCATCGTCACCCCGCAGGACCGGGGGGAGCTCATCGACCTCATCACGTTCACGAACGCGGTGACCGGGCCGCTCTGCACCGGGGTGATGGGCGACGAGCTCCGCTCTGCCCGGGCGATCCTTCCGGTCTTCGGATCGGACCTTGCCTACTGCAGGGTGGGGCAGCCCTCTTCCGCCGGGCAGTATTCCGTTGAAGAGTTCGTCCGGCTCCGGGACCTGCTCGGGATCGAGTGACGGTCGGACCGGCTGACCGCCGGGACAGGGAAACGACCGGGGGGAGAAACGACCGGGAAGAGAAAAACGACCGGGAAGAGAGAACGGCCGGGACAGGCAGCGGATCCTGGCGGGCCCCTGCCGTGCAGGCCGGATCCTGCGTGGTCCGGGTCCTTTGGGGGACCGGCCGATTCCCTGCCCGGTGAACCGGGTATTGTCCGGTGAATCGGTTATTTCTTCATGGGGTTCCAAACCTTGGGTAGGGAAGTGATATTGCAATGATGATCCCGCATTCTTTCAGTGGCTGTCTCCGGCGGTCGGTGCTGATCGTCGCTGCACTCCTGGTGTTCCTGGCCGGAACAGTTGGCGCCCTCACGCTCTCCATGGACTCCCCTCCGTCGTCGACGCCTGCCACCTCGAAGGGAGATCCCGTGACGATCCACGGGACGGCCACGGGGCAGCCGGCCGGGGGGCTGCAGGTCTGGGTTATCGGGAACAACTACGCGATGGTGGATGCCGTCTCCGTCGATGACGATGACTCGTTCTCGTACGAGCTGAAATCCACGGTGACAGCAAACCTTGCGCAGGGGCAGTACTTCGTCCTCATCCAGCACCCCATGATGAACGGGGAGTTCGACGTCGCGTACAACGCTGCCCGGGGCGAGGTGACGAGCGTGCCGGACGGGACGACGCTCTTTAAACTGACCGGGTCCGGGCGCCTCCCGGCATCTGACGCGGCATCCGCGCTGGTCGGGGGAGTTGCGAGCCAGAACATCGACGATTCCTTCTCCGCCGTATCGTTCGTCATTTCACCGCCGCAGACAATGATCAATCCTGTCGGTGACCGCGTCGTGGGAGATGCGTTTGTCATCTCGGGCACGACCAACCTTGCCGCCGGGGACGCCCTGATGGTCGATGTCATCTCCTCCTCGTTCAAGCCGACAACGAAAGCCCAGAGCGGGGAGTTTTCCGGTGCGTCCGGAACCGTCTACGTCCAGAGGGGGACCGGGTACAACCGCTGGTCGTTTCCCGTCGATACTGGCGCGTGGAAGCCGGACGAGTACATCGTGACCGTCTCTGCCGTCCTGCAGGACGCATCGGCGAGCACGACGTTTGTCCTCCGCGAGTACGCACCGGTGACATCGCCGGCAACGATTCCCGCCACAACCATCGTTACCACACCCGTGCCGACAACGGTCACTGCACCGCCAACCACCCCGGCGGCAGCACCCGGGCCCTTCGGTGTGATTGTCGGCGTTCTTGCGTTCATCGCACTCGGGTGTTCACGCCGGAACCTTTAAGGCAGCCACCCCCCATTTCCGGGTATGGAACCTGACAACGGCAAGCCCCGGTCCCCGGAAGGGACTGCCGGCGGGAGTCCCGGCCCCTCCGGGACCGGAAAGGATGACGCAGGGGTGCCGTCTCCCGCGATCGCCCCGGTAAATCCGGCCGCCCCGTCCTCAGGAAAGACCGGGGAGGAACGCACGGATGTCCTCGAGGTTACAGACCGTACCTGGGAAGGGATCGTCGAGAAGGGAAAGCTTCCGGTCGCGGTCATGTTTCACTCCCCCGCCTGCGCATTCTGCCGGCAGATGGAGCCGTATTTCCGCGAGTACGCGGCGGATTTCCGCGGCCTCGTCCTCTTTGTCCGGCTCGATATCATGATGAATTCGTGGACCCCGGAACGCTACGGCGTCCGGAGTACCCCCACCTTCAAGTTCTTCTGCGACGGCAAGCCCGTGCAGGAGCTCGTCGGGGCAGTCTACCCGGCGATCCTGAAGCGGACGATTGCCGACGTGCTCGCCCACGGGAAGGAGTGCGCGAGGAATTCGACGGCGATCGATTACGAGATCACGGGATACGGCTGAACCGTTACCGGTCTTAGGGATCCCTCCTCCTGGAATTTTTTTTGCCGTCGTTTTATTGGCGAGTACTGGTCTCCTGTCCGATGTCGGATCTCACGGCGGCGTCCCTCACGGCACCGGCGACGGACCGGGTCACCGATTTGTCGAGGATGACCGGCATGATCCGGTCCTTTCGGGGTTCCGGAACCGCGCCGGCGATGGCGTGGGCGGCGGCAACCTTCATCTCGTCCGAGATCCGGGTGGCGCGGGCATCGAGCGCCCCGCGGAAGACCCCCGGGAACGAAAGGACGTTGTTGATCTGGTTGGGGTAGTCGCTCCTCCCCGTCCCGACCACTGCCGCTCCCGCGGAGAGCGCCAGTTCCGGCATAATCTCGGGGACCGGGTTTGCCATCGCAAAGACTATTGGGTCGTCATTCATCCTTCTAATCATCTCCGGCGTCAGGAGGCCGGGTGCGGATACCCCGATGAAGACGTCCGCCCCCTCGACGGCGTCGGCAAGGTCCCCGGTCCTGCCCGACCGGTTGGTCTCGTCCGCGATGATGAACTTGTACTTGTTCCGGTAGAGCTCCTTTCTCCCCCGGTGGATGATCCCCTGCGTGTCGCAGACGACGATCTCGCGCACGGTCGAGCAGATCGCCGGGTCGTACCCGATGCATTTCAGGAGCCGGCTGATCGCATATCCCGCTGCCCCGGCGCCGCAGATGACGATGCTGAGATCCTCGAAGGTGCGTCGGGTCACCCGGCAGGCGTTGATGAGCGCGGCGAGGACGACGATGGCTGTCCCGTGCTGGTCGTCGTGCATGACCGGGATCCCGATATCCTGCAGGGCGTCCTCGACCTCGAAACACTTGGGGGCGGCGATGTCCTCGAGGTTGATCCCCCCGAAGACGGGGGCGATGTTCTTCACCTGGTCGACAAAATCCGTTGAGTAGCCCTCGAAACAGAGGGGAAACGCATCGATGCCGGCAAACTCCCGGAACAGGGCCGCCTTTCCCTCCATGACGGGGATTGCGGCATGCCCGCCGATATTTCCCAGCCCGAGGACGGCCGAGCCGTCGGTCACGACCGCGATGGTGTTTCCTTTCAGCGTGTACCGGTACGCAAGGTCAGGGTCCTTCGCAATCGCCCGGCATACTTCGGCAACCCCCGGGGTGTAGGCGCGGGCGAGGTCCCGCTTTGTCCGGAGCGGGACTTTCGACCGGATCTCCAGCTTCCCCCGGTATCGCTGATGCAGGGCAAGCGACTGTTGCCCCAGTTCCTCACGCGGGATGGTCAGCACAGAGGACCCCCCGCACCCGGCAGAACGATCATGATCCGTCCCTCATCCCCGCGCAAGTTTCTGCGCGATCCCGGCAACGTACGCGCCCTGGAACCGGGCGCCGGCCCGTTCGTTTTCGGACGGCAGGCGCGAAGCGTCGTTGCCGGCGATTGTCGATGCGCCGTAGGGCGAGCACCCGGTGATCTCATCGAGCCGGTTCTGCCCGTCGAAACTGTAGGGGAGGCCGGCGATCACCATCCCGTGGTGGAGGAGGGTGGTGTGCACGGAGAGGATCGTAGACTCCTGCCCCCCGTGCTGGGTCGCCGAGCTCGTAAAGACGCTGCCGACTTTGCCGATGAGCGCCCCCGCCTTCCATAACCCTCCCGTCGCGTCGAGGAACTGCCGCATCTGCCCGCACATGTTGCCAAACCGGGTCGGCGTCCCGAACAGGATCGCATCCGCGTCCGGAAGTTCCCGGACCGTGCAGACCGGGATGTGGGAAAATTTCTTCTGCGGCTTGATCGCTCCCATCTTTTTGAGGACATCTTCGGGAAGCGTCTCCGGGACCCGCCGCATCGTAACCTCGGTCCCCGGAACTCCCCGTGCGCCCTCCGCGACTGCCTCCGCCATCGTGTGGATATGCCCGAACATGGAATAGAAGACAATGAGTACCTTACCCATCCTGCGCTCCTCACGTCGTTGGTATGGCGGCACGGGTATGTGATACTATCGGAGGTGACGGTACCTTCGATCCCGTCACGGAAAGATACCTGCCGATTATTTATACATGAATGAACAGATTTATACATCAGGGTATAATTTAGTCAACCGGGGTCCGGTTGCCGTACCTTATCGAAAGGTCCGCTCCCTTGTTTGCGGATTCGTGATTACCATGAAGTCAAAAGATATTGCCATTGTCGGTATCCTGCTCGCGGTCGGCGCTATCCTGCGCTACTTCCTCGCGATGCTGCACACCCCCCTGACACCGAACATGATCATCGCGTTCTACTGTCTTGCGATCATCCTGATCCGGCCGAAGATCTACGAAGCGCTCGGCATCGGTATCGTCGCCGGTATCCTCTCGATGCTGATCTCCAGCTCGATGTTCCCGCCGGCAAACCTCATCAGCGAACCGATCGGGGCGCTCGTCTGTTTCGGGCTCTATGCCGCCATCCGCACGCGGACGAACCTCGCGCCATCGATCACGACCTTCGTCTCGACGCTTGCAAGCGGCTTTTCCTTTGCCGGCATCGCGATCATCGCGATCGGCGCGACCTACCTCGCGAAATACAACGGGGACTTCATGGCGTTCGTCGCTGTCTTCGTCCCCATCGTGGTGATAACGGCAGTCTTTAATGCAATCATCGTCCAGCTCCTCTACATCCCCTCCAGCAGGGTGCTTCTTAGAGGACAGGAATGATCGAACTCAACGACGTAACCTATACCTACCCCCACACAGTACAACCTGCCCTGGACGGGATCTCTCTCTCGCTGGGGAGGGGCCGGTGCATCCTCGTCACCGGCCCGTCCGGGGCCGGAAAAACAACTCTCTGTTTTGCCGCGTCCGGCATCCTTCACCACGAGTACGGCGGAAAGAAGGGAGGCTCCGTCCGTGTTGACGGGAAGGATGTGGCGGACTACAAAAGTCTCTCCGACCTTGCCCGGAACGTCGGGGTGGTCTTTGACGATCCCGAGGCCCAGATGATCTTCACGACGGTCGAGGAGGAGATCCTCTCGGCCCTCGAGCACCGGGGGCTCTCCGCTTCCGAGATCGAGGAACGGCTCGCGATGATCATCCGCACCGCGTACCTTTCCGAGCTGAAGGACCGGTCGCCCCACCACCTCTCCGGCGGGCAGAAGCAGCGCGTCGCCCTTGCTGCCACACTTGCGCTCGGGAACGACATCCTCGTCCTGGATGAACCGACCTCGGAGCTCGACGAGCACGCGACACAACGGATCGCGGGCATCTTGTCCGACTTGAAGGCGCAGGGAAAGACGCTGCTTCTCGTCGAGCACAAGTACGAGAATTTCCGGGAGATGATCGACACCCTCGTGGTCATGGAGAACGGTGCGGTGACGGCATCCGGAGATCCCGGGGAGGTTCTGAAGGATGCCCGCATCCGGGGCATGATCCTCCCGGACTTCTCGACCGTCCCGCGGGCGGTGCCGGCAGGCGGGGAAGGGGAGACGGTTGTCGATGTCCGCAACCTCTCCCACTCCTATGGCGACGTGGAAGCCCTCCACGACATCAGCCTCACGATAAAGAAGGGTGAGTTCATCGCCATCGTCGGGGAGAACGGCTCGGGGAAGACGACGCTCGTCAAGCACTTCAACCGGCTGCTCTCCCCGACATCCGGCGACGTGATCGTGAACGGGAAGAACACGAAGGGCTGCACGATCACGGAACTCTCCCGGCATGTCGGGCTCGTCTTCCAGAACCCGGACCACATGTTCTTTGCGGATTCGGTCCGGGACGAGATCGCCTTCGGGCTCAGAAACGTCGGGATGGATGCCGGAGAACCCGTCATCACCGCCGCCCTCTCCGAGGCGGGGCTCCTCGGGTCCGCGGACCTCTACCCCCGCTGGCTCTCCCGGGGCGAGCGGCAGCGGCTCGCGATTGCCTGCATCGTTGCGATGCAGCCGGGCGTGATCGTCCTCGACGAGCCGACCACGGGGCTCGACGGGTACGAGGCGCGGTTCGTGATCGACGTCTTAAAGAAACTCCAGGAGAAGGGCCACACGATCATCATCATCACGCACAACCGGGATATCGCGGAGCACTGCGCCGACCGGGTGATCACGATGGAGAACGGGCGGATCGTCGCCGACCGGAGGCGGTGACCAGGATGGCCGAGATCCTCCAGTACGTCCACAAGGACGCCTTCCTCCACCGGCTCCACCCCTATACCAAGATCGCGTTCATCTTTGTTGTCTCCGTCATCTGCATCCTCTCGACCAGCATCCCGTTCCTTACGCTCATGGTCGTCGCGATGCTCCTCATCGCGGCATACGCGAAGCTCCTCGCCGAGCTGCTGGCGCAGCTCAAGCTCATCCTTGTCATGAGCATTGTCTTCATCGTCATCACGCTCCTCACGATGCCGGAGGGGGAGACGCTCGGGTATATCATCCCGCAGGCCGTGCCGGTCATCGGCGGGTCGTTCCCGATCACGACCGGCGGGCTCACCATCGGGCTCGTGCTTACGCTCCGGTTCATCGTGCTGATCTTCGGGTTCCAGCTCTTCCTCATGTCGACCCAGCCCCGGGACCTCGTCCACGCGATGGAGAAGGTCGGCATGCCGATCGACTACGTCCTGATGTTCATCATCGCGCTCCGGTTCATCCCCACCCTCCAGATCGAGGGGCAGCGGATCCACGAGGCCCAGCTCGCCCGGGGCTACAATCCCGGCACGGGGTTCATCGGGAAGATCCGCAGCGTCGCTCCCATCGCGATCCCGCTCGTCTCGAACGCCCTCCTGCGATCCAACGTCCTCGGCCTCACCATTGACATGCGGGGGTACCGGACCGGCCGGAGGACGCATGTCCGGGAGCGGGTGTTTGCACCCCGCGATTATACCGTCATGGTCCTGCTGGTGGTTGCGGCGGGCGGGTTCCTGGTGATGATGCTTAAGCAGATGGTGTGAGGGAGCGGAGCGTTTGAACGGCGCACACAGGCAAGCAGAAAATCTTTTTTTGAACGAAACGTGGCCGTTCTTACGGTGTACTTGATCGAAGTCTGGATCTTATTCTCTGGTCGTTTCCTGTGAGCTGAAAAAATGATTCAATTCTTAAGAACGTGTTGCTGATTCGGGTGACGGTTTGAGGGTAAAAAATCCATACAAGTCCTGATAGGAAGCGCAATCCAAATCATACAAATCTATAACAAACTCATCCGGATAGAAGTGGTGCTCCGAGGTATTCACTTCAACAGACCAGGTATTAATTCCGCAAGGTCCCTGAATAATCGGGGCATTGATTTCGACACCGCTTGTACAGGGAGCTGGTGAATCTTTTATTCCTGAATTCTTTGGACATGGCTTGAAATTCGAAGATAGTATCACCACATGAATTTCCCCGGTATTGCAGTTTGTCGTTCCGTTGATTTCGATCACTTCTTCAAGGTAATGATCGCCAACCGGGTTTAGTGTGATGAATGGTGTCGTATTATTCACGACGGGGCATTGTGCCTGAGCCGTTTGAACCGGTGTCTGCGACTGGGTTACCGGTGGTGGACCTTGGTGCAGTGTTGACGAGGTCTGGACCGGATTACTTTTTTGAGCTGGAGAAAGACATCCTGCCACGATAAGACAGGCAACGCATATTGAGACGAAGAAAAATCTCCGATGTGCCATGGTTACGAATTATGTTATCGTGTATGTAAGGGTATCCCGTTAAACCCTGAAAAGCGGAGCGCCCCGAGATACGGTACGAACCAGCATCCATGATGAGTATCCCGCGGATGCTCCGTCCATTGAGCAGGAGGATAGCGGGTCTCCCGCTATCAGTCCATGCGAAATCCTCCCCCCTGCCTCTGGAAGAGGCGGGGGGTTGGGGGGCGGTGTTGACTTTACTTGACCGTATAAGATTAATTAAAACTACAGACGGTGGGAGCTGTTGTAATGAACAATTGGAAGAACTGTTTTTTTTGATGAAGTTGAGAATGGGGAGGGTATTCGGTATTGTGATTACTTGTAATATTTGACCAGAGGTTTGGGACCGAGACTATAAAAATCTCATTTGTTTTTACGATTTTTTCGTAAATACTTTTAAGATTCATTAGTATAAGGTATAACTATGTTAATTGAGTACAGCGTAGAAAACTTCCGTTCGATTGCGGATCCAATTACTTTCACTATGCTGCCAGCGAGAGGGTTATCAAAACCAAATAATTTGATTCAGCTTAAGAACAATAAAAATATCAAAAAACTGCTTAAGAGTAGTGTAGTTTTTGGTGCAAATGCTTCGGGTAAATCAAATGTAATCTTTGCGTTAAGTGTAATGAAAAATCTAATTTTAAATTCAAAAAATAACAATGCTGGGGATCCTGTAGGAGGATATTTTCCTTTTGTTTTAGATAGTGTTCATTCTAACAAACCGACCATTTTTAAAATTCATTTTATCAAAGATGCTATTGAATATAAATATTCATTTTCATTCAATTCTAATAGAATTATAGATGAAGAATTAATATCATATAGTGGGAAAAAAGAACAACGTCTATTCAAAAGAACTATTGACGATTTCGAACCTGGCTTAGATCACTTAGAGTTGAAGAATTTATTTAAAAACACTGGCGAAAATGTCCTATTCCTCTCAAAAGCAAATAACGAATATAACCGTTTCAGACCGGTTTTTGAATGGTTTAACAAAAATGTTGTTATAATCGGATCAATGATCAGTCAATTTGTATACCCTTTGAATCCGGAGGTTACCATTTCATTCATGAATACCTCAGAAGAAAATAAACAAAAAGTATTGAAATTGCTGAACCACGCAGATTTTGATATTTTTGATATTTCTGGCAGAAATATCGAATTTAAAAATTTCAATGTAATGGAAAATATAAAAGATGTCTTCATTTCAATCGCAGATGAAATCGGAAAAAAAGAACTCACCGAAGATAAATTCGATTCAAATGCTTTTAGAAATGATGTGAAGATCAAACAGATAAAGCCCGTAAATATCCCGGAGCTGAAATCAGTACGGAAAAAAGAAGATGGATCAATTATTGTTAAAGATTTTATCCCGTTTGAATCTGCCGGAACCAATCAATTCTTTAATATTATCGGGTATTGGCTAAATGCATTACAAGAAGAAAATCAAGTATTAGTTATTGATGAATTCGATTTAAGATTACATCCAGATTTACAATACTATTTAGTACAATTATTTCATGATCCCGAAATCAATAACAAAAATTCCCAATTAATAATTACAACTCATAATACGAAATTGCTGACTTTAAATCTATTCAGAAGAGAACAGATCGCATTTACGGAAAAAGATCCTCGGACAAAATCTACGAAAATCCTCTCTCTCTATGATTATGAAAAAAGACAAGACAGATCGGTCGAAAAAAATTACTTTTTAGGAAGATATGGTGGACTTCCAGATATTACCTATGGGAGAATCCAATAGAGGTGAGATTTATTTTCAGACCCCAGTCAGTAAAAAGACCTCAAAGAAGAATTATTCGTATTTACTCTAACGGAGAATCTGAATATAATTATTTCATATCTCAAAAACAACTCCTTGTGAGACAATTTGCGATTGATGGCAGAAGGAATATAAAAATTGATTCTTTTCAAAGAAATGCTGACATTAAGGCAATGATCCAGGTAATTAAAAAATTGAATCCTGTGAGAGATCTTTTACCGGGAGATCGCATCTATTGTGTTTTAGATGTGGACGATCTTCGAAATAATAAAATCAATGAGGCTTTAGCTATAAAACCACCATATATCAACCTAATCTTATCAAATCCAAATTTTGAATTATGGCTTTTATTGCATTTTCGATTTCACAATCAAAGAATTACCAAAGATGAGACCGTAGTAAAACTTAGAGAATACCTCCCCCATTACTCAAAACCAAATATTGAACCGATATTCCCTACATTAAAAGAAAAGGAACCGGATGCAATTAGGAATTCAAAGACCTTGCGAGAACAACGTAAACAAGAGCAAATTGATCTATTTTCAATAGAATCGAATCCTCACACCCATCTGGATTTTCTAATAGAATTTCTAAATTCACTCATTATAGACGATACCTAAATTTTTAGGCTACATGTAATAGGCTTCCGCGCGACCAATGAACTTTGTCGGTATTCACACATTCTATTGAGAAGAGATTTCGACCTGAAAAGCGGAGCGCCCCGGCCGGGACTTGAACCCGGGTCAAAAGCTCCGGAGGCTTCTAGGATGTCCACTACCCTACCGGGGCACTAAATACCAAAATAAAGATGTCAGCAAGGTGTTTAAAGCTTTGGAGAACAGGAATATCCGGGAATGGTGACCGAGCCGATCCTCGAAAAGGAAATTGCCGCCGGGGGGAAGACCTTCCGCCTAGTGCTGGAGAAGGAAGACCTCGGCAAGGTCTACCCTGGCTTTTTGCGGTTCACGCTGACGGTACGGGAGGCCGGGTCCGTCGTCGCGCTTTTCCGGACCAACACCTACGAGTATGCCCCGGGAGTCCCGCTCCGGGCCGAAGAGGTTGCCCGGGAGAAAGCCGCGGAATGGGAACGGGACCTCCGCGATGATCCGGCCGGGTTTTTGGAGCGCAACGCACTTCCTGCCCGGGCAGCGGCCGGCGGCCATCCGCACGCCGCTGTCGTGATCATCCAGGGGAGCCCGCGGGCTGGCGGGAACTCCGGCACGCTCGCGGGCTGGGTGGAGGCGGCGGCGCAGGAGCACAGGGTCCCGTACACGATCTTCTACCCCCATGACATGGACATCCACGAATGCATCGGGTGCTACCAGTGCTTCAATACCGGTACCTGCATCTATGACGACGACATGGCCGTAATCATCGATGCGGTCAGCAGGTGCCGGCTCCTCGCCGTCTGCACGCCGGTCTATTCCAACGCGGTGCCGGCAAACCTCAAGATGCTCATCGACCGGTTCCAGGCGTACTTTGCGGCGCAGACACTGAAGCTGGCAGTCCCGGGCAGGACCAACGGGATCATCCTCTCCGTCTCCGGCAGGGTCGGGCAGGAGAATTTCCAGTGCGTCCGGAAAGAACTCACCGCGTTCTTCGCGATTGCCGGCATCAGGCCGGCCGGCACGGTCCTGATCGATGGCGTTGACCGGGTCCGCGACATCCGGGACCTGCCCGGGATCCGGGAGAAGGTAGCGGCGCTTGTTGCAGAGAATCTTGCGCGATAGGAATTGTCCGGATAGTTCCGGGCAAAAACGATCCAGACCGGGAAATTTTTGGTCGTGAAATATTTTGATCCGGAAAAATTTCAGTAAAAAAAATTTTCACGCAGAAAAAACCGGAAATAAAAAAATTCGATCGTGAAAATTCCGGGTCGGAAAATAATTCCAATCCAAAAATTTACGGGCGCAAAAAAAATCAGACGCAGAAATTTCCGGGTTTGAAAACCTGAAAAACCGGCCGAAAAAGAGGGTGACTCCGGCGTGGAGCAGCCTCCGGTGCAGGAGAATTTTTCAGGAAATTTTATTTCATTCATGAAAATTTTGCCGGTTAAAAAATTTCAAGTGAGGAAGTTTCCCGGTAAATTTTTTTCAAATTCAGAAATTTTGCCGCTTAAAAAATTTCAATCGCAAAAATTTTCTGGAATTTTTTTTCAGATCCAAAAATCTCCGGCTGGAAAAATTCCTGGCGCGAAAAAGTCCGGGAGAATTTTTTTTCTTTTATGTTAGGAAAACATGAGAGTCCCCGGCCAGCGCGGCGCTCGAAGCCTGATGGCTTCTCGAATCCGTCATCGCTGATACGACAACGGATGCCTCTCGGGCCGCTCGGCGGGCAGATGGTTCCTCCAAGTATTCCCTCAGCCAACGTCCAAGGCCACCATGAACGGATTTGCAGTCCTGAAGTGGTTTCCTTCGGCAGGATTCCCCAATACCCCAACTTCTCATGGAACCCATACGAGCCTGAGGCAGGGAGTCTTCCCGGGAGGGCCGGTGAGCACACATCTCCGACGGAGATTCCCGGAAAGGGATCGGTCCTGAGCGGTTATCACCTGTTGCCGGAGGGATAAATTCGCGAAAAAGAGGCACTAATTCGGGGATTTTTCGCAGTTTTCCGACGGAGAAAACAGGACGCAAATAGCCTCAATTGGAGCCTCGATCGCTTACGGGATCATACCATGGTTGCCGAAAACGGCTGCAGCCCCGCTATTGCAGGAAACCGGGATAATTCTCCGACGATCCCCGACGTGAAAATGCGTCAGACCCGGGTCAGACGCTCGCTCCGGACCTCCCGGGAGCCGATCACCTTCCTCTTTCAGGATTCTCCGACGGTGGCACCGGTCCACCCGGTAGCTGGATACCCGGTTTTCAAAAAAAAGGTCGTGCAAAACGGGGAATTCCGGTGCATGGATTTCTGATACGTCCGATACAGTTCCCGTTTGGCGGAATTCCTGCCAAATCTGCTGCGAAAATGATCGCTTTTATCCGCTTTTAGACAGGCGATCGCTCCGGGGATCGTACCCCGGTTGCCCAAAATGAAGGGATCCCCCTTTTTTCCCGCCCGGGGGAGATCCCAGGAATCCCCGTCGGAAGCCGGATGCAGGTCCCCGGGGGAGACAATGGTGGCGTGCCGATCGGGATCGCCGGATTTTTTTTGAAAAAAATTACTTGTTCCGGACCTGGTACATGTGCCAGATCTTGCAGGCGCCCTCGTGGCTGACCATGCAGGGCCCGACCGGGGTCCGGGGCGTGCAGGCCTTCCCGAACATCTTGCAATCGGACGGCTGGGCGATCCCCCTGAGCACCTTGTCGCAGATGCAGGCCGGGTGTTTTCCCACGTGCCGGAACGTCACGGAGAATTTTTTTACCGCATCGTACTGTTCGAATTCTTTCTTCAGCCGGAGGCCGGAGCCGGGGATGACGGGAAAGCCGCGCCACGCGACATCGGATGGCTCGAAGACCTCGTACATGATCCTCTTCGCCTTTGTGTTCCCCTCGCGGCTGACTGCCCGCGGGTACGCGTTGTCGACCCGGTGCGTCCCTTCCTTCACCTGCGAAACAAGCATGAGAAGGCCGAGCAGGATATCCTCCGGCTCGAACCCCGCGACGACCTGCGGGACCGGGAACTGCTCGTACTCCTCGTACCCCATGATCGTACAGACATGGCCGGGCAGCATGAACCCGTCAAGCTTCGCCTCGCCCTGCTGGAGGAGCCACTTCATTGCCGGGGGGACGATGCGGTGGCAGGAGAGGATCGAGAAATTTTTCGGGGGCTTTGTGAGGATCGTCGCGGCGACCGTGGGTGCGGTCGTCTCGAATCCGACCGAGATGAAGACGACCTCCGCATCAGTCTTCTGTGCGATCTCGACCGCCTTGTGGATCCCCTGGACGACCCGGACGTCCCCGCCGCAGGACTCGAGCGATCCCTTCGACCCGGGGACCCGGAGGAGGTCGCCGTAGGTCGCGATGATGCAGCCTTTCTCCGCAAGCTCGATTGCCGCATCGATCTCCCCCTGCGGCGTGATGCAGACCGGGCAGCCGGGGCCCATCACGATCTTCAGGCCGGGGGGGAGCAGGCTCCGGAGCCCGGACCGGGCGATCGCGGCCTCATGCGTGCCGCAGATATGCATGAAGGTAAGGTTACGATCGGTCTCCCTCCGGAGCCGCTCAACAATCTCGCTACCCGTCGCCATGAACTCTCAGAAGTATTAACCGCTGAATCTGATAAGTGTACAGGTATGGATATGGAATACCTGTACGCAGGCGCCCTGATCCTGGTCGGCTTCCTGCTTGCACTCATCGCCCGTAAGATCGTCAACTGGCTGAAGGCAAAAGCCGGCGAGACCGAGACACAGCTCGACGATATCGTCATGAAGGCGATCGGCACGCCGGTCCAGATCACGGTGATCGCCCTCTTTATCTATCTCGCCCTGACCCGGTTTGCCGTCCTCCCCGAGAAATATGCCTTCCTGCTGGGTCCGCAATATGTGGCCAGTTTCTGGATCCTGATCGGGGCGTGGATCGTCTCCTCGTTCCTCTACGATCTCATCTCTATCTACGGTCACATGATCGCAGGTGAGACCGAAGGGGACTGGGACGACCGGCTGGTCGAGTTCTTTGTCCTCATCGCCAAGTACCTCATCTGGTTCGTCGCGTTCATGCTCATCCTCTCGACCTTCGAGATCGACGTGACCCCGTTCCTCGCCGGCGCAGGGATTGCCGGGATTGCGATAGCCCTCGCGGCACAGGACATCGTCTCGAATTTTCTCGGCGGAGCCCTGATCACGGTCGATAAGCCGTTCAAGGTCGGGGACCGTGTCAGGATTGAAAACTACTACGGGGACATTGTCGGTGTCGGCGCCCGCAGCACCCGGCTCAAGACCCTCGAGCACCAGATCGTGACCTTCCCCAACAACAAGATCACCTCGAATATCATCGTCAACTACTCCGAGCCGGACCCCAAGATCAAGATGACGATCCCGGTCTCGGTTGCCTACGGGACGGATGTCGACAGGGTGACAACGGTCATAACCGAGGTCGTGAACGCTGCAATAAAGGAGACGGAGCTCCTGCTCGATACCCCTGCGCCGCAGGTCTTCTTTATCGAATTCGGGGCTTCCGAGCTGAAATTCATCGTGAAAGTCTGGGTAAAGGTGTACAGCACGCCCGACGAGGTCAAGGATGCGATCAACCGCCGGATCAATGACCGGTTTGTCAAGGAAGGGATCGAGATCCCCTTCCAGCAGATCGATGTCCACATGAGGACATAACCTCTTTTTTATTCAGAGAGATCACCATTTTTCTTCACGTTTTCGGGGGCTGACGCCCCCGCCACGGTGGCAGCCCCCCGTGCGATATCCGTAAAAACCGTGTCACCCTGAATGGCTGATCTTCATGGGAAACCAGGAATCTCTTTGGAGTTTTTTTTAAGGAACCTTTATCGAGCCCCGTTCGTACCTTTCCTGCATGTTCGGCATCTCGACCTTCTGCCTGCACTCCCGCCCGCTTTCGGATGCCCTCGAACAACTCTCACGGATCACCGGATACATCGAGGTGATGGATGAGGGGCTCCATTTCCTCAACAGCCCCGGCATCCTGGAGAACTACTCCCTCAAGTACTCCATCCACGCCCCGAGCCGGGGAACGAACCTTGCGAGCCTGCTGGAACCGATCCGCCGGGCAAGCGTGGAAGTGATGCGGGAGTGCTTCGCCATCGCGGCAGAGGTCAATGCCGATGTCGTCGTCCACCCCGGCTACTTCGCGTGGCAGGAGGAGAAGGACAAAGCCGAAGCCCAGTTCCGGAAGTCCCGCGACGAGTTAAAGGCGCTCGCCGCCGAGCTCTCCGTCCCGTTCTCGTTCGAGAACATGGGCGACTGGGACTACTTCCTGCTCAAACGCCCGGAGGAGATCCCGCTTATTGGCGACTGCGGCTTCACCCTCGACGTCGGGCATGCGAACCAGAACCACTGCCTTACGGAGTTCCTCAGCGTCCCCGCGTGCCACTACCACCTCCACGACAACGACGGGACGGCCGACAGCCACGAGGCCGCCGGGACGGGAACCATCAAATTCTCCGATGTCATTGCAGCGGTCCGGAGGAGCGGCGTCACGCCCGTCATCGAGGTCGCCACGCTCGAAGGCACGCTGGAGAGCATATGGGTGCTGGAATCCCTGTGATCGCGGAGTCCTCTGCGCCTGGGTGGTGGCCCGGTAGCGCCGTCGGGAAAACCGGGATATCCTGCCCCGCGTTCCGCAATGTTTTATAGGGATAACTACGAATGTAATTAGGCAGTCTGACTTCTGTTCCGGTTCAAAAGGGCAGGAGAGAGAATGCGTGCCTATGTGACACAGCCTGGCAGTGTGCTTCCTTGGTAAGGAAGAAGTCGCGAGTTCAAATCTCGCCATAGGCTCTTTTCGGATTTTTTGAAAATTTTTAATCCGCGCCGGCTGGTAGATCGTTTACTCCAGTGTGGCGATTTTCACCTAGGGATGCTGAAAACGGGGAGATGGAAAAGAACTCTTGTTTTCGAAATTACCGTTCATACACTTTTTTTCTGAGGCCGATTTTGAGAACAGAGATCTGTGATTCAGAATCATCGATCGCGAGGATAATCCGGTAATTTCCCACACGCTGATGGTAATAGGGATACCCTTCACAGCGTTCGGCACTGCGATGGGGATTTTCTGACAGGGATTCGATTTTATCAACTATCCGTTTTGAGACCGGGGCAGGTAATTTCTCTAAATCTTTTCGGGAACGATTCGTCCAGGAAAAAGAATAACTCATCAGATCCCAAGTTTGGCCCGTAACTCTTTGGTTGTATAAACCCGACCCTTCCGGATATCTTCTTCGGCCTCTGCTATATCTTTGAGGTCCTGCTCGTCCAGGTGAGCGTCCGGGTTATCGCATTTCTTCTTTTTGACAAGCTCGGGCATGACATTACCATATCGTCATGTGGGATTATCAACTCTGTGATGAAACGGGATCCGGGCAGATCCCGGGGGAAACGAAGAGCATACTTGCCGACGTGACATAGCCTGGCAGTGTGCTTCCCTGGGAAGAGAGAAGTCGCGATGTCGAATCTCGCCGCGGGCTTGATTATTTTTCTATACCTCAAATGGATGAGATTCTTCAATCTCTCTGTAAAATCGTCCGATTAACTTTCTCTCAACTGAGTGTCCGAATGGCCACGGAACTATGCACCGCTGCCACATCAAGATCAATGAAAAAAAATGCAGCGCTTACAAGCGATCCCCAGGCAATTTTGTGAAAATACGGGATGATATTGTTCGATAAATGACGAATCTCACAGGATTATCCTTATCAGAAATGAGTACTTGAAGCGCTTGTCCTACCTGCTTCTGACCTGGTATTGGGATCAAAAAGTATCGTGAAAACGCTTTTATTTCGATTTATGAATACCAACAGTGCGACATGCTTCTGAATTTCTTTTCCGGTCGAATAGTTATAAAATTATTTTATTTTTTTTCACAAAATGTTTATCGCATACTACAATCATTCTTCTTTATGTCCTCTGAAAAACGATTTTTTTTTATAAATGATACGCGTGGAGATCGTGGGGCGAATACCTATTGGAAAGAAACAAATTCTGCGATACACATTGTGTTTATCATTTTTTTTCTTCTATCGTTATTTTCTAATCCCATAATGGCGATTATTGGTGCTCTCCTTGCATTTTTTGTTTGGGGTCCGTGGATGGTAGACTTTGCAAAGGAACACAATCGGAATATCAATTGGGCATATTTCTACGGGATGATTCTTGGTTTGATCGGACTAGTCTTTTATTATATATATGTCAACGTTACAAAAGATCCCGTTATATAAAGAATCTAGAAGGAGACAACATTAAAAAAAATTTACAATATCGAAAATGTTTGCATTATATTAGATGCAGTTGATGCATCAGCCTGTGAAGCCCCCTCCATTGCGGTATAAAATTCCAAATAATAGAGGTGTTCATGGGCGATCAAATAACCATCTCCATGTAATCGCTGTCCTTTGACTTCAAAATTGATGCCAACGTGTCTGGCTGGATTTCCATTTATTTTATAATAATTATTATCTTTTTCAACAGAATCGACCTTCGTTTGAATATTTGAATCATTTAATGTCGTTAAACTCAATTCCAAATCCTTAACAAATTTATCATAAAAATCGTTTGATATTTTTGTCTTTTGTGGGTCATCAAAAATGGAAGATATTTCATCTGACAAATCATGCCCATAAATCATTATATAACCTGTGTTTGCTGATGGATAAACGTAAATAATTTCTTTCAAAGCGGTTCGATGAATTTCATTAGCTGTATCCGGACTAAGGTGTTTTGTTAATTCCTCGACAGGAACTGCTTGCACCTCATAATCGGATGGGGCATATATACTGAAATAATCGACATCGATGGTATAACGTACCCAATCTGAATCCCCTTTGGAATCGAAAATGATTGTACGCGAGCTTTCTCCAGTTTGAATGGTTGTAATCCCAGAAATTTGAGAGTTATCATCTTGTGCCCGTAAACATCCGGTACTTAAAAGGAAAAGAATTGTCATCACGAGTGCTGCAATTAAAGCAACTAATAATTTCTTTTTCATATTAATCGAATGGAAATTAATCATTTGTAATAGTTATTTTTATCGTACTCTCTACTGGAATAGCCGCAGATACTGGACGCTGCTGCCGGCAAACAAACTTTTACGTGGCTGAAAGGAATGAATAGAATTTTCATAAGTCTCTCTCGAAAAGCGCTCTGATATGGGCTGCTCTTTGGTTGGTTGATGGATGAGTTTCCATCTGAAAAGATTTGCGTCACATTTTATTGCCTTTCTTACAATCACTGATGGTTTCTCTGATGAATTTCGATAATACTCCTGTAAAATTTTTTAAAGCGAATTCATCAGTGTAGCCATTTACAAATAGAACGAACCTTTTTTCTCAAGTCATATCATAGCGAACAATTAGGAAAAAATGAAAAAGAATAATTTGTCCGTGAAATAATGAAACTCCCATGCGAAAAAAATTCAATCTTCTTTTTATTGGTTTGCTTATCGTGGCGATCGCATTCTCAGGATGCACTTCATCTACCGTCGCGCCGGCGTCAACTGCCTCGACTCCGGTAACAACAATACCAAGCCCCATAATTACTACGATCATAATTTCTATCCCTCCGACAACAACCGCGCCATCAACGATTGAGACATCCGAACCTACAACAAACCAAACAGAAATCTCAACTCCAACAGAAACTGTGACGGTTATACCAACACTCAGCCAACCGGTTTCAATTTCTTATCGTGGCGAGAGTTCTTGGAAGGAATTTCAATCGGAGGAAGATCAGTTCACAATTCATTATCCCGTAAGCAGATGGGCGGTATATTCAGCCAAGAAACTTGGAACCGGGGAATATGCATCGGTTCTTAAAGACACGGATACCATGAAATATCGACTTCGGGATTTCATCTATATTGTATCCCCGTATCTGTCAAAGCCAACTTATAACAGTAAAAATGCCTTTTTTAAAGACTCAGACGAGATTGTTGGCATTTTTGGTTTCAATTTCTTGGATCTTGAAGGTCCCATAGAATACGATGGTAAAAAGATCACTGCGCCTGAATACGTAAGATATGATCTCAAAGATATTCTCTCGGAGCAGATGACCGTCGAAAATTTCCAGAAAGATCCAACTCCGTATAAGATAAATGGCAACAATGCAACTCACATCACATATGACTTGACGAGATACGACAAAAAAAGGAGCTCTGATGCATATATTGTTCAGAAGGGAACAAAATATTATGTTGTGGCATTCTTGGGCGGTAGCGGAAGGGTCGATGATTATGATCAAAAATTAGTTAGAAAGATCATGCAATCATTCGAGACATCCTGAATATTTATTTATTGGTTTTTTCTCTTTATTTAATACAAAACAACCGTATGAAATCACGAACTATGCATGGTTGATATTTTAACGGGTGATACTTGCTGTAGGATCATTTTTCAGTAACCGTGCGGGGCTCGACACTTCCCCCACCTTTCCTCGTGCTCATGGAAAGTCTGTGGGTGGTGGATAACGGGACATGTTTTCAGTTTGATAGGACCCGGGCTTGGAAAAGTCGGGTTTGTATGTCCGTGTAATCCAAAAATTATTCTTTCTGATTATCAATCCATTTTTTAATATCCTCTCGATTTTTTAACGGTGTTCGGATATCTCCATTGAAGATATCTGTCTTTCCAGAAATCGCAAGATATTCTCCCAATCCCTTTCCTTCCCCAACACTACAGTGGAGTTGGGCAATGAATCGTTTTTTCTCTTCTTCTTTTGTGTTTTTAAATTTACAATATGGTAAAAATTCTTTGTCGCTGAAGTACACTCTGTGCGCATAACCGTGACCAAAAATCCAAATGGATTGTGCACCAGGCTCTTTCACTGCTTCAATGAAATCTCGAGAATTTTTGCAGCAGTTTATCTTAAATGAGATTTTTTTCGTCGTTTTTTTAAAATACCTGATGAGTAAATCTATTCCAGACGCGTAAGTTTGAACATTTCTTATCCAAGATTTTTCGTAATGAGCAATGACGATTAAATGATAATTATCTTCAATTTTTAAATTTTGATTTTTCTTAAAACATGAGTATCCATCAATTGCCCATTTAAGGAGCCAAACAGATTCCCATCCTCTATACGTATAATTTGAGTGAATTCTTGCCTGATCATCCCCCCATCTTGTCCACTTAACAGGAGAAGGAGGAACAAATTTTTTGCAATATGGGCATTCATCAGTTGCGTTTTTTTCAAATTCTAAATTTTTTTGATCTGACATTTTACTTAATAGAATCTCTCATTGATAGCAATCAATTTAATTCAAGTTTTGAAGCCGTTTATTTAGTCGCGCGTTTTTGTCGATCAATATATGGAATTATTAGGCTATCCATAGTTTATTAAAAAAATTAAGGATTCAAACGACCTTAAAAGAAATTTAGATCTTTTCGAAAAATTTCAAATCAGACTACATTTTTCAGCCCTGCGGCAATCGTTTCTCTTCTACCAGAACGCCTCACAGATTGCATCTGTGGCGTTTTCCAACATTTACTATATCATTTATTTCACTTTCACCCTCCCCTTCCCCTCCCTTAATACCCCCGCACAGAGCATCTCCTGATCCCTATGGAGTTCGAAATCGCCCCCGGCGTCACCTTCGAGCAGGGCCGGCTCAACGTCATGATCGCACCGACAGACCGGTTCATCACGCTCTTTAACGAGAGCCAGAACTTCCAGCGGTACATGACGCTCTTTATCAGCGGGAACTTCTCGCGGGTGCTGTCGCACGTTGACCGGACCGTGACGAGGTTCGAGGTCCGGCGGGCGTTCACCTCGTTCCAGCTCAAGACGATCCTGGAGGAGAACTACCATACGGTGGTGGTCTTCGAGTACGACCCGACGCTCTTTGAGGGGGACCCGCGGATGAAGGAGATCATCGCAGAGGCTCTCCAGGAGGTGGCGTATTCCTGCATCGTGATTCTCTATGCGCCGAAGACGGATTGGATCCTCCGGCAGATCCTGCGGCGGGTGAAGCGGCTGTTCTTCTACGGCGAATCCGAGGATTTTTTGCCGCTGTGCGACCAGAAGCGGGTGAAGAAACGGGATCCGGGCAGGTACGCCCGCCAGCTCACGTTGCCGGTGTAGGTGCCGTGCCGGCGGGCTCTCCACCTTTCCACATTCCGACCGTTCCGGGAGCGCAGGGAGCGGGGAAGCGGAGATCCTGGAACCCGATCACGGAGCGGCAACGCGGAGTCGTTGAGCCGGCCCTGCCTTCAGCCGACGGGCTGTATGACCAGCACCATTGACAGGCGAAACTGTTAACGTCCGCCATCGCAGATTCATAGCACAAGGTACCGGCTATGATTGGCATCGAATCCGGAAGGGATATCATCATCATCTGGATGTCCATCTGCCTCGGTGCCATTGCGATGTACTTCATCGAAAACCTCCCCCTCATCATTATCGTCACCTCGCTCTACTGTGCCATCACCGGCATTCTCGTGTACCGGAAGATGGGCCGGTGAGCCGGGGGATCCGCCCCCTCATCCCCTCGCGGGGAACGACCGGGGATGCCGTCCATCATTTTTTATCCAGCGTTCACGAATAGTATCTGACATTTCAGGTGCACCATGCAACACCAGGATCCGGGAAACGCCGGGACGGCAAAGAAGCCGCTCCGGTTCGCACGGCGGATGGAAACAACACCGCGGTCGTTTATCCGCGAGATCCTGAAGGTCACCCAGAACCCAAAGATCATCTCGTTTGCCGGCGGGCTCCCCAACCCGGACCTCATCGATGCGCCGGGGATCGCCGCCGCGGCAGAAAAGGTCCTGCGCGAGAACGGGTCCAAAGCGCTCCAGTACGCAACCACGGAAGGCGACCCGGACCTCCGCCGGTTCATCGCGGACCGGTACCGTAAACGCCTCGGCCTCGCGGTATCCCCGGACGAGATCCTGATCACCAACGGGTCCCAGCAGTGCCTCGACCTGATCGGGAAAGTGTTCATCAACCCCGGCGACCGGCTGGCAATCGAGCGGCCGGGATACCTTGGCGCCATCCAGGCCTTCTCCCTGTTCGAGCCGGCGTTCGTCGGGATCCCGCTCCTCCGTACCGGGGTGGATACGGAGAACCTCCGTACGCAGCAGGAAGCCGGGGAGATCCCGCTGATGTACGGTGTCCCCAACTCCCAGAACCCGTCCGGGATCACGTATTCCGATACCTGCCGAAGAGACCTGGCGAAAGTCCTCAGGGAGTACGGCACGGTCTTTGTCGAGGACGACGCGTACGGGGAACTCACCTTCTCCGGAACCTCTCACCCGCCGGTCTTTGCCGATATGAGAGACCACGCCGTCCTGACCGGCTCGTTCTCCAAGATCCTCTCGCCCGGCATGCGCCTTGGCTGGATCTGCGCACGCGGGGAGATCATGGAAAAACTCGTCACCGCGAAGCAGGCGAGCGACCTCCACTCCAACGTCCTTGCCCAGCAGATCGCGGCCCGGTACCTCGCCGACACCTCCATCGACGACCACATCCGGAAGATCCGCGGGGCCTACGCCCGGCAGTGCTCCTGCATGCTGGAGATGATAAAGAGCGAGCTTCCCGAAACGGTGGAGTACACGAGACCGGAGGGCGGGATGTTCGTCTGGCTCACGCTGCCGGAAGGATGCTCTTCGATGGAAGTCTTTGACGCGGCCCTGAAAAAAGACGTGGCGGTCCTCCCCGGCCTCCCGTTCTATGTCGATGGCGGGGGCGGCGACACCCTGCGGCTGAACTTCTCGAACGCGCCGGAGGAGCGGATCGCTACCGGCATCCGCCGGCTCGGCAGCGTCATAAAGAACATGGTATGATCCGTCAGCGGGCGGTCCCGCCCGGCCCGTACATGCGAGATCCGCGGGTACTGCCATACACCGGTGCCGTGCTCAGGTCAATACCATAAAGAGTATATCCGATTTTGAAGTACCTTTATAATGATTAGTGAGAGGAATACGTGGGCCCGGTAGCAGCTGCCCGGCCGCACAGAGAACGACCGCTATGAGACATTTTTCACAGAGAGAGGTGACCTCCTCATGAGCAGGACGGATGCAGACGTTTTGCTTCGGCAGGGGATCGGGTTGTACGACCTCGGCAGGTACGCCGAGGCTATCGTGACCTTTGACAAAGCGCTTGAGGCATACCCGAAACTATCAAAAGCGCACTATTTCAAGGGAATTGCATTTTACGATCTGGGGAGATACGAAGATGCCATCGCTTCCTATGACGAAGCGATCCGGCTGGAACCGGCCGATGCGAATGCCTGGTACAACAAGGCCGCCACGCTCGCCCAGCTCGGGAGGACGGAGGAAGCCCTCGCGGCGTGCGACCGGCTCCTCGCCATCAAATTCGATAACGCGGAAGGCTGGATCCTCAAAGGGATCGCCCTCTACGAACTCGGGAGATACCCGGATGCCATAGCGGCCTATAACCATGCTCTCACCATCGATCCCCGCCATGCCAAAGTCCACTATAACAAGGGTATCGCCCTCGCCGACCTCGGGCGCCATGCCGAGGCAGTCGCCTCCTACGACAAGGCGATCGAGATCGTCCCCAACTACGCAAAAGCGTACTACAACAAGGGGATCTCCCTCTACGAGACCGGCAACTTCGATGCGGCGCTCTCGGCCTTCGAACGGGCCTACGCGCTGGACTCGGGCGACAACGGGGTCTGGTATTTCAAGACCTTCATCTTTGCAAAACAGGAGCGGTTCGATGAAGCCATAGCGGCAGCAGACAACTTCCTCTCCCAGGAACCGGACCACCCCGAGGTCCAGGTGGTCCGGGGCATCGCCCTCTTCCGCACCGGCCATGTCAGCGAGGCGTTTCCTGCCCTCGATGCAGCCCTGCAGGCCAACCCTGACCTCTCCGACGCCTGGCTGTACAAAGGTCTCTGCGCGAACGAGCTCCGGCAGTACGACGATGCCATCGCCGCGTTCGACCGTGTCCTCGAACTCACCCCCGGCCATTCCGAAGCCGCGTTCCAGCGGGGGATCGCGAATGCCGCGCTGCGCAGGTTCCGCGATGCCGTCGAAGATTTCGCAACCGCCCTCGAAAAAGATCCGGAGAACCCCCGGATCCTCCGCGATATGGGGAATGCCTGCTACCGGATCCACCGGTATGAAGATGCCCTCGAATCGCTCGAAAAATCCCTCCTCCTCAAACGGGAGGATGCCCATACCCATTACCTGACGGGACTCGTCCTGACCCGGCTCGGCCGGCACGACGAAGCGGTCGAGTCGTTCGTCTCCGCCCTGTTCTACGACCCGTCCTGTGCACCTGCCGCGTACCAGCAGGGGGCCTGCCTCGTCAGCCTGGAGAAATATACCGATGCAATCGTTGCATTCGACCGTGCCATCGCGATCCAGCCCGCCTCCCCCCTCGCGGTCTACCACAAGGCAATCGCCCTCTCCCGGCTGTCCCGGAACGAGGACGCGATCCGCGAGTTCGATCACACAATCTCCCTCGATCCGGAGTACGCCCCAGCATACCACCAGAAAGGTTCGATCCTCGTAAAGCTGCACCGGTACGCCGACGCGATCACCGCGTTCGAGCGGTGCATCAGTATCAAGCCCTCGTTCGCCCAGGCGTACTATGACAAGGGGATCGCTCTCTGCCAGCTCGGGAGGTACCCGGAAGCGGTGGAGACGTTCGACCGGGCCATTGCGATCAACCCCGACTACCTCAATGCCCAGTACGACCGGGGCCTTGCCCTGCTTGCCCTGCACGAACCGGAGGATGCCCTCGCCGCATTCGACGCCGCCCTCTCCCTCGACCCTGCCCACGTCCCGTCCCTCTCGGGGAAAGCCAAGGCACTCCGCGCCCTGGAACGGTATGAAGACGTTGCCGGTGTCTGCGACGAGCTCCTCGGGCTCTCGCCGTCCCTTGTCTTTGCCCTGTACGAGAAGGGGATCGCGCTCCTGAAGACCGGGCGGTTCGCTGAGGCGGTTGCGTCCCTGGACGCCGCCCTCGAGCAGAACCCTGCGCTTACGGACGGCTGGGTGTTCAAGGGCATTGCGCTGGCAAAACAGGGGCTGCACGAAGATGCCGTCGCCGCGTACGATACCGCGCTGCGCATCAACCCCCTCCTTCCCGACGCTGGGACCTGGAAAGGGATCGCGCTGTTCGCGCTCGAACGCGACCATGAGGCTGTTGAAGCCCTGGACAAGGCACTCGCGGTCAACGCCGGCGATGACCGGGCATGGTATTACAAGGGTCTCGCGCACGTCCGGCTGGACGAATCCGAAGAGGCGGTCCATGCATTCGACCGCGCCATCGAGAACAACCGCCGGTGCGCACAAGCCCATTTCGAGAAAGGAAATGCCCTCCTCCTGCTCGGGCGCCAGCTCGAGGCAGTCGTCTCGTTCGATAAATCCCTCGAGATCGAACCCGAAAATGCCCGGGCGTACTTCCAGAAAGGTGTCGCTCTCGCGCAGAAGGAACGGTATGACGATGCGATCACTGCCTTTAAGGAAGAGATCGCGAGGGACCCGTACAACGCGGAAGCGTACTACCTCCTCGGGGTCTCTCTTGCGGGGAAGGACCGGTTTGCCGAAGCCGTCGATGCGTTCTCCCGTTCGCTGGAGATCGAGCCGGAATATTCACCGGCATACTACTACCGGGGCATCGCGCAGCTGCAGTGCGGCCGGTATCCCGGTGCGATCGCCGATTTCTCAGAAACGCTCCAGCGGGAACCGGACCATGCGATGGCCTCCTACTACCAGGGCATCGCCCGGATCCAGGAGCGGGAGTACGAAGACGCGTTCGCATCCATCGCAAAAGCGATCGAGCTCGACGCATCCCTCTCGGATGCCTGGATGTACGCGGGCATTGCACTCTTCCACCTGGAGAAATACGAGGACGCCATCAGCGCTTTCGATAAGCACCTTGCAGGAGATCCCTCGTCGTCCGAATCGCTGATGTACCGGGCCAATGCCCTTTATAAAACGTCACGGTTTGCAGAAGCCGCAGAGACCTGCGACCAGGTACTCGCGATCAACCCTGACCTGATCGAGGCCTGGATCGTCAAGGGCAATGCCCTCTCCGAGACCGGAAAAGATCAGGACGCCCTGACCGCGTACTCGAAAGCGCTGGAAGTCGATCCGGAGCAGATCGAAGCCTGGACGAGGAAGGCAAATATCCTCCATGAACAGGGAAAGCTGACCGATGCGGTGATCGCCTACAACAAAGCCCTCGATCTCGATCCTGCGCTCGAGGGGATCTGGATGCGGAAAGGGGACGCCCTCATGGACCTCGGCAAGACGTCCGATGCCGCCCTCGCATACCAGAAATCCCTCAACATCGATCCCGACCAGGTCGCCGGCTGGGTCAAGAAGGGGCGCGCCCTCTTTGACCTCGGGCGAAACGAGGACGCGATCGACGCCCTTGACAATGCGATTGCCCTTGACCAGCGGAATACGGAAGCGTTCTATATCAAAGCCCTCGCGCTGGAAAAGACCGGCGAAGCCGGCGGCGCAGTCCATGTCCTGGACCTCCTCCTCGAGATCGATCCGGGCTATACCAAAGCGCACCATCTCCGCGGGACCCTGCTTGCCGGGGAAGGGCGGCATAAGGATGCGATCCACGCGTTCGACCGGGTCCTGTCCATCATGCCGAAGTGCGCACCGGCGTATTTCATGAAGGGCAAATCCCTCGTCGAACTGCGGGAATATGCCGGGGCTATCGAAACGTTCAACAAAACCCTTGACCTCGACCCCGCGTACGTGGAAGCATACTTCCAGAAGGGGTTCTGCCTCTTAAAACTCGGCCGGAACAGCGAGGCGGTCGAGGCGTTCGATGCCAATCTTGCAAAGAACAGCGCGAACGCCCCGGCGTACTATTACAAGGGGATCGCGCTCGCAAAACTCCAGCGGAACGGGGAAGCCCTTGCAGCATTCGACCGGATGCTCGTCTACGATCCGGACAACCCGCTGGCCCACTACCACCGGGGCAGGGTGCTCGCTGACCTCGGGCAGCACCGGGACGCGGTTCTGGCGTTTGAACGGACGCTCGCGCTCAGGCCGGAGTATCACGACGCGCAGATGCGGATGGGCCTCTCCCTCTCCCAGACCGGCAGGTTCAATGAGGCCGCTGCATCGTTCGACAAGGTGCTTTCCGCAAGCCCCCGCAATTTCCACGCACAGTACCAGAAGGGCCTTGCCCTCTCCTCCCTCAACCAGTACTCTGAGGCGATCGAAGCATTCGATGCCGCGATTGCGGTCAAGAACGATTTCGGCGATGCCTGGCTGCAGAAGGGGCAGCTGTTATCCCTGCTCGGGATGAACGACCGGGCAGTCGAAGCATATGCTTCTGCCGGCGACTACCTCCCCAACAGTTCTGCTGCATTCTTCGGCAAGGGAACGGCGCTTTTCGAGACAGAGAACTACGCCGATGCGATCCAGGCGTTCGACAAGGTCATCCATATCACGCCCGAGTCGGCCCCCGCATGGTACATGAAGGGAAAAGCCCTGTCGGGGACCGGGAATTACCCGGAAGCGCTGGACGCGTTTAAAAAGGCGCTTGAGATCGATCCGTCGTTTGCGGATGTGTATTTCCAGAAGGGGTTCTCCCTCTTAAAACTCGGGCGGAACACGGAAGCGATCGAGGCCTTCGACGCAAATATCTCGCGGGATGCGGAAAACGCCGGGTCCCACTATTACAAGGGGATCGCCCTTGCAAAACTCCGCAGGCACGAGGATGCCCTCGCGTCCTTCGACCAGGCCCTCGCGCACGATCCGGAGAATGCCCTCGCCTATTACCACCGGGGCAGGGCGCTCGCCGAGCTGGGGCGGCACGAGGACGCGGTGCAGGCGTTTACAAAAACCCTTGCCCTCAAGCCCCAGTACCACGACGCGGAGATGCGCAGCGGGATCTCGCTCTTCCACCTCGGCCGGTTCACGGAATCCATCGAGGCTCTCGACGGCGTGCTGGCCGCAAGCCCCCGGAACTACCACGCGTTCTTCCAGAAGGGGCTCGCCCTTGCCGGTCTGAACCGCTTCTCGGAAGCCCTCGAAGCGTTCGACCAGACGATCGGGATCGACACCAGTTTCACCGAAGGCTACTTCCAGAAGGGCCTTGCCCTGATCGCGCTCGAGCGCTACCGCGATGCCATTCCTCCCCTGATCCGCACCACCGAACTCGATCCCGCCCGGGGGATGGCGTTCCACAACCTCGGGATCGCCTACGCACGGACCGGGGATTGCGAAGCCGCGGTCTCTGCCCTCGGGCGTGCAGCCGAGATGATGCCGGCCTTTGCACCCTCGGTCTACGAGAAAGGTCTCGCCCTTGCCCGGCTCGGCCTCGCATCAGACGCCATCGGCGCATTCGATCGTGCGCTCGAACTCGACCGTTCGCTTGCGGATGCCGCGTTCCAGAAAGGGCTGGCCCTCCAGGGTCTCGGGAGAAACGAGGAGGCGCTCTCTGCGTACGAACAGACGCTTGCCCTGCGCCCGGACTCGGCGCCCGCATGGTACCAGAAGGGAACGGTTCACGCTGCCCTCGACCAGAACGAAACTGCTGTCGAGGCTTTCAACAATTCCCTCCTGTACGACAACACCAGCACCGCAGCATACTTTGACCGGGGCATTGCCGAGATCCACCTCAAGCGGTACCTGAATGCCATCGAGTCGTTCAACCAGGTGCTGACCTTCATCCCGAACTATGCCCCGGCATTCTTCCACAAGGGGCTTGCCCTCTACTCCGCGGGCATGTTCAAGGAAGCGGTGCTGGCATTCAACATCACGCTCGAACTGGATCCGGGATCGGCAAAGGCGGCATTCTACAAGGGGATGGCATTTGCCGGCGCAGAGGACCACAAAGCCGCAATCGCAACGTTTGAAGAGGCCCTCACGCTGGATCCCCGGGACACCGAGTCCTACTATTCCAAGGGGATATCCCACGCGGAACTCTCGCAGCACGAGGAAGCGATCCGCGCCTTCGATGCGGCACTCTCGTTAAACCCGGGGTATACCGATGCGCTGTACCACAAGGGGCTCTCCCTTGCCGAGACCGGGTCGTACGCCGACGCGATCGAAGCCTTAACGAGGGTCCTCGAGAAGAACCCCCGGCTCGCGAACGGCTGGATCATCCGGGGGATCTGCTTATCGTCGCTCGAACGCTTCCCGGACGCCCTCCTCTCCTACGCGAATGCTCTCGAAATCGAGGCGGACAATCCCCATACCTGGTACTACAAGGGCAGGGCCCACCTCGCGCTCGGAAACCCTGAGGAAGCGGTTGCGGCGTTCGACCGGGCACTCTCCATCGATCCCGAGTTCGGCGAGGCATACTACCTGCGGGGTACAAGCCTCTTCCTCCTGAGAGAGTACGGGAAGGCATCCGACGCATTCGTACAGGCTCTCGAATTCCTTCCCGGCGACCCCGAGATTCACCTGCAGAACGGACGGTCGCTCTTTGCGCTGGGAGCGTATGACCGTGCACAGGAATCGTTTGAAGCGGTCCTCACCATCGAGCGGTCCCACCCGGCAGCCCTGTACGGGAGGGCACGGTCCCTCGACTGCCTCGGGGATTTGAACAATGCCGTCGCCGCGTACAGCCTTGTCATCCGGGCCCAGCCGGACTGCGACCGCGCCCATTACTACAAGGGAGCCTGCCTTGCGCGGCTCAACCAGCATGCCCCGGCGATCGCCTCGTTCCAGAAATCGCTCGAGATCAATCCCGCATCCGTGCGGGGCTGGCTTTCCCAGGGGGAGTCGCTCTTTGCCCTTGCCCGGTTCGAAGAGGCAGTGGTATCGTTCGACCGGGTCATCGAGCTTGCCCCTGACGATCCGAAGCCGGCGATCCTCAAGGGCAGGAGCCTCTTCCGGCTGGAGCGGTACGAGGATGCCCTCGCCGCGTTTGACCTGGCGCTCACCCATGCGGCCGAATCTGCCGACGCTCACTACGGGAGGGGACGCTCGCTCTACAGCCTCACGCGATACAGCGAAGCCATCCCTGCGTTCGATGCCGTCATTGCGCTCTCCCCTGGCTGTGCGATGGCGTACTCCTACAAGGCGCATGCGCTCTCCGAGATCGGCGAGTATGCAGAATCCGTCGGGGTATTCGAAAAGGCAGTCTCCTTAAAACCGGACAACCCGCACGCGCTGTACGCGATGGGGATGGCGCTTGCGCACATCGGGAAGAATACCGAGGCGGTCGCTGCCTTCGATGCTGCGCTTGCAAAGAACCCGTACATGGCACACGCGTGGTACGATCGCGGGACCGTGCTTGCCACAACGAACAATGACGACGAAGCGCTGAAATCGTTTGACCGGGCAATCAGCCTGAACCCGAACTACACGAGCGCGTACCACGACATGGGCCAGCTCCTCTTCCGCATGGGGCGCCTGTCAGAAGCCGTCACCGCATTCGACCGCGCCCTTGCCATCGACCCGCACTTTGGCGAAGTCGCGTACGACCGGGGCGTTGTGCTGATGGAGGCCGGAAAATATGCGCCCGCCCGCGATTCGTTCGGGCTCGCCCTCGCCGAGATGCCCGGGGAGAGCCGGGTATGGTTCCAGAAAGGCAGGGCAGAGGCACTCCTGAACGAGCACGCGGAAGCCATCGCCGATTTCGACCGCGCCCTTGAGATCCTTCCCGACGATGTCGCGATCCTCTTCGAGAGAGGCCGGAGCAGTTCCGCCGTGGGCGGGTACGAGGCTGCCCTTGCGTCCTTTGACCGGTGCATCCAGCGTGAACCGGAGAATGCCGCGGCATACCACGAGCGGGGGCTGGTGTTGTCTGCGCTGGAACGCTACGAGGATGCCGTGGCATCCTTTACGGAAGCCATCCGCATCGATCCCGCCGGATACCGCCCGCGAACAGATAAACCCCGGGCGCTCTTTATGCTCCGCCGGTTCGACGACGTCCTCGCAGCCTGCGACGAGGCCTTGTCCGCCGCACCGGAGAACGCCGATCTCCACGAACTGAAGGCAAAAGCCAGTTACGAGCTCGGCAGGTTCGAGGATGCCGTCATATCCTTCGACCAGGCGATCGAGTACGACACCGCACGGTCATCCCTCTGGACCTGCAAGGGGCTCTCCCTCTACCGGCTCTTCCGGTACAAGGAGTGCATCGAGGCGTTGGGAAAAGGCCTGAAACGGGACCCGAAGAACGCCACCTCGCTCTTCTACCGCGGGAAAGCCTATTTCCGGCTCGGCATGGTGAACGAGGCCCTCGGGATGTTCGAGCGTCTCCTCGACCATCACGAACAGCACGACGGGGGCTGGTACTATAAGGGCCTCTGCCTGGAGAGTCTTGAAAGGTATGAGGACGCCCTTGCTGCGTTCAGCACGGTCCTTGGCATCAGTTCATCCTGCGGAGCAGCATGGCTCCACAAGGGGATGATGGAAAACGCGCTCGGCCAGCACGAGGAAGCGATCCTTGCCTGCGACTTCGCCCTTGAACAGGAACCCGGCATCAAGGGGGGCTCGTTTGAGAAAGGATTTGCCCTCTCCCGCCTCGGCAGGCACCCTGACGCGATCGCCGCGTTCGATAAGGAGCTTGCGCTCTACCCCGACGATATTAGGACCCTCGATGAGAAGGGGAAATCCCTGTACGCCACCGGGAATTTTACCGAGGCCATCCCTGTCCTCGAACAGGTGCTCCTCTTCGATCCCAAGCGGCGCGACTCGTGGTACATCCTCGGCCGCGCCTTTATGCAGACCGGGCAGTTCAACGATTCCCTCAAAGCATTTGACGAAACGCTCGCGCTGGACAGCTCGTGCGCCCGTGCGCTGTACCGGAAGGGGCAGGCACTGGTCGCTTCCGAAAACCCGGACGACGCGCCATCGGCATTCGACGCGGCTCTCGCCCTCGATCCGTCCCTCTCGGATGCCGCATACGAGAAAGGGCTGGTGCTTGCCCGTACGTCCCGGCACAAGGAAGCGATCCGGGCATTCGAGTATGTGCTGGGACAGGTCCCCGACCATGCCGGGGCGTACTATCACCGTGGCCTCTCTCTTGCCGCAACCGGGAAACACGAGAAAGCAATCGCATCGTTTGAAAATGCCCTCAAAAATGACCCGGCCCGTACCGATATTCACTACCAGGCCGGCCTCTCGTACCTTGCTCTCGGGAGGTACCCCGATGCAAGTGCGGCATTCGATACGGCAATGGAGCACATGCCGGAATGGGCCCCCCTGCTCTTTGCGCGGGGCAAGGCGCTCTTCCGCTTATCACGGCCGGAGGAAGCGCTCGCCTCGCTCGAGGCAGCCCTTGAAAAGGACCGGGATAATCCCGGGATCTGGATCCTGCACGGGAGTGTTGTCACCGACCTCGGCGACCATGCGAAAGCAGTGGAGTCGTTCAACCGCGCCCTCGCTCTTGCACCGCAGGATACGTCCGCCCTGTACCTGAAAGGGAAATCCCTGGCGGAACTTGGCGAGATCGCTTCGGCGGTGAGCTGTTTCGAGCAGGTGATTGCCCTCGACACCGTGTGTGCAATGGCATGGCTGCGGAAAGGCGCGTGCCTCGTCAGTCTCGGGCGATACGCGGACGCAGCCGAGGCCCTGCGTGCCGGGCTGAAGCTGAAGCCGCGCTCCGCGAACGGGTGGTACGACCTTGCGATTGCGCTCTCGGAACTGAAAGAGTACGACGCTGCCGTGACCTCGTTCGACCGTGCCCTCTCGATCAACCGCAGGTACACCCATGCATACTTTGACAAGGGGCTTGCCCTGATGCACCTCGGGCGTTATGTCGAAGCGGTCGGTGCGTTCGAGGGCGCCCTTGCCATCGACCCGAATTTCTCCGACGCCCAGTATAACCGGGGGCTCGCCCTTGCATCCCTCGGGAGGAAGGAAGAAGCGATCGCTGCGTTCGATTCGGTGCTCGTGCTCGTCCCGGACTCGTCGGAAGCCGCATTCCAGAAAGGGCGCGCCCTCTTCGATATCGGGGACTATGAACCAGCCGCGATCGCACTTGCACAGGCCACAGATCATGACCCGTCGCTTACGGAAGCGCACCTCAAACGCGGGCTCTCCCTCGTTGCGCTGGGACGCTACGAAGAGGCGGTCCCCTCCCTCGACATCGTCATCGGACAGGACCCGCGCTCCTACACTGCCCTGCGGGAGAGAGGCCGGGCTCTCTCACGGCTGGAACGGTATGAAGAAGCGGTCGCAAGTCTCCGGCAGGCAATTGCGATCGAGGACGATCACAGCGAGGATTCGTTCGAACTCGGCAGCTCGTACGTTGCGCTGGAGCGGTTCGAGGACGCGGTCAGGGCATTCGACCGCACGCTGGAACTCGATCCCCAGAATGCCGATGCGTACCTGAACAAGGCGTATGCCCTCGAACACCTGGGCAACGACGCGGGATCCCTCTCTGCCCTGAACCGGTATATCGCGATCAACCCCGACCTTGCAGATGCGTGGTATCACAAGGGACTTATGGAAGTCAGGACCGGGAAGGACGCGGACGCTGTCGTCTCATTCGAAAGGACGCACCAGCTCGACCCGGGGAATGCCGGAGCCCTGCGGTCAAGCGGGGAGGCACTCACCCGCCTCTCCCGCGATGCCGAGGCGGTCCGGCTCTTCGATGCGGCACTGGAACTTTTGCCTTCCTCAGCGGAGATCGTATCCGAAAAGGCGCATGCACTCATGCGGCTGGAACGCTACGAGGAAGCGATCCGCGCGTTTGGTACGCTCTCCGGCCTCTCCCCCGACCTTTCTGAGCCGCACTGCCTCAGGGGCGACTGCTTCGTCCGGCTCGGGAAGCATCCGGATGCCGTCCTGGCATTCGGTGAATGCATCCGGCGCGATCCCAACAACGTTCATGCACTGTTCGAGCGGGGGACCTCGCTCCTGAACCTCGGGCGCTTTGCCGAAGCCCTGGAGGATTTCAATGCCGTGATCTCGCTGCGGGCCGATTATGGCGAAGCGTACCTGGAGAAGGGACACGCCCTCTCTGCCCTCTGCGACCATAAGCAGGCAGTCGAGGCGTTTACGCTCGCGGGAGACCGCCTGCCCCAGAGCGTCCCGGCATTCTTCGGCAAGGGAGTGTCGCTCCTGCAGACCGGCCGGTACGACGAGGCTATCCGTGCATTCAGCCGGGTCACCGAGATCGAACCTGCCAATACCGAGGCGCATTACCTGATCGGGACGACCGCGATTGTCCTCCGGCGCTACAAGGATGCAGTCTCTGCATTCGACCACCTCCTTGCAGCTGCCCCGGATAGCGCCGATGGCTGGTTCGAGAAAGGGATCGCCCTCTTCCGCCTGAAGCGGTACAGCGACGCGATCACCGCGTTCGAACGCGCTGCTGCACTCCGCCCGGACCATTTCGACACCCTGTACCACCGTGCATGCTCCCTTGCTGCGCTCGGGAAAAATGAAGAGGCCGCACTCGCGTTCGATGATGTGCTCCGGATCGAACCTGCCAACGCATCCTCGCTGCAGAAGAAAGGTGCTGCCCTGCTGCGTCTCGGGAAGTACCAGGACGCCGTGCGGTCCCTTGACCGGGCACTGGACCTCGACCGCGATCTCTCCGAAGCCCACTATGACAAGGGCCGCGCCCTTTCCGCCCTCGGCATGTACCGGGAAGCGGTCAAGACCTTCGAGCGTGCCGAGGCCATCGACCGGAACAATGGCGATATCTCCTACCACAAGGGGATAGCGCTGCAGTCGCTGGGAAGGCACGAAGAGGCGATCGTTGCGTTCAACCGGACGCTCGATCTCGACAGCAGCAGTGTCGAAGCGGCGTACCACAAGGGGCTCTCCCTCGAGGTGACCGGGAGGCACGACGACGCCATCGAAGCATTCGATGCCGCCCTGCACGTCATGCCCCGTTCGGCCGCGATCTGGATCAACCGCGGCAGGGTTTTCTTAAGCTTAAAGAAGAACAATGAAGCGATCGAATCGTTTGTCAAAGCCCTTGAGATCGAGTATTCCAATCCCGATGCCTGGTTCTATAAGGGATCGGCCCTGTTCGCGCTCAAAAATTACGAGGATGCGATCGAGGCGTTCAACAAGGCCCTCGAGATCCGGCCGGATTATGCCGACGCGTTCTTAAAGAAGGGGATTGCCCTCGCAAGCATCCGGATGTACGAGCAGGCAGTGACCGCGTATGATAATGCGCTCGCGATCCGGCCCGGGCACCTCGAAGCACTCGAACAGAAAGGCCGCGCCCTCATCCACCTCTCCCGCTACTCCCTTGCGGTCACGAGCCTGAACGAGGCACTGAGAGCACGCCCCAACCTCGCACCGCTCTGGGTGGTCAAGGGGATCGCGCTCAGCCGGGCCGGGGAGACGAGCGAGGCCGTCAGCTGCTTCAACAAGGCGCTCTCCATCAACAGCAGGGATGTTGCCGCCCTCTACCACCGGGGGGTCGCCTACTTCACACTCGGGCGCTACCAGGAGGCGATCCGGAACCTTGATACCGTGCTCACGCAGAAGCCCGACTGTGCCGATGCGTCCTTCTACAAGGGGCGTGCCCTCATGGAACTCTCCATGTTCCCCGAGGCTGCCGACGCCTTCGATGCGGCCAACCGCAAGCGGGATGGCAGGTTCCCTGAATCCCTTGTTTACAAGGGGGTCGCGCTCCTCAACCTGAACCGGTACGACGATGCGCTCCTCGAGTTCAACCGGACGATCACGATCGATCCGACGATACCCGAGGCATTCCTCCAGAAAGGGATCGCGCTCTCCCGTCTCGGGAGGTATGATGAAGCGCTGGAGGCGTATGCGGAAGCCGAGTCCCTTACCCCGGAGAACCCCCGCGTCTTTTACCAGATCGGGCTTGCGCACGAGTCGCGGAGAGATTACCATAAGGCTCTTGATGCTTTCGAGAAGACCGTCCGGTTCGAACCGGCCCATGCCGAAGCGCAGTACCACCGGGGCGTCGCCCACTTCCGGCTCGGGCAGACCGACGAGGCGATCGCAGCGTACGATGCGGCACTCTCCCTCCAGCCGGACAACGCCGGGGCACTGTACGGGAAGGGCAAGGCGCTTCTCACCCGCGGGGCGCTGACGGAAGCCGTCGAAGCGTTTGATTCCGCTCTCGCCGCACATCCCGGGTTTGCCGATGCGTTCTACGCGAAAGGAAAAGCGCTCTTCGAATCCGGTCACTATGACGAGGCTTCCGGCGAGTTCCAGCGGGCCCTCGAGATCCGGCCGGACTGCCACCCGGCCCTCTTCATGCAGGGCAGGACGGCATTCGAACTGGGCAGGTTCGACGAAGCCGTCCGGTTCTTCGATCACACGCTCGAGATCAGCGGGACCAATGCAGAAGCTCACTACTACAAGGGGCGGGCATTCGCCGCCATGGACCTCCACCAGGACGCGATCCGGTCGTACGACAGCGCGCTCGAACTCGACCATAATTTTACCGCGGCATTCTCTGCGAAGGGGGTGTCCCTTGCCGAGCTGGGACTGTTCCGCGACGCGATCGAGGCGTTCGACCGGGCGCTTGAACACAACCGCGCCTATGCCGATGCGCATATCGGCAAGGGGAACGCGTACTATGACCTCGGGAAATCCGGCGATGCGCTCGCCTCCTACGATCGGGCCCTCGAGATCGCACCGGACAGCGCCGTCGCCTGGACCCGGAAGGGGATGGCACTCGCCGACCTCGGGCGGTACGACGAGGCGGTGACGGCATACGATCGGGCCATCGCGATGGATTCGAACTTTACCATCGCCTACTTCACCAAGGGATGCGCCCTCGACGAACTGGAACGGTACGGCGAAGCCGCCGACGCGTACCTCACCATGACCGAGATCCAGCCGGACTTCGTGGACGCGTGGATCCGGAGGGGAAGGGCGCTCTACCATACCCGGGAGTATCCCGAGGCGCTCTCGTCCTTCAAGCAGGCACTCCAGGTCGATCCCTCGCGGAAAGAGATCTGGAACGAGATCGGCGTGATCCTCGAAAAACTCGGCAAGCGGGAAGAGGCGCAGATCTGTTTTGCCAAGGGGAAGTGACGGGAGGAAACGCGCTCCCTTTTGGCTTTGGAGAATTCATCGGGTTGCACACTCAGCGGAATTTATGAATGTGACCCCCTCTCTCCCCCAGAGGGGGAGGCAGCCCAAGGGGGCAAGCCCCCTTGACCCCCCCCACTTTTTGATTAAAAATTTTCACATAGATTCCTATCCAGGCCATGCTCCACGGGGCGAGCCCCGATGAGGCGGCGAGCGCCCGTGGCCCCATCGCAATACAATCAAAGATTTACGTAATTTTTCTCCAGAGCCCAATTAAGAAAAATGCACATGGGAGAAACCGGAAAGATTTCCACCCGCCCTCCCGCTAAAGAAGACTACCTTCTCTTCTTCATCAATCCATACAACCAGACCGCGACAACAACGATCGCGCCTGCAAAGACAAGGATCCAGCCTGCATACCGGATAAAGAACGGCGTGGTCGCGTCCTTATACTCCTGGACGGTCTTGCGGTTCCCTTCGAGATAGGGATAGTCCGGGTCAAGGCTCTTCACCGTATCGAACGCGCTGAGCGCTTCATCGTAGTGCCCCTGCGCCGCGAGCGCGTACCCCCGGTTGAACCATGCCGTGGCGTTCTTCGGGTCGAGGGCGATCGCCGTGTCGTACGCTGCGAGTTCCTCGCCGTATCTCCCGAGGTTGTAGAGGATGTATCCACGGTTGATCCAACCCTGGACAGAGGAGGGATTCAGGGCAAGGGAACGGTTCGAGGAATCCAGCGCTTCGGCGTAATTCCGGTTCCGGTTGAGGGCATCGGCTCTCGCGTTCCAGGCCTCGTAATAGGACGGCTCCTCTGCAAGTGCCGTATCGAACGCCTTGACCGCTTCCGAATAGTTGCCGCTTTCGATCAGGTTCAGGCCCACGGTGTACTGGCTTTCGGCAGCAGGGGAATACGCGGCAGACGCAGGGAGGAAAAATACGAGCGCAAAAAGCACGACCACGATCGATCCCAACGGAACGTTTCCCATCCCGATCACCCGGAGAACGTGGGCAACCGTATCTGATAAAGATATCCGGCTGCCGACCCGCGGGGTCCCTCCATCAGGACCGGAGGACAAGGACCCTCCGGGTCAGGCTCTTGTGGACCCGCTGTTCGTGTTTCTGCAGCACCCTGAGGTGACCTTCGGCGATCCCGCTGATGTCCCGGTGGGTGACGACAACCGCCCTCCGTCCGGGCCGGAGGATCCGGCAGATCTCTCCAAGCGCCTGATCGTAGAGCCCTTCCATGGAACCCTCCCTCAGGATGCAGACCGACTGCCCGTAGGGGAAGTCCGTCACGACGGCATCGGCCGATCCGGTACGGAACGGGAGCGCCGTCGCATCGGCGCCAACCAGGGACGTCTCCGGGCTGTTCTGCCGGCTCCCGCCGATCATGAGCGGATCAAAATCGCTCCCTATTGCTTCGATCCCCAGCATTTCCGCTTCAATCAGGGTGCCGCCGGTCCCGCAGAAGGGATCGATCAGTGTCTGGCCGGGCTGCACGCAGGAGAGGTTCACGAGCGCCCGTGCCATCCTCGGCATCATGACGCCGGGGTGGAAGAACGGGCGCCTGCCGGGGTTCCGGGAATCGTAGCCCCCGCGGTCGATCGTGGATATCACCCGGCCGAAGTAACACCGGTCCCCGGAGACGATCGCACGGTACTCCTCCTCCGGGCGGGAGAGATCGACCGGCCCTTCGATCATCGTGCCGATGAGCCGTTCAAACTCCTTCTGCGAACACCTGCCGGGCCCGCGCCCGCCGTCCGCCGGGCCGATCCTCTTCATCCTGCCGGCAAAGGAAAGGCTTGTTGCGATCCCGAGATCCCGGAGCAGGCTCCGGAAGGACGAAAGATCCGGCCCGCATTCCCCGAGGTACTCCATGACCCGGTGCGTCATCGCGAGGCGGGTGATGACACCGGGATCCGGGCATTCCGCGACTGCCACCTGGTCGCGACTGCCGGTGACCGCGCCGATACACTCCAGCTCTGCGAGGGGGATTGTCGGATTCTCCCCCGAGAGCTCGAAGATCAACTTCATCGTCCCATATCCATTAGCGGGAAAAACAGATAGTTATGACGGGCAGAAAAGGGATCGGCAACCACGAACGAGCGAAAAACAGGAAGGGTCCCCCGGGTTCCTTCCCCGGTTACTTTCCCTTCTTCTTGTTCATGAACCCGCTGAAGAACCCTTTCTTCTCTTTTCCCTTTCCTTCGATCTCGAGGATCTTCCCGTACAGTTCCTTCTCTTCCGCGCTGATCGACCGTGGCGTGACGATCCTGACGCGGACCATGAGGTCACCGGGATGGCCTCTCCTCTTTACGCCCTCACCCGCAACCCTGAGTGCCGTGCCCGGCTGGACACCGGCCGGGACCTTCAGCTCGATGTGCCGCTTGTCGATCGTCTCGATCTCAATGGACGTCCCCAGCACGGCCTGCGCCGGGGTAACCTCGATGGAGGTCGAGAGGTTGTCGCCGTCGCGGGTAAACCGCTCGTGGGGCTGGATATGCACCTCGATGAACAGGTCGCCATTCGGGGCCCCGTAATCGCCGGCCTCCCCGTATCCTTCCATCCGGAGCCGCATCCCGCTCTCGATCCCGGCAGGGATGTTGATGGTGACCTTCCGCTTCGCACGCGTATGGCCGGAACCCCGGCATTCCCTGCACGGACGCTCGGGGATCGTCCCCCTGCCGCCGCACTGCGGGCACGTCGTCATGCGGATAAACTGACCGAAGGGGGAGTTTGTCGCCTGCCGCATCTGGCCGGATCCCCCGCAGCGCGGGCAGGGATTCTGTTTCTTTGTCTCGCTCCCGGTCCCCGCACAGGCCGGGCAGGGCTCCGTATGCATGACCTCGACATCCCGGTGGGCGCCGGCAACGGCATCTTCGAGCGGGATGGTCATGCGCATCAGGAGATCGGCGCCTGCCTGGGGTCCCGACCGTCGCTGCCCGCCGCCGCCAAAGAAATCGAAGATGTCGCCGAAACCGGAGAAGTCGGTATAGAATCCCCCGCCGCCGTAACCGCCTCCGCCGCTGCCGGCATACGACCCCTTGGAGGCATTCCGGAACGTCTCGTGCCCCATGTTGTCGTACTGGGCGCGCTTACCGGCATCGGAGAGGACGCTGTACGCCTCGTTGATGTTCTTGAACTTCTCTTCGGCTCCCGGCTCCTTGCAGACGTCCGGGTGATACTTGCGGGCGAGGTTGCGGTAGGCTTTCTTTATCTCTTTCTCATCGGCATTCCGGGGTACGCCGAGGATCTCATAAAAATCTCCCGCAACCATTCCCGCTCACTCGTCTTTGACCTTGTAATCTGCATTGACAACGTTGTCATCTTGCGGTTTCTCAGCCTCGCCGGCCCCGCCCTGCTGCTCTGCCGAGGGACCCTGCTGCGCCTGCTGGGCCTGCTGTTCCGCCTGCATCCTCTGGTACAGTTTGGTGGTTGCAGCGTATACTGCTTCCGTCAACGTATCCATCGCTTTCTTGATCTCGTCGTTCTTATCGTCGGCAAGAGCTTTGCGGACCGCGGCAGCGCTCTCCTCGATCTTGGTCTTGTCGGCCGGTTCCAGCTTCTCCCCGCTCTCCTTGAGCATCTTCTCGGCGGAGAAGACCGCCATATCGGCCTGGTTCCGGATCTCGATCTCCTCGCGCTTCTTCTTGTCCTCGTCCTCGAACTTCTTGGCATCGGAGACCATGCGGTTGATCTCCTCGTCCGAGATCTTCCGGTCGCCCTTGATCGAGATTGCCTGCTGGTTGCCGGTCCCGAGGTCCTTTGCCGAAACATGGATGATGCCGTTGCTGTCGATATCGAAGGTGACTTCGATCTGCGGGATCCCGCGGGGCGCCGGGGGAATGCCGGTCAGCTGGAACTTGCCGAGCGTGAAGTTGTCCTTCGCGAGAGCACGCTCTCCCTGCACGACATGGATCTCGACGCTCGTCTGCCCGTCCGCTGCTGTCGAGAAGATCTGGCTCTTCCGTGTCGGGATGGTGGTGTTGCGCTCGATCAGTTTGGTCGCGATCCCGCCGAGCGTCTCGATGCTGAGCGTGAGCGGCGTCACGTCGAGCAGCACGATGTCTTTCGCTTCGCCGGTGAGCACCGCCCCCTGGATGCCGGCACCGAGCGCGACGCATTCATCCGGGTTGATCCCCTTGTCCGGCTCCTTGCCGAGCAGTTTCCGGACGGTCTCCTGCACGAGCGGGGTTCGGGTCGAACCGCCGACGAGGAGGACGTGGTTGATGTCCTTGGGTTCGAGCTTGGCATCGCTCATCGCCTGCTTCACGGGGCCGATGGTGGATGCCACGAGGTCACCGATGAGCTGCTCGAGCTTTGCCCGGGTCAGGTCGATGTTGAGGAACTTGGGCCCGCTGGAGTCGGTGGTAATATACGGCAGGTTGATGTTGGTCGTCTGCCGGGACGAGAGCTCGATCTTCGCATTCTCCGCCGCATCGCGCAGGCGCTGCATGGCATAGGGATCGTTCCGGAGATCGATCCCCTCTTTTTTCCGGAACTCCTCGACGAGGTAATCCATGACGAGCTTGTCGAAGTCATCCCCGCCGAGGTGGTTGTTGCCGGCGGTCGCCTTGACCTCAAAGACACCGTCCCCGAGGGTCAGGATCGAGACATCGAACGTGCCGCCTCCGAGATCGTAGACGAGCACGGTGACGTCTGCTTCCTTGTCGATCCCGTAGGCAAGGGCACTCGCCGTCGGTTCGTTGATGATGCGCAGGACATCGAGCCCTGCAATCTTCCCGGCGTCCTTGGTTGCCGTTCGCTGGGCATCGTTGAAATATGCAGGGACGGTGATGACCGCCTTTGCTATCTTCTCGCCGAGGTATGCTTCCGCGTCGATCTTCATCTTCTGGAGGATCATCGCGGAGATCTCCTGCGGGGTGTAATCCTTCCCGTCAATGGAGATCTTCTCGGTCGTGCCCATCTTCCGCTTGATGGACTGGATCGTCCGCTGCGGGTTGGTGATCGCCTGCCGCTTTGCGAGGCTTCCGACAAGGCGTTCCCCCTCCTTCGTGAATGCGACGACGGACGGCGTTGTCCTGCCGCCTTCGGCGTTGGGTATCACGATGGGCTTGCCCGCTTCCATGATCGACATGCACGAATACGTTGTTCCCAGATCAATTCCCAAAACTTTCTCCTTTGCCATACGTTCTCCTCGGTTTACTTCCCGTTTCCTTTGGATACTGCTACCTTTGCAAACCTGATTACCTTGTCATGCATCCGGTATCCCTTGCACAATTCGTCGATGATAATCCCTTCGGGCTTGTCGGAAGGGACGTGGGCGATTGCCTCGTGGAATGCCGGGTCGAATGCTTTTTCGCACGACTCTATCGGTATGACGCCATGCCGCTCCAGGATCGAAGAGCAGAGGGCGCGGATGTGTTCGAGACCTTCCCTTGCAGACGAGTCATCGGACCGGACTGCCCGGTCAAGGTTGTCGATGACCTCGAGCATGTCCGCAGCGAGCTGCTCGTTGGCGCACTTCGTCAGCCTCTCCTGTTCCCGTGCAGCACGTTTCCTGAAATTATCAAAATCGGCAGCCAGCCGGAGGAACCGGTCGTTCAGTTCCCCGTACTGCCGCTTCAGGTCTTCCTGCCCGGAACTGTCGGGAGCTGTCCCATTCCCGGGGGTGACCCCCGGCGGGGCTTCCTGTTCGCGGTTGGTCGAATCATCCTCCATAGGACATCCCATTCGATGTTCTATTATCAGTTGTATTGTAGTTCTATATAAACATTTGTTTAATACTGCCAGAAAAAACAGAAATCCTGCCGTATTTCTAAGATTAACTCGCAAATATCCCGTTGAATGACGAATTTTCCCTGGAAATCAGGTTTTTTCAACCAGGTCGTTCCGGATCAATCTTTTCCCGGCCCGCGATCGCACCGTTCTCACCGGGTACGGCACGGGCCCGCGCACTGCATTGACCCCGGCATACCTTTTTTTTCCCCGTGTTCCTATGTATTGGCATGAAGTGGGCACTCCTCTCGGTCTGGGACAAGACGGGGATCATCGATCTCGCGCGGGAACTTGCAGCGGCGAAATACAGTCTGATGAGCTCCGGGGGTACGGGGAAGGCCCTTGCAGAGGCGGGGATACGATTCACCGAAGTCTCCAGTTACACCGGTTTTCCCGAGATGATGGACGGGCGGGTCAAGACGCTCCACCCCAAGGTCCATGGAGGGTTGCTCGGCAGGCGCACGGTTGATGACGCCGTCATGGCGAAGCACGGGATCAACCGGATCGACCTGCTGGTCGTGAACCTGTACCCGTTCGAAGCCATGCAGAAACAATCCCTTGACCTCGAGAAGCTCATCGAGTTCATCGACGTCGGCGGTCCCGCGATGATCCGTGCCGGGGCGAAAAATTACCGGAACGTTACCGTGATTGTCGATCCCGCGGACTACCCCGCGGTCAGGCAGGCAGTCCATAACAAGGGCTTTTCCGAAGAAGAGCGTCTCTCGTATGCAAAGAAAGCGTTTGCCCGGACCGCGGCGTACGACGCGGCAATCAGCAACTATCTCGGGAAGCTCGATGCACCGTTCCCGAAAACCTTCACGGTCCAGTTTTCCCACGGAAGATCCCTCCGGTACGGTGAGAATCCGCACCAGCAGGCGGCAGTCTACGGCACTGCCGGGATCGCCGGTGCAGAGCCCCTGCAGGGCAAACAGATGTCCTACAACAACTACCTGGATCTCAATGCAGCGTACGGTCTCCTTCGGGAGTTCGACGAATGTGCCACGGTCTTCGTCAAGCACAACAACCCCTGCGGAGTTGCCGTCGGGAATACAATCCGGGAGTCCTACCTGCATGCACGGGAGGTCGACCCGGTCTCGGCGTACGGCTCGGTCGTGGCGGTCAACCGGAATGTCGACCGTACCCTTGCCGATGAGATCTGCTCGACCTTTGTTGAGGTGATCGCGGCCCCGTCGTTCGATCCGGAGGCACTCGACCGGATGCGGTCAAAGGAGAATATGCGGGTACTTCTCCTTCCCGATCCGGTTGTTCAGGACGAGATCCGGAGCATCGACGGGGGCGTCCTCGTCCAGCGTACTCCCCCGTACCAGGAGCGGTGGGAAGTGATCACCGACCGCGACCCGACGAGCGGGGAACTCGATGCCCTGAAGCTGGCATGGAAGGTCTGCAAGCATACCCGGAGCAACACCATCATCTTTGCAGACCGGGTCCGGACCCTCGGGATCGGGGCAGGGCAGATGAGCAGGGTCGATGCGGCAAAGATTGCGATCCAGAAAGCCTGCGCCCCGCTGAAGGGTTCGGCAGTTGCCTCCGATGCCTTCCTCCCGTTTTCGGACACCCTTGAGGTTGCGGCAGATGCAGGGGCGACGGCGCTCGTCCAGCCGGGCGGTTCGATCCGGGACAAGGAGGTTATCGAGGCTGCCAACCGCCGGAATATGGCGATGATCTTTACCGGGATCCGGTACTTCCGGCACTAGGAACGACCGGAAACACGCGAACAATAAATTTCTCTGCTATAAAAATATATTTCGGTTGAAAAGAATCAGGAATATCACCTTTCCTGTCCCATTTACCCCTTTTTTTGGCTTTTTTCAGGTAACCTTTAAATAAAATCGAGACTGTTAGCTGTTTAAATCGTTTGTGATATGCCACAAATGGTTGACCTTCGAATGGAGTTTGCTCATGGATTTCGGAAACATGCTCGGGGACTCTTTTGCCTACGCAAAAGAGGCCGTGATGGACAAGTGGATAAAATGGATCCTCCTTGCGATCCCTTTCATGACCATGGGGTATTCCCTTCAGGTGTACAAGGGGACAAAACCCGCTCCGGAAGTGAATGACTGGGTTGCGAATTTCATTGACGGGATCAAACTTTTCATCGTCGGGTTGATTTACGCCATCCCGCTCATCATCCTCGCCGTCATCTTCTTTGTCGGTGCAATTCTCGCCGTGATCGGTGCGTCGGCGTCGCCCGAGGCAGCTTCGGGTGCAGTCATGGGAGCGCTCGGGGCTGCTTTTGCCGGGGCGATCCTGTTCATCATCTTCCTCATCATCATCATCCTGCTCCTGCCGATTGCCTACGTCAGGTTTGCCCGGACCGACAGCTTCGGCGAGGCATTCAACATCGGTGCGATCCTTGCCCAGATCGGGAAGATCGGGTGGGTATCCTACATCATCGCCCTGATTGTCGGGTTCATTGCGCTCGTCGTGATTGAGATCATTGCCATGATCCCGTATGTCATCCTCGCTATGATACCTTTCCTTGGAGGACTCCTGGCATTCCTCTGGTCCCTGATCATCGCGGTGCCGATCGGGATCTTCGCGGCACGGTACATCACGCAGGTGTACGACTCCGCATAATTTTTTTTCAAACCCTTTGGCGATTCCTCAATTCAAGCCACACGTTCCTTTTTTCATTTTTGATGCTAGAGTTGGGGATTCTTCATTCTGAGCTATGAGTGTAACACCAAATCCCCCCTCTTGCGCCTCCAGTCCCCCGAGGGGGACGGGGCGCATTATGATAGGACGTGGTCGGTAACAGGTAATACGTCGTCATCGCAATTTTAGGGGATACCACCGTGGCGGGGGGGAGGTGAAACCGAAGCCCCCAAGAACGTTCTGATATGTGTTTTTAAGAGGTTATTCCGAAAATGTTCTCCCGCACATTGCCGGCGATCACAGCAGATCTGAAAACACGGATGAAAAAAGCGGAGCACGCCGTGCAGGATATTACCGTTGCACGGCACCCAGATTTGCCTGCTCAACGGTCCGTGCATACCGGTCGAGAACTCCCTTCAGCGGCTTTGTGACGGGTTTCCAGCCCTTCTTCCGCTGTGCGATCTCCTGTGCATCGACCCGGAGATCGATCGACTTCGCGTAGAGATCGACCTCAATGATATCGCCGTCCCGAACGAATGCGATCGGCCCGCCGGCTGCTGCTTCCGGGGCGACATGCCCGATGCAGGGTCCCCGCGTCCCCCCGGAGAACCGGCCGTCCGTTACAAGCACGACGCGCTTGTACCCGAAACCGTTCAGCGCTGAGGTCGGGGAGAGCATCTCCGGCATGCCGGGCCCGCCCCGGGGCCCTTCGTACCGGAGCACGAGGACGTCGCCTTCCCGGATCTCCCGCGCGAGGATCGCCCGCATCGCAGAAGGTTCGCCGTCGAACACCCGGGCCGGCCCCGCGTGGCGCCAGACATCTTTCGGGACGGCGGCGCACTTGACGACAGCACCGTCCGGTGCGAGCGAACCTTTCAGGATCTTCAGCCCGCCGGCGTCACTGACCGGGTGATCCGTACTCTGGATGATGGTCTCGTCGTGTACCCGTGCAGCGGCCGCGATCTGCCGGATCGTTGTGCCATCGACGGTGGGGGTATCGTCGAGATGCTTCAGCAGCCGGTTCAGGACTGCCGGAATCCCGCCTGCCCGGTACAGCGCCTGCATGGAGTGGGGGCCGGACGGCTGCATGAAGCAGATGTGCGGCACCTGGTCGGCAATAGCATTGAAATCTTCCAGCGAGAGCGGCACGTCCGCTTCGCGGGCGATCGCCATCAGGTGGAGGACGGTATTGGTCGATCCGCCGAGCGCCATATCGACGCGGATCGCATTGTGGAGGCTTTCGCGCGTGATGATGGAGCGTGGTGTCGTCCCGTCCTTCACGAGCCGGACGATCGCTTCTCCGGTCTCGCGTGCGATGCGGATCTTCGCCGCGTCGACTGCGGGTATCGCGGCGCATCCCGAGAGCGACATCCCCATCGCTTCCGTCATGCAGGCCATGGTGTTCGCGGTATAGAGCCCCTGGCAGCTCCCGCACCCCGGCATCGCGCAGCGCTCCAGGTCGCAGAGGGCGTCCTCTGACATCGTTCCTGCGGCGACACGCCCGACTCCTTCGAAGATGTCGATCAGGGAGAGATCCTTCCCGCCCTGGTAGCCGGAGAGCATCGCTCCCCCGGTGAGCACGATTGCGGGGATGTTGCACCGGGCGGCGGCCATCAGCATGCCGGGCACGATCTTGTCGCAGGTCCCCACGCAGGCAATCCCGTCGAACCGGTGGGCATCCACCATCAGTTCGATCGAGTCTGCGATATTCTCCCGGGATGGCAGGGAAGACCGCATCCCTTCATGTCCCATGGCGATCCCGTCGCAGATCCCGATCGTGCCGAACTCGAACGGGACGCCACCGGCCGCGGCGATGCCTTCCTTTACTTTCTCGCCCAGCTGCCGGAGGTGCGTGTGGCCGGGGACGATCGTGTTATAGGCGTTTGCGATCCCGATGAACGGGAGATCCATCTCGCGGTCCGTCACCCCGAGGGAACGGAGCAGGGCCCGGTTCGGTGCCCGGGAAAAATGAGCTTTGATCTCGTCACTGCGCATCCTTGTATGCCTCCACGTTTTCGCACGGTGTACGTTGGCCGGGTGCATAATAAAACCGGCTCTGCTCCCGCACTCCTGCACCAGATCCAAAACGTGTCAGAAAACCGCGGGGCCGCGCCGGTTACCGTAAGACCCGGGTCCTTGCACAGCAGGACACCAACGCCCGCGAGAACGATTGCGAGAAATATGCATGGGCATAGGTCCCGATCGCGGAGCCCTGCACGAGCCCGTCGCGGTTCCCGTCGATCCCCTTCCCGCGCCGGAGGAGTATGGCGTAGCGTGCATCGCGGTCGGGAAGGACGCGGGAGTAGTGGAACTCGTGGCCATGGATAGGCAACACTTCCGGAATACAGGTCCAGGTACCGTTTGTTGTGCCGTTGATGTACCCGAGTGCCTGCACCTTGCCGGTCATCTCGGATGCTGCAGGAAGGACGCCGCACATCCGGTATGACCTGCCGGAGGAGATCGCAGCGGAAAGATACATCAGTCCGCCGCATTCCCCGTATATTGGCGTCCCGGCATCTGCAGCCCGGAGGATATCAGACCTGCAGCGGGAAGCAGAGAGTTCCTCGAGATGGAGTTCCGGGTACCCCCCGCCGAGGTAGATCCCGTCGACTTCCGGGAGGCGATCGGAGAGAGGCGAGAAGAAGACCAGGTCCGCGCCTTCGGAACGGAGACGGTCGAGGTTGTCCTGGTAGTAAAAACAGAAGGCAGGGTCCCACGCGATCCCGATCCGTGCATGGCATTCTGTATCCTGCAACGAGACCCGGCCCGGACAGTCCAGGGCTGGCGCTCCGCCGGCAATCCGGACCAGGGCGTCTAGGTCGCAGTGTTCCCGGACGATCTCCCCGAACTGTACCATGGAGGGCTCCTCGTGGGCCATGGCAAGGCCGAGGTGCCGGCTTTTGACGCTGAGTTCCTCTTTCCGGGGGATCCATCCGACGAAAGGACCGGATCCCCCCTGCTCGATCATCGCCCGGTGACGCGGGCTCCCGACACGGTTTACGACTATCCCGGCAATAGTGACGCGGGGATCGAAAGCCCGGAACCCCTGGACCAGCGCATGGACACTGCGCGACATACCCCGGGCATCCGCAACGAGCACGACGGGCGCACCAAGGATCTGCGCCACGTGAGCGGTGCTGGCATACCCCGTCCCGTCCATCCCGTCATACAGCCCCATGACGCCTTCAATGACGGCAATGTCGGCTCCTTCCGACGAACGGCAGAATGTCTCCAAAACCCCTTGTTCGCCCATCATGAACGGGTCGAGGTTCCGGGACGGGCGGCCGCAGATCCGGGTGTGGTGTGTCGGATCGATGAAGTCCGGGCCGGTCTTGAAGGGCTGGACACGCAGCCCCCGTGCCGTGAGGGCAGCCATCAGGCCGCTTGCGACCGTCGTCTTCCCGCAGCCGCTGTGCGTCCCCCCAATGACCAGCCGGGGGATGGATCGTTTTTGCGTCTCTCCCTCTCCAGGAGACGTGCCTTCCGGTTCGGATACCGTCATATCCCGTGCATCAGATATTGGAAAATACAGTCGTATATACTATCGCAAAACGGGAACGATTCTGTCGCAAAAAAGGAACGACCGTCCTGCCTGCGGGTTTTTTTGACGAAAATCAGGTCATCCTCTTCCGGTAGGCGAATACGCCGTAGAGGACCATGACCACGATCGCAAAGATGACACTCATGAGGATCGGGTTGGAGAGGACAGCGGCAACGCCCCCTTGCCGCGTAACGTCGATCCCGACCTTCATGGTGTTGGAGATGTATGTCGTATTCTGCGCATCCTGATACCGGATCTCCGAGTCGAGACCGTACCCCTTGATGGTTGCAGCCCTGTCGACACTCACCTGGTAGGATGCGACCGCCGATTCTCCCGGCCCGATATCCCCGAGATAGACGATGTCCTGGCTGCTCGTGAAGGGTTCGACGATACTGATCCGCCCTGTTGCGCTGTAGACCGGGGCGGTCCCGGTGTTTTTATACTCGACCGTGATCACGTTCTTCTGCCCGGGATGAATCGTTACTGCAGGGGAAATCACGTCAAATTCTATCTTCTCCCCGACCGCCACTCCCGCAGTCTCGACCGGCGAGGTTACCGTATCGCCTTCACGATCCAGGTATTCGACGACGATATCCACCGGGTAGGTCGATTGGCCGGCATCGGACGAGACCGAGACCTTGTACCGGCAGGACGCCTCTGAACCTGCGGGGAAATCGCCGATATACACGCTGCTGTCCACGGGAATTACCGGGCTGCTGCCGCTGCGCTCAATCCTGATCACCGCGTCTTTTGCGTTTTCCGAGCCGGTATTTTTCAACCGGATATTCACGTATCCTTCTGTTCCCACGTTGAGGGCTTCCGGTACGGCTTCAAGAACATCGATGGTCACAGCGGGCCTGATGGTGACAGCCAGCGGAATTGTCAGGGTGTTGAATTGGTAGGAATACCGTATCGCATTGGTCCCGTACTGCTCCGCAAATTCAAGGTAGGAATAATTCAGGGAAACCGGCAGGCGGTACGTCCCTGCCGGAGCATCCTTGTTCACTTTTACCGTGAACGTTCCCGTAACCGTACTCCCGGCCGCAAGGTCCCCCGCCATGAGAGGATCGGACTTGACGACGAGGGGCGCATCGCCTGAAGACAGCGCAACGATGAGGTTTTTCGCGGTATCCGGCAGATCGTCGCGGCTGACGGTTGCGACACTGGTGAGCATGACCCTGCTGGTGCCGGTATTGATGACCACAACCGGGATGCTGATATCATCGCCCGGTGAGAATTCATTGGTCCCGGAGACCGTCACCGAAAGGTTCGGGCTGCCGTACAGGTATTCGGTACCCGCGTGAGCGGGGCAAAGAAGACACATGCAGAAGAAGAGAATGAGGATGACCTGTTTTTTTCGGACTGCATACGGGCTGATAAATCTCATGGTACTCCCTGATCCTCCGGTATCATTGATCGGCGTTGTTTATATGATTCGTCCTCGCTTACTGGCAGGGATTGCGGGGAAAAATGAATAACGAACCGGAAAAGGAAGGGGAAAAAAGAAACGTTACTTCCTCTGCTGCCGGACCCGGCAGAATATGCCTGCCCCGGCAAGGACACCGGCGATCGCGAGGGGGAGAGGGACCGGCGCATAGGTCGTCGTTGCCGATTGTGTCCCCTCTGGAGGGGCCCCTTCCGGGGAAACGAACGTGGACGGAACCTCCGTTGTCAGGACCGAAGTTGCCGGACCCGTACCAGGGGGCGGTGATGTCTCCGGAAGAGCCGGTGTTGTCGGTACCGGCCCCGGACCTGGTGTCGTCGTAAAGAAGGGCTTTCTCTCGTACGCTTTGTCGAGGTTCTTCCGGGCCTCCTCAAAGGACGGATCGAGGTTGATTGCCGTCTTGAAACAGCTCATCGCGTTCGGGTAATCGAGAAGCCCGGCATATGCAAGCCCCTTGTTGTTCCAGATCGTCGCATTGGTCTGGGTTATCCTCGTGCAGCGATTGAAGGCATCAAGAGCAGCATCATATTTCTGGAGCGAGAGGTACATGAGCCCCTGCTGGTTCCACCCGTCAAGGTTCGTCGGATCGAGCTTTGTGCATCTCCCGAACGATGCGATCGCCTCGGTCGTCATTCCCAGCTGCTGGTATGCCCGCCCCTGGGTGCAGTACGCTTCGGGAATATTCTGCCGGAGGGAGAAGAGAAGATCGTAGGCAGCAGCGGATTCCTCGTACCGTCCCAGAGAATAGAGCGCAAAAGCCCGTGCCTCGGCGGCGACCGGGTCTTTCTTTACCGCAAGGACACTATCAGCGGAAGCGAGGGCTTCATCATACCTCCCGAGCTTGTTCAGCACATATGCCTTCCCGGATTGTGCAGACACGTGATTCTTGTCGGCTGCCAGTGCGTTGTTATAGTATTGCAGGGCGGTCTCGTAATCTCCGGTGATTACTGCATTCTGCCCTTTCACATACCATTCTGAAGCATCGTCGGCATGCACCGCGGGGGCGAGGAAGAGGAAGATGATCCCTGCAAGCAGGAGATATGGTATGACCCTTTTCTGCATGCACGGTTTTTGCCCTCATAAAAGATGAATGTATTCATCTTCTCTGCCCCATGATGTGCCCGACGGGATTTTGTTCCCGGGGAAATTTCCCGATGAGAAATGCCGCGGCAAGTGCCGTACCGGCGACAACCAGGAACGTTGCCGTGTAGCCGGTGCGATCGGCAAGGATGCCGGCAAGGAACGGGAGAAGGCTCATCCCCAGGTAACTCGTCGTTGAAAAGAGCCCCATTGCGGTGCCCTGGTCACCGCCTGCACGCGAGAGAAAATCCATCTGAGCGACCATAACGATCCCGGCAGCCGCCCCCACGACGATAAATCCCACGGGCGACCCGGGGATTACGATCACTCCTGCCGCCATCAGGACACCTCCCGTCCTGATCGTTTTCACCGGCTCCAGCGGGATTCGGGACACGATGAGCGAGGCAAGGATGGTGGAGAGGCTCATCCCTGCGATCCAGACACTGTCGATATCGGCCGGTGCCGGCGAAAAAGACGGGTACAGCGATATCACGATTCCGGTAATCCCGATAAGCACGATGGCCGATACCCAGAACCGCCGGCAGGTGCGGATAAGATCGGACAGAGCGGCAGCCGGATCGGGGCCCTGGACGCGGGATGGTTCCGGGACAGCGAGGCTCAGCACGGCAGCGGAAAAACACGCGCCGGTGAACAGGACGATACCGGAAGCAGCCGCGACATGGACGGCGAGAAGACCGCTTACGGCCAGTCCCAGGACGAGCCCGGCATTGAGCGAGGCAAAATAATACCCGCTCATGACCTTGTGATCCGGGAGGGTATTGATGTATGCCATCGCGGCAGCGACAAAAAGGCCCGCCCCGAAGCCTTCGAGAAGCCGGGCTGCAATAACCACCGAAGGATCCAAAGAAACCCCGAGAAGAAGGCCGCCCGGGATCGTGATGAATAACCCGGATCGCATGATGGCGGTCCTCCCGAACCGGTCGGCGAGTATCCCCGCGGGGAGCGTGATTGCAAACGCCCCGAAAAAGTATGCCGCGTAGATCGCTCCCTGGAGGGATGAGCCCTGGCTGTAGAGCGGGAGGAGCGGTACAACGGCATTCGAAAGCCCCATCAGCGAAAAAATGGCAAGGCAGGTGATGAGGCGCGCTCTCACGAAGACGCCCTCCGTTCAGACCATGCGGTAGGTCTCCAGATTCATGGGAGAATGCGTCTCGATATGGTACCGCTTGTAGATGGAGCTTGCGAGATCGATAGTGTTATTCTCATCGCCGTGGATGCAGAAGACTTTCTCGGGTTTCGGCTGGATCTGGCCGATGAAGTTCATCAGCTGGCGGCGGTCGGAGTGCCCGGAGAATCCGTCAATGGTGATCACTTCGAGGTTGAAGGTAATCGTGCCCTTCCGGCCCATCGGAACTTCGCGCCACCCTTTCTGGATCCGGCGACCCTGGGTCCCTTCTGCCTGGTACCCGACAAAGACGAGTGCATTTTTCGGATCCTGGGCGAGGTTTGTTAAGTATTCCATTACCGGACCCCCGTTCAGCATCCCGCTCGTCGATACGATAACGCAGGGATCCCCGGCGATCACCTTCTCCCGCAGCTCTGATGAATCGACCTGCTGGAAGCATTCTGCAAGGAACGGGTTCATCCCTTCCCGGAAGATCTGGTTGCGAAGGTCGTTGTTGAGGTACTCGGGGTATGTCGTATGAATCGCGGTCGCTTCGCGGATCATACCGTCAAGGTAGATCTTCACTTTCGGGATCTTCTCGAGGCGCATCCCTTCTTCAAGGGCCAGCATGACCTCCTGCGAACGCCCGACGGCAAACGCCGGGATGATCACCTTTCCGCCCCTTGAGAGTACTGCGTTGATGGTCTCGTAGAGTTTCAGTTCGGCATCGGACCGGGCCGGCTGGAAATCATTGGAGCCCCCGTACGTGCTCTCCATGAAGACTGCCTCGAGCCGGGGGAACTGGCTGACGGCAGGGTTGAACAACCGGCTCCTGCTGTAGTTGAAATCCCCGGTAAATGCGATGTTGTACAGGCCATCGCCGAGATGGAAGTGGGCGATCGCGGAGCCGAGGATATGGCCGGCATTGTGGAAGGTGAGCTTGATATCGGGAGCGATATCGGTCACGCTCCCGTAATTTAAGGTGATCGAGTGCTTGATGTACTCCTTGACCTCGTTGCTGGAGTAGGGGACTTTCCGGTCTTCCTTATGGATGACATCAAGGTAATCGAGCTGCAGCATCGCGGAGAGATCCCGGGTCGGGGGGGTCGAGTAGACGGGCCCGGTATACCCGTACTTGTACAGGAGCGGGATGAGTGCGCAGTGATCGAGGTGGGCGTGCGTCAGGACGACCGCATCCAGCGAGGTGAGGGGGTGGATCTCGGGGACATACAGGTACGGGGTCCCGTTCGAATTGTCCGGTTTCTCCCCGCAGTCGATCAGGACCCGGCTGTGCGGTGTCGTGAGAAGAAACGCCGCACGGCCGACCTCCCGGCAGCACCCGAGCATCGTCACGCGTGCCCACTGCTCCTTCTTCATCGTGTCCTTGCCCTCTTCGTCCCGGATCACGATATCCCGGTGGATCCTGCGCCCGATCGTCCGGAGGAACTGTTTGCGGTCGTCATTGACCGCCCGGAGGTACTGGCGTACCTGCTTGACGGTCGTGCTCTCGATGGGAGGAGTACGCACGACCTTCGGGGTCCAGCCGATGTGCTTTGTTATCTCCCGGAGGGTGGCGCCGTTCTTGCCAATCACGACACCCGGTTTCTCGGCCTCGATCAGGACTTCCCCGGTATCGGCATCGAAAAAGATGTCCGTGATTCCCCCGGTCTCGGGCACGACGGTTTTTATCTCCGTCACTGCTTTTTCCGGTTCTTCAAGGATCGTCGGCCGTACGACAATGCGTTTCCGTAAGTCCCGGGCAAGCACCCGGATCAGGTCTGCCTCGTCGGCAAACTTCTTCGGGTCGTCCGTATACAGCACGAGCTCCGGCCCTTCAAATTCGACCTGCGTTACCGAGATTCCCCGGGGGACTTTTTCGTTGATCTTATCCCTGAGTTCTTTCAGCCGTTCTTCAATGAGCATAAAGTTGACGTCCTAAAAAGAGTTATGCGGTGATTCTGCCGTTGAATTTTTTCAGCGGCTCCTCACCCAGCTCGCGGAATCCGTCTTTGGTGATCACGACAATGTGAATCCCTTCCCCGGAACCCGCGTCGCGTTTCATCGCCGATTTCAGCCCGCGGATCGCAAGCTCTGTTGCTTCATCCTCGGTCATGCCTGCCCGGAACCTGTCCTCAAGGACACCGTATGCCATCGGGGAACCGGACCCCGTCGCAACGATGTCGTCTTCCTTGGTTGCCCCGCCGAGGGCGTCGACAGAATAGACGCTGGGCCCGTGCTCGTCAATTCCCCCGACGAGGAGCTGGACATAGTACGGGAAATACCGGTTCTGGTTCAGGTAATTGGACAGGAGCGTGGACGCTGCGCCGACAGAGATGGGGCGGGAGCGCCGGATCTGGTACAGGCTGCATTCCACGGTAAGGATCCGGGCCAGCTGCTGGGCATCGCCCACGCCTCCGGCGGTCGTCATACCGATACGGTCCGCAACCTGGTAAACTTTCTTCGCCTTCCTGCTTGCAATCATGTATCCCATGGTCGCCCGCTTCTCGGTGGCGAGGATGACCCCGTCGGAAAATACCAGTCCGATCGTGGTTGTCCCTTTCATGGACTCCGGGTACTGTTCAGGCATATACATACCTCGAAAAAATTTATAACGCTGTTCAAATTGTGTAAAAGCGCTTAATCATGTAGAAGGTTATCAGGAAATTTAAATTTTTTTATTCCGTCACCTTGCACAATCCCCGGATCAGTTCCCGGTCAAAGAGCATGGAGACGAGCCGCTTGTCGCCGTTAACCACCGGGAGCTGATCGACGCGGGCACGGCGCATCTTGAGGGCGCATTCGCTCACTTCCGCGTTCTGCGGCACGGATACGACATTTTTGACCATCGCAGTCTTCACCGGGCGGTCGGGCAGTTTGACCTTCGAGATGCCGTAACTGATCGTGTGCATATCCCGTATGCTCTCCCAGGTCCACTCATCATCGTCAGTGCCATTCGAGAAGTCGCTGACCCCGACGGAATCCTCGATACAGGAACTCCGGATCAGGTCGCGCTCGGAAATAATTCCCTGGAGGCGGCTCTCGGCGTCAAGGATGGGGATTGCATCGACACCGGAGATCTCCATGATCCGCCCGACCAGGGGAAGGGGGGTGTCTTCCCAGAGTGCAAAGGTCTGGGAAACAAACGTGTCCTTGATCTCGTCCCGGATCTTGAGCTGGGCGATAGCATGGATGAGATCCGCGACCGAGAGGAGACCAGTCAGTTTTCCGTTCTCGACAACCGGCAGCCTGCGGATCCGGTTCGTGACCAGCAGGTGGGCCGCCTCGCGGATATCGGCATCGGGCGTGATCGTGACCGGTTTTGCGGTCATGAGCAGGCCAAGCTGCGTCTCCTCGGGTTTCCGGAGGAGGTCTTTGCGGGTAATGATCCCGACAAGCTTCTTGTTCTTGATCACCGGGACTCCTGAAATCCCGGTCCTCTTCAAAATCTTCAGGACGTCGTCGCGGTTCCCGGGGATCTCTACATGGACCACGTCGGAGGTCATGTAGTCCTTTACGAGCATTTCCGTTATGATCTCACCACCATTGCCGAGATTGTTCCGTGCGTGATGACGTAGTTGCTGATACTCCCAAGCAGGAGCCGGTCGGCCTGTCCCTTCCCGTGGGATCCGACGATAATAAGGTCGATCTTCTGGTTTTCTGCAAGTGCAAGGATCTCGTTGCCCGCATGGCCCTGGGTAATATGGGTCGTCAACGTGACCTTCTGCTCCAGTGCCCGGGCACGTGCTTTTTCCAGCACCTGTTCCCCTTCTTTCTCAAGGGCACGGTACATGATCTCCACGGTGTTGTCAGCCGGCAGGGATGAAAAAAGACCGGTCTCGACAACATAGATGGCATGGAGCCTTGCGCCATGAAGTCTTGCCTCCTCGATGGCAACGGCAAACGCGTTATCGCCTGCCTTCGAACCGTCGATTGCGACAAGTATTTCAGAAAACACGGGCATCACCCAGAATAAACATGGCTTCTTACTTAGATTTATAAATTAAAAACTTTTTTGCAGGAACAAACGGAATATCCGCGTTTTACCATCGTTGCGACAGGATCTTTTGAAAATGCGAGATTCGACCTCCGTGGGTTAACAATGATGAAGTTCGCGCGCGCACGGGGATTGATAAAAAACGGGTCCTTTCCAAGGGAAGATCCCGCGACGGCCATCCGGAGAATATCGGGGGGGTCGAGGTGGTACACGGTGTGGAGAAATCCCATCGCTGCCAGCATGTCCGGCTGGACGAACATCACGTTGTCCGTTCCCAAAAAAACCCTGCACCCGAGATCCAGCATGCGGCGGACGGGGGGGTGGTTACGGGATCCTGCGACGGAAAAGATCCAGTTCGACTGCGGGCAGATCGCGAGGGGGATATCCCGTTCAGCGCATTGCCGGAGCTGATCGTACGAAGCATGGGTCGCGTGGACGATGAGATCGGGATCGCAGGAGAGGGCTTCGTCAACATCGAGGTTATCCCTCTCGCCCGCATGGATTGCCACGAGCTTTCCCGCACTTTTCATTGCCGCTGCAATCTTGCCCGAATCCGGAACATCGCGGGTGCTGCTGATGCCAACGCCGTCTGCAACCGCTTCACCGCCGTCCCTCCCGAGGATAACGGGGCGGAACTGCTGCCCGGCGACCGCACGTTTCAGGGCTGATACGCCGTCGTTCCCGCCTTCGCGGAAATCAGCGCAACCCGCCGTCCCGCGGGCAGCCATGAACCGTATGCTCTTCTTCATACCGGAAACGAGATCGGCATAGGATGCAGCCTTCAGGTACCGGTGTTTCAGTCCATCCGGGGGGGTGACCATCGCGGTGAGGTCACCGGTTACGGCGCAGTCCATGGCGATCGTATCGCCAAGGTGCGTGTGTGCATTGAAAAAAGCCGGGCAGATCCAGCGGGCAGGCACGTTTTTGGCATCTTCGATGGCGACGATCGTCCCGCCCTTTATCACGATGTCTGCAGGAACGGGAACGAGTTCCTCGCCGACAATTGCGTGGCCGGAGATCACGAGCGGCTCTTCTGCAGACATCCTGACTCTCCTTTTATATATCGCAAAACGAAATAGGTATGCATGACAAAAAAGAAAGGAGGCCGGCTGATGTCATCGGCGGGTCTTGTGAACTATTATGACAGCGAAGATCGTCGTGCAATTCACATCAGCCCGGTGATTGTTATGGCAGTCGCCGCTGCCATCGGGCTTTTCGTGCTGGTCCTGAATATTATTTACTGATCATCTCTTTTTTCAGCAGGGAGCGCGTGATATCCTCGTTTTTGGTAAAGTAGAGGTTATCGTGCCCGGTCCAGGCCGGGCACCCGTGGAAGACGACGGCGGGAACGCCATTGTTGCTCTCTCCCATGATGAAATTGGCAAACCCTGCAAGCTCGTCGACCATCGCCTCTTCGGTGATCTTGAGGACGTGCCCGAAGAGATCCGTATCGCCCCGGAAGTCGCGGATCGCCACCATCCCGCTCCACCCAATCGCATTCCCGGTCTGCCCGCGCCGGAATGACCTGCCGCAGGTGTCCGTGATGATGACGCCGACATCCCTGCCGGAGATCTCCCGGATCTCCTTCCTCACCTCATCGGCAGCCTTCATGGGATCCGGGGGGAGGAAGATGACGTTGCCGTCCTCGATATTGCTCTGGTCGACTCCCGCCCGTACCCCGATGTGACCGAAGGGGAGTTCCGAGAGGATGAACGGGTGTTCCATGATGATATCAGCCGATGCATCGAGGACTGCCTGGACGAACCGCGGGTCCTCCCCGTTCAGTTTTGCGAGCCGCAATGCCCGCTCTGTCGGGATAAACGCAGAGAGGGGTTTTGTATACCCCTTCGATTTCGAGTAAATTGTCGATGCAATGCAGAGGATGTCCCCATCGGAAAACCTGTACCTGGCACCGATCAGGGCAGCAACGTCATCGCCTTTGTGGATGATCGGGAGCCCGGAGACACCGGTCACCGTAACCGTTACCATACCTCCATAGTCTGACGGCAGTCCGATATAGGCATTTCCTTTCGCAGGAAACCGGGGAGGCGGCGGGAGTGCGGGGGGATACCCGGCTTGTATGCTGGGGGAATCAAAGCGAACGATATTTATATATTGACGGTATGCTGATTACAAATTTACCATGTACGTTGTCATCCGGTGCCCGGGATGCCGCACGTTCACGTACGTGGACCGGTTCCAGCGCTGGAAGCTTTGCCCCATCTGCGGGCAGGCATACGAGGTCGCAAGGGTGCCGGCATACCTGGAGGTCGGGGATCATGTGGAAGCCGAGCATATCATCCACCAGCTCCAGCAGTATCTGCAGAAGATGAAACGGAAGGACTTGACGCCGGATGAGATCGAAGACCTGCGCCGGCAGTACGCACTCCTTGTGAAGAAAAAAGTCTGATCCGGTCCGATGTGGGATTTTTCCTTTCCCGGAGTTTTCTTTCCTGCAGCAGTGCATATGCAGCAATATTCATGGATGATTTTCACCAAGATTGGCAGCGCGGATTTCCTATGAGGACACCAGGAACGATCGTACCGGAGGCCTGATCCGTTGGTTTTTGTCAGGGATCCCGGTCGGTCCGATACCATTATCATCGGCGGGGGACCGGCGGGACTATCCTGTGCGATCCAGTGCAGCCTGCCTGGCCGGAGAACGCTTGTCCTTGAGAAAACGGAGGCATGCGGGAAAAAACTCCTGATCACCGGATCCGGGCAATGCAACCTGACGCATGCCGGCGATATCAGGGATTTTCCCCGCCACTATGGGGTAAACGGGAAATTCCTGAAGCCGGCATTATCCGCGTGGACAAACCGCGATCTCTGCTCATTCTTTGCAACATACGGGGTTCCGCTCGAAACGGAGGCCGACGGCAAGGTGTTTCCCCGGTCGCGGCGGTCCCGTGACGTACTCCATGTCCTTTTACAGGCGTGCAGGGAAAAGGGGACAGAAATCCGGTGCGGGGAACCCGTCTCGTCGGTGAACCGGGAGAAAGAGGTCTTCAGGGTTGATACCTCCCAGGGAAGGTATTATTCACACCATCTCGTGATCGCCACCGGCGGTGCATCCTACCCCGCGACAGGATCCTCGGGAGACGGCTACCGTTTTGCAGCTTCTCTTACCCATACCCTTGTTCCTCCTGCCCCTGCCCTCACGCCGGTATATATCGATCCCTTCCCCCTCGCCGATCTCGCCGGGATATCGTTCCCGGGCATGGTATTTACGATCTGGAGAGAAAACCGGAAAGTCGCCGGTTGTCGCGGCGACGTGCTCATCACGCATACCGGTCTCTCCGGCCCGGGGATCCTCGACAATTCCCGTTCGATGCTGGCCGGCGACGAGATCCGGCTCTCCTTTGTCGGTGGAGTACCGCCCGATACCTGTGCGCGGGAGATCGTCAGCGGGATTCCCGGACAGGGTTTTCGGAATGTTGCATCGCTGCTCGCACGGTACCGGATCCCGTCTCGTGTCCTTGACCGGCTCCTTGAGCTCTCCGGCATCGATCCCCATCTCTCCTGCGCCCACCTCCCTGCGGAGAAAAGGAAACGGATCGTTGCGTCCCTGACCGCTTTTCCCCTTACCATTTCCGGTCTTGGGGATTTCACCACCGCAATGGTGACCCGCGGGGGGGTGGCACTCCATGACGTAACTGCCAGGACCATGGAGTCGCGGCACATAAACAACCTTTTTTTTGCCGGGGAAGTCCTCGATATCGACGGCGACACGGGGGGGTATAACCTCCAGGCCGCATTTTCGACCGGATGGCTCGCCGGAACCAGCATCCGGAACCGGCTCCTGCCCCCCTGAGAGCATCGTTCGCGCAATACATTTGTAGTCTGACGCAATACTCTGAGACGGCAGATCATGAAGCAGGAAATTATCGGTGCAAATCTCCAGATGGTCAGGATGGAGCTTGGTGCCGGAGAAGGGATACTGGCAGAGGCCGGGGCAATGGTGAACATGAGCGGCAACATCCAGATGCAGTCGCAGATGACCGGCGGCATTATCAGCGGGATAAAACGGGTGATCGCCGGTGAGAGCCTGTTCCTGACGAAATTTTTTCCGAATGAAAAACCCGGGTTTGTTTCGTTTGCCGGGAGCGTTCCGGGAAAGATTTTCGAGGTCAGACTCGCTACCGGCCGAACCTTCATCGCCCAGCGGGATTCGTTTCTCTGCTGCGAAGAGGGAGTCCTGCTCGATATTGCCCTGGTAAAAAAAATACGGTCCGGCCTTTTCGGGGGGAGCGGGTTTGTTCTCCAGGAGATGAGCGGGGAAGGAACCGCATTCCTCCACTGTTGCGGTGACATTCTTACCCTGTCCCTGCAGGAAGGTGAGATTATCAAAGTCCAGACCGGTCTCGTCGTCGGTTTCGAAAGCACCGTAACGTATGATATCTCCCTCGTGGGGGGGATTACGTCCATCCTCTTTGGCGGCGAAGGCCTGTTTGTCACGACCCTCACCGGCCCGGGGACCGTCGTCCTCCAGTCGATGGATCTCGCAAAGATTGCCGCTACAATCGTCCCGTATCTCCCCCAGCCAAAGGAAGAAGCAAAGAACAAATAATTGTTCATCCTGCCGCATGCAAAGAATTCCTGGAATCCCGGCATTCACCCTGCATGGATGCGAATCTTCCGGATCGTTCCCTGCACTACCGGAAGGATCTTCCCCGGACCCCGCCGGGGACCGAAGGGAAATGCAGGTGCCGCCAACCGGAGTCAGACACCATGACCATTGAAAAGAACGGTTCACCGAACGATGCCGGAAGCCCCGATGATGACCTCGCACAACATTGCGAAGGAAAACTGACGCTCGAGAATATCGTTGATTCCACCGGGGAATTCGAACACCTAAACGAGCTCGTGGTGCTGCACATCAGAAAATGCGGCGGTTTTTCCGGGACGGATGCGTACCTTGCCGCGGTCACCCCGATTCTCGATCTCCTCGAGGTCGAGATCCGCGTCAAGTATTCGCCGGGAATGTCGCGGGCCCGGATGAAACAGATCATTCACGAATGGATCGACGAGGAGATCGCGAACCTGCACTGAGTTAACCGAAAGGACCCTCTCTCCGGCCATGGTTCATGCCGGAGGTTCTTCATCACGGCGACTTTTCTTCTCTTCGAGAAGGATTTTGTAGCCGGTAAACAAAAGGACGATAAAGACCGGCCCGAGGACAAAACCTGCCATACCCATCGTGATGATGCCACCTAAAAACCCGACAAGCATCGTCAGGGGATGGATTTTTATCCGGCGGCCCATGAAGACCGGCCGGATGTAGATCTCGGGGAGCGCGGAGACACCGACATACCCGAAGAAAAAGATGATCAGGATGCCGTCAAGATCCCCGATTGCGAGGGCATAGACCCCCAGAAAGACGAAGACGGCGGATGACCCGAGGACCGGGATAACCTCGCAGAATGCGCAGAGAAACGAGTAAAACAACACGTTTCCATACCCGAGAAGGAAAAAGACCGGTATCGCGATGAAAAAGGTAAGGGCTGAGATCCCCGCGTGGACAATGTAGATCGCGTAGAGGGTATCTGCCGTTACTGCAGTCATCGTGGAGACATGACCTTTGAGCGGGGTGGGGACCTGCGCCATGAATTGGTCATACATTGCCGCTCCATGCAGGAGGACAAGGTACAACGACAAAAAGAAGATGAAGACTTTAAACCCGATCAGGACAGGATCCGATACGAGTGCATTCCAGTAGCCGATCACGATCTTCTCGGCGGTTTCGAACCACCCTGCAACCTGTTCGCGGTCAACCGGCAAGCCGTATACCGGTGAACCCGATGATTCATCTACCCAATCCTCGATCGTGTTGACATTCTCTTCAAGGAGTCCCCTGTTGGGGGAGACGATGGAGACCGTTGCCGACACCGCGGCGATGATGACGATGAACACCAGCACGGTTATGAGCGCTGCGGAGAGATACCGGTTCAGGTGCCGTGAACAGGAGACGTGGACCGGGTACAATACGACGGCGATGGAGGCGGAGATGACGACGACATCCAGAAGCTTCCAGAACGCAACGAGGGTGGCAATCACGATCCCCGCCATCAGGAGCAGCGGGAGGAGGTCGTGCGTCAGCTGTTTCATCGATCATAGGTGAGCGATGCCTTCAATAAAAACGTATGGACGTGTCCCCTGCTCCAGCGACCCGGGGCGCCGGGGTCCAGCGATACCCATAACATGCCGGGAGTGTAACCGCTTTACGAGATGAAGCGGTTCGATTACCTCTCCGTGATCCTGTACGATATGGGTATGGTATTCGGCTTTCTCGGAATAATCTGCCTTGTTCCTCTCATCGTCTGCATCTTCTTCCATGAATGGGCGATGGTTCTTCCGGTCCTTACGGCTCCGGTGACGTTCTTTCTCCTGTCTCTCCCGCTCTCAAAAGTCAGCGTCCGTGAAGAGCTGACCCCTCCGCTCTCGGTCACTATGGTCTCGGTCGCATTGTCATGGTTCGTGCTTGCCGTTGTCGGGGCCCTGCCCTTTGTCTTCGGCCTTGCCATGCCCTTTACCGAAAGTGTGTTTGAAGCGATGTCGGGGTGGACCGGATCCGGTTTCACGATGATCGCGTCCCCCGATTCGATCCCAAAGTCGCTCCTGTTCTGGAGGTCGTTCACCCAGTGGATCGGGGGGATCGGGATCATCGCGTTCGGCATCTCCCTCCGGAGAAAGACCCACCTCACGCTCTTCCGTCTCTATCGATCGGAAGGCCGCCCGGAAGAGATGGTCCCCGGCCCGGCATCGACCGGACGAAAAATGTGGCTGATCTACCTGTTCCTTACCTTTTTCTTTACCGGTGTCGTGATGCTTGCCGGAATACCCGCCTGGGATTCGGTCAATCTTGTCATGGTCGCGCTCGCCACCGGCGGGCTCTGTCTTCATGACGGCGGACTTGCGTACTATAACAATCCCCTGCTTGAACTTACGCTCATCCCTGTCATGCTTGCGGGTGCATTCCCGTTCAAGCTCTATTTCCTGATGTACCATGGCAAGATCATGGCACTCTTTCGGGATCAGGCCGTCCGGGTGATCCTCTTGATCGCAGCCCTCGGGTCCGCCATCATCTCCTTCGACCTCTATATCTTCGGCAGCGTTTCTGCGGAGCAGGCCATGAGGGAAGGGATTTTCTGTGCGGTTTCCGCGATCACGACCTCGGGTCTCCAGAATTCGAATCCCCACCAGTGGGCGACGGTACCGATTGCCATCATCACGCTCATGGTTGTGATCGGTGGCTCCATCGGAAGTGCTGCCGGGGGGATCAAGGTGAACCGGGTCGTCCTGGCGTACGAGGGGATCCGGTGGTGGTTCCGGCGATTCTTCGTCAGCAGCCGCGTCCTTGTCCCCCTCAGGTTCGAAGGGAGGACTCTTTCAAAGGAGATCTCAGACCTTGAAATCTCCCGGAACATGCTGGTCATCGTTGTTTATATCATAACCATCTCCTCTGCAACAATTCTTGCCCTCCACCTGTATATCACGACATTCCGGCTTGAGGAGGTTGTATTCGAAATAGCGTCTGCCCTATCCAACAGCGGGATCTCGACGGGATATATCAGCGCTGCAAGCCCGGTTCTCATCAAATGGATCTTTATCTTCCTGATGTGGCTCGGCAGGCTCGAGATCGTCGCACTTTTGATCCTGATCCTCGGGCTCGTCAAAGGATTTGAAGCGACCATGACCCAGTAAGGCAGTATCATCCGAATGAAACGTTTTTCTCTGCCCGCAGGGATTCGTGTCAGGGATCGGGAACCCCGGGGCATGAAACGTCATAGCAACCCTTTTTCAGTGGCTTCTTCCGGCTGAAGAGGGGAAGAGGTATGGCTTTCCCGGGATATACAGGGCGGCAGAATATTCTTCGATAAAATCGGTATCGACCAGAAGGTCAATGTAGACCATCATGGAAGCTGCACGATCCGCCTCCCCCCGGCAGGCGCGGGACATCAGGGCAGCATAGGCACCGGAGAGGGATCCGTTGCCCATCGGATGATATTCTGCATGTTCGAATTCCGGAATGATCCCAAAATTTATTGCACTCTTAATATCGGTGTATGCCCCGAATGCCCCGGCGAGGTACACGTGCCGGATCTCCGCGGGGGAAACCTTGTATTTTTTCAGAAGGACGGCAATTCCCCCGCAGGCGGCAGCCTTCGAATCGACGAGATAATCGATGTCCCGCTGGGTGATGACGAGATCGTGGCCGGTCGCGGTCTTTCCCTCATCGAGAAAAACATACTCCGACCCCTCCGGCCCGCTTCGTACTTTTTGGTGGGAGGCGACGAGTTTTCCGGCGAAGTCGAGGATCCCGGCGTTTACCATCCCGGATGCAATATCGATGATCCCGGATCCGCAGATACCCCGGGGGGGGACGTCCCCGATGACCGAAAAGGTCACGTCCCCGTCAGAAGGGGAGATCGCGATATGGTCGATCGCCCCTTTCATCCCCCGCATCCCCGCGGTGATCCCAGCGCCTTCAAACGCCGGTCCCGATGCACAGGAAACGGAAGCGAGCCAGTCTTCATTGCCGAGAATGATCTCCCCGTTGGTTCCCAGATCGACGATGAGGGCCGTCTCCTTCGACCGGAGAATGCCGGAGACGATGACATCCCCGATGGCGTCGCCTCCGATGAACCTGCTGACATTGGGGAGGCAGTAGACCGGGGCGTCGGGATGGATCCCGAGCTCAAGGCCGGAAGCTTTTTGGATGATCGGTGAACGGGACACTTCGGCATTTGCCATCTCAAGGTAGCCGGGATCGATCCCGCAGAGGAGATGGTTCATGACGGTATTTCCCCCCACCGTCATGCACACGATATCATCCCGTCCAATTTTCCCTTCCTGCCGGATCGCTGAGATTACGGCGTTGATGCTCTCTGCGGCGGATTTTTGGAGGACGGATAATCCCCCGGGAGTTTTTGCATACCCGATCCGGGTCAGGACTTCCTCGCCGTACGTGATCTGCCGGTTCAGGGTCGAACCTGTCGTTACGATCTCCCCGGTGGAAAGGTCGGTTAAGCAGCCGACAACGGTCGTAGTACCGAGATCGAGGGCAAGGCCGTACCGGGTGCGGGATACGGTTTCCGGTTCGGTGAAGAGGACCTTCGGGGGGTCATCCGCTGTCAGGAGAGTGGCAAGCAGCGGCTCCCGTGCAGCGAGGATCTGACGGTGGATCTCCTCTGACATCTCCGGGCGCCTGCCGGTATACCCCTTCAACCTGATCGAGCGGTGGGATGCCGGCCCATCGCCCGGGGGAGTTACTTCGACCGGAAACCGCGCAACGACCGGGGAGATCTCCTTAATCTTTAAGGATGAGGAGATGAGGATCTTCGGGGAGTCAATCCTGCTCTCGACGGGGATCGTGAACTCGCATTCGCCGGTCACCACGACCTGGCAGGCGAGGTAATGCCCTTTTTCCCGTTCTTCCTCCGGAAGCACATGGCTCCCTTCCGGAATCTCGGTCCTGCACGTTCCCTGCACCAGAATGACCCGGCACTTCCTGCACAGACCTTTTCCGCCGCAGATGCTCTCGATGGGGATCCCGGCGAGACGGATTGCGACGGGGAGAGGCGTGCCTTTTGGGACATCGACCCACCGGTTCATGGGCTGGAACGTGACGCGGATCAGGCTCTTATCCATTGACTACCTCATTCTCCTGCCTCATAAAAAAAATCCTTACCTGGAAGAAATGATTACCGAATCATTCTCGATTCGGTCAGGACTCTTTTTCCGGGGGCCAGCGGTCCATGATCATCGGGGCGATCCCGGACGAGTCCTTCGGCCCGACAATGACATGCCACCCGCTCACCTCTTCCGTATCCCCGCTCAGTCGTGCTGCGAGCCCGGGGAGGATAAGGTGCCGGTGATCGACAAGTTTGTCGACATGGTACTCCTTGAGAGCATTCGCAATCAGGTCAGGCGTGAGGTACCTGCCCGCAACGGCACTCTCGACGCTGATACCCCCGGTGTCGACAACAACAAGGTAGCAGGTGATATTTGCGGATTTGATGTCGGACTCAACGGTAAAGTACGTGAGGGCATAGTTCGTCGTGATGAGGACCGGGGAGTTCTTGTCGGGGAGACCGAACTCGCGGACGCCGGGATCGACCGAGACCGGTTTCCGGGGATCGGTGTAGATGTTGAACCGCCAGATGAGCTGGGGAAGGAGTACCCACCCGTCAAGGCTGTGCATGATCAGGAGATCCGCGTACCGGGTGATGAGCAGGGAAGCGGCGCACGCTTCTTTCCACGCAACGACTTTCTTCGACATCTCCGGCGAGAGCCATGCAGTCATGGGGATCCCGAGCAGCGGGTAGCCGAGGAGATCATCATGGTTCCGGAAGACTGCATGGCGGATGTCGGTAAAATTCCGCAGGGTCGGCCCGATCTCGGGATCGATAAATGTTCCCGGGTCGAGGACAAGGTCCTGGACACCGTATTCTGCAAGTGTCCTTGTCATGGAGCGCAGGAGGGCGATGTCATCCGAGGCGGAAACAACGAGCGGGCAGTTGTACGTAAGCGCGAGGTCCGCCATCTCCCTCCAGTTCTCTTTTGTTGCAGCATAAACAAGAGGACGCCGGTCGCCGATCTTCGCAAGACCGGCCTCGATGATTGCCGGGGAATACGAGCAGAGGATGAGGGGAAGGTCTGTCCGTGCCGCGACTGCCTGTGCCGTCGCAGCAAAGACAGCCGGGTCATTGCGCGTGGAGCGGATCGCGATGGCATCGAGGGTCAGGGTCCGGCCGATGTAGTTGTAGGAGAATTCAGCGATCGCCTTGATCCGGTTCGCAAGATCCCGTGCGGGGAGATCGTCGCTGACATCGATCGCGATCGGGGTAGGGTTATGGTACGTGAACTCGTGCCGGTAGAGAACGTATTTTCCCCCGATCCGGATCGCCCTGTCACCCTTCCCGAAGACAACGGTCCTCACGGGGGGGGTCATCAGGGTCGCGAGATCGTCGTGTGCGGTCCGGTACTCCTCCTTTGCGAGCGGCGGACATTCTTCAATCGTCAGTTCCCCGTTCACGACACGTGTTGCAAACGCCATGCAGTTGGGTTCCCCGCACTCCCGGCAGTTGGTACGGGGGAGGAGGCGGTAAACATCGATGGGGCTGATCTCCCGGATATTCTTCCTGACAACCTTGTCCGCCATGTTCCGCCTCAGATCTTCGCCTCAGCCCAGCGGGCAACCGATCCCGTTTCCGCTTTCCCCGGTTTCATGAGGTCTGCCGCTATATCCCGCATTGTCCGGATTGCCGCAGGGTGCATCATCATGAAAAGGTCGACGCCGGCAAGCAGGAGCGTGAGAGCGTTGAGGGTCTCCCAGATGGGTCCCCTCATATCCTTGGATCCGTATTTTGCCTCCATCTGCATCCACGCCTCCCGTGCAGCCCATGCATTGGTCGATGCCGAGATTGTCGGGTGCTGAAGTTCAATGTCGCCCATAAGCGCTGCATGCCGGGCGCGTTCGTGGATGGAGAACGAGTACTCGAGGCCGTAACCGAGTGCGACAGTTGTGAGATCCATGACAATACTCTCCCGCGGAAGGTATTCGTACAGCCGCCGGTTCAGCTCTTTCGCCTTATTGATCTCCAGTCCCGTGAACCCGAGGATTGCATGGTTGTGCTTCTTTGCGGCTCCCGCGACCTTCTCCAGCGTCTTTGCATCCGCCATATCGAGCGTCACCGAGTTGAGGAGGAGCCGTTCGCCGGAAGCTGCCTCCGCCACTTTGGTAAAGACCTCTGCATCCTTATGGGGATCCCCGCATCCCCCGATGATCAGGGGCACGTCAACTGCCTGGAGGACATTTTCTACCGTTCGTGCTGCCTCGGCCGGAGAGGAGTTCCGGATGAGCGGATCGGTTGACATCAGGTGGACGGTGACCATATCGGCCCCGAATTTTTCGACATTGATCCGGGCCCATTCCGCGGGGTCTCCCATGACGTCACGGACATTCTCTTTCAGGGCGCGGGGAAGCGGAACCTCCATGTCAAAGACGTCGAGGGCAAGGACCGGGGGATGCCGGAGCGGCTTTCCCGAGAACGTGAACGGGGGGGCATCGGATCCCCCGATCGTTAAGGATCCCGCACGGCTCCCGCCCTCCTTCCGGGTTGCGCCGAGCACAACCTCGCTGATCCTTCCCGGGCATGGCTCATGATACGGGGAGAATATCTCCGGAATCAGGGCAGAGGGTCTTTTCCGCAGTTCTCTCTTCTTCTGATCCAGGGGATGGAACTGGCCGTTGCCGGTGGGAATGAAGAGCTCGAGATCCTTTACCTCGAGGGTAAAATGATCCAGCTCGATCGTCTCCACGCCATCGAGAAGCGAGAGAAGGGATGTGATGGATCCTTCCGGTTTTTTTTCACGGGAATTTTGCCCGTGTTCATTTCCCGGGGTCATTTTCCGCCACCTTTCTGGTGATCGTTCCTGACCGGGACGATCGTCACATGGTCGGCATAGATGCGGGCGTTTTTAAAGATTACCTTAAACCCGTTGGCAAGGACCGGCAGGTCACCGATTGCAACGGCAGTACCTGATGGGGCTTTATCCGCGGAGATGACTTCCGCATCCTTCCACCGATCCAGAACGGGATGTTTTTTCCGGGTCAGGAACTGGCGGAGTTCATCGATGGTCTTCGCATCCTTCTCGGTTGCGATCTTCTCGAGGAGTTCGGGCGGGATAAACGGGACGAGCTGGTCTTTTAAGTCGGAGGGCATCCAGACAACCCGCGAATATCCCCCGTCAGCCGCAATAAATTTTAACGACCGCATGTACTCGAGCGAGATCCCGTGGAACCCGTCAACCTGCCGCCCCCCGGCGGTCGATTCCGCCATGGTCGAGAATGGGAGCCCGTTGACCGTGAGATCCCGGTACCCCCGCATAACGATCCCAAAACCCTCCGTTTCGGGTATGTAAAATGCAATCCCTTCAAAACACCCGCACGAGGTATGGGGGTAGGAAAAAGCGCTGTACAGGTAGACCCGGTTCACCTCACCGAGCGACCGTTTCTTTGCGCTTTCGTTAACCCCGGAATACTCCCCCTTTTCGCTGTCGACGCATTCGCCCTTCTCAATCGGAAATATCGGGCCTTTGGGATCGATCCGTGCAGCAGCTCTCCCGTCAAACCAGCTGATTGCCCCGCAGTTGGCGTAGCGCTGGGGAGTGATCACGCAGACGTGGCTCGGGGCGAACGACTGGCAGAGGGCACACCCGTAAAAAACATCCACATCATCATCGGTCATCCCCCGTGCCCGGGCATCCCGCTTCTCGTACGCTGCTTTCGCTTCAGCATAGACCGGCGAGATCTTTTCCGGATCCGTATAAAACGTAATCTGGAGCTTCTCGATGATGGGAAGTTCGTTCTTCATCAGGCGCTCAAGCACTTTTCCAAGGTATGCAAGGGTAGAAAACCCTTTCCCGAATGCCTTCTTCGAGACCCGCGTCCAGATGTCATAGCGCTGGTTGAGGTGCATGAACCCCTCGATGTAGTTGGCATATTCGTGGATCCTGCGCTCGATGACCCCCTCGAGATCTTCCTCAAGGTCCCGGCCGCTCACCTCGATCAGGATACCCAACGGGTATTTTTTGCCGGGCTCCATCGCGGAGAGATCCGGGCCGACAACCGCGACTGATCCGTCGGTGACCTGATCCGGGCTTTTTACCCGCACCAGTTCAAATTTTTCTTTGATATCCGGGCCCCCGAGTTCTACGTACACATCGTTCTTCCGGATACGTTCCCCGACGTGAACGAGCCCGACATCCACCGGTATATCGTCAAACATTCCGGTCTACCCCTCCGAGTTCCCGATGATTGCCTTTAAACTCTCCAGCCAGTCCTTGACGGAAAGGTTGGGAAACGACCAGCTGGCATTCGGCTGGTACGTGTTGTCAAGGGTAATCGTCTTTAAGCCGGGGGCAAAACTCTTGAGCCCCGAGAGGATCGTCCATTCCATGTAATACGGCAGCCCGGCAAAGATTGCAAGGTCGTAGGGTTCCCTGCCATCAATCCCTTTCCATGCCGGATCGCAGAGACGGTGGCCGGTCTCGACAGCGGGCAGGACGCCGGCCTTGTGATACCCCCGCTTCACCAGGTACTGGTTTGTATGTGCTGTCGCAATTATGGGAATGTTTCCTTTTTTTGCGAGATCGAGCAGGTAATCGATCATCTTCTTGTCGTCAAGATCGATCTCCGCAGCGAGATGGCCGATGATGAGGACCGGGCGTTTTGCCCGTTTGATCATTGCGTCAGCAACCTCGGGTTTGGTGATAACCGAAGCTTTTTTCGGTCCGCCAACCTCGGCAGTCTGCCAGGCATCGGCAGCCGGCATCGTTCAGGCCTCCTTTCTTTTCTTGACCTGCGCCATAAGCATACTGGGATCGGGAATAACGGTCTCTTTCCAGTCATTCTTTTTCAGGATCTCCTGGATCTCCTTCTTCATGGTGATCGGGATATCAGCAGTTGTGCGGACAAAGAGCGGGATATCGGTAGGGATCGACCCGAAGTATCTCTTGTGGAGATCGATGTAATGGGTGAGCTTGATGGCGCGTCCCTTGCTGGTATCGTTGGGCCGCATGCAGAGTTTTGCCACCATGACCATCGCCTCCTCCTTAGTCTCGGCAGCAAAGAAGAGGTGCTCGGGAACAGGTCCCGCGTAGACTCTCTCACCGGTCCTTCGGTCGTTGACGTACCAATCCTGGGTCCGGTCTGCCCTGCCCAGTAGCATTCTCCGGTATTTTGTCCCATGCGGCCCGACAACGACAGGAATTCCGAGACGCCAGAATCCGCTGGCGATTGCAGCGGCTTTCTGGGACATCGCCCCCCATGCCACCCCGACGGCACCTACCCGGTTGTAGACATAATCCGCGATCTCCGCGTAGTTGCCCCGGAGGTTGCGCCGGGCAAAGATGCTCGCGATCTTGATCGCTGCTCCCGCGATATGGGCGTTTGCCACGCAGGAACCGACGTTGACGATCCCGCCCGCATCGAATGCGCCGGAACTGATCTCGTACGGGCTCTTGCCCTCCCCGTTCCGGTGCATGCCGGCCGACATTGCCGTACACCCGGAAGTGCACACAATATACCTCCGCTGGGAAAACTCCGTGCACATCTCGGCGACCTCTTTTCCTCCTTTCGGGTAATTCGAACAGCCGACGAACGCCACGATGCCCGGGATCTCCCCGAGAACGATCGGACCCCCGACATTCCGGATCTCGAGATCCTGGATTGCCCCCCTGCCCGACCTCATGAAGAACTTCTCCGACCGGATCTGTTCGGTGGCGGCGGAAACGATCAAGGTATGGACGGGGATCTTCTGGGGACATGCCTGCTCGCAGCGTGCACACCCGATGCATTCATCGTACATTCCGGCGATCATATCTGCCTTGCCTTTTCCTGCAGCCTTCATCGCTTCCGGAATATGCAGGTCATTGGGGCAGGCTCTCCGGCACATCTTGCACTGGGTGCAGGTCTTTGCCAGATCGGCAATTCCCTGGAGATCGATAAGCACCCGGAGCTTCTTGCGAGCAGGAGCAACCAGACGGACGGATTTTACTGCGACCTCGCCGACCTTGTCAGGATCCAGGATCAGGACTCCGGGAACGGTCCCGCTTGCGAGATCGGCGACGATCTCGTCGGCAGGATCCTGGGTCCGGTCCTCGAGCCCGAGACAGTTCTTCTCCGATGTTGCGATCACCGGAATACCGATCCGCGTTGCTTCGGGCAGGACATCGGTCCTGATGCATTGTTCATCAACGACGATGAGATCGGGTATGCCGCTCCTGATGTATCGCAGCTGCCAGGACATGGGACCGATGATCTTCGCACCGGGAGAGTATCTCGTAACATCAATTGCCGTGCAGCAGATCCCGGTGACTTCAACCTCGCCGGTAAGGCGTTTCTCTTTCAGGTAATCGATGATGGCAACCGACGGTGGCACGTTATGGCCGATGACGAGAATGACGGGTTTCTTGGTGTCAACCGTCCCCATCCCGAGTTCTACAAGCGGAGCATCCGGGTCGGCTTTCGGAAATTTAAACACCGATACCTGCGCGATATCAGCGACTTCCATACCAACCTGATCGATCATGCCCGCGTGCAGCACCTTCGACTCAAAGTCAAGGTTGTCGCTCTCTTGGCCGGTGTGTGCTGCCGAAAGGAGCTGGGTGATCTGGTTCTCAAGATAGTCGAGGACCGTTTCCAGGTCCCCAAGTTTCTCCGGTTTAATCCCGCAGACGAGCCGGATCACCGGCGCCTCCACCTCGACCGAATGCCCCCCGACATCCAGGGGATGGTCCGCCCCGAACTTCCGGATCGCGTGCGAGACGAGATCCCGGGCATGGCTCGTATGAGTAGCAGCACCAACACATGCAGCGAGGAGGACGATCCGCGACTGCTGGGCTGCCATGTTGATCCCGCAGGCTCCGCGTTTGTTCCCGGTCAGGTCGCACTTGCCGTACGTACAGAGACAGCAGAGATCGCAGAACGGAAGATAAAACGGCGGGTACCGCGTAAGGAGGGTCCTGTCCCATGCCCGCAGTGCTGTCACGGAAGGATACGGCGTCGGACCTTCCGGCTCTTTCCATGATTCTGCCGAGATCTTTCCAATCGAGAGTTCGAGATCCCTGATATTGCCGAGATCTGACTGCAGTTCTCCAATCCGGACATTGATATTTTTCTTCCTCAACCAACCCACAACCGGACTTCAAACCTTACGTTTGACAAGGAGCAGTCATAAGGTTATCCAAAGGAGACTCTTTTAAAAGAGAGATCACGGCTGGGACCCTTCCCGGACATATCCTGCACGTTCCAGAATCCGTACCACCGAACGATATGCAGGATTGTCGGAAGGAATATCGAGGAGCGAGCTTCCTGAGATCACCCTGTCCTGGATCTGCTGATCGAATATAATTTTGCCAAGATATTCGTGACCGGTCTCCTGCATGGCGGTCTCCTCCAGGTTTTCGGGAAACAGGCATCCCCCAACCAGGAAGAACCGCCGGAAACCAATCCCGACTTCGCGGATGATCCGGACCGCCCTCCTGACATGCTGGAGCGATTTATGCGAGGGGCCCATGATATCGAAAATGTCATCGACATCGGAGGCTATCTTCCGGTTAAGATGTTCGACCCCGGCAGGAGAATCGATCAGGACGAACCGGTAGTTCCTTTTCATTGATGACAGAGCCTGCTTCAGTGCAGAGTCCGGCAGGCAGTAACAGCCTTCAATCCACTTGGTTCCTACTGCAATGAGATCGAACGACTGCCCCTCGTACAACCCCTGCTGCCAGATGGTATTCTCAATGCGCTCTGCAGGGGGGATCCCGATCGTCGTCCCGCCTTTTTTGATGAACGTATCGGTCACAAGATCGGAGATGGTACGGATCCCCTCATGCTCAAGGTCGATCCCCACCATCTCTGCGAGGTTCTGGTCGGGATCTGCGTCAACGAGGAGTATCGGGGTTGATCCGGCTTCGATAAAATATTTCGCCATGAGGGCAACGAAGCTTGTCTTGCCGGTCCCGCCGCGTCCGATCGTCACCAGGGTCTTCATGGGAGATCCGGTCCCCGTTCCTTCATTCTCTTCCGGCCGGTACTGCTGAGAATTTCCCCTGCCATCTCGTCTATGCGGCACAATGCGGGGGACCCTGCCAGCTGGAGTACCGATTCCCCGGCAATGCCTCCCTGGGATACCCGGGGGTCAAAGGGAACAGAGCCAAGGACCTGAATATCATGTTCCCGCCCAAACGTCAGGATGATCTCATCCTCGCCGGCATTCCGGATCCGGTTGCCTGCGAGCACGACATGGGGAATCCCCGCGTCCTTTGAAATCCGTGCGATAGATCCGGCCGTTGAGAGCGCCCTGCTGTCCGCCGTGGTGACAACGATGAGGAGATCGACATTCTCTGCTGTCCCCCTGCCGAGATGCTCCACCCCTGCTTCCATATCGAGAACCACGGCATCCTCCGTTTCCGTTACCAGGTGGTTCAGGATGTTCCGGAGCACGGTATTTGCCGGGCAGGAGCAGCCGGCGCCCATCTGCCGGACCGTTCCCAGGACGAGAAGGTGAACACCCGCTGGTGTCGGCATCGAATAATTACGGATAATATCCTCAACGGAAAAACTGAGGTTGTACACCCCGGGAAACGGTGTTCCGGTCTTTGCCCGGATGAGTTCTTCATTCCGGGAAACCGGTGTGATAGCTTCGGTTTCGGCAGCGGAAAGGCCGAGCATCAGGCCAAGGTTCGGGGAAGGATCTGCATCGATGGCAAGGGTCCTCTGCCCGGAGCATGCAAATGCCTGGGAGAGCCCGGATGCTATCAGCGTCTTTCCGACCCCGCCTTTCCCGGCGATTGCAATCTTTACCATGGTCTTTTGAATTGTAGTCATCATTCTTGTACCGGGACATAAAATTATGTTCTTCTCGCCAGCGAGATATCGCTGTTTTCCGTGGGTTATTCAAAAACCGCTTTTTGAATTTTCTGCGCCCGATTCTTTTTTAGGGTGCAAAACTGGAAAGAAAGGATTATCCCTTCTTGTCATTCACCATCTATAACAGAATGAATGTGCGCACATTCTCCATGGGCGAGATCGTAAAATCAATGGGGCTCGTCTTCGGAGATATCGGTACCAGCCCGATATATACCCTGACTGCCATCTTTTTGCTGATTCCTCCGACTGCGACCAATATCCTGGGAATTCTCTCCCTCATTATCTGGACCATGACAATTCTGGTCACGCTGGAATATACCTACCTTGCTATGCATCTTGGGAATAAAGGTGAAGGGGGTACCATCGTGCTCAAGGAGATCCTGCTGCCTCTCCTGAAATCCGGCAACCAGGTAGCTTTTGTAACCCTCCTTGCTATTGTCGGAATATCCCTTTTCATTGGTGACGGGGTCATCACACCGGCTATCAGTATCCTCTCGGCAGTAGAGGGCATCGTCCTCATACCGAGCTTCTCCCATGTGTCGCAGATGACCCTGATCCTGATCGCTGCAGTCATCGCAATCGTCCTTTTTGCATTTCAGGCACGGGGCTCGGAAAGGGTTGCCTTTACCTTCGGACCGATCATGGTAATCTGGTTTTCAGCGCTTACCGTTGTGGGTGCGACGGCATTATTTTCAGCCCCGGAAGTCTTACTCGCGTTCAATCCCCTCTATGCCTGGCACTATATGACCCACAATGGGATTGAGGGATTTTTTATCCTGTCTTCTGTGATCCTGTGTGCAACCGGCGGTGAAGCCCTCTATGCGGATATGGGGCATCTGGGCCGGGAACCAATTATCCATGCGTGGTATATCGTCTTTTTTGCACTTGCCATCAATTATCTCGGTCAGGGGGCATTTTTACTGAGCCATCCGGGAACAAGAAATATCCTCTTCGAGATGGTCTTTTCTACGTTCGAGACGCTGTATATCCCGTTCCTGCTTCTCAGCATTGCAGCAACGATTATCGCTTCGCAGGCAATGATTTCCGGCATCTTTTCGGTTGTCTACCAGGGAATTACAACGAGAATCATCCCATTGCTCCGGATCGAATATACATCAATCAGACTCCGCTCCCAGATCTATATCGATGTTGTCAACTGGCTTCTCATGGTATCCGTGCTCCTGGTTATGGTCATATTCCAGACCTCGAATAACCTCACCCTCGCATACGGGCTCGCGGTGAGCGGGACGATGGCTATCACCGGGATCATGCTCACCTGGATATTCTATAAAAAAGGTGAGATTGGGAAATTCTTTCTGGGATGTTTCGTACTCGCCATCGACCTTCTTTTCTTAACATCAACGATGCACAAAATTCCGTTTGGCGGATTCTGGTCACTGGTGTTCGCATCGGTTCCCCTGGGGATTATCCTCATCTATACCCGAGGTCAGGAACGTATCGGACGGGTACTCCAGCCGGTTGCGTTTGACGATTTTTTACAACAATTCAAAACAGTCTACTCGTCAGCACCCCGGATTAAAGGTACCGCCCTCTTTTTTGCACGGGATTTCCGCCGTATACCCTTGTATATCCCCCGGACGATATTTACCAACGGGATAATTTATGATGAGAATATTATCGTATCCATTATCCGTACGGAAAAACCGTTCGGGGTCACCTGGGGCCTGACCCGCGATCTGACAGAAGGGCTCTCGATCTTCGAAATCTACATGGGGTATATCGAGATCGTTGACGTTGATGCGATATTCCGTGAGGCCGGGATCGATGAAAAGACGATTTTCTACGGTATGGAAGAGATCATCAGCACGATGACCGTATGGCGTATCTTTGCGATCATCAAACGGCTCTCGCCATCGGTTGTCCAGTTTTATAAGCTTCCCCCGGATAAAATCCACGGGGTCGTCACCCGGGTCGAGATGTAAAACGGTCGCGATCCCTCTTTTGTCAGGTGACGTTTATCCAATTTTTTCATCAGAGACAACCGCACCTATTAAGGACTCTTCGAAGAAAGATGTAGACAGGCGGGGATTGCCCGGCCCGGTCAAAAGCGCCGGATGGGGGAATTTCTCTACCCGGCAGTATCTGGGCGTGGATTTCCGAGACCGGTCAAAGGAGTGGGATTTAGGGTCCCATCGCGCAGGCGTTCGCAGGTTCGAATCCTGCTCCACGCATTTTCCATTATTTTTCCCGCAGTATGCCTCGTCTGCGAAATGCTTAAGTAACTGCCAGTCCTTTTATATTCGTACATTTGACCAGTCTCGACTGGGACGATGAGGGTTGCACACCGTCGTCTGTGCTATCCGGTACCGGGAGTTGAACATCATGAACAGAGTGTTGAACAAAGACTTCGTTTCGGCGGAGCCTTCCTCAAACAAGATCGTTAGACCTTTTTCTGATGTTTTTCATCCTGCATTCCGCATGCAGATGTATCATGGGAACAGACAGGAGAGTAGTGTTCTCCGCTATCACGTGCATGGACTGCATTCCCTCATCCCTGAGACGGGATTTCGGAGGACTGACATATGATTAACGACCTGATCGAGAAAAGAAAGAAGATCCTCGCTGAATCTGAGCAGCACAAGAACCGGAGAAACGAGCTCAATACCGCTGCAAGCAAATTCGCCCGCGAGCGCAATGCCCTCAATAACCAGACACGGGAATTCGTCGATGAAGCGCAGAAGAACAAGGACCTGAGGGATAAATATAACCAGGAAGTCATCGAACTCAAGGTCCAGCGGAACAAGCTCAACGATGAGGCCAACGTTCTTTTCGAAGAAATTGAATCATTCAAAAAAGAGCACGGGAGTCCCAAGACCCGGGGGATAAAGGAAGTCCAGAAACAGATCGAGCACCTGGAGATGATGCAGCAGACCCAGGTTTTTTCGACCGAAAAGGAACGCGAGCTGATCGATAAGATCAAGCAGATGAAGACCCAGGTCAAGGAGCAGGAAGCAGAACTCGAACAGAACAAGGAGATGCGGACCCGGATAACATCCGCCCGCGACCTGCGCAAACAGGCATCCGAACTCCATGCAAAAGTGACCGAGATCGCAGAGCTCGCCCAGAAACACCACGATATGATGGTGGAATCCTACCGGAAAGCAGATAAGTCCCGTGAGTCCGCCGATGCGTCGCACAAGAGTTTCGTTGAGGCACAGGAATCTGCAGATGCCGAGCACAAATTCTTCATCGCATGCCAGAAAGAACTGCGGGATTACGACAAGGTCATCTCAGGACTGCGGAAGAAGACCAAGAAGGTCAAAGTGACGAAAGAGCAGAAAGCGGTCCGGAAAGAGGCGGAACACCTCTTCAAGAATTTCAGGGCCGGCGAGAAACTCACGACCGACGATATCCTCCTCCTCCAGCGCTCAAAACTCATCTGAACTTTTTTCAATCTTTTTTTTTACGTCAGGAATTTTTTAAATAGATTTGACGGTAAGTGTACTACTGAAATGGTACAGGGCAAAACACTCGTCCTCAGTGTCGATCGCGATGACGATATCGGGTACAAAGCACATGTCGAGAGTCCCTGCCTTGGAAGGACTGCCTGCCTGAAGGCTGCAAATACCCTTGCCCTTGCGGATCCGGAAGACTCGGATGTCAACGCCATCTTTCAGGCAGTCAAGATTTTTGACGATCTGACCTCGAAAGGAGAGGATGCCGAAGTCGCCGTGATCGCAGGAAATCACCTCCACATGATAGAAGGCGACCGGAAAATTGCCGCAGCGCTTGCCGACGTCGTGTCCGCGACGGGAGTGACACAGTGCATCCTTGTTACGGACGGTGCCGAGGATGAATTTGTCATCCCGATCATCCAGTCGAGGCTCCCGGTCAGCAGCATCCGGCGGGTAATCGTGAACCAGATGCCAAACCTTGAGGGAACGTACTATATCCTCAAGAAACTCCTCGACGATCCGAAGATCTCCCGCATTGTTCTCGTCCCCCTCGGTCTTGCCATGCTCCTGTACGCCACGGCATACCTCCTGGGTTATCCGGGGACCGCCACAATTATTGTCGTCGGGGTCATTGGCAGCTACCTCCTCTACAAGGGTTTTGGCATCGACGAGATTGTCCATGGGATCCTGGGTGCATTGCGCACGTCACTTTCACGGGGGAGGTTCTCGTTTGTCACCTACAGCACGACAATCCTGCTCGTTCTTGTCGGGTTCGTCATGGGCTTTGGGACAATGCTGAAATATTATTCGGAAAAGGAGAGCCTCGGACTTCTCACGTACCTGATGACATTCATCTATGGAGCTATCGAGTGGCTCATTATTGCAGGTATCGTCGTTTCGGTCGGAATTATCATCGATGTCTACCTGAATGAACGGGAGCAGCTGAGCAAGGTGGTTGTCTTTCCGTTCTTTGTCATTGCACTGGGACTGATCCTGTACGGCGGCAGCGTTTATCTGATCACCGTGAACGGAGTCCCTGATTTCCCCCTCACGCAGACACAGGCGGGCGAATACATTATTTATTCATTGATCGTCGGGCTCCTCTCTGCAGTGATCGGGGTCATTGTCCAATTCACCATCACCAAGAAGCTCGCCGAACAGCGGCACCAGGAGATCATCGAAGTCCTTTAATTACCGCTGCTTTTTCTCTCTGTCGCAGAGTATTCCGATCGCGAGAAACGTAAATTCTGTAATTAAACGGTTAAAAACTGTATTGACGGCCGGTTTAATCTTCCTGCCGGATCGCCGTACCGTCAAAATACCCCATGCCATCCGGGAAATGATTCGTCATCGAATACGTTTTTGTCACCTGAGGCGAGACAACCGTGAGCGAGGGCACAACCACATTGAATTCATGCGAGGGATACCAGTAGATTCCCTTCCCGTACGAATAGGATGCGTTGTCCAGGTAAAATTCCGCGCTGCTTAAGTCAATCTTCCGCATCTCTGCACCAGGGTAATTGAGAATGTGGAAGAGTTTGTTCTTCAAATCCTGTTTCCCCAGCAGGAAAAATATGATTCTCGTTCCCTCGTCTACAGAGTAATCGACATCGATCACTGCTGTATCGTTCTGGAGAAGAATCGTGATATCCTCGATCGTGATGTACCCGTACCGTTCTTCTGCCGCCATCACCTGCATTGCGCACCCGGAAAGGAGGAGAATCCCGAACGCGACAGCAATGGCTCTCATGCAGTAATGCATCTGTCCACGTGTCCTTAAATGTTTTCCCGGCACCGGTAAAACGTTGAAAGCGACAACCGGTTCAGCAGGGATCCGCAATGAACAAGAAAGAAAGATCAGGTTTTGGTGTTTGCAAGCACAATTTCGATGCTTGATACATTTGTCTTTCCCGAATCGGTGTCGATGATCTCGGTTGATGTCTGGATCTCTTTTTTCACGATCCCTTCCAGGAACCGGTTCAATGCAATCTCCGCCGTATCGACTGCGCGGGAGATGGCCTTGCCCCGTGCCTTGATCGCAACCTGATCTGCCCCATTGTTGAATTGCGTGACCACTGCAAGTACGTAGTTCATGACTGGTTTGTTACCGACGAATACTGTGTTTTCTTTCTGATCCATAGGGACACCCCGTTCAGAGATATTTTTTCTTGACGATCAATTCCGCGTTCAGTACGCTTGCGCCCGCAGCTCCCCGGATGGTATTGTGCCCCATTGCGACGAAACGGACACCTTCCCGTAATCGTCCAACGGAGACGGTCATCCCGCGGCCACGCATGCGGTCGAGGCGCGGCTGCGGCCGATCCGGTTCACTCTCGAAGAAGTGGACGGACTCAGCCGGTTGTGTCGGCAGACCTTTGATGGGGGGTTTGTAGTCCGCGAAGGCTTTTTTGATCGTACCGAGCGGCTCATCGATATCCACCCATACCGCCATGGTATGCCCGTCGATCACCGGCACCCTGTGGCAGCTTGCACTGACATGGAACAGAGCATCGATCACCCGGTTCCCTTTCAGCGTCCCCATGATTTTCAAGGTCTCGGTCTCCATCTTCTCTTCTTCCTTGCCGATATAAGGGATCACGTTGTCGTAGATTGCCATCGCGGCAACACCGGCGAATCCTGCACCGGAAATTGCCTGCATCGTCGCAACACGGACATCGGAGAAGGAAAATTTCCGCAAGGGAGCGAGTGCCGTTACCATCATGATGGTCGAACAGTTGGGATTGGTGACGATAAACCCGCCGGAGCCCTTGTCTTTCTGGACATCGATAAGGCCGAGGTGCTCCGGGTTTACCTCCGGCACGACAAGCGGAACGTCAGAAACCATGCGGTGGGAACTTGCATTGCTGCAAACCGCAATTCCTGCGTCGGCGAATTCTTTTTCGACATCGGTCGCTATCTCGGCCGGAAGAGCGGAGAAGACAAGATCGACATCTTTCATGCTCTTTGGCGATGTTGCCGTTACCTTTACCTTCGCAATCTTCTCGGGAAACGGTGTATCGAGGCGCCAGTTGACGATCTTCCCGTACGGTTTGCCTTCACTGCGGTCAGATGCTGCAAGCGTCGTGAGCCTGAACCAGGGATGGTCCGCAAGGAGTTCAACAAACCGTTGGCCGACTGCACCTGTGGCACCAAGGACTCCTACGTTGATCATTGTGTATCAGATCCTGCATGTTGTTCAGTGGTATGTTTCCCTTTTTATAAGCGGGATAATGACTGAATGTGCTGAATAGGGAAAAAAGGTTTTTGATTTGATATTACGATGGTGGAGAAATGCAGAAAAAAATGACTTTTTTGGTGCAACTGCAGGCAGTTCAGGAACGAATCACCTTGATAAACCAGCTGCAGCGGGGCCTGGAAAGAAGTCCGGATGCTTCACAGCACCATAATTATTCCATATGAATGGCTTCTGAAGGACAGACATCGACACAGGTCTGACAGTCTACGCACATATCCTTGTCAACCTTTGCCTTCTCGTTCTCAATACAGATTGCAGACGCCGGACATTCATTCACGCAGGTTTCACATCCGGTGCATTTTTCTTTATCAACAACTGCTACCAAAACAGTTCACTCCAGTATACTTGTTTCTCAAAATACAAAAAAAGTGTTTCGATGTTGCCGTCACTTTTTCTTCTTCATAAGGTTCAGAACATCATTCATACCATAGATGCCGGGCTTTTTTCCGACAACCCACCGGGCGGCGACCAGCGCACCGCTCGCGAAAACGGCCCGGTCGTACGCCCGGTGGGATAGGGTGATGGTCTCGAAATTCCGGGAAAACAGTACTGCATGATCGCCGACAATATCCCCGCCCCGGATCACGTGGACGCCGATCTCGTTCTTTCTCTCGGTCATTCCTTCCCGCCCGTACACCTTGGGACGGGGACCGGCCTCCTCGTCCAGGATCTGGAGAATGGTCTTTGCCGTACCGCTCGGGGCGTCTTTCTTGTTCCGGTGATGACCTTCTACGAGCTCGATATCGTAATCACGCAGCATGCCGGCTGCATTGCGGATAATTTCCCAGAAGATATTTACCCCGATGGAAAAGTTGCTGGATATTACCGCCGGGCAGTGCCCGGCAACTGCATTTGCCATCACAATCCGCTGCTCCGGGGAAAAGCCGGTCGTTCCCACGATACAGGCGACATTGTGTCGTGCCGCTGCCTTCACGTTCTCGACAGCAGCATTCGCAACGGTGAAATCGATGAGCACATCCGGCTTCTTTTCCGCAAGAAATGCATCGATATCCGCGGTTGCGACAATGGGCTTGTTAAAAAAAGAACTGGATTTGAGATTGATACCGCCGACCAGCTCCAGGTCGGATGAATCGGAAACCATTCTCCCGATCGTCTGACCCATCCGGCCGCTTGCACCGCAGACGACGACCTTGATCATCGTTTAACGCCGTCCCTTCTTCTTTGCCGGTTTTACCTTAACGGTCTTTTTACCCGTGGATTTTTTTGATCCGGCGAGAAGACCTGCAGTTTTGAGGACTGCCGCGAGCTGCTCGGTCTTCTTCTGGTCGAGTTCATCCAGGGGGAGGCGAACAGGGCCTGCCGCCATACCGCAGAGTTCCACCGCTTTCTTGACCGGAATCGGGTTCGTGTCGATGAACATCGATCGAAAAAGCGGGGAAAGCCCGTAATGGATTTTCAGGGCCGTGGAAAAATCCCCGTTCCGCATCGCGTCGCTCATCGCGACCATCTGTCTCGGCGCAATGTTTGCCGCTACGGAGATAACTCCCGCACCCCCGAGAGCCATAATGGGCATGGTCATGTTGTCATCGCCGGATATGACCAGAAAATCCTCGTCGCAGGTTGCTTCAAGGATCCGTGAGATCTGGCTGATATTGCCGCTTGCCTCCTTTATCCCGACGATATTGGGGTGTTGAGCGAGCTCAGCAACAAGGTCGGGTTCAAGGTTCTGCCCTGTCCTTCCCGGCACATTGTACATGATGACCGGGATGTCGAGATCGGCAAGTTTCGAATAGTGCTTGATGAGCCCGGCCCTGTTCGGTTTGTTATAGTACGGGCTGATGACCAGAACTCCGTCTGCACCAAGATCCTTTGCCGCCTTTGTCAGCCGGACTGCTTCTGCGGTGTTGTTGGAACCCGTTCCGGCGACAACCGGAACCCTCCCGTTTACGGTATCGATAGTTACCTCAATGACCTTTTCGTGTTCGTCAAAGCTCAGTGTCGCCGACTCTCCGGTCGAGCCGCAGGGTACGACCCCGTCGACACCATGCGCGAGGAGGAATTCGAGGTTGCCCACAAGCCCGGATATGTTGAGGCTCTGGGCAGGATTTCGTGAAAAAGGGGTAATAATCGCTGGAAGGACACCTTCAAACATAAAGCGTTTATTGGTGCCTCTTGGTATTTATTTTTCTTGTGATAAACCCGGCGATACGGTTCCGGACACGTTTGCTCTCGATCGATGCAACGGACGTCAGGGCCTGCTTGTTCTCATCATAATTGCTGGAGAACCGGTCACGGTTCTTGGAGAGAACTTCGAGGCCGAGGGTCTTGATATACGACGGTTTGATTCCCATGTGCGTTCCCCCTGATTTCTCCTAGATTATGCGGTTTGATAAGATAATAATATTGCTGGAGATCTCACGGGGTTCCTCCCCGAATATGCAGATAATGCCGGTCTCCGGATCTTCCCTACGGATCGCCACGACAGGGGGCACGCCATCGGTGCAGACAGAAGCGACGCTCCAGTCCATCGTGCTGCCCACTGCCGGGAATCTGCCGGGGTCCGCTTCGGCAGATTCCATAAACATTTCCGAAAGTATCCGGAAGGCCTCACGGGAATACCGGAGTATCCCGGCACTCCGGATATCCGGATCGAATTTCATCACGGTCAGGATGATGCGTGAAACATTCGGATCCGCACCGAATCCCGCAGGACCTGCGCACCGGACCGACCCCTCGTGCACCGTGAATCCACCGCTCATCGCCGCAATCCCGTTACCATCCCGGGCCCCCCTGACTGCATACCCGATGTTTCCGCCATTTCTCGGAACAAGCCGCGGTTCGATCGATGATACCAGCACCTCTGCTGCCGCGTTCAGGTCCTTAAGGACATCTGATCGTTCCTGTGTAGGGGATATCATGCGTGGTGTGACGTTAGGTATCCGGAATGATAATCCTGTTCTTTCCATCCCGCATTCGTACTATCCGGTGCCAGCCACCCTCAAAAAAGGAATCATTTAATGATCCCGCCGCTCAATGATACTGTTGTATGGATTCCCGGCTCCTCGACGTTATTATCGGCGTTGCCTGTTTCATCATCCTTGTTGTTCTCCTGGCTTTTCTCCCCATGGTTTTACCGGAGAGTTCCGGGATTGCATACCTGGCGGCAATCCTGATCTTTATTCTCGCGCTCTCGGGTGCCGGGTACATCGTCAATAAGCAGATTGCATAATTTTTTATCGTGGATTTTTTCTCTTATCCTGAGGTTTTCTGCCTTTTCTTCCTCCGGTAATAACTCAGGGGATGGTTGATTGTCTCGCAGATTTTATCCGGGCGGATGCAGAGCCCGGTCGTTCTCATCGCAGCACAGGCAGGAGCGGTGTATTCTGTCCCGCCGCCGCCAGTGATGTGCCCGACCTGGTACATCGTTTTTTCGGGATCGAAGTCCGGGGAACGTGCATAGAGTTCAGCGATGTGATCGTTGTCCATCCCGATCGTGTGCAGGAATGCGGTGAGCGAGAAGCGCCCGGGATGCGTGAGATTGGCGCCGGAGGTGACGGCCGAGATCAGTTCCCGTATACAGGGGGGAAATGCCCCTTCCTCGACTGCTCCGAAATTTTCCAGCATCCGGTCCTGGTACTTTTTCCTGATCTGTTCGGAAAGGGTTCCGACCTTTTCACAGAGGGATTTGGGGATATTCCGGTAGGGGAGATCCTGCCGGAGGATGACGCGGATCCTTTCCCTGAGAAGCTCGTACCGCTCCCCGGGTTGTATCTCAACACGCCCCCTCTTTACGACCCTGTTGACCAGTTTGAATCTCGTTTCATGGAGAGGGGCGCTGATCTCGACGTAGTCTGCAAGGGGGATGTGATCCCTCGTGATGTCGACCCCGAATTCATGGGCAAGGTAGATCGCAAGCGGGCTGAATTCCCCCTCGAACCTGACATTCTCGTTCCACCCGCGTTCCCCATCCTCAGATCCGGTCTCTGATACGAGAAATGCATACGCCCGGTCAGCCTCGTACCGCGCGAGCCGGTCGAGGATCTGCCGGTCCCCGATGCATGAAACAATGATCCTTGAAAGCACGTACCCGGCGATCTCGTCCTCCGGCAGCGTTTCCAGGTGGGAATTGATCTTTTTTCCCGGGGAAAGTGCCTGGTTGATCCGCTCTGATGCAAGATCCCTGATAACACTGCCACGTTTTTCATCGAGCAGGCGATCAACCGGGGGAAGTGTCCGTACCTTTTCTCCGGCTTTTTTTAAAAAAGGGAAATGAGCGAGTTCCTTTGCCGATGGCTCATATTCCATCAGTCAGCCTCGATACGCGGGGCAAGGAGGTATTCGACGTGACCGTTGCCATTCGCGATATCGAAGGAGAACCGTACCGGGTGATCGATGCCGAGGAAGACTTCCACTTCCGCAGCCCTGCTCATGACCTTTCCCATATCTTTGAGGTAGTCGAGGGAGAAGAGCGAGCGGGCTTCATTCGGAGAGAGCGATTTGAGTTCATCCTTGGAAAATTCCCGTCGGATATTATCGGTATCCCCTTCGGCAATCATGAAGAAGGTCTGGTCTTTTGCGTTGATCCCCATTGCAATCTTATCCGATATGACGGCAGCAGCTTTGATCGCATTGTTGAGATCCTCCCCGGAGATGGTGAGCTTGCCGGGGAGGCTGATCGTAGGAGGATTGGGGTCTTTCCGGATGGTATTCGTGTCCAGCAGGGTGATCGAGTAATGGTACCCGTGCACGCTCACCTGCATCTTCTGGGCGTTCTCCGGAAGTTCCAGGCTGATGAGATCCCCCTTCCCGGCCATGTTAAAAATATTCTTCATCTTCGAGATGTCGACGCCCAGCTGGCTCTTCGTTGCCTTATAGGTTTCAAATGCTTCCTTTTTCAGTTCAAGGGAGATCATTGCAACGTTTGCTGTATCCACAGCGCGGGTCGAGATCCCGTTTTCAGACGTATGGAGCCGGCACTCAGGTACTAACGCCGAGATTGCATCGATTGCTTCCCGGAATAAATCTGCGTCTATCGTCGCTTTTAACATCGCTTACCCCTTAACAAACTGTCTTATAGTGTATATCGTCATACTTTAATTATACGTTTTGGGTTAACGATTCAGAAGATGCAGTCCGGCGTCGTAAAATGCCGTACGCAGCGTGTGCGGGGAACATGATAAAAACAGAACGATCAGCCAGGTGATCCTGAAGTGGGCACTCAATGGGGGCGTGACAAGGTTTATCTCCGCGCCCGGCAGGAAGGGTTCCGATCGCGTGCAGCATACAAGCTGGTCGAGATCCAGCGCCGGTTCAACGTGATCCGGAAAACGGATAATGTGATTGACCTTGGGGCAGCACCGGGGAGCTGGCTCCAGGTTGTGCGCGGGCTCACCGATGGAAAAGTCCTCGGGATCGATCTCTCGCCTATCCCCCCGATGGATAACGTCGAGACTATTACCGGGGATCTCACCGATCCCGGGGTACAGGCAAAGGCCCGGGAACTGCTGGGTGTCGTCAGCGTCGTCGTCAGTGATGCGTCGCCCAAACTTTCAGGTCATAAAAGTTATGACCAGGCACGTGCGGTCGCTCTTGGCGCGGAATCCCTGCATTTCGCCTGTTCGGTCTTAAAACCCGGGGGGAACTTTATCGTAAAATCGTTCCAGGGGACAGATTTTTCCGACCTTTTCCACGAGGTAAAACGGCATTTTCATTCCGTAAGGAACTGTAATGTCCAGGCTACCCGGAAAGGGAGTACGGAAATCTATATCGTAGCAAAAAACTTCATGGGATAATTTGTGGTTCTGAAAGACTCCTATAACCGGCCGGTGACCAATCTCCGGATCAGCCTGACGCCCCGGTGTAATCTCTCCTGTATTTACTGCCATGCGGAGGGTGAGCAGTCGCCGGCTGATTCGATGAGCGTCGATGAAATCCGCGAGATATTGCGGGTCGCGGATAAATTCGGGATACGCCATGTCAAGTTCACGGGCGGGGAACCCCTCCTTAGAAAGGATCTTACCGAGATCATCTCCTCTGTTCCCCGGTCCATGGAGTCATCCATCACAACGAACGGGGTGTTGCTCGGACATCTCGCTGCAGATCTGAGGCGTGCCGGATTGACCCGTCTGAATGTCAGTCTCGACAGCCTGAACCGTGAAACCTACAAACGGATAACCGGAAGCGACCGCTTAAGCGATGTGCTCTCGGGAATTGATGCGGCGCTGGAAAGCGGACTTCGGCCGATCAAGCTGAACATGGTCGTCCTTTCCGGGATCAATGAATCGGAAGTCGATGATTTCCTTGCGTTCGTTCGGGGGAGGCGCGACCTGATCCTCCAGTTGATCGAGCTGATGCATTTTTCCGGGTGTACCGACCATGGTGATATCGCCGTCCTTGAAAAGGATCTGGAGAAACGCTCCCGGACGATTATGACACGGAGGATGCACCACCGGAAAAAATATTGCCTTGACGGGGCTGAGGTCGAGGTCGTCCGCCCTCTCCATAATACCGAGTTCTGCAAATATTGTAACCGTCTCAGGGTAACGTCGGACGGGAAGCTGAAACCCTGTCTCCTGCGGGCAGACAACCATGTCGATATCCGGGGAAAGAAGGGCGAGGAACTGGAAAACCTGTTCAGGGAGGCAGTCGAGAAACGCGAGCCGTTTTTCAAATAGCGACCGGATACCGTCAGCACGATCGATAACGTATTTAGCATTTTTTACCCAATATGGTGTCATGAACGGCGACAACGACTACCACCCGGTTCTCAATTACCTGTACGAAAAATCGCTCATTCTCCACGATCCCGCACTCTTCCACCCGGTTTTCTACTTTTTTTTCCTCGATTCCCTGGCACATATCGATTACACCATCAGTCTGTACTGTTACAACTACCAGTCCCCCAAGAATATCATCGGTGCCGAGTACATGCGCTGGCGGATCGATGAAGAGAAGAAAGGGGATCGTGCCCTCTTCCCCGGTTTTGTGAACTGGCTGAAAAATGAACATCCGGAAAAATTCTCCGCCCTCCCCTCGCTCTGGCAGATGATCTATGACCCGGAGGATACTGCGTCCTACCGGAGTTTCCGGATCGTCCTTGATCCGGAGAGCACGAATCCAATCCCCGCTGGTGTTCTTTATGCGATCATCGACGAATTTTTCGAACAGGAATTTTTAAAAAGCCTCTACGACGACGCATCCCTGCCCGGACTCTTCCGCCAGTATGCTGCCGTAAAGCAGGCATAAGGCAGGTACGATGCAGGATATCGCCCGTTTATGTTCAGATCTCGTCCGGATCCGGAGTGAAAATCCTCCCGGCAGGACTGACGAAGTCATCGCGCATATCGGGCAGATCCTCGACCGTCATGGGGTCACGTCGACAATAACGGACGATGGTTGCGGCAGGTGCAACCTTGTGACAGAACCTGCGGATTCCGGGCTCCTCGTGTGCGGCCATGTCGATGTCGTCCCTGCACTCGACGAGGGATGGACCGATCCGCCTTTCTCCGGTGCGATCCGGGACGAAAAGGTCTGGGGCCGTGGGGCAACCGACATGAAAGGTGGGTGTGCAGCCCTTATCGCGGCGTATCTTACATTTCTGGACAGGTTCGGACATGCACCTGCCCAGATGGCATTCGTTTGTGATGAAGAGACCGGGGGGGACAGCGGAATACGACACCTCATTATGAAAAACCTCATCTCGCCCTGCGACTGCCTGATCGCGGAACCCACACCCCCTTACCACCCCAACATCGGCCAGAAAGGTCTGGTCAGGCTGCGGCTGAGATTTTCCGGAACACCCGGTCATGGATCCCTGTATCCGCTTGTCGGGACGAGCGCAATCGTCGAAGCTTCAGATTTCATCGGATATCTCAACAAATTGCATGCAAGGAAATTCACGCATGATCCGTGCCTTCAGGAATTAATCCGGAGATCGTCCGAGGTCCTGGCCGAAGAATTCAGCATCGCCGGGGCTGATGCGATCCTCTCAAGGATAATGTTCAACCCCGGCATTATCAATGGCGGAGAGAAATCAAATATTGTCTCCCAGAGATGCGACCTCGATGTCGAGTTGCGAATCCCGTGGGGCTGCGACATCCCTGCACTGGTGAAAGAGATCCGTTCGAATTTTTCCCGGTGCGAAGTCCTTACAGAGGTTACCCATGCACCTTCCCTGACATCCCCGGAGTCGCGGATCGTCACGGAGACGTGCAATGCAGTCTCACATGTCCTTAAAAAGGACGCAACTCCTGTCGTCCAGTGGGCAGCGAGCGATGCACGCCACCTGAGACTCTCCGGGTTCCGGGTGGTTGAGTATGGTCCCGGCGATCTACGGTCCCTGCATGCAATTGACGAACACGTTTCAATCGTATCTCTTGAAAAATCCGCTGAAGTATATTATGCCCTCATGCGGAATTATACCTAAAGACGGTGTTCCGGTCACGTCCACCCGCGGTGAAAATATTTTGTCATGAAAATCCTGGACAGGAGCGAGAGATAATTCCGGATCTCCTTTGTGATGCGGATCTTTGACGTGCCGTGCCGGCGCCGGAGGAGCGGCACCGGTACTTCAACGACATGTTTCTTCTTCAGGAGGAGTTTTGAGATGATCTCTGCGTTGATCTCGAAGTTCCTGCTTGAGATGGTAATCTCATCAAAAATTTCCCTTCGGTAGAGCCGGAAGATCGGGCTGACGCAGGAGATATTGCCCCCAAGAAGAATGCGATACAGCAGATTGACCGACCTGCTCATCAGGAGGCGGAACGGTGTTACTTCCTCCAGAAGTCCGGGTTCCAGGTACGGGGATCCCGATATACAGTCTGCTCCGGTGCGGCGATACGCAGCAATCAGCTTCCGGATATCTTCGGGGCGGAATGTCAGGTCAGAGTCCAGGGTAATGATGAGCTCCCCCTGCACCTGCTTAATACCGGTCCTGATTGCAGTGCCCATCCCGGAATTCTTCTCGTGATGAAATACCCTCACCTCCGGTCGGTTTGCAGCGAAGTCCGAAATCAGTTGATATGTATCATCACTGCTCCCGTCGTCGATCATCAGGTATTCGAACGATTCGGAACATTCGATTCCGATCGTTTCGACAACGGGAAAGAGATCGGAAGGGTACCGGAGAATGTTCTCGCGTTCGTTGAAGAGAGGGATGATAAGAGAGATCATACGTTTTGCCATACCAGAATTGGTTGTCCGGATTTATATTGGTCGCAGATTGGATGGGGAATGGTTTTTCATCCACGTCCCCCTACCTTCTATGTCCGGGTGATGGTTTCACCCTGCCGCATTCCACAATATTTCGGGAGAGCTGTCCTCCATGTCTGAAGAAGTCTGGGAAAAGGTCTGGAACAAGGACCTGATCACCAGTGATTACAGCCTGAAATACCTTGAGTTCATGGAACAGCTGGAACGGACCCTCCCGCAGGATTCAACCGTCATGGAAGCGGGATGCGGGACCGGGCAGACCCTTGCCCTTTTTTCCCGGCGGCACACCACGATTGCCCTCGATATCTCGCCTCAGGCACTGGTGCTCGCGGGAAACGTTGCCGATCCCGAGCTCATCCGCGGGACGATCTTCTCCATGCCCTTAAAGGACGAATCCTGCGATCTTGTCTACAACTCCGGTGTCATTGAACATTTCCGGGAACCGGAAAACAGGGCTGCTGTCCGGGAGATGGCAAGGGTCACCCGGCCCGGCGGGCGGGTGATCGTCATCGTCCCGAATTCCCTCTGCCCGTGGTACCGGGTCGGCAAATGGATTGCGGTCGCGTTGAACAATTTTGAGTTCGGTTACGAGGAAGATTATTCTCCCGCCCGGTTACGGGATGTGCTCGCGGATACCGGGCTTACGGTCGTCTCATCCTTCGGTCTGCAGGCTCTTTTGCCACTCGCTACAAATGCCCGCGAGATACTTCCCGTCGGAATACGGCGAAGGTTCGGGCATATCGAAAGTATCCTGCCATTCCGGGAGTACTATGCCTACGCTGTAGGTATCATTGCCCGGAAAAAATGAGTGCTGCACCGCACGGACTCTTCAGGCGCAAGTGCACGCTACTCTCCCGTCTCTGTCTGTACCGGGTTCCGGATCCAGAGCAATGCTCCGACAAGTGCGACGAGCCAGTAGCTCATAAACAGGTAGAGCATCGAGAATGCGACCGCAGATTCCGCGGATATCCCTTTCAGTCCAAAGAGGAAGATAAGGGCTGCGTCCCGTGTACCGATACCGGAGATGCTGATCGGGAGGAGATCGAGAAGACTGATAATGGGGATTATTACGACAAAATACAATGGGTCAAGGGGGATGCCAAGAGAGAGTGCGAGGAGATACCCGTACACAAAAGGCGGTATCCATGAGAGGAGTGCAATGGCTAGCGCAGAGAAAAACGCTTTTTTCCGGTGATAGAAGGAGAAGAGGCCCTCATAGAATTCGTGGAAGTAGAGGGAAACCTTCCCCTTCATCGACCCGGGAACAAACAGGTTGAAGAACGGCCGGAGGATTTTCGAGAGGAGGGACTTGTTCAGGATCACGGCAATGCCGCACGCTGCACCGGCAACAATCATCCCGAGAACAACCAGAGACAGGATCTCGAAATGGTACAGGGAGGAAAAGAGGAAAATGCCGATGCCGGCGATCCCAACGAGCATGGCGATGTCGATGAGCCGATCGGTTACTACGGTTGAGAGCGCTCTTCCTGTCGTGCAATTCTCGTTACGGACATAATACGCCCGGATGAGATCGCCCAACTTGGCTGGCGTCAGTACCGAGAAGGAGAATCCGATCAGAAATGCCCGGACACTCTCGAAAAGGGAGAACGTTTCATTGACTGTATTTACAATAATCTTCCACTTGAACGATTTCAGGATGACGGCAACGCCATTGAACGTAACGGCAAGGAAGAGATAGAAGAGGTTGATGGAAGCGAAGATCCCAAGGAGGGAGGGAATATCGATCCGGGTGAGGATGACGATGAAAATGAGGATGCCGATGATGCTGAACAACCGGACAGGAACCTTCATTTATCGATGTATCGTTGGGAGGGATGGCTCATTATTATTTGTGTTTTTCCCTATCTGCGGAAAAATTACGGGACAACGGAAGAAAAAAGAATATCAGGAGATCTTTTTCAGCAGCAGAATTCCATCAACGCTTCCGGGCATCTGCAGGGTACGGTTACTCAGATATCCGAGAGAGTACCCGCTGGGATCGGCAGCAACAATATCCCATGTTACCACGTAATACACCGATTCCGACGTGTTTTCAAGGGACCTAAAACCCGATTCGTTCAGCGGGAAGCTCCGGTAGACCGTCGCATCTGAGGCATTGTCATAGTAGTACGCAAGTGGCAGGGACATGTACGATGGCAGAGGTGCAATGATATCCCCGGCACGCGTCTCCTGCATCAGGTTTTTTGAGAAGGTGCGCCAGTCTTCCTGAATGGGATCGGTGTAATAAGCATATACCGGGATCGCCGAGAGAAGAAGGATGATCCCGATGACCACAACCGTGCCATACGGGATGTCCATTTTTCCGGCGATCCATCCGAGAGGTACTGCAACGAGGGACAGGAACACGACGATGAGGTAGAGGTGGTACCGGACATTGAAGGGGATGATCGAGGAGAGGTACATGCTGATAAGGATCGGTACAAACAAGAGGACGGCAAGAGTGATTGCCATCTCGACCTTCTTCATTCCGATAATGGCGAGCCCTGCCAGCATGAGGCAGACAAAAAATACCGCAAAGAGTTCTGAGTAAGCTGAAAATGCGATAAATGTCGCCGGAGGGATATTCCAGAGCGGGAGCCCCCAGTTGAACGTATGGGAAACGAAGTAGCCGCTCTGACTGAAAAACGATCCGAGAAGCGGGAGAACCAGAAGGGCTGCGAGAGCCAAGCCGCAGGCAAAATTTCTCAGGTCATGGGGGAGTGGAAAGGAGTTCATGTCGGCGCAGGCACCCGTCTTCTTCGGTAAAAAGTCCCGGAAACGCAGGATGAAATACCCTGCAACGAGCGCTGCGATGATGAAGGCTGTGTAGAAATGGGTATAGAATGCAAGGGTGCAGGCCCCCCCGAAAAAGAGCCAGTCGGAGAGTTCTCCTGTCCTGCTCGCGCGCAGAAACATCCATACAGCAAGCGCAACGAAAAGGACAGCCATCCCGTACATCCGGGCTTCCTGGGAATAGTGGAGATGAATGGGGGAGACGGCAAGCAGTGCTACGGCAATCAGACCGGCACGCCCGTCATACAATTCCTTTGCAATGAAAAAGATCGCGATGATGGTGAGGGTTCCGGCAATGGCGGAAGGGAGCCTTAAGAGGAACTCCGAAGATCCAACGAACTTTACCACCCAGATTGTGACAAAATGGAGGGGTGCATGGTGGTCGTTGGAGGCTGCCGTGACCACCGCCATCAGATCCGGCTGTATCGTGAGAGAATTTGTCGTTGCTTCGTCGAGCCACAGTGGTTTTCTCGCGATCTCGAAAAGACGCAGGAACAACCCGAGGATTACCAAGATCCCGAGGACCAGGGTTTCCTGGTGGAGGGACAGGGCCGGATTCTCCCCCGAATGCTGGCCCTTTTTTTCGATCACGGGTACGGATCCCGGTGATTTTTTCTGTCGCGCTCCCTTTCCCATAGATCGCTCTGTATCATGTTGTGGACTGTCCCTGATATTCGTTCCGGTGGCAGCAGAAGTGAAAAAGGAAGAGCAAATACATAAATATCCATAAAGTTTGGATATAGTTAATGATGAAAGAAGGGATCCTGCGACTCAGCTCAGTTCTTCTTGTTCTTTTCGCCATAAGCAGCGCCGCATGCGTGGCACCCCCGACATCCGGGAACCAGTCCTCGGGTTTCTGGGGTACGGGCGGTTCTGGCTCGGAAGAAACCACCCCAACAACGTCCGGAACGCCCGGATACGTCACGCTCGTCACCCCGTATGGATGGACCCAGCCGGTCACGGCGGCTCCGGTGACGACAAAACCTGCCGAAGAATGGGTCCATATCTATTCTGTTGATCAGAATTTTACGTTTAACAAGACCGTTGCGGTTGCGTTTGATCTCAAGAACCCCCCGATGGTGATAAATTTCTCCGTTGTACCGGTCAATGTCACACGGAACATCACGGTTACAGAACACTACGGGACGGATGCTGAAACGGAAAGGACATTCAAAGTCGAACAGTACCACCCGCTCTCCTATTTCGAAGTTACCGTTCGGAACAGGAATGACGGGCAGGTCGTTTTCCAGAACGGATACAGCAACAGTAATGCCGGCGGGAGACAATATTCTGCTGACCTGAACCAGACCTATAAAATTACCAAGTACGGCGATCTCCTTTTTGAGCTGCGGGGTAACTGGGCCAATGTCAACCTGACCATGCAGGTCGAAAAAGAAGGGAACATCAATGCGACGGATTCAGCCTATATCTGATCCGTCAGCTCCTTTTTTTGTACCGGTCTCGCGTGCGATCCGTAACCATCGGTCCCCCGTCCATAGGTGAACTATTTAAGCGTTGAAAGTGACCTGAATAAGGCAGGCAAGATCAGGTCCCGGTGGGGTAGTGGATATCCTAGAAGCCTGCGGAGCTTTTGACCCGGGTTCAAGTCCCGGCCGGGGCGTATTGTTTTTTTAAAAAATTTTTATGATGAACTTTCTTCCGCTGCCCCGCCCTCTTTTTTCGGGTATGCGGCGGATCCTTTGCCTGCCGTCACTTCCCCAAACCGGAACTGTCCGGCAGGGATATGAATGACAAAACGCGCTCCCTTGCCGTAAATCCCGGACTCGGAAAGGGCGATCCCTGTTATTGCCAGAATTTCCCTCGAAGTAAAAAGGCCGAGGCCGGTCTCTTTGCTGTAACCCCGGCGGAAAATTTTTTCTTTCTTTCCATGAGGGATTCCCCGGCCATCATCCTCGATGAAGAGATCAAGGTCCGGCCCGTTCCTCTCGCACCGGATGGTGATCCGGGATATGTTCTTTCCATGACGGAGGGCGTTATCCAGTATGTTGAAGATTGCTGTGCTAAGAAGCGGATCGGCAAATATCTCGAGATTCTGTGTCGTGTCCCGGATAATATCCTCTCCGCGTTCAATGGATACGAGCGATCCCCGGATGAGAGAAGAAAAGTCCTGCCATGACGGGACATTCATGGCTGCTACCTGACATTCCTGGAGGAACTGCACCTGGATCTTCACCGCTCGTGCAAGTTCGCCGATCATCCGGAATCGGTCTCCATTACCGGATTCCTCCCTGTCCTGTTCAGCCAGTCTGATTTCCCGAATCAGGAGGGTGATCCTGTCGAGAATATCGCACTGCGTCATCATTGCGAGAAGTCCGAGTTTCTCCCGTGCCTTCTTCATGGCGTTCTCGGCGGCAATCCTGTCGGTTACATTCCTTAAGATCGAGACCATGCCTTCCGGTCGTCCATCCGGTTTTCGGAGAACCGATGAACTTATCTCGGCAAAGAAGCGGGTCCCGTCTTTTCGCACCAGCGGGTAGAGGGACGCGGACAGCGGTACCGGGGAAACCCGGATGAAGGTAAGTACCCGGTCGCGGAGTGGTTCCCGCACCTCAGGAGCGATCCAGTCAAAGATGGAGGTGCCCAGTGCATCCTCTTCCGAATCAAGCCCGAACAGTTCCCGTGCTGATTGCGAGGTTCGAACGAGATTCCCGTCAAGATCGGTTATCGCGATGGGATCGGGGGATATCTCGAAGATCGTGCGATGGAGCGTTTCTGCATGCTTCAACGCATCCTTCATACGGATCGTTTCGGTGATATCGACAAGCGAAGCAACACTTGTCTTCGTGCCGGGTATGAAGGCAAGGGTTGCAAAAACCCTGCGGTGCTCTCCGGATCGGGTCACGAAGGTGAATTCGCGGGTTGAGGGGGAAGTCTTCCCGTTCTTACATCCGGCCCGGTGCCATGCCAGTATCCGTTTCCGGTCACCTTCGGCAACAAAAACCGGCAACTGTTTTTTTCCCTGGAAATCCGGACTGTGACAACTGCATAACCGTTCGCATTCGGCATTGGCAAGGCGGATTGTCAGATCTTCCTCGATAACCATCATCGCGGTACCGGTATTTTCAAATACCGTCCGGTAAAAATTCTCTCCTTCCTTAATCACCCGCTCCTGCTGCTGGAGAGCGATGAAGTGTTTTCCCAGCTCCCGTTCTGCGCGAACCCGGGAAACTGCCTGCCGTATCTTGTGCGCGAGTTCAGTGAACTGCGCGGTAGGATCCCCGCCTTTCTGGATATAAAACGTCGCCCCGTTGTTGATTGCCTGGATTACCACCTCTTCCCTTCCGCGTCCCGTAAAAAGAATAAACGGGAGCTCAGGATAGTGTTTCCTGACCTGCTTCAGAAATTCAATGCCGTCGGTATCCGGCATCTGGTAATCCGAGACGATAACATCGAAGGATGACGACGTAAGAAACGTAAGCGCCTCGGTTGCGGATGAGGCTTTTTTCACCGCGAACGCATCCAGCCGTTCCAGGAACTTCTGGGCAAGATCCAGTAATACCTCTTCATCGTCGACGTAGAGGATGGAAACAGGATTCTTGTCCATGTTATGTATATTATACATTTCCCCCCAATGTCATTAATATTTAAGGTATTGCTGTGCAAGGGGCGAATTATTATTAAAGGAAGAAATGCACCAGAAAACTTCTCTCATGAATAGGGTGAGTGAGAGGAGTAAGCCTCCTTCTGTTCATTGCGGCATTCAGCTGAGCGCCAAACCCGGGCTGACACCGGACTGTCTTTCGCCCTGTTCTGGCTTGCACCCGCAGGGATTCGCCGTTTCATCGTATCCTTTCCGTCAGCGCTCAACGGGCTAACGCGCACGCGGTTACCCGGTGCTTCCTTGCCGTTTCCAGCTCAACCGTATCATGACTCGGGAAAGGCCGTGTCGTTTCTGTGCCATTGCCGTGACTCCCGCCACCCGCACTTGCATGCGGCTGCGGATCCGGTGCGTGGGAGGACTTTCCTCAGCGGCGTTGCTGCCACCGTCGGCCGCACTTCTCTCTCTCCTGTAATCATAGGTTGTTTGAGGAGATAAGAGCAACGAAGGCCAGGGCCGGCCGGATCTGGTTCATCCGACAGGTAGTTAACGGGAAACGCGGTAAAGACTGGTATGAGCGCGGTGTGCCCTGCTCCAGCACCAGAACTCCTGACGGAGGAAGAAGGACGGTGTGCCACCCGGCTTGCCCGGGGATCCCTCATCCATGCCGTAACCGGGAAGAAAGAGGCGGATCCTGACCTGACCCCTGCTTTTTCCGGGAAGCGGGGGGTCTTTGTAACCCTGACGAAACGTGGTGAGCTGCGGGGATGCATCGGATTTCCGTATCCGGCACTTCCGCTTGCTGAAGCGATCCGGCAGGCAGCAGTCGCTGCCGCCCTTGAGGATCCACGATTTCCCCAGGTACAGGAGAACGAGCTCCCTTTTCTGGAACTTGAAGTGACAATTCTTACCGTCCCGGAGCCCCTGACCGTTGATCCGGCTGACCGGCCGTCAGCGGTCGTTGTGGGAAAACACGGGCTTATTGTCCGGGGTATGGGCGGCGGGGGGCTCCTGCTCCCGCAGGTGGCTGCCGAGTGGGGCTGGGACAGCACGGAGTTCCTTGACCATACCTGCCTGAAAGCAGGTCTCCCTTCCGGATGCTGGAAGAAGAGTGCCGTTGAAGTCATGACGTTTGAAGGGCAGATCTTTCATCTCGATCGGTTGTAGGGGATCCGGGTAGTTCCGGAGGGATAACCGTTTAACCCTCAGGGAGCGGATATATCAGGTCAACAGGAAGGGAACAAAGAGGTGTATCTGTCTGGCAATCCGGTTTGAAAGTCTTGAGAGCGATATCATGGGCCGTCTCGGAAAGCTCAGCGTCGGCGGCCGGACCGCCAGGACACCTGCCCTTCTCCCGGTCATCAACCCCCACCTCCAGATCATCACCCCCGCCGAGATGAAATCGATGGGCGTCGAGGCGCTCATTACCAACGCGTACATCTTTCACCAGAGTGAACAGTTCCGATCCGAAGTCCGGGAGCGGGGTCTCCACGATCTTCTCGGCTTCGATGGCGTGATCATGACGGATTCCGGGTCGTTCCAGCTCTCGGTATACGGCGATATCAGTATCACGAATACCGAGACGCTCGCATACCAGAGAGCGATCGGGAGCGACATCTGGGTCCCGCTTGATATCCCCACCTCCCCTTCTGCAGACCGGGAAACAGCGGGGCGCGAACTTGCAATTACGATGGAACGGTTGCGCGAGGCGCGTTCTGTCTTTGGCCCCGATGCTCCTGTCGCAGCCCCTGTGCAGGGCGGAATATATACCGATCTCCGCAAACAGGCAGCAGAGGAGATTGCCGGCATGGGTTTTTCCTTCTGCCCGATCGGGGCGGTCGTACCCCTGATGGAATCGTACCGGTACCGGGATCTCCTGTCCGTGGTCATGGCCGCAAAAACCGCGATCCCGTCGTCATCCTGCGTCCATCTCTTCGGAGCCGGCCACCCCGCCATGTTTGCACTTGCCGTGGCGCTCGGGTGTGATATCTTCGATTCCGCCGCATATGCGCTGTATGCAAAGGAAGGGCGCTACCTGACGCCGCACGGGAGCTACCGACTCTCGGAACTCTCCGATCTCCCGTGTTCCTGCAGCGTCTGCAGGAGCCACACGGCGGACGAGATCCGGTCATCCGGTGAGAAAGAGCGGCTGCTCGCACGCCACAACCTCTCGGTAACGCTTGCCGAGATCTCCCGGATCCGGCAGGCGATCACGGACGGGACACTCTGGGAGCTCGTCGATGAACGGTGCCGCGGTCATCCCCAGCTCCTTGCAGCGTACCGGGATATGCTCCTGCACACCATGGACATGGAGCCGCACGACCGGTGCTCGAAACGACGGTTCTTTTACCGTGGTGATGAAAGCTGCCAGCGCACCGAGGTGATCCGGTACCACGGACAGGTCTCCCGCTTCCGTTGCGGGAAGAATGTCGCTGTCGCAATCGGTTGCAGGATTGAGGAGGGCTTCGATTCAATCCTCTCGTTCAAACCCCCCTTCGGCCCGTACCCGCCGGAGCTCTGCGAGACCTTCCCGATCGGGCAGAACGAGATCCCGCCATGGGACGAAACGATGATGCGGCAGGGCTGCGCCGGGATCCGCACCCTTGCCGAAAAACACCCGGAGAGTAGGATTGTTGTCCGGTGCAGGGCTCTGTGGTATCCGTTTGTCCGGGCCGAACTCCCTGATCTCGAGGTCGTACCTGATGAAACCTGATATCCGCAGGCGGGATGGTCTGGCGAGGGGCGGCATGATCACGGCTGGCACGGAACGTGTCCCGTTTCCTGCCGCGTTCGATACCGGCCCATTGTTCCCGGCGCTGATGAACCAGCGGGGAACAAACGTCCCGCTTGGTGCGGATCCGGAGTTTGCACGGACCTGCATCGTTCAGCCGGAAGGAGATGGAGAACCGGTCGTTATCCATCCGGCGGTTCCCGATATCACGCATTCCGGCGACTGCGTGGTTGTCGCGAACTGGCATACGGTCATGGACAATCCCCGCCAGTATGTCGACTATCTCGTGAACCTGAAAGAAAAAACCGTCCCGGATACCCTCTGGTACGCACCCGCCGCAGCCCTCCCGTCGAACGTTCATATCCTCTGCTACTCGGGGTTTGATCTTTTCGATTACCGGGCGGCAGACCTCAGGACCGCGCAACAGAAGTTCTGCATGCCGGAAGGAGAATTTCCGGCATCCGCCATGGAGGAGATGAAGTGCGGGTGCGAAGGGTGCAGGGCCGGGGATCTCCGGATGCACAACCGGCTTGCCCTGGACCGCGAACTTGCCGTATGCCGTCTCTTTATCAGCCAGGGGCAACTCCGCGAACTGGTCGAATCGCGGTGCAGGCTCCAGGCGCCGAATGTCGCGATCCTGCGCCGTCTCGATACCCGGTATTCTTTCGTTGAACGGTCTGCCCCGGTTGTGCGCGGGGGAATCCTGAAGGCAAACTCCGGGGAGTCCATGAACCGGCCGGAAGTCCGCCGGTTCATGGAGCGGGTGCTTTCCCGCTATATTCCCCCGAAAACAGATGTTGCCGTCCTCCTCCCCTGCTCTGCAAGAAAACCGTACTCGCTGTCGCAGACTCACCGGCGGTTCTGCATGGCCATTGGCGGGAGGGCCCATGAACTGATCGTGACCTCCCCGCTCGGGCTCGTCCCCCGCGAGCTGGAGACCGTCTACCCGGCCATGCACTATGACGTCCCCGTCACCGGCTTCTGGGATGCCGAAGAGCGCGCCGTGATCTCGGGAGTTATTGCACAGTACTTTAAGAAACATCATTACCGGAGGGTAATTGCCCACCTCGAAGGTGGTGCACGCGCCGTTGTGGAGATGGCAGCAGAATCAGCGGGTATCACTCCTGAATACTCCTGCCGGGAAGATCCTGCGTCAGGTGCCGCGCTCAACAACCTGGACAATGCTCTTGCGGGGGAGCGGCGTGTCCGGGACGACCGCCTGCACGGGATCTGCTCCTACCAGTTTAACGTGGACCTCGATCCCCGTCCGTTCTCCGTCCGCGGGACGTTTCCGGAACTCTTTTACAGCCGGAACCGGGTGCCCTGTTTCTCCCTCGACACTGCGGGAGGGATGCTCCGGCCGACGTTCGACGGATGGTCCCTGATCCCCGAAGGGTACCGGATCACCATTGACGACTTTATCCCGGAAGGGGATATCCTGGCGCCTGGTGTGACCGGGGCTGACACATCCATCCGGGACGGGGACGAGGTCCTCGTCACCGGTCCCCGCGCAATCGCGACAGGCCGGGCGGCGATGTCCGGCGACGAGATGGTCAGGTCAGGTCACGGGGTTGCCGTCCGCGTGCGTAAGGTAAAGAGGATCTAGGTTCAACCAGTACGCTACATCGCTGATGCATACTGGAGTGAAAAGGTTGTTCCATTCAGAAGTTGCCGGACTGGCAGGGTGGGAATGATGGGAAGTTCCGTTCCCGCAGAAAGATCAGGGGAAGCGCAAACGACCGGTGCACCCGGGACCGGCACGCCCGTCGTCATTGCAGTCGGTCGCGAGACGGCTGCCGGAGAACAGCGGGTTGCCACCGTCCCCGATGTCGTCCAGAAGCTCGTGAAGGCCGGCTTCGAGGTCCGGGTGGAGCATGACGCCGGAGCACGCGCTTTCTATCCCGATGACAGTTTCGTTGCAGCCGGCGCCAAGATCGCTGCCAGCCGTTCCGATCTCCTGAAGGGAGCCCGGGTTATGTTGTGCGTACAGCCGCCGACCGTTGCCGACGCCGGTATGTTTTCCGAAGGCACGATCGTTGTCGGGTTCATGAATCCTGCCAATAACCTCGATGGAATCAGGGCACTGCGCGACAGAAAGGTAACCGCTTTCGCGCTCGAACTCGTCCCTCGGATCAGTCGTGCCCAGAGCATGGATGCGCTCAGTTCTCAGGCGACTGCCGGCGGGTACGTCGCTGCTGTCATGGGCGCCGCACACTGTCCAAAATTCCTCCCGATGCTGACGACCGCGGCAGGGACAATCCGGCCGGCAACCGTACTCATTCTTGGCGCGGGTGTCGCCGGTCTCATGGCGATCGCAACAGCGAAACGGCTCGGCGCACTTGTCGAGGCCTATGATGTCCGCCGGGCTGCCGGGGAGCAGGTACGGAGTCTCGGGGCAAAGTTCCTCGAACTCGAGATCAATGCCGAAGGATCCGGGGGGTATGCGAGGGAACTGACGCCGGAAGAGAAGGTGAAGGAGCAGCAGATGGTCTCGGCAGCCGTTGCCCGGGCAGATATCGTCATAACCACTGCTGCGATCCCCGGCAGGAAGGCACCGGTCCTCATCACCCGGGAGACGGTCGCGGCCATGCGGCCGGGTGCGGTTATCATCGATATGGCCGCGGAGTCCGGTGGCAACTGCGAACTCACGGTTGCCGGAACGACCGTCCACGATCATGGCGTCACGATCATCGGGCCCCGGAATCTGCCTGCCCAGATACCTTTCCACGCAAGCCAGATGTATGCAAGGAACCTCCAGTCGTTCCTTGCCCTCCTCGTTGACAAGAGCGGGGCACTCACCCGTGACTTTTCCGACGAGATCCTTGCCGCAAGCCTGCTGGTCCATGCCGGTGAAGTACGGCACAAACCAACCCAGGATCTCCTGACCGGAGGAAGGGCATGACCGAAATCACCGCATTCTGGACGGCGATCTATATCGCCATGCTGGCAGCGTTTACCGGGTATGTCGTCATCAGCAGGGTCCCAGTCATCCTCCACACCCCGCTGATGAGCGGATCGAACTTCATCCACGGTATCGTGCTTGTCGGCGCTATGGTCGCTCTTGGCCTTGCCACAACGCCGCTGGAACAGGTCATCGGCTTTGTTGCCGTTGTGCTCGGGGCGGCGAATGTTACCGGCGGGTATGTCGTCACAGAACGGATCCTCCAGATGTTTGACCGCAGCGGGAAGAAACCCGGCAAGGGGGCCTGAAGATGGACCTCTCCTTTGCGATCGAACCAGTTTATATCGCGACCATCTTCTTCTTCATCGTCGGTCTCCAGCGGATGAGCCACCCGCTGACGGCACGGAGCGGGATTGTCTGGGCCGGCGCCGCGATGCTGATTGCAACCCTCGTCACCTTCTTCACGACCGGGCTTTCCAACCTCGTCCTGATCGCGATCGCGATCGTGATTGGCGGGGGCTTCGGGTATATCGCGGCAAAGCGCGTTGCCATGACCAACATGCCCCAGATGATCGCGCTCTACAACGGCATGGGCGGCGGTGCGGCAGCCTGCATCTCTGCGGTGGCGCTCCTTGCGACCCACTCTATGGTTACCGGCGGCATCGCGGTTGTCGGGGGGCTGATCGGTGCGGTTTCCTTCGCTGGCAGCATCATCGCGTTCTTCAAACTCCAGGGCTGGATGCCTTCGCGTCCGATCACGTTCCCCGGGCAGCAGATCGTCAATATGGCGATCTTCCTCCTCACCGTCATCTCCGGAGTGCTCATCGTCCTGCAGCCGGCAGCGATCCCGGTCTCCGCCGCGGTGGTACTCCTGGTATTCTTCATCCTTTCGTTCCTCTTCGGGATCTTAATGACCCTGCCCATCGGCGGTGCCGATATGCCGGTCGTCATATCGATGTATAATGCCTTCACCGGCCTTGCGGTGGCACTTGACGGTTTCTCGTTTGCCACACCCAACTATGCGATGATTATCGCCGGTGTGATCGTGGGTGCTGCAGGGTCGCTGCTCACGCTCCAGATGGCAAAGGCAATGAACCGGTCACTCGGAAATGTCTTCTTCGGGGCGTTCGGTGCGACCGAAACGGATGGCGGACAGGTGAAGGGCAGCATGAAGGCGATCGAGACGGATGACGTCGCTGTCCTGCTCGCGTATGCCGATACCGTGATTATCGCACCCGGATACGGCATGGCGGTTGCCCAGGCACAGCAGAAGGTCAAGGAGCTGACCGACCTGCTGGAAAACAAAGGCATTTCCGTGAAGTTTGCCATCCACCCGGTTGCCGGTCGGATGCCCGGGCACATGAATGTCCTTCTTGCCGAGGCCGGAGTCTCGTACGACCGTCTTTTCGACCGTGACGAGATCAATCCCGAATTCCCTGCGACGGATGTCGTTCTCGTCATCGGGGCAAACGACACGGTTAACCCGGCAGCCCACCGGCAGGGCAGCCCCCTCTTCGGGATGCCGATCCTCGATGTAGAGCAGGCAAAGAACGTCATCGTCCTCAAACGTGGCCAGGGAAGAGGGTTTGCCGGTATCGAGAACGATCTCTTCTACCGGGACAATACCCGCATGCTGTACGGCGATGCACAGGATACGGTCGGCAGGCTGATCCAGTCGCTCAAGAAACTCTGAATGGGACAGGACTAGCTGGTACCGGGAAATCTCCCTGCATTCATCTTTCTTTGAACCATGCCGTGCCGGTACGCCAAAAATCCGTCCGGCCCCCGGTTGTTTACAGGATCGGTTCCAACGCCTCTTTCTGCAGGTCGAAGACCAGGTCTTTTTTGAAGATCCGGGCAAACGCCTTCCGCTCTCCTTCAACACCCCAGAGTTCGAGCTGGCAGTCGCCGCGGGCGATGATGTTCATGTGGATGCCGGTCTTATCCGCCCGGGTAAACCTGACATGGTGCACGAGTGCAGCATGGCTCCGGTCGAGGCTCTCAGCGAGGCGCAGGAACGTGGAGAGGATCCGGACCAGGTCCTGTTCCTTTGCATCGAGTTCCGGCATCTCGACCGTCTTCCTGCGGGGGGCTTTTTTCCGGTGGAACCGCGCGATGTTGGCAATGGTTGCGATCTCCTTGTGATCGAATCCGAGCAGCTCCGCATTGCTGATGATGTAGAAGGAATGGGCATGGTGGTTTGTATAGGAGATGAACGAACCGACATCGTGCAGGAACGTCGCATATTCAAGGAGCTCGCGTTCCCTTTCGCTGTACTGGTGAAGCCCGATTCTCTTTGCAGAATCGAAAAGCTCGAGCGCAAGCGTCGAGACGGTTCGGGCATGGGCTTCATTGATCCCGCAGGACCGGCCCAGCTGGAGCACACTCCGCTGGCGCACCGACAGTTCCCCAAAAAGCGGAAACTCATCCATGCGGGAGAGGTAATCCGCGAGCAGGCCGTCCTGCAGCCCCCGAGACGAGATCCGGATACAGGAGATGCCGAGTTCTTTCATCACTGTGTCGAGAATCGCTGCCCCTGCGACAATGATATCGGCACGCTCCGGGTTGATGCCCGGAACCCTCTTCCGTTCCTCAAGGCTGAGCGGGCAGAGGGTGTCGATGATCTTTCGCAGGTCCCGGTAGGACAACTCCTCTTTCCGGCAGCCGTCAGTGCGTGGCTGCATCCTTGCTGCCATCTCCGCAAGGTTGGTGATGGTGCCGGAACTCCCGAAGGCGAGATCCCGCCGCAGTTTCCGCAATTTCGGCAGATCTGTAACAAGCGCATTCCTGACATGCTGTTGTATCTTCCGGTAGTGTTCAGGGGATACCGGCCCCGTGTGGGTAGCGCCAAAATACTGGTTCGTGAGCCGGATCGCACCAAGATTGAACGAGCCGAGATAATCGTACTGCCGCGCTCCGCCGATCGCTATCTCGGTACTCCCGCCGCCGATATCGATGAAGACGGCGTTCTTGTCAGAAAGGTGCATGCCGCTTGCTATCCCCAGGTAGATGAGCCGGGCCTCCTCTCTCCCGGAGATCACCCTGACATCAAGCCGTGCCTCGTGCCGGAGCCGGTTGAGAAGGTCGTTCTTGTTGACCGCATCCCGCAATGCAGCGGTGGCGACCGCAACAAACTCCTCACAGGAGAAGGTCCGGGCGAGATCCGTGAACTGCCGGCAGACCATCACGGCGCGGTCCATGGCAGCCGGCAGGATCTCCTCCTCCTCAAATTCCCCTTCGCCGAGCCGCACCTGTTGTTTCTGCCGGGAGAGGACCGTAAAGGAATGATTGGGATTGAACCTTACGACAAGGAGCCTTACCGAGTTCGTGCCGATATCGATAAACGAAACAACCCGGCACTGCACAGGCAGCGTGTCAGGGCTCATAGGACCGAGAACCCCAGCCCGAAAACCTTCCCGAAAAGATCCGCCTTCTTCAGGGCACGCATGCGTTCAATGCTTCCGTCTCCATCATACACTGGGGTGCAGGTTACGGCATCAGGTCCAATCGTGCAGGAGATCGCCGTGACCCGGTTCGCACGGGTGTAATCGAGGCCATCGGCGATGCGCAGCAGGGATGCGAGCACAAGGACACGCCGCATGGCTTTTGGTTTCAGGTGCGAGAACGGCCGCGGGGTCTTTCCCGTCACCCGCTTCCGGTGATAGCGTGCGACGAGCGCGATGATATCCCTGTCGCGGGAGGTGACGGGGAGTGACGCGTCTTTGAGGATCATCCGGGATGACCGGACATGGTGCCCTTTCTGCCCGTTTGTCCAGCCGATGTCATGGAGGTACCCGGCAAACCCGAGGAGACGTCGCTCCATAACGCCGTACCCGTGCAGGGGAGCGAGATCGTCGAACAACTGCAGGGCGAGCTCCGTCACATGCCGTGCATGGCCGTCACCACCATAATATATGCCGGGAACCTGCTCCTCTGATCCCGTTTTTTCCTGGATCCGGGGACCGGATCCCTTCCGCTCAGGTACGACTTTCGGAACGGAAGACATGTACTCTCTGAAGGGCCCTTCAATGGTCTCCTCCCATTCCGCCACGAGTCTCCGATGGCGTTCCTGCCGCGTGGTCTTCCCTGATATGAAGAGTGATAGAACGCCGGGGTCATCAGCATCCTGAGTGGACAGGAGCTGCAGCCAGACATCGCAGTCGTGGATCTCCCCCAGGAGTTCCTGCAGGGTTTTGAGGCCCCTGACGGCCGGTTTGAGCTTGTCCGGGAAAAGCGGGCCGAAGACCTCGATTGTATACCGGAGCTTTTTCGCAGCGATCCTGAGGGCGTGATGGCCGGCGGTATCATACGGATCCCGGACAGAACAACCGTGCAGGAGGAACCGGTCCCAGGCGGATCCGATGGAAACGCCAGCCAGTGCGGCAAGGGCACCTTCTGAACGCCTCTGACCCGTACCCGCCGTTTGCCCGCCGGCGTCTTTTAATGCGATGGAAATCTCCTGGAGGATGCCCTTCTCCGTAAGGATGTCAAGCCTGAATAGGACGCGTTCCTGCTCTTTTCTGCGGCGGTCCTCAAGGAAATCCCGTATCTTTTGGATTCCCTCTTCTTCCTGGTGATTTCGGGGATTGTCGCTCAGGAACCGGTCGAGGAAGAGGATCTGGACGTCGGCATCCCGTGCGTTCCCGAGAGCGCGGGATACTGCCGCGAATTCCTTCACCCATTGGCGGTACTTTACCTTCGGGAAGCATGCTTTAAGGAGCGGGAGCGCGATCCGTAACCTGCGGGAAGCTACCCGCATCCGGTGGATACATTCAGGATCGGATCCTTTCCGCACGCCTGCAATCTCGGACACGAATGCCCTGTGCAGCCGGGCAAGTCGTCCTGCGCCAAACCGGCAGATCCCGGCATCATCCCCGTTCAACCGTGCCACGCCCTTGTGTTGGCGATGAAATACGACTGCGCATCGAACGCAGCGTTTCCCGGCACCGGCCGGGCCCGCTCATAGGTCCCGTCAGAACGCAGGACGCGGAGTTTCACCGTATCCTCCTGGAGCCGGGGGAGGATGGTTCCGGTCAGGATTTCACGGATGAGGGGATCACGGATTGGGAAGAGGATTTCGACACGCCGATCCAGGTTCCGGGGCATGAGGTCTGCACTCCCGATAAGGACTTCCCCGTCTCCGCCATTCCGGAAATAGTACGCCCGGGCATGTTCCAGAAACCTTCCGACGATGGTCGTTACCCGGATCATCTCGGAGATTCCCGGGATGCCGGGCCTTAAGCAGCAGATACCACGGACCTGGAGATCGACGGACACACCAGCCTGCGATGCGCGGTAGAGTGCAGCGATGCACTCCCGGTCGACAAGAGCATTCATCTTGAAGATGATCCGCCCGCCCCCGTGCGTCTGGTGCCGTTCGATCTCGCGATCGATCCGCTCAAGGATCGAGGAACGAAGCGTCACGGGCGCAACATGGAGCGTGCGGTACCGGTCAATCCGCGCGTATCCGGTCAGGAAATTGAAGAGGTCTGCGACATCGGCACCTGTCGAGGGATCGCAGGTGAAGATTGAAAAGTCGGTATATACCCTGCTCGATACCGCATTGTAATTGCCGGTGCCGAGGTGGACATAGCGGCGGATACCCCCGCTCTCCCGCCGAATCACCATGCATACTTTGGCATGAACCTTCAGCCCCCTGACCCCGTAGACCACATGAACCCCGGCCCGTTCGAGCTGCCGGGCCCACCCGATATTATTCTCCTCATCGAACCTCGCTTTCAGCTCGATGACCGCCGCAACCGCTTTCCCGTTCTCCCGCGCCTCCTTGAGGGCCGCAACGATTGGCGACCCCGTGCCCGCCCGGTACAGGGTGATCTTGATCGCGAGGACATCCGGGTCGTGTGCCGCCTGTTTCAGGAAGCTCACCACCGGCAGGAAGCTGTCATACGGGTGAAAAAGGAAAAGATCCCGTTTTCGTATCTCTGCGAAGAAGTCCTTTCCTTCGTCAAGGTTGGGAGGGATTTGCGGGATGAAGGGGCTATCTTTCAGGTCCGGCCGGTTGAGGGCGGGGAGTTGCATAACATCTGCCATGCCGAGGGGTGAGCCGATCCTGTAGACCATGGATTCCGAGACGCCTGTCTGGGCCATGAGCATGTGACAGGTACTTTCCGGCATCGTTACCCCGACTTCGATCCGGACCGGTCTTCCCGTCCGGCGCTGCTCCATCACCTCTTCCACGGTTGTCATGAGATCGGATGCTTCGTCTTCCGCGATCTCGGGATCTGCATCGCGGGTGATGCGGAAGGCGTACGAGGCAACAATCGTAAGGCCCGGGAAGAGGAGATCGAGATTCGCGGCAATGATCTCTTCGATAAATACAAAATGCATATCGGAGTTGTCATGACGATGAGGGTCCGGGCCGGGAATCCTGATGAGCCGGGGGAAGAGATCGGTCGGGACCTTGACCCGGGCGAAGAAGTCCCTCCCGGATACGTCCCGAACCGTGATGGCAAGGTTCAGGGAGAGGTTGGAGATGAACGGGAACGGGTGTGAAGGGTCAAAGGCAAGGGGGGTGAGGACCGGAAAGACCTCATCGATGAATTTTCTCCGGAGTACAGATTTCTGCTCCCCGGTAAGGTCATGAAATGAATGAACGTGGATGCCGGCTTTGGCGAGGTTTTGGATGAGGTCTCCTGCCCAGCAGGATTCGGCCTCAGCGAGTACCGGGATCAGGGCAGCATGCAGGGCATCGAGCTGGCGGGAGGGGGTCATCCCGTCCGGTGGCGCCTCCAGGACGCCTTTTGTCAGCTGGCGCTGGAGACCGGCGACACGGATCATGAAGAATTCGTCGAGATTGTTTGCAAAGATTGCAAGGAATTTGACCCGTTCAAGCAGCGGGTGCGTCGTATCCTTCGCTTCATCAAGGACGTGACGGTTGAATGAAAGCCAGGAGAGTTCCCGGTTAAAATAGAGCGACGGATTGGAGAGTTCCGGAACCATGTCGGGACATTCTGTCATATCATAGTTTCCTGCCTGTATACTATGGAGAATGACTGGTACATGATAGTAACGTCTTCCTGGTGTCAGCAGATCTGACGACCGTTTTTTAATCCAAACCCGCTGACTGGGGCGGCTCTTCCTGTCGTGGGTGTACTGATCTGGTGCACTCCAGTGCGGAGTTCCGAACCTATAAATAATGTTTGTCCCTACTTAGCTGTATGGTGTTTGCCATGAGTGAGTGTTTTATTCGCTGAAATGATCCGCTTTTTTGATACCACGTTACGGGACGGGGAACAGACGCCCGGTGTCTCGCTGAAACCCGAACAGAAACTGGAGATAGCAGCCAAACTGGCATATGTCGGTATCGATGTTATCGAGGCCGGATCCGCGGCAGCATCCGAGGGAGAACGTTCTGCGATCCGCCGGATCTCGGAAGCGGGCCTCTCGTCGGAGATCTGCACGTATGTCCGGGCCCTTCCCGGCGACATTGATCTTGCCGCGGACTTCGGGGCGGATTCCGTCCACCTCGTCATCCCGGTCAGCGACCTGCATATCGCGAAGAAGATGCGAAAGACGCGGGAACAGGTCGCCGAGATGGCGTTCAGCGCGGTCACCTACGCCAAAGAGCGCGGGCTGATCGTCGAACTCTCCGGGGAAGATGCCTCCCGTGCAGACCAGGCGTTCCTGCGGGAACTCTTCACCGAAGGTGTCCGGTGCGGGGCTGACCGGCTCTGTTTCTGCGATACCGTCGGCATCCTCACCCCGGAAAAGACCGCGGAATTCATACCGCCGCTTGCTGCAATCGCCCCGCTCTCCATTCACTGCCACGACGACCTCGGGATGGCGCTGGGCAACACCCTTGCCGCCCTGAAATCCGGGGCGACCTGTGCGCATGCCACGGTCAACGGGATCGGGGAGCGTGCCGGCAACACCCCCTACGAGGAGCTTGTCATGGCACTCGAGGTACTCTACGGGTACAAGACAAGGATCCGGAAAGAGGAGATCTATCACCTTGCAACCCTTGTCTCGCGCCTTACCGGCATCCCGCTGCCGGTCAACAAGGCCATCGTCGGGGAGATGGCCTTTACCCACGAGAGCGGTATCCATGCACATGGGGTGATGCGGGAACCGGCGACGTACGAGTCCGTCCAGCCGGAGACGATCGGCAGGAAGCGCCGGATCGTGCTCGGGAAACATTCCGGCTCCGCATCCGTGGAAGCAGCGCTCGAAGAGATGCATTATTCGACCGATGAGAACCAGCTGCGGGAGATCGTGAAAAGGGTCAAGAAGCTGGGCGATGAAGGGAAACGCGTATCCGACACCGACCTGATGGCAATCGCAGATGCCGTCCTTGCCATCGAGTGCAAACCATTCATCCGGATGCGCCAGTTCACCGCTGTCTCGGGGAGTTCCATGATCCCCACAGCATCGGTGACCCTCGTTGTCAACGGGCAGGAGATCACCGGGGCTGCCACGGGTGACGGCCCGGTCGATGCCGCCATGCAGGTCCTCCGCAAATCGATCGCTGATGTAGCGGATATCCGGCTCGAAGAGTACCATGTGGACGCAATCAGCGGCGGGACCGACGCTCTCGTGGAAGTTACCGTAAGATTAAGTAAGGACGGGAAGATAATTACTTCACGTGGCGCGCGCACCGACATCATCATGGCAAGTGTCGAGGCGATGATCGCCGGCATGAACAGACTACTGAGGGAAGAACATGAAGACCGGGGCAAAAATCCTCGTTGAATCATTGCAGCGCGAGGGTGTCGATATCTTATTCGGCTACCCTGGCGGCGTGGTTCTCCCAATCTATGATGAGCTCTACGACTCCAGCTTAAAGCACCTCCTCGTCCGGCACGAGCAGGCAGCAGCGCATGCTGCCGACGGGTATGCCCGGGCAAGCGGGAAGGTCGGCGCCTGTCTTGCAACTTCAGGTCCAGGCGCATGCAACCTTGTTACGGGTATTGCGACTGCATACATGGACTCGATCCCCATCGTCGCGATCACCGGACAGGTCCCGACAAACCTGCTGGGCAACGATGCATTCCAGGAGTCCGATATCACCGGCATCACGATGCCGGTCACCAAGCACAATTACCTGATTAAAGATGCCCGTGATGTTGCCCGGACAGTTAAGGAAGCCTTCTATATTGCCGGGACGGGACGGCCCGGCCCCGTCCTTATCGACGTGCCGAAAGATGTCAGCACGGGTGTTGTCGAGAAGGTTGAATACCCCGAGACGGTCAGCCTCCGGGGGTATAACCCGACATACAAGGGGCATAAGCGGCAGATCGAGAAAGCCCTCCAGCTGATCGCGGCAGCCGAGCGGCCGGTGATCTATGCCGGCGGGGGAGTCATCGCCTCAAACGGCTCCGCCGAGCTGGTCTCGCTCGCAGGCATGCTCTCGATCCCCGTGACAACAACGCTCATGGGGATCGGATGCATCCCGGGCGACCACCCCCTGAACCTTGGCATGCTCGGCATGCACGGGACAGAGTACGCAAACTTCGCGATCACGGAGTCAGACCTGCTGATCGCGATCGGTGTCCGTTTCGATGACCGTGTCACGGGGAATGCCAGCAAGTTTGCTCCCAACGCGAAGATCATCCATATCGACATCGATCCTGCCGAGATCGGGAAGAACAAGCGGGTGGATGTCCCGATTGTCGGGGATGTCCGGCTTGTGCTGAAGGATATGCTTGCGCTGTTCAAGAAAACCGGCGCAAAGGATGCCTGGATGAAGCGTGTGAAGCACTGGAAGCAGCACCACCCCCTTAAATACCGGAAGGACGGGTGTCTCCACCCGCAGTTCATCCTGCAGCAGATGAACGAGCTCTTGAAAGGCGATGCCGTGATCGTCTCCGAGGTCGGACAGAACCAGATGTGGACGGCACAGTGGTTCACCTTCCGGCACCCGCGGACCTGGATCACGAGCGGGGGTCTCGGGACCATGGGGTACGGGTTCCCGGCCGCGATCGGTGCCCACTTCGCACGTCCCGATCTCCCGGTCTTCGACGTTGCCGGAGACGGGTCCATCCAGATGAACATCCAGGAGATGGGTACGGTCGCCGCAAATAAGATTCCGGTCAAGATCGCGATTATGAACAACATGTATCTCGGCATGGTCCGGCAATGGCAGGAGCTCTTCTATGACCGGCGGTATTCATTCACGGAACTGCCTCCAGTGGAGTTTGTGAAGATTGCCAATGCTTATGGCATTGACGGCATGAAGGTTGAGTCCTGCGAGGATGTTATGCCGGCCTTGAAGGCTGCACTCGACTGCGACGGCCCGTTCGTCATGGACTTCCGGATCGAGCGGGAGGAGAACGTCTTCCCGATGGTGCCGGCCGGGGCTGCCATCAACGAGATGATCGGGGGGCATACGCCATCATGAAGCAGCACACGCTTGCCGTCCTTGTCGAGAACAAAGCCGGGGTACTCTCCCGGGTCACCAACCTTTTCTCCCGGCGCGGGTTCAACATCGAGAGCCTCGCCGTCGGCACCTGCGAGGAGCCCGGCATGAGCCGCATCACCATCGTGGTCATCGGGGATGACGAGAAAGTCGAGCAGGTGACAAAGCAGCTCAACAAGCTCATCGATATCATCAAGGTTTCCGATCTGATGGAGAACGAACGCGTGGAACGCGAACTCGCCCTGATCAAGGTAGCAGCCGATCCGGGAACCTCCCGCGCCGAGATCATGCAGATCGCCGAGATCTTCCGTGCCCAGATCGTTGATGTCGGGGCAAAGACCATGGTGCTCCAGGTTGTCGGCGATACCGACAAGATCGATGCCCTTGAGAAACTCCTCAAGCAATATGGCATCAAGGAACTGGTCCGGACCGGAAGGATCGGCATTTTGCGCGGATCAAAAACAGCCGGGACGGGAAAATAGTATCCCGGTTATTTCTCTTTTTTTCGATCCGTCTACCGTATATTTTCAATGCATCCAGCTCCCATTTTACCCGCAGGAGAACCCTTTAATCCGCAATAAGGTTCATTCTGGCGGAAAAACAATTCGAATATGTTAAATGTTAGCATACTGCACGCTTATTCTGGTACAATGTTTGGCCTTCCATTACTGACAATCGTCGCCGTGGGCGGAGCTGTGTTGATCATCCTGATCGCTTTGATCCTCTGGGGTCTTAATTTCAAGGAGATCTCAGCATGATCGACCCTGTTGCCGCTGGTCTCGTCGCCATTTACTGCATTGCCATGCTTGCCATTGGTGTCTGGGCAAGCAAAAAGATCCAGAACATGTCCGACTATGTTGTTGCCGGCCGTTCGCTCGATTTCTGGGTCTTCACCATGCTCATGATCGGATCGGTCTGCTCGGGGATGTCCCTCCTTGGCGTCTCGGGGCTCGGCTTCAAGTTCGCCTGGCCGACAATCTGGGAGCAGATTGCTGTCCCGCTCTCGATTGCATTCTGCATCATCTTCTTTGGTGTCAAGATGTGGACGGTAGCAAAGAAGTCGGGATATATCACTGTTCAGGATTACCTTGCCCACCGGTACGAGAGCCAGCAGTCCCTGCGGGCCCTGAGCGCGGTTTCCGGCATCGTTGTCTCGATGATCTATCTTGCCGGGCAATACACGGCGATCAGCATCGTCCTGATGTGGCTCTTCGGTCTGCCACACTGGCTTGCACTCCTCCTCGGTGCCGCTATCGTCACTGTCTACACGGTGATCGGCGGACTTTATGCGGTCGCGTGGACAACGCTCGTCCAGGGTCTCATGCTGATCATCGGGGTTGTTATCATGGCCCCGATCGTGATCATGGCTGCCGGGGGTTTTGAAAATATCAATCAGGTGATGGCATCCGTCAACCCGACGAATGTCGACCCGTGGGTGACGGGTGCAGGAGCCGTATTTACCCCGACATATATCGTGTCGTTCTTCCTGCTGCTTACCATCGGCCTTGCCTGCGCCCCGCATGTGATCAACAATATCCTGTGTGTCAAGGACGTGAAATACTTCAAATGGTCTCCGCTGATCGCGTTCGTCGTCTACGGGATCGTCATGTTCCTTTTGAAGTTCGCAGGCTTTGCGGGGATCGTCCTTGTCAAAGACGGGCTCGTCACACTTCCGGATGTGAAGAATGCCTCGGATTTCATCTTTGTTTACGGCGTTCAGGCAGCACTCCCGAGTATTGCCCTGTGGGGCATCTTTGCGGTGATCGTTCTTGCCGCCGTCATGTCGACGACCGACCGGCTGATGCTCACCATCGGGACATACTTTTCCTGGGATATTTACAAGAAGATTTTGCGGCCTGATGCACCGGAGAAGAAGGTTATCCTCGTCAGCCAGGTTTCCGTCCTGACCGCAGCCGTCGTTACCCTGCTCCTCGCCCTTAACCCGCCGGACATGCTGGTCTGGCTGATCTGGGCAGGGATCGGAATCATGTTCGCGACCTTTGCCGTCCCGCTCCTTGCCGGGCTCTACTGGCGACGGGCAACCCAGCAGGGGGCGTTCTCTGCGATGCTGCTCGGGCTTGTCGCCTCGCTCTTCTTTGGTGGCCTCAGCTACTTCAAGATCAACATTATCCCGATGCCCTTCCACTTCTCGTTCTATGCATTCGTCATCTCGGTCATTGCAATGATCGTGGTCAGTTACCTGACCCCCCCGCACAGCGAGAAAGTCTTGGATGAAACGCTGACAGGGTGGTATATCCAGAAGCAGCCGTAAAAATGGGGAGGGATTCCTCCTCTTCATCCTTCCCCATCAACAATAATATTCTCCTGCGTCCCACTATTCCTGCGTGACAACTGCGATTCTTGGCGGCGGGCTTTCCGGGCTCACGCTCGCCCGGCTTCTCCACGAACGGGGAGACGATGTCATCGTTCTCGAAGCCGAGGACAAGGTCGGAGGACTCTGCCGCTCGGTGACCGGTGACGGATTCACGTTCGATACCGGCGGCTCGCACATTATCTTCTCTCGGGATGCAGAAGTCCTCTCCTTTATGCGCCGGATGATTGAGGGCAATGAACAGCGCAATCCACGGAACACCAAGATCTTTTACAAAGGGGCGTTCGTCAAGTATCCGTTCGAGAATGGGCTTTCTGATCTCCCTCCAGAAGACCGGTTCTTCTGCATCAACGAGTTTGTCAAGGCACAGATCGCTTTCGAAAAGGGGATTGTCCCCCCTCCTGCCAACTTCCGGGAGTGGATTTTCGGGACATTTGGCAGGGGGATCGCAGAGTGCTACATGGTCCCCTACAATGAGAAGATCTGGAAATACCCGACCGAGCGGATGTCCGCCCACTGGGTAGAGGGCAGGATCCCCCGCCCTCCAGTCGAGGACGTCCTCAAATCTGCGATCGGGATACCGACCGAGGGGTATACCCACCAGGCGGTCTTCTCGTACCCGCTCAATGGCGGGATCGAAGCGCTCGTCCATGCCATAACAAAACCGGTGCAAAACCTTGTCCGGACCGGATTCCGGGTTTCGTCCATCCGGAGAAACGGAAGCAGTTTTACGATCAGCGATGGCTGCACGTCGATCGAAGCCGAACGGATCATTTCGACAATCCCGGTTCAGCACCTCCTCCCCTGCCTCGACAACGTCCCTTCAGATGTCCGGAGCGCCTGCGATGCCCTGGTCTATAACTCTCTCGTTTCAGTCGCGTTCGAGATTGAAGGAACGGTGCCCGCGATCTCGTGGTTGTACGTCCCGGACCCGAAACTCGGAAAGACGAACCGGATCTCCTTCCCGTCGACGTACAGCCGGAATGCAGCACCCCGGGGGTGTTCCTCGATCCTTGCGGAGATCACCCACCAGTCCGGTGATGAGGTCTCACGCATGACCGATGAAGAGCTCGCGGGGGAAGCGGCAGAGACGATTACCCGGATGGGGCTTGTTGATCGAGACCAAATCCGCAATTCCCGGGTCATGCGCCAGCCATTCGCGTATGTCGTTTACGACCTCGCGTACCTGGATAACATCAAAACCGTAAAGGAGTTCTGCAGTTCCCGTTCCATCCCGCTTGTCGGCCGGTTCGCCCAGTTCGAGTACCTGAACATGGACGGCTGCATCCGCAGCGTCCTGGACTTTGTGAAGAGCTACCCTTCCACCACATCCCCCCGGCAGCACCCTTAATAGGCACCCGATCAAAAAATAGAGGTGTGAATCCATGATCTCGGTTATTATCCCGACGTTCAACGAGGAGGAGAATATCGCCCAGTGCCTCGTCTCGCTCCGGCACCAGACCGTTCCGCGCAGCGAGTACGAGATCATCGTGGTCGATGGCAATTCCAGGGACCGGACCCGGGAGATCGCGCAGAAGTATGCAGATAAGGTCTTTATCCAGACCAGTCCCAAGGTCGGCGGGGCACGGAATGATGGGATCATGGCGGCCTGCGGCGAGATCGTCGCGACGACCGATGCGGACTGCATCCTCCCTCCTACCTGGATTGCGACGATCAAGCGGGCATTCCGGGACCCGGGGATCGTGCAGATATACGGGCCGGTCTACCCGATCGAGACCGGCGTGAAAAATTCGATCTCCCTCTTTGCAGCCAATTTGTATTCGCGTGTCGGGTACTACACGCGGATCTTCTACTATACCCTCGGGTGCAACACAGCGTTCCGCCGCGACGCGGTCATCAGGGCCGGGCTCTACCGGAACATCGATGCCGGTGACGATGTCGAGATCGCACTCCGTATGAAAAAGCTCGGAAAGATCCGGTTCATTGGTACCATGAAAGTCGGGTTTTCGATGCGAAGGTACAAGAAATACGGATCAGTCAGGTCGTTGTACGAATGGATGTACATTGTCGCCCACGGGGGGCGGGTCGAGAAGTACCAGTACTCCCAGAAAGAATACAAGTGAACCCAGAGGGCTTTCCCGTGGGGAAACCGTTGCAGGGGGAATGAAGGTGGAAAAATGTCCCGGTCTCCCCGGTCTGGTTGTCTTCTTCATCCTGTCCCTCCTCTGTATTCTCCCCGGGTGCTCCGGCCCAGTCCAGCCGGGAGAGAATTTCACGACGACGATCCCCGGTGGCGATGAAAGCTCTGCCGCAGGGATTATCACGCCCTCGATAACCGCAACACCTCTCCCGGCGCAACCGGCACAACAGAGCACGAGTCGGAGAGAGCCGGTGATGGTAACAACGGCAGGGACAACCGCCGGGTCGGGGACGATCATCCTCGATGACACCTATTCCCTCACGATCCGCGAATACAAGGAGTACCCTTTTGAAGACATGGGGTACGATTTCCTGTACGAGGGGGACCGGTTCCAGGTCTCAATCCAGTCTGAAAAGCCGGTCATCGTCTATGTTGTCGGCTACATGGATGCGATCCGGATCCAGGCTCCCGGCGAAGCCCCCCGGTATGAAACGGGGGTGACCAGACTCCAGTGGGGGAGTACGGCGCCGGTCTTTTTCTGGGAACGCGTCACGGACAGGATCGGGACGTTTTCCATTGAGGACGTCGGGAGGTATTCTCTCGTTGTTGATCCCCGGTGGATGAACTACGACGAGGACTGGAAGACCGGACGCCCGTTCACGTACCGGTTGAGGATAACGAAACTCTAGCGTCTGTCCATTCTCGGGTTCCGGATCGTAAATATCCCATCCTTTATGGGGAGCTGTCCTCATCAGTCTTTTAAGGTTTCCGATACCATCTCACACCATACCATGACTGCAGCCCCGCCCATGAATTCCGGCGATCGTGTCCAGTCGCGAGCCATGCTCTTCTCTGCGTGTGAGTTTGCGCGGGCACTGGGTCTCTCTGTTGTCGAAGCGCGGGACGGGTTTGCGCGGATCCTGATGCCCGCAGAGGGGAAACGGAATCCCCATGGTGTCATTCATGGCGGGGCAATCTTCACCCTCGCTGACCAGGCATTCGCAGTCGCTGCCAATGCCGGGGGGTGCGACCGGGTCGCCGTCTCTGCAAGCATCCAGTATATCGCCCCGGCATCCGGTGATCTCGAAGCGGTAGCGGACTTTACCGGCCGTCAGGGGAACTTCTGGACCTACAGGATCACCGTCTCGGAAGGAGAACGGCTCATTGCAGTCTTCGACGGGACGGCTTTTCAGGTCTCCCCCTGAGGCTGTCGCTGCACGTTCCCTCCCCGCGTGGAGCAGCGGCAGCGGGGACGGAAAATGTTATGAAAATCCGAGGGGAAAGGAAGTTGACATGACCATAACCGACCGGCTTATCCCGTTCTATGTCTGGTTCGTTTTCGGGTTCGGGATTATTGCCATCCTGATCGGGATTGTAAATTTTGGGATGAACCTGGTCACAATGTTTACCGTAAAAGGGATCTACATGCCGTTCTGGATCATCCCGATCGCGGTAACCGCTCTCGTGATATTCTGTACCAGTATCGGGTGGTTCTTTGAAAAGTATGACATATGGAACAGGATCACCTCCCACCAGAACCGGCGGATGAACCCGGAGATCCGGCAGATGGCAGAAGATATCAAAGAAATCCGGAATCTGCTGGAAGAAAAGCATAAAGGGAAATGAGCCTGGCGGGAGCTGGCGTTTCCGACAGCCGGTTATCGCGTACGAAAAAATTTTTTCAGGGATTTATCGATTGGTACGGTACGAGCGCATCATATATCGTGTAGGAATCTCCGGTTGCGACAAGAACGGAAACCTCGACCCGGTCGTCATTCGCGGTCCCCTTCAGGTTCCTCTCGTCACCGACCTTCGGCTTGTACATGGTCGCCGTCTCAACGACTCCATCAGAGCGCGTGACCTGAATATTTACCTGCTCGGTAAATGCCATACCGGTCCCCCCACGGAAGGTGACGGTGATAGTCGGGACCCCTGCCTGGTTCTGCTTCTCAACCTGGACCTCGACATAGTATTGCGGAGGGAGTGTCTGGGTCGGACCGGGTGCGAGTGATACCGCTATTGGTTCCGCGGTTGGGGGAGGAGTTTCGGGAATCTGTGTCGGCAGGGGAGTACCCGCGGTCGTTGTTATCGGTTCGGAACCGGAGAGGCATCCGGCAGATACGAAGACCAGCAGGATAAACACCGGTAAAAGGAAGAGAGCAGTTGATTTCATACATTGCTTTCGTTTGCAGTGAAAGGATATTACCATTACAGGTTTGATCCGTTCCGCCCGAATGTCTGCCGGGCGCAGGGGTGTGACTTTCCAGTCCCTCAATCTCCTGTGTTCGGACAGAGGCACCATGCCCGTGAGATTGCAATACCTTTATTCCTCAAAACGAACCCACTTTAGCGCATGACGCCACAACCGGGATGGATCCCCGAGACCGTCTGGTGCACTCTGCCTGACAAACGGGCCGGGAGGGCCTGACCATGACGGTAAGGAAAATCCGGGGGGGCGACCTCGACCTCGTCGAGTACGAGTTCAGGACCTTCTCCCCGGGCGAGGTTGTGTACACGCTGGGGTACGAGAGACTGCCGCACGTTCTCAAACCCGGAACAGGGACTGTCATGGTCCGGGCGCCGGCCCGGATCCACCTGACGGTTCTCGACATGAACCGGTTTGCCCCGGACCATCCCGGGGGTGGAGGTGTGGGGTTCGCGATCCAGTGTTACTGCACTGCAGAGGTCTCCTGCACGGAAGAAAAGATCGAGATCGACTATGGCCGCGCGCCACTCATCCGGAACTTCGTGGAAGTTTTCCGGCGGGCGGTCGGCTATACCGGGGGCTTTTCGATCCGGGCGCGGGACCACCAGCGACAACATGTCGGACTCGGTTCGACCAGTACGGTCATGATCGCGGTGGCGACCGCGATGAATGTTGCTCTTGGCGCCCCGCTGACCAACACGCAGCTGCGCAAGCTGATCGGCCATAATTACGTTGAGGAGACCGCTGATGGACATATCGCCTTCGGTTTTGAGACCGGGGTCGGACCTGCGGTGAGCACGCATGGCGGCATGGCGATTATGGGCGACGAGCTCTCCCTCGTCTTCCACCACCCTTTTGCCGAGGGAAAATTCGTCCATATTCTCATCCCCCCGACAGATATTTCCTCTGCAGGGACCAAGGAATTCGACCTGCTCATGAACAAAGCCCGGACGCTGGACTACCGCGACCGCGAGCTCAAGGCATACCTTCTTCTGATGGACCTGATCCCGGCTCTTGAAGATAATGATCTGAAGAGGATTGGGGACATTATCTGGGAGATCGAGTTCCGCGGCTCGAAGCGCGCAGAGGTCGAACACCACAGCTACCGGATCTACCATTACATGAGCATGCTGCGTGAAGCCGGGCTCGAGTTCGTGGGGATGAGCTCTGTCGGACCCTCGATCGCCGTTGTCACCGAAAAGAACCATGCGGAGATGGAAAACCTGTTGCGCCCGCTTGGTCTGACAATCGCCTTCACAACAGCAGTCGATAATACCGGGATGATTATCACGACTGGCCCATAGACGGGTAAGCCGGTCCGTTATTTTTCCCCCGGTGTGCCGGTATCCGGTGTACCGGCATCTGCGCACCGGCGCTGTTTAAGGTACGCGGAGACGAGAGAGGCGAGAATCATGAAGACGGTTGCTGCGGTAATGAGGATGACGAGATAGATCAGGATATTGAGGTTCTCCTTGACGACCGGGATCGAGCCGAAGAAATACCCGGCGGAGACCAGCGCGAGCGACCAGGCGACTCCCCCAAGGATGTTAAAGGTGAGGAACCGGCGATATTCCATGGAACCGACACCGGCAAGGAACGGGGCAAACGTTCGGACAATCGGGACGAACCTGGCGACGAAGATGGTGAGCCCCCCGTACTGTTCATAAAATCCGTAGGTCCGGTCGATATATTCTTTCTTCAGGATATTCGGAAACCGGCACTGAAGGACTTTTAAGCCGATATAATTCCCGATCCAGTAGTTGACGGTATCACCGACGATAGAAGCGAGGGCAAAGACAAGGAGGAGGTACGGAAATTCCAGAAGCCCGCTTGCCGCGCAGGCGCCGGCAACAAAGAGGAGGGAATCCCCCGGGAGGAACGGTGTTATTACAAGCCCAGTCTCCAGAAAAATTATGACAAACAGGATAAGGTACGTCCAGACACCATATTCCTGGATGACCGGTTTGAGGTTTTCGTCGATATGAAGAAAGATATCGATAATATTAATGACCATTGCCAGAACGGTTATGCGGGATTCCTATATCAACATGAGTACGGGAAACGCCGCAGCGATCGATCCATTCTGGTGAATCTGTCGAACCAAGTGCTTCCAAGGAATTTAAATGCCGGGACCTGCAAACGTGACCCTTTATGCAGCCGGATCATCGCCGCCTTGTTTGCCTGGGATCCCTGGTACTCTGCCTCTCCTTCCTCATGTGTCCCGGAGCTGCATTTACTGCGGACTCCCTGGTGATAACCGTTGCTTCCGATGGAGACGCAACGGCAGTATTTGATTACACGCTGGAGGGTTTTATCGAAAATGCGATCCCGGAGGCAGTGCTCGAAGAAGAACTGGTGAAAGGTCTCTCCACGAGCACCGACCCTCCGGAAGTGATCGCCTTCTCACGATCGGGTGCAACGCTCCGCCTCAAGGACTTCGCCCAGCTGAGCAACACCCCCACCGGGACCGAGTATCTTACTACGAGCATGGACTTCTCCAAAGCAGAGATTGCCCTTCAGGATTCCGCGGTCAGCTCCGTGATCACCGCGGATTTCACACCCCAGACGACGACGGTCAACTTCCCTGACGGGTATACCAAGTCGTTCACCGACTCGTCGACGCTCCCGTCGATCCGGCATGTCGTGATCGACCCTTCGAAGAAAGCTGACACGGTAACAACTACGCCATCCCAGAGACCGGTCACAACTTGGGCGACCGTGAAGGTTACAACCATTGCCACTCCGGCGGCGACGGCTGTGCCGGTGATCGAAGAGACAACTGCGGTTCCTGCGACACTTGCGCCCACGTCGGGGCTGCCGGTCACAGCTACGGTCATTGCCATTCTCGGTCTTGCGGGGGCGGGCACCTATTATTACGCTGTCCGGAACGATTAGCCTCCTTCGTTTTCTCTCCTTTCCACCAGATCCTGCTGAAGAGACGACGCACCGGGTCACCAGGTTTTTCGTTTTGCAGGCCGGGGTGCGTCCCCGGGACAAACTGATTTGAATCAGAGCCGGGTGTACGTAGCCACAAGCTCAGAACGGTTGAATGCCTTGCCGCTGACGACCATGGGATGACTGACTGTTGCGAGACTGCAGATGCGGAACGGGCCCGGTATGGATCGGATCTCCTCCTCCGTGAAGTAATGGGTGATGATCCCGTTTCCGCGCAGGTATGTGCGGTCCTCAATCGCCTGGCCCCGGCCTGCTCTGAAATCCTTTTCGGAGAAGTCACAGAAGATCAACTGCCCACCCTTGCGCAGCACGCGTGCTGCTTCAAGGCAGAGTGCTGTGCGATCTCGTTCTGTCTGGTGACCGACGATATGGTATGCGACGACGACATCGATGCATGACGGCCTGATGGGGATGTGACAAGCATCCGCGGTGAGAATCGTTACACCGGGATCGCTGACTGCCTGCCGGGAAAGCCTGCAGGCGGTCCTCGAAAAATCGAATCCGATGCATTCTGATGCTTTTCCTGCAAGCGCTGCAAGCAGTCTCCCGCTTCCGCACCCCATCTCGAGTACCCGCGCTGCATCAGGCATATTTTCGACCGGAAACGGCGCACCTCCCCAAATCCTCCCCTGGTTTGTGTACGCCTTCTCCCATGCATCCATCGCGGCCGAAGCAGCATTCGGCCGTTCTTTTGGGTCAGACCTCATTCTCTTCCGTGCTTCCTGCATACGGGGGTGACCATGGGGTCATTCCCCGAACCGGTTTTACAGAAAAGATCATTGCGGTATACCAAGATAAAGGCCGGCCGAACGCGAGGAGAACCGGGCAAAATCCCTGTTTCACCAGAAACAGCGATCGCCTCGCCCCGGGAAAGGTGACAGAAGGTCTGATCTGGATGGATGTTCGGAGAAAATTATGAATTCAATCAGAAAATATCCTGATTAAAATAGAAATATTCATTAATGTGGACAATAAAATATCAAGTCCGAGAAAAAAATGACAAAATTTTTATGCACAAAATGTTCGGGCTTCTATAATCTCGATTGCACGCTCGAAACGAACTCCCCCCTTGGTCTGCCTGACCGCTGTCCGTTCGGAGTCATGAAGTACGGCATCACATGGGAGGTGGTGGAGGAGTTCCATGGAAAGGACGGGCTGCCAACCGGATCCCCCTCGGACCAGCGGCCTGTCGCCATGAGTCCGCCAGGACCGGTTTGCACGGGTACTTCCCCCGGACGGAAACTTTTGGAGTATCTTGAGGGAAAACCC